>Ga0209233_1000124_pt1 | contig 226743 bp, 227 predicted proteins | sample AraplaCL_Cvi_mCL_FD_184269 | JGI IMG/M metagenome (GOLD analysis project Ga0209233, IMG submission 184269) | Arabidopsis root microbial communities from the University of North Carolina, USA - plate scrape CL_Cvi_mCL (SPAdes) (version 2) | ecosystem: Host-associated > Plants > Roots >... | reverse complement strand
ACTCGGCTACTACAGAGCGCCTAAAGGCCTCACTGTACTTATACTGCGAGGCCGTGCCTTTTACTTTAATTACTTTGTAACTCATCTTGTTGACTTTTTTTAGTCAACTTTTTTCAGGACGGGACAAAAACAAAAAACCCCTTCCGTTGCCGAAAGGGGAGTGTTTGCAGCTGCAAAGCTATAAGCCGGGTTCTGTTCCATTTGCATGGCTTCTATCATTAATCTGGCCCTGCCATTGCTGACAGGTTCAATCAACCTACCCATCCTGACAAATTCCCCGCCCGAAGACAGGTAGATTAGGGGACGAGCCGCCCCACTTTCAGGACCTATTTGGTTTTTCAACTCCTGAGGTTTACCGCAATTCCGGTCGCCCGGAAAGGCCGTGAGCTCTTACCTCACGTTTTCACCCTTACCCCGAAGGGCGGTATATTCTCTGTGGCACTTGCTGTCGCCCGCTGCGGGCGCCTTCCCGTTAGGAAGCAGGATGCTCTGTGTTGCCCGGACTTTCCTCCGCCGCGACGAATCACGGCGGCGATAGAACGTTTTGCGAGGGCAAAAATACGGTTTTTAGTTGAATGTTAGTCCATAGACCATAGACCATAGAAGGAATGCCGAAATAATTAGAGGGTACAAAATCACTATAGACGATAAAGCATGAAAGATAGAAGGACGAAGCAAAAAGTCTATGGACCATCGTCTATGGACTATAGTCTCAACGGCATTTCGCCAGATCGGCATCTACCTGTTCAGTAGTAGTTGTTGCCATCTTATTGCCGAAGGCGTTGGTTACATAAGTAACAACCTGTGCTATTTCAAGCGGGGAAAGGTCGGTAGGGGGCATTTCGCCAGAGTACTGTTTACTCAAAATGGTAATATTGCCTTTCAGTCCATTTTTTAGGGAGCAGGCGAGTGTAGCTTTGTTGTTTTTAAACCAGGCGCTATCGGTAAGCGGCGGGATTAGCCCTTTAAGGCCTTCGCCTTTGGTGCCGTGGCAGTTCTGGCAATGAGCTTGATAAACCACATTGCCCGCAGAATAATAGCGATTAAATTCAATTCCCTTGCCGTTCTGACAAGAGGCGATCGTGATGATCAACGTCAGTAACATCAAAACGACAAGGATGGGTCTTTTCATTTCGCAGCTTTTTGATCAGGCTCAGCCATAAGCGTCTTGATATCGGCGCGCATTTTATCTACTTCGTTGGCATCGGTTCCCTGGTAGGTACCGCGAATGCGTTTCTGCTTGTCAATCAGGATAAAGTAGCCGTCGTGCACGTAAGTACCCTGTGCATTTTTTTCCTGCAGGGAAACAAGATAACTCTTTCCAATGGTATAGGTTGCGTTTTTATCGCCAACTAAAAACCACCAGGTGTTGCCGGTTACTTCCATTTTGTCGGCATATTTTTTTAGTACCGGTACGGTATCGTATTTCGGATCGATGGTGTGCGACAGGATACGGAAATCGGGATTCTTTTTAAACTCGTTATATACCGGCAGCATGTTGCGGTGCATTACCGGGCAAATGTTGGGGCAGGTGGTGAAAAAGAAATCAGCTACGTAAATTTTGCCATTGAGGCTTTTATCGGTTATGGTGTCGCCATACTGGTTAACGAACTTAAAGGCCGGGATAGTTTGATAAATGGTGTCGACCACCTGTTTGCCATCCACAGTGCGGGTAACCGGTTGTTTGTTTCCGAAAATTGGCAATACCTTGTTATTGGCGCTATTAAATTTACAGGCGCTGAACAGCACTATAAGCAGGCCTGCACTAAGCAATTTCCTCATTTGGTTTTTGTTTTCTTTAAGTAAACGTTCGATTCTGCAACCGCATTGTTAAGTAATGAATCGATAGCCATTATTTTTTTCTTCTGCTCCGTCATATAAGTGATTACTTCGTCGTCCGATTTGCCTTTTTGCTCATAATCAAACTTGTGCATCCAGTCTTCCATAGCATCTTCGGCCGCAGATAGTTTTTTATTGAGGATCACAGCAGAGTCGGTAGTTGCCCTTTTCTCCTTTTCTATTATGGTATCAAGCTTCATCCGGTTGTTAATTACCTGGCCGTCAACTTCCATTACTTTTTCGTGAACTTTCATCACGTCGCTCATAATGGCTTTTTTTTCTTCTTTTCTATTCGAGCAGCCAAATAATAAGGAGCCGGCAACTAATAGTACGAGCGTTTTTTTCATTTATAATGGTTTTATGCGGCCAAAATTAAACAACGCCTAACAAAATCAGTCATTAAATTGTCGGGCATAAGTAATATAATCGGTGCTTGGCAGGTTTTCCATCCCTTCATTTTTTAACAACATACCAATCTGCCCCCGATGATGCGTACCGTGATTAGTTACATGCGTTAAAATATCGATAAGCCGGGTTTCAAAACTTACACCCTGAGTATTCTTATAGCGGATGAACTTTTCAAAATCATTTGACTGCAGGCTATCGACGTAGGTAAGCCAGTTGTTACTGTTTTTGGTGATGATGCCTTGCAAAGTTTCAACTGGCCATGATGGCCAAAGCGTCTCTGGCGTAAACGGTTGATTCAAACAACGGTTTAACCATACCTGTTGGGCGGTAAGCAAATGCGCCATTAATCCGGCAGCGCGTTTTTCGGGCTTTTGTAAAATGGCTTCAAGCAGGATGAAGTTTGCAAACTTATCGTATTTAAAAAGTGTAATAAAATGGCTTTTCATTCGTCAAATTTATAATTAAAGATTAAAAAGGGCAATGTTGCTAAGGTGCTGGTTGTTAACAATTAAATAATGCTGGAAACACACAAGGGTTATACAGATGTCCTATCTTAGTAATAACAAATGTTAACAACTATGAAGTTTAGTTTAAATATTGCAAAGCTGATCAAAAACTTCCGTGAGTGGATGATCTTAAGAAGTATGCGTTCTTCTTTTATTCATTAATATTCCTAAAAATTTCATTAATTAAAATTGTATTGCTCAATTTGGGCCTTACAATAGCTCTTAATGGAAAGCAGTTCTCAGCAAACACATATCAACAGGCAACTTTTTGGAGATGATTTTATTTGGGGGGTATCGGTCGCGGCCCTGCAAATAGAAGGCGCGTGCGATACCGATGGCAAGGGCGAGTCGATATGGGATGTTTTTGCCGCGAAAAAGGGCAAGATAATGAACGGCGATGTTCCCGCCGCCGCCTGTGATTTTTATAATCGGTATCAGGAAGATATAGATCTCATCAAACAACTTAATATTCCCTGTTTCAGATTCTCTGTTTCGTGGGGACGCATCTTTCCAAATGGAACAGGAGAAGTAAACAAGGCCGGTATTGATTTTTATAACCGGGTGATAGACTATTGCATTCAGCAAGGCGTTGAGCCCTGGCTTACCATTTACCATTGGGACCTGCCTCAGGTGCTTGAAGCTAAAGGCGGATGGACGAACCGCGAAATTGTTGGGTGGTTCAGCGAACTGGTAACCGTTTGTGCCCAAAACTTCGGCGATCGTGTAAAGAACTGGATGGTAATGAATGAGCCTGGCGTATTTACCGGAGCAGGATATTTCCTCGGCATCCATGCGCCCGGCCGTACAGGATTGAAAAACTTTTTACCCGCTATTCATCATGCTGTTTTGTGCATGGCTGCGGGTGGTAGAATATTGCGGGAGCTTTTGCCCGATGCGCAAATCGGCACTACATTCTCCTGTTCGCATGTGGAACCCTTAACGCAAAAGAAAAAAGATATCAATGCAGCAAAGCGTGTGGATGCATTGCTTAACCGGTTGTTTATCGAACCTATACTGGGCCTGGGTTATCCTGATACAGAAGTTCCTGCACTGAAAGGAATCAGCAAATATCGCATGCCCGGCGACGATGAGCTGATGAAGTTCGATTTCGACTTTGTGGGCGTGCAAAACTATACCCGTGAAATAGTACGTAATTCATTTTTTACGCCCTACGTTGGCGCAGCACTGGTGAAAGCAGAAACACGCGATGTTCCGTTAACAGAAATGAAATGGGAGGTTTACCCGCCTTCCATCTATCACATGCTAAAAAAATTCGACAGTTATAAAGGAGTTAAAAAGGTTATCGTAACCGAAAATGGCGCTGCTTTTTCGGATCAGGTAAGTGATAATCAGGTCGATGATCCCAAACGAATCGAATACCTGAAAAGTTATTTGCAAAACGTGCTTAAAGCAAAAAATGAGGGAATTAACGTAGCCGGTTATTTTATATGGACGCTGATGGATAATTTCGAGTGGGCTGAAGGTTATCACCCGCGTTTTGGTATTGTCTACACCGATTTTAAGACTCAGCAGCGCACCATTAAAGGCTCCGGCAAATGGTATGCCGGTTTTTTGAAGGCTTAAGCTGTAGTTTTGAGGCTGAAACAGAAAATGGACCCACCTTCCGGGTTATTCTCTAACCACAATCTCCCTCCATGACTCTCTATAATTTGCCGGCAAATGGAAAGCCCCAGCCCAAAGGATTTTTCGCCGGCGGTACCGGGCCTTTTAGCTTCGGTAAACATATTGAAGATCTTATCATTCAGATGATCAGGTACACCAATGCCGTTATCTTTCACACTAATATGCACCTCATCACCAATTAATGCAGCCTTTACTGTTATTTTGCTCTTTAGCGGACTGAACTTTATAGCATTGCTGATGAGGTTACTGATTACCCGCCAAATTTGCTCGCGATTTAAATTAAGCTGAACTGAGTAAGGCAAGAGCACAATTACAATATTTTGGTCTTTTTCTGCTGCTTTAAATCGCAATAACTCAACGCTGTTGGTTATTAGTAAATTAATGTCGGTGGGCTCTTTTATCAGATCCTTCTTTTTATGATTAGTGGCCTCGAGGATCTCGTTAATAAGCTGCAGAGAATTATCGGATGTCTCCTTGATCAACCGGATGGACTCCTGCTGATCGGTTGTTTGTGCTTCTTCTGCCATCAGCCCTGTTAACGATGATATACCGCCAATAGGATTCCGGAGATCGTGCGCCACGGTACGAAGAATGCGGTCTTTTTCCTGACTGCTGATATTTAGTTCTGTAAGGGCGCGGGTTAGCGAATTATTTTGCTCGTTGATCTGGTTATTAAGGCCGTCTAACTTAATAATGTTCTTTTTAGACCGCTGCCAGTTTGAATATACCAGGAACATAATTATGGTAAGCAGTACCGCAAAAACAATTACAACGATCAACAGTGTGTTTTGCCGCTGGTTGTTTTTCTGCAGCCTATCATACTCATAATTTTTTTCGAGGCGTTTTATCTGCTCACTTACATCGGCTTCCCGCAACGCTTTTTGTTTTGCCGCCATAACATCTTTCAGGCTATCATAGGCCTTAAAATAACCCAACGCGCTTTTAGCATCATTCTTTTTAGCGTAGTATCTGGCCGAAAGGTAGTTCCAGTCTGGCAGAATTTCGGGGTTATTTATGGTGTCCCATTGTCGTTTCACATTCTGTAGCAATGCAAAAAGCGAATCCTGATTAGCACGGTCGTAATATAGGTGGGCCAGTTTCATTTCAGAAAGTTGAGCATCCCGGTTGTCGTTACCTTTGCGCAGGTTAATGTTAATGCTCTTTTTCAGTAATAGCCCGCCCAATGCATAATTGCGCTGGCGTAAATAAATGTTTGCCTGATTACCATAGATCACACCACGGGCGACATCGAGCAGGTTGTCGCTGGTTTTAAAGCGTTCCTTTTCCTGGTTTATAAGACTGAGTGCCTGCTTGAAAAAATACATCGCGCTGTCATTTTCATTAAGCTTCGAATAGCTGAGACCGGCGTTATTCAACAGCTCCTGGCGGCGATAAAAAGTGCGGAAAGTTATCCGGCAGGTGCTGTGCTCATTATAGCCGTTTTTAAAGTTTGCTGCCGCCTCGCGGTAATGCCCCTGTTTGTAATTGATCATACCCATGCGGTAGCTGTAATCGCTGATCACACACACATCGAGACTATTGCTCGCTATAATTTTACCCTGATAGAAGTATTGATAAGCCTGGTTGTAATGTTTACTATCGAAAAGTACATCGCCTTTAAAGAAGTGCGCCCTGCCATATTCACTTGGATATTTGATTCTTTTATCGGCCGTATCGAACAGGTTGAGCATGCTATCTGCATACAAAGTAGCTTTAACGCTGTCGCCTAAAATATGATAGGTGTAGTTATAATTGATATTATAGTATTCAAATGTTTGCCTAAGATCGTGGTGGCTGAATTTTTTGTATTCAGAATTAAGATAGCTCACCGCTTTTTTTTGATTACCGCCGTCATAAATTGCAGTTGCAGAATCTACTATGGCCTGAAAATTTGTTTCGCCAGGGGGATTACTATTGTTTTGACAGGAACTTAAGGTAAGTAAGGTACCCAATATTAACAACAGCGAAAGAAGCCGTACGCTAAAATAACTCCGATAAATGCTGTTAACAGGGTAAAACATTGATAGTTACACAATAAGAACGCTTAGGAATTAAAACGTTAAGTTAACTAATAAATAGTTCAGTATAAATTTATTTTAAACGTAAGCGTTTATTTCTTTGCCCGCATTACGGGTGCCTGCGGGCTTATTTTGTTTGTGCCTTGGCAGCGTAATAAAGAATATAGTGCCCGTATTAACAATGCTTTCCAACCAGATCTTTCCACCATGATTTTCAACGATCTGTTTGCTGATGGAAAGGCCAAGTCCGAACGATTTTTCGCCCGATGTGCCGGGCCGCTTGGCTTCGGTAAACATGTTAAACACTTTGTCCTGAACGTTGTATGGAATGCCGATACCGGCGTCTTTTACCGATATTTTTAATTCAGATTCAAGTGTTTCAGCCTTAACATAAATAGTTTGACCCTGCGAGCTAAATTTTATGGCGTTGCTGATGAGGTTGCTCATTACGCGCCATATTTTTTCACGGCTTATCAGCAGGTCTTCAGGTTGCTCCAGTAATTCAAGTTTGATAACCTGCGCCTTTTCTGCCGCCTTAAAGCGAAGTAATTCCACACTTTTGCTAAGCAGTGAGTTAATATCCACCAACTCCTTATTAAGCTGTGTAGAACCGTTATTGGTTACTTCCAGAATCTCGTTGATTAGTTCGAGCGAGTTATTTGAGGTTTCTTTAATGAGGGTGAGCAGTTGTTTTTGCTCGTCGGTATAATCTTCATCCAGCATTACTTGCGTTAAAGCCGCTATGCCGCCTATCGGGTTGCGCAGATCATGAGCCACGGTACGGAGGATTCGGTCCTTTTCCTGGCTGCTTAATTTTAGTTCGTCAAGCGTAACCTCAAGATCGGTTTTTTGTGAACTTATACGGGTATTGAGGTCTTTTACGATCTGTACATCGCTTTTTGATTTTTTCCAGTTGCGGAAAACCAGCATTACAATTATCACTGCCATTACCGCGCAGGCAACGGCAAGATAAATGTAAATGAGCTGCACCTTGTTATTATCTTTCAGATTTTCAATCTGGTACTGTTTATCATAATTAGCCTGCTGCTGATTGACGTCGGTTTCCTTTAATGAAGTTGAGCGTTTAATAGTAGAATCTTTTAACGACGAATATTTTTCGAGATGTTTAAGCGCCTTTGAAAGATCGCCTGTTTGGGTGTAATACCTGCTCATCAGCAGGTTCCAGTTAGTTTCAGCCTCCTCGTTTTTAACCGAATCGAGCTGGTTTCGCAGATCTTTAAATAGACTTATAAATTCGGGAAATTGATGGGTTTCGAAATACACTTTGCCGAGATTTATTTCAACCAGTTCGGCATTGGCATTGTCGTTGCCTTTTTTCAGGTTAAGCGCAATGCTTTTTTGCAGCAGGCGCGTTGCCGCCTGGAATTGCCCTTTAGACATTGCTATTTCGCCCTGGTTACCGTAAACCACAGCCCGCGCAACATCAATAAGTGAAGCGTGATCGGGGAATCTGTGGGCATTGTCATCGATATAATCCAGCGCTTTTGTAAAATAAGTACTGGCGCTGTCAATATTGCCGCTGTTCTTGTAGCTTTCCCCTACATTATCCAACAGCTCCTGGCGCTGGTAAAACGATAAGAAATTATCTTTATACGACGTGCTTTGTTTATAGCTCAGCTTAAAATAATCGGCGGCTTCGTTATAATGGGCTTGTTTGAACATCACCATGCCCATGCGGTAGGTATATTCCGCCAGGATCTCATTCTTCAGGTTATTCTTACCCATGAAATATCCCTTGTAATAACACTGGTAAGCACTGCTGAATTGTGAGAGATCGAAATATGCGTCGCCCCGCGCAAAGTTGGCCTCGGCGAAGTTGGCTACATATTGCTTATTGCTGATGCTTTTTTTTGCCATCAAGAGCATGCTGTCGGTATATACCAGCGCTCTTTTCGAATCATGCAACCCTTTTCGATAGTAAAGATATTTAAGGCCATAGTACCTGAAAACATCATTTACATAGGGATTTTTTATTTCGTGAAAAGCGGAATCGAGAAAATGTTGATCTGCATCGCGGCCCCGGTGATTATTAGTGCTTGTTACGCTATCTAGAATTGCTTTAAAGTCGTCGGAGTATTCCGGCTTTATATTATCGTCCTTCTTTTTGCAGGAGAAAAGCAAGACAAGTGCAAGCAATAAAAGCGGTATCTTATTGTATAGGAAGTTTCTGTCAGCTGAAGGGAAGGAGCTCATTAACCAAAAGTTCAATATGCAAATATACGATACGGCCCTAAAAGGGCCGAATTATATAGATGGTTAAACGTTGGTTAAATGATTAAAGTTGCTTTTATTTAAATCCTTCCAGTCCGGTAATATCCATACCGGTTATCAATAAATGAATATCATGGGTACCTTCATAGGTAACTACCGATTCCAAATTCATCATGTGGCGCATGATAGGATATTCGCCGGTAATGCCCATACCGCCCAGCATCTGGCGGGCCTCCCGGGCTATATTTAAGGCGGTCTCAACGCTGTTTCGCTTGCTCATGGAGATCTGGGCCGGCGTGGCCCTGTTTTCATTTTTCAATGTGCCGAGACGCCATACCAATAACTGGCCTTTGGTGATCTCGGTGATCATTTCGGCCAGTTTTTTCTGTTGCAACTGAAACGAACCAATGGCTTTACCAAACTGCTTGCGTTCCTTCGAATAACGTAACGCGGTATCATAGCAATCCATAGCTGCACCCAATGCGCCCCACGCTATGCCGTAACGCGCCTGGTTCAAACATCCCAGCGGGCCTTTTAACCCGGCAACATTGGGCAAGAGGTTCTCTTTCGGAACTTTCACGTTATCAAAAACCAGTTCACCAGTTGCAGATGCACGCAGTGACCATTTGTTATGCGTCTCAGGAGTGGTGAAGCCCTCCATGCCGCGCTCTACAATCAGGCCGCGAATTTTACCACTCTCGTCCTTTGCCCATACAATGGCTATGTCTGCAAAAGGCGAGTTGGAGATCCACATTTTGGCACCGTTTAGCAAGTAATGGTCGCCGGCATCTTTAAAGTTGGTAACCATGCTGCCAGGATCCGATCCGGAATCAGGCTCGGTAAGGCCGAAGCAGCCCATGAGTTCGCCTGTGGCCAATTTGGGCAGGTATTTGTGTTTTTGCTCTTCGGAGCCGTATGCGTAGATTGGGTACATCACCAGCGAACCCTGCACCGAAGCGGTTGAACGAATCCCCGAATCGCCGCGCTCAATTTCCTGCATAATGATACCGTACGACATATAATCCAACCCTGCGCCGCCGTATTCCACCGGAATAGTAGGACCGAATGCGCCTATTTCGCCAAGGCCCCTGATTAAATGTTTAGGGAATTCGGCACGTTGCGCATAATCTTCAATAATGGGACTTATTTCCTTTTTTACCCAATCGCGCACGCTGGCGCGAATCAGTTTGTGCTCGTCAGAAAGTAATTCATCGGCTAAATAGTAATCGGGAGATTCGTACAGATCTTTTTTCGACATAGACTTAGTGTAATTGGTGAGGCAAAGATAGGGGTTTTGATTTCGGATTTTAGATTTCTGATTTTAAAATGAAAATTACAAATTATGCCCGGGATTCAATTTTTATTAATTCTGAAACCGGACATCCGAAACGCGAAGCTTCTTGAGCACCGAATAAAATAAACAACCGCGAAAAATCCAAAATCAAAACCTACTTTTGAAACATGATCACTATTTCGCTGCATGGTGCCGAATTTTTTGCCCTCCATGGCTTTTATCCCGAGGAGCAGAAACTTGGTTGTAAATTCATTGTTGATATCGATGTTAACTTTGAGCCCGCCCAAAATTTGAAAGAGGATAAACTTACCAATACTGTCGATTACGAGCAGCTTTACAACATCGCCGATCAACAGATGAAAAAGACGTCAAAACTGATCGAGACGGTAGCGCAGGCCATTGCTGATGAGATCAAAGTAAAATATTCATTTGTTGAAACAATCAAAGTGTCTGTCAGGAAGTTAAATCCGCCATTGAGAGGGAAGGTTGATTATTCGCAGATCGTTGTAACATTATAAAAGTCATGTCATATAATAAAATAACACCCGATGTATTGGCTTCAATTAAACAAATTGTTGGAGATGGCGAAGTTATAACAAGTCGCGATGGCCTCGAAGAATACAGTCACGACGAAACCGAAGACCTGGTGTATTACCCTGATGTGGTGGTTAAGCCACAGTCGCCGCAGGAGGTTTCAGCACTGCTGGCTTTGTGCAACGAGAAGCTTATCCCGGTTACGCCGCGAGGTGCAGGGACAGGTTTGAGCGGTGGCGCTTTGCCGGTGATGGGTGGACTGCTTATTAGTATGGAACGGTTCAATCATGTCCTGAATATTGATGAGCAAAACCTGCAGGCAACCGTTGAGCCGGGGGTGATCACCGAGGTGTTTATGAATGCTGTGGCGGAAAAAGGACTTTTGTACCCGGTTGATCCGGCCAGTAAGGGCAGTTGTTTTATTGGTGGCAATGTGTCGCACGGCTCTGGCGGGCCGCGAGTGGTTAAATACGGCACCATCAGAGAATATATCCTGAACCTTGAGGTAGTGCTGCCGAACGGCGAAATAATTTGGACCGGCGCCAATACGCTGAAATATGCGTCGGGTTATAACTTAACACAGTTGATAATAGGATCGGAAGGGACCTTGGGTATTGTTACTAAAATAGTTGTAAAACTGATCCCGAGACCAACTACCGATGTTTTGATGATGGCCTCATTTAGTACCAATGAAAACGCATGTGCTGCTGTTTCGGCTATTTTCAGGGCAGGGGTGGTACCATCGGCGTTGGAATTTATGGAAAGGCGAGGGGTGGAGTGGGTAATTGAAAAAGATGGGCTTGCCTTTGATTTGAAAGATGGAATTGAAGCGTTTTTGTTAATTGAGCTAGATGGCACTAATCCCGACGTGATATTTTCCGATGCCGAGAAGGTTAATCTTGTATTAGAGGAGTTTGATTGCAAAGAAGTGCTGTTTGCCGATACGGCTGCGCAAAAAGAAGAATTATGGCGATTACGGCGCACCATGGCCGTATCGGTAAAATCGAATTCGGTTTACAAGGAAGAGGATACTGTTGTGCCTCGCGCCAGCTTACCGGAATTGATTAAAGGCATTAAAAATGCAGGCGCCAAATATGGATTTGAATCGGTGTGCTATGGCCATGCCGGCGACGGAAACCTGCATGTTAATATCATCAAAGGGCATATGAGCGACGAGGATTGGCATACCAAACTGAAAGATGGCATCCGCGAGATATTTGAGCTGACAGTAGCGCTTGGCGGCACGTTATCAGGAGAGCATGGTATCGGTTTGGTACAGAAAGGCTTTATGCCGATTAAATATAGCGAGGTACATTTTGCCTTATGGCGCGGAATAAAGCAAGTGTTTGATAAAAATGGTATCTTAAACCCCGGAAAAATATTTTAACAAGATTTTCAGGATTAAATGAGGCGAATATAATCCAACTGAATTTAATAAGATAAAAATGCTCCGGTCAATCTTTATAAACTAATAAATCGTGTCTGTTTTAGAATTCAATATCACTGCCAATGATCTGATAAAAATAACTATCGCGGTGGTTTGTGGCGGACTGCTGGGCATCGAGCGTCAGTATAAAAATAAGACGGCGGGCTTTCGTACCATTATTCTGATCTGCCTGGGTTCAACCATTTACTCGATGGTAGCACAGCGGGCCGGGCAAGGCGGCGTTAACATCAATATTGTAACCGGTATAGGTTTTATAGGAGCAGGCGTTATTTTTAAAGATAACATAAGTGTAAGCGGACTAACAACCGCTGCGGTGATCTGGATCTCTGCAGCTATTGGGATGGCCGCCGGATCGGGTAATTATACACTTGCTCTTATTTGCACTGTGCTTACATTATTCGTGCTGCTTATCTTTAACCAATTGGAGCATTACGTGGATAAAATACACCACGATAAGCAATTCATGATTTTATTCGATGGTGCCGATTCCAAACATATCGACCAGATTGAAGAAATTGTGAAAGCGTTTAACCTGAATTCACGGCGGGTTCAACTCGCTAAGTTGGAAGGTTGTTTAAGGATAACCCTGATGGTAACAGGGCATCGTAAAGAAATTAACAGGCTTGAAGAAAAGCTGCTGGCTATGCCGGAAGTGATATCCTTTTAACTAAAAAAAATTAAGGATTTCTTAAAAATATTGGCTGAACAAATTGCCTGAAATACTGTTACTTTTAGCATTGTAAAACAAATGTAATTTTAGGATTTTAAATTATATGTTTAAACATCTATTTATTACCTTTGATCTAAATAAAACAATCTAAAAAAGAAAATCATGGCAACAGCAACAAAATGGGTTATCGACCCAATGCACTCAGAAGTTCAATTTAAGGTTAAACACCTGGTTATATCAACAGTTAGCGGTTTTTTCAAAAGCTTTGAAGGCACAATGGAAACAACCAATGATGATTTCCAGGACGCAGAAATAACATTCTCATTAGATATCGATAGCATCGACACCAATCAAGGTCCAAGAGATCAGCATTTAAAATCGGCTGAATTTTTCGATGCGGAAAAATATCCAAAGATCAGCTTCAAATCAACTTCTTTCAAAAAAACCGGTGATGACGAATATACTTTAACCGGTGATCTGACTGTAAAAGACGTTACAAAACAAGTAACGCTTGCTGCAGAATTTGGCGGCGCAACAGACGATTTTTATGGTAACACCAAAGCCGGTTTCGAAGTAACAGGCAAAATTAACCGTAAGGAATTTGGTTTAACCTGGGAAGGCGTAACCGAAGCAGGCGCAATTGTTGTTGGTGAAGACATCAAATTGTTGATCAACATCCAGTTTGCAAAACAAAAATAATTTAAGCAGGATCATTCTGATCTCGGCTTAAGCAAAAAGCCATCCATGTTAATGGATGGCTTTTTGCTTTATAACCTTTTGATGGTATATTTGTTAATCTACCATGTTAATAAAAATCTATCCCGAAAATCCTAACCCTAAAACAATAGAACAGGTTGTTGAAGTGTTGCGCAAAGGCGGCCTGATTATCTACCCCACCGACACCGTTTACGGCCTTGGCTGCGACATTACGAATCATCGGGCTATTGAAGCTATTTGCAAGATCAGGAATATTAAACCCGAGAAAGCAAATTTCTCTTTTATATGCTACGACCTTAGCCATATCTCAGATTATATAAAACCCATAGATAATACGACGTTCAGGGTTTTGAAAAAGGCATTACCGGGGCCTTTTACCTTTATTTTTAATGCTAATCACAATGTGCCCAAGCTTTTAAGCTCAAATAAAAAAACGGTTGGTATAAGGGTGCCTGATAACAATATAGCCCGCGAAATAGTAAAACAATTAGGTAACCCAATACTTTCAACATCTATTAAAGATGATGACGAGATCATAGAATACTCTACCGACCCGGAATTGATCCACGAGAAATATGAAGATTTAGTAGATATCGTGATCGATGGCGGCTACGGCGAGAATGTGCCCTCGACGGTTGTTGACTGCACCGGCGGAGAGTTCGAGATTATTCGCGAGGGCAAAGGGGAGCTGGAATTATATTTGTAGAAAAGAATCTTGATCCCAATCTGGTTACCGGGGCGATAATATACCAATTCCTAACTGCCCCTGGTTCTATTATTTCTTCGGCAATTTTGCATTTGGATCGGCAGCGCCTTTACTGGCCGGATCGCCTGAAACGGAATCGCTCTTGATATCTTTCTGATTACCGGGTACAACAGCGGTATCTGTTTTTGCCGATTGAGAGGTACTGTCGGCAGCGGAATCCGACGCCGGTTTGTTGCCATTGCCACAGGCCGACGCCAAAACAATGAGTAAGATAGCAGATAGTTTAGCAGCTGTTTTCATAGTAATGTTTTTTATACAACACCTGAGGCCGGCTCTTGTTTAAACAAAAAAGGATACGGCCAATGGCCGTATCCTTAACAAGCAGATGTAGAGTGAAAAGTTTAGTTACCGATCCTGAAAAACTTGGTTAAAGCATTGTAATCATTCATATTTATATGTGCGTTTTTAATCGCTGCGAGCGCATGGCCTCCCGGAATAAGTATATAACGATATTGTATAGCCGTTGATAAGTTAATCGAGTTAGTATTATCGAGCGTAAAACGGGTGATTATAAAATGCTTGATTCGTGGCAGGTAAGATATAATGCTCGCTTTACCACCCGCATAAGCTGTATGAGGAAGCGGAAAAACGCCGCCGCCATAATCGAGGAAGATCTGCATAGAGCCACCATCCAGAAGCGTTTGTGTTAACGCTGGCGCAGCCAGATCAGCCACATGCATAAGGGAGTTATCTATAGTGGTGTCTCTGAAATTCGTTGCATAATTCCATCCCGAGTATTGTACGTTGGCTGTGCCTGCAGGTCCCTGCGGACCTATCGGTCCGGCAGGCCCCTGTAATGCAGTCGCCGTACCCCAGCCTGCCGCTGCCTTCGGACCGTAAAACAGATAGGTAGTTTTATCGAGATAATAATCACCGGTATTGCCAAGTGCTGCAACGGGAACGCCATTTCCAGATAAAATGGTACTACCATTGATGCCCGCGGCCCCGGTAGCACCTGTTGCCCCGGTAGCGCCTGTGGCACCCATAAGCGAAAAACCAGTGCCCCAGCCAGCGGCTGTTTTAGGGCCGTAAAATAGGCTGTTGCTTTTGTTAAGATAGAAATCTCCAACGGTGCCAAGGCTTGTAGCCGGGGCTGTTGCACCGCTGTATATTACGCTGCCGTTTGTGCCATTGGTTCCGGCAGGCCCGGCAGGGCCAACCGGCCCCTGGGCACCGGTTGGCCCTGTTGCGCCGTTGGTGCCTGCAGGGCCCTGAGGGCCGGTTGCACCGTCTTTTCCGCACGATGTGGCAAGCAGTGTGCCCGTTACCAGTAATAAAATTAATTTGTTGACCTTTTTCATGTGATTAAATGTTGGTAAAAGTTTATTTATAGATAATATTTCCCGAAGAGGATCTCTTTTTGGAAGCCCAAAATTGGTTAGTAGTTTGGTAGGAATTACAAGTGTAAATACTTGATGTATATGGTAATAATACCTTATTTTAAGAATGTGGAACCGCAGGCTGTAATAGGGGTTTTACTGAAAATTGGCGAGTGTTTTTACGCTGTGAATATATAATTCATATTATTTTTCAGCATAATATGAAGCCCTGAATATTTTGTTCTGTAGGTTCAGAGGCTGGTTTGCGTCCAGAAACATACTTAGGTTTATAATTCAAACTTTTTCTGTAATTACATTTTAATTGTTGCTATTTTTATCGAAACACAACTTATGAAGCGTATCCTGATCATTGTAACCATAGCGGTAGTTTTTATTCTGGTAGGTGTATTTTATTATCGTTATTATTTTGTTTTCGGCGACGGCACCAAGGCGGGTACCATGAACTACTTTGTGCACAAGGGTTACGTTTTTAAAACTTATGAGGGCAGGCTGATCCAGGCGGGTATCCGTACGCCGGCACAAGGCACCATCCAATCGAACGAATTTATGTTTTCGGTTACGGATCAACACGTGGCTGATCAGTTAACCAAAAATGCAGGCGCTTATGTCGAACTTCATTACAAGGAATATCTGCATACGCTACCCTGGCGCGGCGTGAGTGTTTTTGTGGTGGATAGCGTACTGTCCGTTCATCCGGTAAGCCCCACCCAACCTTAAAATTCTCAAAACTAACTTCTGTATCGGCTGTTGCATTAAAAACGCTTTTGATATGTGGCAGGAAATAAATAATAAATTGTACCGGTCTTTCGAGTTTAAAGATTTTTCGCAGGCATTTTCATTTATGACCCGCGTAGCGTTGCTTGCCGAAAAGGCCAATCACCATCCTACCTGGACAAATACTTATAACAAAGTAGAAATCTGGTTATCAACCCATGATGCCGGGGACGTTGTTACCGACAAGGATAAATTACTGGCGGATGAAATAGACGCTTTATAGTTTTTAGTTCATAATAGATGGACAATAAACCATAGTACCACAACTTTATGTATCGTCCATCGGCTATAGCCCGCACTATCCACATTTCTTTGAATTTTCCACATTTCCGCTAAACACGGGGCAATACCTTAACTTTACCAGCCTGTAAAAAAGGGAGATACCGTTTGGCAAAAGATACAGTTAAAGAGACGCCGTTAATGCAGCAGTACAACCAGATAAAGGTTAAGTACCCTGGTGCGTTGCTGCTGTTTCGTGTGGGGGATTTTTATGAGACGTTTGGCGAAGATGCCGTTAAAGCCGCCGGCATTTTAGGTATTGTGCTTACGCGCCGCGCCAATGGGGCCGCAACTCATATCGAGCTGGCCGGTTTTCCGCATCATTCCCTTGATACCTATTTACCTAAATTAGTTCGTGCCGGGCAGCGTGTTGCAATATGCGATCAGCTGGAAGACCCCAAGGCCACTAAAACCATTGTAAAACGCGGTGTTACCGAATTGGTTACGCCCGGTGTAGCCATCAGCGATAATATCCTGCAACAAAAAAGCAATAACTATCTTGCTTCGCTATACTTTGAAAAGAATAGTATTGGTATAGCACTGATCGATATTTCGACAGGAGAATTCTTAACCGCGCAAGGCAGCAGTGAATACATCGATAAATTGCTGCAAAGCTTTTCACCGTCGGAGATCATTTACCCGAAAAACCGTCAGAAGGATTTCAAAGATACTTACGGCGATCGCTTTTATACCTATACGCTTGATGAATGGCCTTACAGCGGCGATTATGCGCAGGAGGTATTGCTAAAGCATTTCGGTGTTAAATCATTGAAGGGGTTTGGTATAGACAGGCTGAACATGGGCATTATTGCTGCCGGAGTAGCTTTGCATTATCTAAATGAGACCGAACACCGCAACCTACAGCATATTTCGGCCATAGGCAGGATAGAGGAAGACCGTTATTTGTGGCTTGACAGATACAGCGTGCGTAACCTGGAACTGGTTGGTTCGGCTAATGAAAATGCATCCACCCTGGTTGATGTGCTGGATAACACCTGCTCACCGATGGGAGCGCGATTGCTTCGCCGCTGGATAGTAATGCCGCTGAAGGAACTGAAACCGATAACCGACCGCCTCGGTGTTGTAGAGTATCTGATAGAACATGAAGAGCTTCGCGAAAACCTGATGCAGCATATCAGGCAGATTGGCGACCTGGAACGCTTGATCTCGAAGATCGGCTTGCAAAAGGCTAATCCGCGCGAGGTTTGTCAGTTAAAGAAGGCGTTGCTGGCTATCGATGCGATCAAAAAAATAGGGGAGTCCTCATCTAGTTTGCCACTACAATCAATTGCCAGTCAGTTGAACCCCTGCACGTTGATTTCTGATAAGATTGACCGTGAGTTGCACCCCGAGCCGCCTGTGATGCTGGTTAAGGGCAGTGTGATGAACGAAGGCATCAACGAGGAGCTCGACCGTTTGCGCAAAATCGCTTTCGGGGGAAAAGGTTACCTGCTGGAAATTCAAAAACGGGAAGCAGAGTCAACCGGCATTCCATCGTTAAAGGTATCATTCAATAATGTTTTCGGTTATTATCTGGAAGTTACGCACAGCCACCGCGATAAGGTGCCTGCAGAGTGGATTCGTAAGCAAACATTGGTGAACGCAGAACGCTACATCACTCCCGAACTAAAAGAATACGAGGAACAGATTTTGGGCGCTGAGGAAAAGATCTTCGCGCTGGAAACGAAGTTATACAACGATTTGTTATACTCGCTGGCCGAATACATCAAGCCCATACAACTGAATGCGCAGTTAGTTGCCCGTCTGGATGTGCTATTGAACTTTGCCGGCATTTCCATTAAAAACTATTACACCAAGCCCGAAATTAATGACAGCCGGGTAATTGATATTAAAGGCGGCCGTCACCCGGTTATTGAAAAGAACTTGCCGCTGGGCGAGTCATACATCACCAATGATGTTTTTCTTGATTCTGAAACCCAGCAAATCATTATTATCACGGGGCCTAACATGGCGGGTAAGTCAGCCTTGCTGCGCCAAACAGGGCTCATTGTACTGATGGCGCAGATGGGGTGTTTTGTCCCGGCCAAGGCAGCATCGATAGGGTTGGTGGATAAGATCTTTACCCGCGTGGGCGCTTCTGATAACTTGTCATCGGGCGAATCTACCTTTATGGTGGAAATGAACGAGACGGCAAGTATTCTCAATAATTTGTCAGACAGAAGCCTGATCTTATTGGATGAGATAGGGCGCGGCACCTCAACTTATGACGGTATTTCCATTGCATGGTCTATTGCCGAGTTTTTGCATAACCAGCCCACGGCGAGAGCCAAAACATTGTTCGCTACGCACTACCATGAGTTGAATGAGCTGAGTAATTCATTCAATCGTATTAAAAACTTCAATGTTTCGGTAAAAGAGGTTGGCCATCAGATCATCTTCTTACGTAAGCTGGTGCCCGGCGGCAGTGAGCATAGTTTTGGGATCCATGTGGCCAAATTGGCCGGAATGCCGCAAAAGGTACTTAGCCGCGCCAACGAGATCTTAAAGAAGCTTGAAAATGAGCGCACAGGTGGCGAGCACATTAAAGAAAGTATCCGTAAGGTGCAAAAGCAGGCCGTGCAGATGCAAATGTTCAGTATAGATGACCCTGTGTTAGTAAAGATCCGCGATACGCTGAATAACCTGGACGTAAATACTTTAACCCCGGTAGAGGCGCTGATGAAGTTGGATGAGATACAACGTGTAATTAAGAGCTGATCATTTTTTGGCTCCAAGATACTTTCTTAATCAATTTATGTTAAACGTCGAAGCTGTTTAAGCCATTACGGCTATCGTTCCAAAGAACACTTTGGCAAGAGTTTCATTACCGCTTATTTGTGCCGACTGTATGGCAACATCAGGTTTAATGCCTTTGGTGAACAATTTCCATGCGGTATCCGGACTGATACTGATCGACGCATCGGGTTGCTTGTCGACAATGCTTTTAGCGACAGCCCAGGCGGTTTGCTGCCTATATAAATACCAGGTGCCACCGTCGGGCGTACTAATGGTGATCTGTATAACTGTTCCTTCCTCGGCTGTTGTATTGCGGTAAGTATGCGGCATAGCCTGCATAAACGTGTCCATGCAGGGATAAAACAATTCACGGTGCATAATGCCCGGCTTGCCCGTTGCTTCGCGGATCTGCTGTTGATGATGCCATTTTTCCGTGTACTCCCTGGCAATGTGAAACCAATTTTCAGAATGTTCCTCTCCCGCCCATGAAACTGCGAACATGGCAGGGGCAAAAGGAGCTAATGATTCAAGGTATTGATAATGCTGACGGCCAGAGGTCTCCATCAGCTCAATTAATTGCTGCGGGCTTACCCTGTCCATCGCTTTTACCCATACGTTATTTAAATCATTCAGATAATTCACCACGTCGGTGTATGACTTGATATTTTGGGGTGGCGTACCGCTGTAGTTGTTAACGGTAGCGATGGCACGCATATTCACATCCAGCAAATGGGCTGCGATATCCTTAACTGTCCATAATGGGGCTATGGTATTTTTCTGCCAATCGGCCGGCTCGAGTGATTTAAGCAGGTCAATCAGCAGATCGTGCAGAACCGGGAAAAGGTGGATGGTTTTTATTGGAATTATTCTATCCATAATAACATCCTCCCTTTATTTAGGCATGGTGTACAAAAGCACGCCATTTAATGCTTGCCCCGGCTTTAACCAGAGTAGCAGCCACAGAGCAATACTTGCCGATAGACAGCTCAACGGCTTTATCTGCCTTATCCTGGTCTACATTACCGTTAATATGAAATTCTATGGTGATGTCTTTCCAGAGCGATGGCTCTTTGCCGGCTTCGCGTTCGCCGTTTACCACCATCTTATAATCTTTAATTTCCTGGCGTTGTTTCTTCAATATGGTGATCACATCTATTGCCGAGCAGCCGGCCAATCCCATTAACAGCATTTGCATTGGGCGAACGCCAAAATCCCAGCCGCCGCTCTCGGGGCTGCTGTCCATTCTTACAACATGGCCTTGTTCATCTTTGGCCTCGAAGCCAAAATCCCCTTTTACACGCGATAATTCTATTTTAGACATACAGTACTTATAAAAGTATAAAGTTAATATATTACACCAACGATAGTTTAACCGTGGTGTAATATTAATGCCGACCCTAATTGCCTATATCTTCTTGAATTTATCGGCAAGCTGACGCAGCATATCATCATCAACCGGTTTTGCCGGCTCATTATCCTGCTTTTTGAACGGACGATTTTCGTGCCTTGGCTGATTATTGGTCCGTGTATGATCGGGCTTATGAAACTCTCTTTTCACGTATTCCTGCTGCGGTTTTGGAGCCGCCGACTGTGGCTCAGGGGCTTTCGGCGCGGCTTGTTGCTGTTGCTGCTTCAGCTGGCGTTCTGCATTCTTTTTTGCATTCCAGCGATTATAAATAACCTCAAGCCGGCGTTTGGTATACAGCGGAAAATCGCCTTGCATCATCCATGAATAATAGCTGGGCTCAATGCGCAGCACTTCTTCAACCGCCTTGCCTTTATGCTTGCCAAAATTGAAAGTTTCCTCGCCGGCCTCGTTATAAACCATACGTCCCGCAAAATCAACAGGCTTGTTAAGGTTAGTAAAATGGTGCAGGGCTTCCACATCATTAATTACCGGTATGCTTTTGTTACCCTTTTTATCTTCCCATTCCATGTTTTCATAGCGGGCAATCTGTGCCAGTAATACTTCCATGGTTGCGCGTGTATCGGCCTCGGCCGAATGTGCGTTGATAATCTCTTTACTACAATAAAACTGGTAGGCGGCCTTCAGCGTGCGTTGCTCCATCTGGTGGAAGATATTCTGAACATCCACAAAATGGCGGTTATCAAGATCAAACAGCACATCGGCACGCAAAAACTCTTCCATCAGCATGGGGATGTCAAACTTGTTCGAATTGTAGCCCGCGAGGTCACTTATATCGATAAACGCTGCAACGCTTTGCGCCAGGTCTTTAAAAGCGGGCTCGTCCTTTATATGCTCATCATAAATGCCGTGTATTAATGATGATTCGAGCGGAATTGGCATACCGGGGTTTACACGCCAGGTTTTTACTTCTTCGTTGCCATCAGGATGCAGTTTGATGATAGACAATTCGACAATGCGATCTACGCCAATATTGGTTCCTGTCGCCTCAATGTCGAAGAATGCCAGCGGCCGCTTTAAATTCAATTTCATTTGTAGTTGTGTTTTGTATCCGGCAATTTTTTAACTCAGACGCCGGGCAAATTTCTGAGTGGTAACAAAGGTCGCAAAAGTCTTAAAAAGAAATAGAACAATAAATTTTTTAATTAATTTAATTTCTAGTATAAATACATTATTTTGTTGCCACTAATTGATTAGGCAAGGATATGATTAAACCTTTACTTATTGCTTTTTTTGTGTTTTTTACCACCCTTGCCACTGCGCAGGATTTTGAGTTCGGCAAGATTACCCCCGATGAGATGAATATGACCAAATACACCGGGGATACCACGGCGCACGCGGTCGTGCTCAATGAATTTGGCAAATCGAAGATTATCGTTGCAAATGACGACTCCTGGAAACGGATCTATGACTACCACGTAAAGATCAAAATACTCGACGCGAAGGCATTTGATCGCGGCACGGTAAGCGTTTCGCTGTATAGCGATGATAAGGCTGACCGGTACGAAGAAATATCGAATGTAAAGGCAGTCACTTATTTTAAAGATGATAATGGCTTTACACAAAAAGCAGAGCTCGAGGATAAAAAGATTTATCCTGTAAAAGAAAACAAGTACTATAAAAGCGCAAAGTTTGCACTGCCAAAACTGCGCCCCGGCTGCGTAATTGAGTACAGTTACACGGTTGAATCTTTTCTTTGGTTCAAGATCCGTCCGTGGGAATTCCAGATCGACATACCAAAGGTGTATTCAGAATATGAAGTGCATATCCCAGCATTCTTCAATTTCAACGCATCTATCAAAGGTTATCTCAAGCTAACTAAAAATGCACAGAAGGTTGATCAGAAATGTTTTGAAACACATGGGGCAAGCGCTGATTGTTCGGTATTGAATTTTGGCATTGCCGACATTCCTGCGTTTAAACCGGACGACTACATGACGTCGCCGAAAAATTTCGCCTCGGCATTGAATTTTGAACTTATTGACTGGACCGAGCCAACCACCGGCGTAAAACACCGGGAAACCAAAGAATGGAAAGACGTTGACTATTCATTAAAAAATGACGACTACTTTGGAGGGCAACTGAAAAGAAAAAGCCTGATGCGCGATAAGATTGCGCCCATTATAGCCGGTAAAACAGACGACCTGGAAAAAGCAAAGATCATTTACAGGCATTGGCAGAGGTGGTTTAAATGGGATAACTTTTATGGCATTTATACTGAAAGCATAGGCAGGGCTTATGATGCACATAGCGGCTCGGTAGCAGAAATTAATCTTTCACTGGTTACAGCATTAAACGCTGCGGGACTAAATGCTGAGGCAGTTTTATTGTCGACCCGCGATCACGGTGCACTAAACCCGCTCTATCCGGCTGTAAGCGACTTTGATTACGTGGTGGCAAAAGTGAACATTGGCGATCAATCATATATGCTTGACGCCACTCATCCGCTTTTGCCATTCGGCATGCTTCCTTTTGATTGTTTGAATGATAAGGGACGGGCCTTCAGCCTTGACAAGCCATCTTATTTTATGGACATGAGCCTGCCGCAGCGCGAGAAAAGCAGCTATATGCTTGATGTTACCTTACAGGATAATGGCAAATTAAAAGGTACGATGGTGAGCTACTCAATAGGTTATAAAGCCTATGAGCGACGCTCCGCCATCAAAAAATTCAACGCTATTGATGAATATGTAGACGATCTGAATAGCCGCCTGCCGAATTGGAAACTGACCAAAGCCGAAATATTGAACGTGGACAGTCTTGACTTGCCCATTGTTGAACGCTATGATGTAGAAATCAAAATGTACGACCAGCTGAATGATGACGCGAAATTAACGTTCAGCCCATATTACATCGGGAAGATCACTACTAATCCTTTGAAACTAAATGAGCGCTCCTATCCGATAGATATGGGGATGGCATCAGAAGACAGGTACACCATAACAATGCACCTGCCCGCGCAATATACGGTTGAGACGCAGCCTGCGTCCATGGCCATTGCCTTGCCTAATAATGGCGGCAAATACATTACACAATATGCTGCCGGCGATAATTCATTCAGCTTTACTTATTTCACACAATTTAATAAGTCCATTTACGGGGCTGAAGAGTATTCTTACCTCAAAGAGTTTTTTAATAAGATCATCCAGTCGCAAAAAGCCGAAATGGTATTTAAGAAGAAATGATGAAGTGGTTTATTTTTGGCTTTTGTTGGGTTGTCGCTACTACGGCCGCCAAAGCACAACAAAACTATGCAGCTGATTTGATCCCCAAAGAATTGCTGCCTTATGCAAGTTCGGTGATCAGAGATCAGTCCGTTACCGTTGAGGTTAAAGACCTTGATAATATGGTTTATCATTTCAAAAAAGTGATTACTGTTTTAAATAAGAACGGCGACGACGATGCGCGCATTGCCATTTATTACAACACGAATGATGTTGTTAAAAACATCAGAGGGATTATTTATGACGAGTATGGCAAGCAAACCGACAAGTTTTCTGAAAGCAAATTTGAAGATGAAAGTACCAGCGGCGGTTCTTTGACCTTATTCCAAAGTGAAAGGGTGAAACTTTACCGTCCGCCTGTTACAACCTACCCGTATACCATAGCGTATGAATATGAGGAAAGATCGAAGCAAACCCTGGACTTTCCTGATTGGATGCCCAACGACGATACCGGCGTAGCGGTTGAGAAAAGCGCCTATTCTTTTATATGCAAGCCCGATTTTAAGATCAGGTACAAAGAGATCAATTTGCCGATTAAAGCCGATATCAGCACAAACACGCAGGGCCAGAAAGTATATTCATGGCATGTTGGCAATCTTAAGGCGCTTAAATACGAACCCTTTAGTCCTTATTACAAAGATTTTTCAGCAAGCGTAAAGATCGCCCCTGAAAAATTCACTTATTATGGCGTAAACGGCAGTTTCAGCAATTGGAACGAGTTGGGGAAATGGTATAAGGAAAAGCTGATCCTCAACCGTCAGGAGCTAAGCTATGACATTGTGCAACATGTAAGAGACCTCACCCAAGGGGTTACCGACCCTAAACTTAAGGCAAAAAAGATCTACGAATACATGCAAAGCAAAACCCACTACATCAGCGTACAGGTGGGTATCGGCGGTTTCCAGCCATTCCCGGCAATGGAGGTTGATAAAGAAGGTTACGGCGATTGCAAAGCGTTGGTGAATTATACCCAGGCACTGCTAAAAGCGGCCGACATCGAGTCTTATTATTGCATTGTTGAGGCAGGACGCGGCCATAACGTAAGCCTGCTCAGCGATTTTGCCAGTATGAACCAGGCCAACCATATTATTTTATGTGTTCCCTTTAAAAATGATACAACCTGGGCCGACTGTACCAGCCAAACTATCCCCTTTGGCTATCTCGGCGATTTTACCGACGACCGTACCGTGTTAGCTATTACCCCAGAAGGCGGCAAATTGATGCGCACGCCCAAATACAGCGCGGAAACTAATATTGAAAGTCGTAAAGCTGATTTTACCATCAACACTGATGGTGAATTACAGGGATCGATGATAACAGTATTTAAAGGTGCTAACTATGAAGACCGCGACCAGATGATCAAAGACTCGCATAGTGAACAGCTAAAGTTTGAACTGCGAACGTACCCGATCAATAACATGGCTATCGAGGTTCTTGACATTAAGCAGGATAAAAGTTTCAACCCGTCTACCACCGAAAATATTAAACTGCATGCCCGCGATTATGCAACTATCAATAATGGAAAATACTATTTTCTTCTTAATCCGGCCAATCGGCAAACCTTTGTGCCGGCAATTGTTCGTAACCGGGTAACCGACGTTTATATTTCACGCAGTGAAAGCGAAGAGGATAATGTGATCTATACCGTACCAAATGGTTACCGCCTCGAAAAACGGGTGCTTAACGTGAATATAGACAAGCCGTTCGGGAAATTTACCGCTAACATGGAGTTAAAAGGGGATAAACTGATTTATAAACGAAATTTTCAACTGAAAGGTGGCACCTATAATAAAGATGCCTATCAGGATTTCGTCGACTTTTTTGATGCGGTAGCCGACGCAGATAAGTATAACGTGGTATTGGTGAAAACGACTAACTAAAAATTATAATTCCAAGTATTATCCCTATTATCATTACCAGGTAAAGTAGTACTTCGGTTTTAGCGAAGCGCTTATATTTTGTCCAGAAGGTGTAGTTCTCTTTGTTTTCGGCCATAATGGCGCAAAGTTAGCAGTTTAAAATCAATATAGTGACTATGAACAATAACGAAGAACAGGAGATTAAAAAAGAATTCCAGCTCGAACGGGTGATTTTGTTCAGCGACGCAGTTTTCGCCATTATAATAACCATCATGGTGCTTGATATAAAGCTGCCGGAAACATTGCGCCATGCCACCTCCAAACAGGTTCGCGATGCCTTTACGGAATTGCTCCCGAAGTTTTTTGCCTATGTGGTTAGCTTTTTCCTGGTTGGAAATTTTTGGGTAAGGCACCTCCGCATCTTCAGTTTTTTAAAGGATTATGATACCAGGCTGATAGTTCTTAACCTGGTATTCCTCTTTTTTATTTCCTTGTTTCCATTCGCCGTCAGCTTTATATCTGGCGGTCCGCACGTGATGGAACAAACCTGGGGTATTTTTACGTACGTAAGTATTATCTTTTTGATCATTACGGCGCAAACCACTCTCGTTCATTACCTTATTGCAAACCGGGAACGTTTATGTTTCAGTATAGAAAAGATGGATTCTGTTTTAAAATGGAAGGTTCAGCGGTTGAATTATATTTTTGTGCCGGCTATTTTTCTGGTGATGTTGCTTATGTCCATACTGGCTATGGATCCTAAAATCCTCATTTATATTATCGCATTTTACGGCTTCCTGATCGGGAGGCTTGGAAAAAAATATTATCCACAAAATCAGCGAACCCCATTTTTAAAACTGGTTTATTCGCGCGTTAAATTGAAGAAGCCTAAAGCGTAGTATTATTTACTACCTCCCTGAGTGCTGAAAGCGGTGTCGGTAATAATCGAGCCGCACCTCGAAAAATATTTATAGGTGTAAGGGTCATGCAGACGGGTGATCATCACTCCATTTGATGAGCTGGCGTGAACGTAATATCCATTTTGCAGGTAAACCCCCACGTGACTGAACTTTTTGCCATCGTAATCAAAAAAAACCAGGTCGCCTTCAACTAATTCCTCTTCATATTTACGCTTGATCACGTTGATTTGCTGACTGGTAGACCGGGGAATGTTAACACCGAATACCTGCTGCTCTAAAAGCTGCGTCAGACCGGAACAGTCCACTCCGCTTTTATCCTCGCCACCAAACAGATATGGTGTACCCATCCATTGGTCAATAAAAGCATACAGACGGCCATTCTGAATATTACTTTTGTCGACGTTCATTATGGCGGCATACTTGTCGGCAATACTTACATCAGGCTTTACAACCTGGCCGGGTTCGCCTCTCATTACAGCGCGACGGCTATGGCACGAGGACAACACAACAACGGCAGCCAATAAACAATACAGGTAATGTTTACTCATACAGCAAAGTTAACGGCGACAATAAGTTATGGGTTGTATGATATTTTTAACATATTAACATTTAGGTATTTTTTCGCAAGTCTGCATTTCGTAACACAACAGGACTAAAACTGTACTTTTTTAAGCTCACAAATTAATAAATGTGAATTTCCCGTCTTTGCATTAGCTCCGTCTATCTTACAACCACTCGCGAGGGTTGAAGGCTGGTTTTAAATAGCCGCTAACCAGTTGACTAACTTATTATTACCGGTTCTACCTTGCCGGTGGGAGGAAATGTTATGTTAACATGTTAATAACGTTAAAAGAGATATGGCATCGATGTTGTAAAACGGGGATGTACTCACATGGGTGCAGTTCACAAAAACACAACTTTATGAAACCAAATTTTAAAAAGGCCGGCCTGCTATTGACAGGAATATTAGTAGGCGGCAAATTATTTGCCCAGACCCCAGATACTACCCGGGCCACTACAGATTACGTTAAACCTTTCTCGAGCGATGATGCGTTCCGCACATGGTCAATAGGCATCAACGGAGGAGTTTTATCACCTTATACAATTATCGGTACTAACGGCCACCAGGACTTCAGGCACCCAAAGGTAAACCTTGGCTATGGCGCTTACATTAAAAAACAAATTACACCAGCCGTAGGGATTCAATTAGATTATATGGGCGGCAAGCTACAGGGCGAAAATAGCAATACAGACGCTTTTGGTACCCGCTACGACAGTTTTAGTACCAAAATGCCCTACGCTTTAGACCTGGCTGCCAACATCACAGTAGGCAATATCAGTTGGCACAATCATCAGGGTGCCATTCAGCCCTATCTGACCGCAGGTGGTGGTTTTATGCATTATACCCCAACGGTAACCAATGGTTCAACAACTACTTATTTTAAAACAGACAACGGAAATGCTATAAATGAATTTTACTTACCAGTAGGAGTAGGGCTGAAATTCAATGTCGCCAAAGGCATTAATGTCGACCTGGGCTACCAGCTTAACTTTGTTTATTCAGATAACCTCGACGGCTTTAAATACGGCGGCAATAACGACCATTTTTCTTATGCCCATGCAGGTTTGGAATTTGCCCTCGGCAAAAAATCAAAACCACAACTGGCAGTGCATAACCCTGTATCATCAATGCGTAGCGAATACATGATGGAAAACCAGAATACCCGCGCGCAATTGCAAAGCCAGATAGATGCGCAAAAAGCACAGAATGATCAGTTAAAAGCCGACTTGGCTACAACCAATGCCAATCTTGCTAAATTCACTGCAGACAGCGATGGCGACGGTGTTCCGGATTTCTACGATAAATGTCCAAATACGCCGGCCGGTACAAAAGTTGATGGTTCAGGCTGCCCGCTGCCGATTGCAAAACAGGTTACTGTAATTACCGAAGAGGACAGGAAAATTGTTAGGGACGCTATTTCGAACCTCGAGTTTGATTTCGGCAAGGCTACTATCCGTGCTCATTCTTATCAAACACTCGACCGTGTTGCTAAGTTGCTGGTTGATAAGAATTTCAGCCTGAAACTGGCCGGTCACACTGATAACGTAGGTTCTGATGCTGCCAATATGAGGTTATCGAAAGAACGTGCGGAATCAGTTAAATCATACCTGGTTGATAAAGGTGCGAATGCATCACGAATAGAAGCAACCGGTTATGGCGAGACTCAGCCGATTGCAAGTAATAAAACTGCAAAAGGCCGCCAGCAAAACCGCAGGGTTGAATTCACCTTGTATTAATCGATAATAAAATCATAAAAACAGCGAAGCCCCGGTTATCTAACCGGGGCTTCGCTGTTTTATAGAACGACGTTATTCTACCTCAAAAAATTCAGCTAATGCGCCGAAATAGCTTTCGTCCCAACCTTCGGTCAGATCTTTAAAATCTGCGGCGGGAATATTGGTGTGCTTCAGTTCTACAGAAGTACCCTCTTTATCGGGGTGAAGCTTAATAGTAACAATAGATTCCTCCGGCTGACCATCGAAATACCATTGCTGCACCACTTTTTTATTTTCCTCGAATTCAATGTTCTTACCCACAATACTGCCACCCCACATTGAAAATTCAGTGTCCGGTTCTATCGACATTTCCGCTGGTTCACCAGTCCATAATTCAATAGTAAGCGGATTGGTTAAGGCCGCGTAGATTTCTTCGGGCGTTGCTGGCAGGCGGTAATATTTTTTATAGTCGGGCATAGCTATTAGAATTCCGTGCAATATTACTCTTTTCGGTTGATAAAATGCCTATACGAGCTTGCAGCCACTCGTCATCGACGCGTTGCCATGTTATCCTAACGGCCAAACAGTTTTCCCGTAAACCTCGTTCAACACATTGGCCATACCTGCGTATATAGCCACGGCGCCGCAAAAAATGCCTTCATAACCGGCAAATTTCCCAATACTTTCATTACCTGTGCCATGCTCGGCAGCCAGCAGGAAGAAAAGAATAGTCAGCGTACCGAAAATTATCTGCAATGCCCGGTTCAGCCTCAAAGTACCGAAGAACAAAAACAAAGTAAAGAAACCCCAGATCATCAAATAAGCACACATAGCCGATTCGGATGGTTTAGCCGACCAGCCAAGCTTCGGCATAACGATCAATCCTACTAACGAGAGCCAGAAGAAACCATAAGATGTAAAGGCAGTAAGGCCGAAGGTATTATCCTTTTTGGCTTCAATAACGCCTGCAATTACTTGTGCAAGGCCGCCGTAGAAGATACCCATAGCCAGTATCATCGAATTCAATTCAAAAAAGCCGGCGTTGTGAAGGTTAAGCAGTACGGTAGTCATACCGAAAGCACAGAGGCCCAGCGGCGCCGGATTAGCAATGCCATCCTTTACCTGTACGGGTGTTGTAGGGATCATAGTTTAAGTTTAAAGGTTTTTAGTTGGTTTTCAATGCAATATAATTTATCCTGCAGCATTTAACAATTTTTTCTGTAAACTGCCGTGTAATTTTGCTGTTAAGTTTACACTATGCAAAAACTGGTATTGCTTCGCCACGGCGAAAGCGTTTGGAATAAAGAGAACCGTTTTACCGGCTGGACCGATGTCGACTTGTCTGAAAATGGCGTTGAACAGGCAAAAAGGGCAGGAGAGATGTTGAGGGAAGCCGGTTATAACTTTGATATCGGCTTTACCTCTGTATTAAAACGGTCGATCAAAACACTTCATATAGTGCTGGAAGAATTAGATCATTTGTGGATTCCCGTACAAAAGTCATGGCGGCTGAATGAACGTTTTTACGGAGCTTTGCAGGGTTTGAATAAAGACGAAACCGTTGCCAAATATGGCGAAGAACTGGTACACAAATGGCGACGCGATCCGCACGAATTACCGCCAGCCATCACCAAAGACGATGATCGGTACCCCGGTAAAGATATCAGGTATAAAAACTTAACCGAACGCGAGCTGCCCTTAACAGAAAATCTCAGCCAAACCATGGATCGCGTATTACCTTTCTGGAATGAATTTATCGTACCTTGCCTGCGCCACAATCAAAAGGTAATCGTTTGCGCCCACGGCAACAGTTTGCGCGCTTTGATCCAGTACATCGATCATCTTACCGATGAAGAGGTAACACAGTTAGATCTACCTACGGGTATTCCATTAATTTATGAACTGGATGAAGGGTTGAACCGTATAAGGCATTATTATTTAGCGTAACAATCCTCGACCCCAATGAATTTTGAAGTTCGCTTCGGTACCGCCCTTGTCATCAATATCCTGTTGATATTGCTTGCGGTATTTATGTCGTTTATCTCTTTTCTTGAGTTTTTTTTCAAAGGCGGCCTGCTGCAGTATTTTTTCCTTTTGTGGAGCGGACTGGCGTTTATCCGTTACATTTCTTACCGCCGCTATATCTACCTGTGGTTTAATAAGTTGCCTGTTTTAACTGTAAATGAGCAATTTATCTTTGATGCTGTGAAGGAGATCCAATACAAATGGAGCGATATCGATGAGCTATACGTAGACAACGGCTACCTAAACATCAAACTTTATCATCCCGAGAAATATCTTCCAAATATCGACACCCGTTTCAGGCGGTGGCTGGCAGGAAGCGCTATCAAATCGGGCCGTACACCTTACGTGATTAATATAGATATGATCAAAACCGATTATGTTACCTTCCAGAATATACTAGACGACTATAGCGGCGGCGAATAATTGCCAACAAAAAGGAGATACTATAAGCATCTCCCTCTTCTGTCTATACAGATTAAATGTCTCAGCCCATTGCCTTGTTCAAGGCGATGATGGCAGTATTAAAATCTTCACGCGCTATCAAAAACTGGATGTTCACCTTACGCAAAGCGAATCCGGCACTTTTAATATTGATATTGTTTTCAGCAAGCGCAGAGGCTGATTTGGCCAGTAATCCTGGTCTGTCCATATTTGAACCGATGAGACATACCATAGCGGCTTTTTCGAAAGTTACTTTTTCGAAATTCTCTTCCAGCTCGTGGATCAGCTTTTTATCGAAATCCTTCTCCCATATCACGATAGAGATACTGTTTGCATTAGTGGCCTTAAAGTTATAGCTGATATTATGATCATAAAACATCTGCATGATCTGTAAGTCGCTGCCTGGCGTACCAACCATCGATGGATCGTAAATATCAATGATCATTACTTTTTCTGTGCCGGTAATTACTTCCACCCGTTTGTGTTCGCAGATATAGTCTTTGGTAATTAAAGTACCCGGGTGTTCCGGATCAAAGGTGTTTTTGATTCGCAGGTTTATATTATTGATCTCCAGTGGTTTAGAAGCCTTTGGGTGAATTGCTTCCATACCTACGTCTGCCAGTTGATCGGCAACGTCATAATTGGTATTACCAACCGGATAGCAGTTATCTACGCCGACCAAAACAGGGTCGGCGGTGCAAAGGTGATATTCCTTGTGGATGATAGCCTCACCCGGATTAACGGCCACAGCAATCTTACTAAACGTAACTTCAGAATAACCGCGGTCAAACTCACGCATAATACCCTCTGTTCCTTTTGTGTATCCGGTAACAATACAAATAGTGTCCTCGAATTTAATATCGTGCAGGTCGTGCTTAATGCGCTGATCGATAGTAAATGAACGATGGTCGTGAAAGCCGCTCAGATCAACCAGCGTGGCATTAATGCCCATATTTTGCAGGATATTGGTAAAGTTGAATGCCGAATGCGTTTCGCCTATCGATGCCAATATCTCACGTGCCGCCTGCAAAATATCCTCATTGCGTACATAACCTGATGCCAGGATGCCCGACAAGTTCTCCAAATAGGTTTGCGCATCGGTTACACGTTGTTCAATAAATGCGTCGGCTTTAACAATATCCAAACCTAAAGCTTCGTAGCTTTTGTTTATCTCTTTTAGTCTGACAGTGAGGTCTTTAAGCGGTTTATGAAAATCCTTAAAGTTAGCCAGCTTATGGTATACGCCAGGCTCGCCGGTCTTTTTATTTTCGAGCAGGAGGTTGGTTACGCCTGAAAATGCCGATACTACAAAAATGCGGTTGTATAATTCTTTTCCGCTGCGATTAAAGAGGATGATATTTTTGATCACATCACCTAATGCGGACATGGATGTGCCGCCGATTTTTTCTACTGTTAACATTTTAAAATATTCGCTTGTTAAGCGGAAGTACTAAAGTTATGCCTATTCAGATAGCGTTTTATTTCTGTCTAAATTTCAGAGCTTTATGGGTTAAGTTTATTAGTTGCTATGAGCTGAATCGTTTATTTTGATAGGTTTTTATCAAATGAAATGGACTAATCGGCCTTTGGGTACAGGTCGCCCGCCTTCTGGGCAGATAGCTTGATACCCTTTATCATTGCCGAGCTGAAACCATTGTGTTCCATTTCATTCAACCCGGCAATAGTACAACCGCTTGGAGACGTTACCTTGTCAATCTCCTGTTCGGGATGCGAGGCCAATTGCAGTAGCAGATCGGCGGCGCCTTTAGCAGTTTGCGCAGCCATTTTCAGTGCATCATGTGCATGGAAACCTATCTCAGTTCCGCCTTGCGACGCCGCGCGTATTGACCTTAAAAAGAACGCAATACCACAAGCACATAAAGCTGTAGCCGAGGTCATCAGTTCCTCATTGATCTGGATAGTAACACCAACGGTTTCGAACAGCGAGCGCACAAAGTTAATATTCTTCGGCGTGCCGTTATCGGTAGCAATACACGTCATCGATTGTCCTATGGCTATTGCCGTGTTGGGCATAGCACGGATAACCGGCACGTTCAAATCAAGTTGTGTTCGAATATCGCCGCAGCTTACGCCTGATACTACCGATATAACCAGTTGTTTATCAGGTTTCATAGACGGCTTGATCTCGTCCAGCAATTTGTTTAACTGGTGCGGCAATACGGCAAGAACAATAAAATCCGCCTTCCGAACCGCTTTCAGATTATTGTCGGTAACGTAATAGCCGGCTTCTGAATATGGCGCAAGCGAGCCAATATTGCGGCGGGTCAATGAAATTTGCTGCGGCTTGCATATCCCTGCCTTTACCAATCCCTTCGCCAGTGAAAGTCCAATGTTACCGCTGCCTAAAATGGCTATATGTTGCTGTGAATTCATTCGTTTCTGCTTAAAAGTGTTCCAAACGGTTCCTTAGTTTTTAGTTTGCCCAGATCATCTGAGTGGCCTATAATTACGCCGCTCACCCCGCAGGCTATGGCCGCAAAGGCATTATCGAGTTTGGGGAGCATTCCGCTGTGTATAATTTGTTCCTGTTTTAATCCTTCGTACGCTTTCGGGTTGATCTCGCTGATTAGCGAACTTTCATCGTTAATATCTTTTAAAACCCCCTTCTTCTCGAAACAATAAATAAGAGTGGTGTCATAAAGATCAGACAATGAAATCGCTAACGCCGAAGCAATGGTATCTGCATTGGTGTTGAGTAATTGTCCATCTCCATCATGTGTTAAAGCGCAAAATACTGGGATAAATCCTGCATTCATCAAACTTTTCAGGGTTTCCGGGTTGATAGACTTATCATCCAGATCGCCCACAAAACCGTAGTCGATATTTTTTACCGGGCGTTTTTTTGCGCGGATGAAATCGCCGTCGGCACCGGTAAGGCCTATCGCGTTAGCGCCAAAACGCTGTAGTTGCGCTACGATATTCTTATTGATAAGGCCCCCGTAAACCATGGTCACTACGCGCAGAGTTTCGATATCTGTTATGCGCCGGCCTTCAACCATCTTTGGTTCAATGCCTAAGGTTTTTTGCAGCTCGGTAGCAACTTTCCCACCGCCGTGAACTAATATTTTGTAGCCCTCCAGTGCGCTAAAGTCATTCAGAAAATTATACAGGTTTTCGGAATTATCGATAACATTTCCACCAATTTTGATAACATACAACTTATTGTTACCCTTATTATCAGCCGAAACCGTATTGTTTTTAGTCATAATATCCCTGCGGTCAGCAGTTAAAAGTATAAAAATGCCATACGACCGCAATTTTTGGCGTAAAATTAATAAAAAATACCTATTTATTTAAATAGTTTATCTAAAACGGGCATTTTTATTAGCAAATGAACAGACCGAATATCGAATTTAAATAGCCTGCGTTAAAAAATTAAACTTCTATTTTAATTACATGCAGGCTTTTTAAAACCCGTTGCCAAATCAATTGTATATAATGACAGTGCACAATAAGTTTACATTGCATTTATGAAACATTGTGTAATATTGAACTTCATAAACTACTATGTTTACAGTATCGCCCGATCATAAAAATAACGATACCAGGCCGCGGGTTGTAATAGTTGGAGGAGGATTTGGAGGCCTGGCACTTGCAAAAAGTCTTAAAAAAGCACCCGTAGATATTCTGCTGCTTGATAAGCATAACTATCACACTTTCCAGCCCCTGCTTTACCAGGTAGCCATCGGTTCTATCGAGGCCGACTCGATCGGCTTCCCTATCCGCAGAATTTTTACCAAACAGGATAATTTCAGCTTTAACATGGCCGAGGTTCAGAAGGTGAATCCGGAAGCTAATACAGTCACTACTGATATTGGTGAAATTCATTACGATTACCTCGTGCTAGCTACGGGTTCGGACACTAATTTTTTTGGTAATGAGCAGATAGAACATTTTGCCATGCCAATGAAGAATATCCCTGAGGCGCTGAATTTACGAAGTCTCATCCTTCAAAATTTGGAGAAAGCGCTGGTTACAACCGACATGCGGCAGAAATTTGCGCTGATGACTTTCGTGGTGGTAGGTGGCGGTCCAACCGGTGTGGAGCTTTCCGGGGCGCTGGCTGAAATGAGACACCTGATTTTAGGGAAGGACTATCATGGCTTGAGTAAATACGATATGCGCGTTTATTTGGTTGAAGGGAAAGACCGCCTGCTGGCAGCAATGTCGCAGGGTGCATCGGATGCTGCCAAAAAGTTTTTGACTGAATCTGACGTTACTATCTTCAATAGCGCGCACGTGCAAAGTTACGACGGTTTTTATTTGACCATTGATAATGGCAAGACCATTAAAACCCGCAACGTTTTGTGGGCAGCAGGGGTAAAGGGGGAAGTCCCTGAGGGTATCCCTGCCGAGATCATCACTCGCGGCACTCGTATCCAAACCGACGAGATCAACAAGGTTAAGGGTTATGAGAATGTTTTCGCAATTGGCGATGTCGCCGCGATCATTACTACCGAAACGCCTAATGGGCATCCAGGTGTTGCCCCGGCGGCCATACAGCAGGGGGAATGGCTTGGCAAAAACCTTGTCCATATTCTAAAAAATGAACCGACCGAGCCATTTAAATACACCGACAAGGGTACCATGGCCACCATTGGCCGTAACCAGGCCGTTGCCGATTTAGGGAAGCTGCATTTCCAGGGATTTTTTGCGTGGCTGTTGTGGGGTCTTGTCCATCTGATGTCGCTGGCGGGATTTGCGAACAAGGGGATTATCTTTTTCAGCTGGTTCATTAATTATTTTACCAAAAACAGCGATAACCGGTTAATAGTTAGGAGCTTTAACGAGGAAACCCGCGCATCCAACAATTCTTCGCACCGGAATATCACCTCCTAAAACAATATTGGCGTTCAAACATTTACTATAAAATGTTTGAACGCCAATGGGTTTATTTCCAATTATTGCTTTACTGGTTATCGTCAGCGCTTTTTATTCTTACGTCAATGCCCGTTTTATAAAGCTCCCGGGCACTATCGGCATTATTACGATAGCAATTATCGTTTCCCTCGCCACTATTATTATTGACAAGCTCGACCCTTCAATTGCAGGCCATCTTACTATTCTGGCAAAAAACATCAATTTTTCAACTACGGTATTAAATATCATGCTGGGGTTCCTGCTCTTTGCGGGATCATTCAATTCAAACACTAAACGCCTTAAACGGGAATTGCGACCGGTTTTTATATTAAGTACGCTTAGCGTTATCCTTTCAGCCGCTGTATTCGGCGCATTGTTTTATTATGTGACGATGGTGTTTCATATCCACATGTCGTTCATTTATTGCTTTTTATTCGGAGCGCTTATTTCACCAACCGATCCGGTTGCAGTTGGAGCTATCATCAAAAACTCAAAGCTTCCGGTTCATTTGTCGACGATTATTTCGGGTGAATCTTTGTTTAATGACGGGGTAGGACTGGTGCTCTTCGTTACCATCCTGGAGGCTATCCGCTCCGGTGTTGATAATATCAGCTTTGCCAATACGCTGCTGCTTTTTGCCCGCGAAGTTTTTGGCGGACTTGCGCTTGGCCTCTTTTTAGGATTCATTGCCTTCAGACTCATGCGCTCTATTACTGATTTTCAAACAATTGTGCTGGTGTCACTGTCGCTGGTAATGAGTATTTCCGTTATTGCTACTTATCTTCATTTGTCTATCCCTCTTGCCGCCGTTGCCGCTGGCCTGTTTACCGGTGGACGCACCATTAATCTTGATGAAAAGGAACGCTCGCATGAAGCCCTCGAAAAATTCTGGCAGCTGACGGACGAAATGCTCAACACCATTTTATTTGTGATGATCGGCCTGCAAATGGTCAATCTACCATACATCACCAATTACTGGCTTACGGGCGGTATAGCCATTGTGTTGATCCTGGTTGCGCGGTGGATGAGCATTCTATTGCCACTAACATTTCTGCGCCACAGCCTGAATGTAAACTATAAAAGCATCAATATATTAACCTGGGCAGGAGTAAGGGGAGGGATTTCTATCGCACTGGCGCTTTCGCTGCCGCCAAGTCCATACCGGCATGTAATTCTTTGCGGAAGTTATTTTGTAGTGATATTTTCCATTGTGATACAGGGGCTTACGTTGAACAAGGTGATCAATTATTCGATGCGGGAAAAGAACACGGTGGAATAATTCTCCTTTTCGTCATTGCTTCGGTTTCTCACAATGAGAAGACGGGAGGGATTAGTGGCAGAAGGCAACAGATTTACAGCTTTTTCATATACTTCGCAATATCTACCTCATTCTGATCTTTAGATTTTTCAAAGGATTCAATTATATTTTCCCGTTCTTTTTCAGAACGGTTCTGGCTGAGTTTCTTTTTAGCCTGTAGGTCATCAACTACTACTTTAAAGGCAACGATGCCTTTCATCATTTTCTGTTTGTATTCGTCAGGAAGGCTGTCGTATTGTTTCAGGTAATCGGCTTCATAAAAATTGATGGTTTCTTTCAATAAAGCGGCTTTTTCCTCTTCACTTTCCAACAAAACACAATTACCATAAGCATGTACCGCCAGGTAATTCCATGTGGGCACGTTGAGTTCTTTCTCGTAGTTTTTGGGAGAGACGTAAGCGTGCGGTTCAGTAAAGATCACCAGTGTACAGCTGTTCAAAATATCATCAGACTGCGGATTGGCCTTTGCGAAATGAGAAAACAATATCAGTTGCCCTTCAATTTCCTTTACCACAAAAGGCAAATGCGTAGCTGCGGGAATGCCATCTTTAACTGTGACAATAGTGGCAAAGCTGTAACGCTGCATAAAAGCAATCGCTTCTGCGTTGTTGTTAAACCGGTTGAAGGAAGGGATATACATTTATTTCAAACTTTCCAGCATGCTTTTGATCACAGCCTGTGCCGCCCAAACACGATTGGCCGCCTCGTGAACCACTATCGAGCTGCTGCCATCTAATATTTCTGATGATAGTTCCAGATCACGCCTTACCGGCAGGCAATGCATTACTTTTCCGTTGTTGGTGCCTTTTAGTTTATCGTTGGTAAGCATCCAGTCTTCATTACCTTGGAATATCTTCCCGTAAGGTTCGTAAGCCGACCAGTTTTTTACGTAGATAAAGTCTGCATCTGCTAACGCTTCGTGCTGATTGTGGGTAATAGTTGCGCCTTTGGTGAAATCGGTATTCAGTTCATAACCGGCAGGGTGGGCAATGATAAAATTAACATCGGCTTTACACATCCATTCCGCAAAAGAGTTGGGCACGGCCTGTGGCAGCGGTTTTACGTGCGGTGCCCAGGTTAGTACAACTTTAGGTTTGCTGCGGGTTTTTAATTCTTCTATCGTTACCAGGTCGGCGAGACTTTGCAGCGGGTGACGGGTGGCCGATTCCAGGCTCACCACCGGTACGCCGCAAAACTGCACGAACTTGTTAAAGATCATTTCGCTATAATCTTCCTCCCGATTTTTTAACCCGGGAAATGAGCGTACCCCAATAATATCAGCATATTGCCCCATAACAGCCGCCGCCTCGCGAATGTGCTCAACGGTAGTGCCGTTCATGATCACGTTATCACGCAATTCCAGCGCCCAGCCTTCTTTGTCCATGTTCAGCACCATAACGTTCATGCCCAGGTTAAGAGCAGCTTTTTGGGTGCTCATGCGGGTACGCAAACTTGGGTTTAAGAAAACCAGCGCCATCGTTTTGTTTTCGCCGAGGTTTTTATAAGCGTACGGATTTTGCTTTAAATGCAGCGCCTCTTTAACAAGTGCGTTTATATCAGGAACATCATTTACAGAAGAAAATAGTTTCATGGGGCCGGTATATTTTCTCTTTTTAGGAGATTAATTGTAAAAATCTATTTCGATAACTCTATTTTTAAAACCTTAAACAAATGAACCGGAGAACAATTCTTTTTATCGCCCTCGTTATCATATTGGCTTTTACCCTTTATGAGGAACTTAGCCTGCGTCGTTACTTATTTAAGCAACATAGCTATATTTTAGCCGGTTCACTGCCCAATTTTTTAGCTGCACTACTTATGTCCATTACTTATCAGCTTATAAAACCATCAGCTGAAAATAAAGCCATCTTCAGGTCTATCATTGCCATTGTAAGCGGACTGATTCTGTATGAAATAGCCCAGCTTTTTATGCCAAACATGGTCTTTGATTTCGGCGATGTTATAGCTTCCATCCTCGGCTGCTCGTTTGCTTACCTGCTGATCTATTTTATAAACAAACAATTCCCGGCTTAACCTAACACCGTTGCAAATGCTTCCAGGAATCTGTCGGCATGCGTTTTTGTTAAGTTCAATGCCGGTAAAAGCCTTACGACATTTGGTTTGGCCTCGCCGGTAAAAATATGATGCTTGAATAGCAGGTCTTTACGTACGTGCGCTAATTCTGCCGGCAATTCAATCCCGATCATCAACCCGCGACCACGCACTTCCACCACTTGTTTAAATTTCTTCAATTCATCAATCAGGTAACCGCCAATTTTCGCAGCATTTTGCATCAGGTTATCTTGCTCCATTACCTCAAGCACCGCCAAACCCGCTGCACAAGCCAAATGGTTGCCGCCAAACGTGGTGCCCAACATGCCGTAAGCGGGTTGGATTTTTGGCGATATAATAATGCCGCCGATAGGGAAGCCGTTACCCATACCCTTAGCCATACTGTAAATGTCGGCATTCACGCCAGCAAAATCATGCGAAAAGAACTTCCCGGTACGTCCATAACCGCATTGAACCGAATCAGCAATAAATACCGCGTTGTGCGTATCGCAAAGTGAGCGGATCTTTTGCAGGAAACTTTCCGGCGCAACTTGTATCCCGCCAACACCCTGTATGCCTTCTATAATTACCGATGAGATCTCATTTGCAGCAAATGCCTGTTCTAACGCAGCCTCATCTTTCCATGGTAAAAATATCACATTATCGGTCTCATTAACCGGTGCAATAATCTTTGGATTATCCGTAGCCGAAACAGCCAGCGACGTGCGGCCATGAAATGCGCCTTTAAATGCTATAACTTTTTTCTTACCATTATAGAACGACGCCAGCTTCAATGCATTTTCGTTAGCCTCTGCACCTGAATTACACAAAAACAGCTGGTAATCTTCCTTACCCGAAACATGGCCCAGTTTTTCAGCCAGTTGTTTTTGTAAAGGAATTTCAATTGAGTTGGAATAAAACCCGATTTGGTGTAATTGGTCTTCCAACCTTTTTACGTAATGCGGATTAGTGTGCCCGATAGATATTACCGCGTGGCCGCCATAGAGATCAAGGTACTCGGTGCCTTTGTCGTCATAAACCAAACTGCCAACACCTTTAACAATATTGATTGGATTGATAGGATATACGTCGAATAGTTTCATTTGCCACGAACCCCTAAAAGGGGCTTTAAAAAGTTAAATAATGATATAAAATCTTGCCACCTTTGCTCCCTTTTAGGGGACCACGGCGTTAAAATGCTGTCGCTTTCAGCCTTAGCCCTGCTTTTTCATCCAAGCCGAACAGTAAATTCATATTCTGAACCGCCTGACCCGAAGCTCCCTTCAACAAGTTATCGAGTATGCTAATGATCAAAAGCTTGTTACCGTATTTCTTCACCTGTAAAAAGCACTTGTTGGTGTTCACAATTTGTTTCAGGTCGATGTTATGGTTGGTAACATGCGTAAACGGGTGCTCACTGTAATATTGCTGATAAAGCTTTAATGCCTCCACTTCCGAAATATCAGTGTCGATATACATCGAAGCGATGATGCCACGGGTAAAATCACCGCGATAGGGAACAAAGCTGATCGGCTGATCAAAACCCGGTTGCAGTTGTTTTAACGACTGACCAATCTCACCCAGGTGCTGGTGTTCAAATGCCTTATAAACCGACAGGTTATCATTACGCCAGGTAAAGTGCGAGGTAGGTGTGAGGCTTTGTCCGGCCCCGGTTGATCCGGTTGTGGCAGTTACATGGACCTCCTTATTCAACAGCCCCTTTGACGCCAGTGGAAGCAGGCCCAGTTGCAGGCAGGTAGCAAAGCAGCCCGGATTAGCAATATTTTGTGCCTGTTTGATAGCTTCACGATTTAATTCGGGCAAACCATAAACAAAAGTTTTAGTGCGTGTTTTATGTCCTGTAGGGTCATTGCTTAGCCTGAAATCCTGACTTAGATCGATTATTTTGATTTCGGCGGGGATTGGGTTGGCCTCCAAAAATTTCTTAGCATCGCCATGTCCAACACATAAAAACAGCACATCGATATTATAGGCCAATTCAGCCGCGAATTTCATATTCGTATCGCCAAACAGATCGGTGTGCACATCATAAACATGATTGCCCGCATTGCTGCTGCTATGTACAAACATGATCTCCACATTCGGGTGGTTCAGCAAGATTCGCAGCATTTCACCGCCAGTATAACCTGCTCCGCCTACTATGCCGGCTCTAATTTTATTTTCCATAGCTTACGAATTTACCTTATGGTATATCATTACCTGGTTACCAAAAATTTTCGAAAAACCTTTTACATCTTCACCGCTCCATGCGTTATTCATTTCACCGTAGCTGCCAAATTTATTAGACATCAGATCATGTGCTGACTCGATGCCAACTACCTGAAAACGATACGGATGCAATTGAACAAACACTTTTCCGCTCACGTTTTGCTGTGTATCGGTCAAAAATGCTTCAATGTTCCGCATGATTGGATCGTGGAATTGGCCCTCATGCAGCCAGTTGCCATAAAACGACGATAATTGATCTTTCCATGATAACTGCCATTTGGTCAATACATGTTTCTCCAACGTGTGGTGAGCTTTGATGATTACCATCGGCGCTGCAGCCTCAAAACCCACGCGGCCTTTAATACCGATAATGGTATCACCTACGTGAATATCCCTGCCAATGCCATAAGGTTGGGCAATCGCCTGCAAGGCTTGAATAGCTTTAGTTGGATGATCATATTTTTGGCCATCGATACAAATCAGTTCACCTTTTTCGAAAGTTAGCTCGATATCGCGTGAGCCGGTTTCGCTAACTTGTGTAGGCCATGCCTCTTCAGGTAAGCCCAAGTTTGATGTCAGCGTTTCTTTACCGCCAACCGAAGTTCCCCAGATACCTTTATTGATCGAATATTTCGCTTTCTCGAAATTCATTTCCACACCATGATCTTTCAGGTATTGAATTTCTTCCTCGCGGCTCAGCTTCAGATCGCGAATAGGGGTGATGATCTGCACATCAGGTACCAGGATATTGAAGATCATATCGAATCTTACCTGGTCGTTACCCGCACCGGTACTACCGTGGGCGACGAATTCGGCGCCTATTTCCTTGGCATAGTTGGCAATAGCTGTAGCCTGGCTCACACGTTCAGCACTTACCGAAAGAGGGTAGGTGTTGTTCTTTAGTACATTACCATAGATTAGAAAGCGAACGCAAGTGTTGTAGAAATTCTCGGTTTCATCAACCAACTGATGCGAAGTAACGCCCATTTTGTAAGCGCGTTCTTCAACTCCTTTAAGTTCCTCCTCAGAAAAACCGCCGGTGTTAACAATTACCGAATGGACTTCGTAACCTAAATCTTGAGTCAGGTATATACAGCAAAACGATGTATCCAAACCGCCGCTGTAAGCTAAAACTACTTTCTTTTTCATAAATGGTGAAAGGTAAAAGGCGAAAGGTTAAAGGTTTTCGCCTCTTAAAAATTTAATAAATACGATCAACATGGCTTTCACCTCGTTTATCGCGTTGTTTAACTCGTTATAATTATCTTTTTCGATGTAACCTAAATCGTAAATTAAGTAGCAAGTGTATTCGACTTCATGAGCCGATCCTAATGCGTTGTCTAAATAATGAACAAAATCCTTATCTGTATTCTTACCACATCCTTCAACAATATTCAAAGGTATAGAATAGGTAGAGCGGCGTAATTGATTTGTCAATGCAAATCGCTCGTCAGCAGGCATAATAGGCAAAACATTTGCGTAAACTTGTTTTGTCAACAGATGTGATTTTTTCCAAACATCAAGCTTTTTGTAATCTCTCATTATACCTTTTACCTTTCGCCTTTTACCTTTGGCTTATTCGTTGTCCAAATGCATTCGTTTCTTGATGGCATTTTCAATACGCTCCAGCAGTGTTGCCTTATGCGTAATCTTCTTCATCTTCTCCTCGTACTCCTTTTGCTTTTCCGCCGGATCGAACAACATGGCGGTGCACATACAGTTTTTGCGGTTCTTGCTCATCAGGATATCGTAGTTTACGCAGCTTTTGCAGCCGGCCCAAAAATCTTCATCCTGTGTCAATTCCGAATAGGTAACAGGTTCGTAACCGAGATCGGAGTTAATCTTCATTACAGCCAGCCCAGTGGTTAGGCCGAATATTTTTGCGTTCGGATATTTCTTGCGCGATAATGCGAAAATGTTTTCCTTAATAGCCTTAGCCAGGCCTTCTTTCCTGAACTTCGGGCTAACGATGAGGCCCGAATTGGCCACGAAATCGCCATGGCTCCAGGTTTCTATATAGCAAAAGCCAGCCCAGGTGCCGTCTTTGTGCAAAGCGATTACCGCTTTACCTTCCAGCATTTTATTGGCCACATACTCCGGAGAACGTTGCGCAATCCCGGTGCCGCGTGCTTTGGCCGATTCGGCCATTTCGACGCATATCTCAGGTGCAAAATCAACGTGCTGTGCCGTTGCAACCTGTATATCAAAATCTTTAATCATTGAAATAGAAGAATTACCGTTGAATTATTTGCCTGCTACAGCGTTAGCAATAAATTGGGTTTTTTGTATTCGGTGAGTGAGCTGCGAATTATACAATTTATATCACCGTGGGGCCAAAGAAGAACGACGAATCAAGCCCGCGGCATATAGGGCCTTCGTCGTGAAGGAGAAAATACCAAAACTGTTGAAACCAAAGCAGCGGCAACCGGAGCAAATATTGCTTTCAGCGCGGGCTTATTTAAGCTTTGTTTATTCATTTTTGTTATTTTTAATTTGCGTGCAAAAGTTTGCATAAAATTTTACTTATGCAAGAAAAAAATCACTTTATAATATTCAGTTTACATTAACAACACAATTGCCTGATTGTGCTTTAATAACAAACAACGATAAACGGAATTTAAGCCATGCTATTTTTCGTGATATCTCTGATTATCATATCGGCATGAATCCGCGAATTTTCAATGAACCACAAATGGGTATCCAGCCCACCGCAAACCACACCGGCCAGGTACAAACCGGGCAGATTGGTCTCCATGGTTTCCGGATTGTAATGAGGGATGAATTTGCTACCGCTTAAGGTGATCCCCAGCTTTTTCAAGAACTCAAAATTTGGCCGGTAGCCGGTCATCGCCATCACAAAGTCGTTAGGGATAGTGATCAGTCCATCGGGCGTTTCAATATCTACCTCGTACTTGCGAACGGCTTTTAGGTTCGAATTAAAATAAGCTTTAATACTGCCTTCCTTTATCCGGTTCAGAATATCGGGCCTTACCCAATACTTTACCCGCTGACTAATCTCGTTACCGCGAATTACCAGCATAACTTCAGCACCCTTACGGTAAGTTTCCAAAGCCACATCAATAGCTGAATTGCTCGATCCTACAACGACTACTTTTTGCATAGCATAATAATGCGGGTCTTTGTAATAGTGTTTAACCTTTGGCAGGTCTTCGCCGGGAATATCAAGATTTACGGCGATATCATAAAAGCCGCTTGACAGTATGATTTTTTTTGCCTGATAGGTTGATTTGCTTGTGGTAACAGTATATATGTCTTCGTTTTTTACTAATCCGGTCACTTCTTCAAAAAGATTAACGGGTAGCTGATTCGACACAGCCACACGGCGGTAATATTCCAGTGCTTCCGATCGGGTAGGCTTATTGCTGATAGTGACAAAAGGAATCCCGCCTATTTCCAGTTTCTCAGAAGTTGAAAAGAACGTCATGGTTGATGGATAGTTATAAAGCGAGTTAACAAGACATCCTTTTTCGACGATAAGAAAACTTAGTCCGGCTTTTTTGGCCGCCAATCCGCAGGCAATTCCGATAGGGCCGCCGCCTATAATGAGTATATCGAGCATGTTGCGAAATTAATGATTTGAGGTTAGAGATAGGAGATTTGTTCAGGAAATATAAGATGGGCTGACAATAACTGCATAGCTCATCGTTGCAAGGTTAAGATGCGTTCGAAGGGGGAGTTAGGCGATGGTCACGAAAGTATAGGGCACAAAAAAGGGTAAGCTACTTTTATCGCGCCGCTCAACTCTCTACCCTTGCTGCGTTCCCACCCTGGGGGAGTTCAAGAGGAGCTGGCCGTAAAAGACTTACCCCGGGGCAAAGATAGAAAAAGGTTTGTTTTTGGTTAATAAATTGTTAAAAAAGGCTAAACTGTTGTGTACTAACAGGTTTTTTTACCGGTTCGGCAATTTTTTGCTTAGATTTAATGAACGAATCAAAATCCAGGCGCCGGTTAAACGGTAATTCTTTGTACACCCGGTAACTTTTATCATGTCCTATCATGTCACGACATAGTATTGTGAGTTTATCCACTTTAAATTCTTCCTGCCATTGCTGCTTGCTGATGTAAGGCCATAGTTTTTTAAACGCCGGAGAAGGCAAACTGCGGGCAATAGTGATATGCGGTACAAAGTTACCACCGCTGAAAAAACGTTTCAGGTGTTTAAACCAAAGTGCTGTACCGGCGGTTTGTTCCAGCCGGGCATATATCGTAGGGTTTTCGTCATGGTGAAAAAAGTCGAAACCGTTAATGTCAATCGTAAGCGGGGGCAAGGTTAGTAGTTCACGCTCCAGTTTAGGCATCAACGCATCTATCCATACCGGTTTTTTGCGCGGCCATTGCTGTATGCTGATGTGTGCCTTCGAACGCCGGCCTTCATAATCTCCAACTATGGCGGCGCTGTCATCTTTAAAACGCTTTACACGCTTGCAAACACTGTCTGATGGCGTAAGCACGATAAGGTAATCCTGGTAACTTGTCATGGCAATATTTTTATCAAACAAATTTTACTAATATTTTTAGCATTTCCAAATGTTTGATGAAATATTTTGTCACCTAAAAATCAAAATGCCAGCAGCTTATTGCCGAATTGCAGCTCCTTATAAATTCTCCACTCCGGGTGTTCGCTATAGGTATCGCGGTGTAAGATAGTCAGTCGTTCAACGGTAAAGGCATATTTAAAATGGCGGTTTTCAAAATTTGGCCAAAGCTTATTAAAGGCAGGGACCGGAATGTTTTTAACGACAGTAATATGCGGCACAAAATCTTTTAGCTTGATATTCATTTGTAAAGTAAGCAGCTTAAACCAGTTTTCAATACGTATATCTAATTGAATATTAGCATAAATTGTGCACGTATTGTTAAAGGTAAAATGCCCAAAACCGTTTATTTGTAACTCCATCGGCGGCATGGTGCTTATGCGTTCGCCCATACGCTTCAATGCGGGTTGGGCCAAAAAAGGCTTACAACGTACCTGGTGGGTGATAGGAATATACGCCCGATTATGCATCCCTTCAAAATGACCAATGGCATTTACCGATGCACGCTTGTACCTGCTCAATTCCTTCTCCAGCTCGGGAGGAAGGGAGATAATGATGAGGTAATCGGCGTAAGCGTTCATTAAATTCAGTTAATATTTTCGGCGCTAAAATGCTAAATAATTTAGTATTTTAGAATTAATATTTTCTACATTTGCTATATGTCAGCTAAGCGTGTCATTATGCATATCGATCTCGACTCGTTCTTCGTTTCTGTTGAGCGCAAGTTCGATCCCTCCCTGATCGGCAAGCCGGTCATCATAGGTGGCTCGGCTGAAAGGGGCGTGGTGGCCAGCTGCAGTTATGAGGCGCGTAAGTTTGGTATTCATTCGGCTATGCCCACTAAACAGGCCCTAAAGCTTTGTCCGCATGCTATTTTGATCCGCGGTTCGCATGGCAGGTACGGCGAGGCCAGCCGCGAGGTAACTGAGATCATCAACAATGCGGTGCCTTTGTATATGAAAACTTCGATAGATGAATTTTATATAGATTACACCGGGATGGATCGCTTTCACGATTGTTATAAACATGCGACGGAACTGCGGCAGAAGATTATCCGCGAAACGGGGCTGCCTATTTCCTTTGGCATGTCATCGGGGAAAACGGTTTCCAAAATGGCTACCAACCAAGCTAAGCCTAATGGTCAGCTATATATCCCGCATGGTAAGGAAAAGGATTTTCTGGCGCCTTTGGCTATCGGAAAAATTCCAGGTTTGGGCGAAAGCGCGGAAAAAAAGCTGCACCAATATGGCATAGAACGGATAGGGCAATTACAGAAGGTTGATATTCGCTTCCTTGAGTCGATCTTTGGCAGGATGGGACGTTACTTGTGGGAAAAGGCAAACGGTATCGATGAGGGCGAGATTGTGCCGCACAGCGAACGGAAATCTATCTCGACCGAGCATACCTTCCACACCAATGTGTCAGACAAGCAGGTGATCGAGACCTCGCTCGTATCAATGACCGAAGAACTGGCGTCTAAGCTCCGGAAAGAAAATAAACTGGCCTCGTGTCTGGCTATCAAGGTACGCTATGCCAATTTCGAAACGCATACCCAGCAGGAAAAGATCAATTTGACCGCTGCCGAACATATCCTTATCCCTGGCATTAAAAATCTACTCAAAAAAGCCTGGAATCAACACCGGCCAATCCGCTTGATAGGCGTGAGGTTAAGTAATCTTTGCACAGGCAGCTACCAGATCAATCTTTTCGAGGATAATGAGGAACGAATCCGGCTTTACCAGGCCATGGATACTATTAATTTCCGGTTCGGGGAGAAGACAGTTTGCCGGGCCGCGGGTATGGAAATAGGAACAAGAAATTTTAATCCTTTTATGCGGGGATGATTTATTATTGGTTTTTATCATTGCCGTTGACTTTAGTCAACGGTTTTCAGGTATAAATAGGATGGCTTTGGCCTAAATTCGCGGACGGCATTTAGGGCTAAAGCCATTTGTTTTTGTTGCTAATCCGTTGACTAAGTCAACGACAATGAGTTTGGATCGGGATAATCGCTTAATATAAATAGATCACTTCAATGTTTTCCTCATCAGTAACTCTTTCTGCTGATTGATTCCGATAGCAAATTCATGGCTGCCGAAGATCTCAAAACCATTTCGTTCGTAAAATCCAATAGCCTTATTGTTGTGTTCCCAAACGCTTAGCCAAACGTATTCCAAGCCAAGCTGTGCGGTCTTTTCCGCCGCGAAATCTAAAAGACGCTTACCAATATTTTGTCTTTGATAGATGACCGGGACATAAATTCGCTCTATTTCAATGGCTTTTGCATTTTTATGAACAGTTTGTGCCTCGCTGAAATTCAGTTTAAGATATGCGGCGATATCGCCATTGATTAATGCAAAATAAAATTCAGAATCGGGATTACTTAACTCTAAAAGAGTTTGTTTTTCAGAAAAAAGCTGCTCATAATCTGCTACATCAGCAGGTTCGATTTCGGAACTGAATGCCTCAAAAAATGTTTTCAGGCTAAAATCACGCAAAATAGCAGCGTCTTCCGGTTGAACACGCTTTATCTCAACGTTTTTCATCATCGTGAGATAGCATCTTCTTCATCAGTAAATCCGTTTGCCGGTCATCGCCTAACATAAATTCGTGACTACCTATGGTTTCGAAACCGTTATGTTGATAGAAACCAATGGCATTAGAGTTGTGCTCCCACACGCCCAGCCAAATGTATCCGAAGTTGTTGTTGACGGCCTTATTTATCGCAAAATCAAGCAGTCTTTTGCCGATATGTTTTTTATGATGCTGGCGCGATACATAGATCCGTTCAACTTCCAGCGAGTTCGGGTCTTTAAACTCGGTTTGAGCGTCGTTATAATTGAGCTTCAAGTATCCGGCAATTTCATCATCAAGCATGGCGAAATAAAACTCCGAACCGGGATTAGTCAGTTCGGAAAATATTTTCTCCGGAGTAAAAGCTACCGAAGCATAAGCCTCCATATTCGCGGGCTCGTTTAACGGTCCGAAGAAATCAAAGAATGTTTCGCGGCTAAAGTCGAGCAGAGTAGCTGCTTCGCAGGGTTGAATGTGTAAGATCTGTATATCTGTCAATTTTTTGATAGGTTGATTGGGCTAAAATTGATAATTTCAACGCAAAACGGAAACATAAATTTTGAATTGATATGATCGAAATATTAAAGCAAAGCCTGTGGGATCAGTTTGGCGCGAGTATTCGCATGCTTGAAAACGCCATCGAAATGCAGCCAGACGACCGCTGGCACGCAGATAAGTTGTTTTTCTACAATGCTTATCATTGCGTGGTGATGCTTGATTGTTACCTGACTATACCGCCAAAAGACTTTGCCGCACAACTGCCATTCAAATTTGCATCACCTGAAGAGATTCCCCCTGGCGTGATAGGAGATATGGTGCCCCTTCGAATCTATGAAAAGCATGAACTGTTAAGCTATCTTCAGTACGCCAAAGAAAAATGCCGTCTACTGATTTCCAAACTTACCGAGAAAAGCATTGAAAATGAACGCTATGTTGAAGAAATTGATGCTGACGATGCCATGAATTACCCAATAATCGAAATATTATTTTACAATATGCGCCATGTTCAGCATCATGCAGCGCAACTAAATATGCTGCTCCGTAATAGTATCGACCAATCGCCCGGCTGGGTTTTCAGGGTTGATGACAAATAAAACCTGAATCAGTCAAATTGTTCCTGCAATCTGATCAGGCGGTCAATCATCAGGTTCAGCTTTTCTTCCTCGTTCTTAAACATGCGGGGCTTCAGGTAAAACGTAATGAACAGGAACCACAGTATAATAGACCCATAGGTAATCAGCTTAAAATAGGTTGGCGCTTCTTCCAGTACCTCAACAAAATATAAAGCTAAACCAGTGCTGATCATCAGCATAAAGAAATAATAAAACCAGCCTATAACCTTGCTGCGGTTCTTCTGGTATTCTTTAAGCGTATTCAGGTATTCGGAAGGATTTTGGGTGAGATCGTGTTTGTTGAGTATATGATAGTGACGTACAATAAGGGACAGGTACATCAGCATGGTTACTAAAATGATCATAATGCCAACAATGGTGGCTGTTGACCGGAATGCAAAAAAGAACGTTATAATAAAGGCGCAGGCTATCAACGCAATCATCCCTATAATACCCCAATACAGCCTGCTGGTTATACCGCGTATTCCCTTTTTTACCTGCTTTAGCGCCTCGTCCACCGAAAGTTTGTCGGGTTTTGGCTGTCCCTGCCAAACCGACATCAAGTGCTCAAACTCTTTCATAGTGGTTATACAATTCTGTTAATTTCTGTTTAATACGATGTATCTTCACCCGCAGATTTCCCTCCGAAATGCCCGATACTTCGGCAATTTCAGGATACGGCACTTCGTCGAGCACCAGGGTAATTATAATTCTTTCCGTTTCTTCCAATTTCGATATGCACTTGTACAGCAGAGCAACCTGCTCATTTTTCTCAGAGAGTTCTTCTTTTTTATTTTCCGCTATAAAGGGTGTAAGCTCGTCTTTTGCCTGGCGCTTTTCGGAGCGCAAATAGGTCAAACAGGTATTAACGGCAATACGATAAATCCAGGTAGAGATCATGGCCTGGTTACGGAATTTATCGAGGTTTTGCCAAACTTTTAAAAATGTTTCCTGTAAAAGGTCGCTCGCAGCATCGTCATCACCGGTATAACCATAACACAGATGGTAGATTTTTCGCGAATTGGCTTCATAAATCTTTTTAAAAGCTGCTTCTTTATCTGCCACGTTTATCAGTTAATTTTTTAATAGTTAGATATGGTAATCGCAAAGATGTTACAACAAATGATCATTCTTGTAAAACCACGGGAATTTTTTTTCCGTTTCATCCAGCAGCCGGTCATATTCATTGGCGTAATCGAACTGCAGGTCCTCGTGCAACTTTTTGATGGCGCTGTTTATTTTTTGTACCTGGCGGATTAACAGCATTCGCATGGGCTTATAAGAAACATTGCGATTGATGTACTGTAAATAAGTAAAGCAGAAGTTAAGGAGCAGATCGACCTCAGCTGGTTTTGAGGCGATAAACTTGTTGTACTTGCTGATGAGCCTTAACACTTTTCGTACTGTTTTTGCCGCCTGATAGCTTTGCGAAGGTAGCTGACTCAACATAAAGCCAACTTCCTCCTTTACTTTTTCAACAAAAGCTTGCTCGTTGTTCGCTTCAAACAGCAGATAAGCCAGCAGCTCTTTATTTTCCTTTTTATACCGGGCCAAACGCAGGCAGAGTTCGGCAACCTGTTCAGCCGGCAGATGCTGAACCTCTTTCTTTATATCCTGCAAACCATAAGTAGGTACGCTCATAACACTAATAGGAAGGCAAATTACTAATTTTAGTTTTCATAAAATAGCAAGCTTTATCCTGCTAAATTGCCGCCGCCTAATCAAAAGCCTATGGACGTCTTCCCTACACAATATTCAGTACTTTCGGCAACTGCTTTAAGTAATTATTTATCAACGGCTTATGGCTTAGGTAGTGCTGCCTGCCGTTTGCTGATCCATAATGTTTCGGATACTTATTTATTGGAAAATGGCGGCAGTAAATATATTTTCAAGATCTACCGCGATGCCCACCGCAAGTTGCATGAAATTAGAGGTGAGGTGGATTTATTGCTGCTATTAAAAAGCCGTGGCGCAAAAGTATCTTATCCAATTGCCGATCTCGCCGGTAATAACATCCAATCGTTTAACGCTGCTGAAGGTACACGTTACGGCGTATTATTTACCTACGCCAAAGGAAAGGTATCGGTGGAATTAAGCGAAAACCAGCTCGAGGAACTCGGTAAAGAAATAGCGGCCTTACATAATATAACTTCAGATACACCGCTGATATACAATAGGATAAAGTTTAATATCGATACTACGATTACTCAGCCTTTACAAGTTATAAAACCCGCCTTTGCAGAATTAAAAGAAGAATATGATTATTTGATAACAACAGCAGCAAAGGTTACGGCAAAGCTTCAGGAAACAGATTACAGCATCTTTAGCTATGGTTATTGCCAGTACGACTTCCTGCCCAAAAATTTCCATTTCGACGAGGATGATCAGGTCACTTTTTTCGATTTTGATTTTGCCGGTGAAGGGTATTTAATGAACGATATTATGTCGTTCTATATTCATTATTTCCTGGAAGTTACCTATGGAAAAATGAGCAGAAACGATGCTGAAGCCGCTTTTGAAATTTTCATTAGCAGTTATCGTAAAGTAAGGCAACTGCATGAAGATGAGTTAAAAATAATGTGTTACCTGGGATTCGGCTTCTGGATATTTTACCTCGGTTTTCAGTATGACAATTTCGACGATTGGTCGAATATATTCTTCGGCCCTAAATATTTAAAGGACAGAGTGGCGCTTATCAAAAAATGGATCGACTGGTTCGGTGAAGTTTAGTTATTGAAAGCCCTAAACATTTTTACATCTTTACATAGCTTAAAAATACAGTGCCGGGATAATGATATTTGGTAGAAAGAGACATAACACATTTAAACCTTAGCAAAAGAAGGAGATTGTGACATTTTTAAATATGCTGTCGGATACGGCCTTTGTAAATGATCCCCGTTTTTCTGATCGAATATTCCATCTAAAAGAAATAAAATGATATAAATGAGAAGACGAAGACTTATAGTAATTGCCCTTATTACTTTGCTCGCAACAGTTAGTGCCGTGAAAACGAAAGCCCAAACTAAAGATGCCTCAGTAAAAATTGGTGGCGAGGTAGCTAATTCCTATGAATTAAAATTATCTGAAATACAGCAGTTTAAGCAGTATGAGGTAAAGCGCAAAGACAAGGACGGAAGCGACCATTCTTATACCGGTCCCTCAGTATATGATATCCTTCAAAAGGCCGGCGCAACTTTTGGTAAAGACCTGCGTGGCGAAAACCTTACCAAATATGTTTTGATTGATGCCAGCGATGGTTACCAGGTCATGTTCGCCCTTGCTGAACTGGATAGAGGCTTTACCGACCGGCAGATAATTCTCGCCACCACTATGGATGGCAAGGCGCTTGATCCCCGCGATGGACCTTTTAGGGTAATAGTGCAAGATGAAAAAAAACCGGCGCGTTGTGTAAAACAGGTTACTGCAATCAGGGTTTTTTTTGCTAAACGATGAGACGCCTCCTCATTATAAGTTTGATTTCGTTAGCCGGTTTTCAAATGGCATCTGCGCAAAAACCAATCGATAGAAGCATTGTGTTGTACAACTCAATACCTGCCGAAACGAAATTACAGTTATACAATGCACTTGATACGCTGTTGCTGCACATCAATAGCGATAAAATATCATCCGCCGAAATAAATTCGGCAGGCGCAGCATTAAGCAGGTCTGTATTTGGCGATCTGAAAGGAATGGAAGCTAATGGGAAAGCACTTCAGTATTATCAACCTAAGGTTATTAACCTGTACCCGGTTACGGGCAACAGGTATATGATTTCAATTGCCTACCAAAGCAACAGCGCCATAGAGAATCGGCTGAAAGCCATCATCGACCTTACTGCCGTGATGGATAGCGGCAAAGTAGCTTTTTCGATTCCGCTTTATTACCTTACCCGCAACTGGAAAACCACTCAAGTGGGTAATGTTACCTATCATTATGCGGATGAAATAAATATTCCAAGAGCCAAACTATTTGATAAAAAGAACACGCGGATAGCGCAAAAATTAGGCTTGCGGCCAGAACATCTTGATTTTTACTTGTGTGATAACCATCAGGAGATTTTTAAGTTGCTTGGTTATGAATACAACAGCGCCTACGCAGGTACGGTGGCAGACGGATACGGCATTGATGCGGGCGTCATTTTTTCCGTTATGCACAACGAAGATTTTTCGCATGATGCTTTTCATTACTACGCGGGGAAGATCAGAAAAAATGCAAGAAACTCCATAGCAGAAGAAGGGTTAGCTTATAGCTGGGGTAATGCTTATTATACAGATGATAATGGAGCGGTGATAACCGCTGCCGAATTGGTGCCCGTATTGAAACAATATTTGAAGGAACACCCCCAGGTGAGCCTTTTAGATCTGTTTACCAAAAACCCGATGATCTTTCCACATCAAACAAAAGTAAGGTCGTTAATTTCGTCGGTGATCTGTGATGAAGTTGAATTGCGCGGCGGAATTACTGCAATAAAAGAATTGATTGATTGCGGCAAGGGAGATGACAGTTATTTTAAAGTTGTTACTAAATTTACAGGGATTAACATCGCGAATTTCGATGAAAAGGTTATGCAGCTGATAAACAATTATAAATAGCACCGAATAGTATGGATACCGGCATTGCAAAATACAATATTACCGGCTTAGCACCCTTGTTGCATGTGTTCGATATGCCTGCGTCACTTAAGTTTTATCGCGATATCCTGGGCTTTACCATAGTTATGTCGTCAGAGCCAAATGATGAGACCAATTGGGTTTTGTTGAGGCTTAACGATGTCGAACTGATGCTGAACACGCAGTATGAAAAGGAAAATCGCCCGAGAGTGCCCGATGCAGAACGCATAATAATGCATCATGACACATACCTTTATTTTGGCTGCGAGGACACCGATGCGCTTTATCAACATTTGAAAAGTAAAGGCGTTGAGCTAAATAAGCCGGAAATAACCGTTTATAACTGGAAAGCTATAAATTTTAAAGACCCTGATGGTTATGGCCTGTGTTTTCACTGGCCACTGCCGAATAACTAATTGAAAATGATTTCCAAAGCAATAAAAACCAGCACGTAAGACATCTTCGGCTGGTTTTTATTGTAGATAATTTGGTGTATTACATCTGAACAACCTGCGCTTTCAAACTCAGGAGGATCTTACCTAAAGAGCCGATAAGGTTAGAAGGCAGGCTGTTTTTGTTGGCGCCTTTAACAACGTCGTCAATAAAAGCATCAAAGTCGGCACTGGTTGCCTTTCCGTTCATACGTGGATTTTTAGCAGGATCGTGCGCGTCGACCATGCTTAAGCCAGTGTATTTGTAACTTTTGGCCCCGGTGCCCACCGCTACGAAAGTAGTAAGATTGTCGCTCAGCTCTGTAAAGCCCGACAAATTTCCACTGGTAACCTCGCTCAATAGCACGGTGAAATGACCGTTGATCCTGGTATCGCCCGCAATAACGAAAATTGTGCTATCGATAACGGAGCGGATACCGAACCGGCCTTTTTCAATCATGGTTCCCGGATGTGCCGGATCGTTAATCATTGCGGTGCCGCCAAGTGAATCATACAAGGTGTGCTTAACCGGTGTCACATTGTTATTCTTGCTGCTGCACGATTCTATCAATAGAATAACTGCAAATGCTGCAACTGCGGTAAATAATAGTGTAATTCTTTTCATGTGTTTGTTTTTTAGATGATTTGTGCTATGATTTTGTAAATTTTATATCCGTAGGATGTTGATGCCACAGGGCAACTGCTTTTTAGATTTTGCGCTGTTGGCATGAATCGTTCAGCGGAATAGGCAAAATGGTTTTTGAAATCTTTGGTGACCTGGTAGCCTGTGGTTTTTACCGGGTAAAAGGTGAAGACTACAATGTTGGTTTCCGGATTTACCATCACATGGTCGATGCCTTTTTGATGATAAAACCACGCCGTGATACTGTTCGCATCTTGTTGTGTTAGCTGTTGTTTAACGTCGATACGCGCCATTACCCTGGTAGTAGCATCGGCCTTGGGGCGGTATGCGTAATAAATGTGGGCGGCAAGCACGAGTGACAGGAAAAGAAACGTGCCCAATGTGTAGAGGAATACCTTTTTTAGCCTTTTCATATTTGTAATTTTGATTGTTTCCGGTTGTACGGTTGCATAAATTGCGCCGATATATAAACTACGGAGAAACGGCGCTGCATGGTTTTAGTGAAACCGGTTAATTCGCAGAGGTTTCGGGAATAGTCTCGAAATCCACTATACAACCGCCTTTCTTCATTTTATAGGTAGAGTTAGGTTAAATAATCCTGCTGTTGAAACTATTACACATGCTTTCAGTTAATTACTATCTACGCCGAAACGTTCCGAATAATATTTAGTTAACATGTATTCAACCATTACGTCGCTTTTTCAGAGAAGAGTTTTTTTATATTTATTATTGGCGCTGCTCGTTTGTCCGTTTATTACAACAGCGCAGATTCAGGTCGGCCCAAGACAGCAGCGGGAAGCCGATAGTATTGGAAAGATTAGGCAAACCGACATTTTTCCACAACCTCGGGAGAAGCACTTTGGTCGTGCCGCGCTTTATCTCGGCATTGCAGAATTAACTCCTTGGGTTGTTGATCGGTATGTGAGTAATAAAGACTATGCGCATATTTCGTGGAAAACGGTTGGCCATAATATAAACCCGGGCAGTTGGGAATTTGACAATGATGAATTCCAGACCAACCAATTCGGCCATCCCTATCACGGCAGCAATTTTTACAGCGCATTCAGGGTAAATGGTTATGATTTCTGGCAATCAGCCCCGGCGGCATTTGCAGGCAGTTATTTATGGGAAACTTTTGCCGAGAACCAGGCCCCTGCGCCCAACGACTTTATCAATACGAGCTATGGCGGTATTATTTTAGGCGAAATGACCTACCGTTTGTCTAATAAAATTGTAAATAACCATACACGTGGCTTTAAGCGGCAATTGGATGAAGTGCTTGCTTTCCTGGTAAACCCTATGAACGGATTGCATCGAATTACCACCGGAAAATGGGGAAGGGTTAGCAGTAATTCAATGGAGCGCGATTCGTCTAAGATCCATGCTGAATTTGGGTTAGGGGTAAGGACGTTCAATACCGACAAAACCAACGCACAAACCGGCTGGTATGGGCACATTAAACTATTGTATGGCACACCGTACGAAAATTACCAGACACCGTTCAGCAACTTTACAGCAAATATAGAATTTGGGAAAGACGATAGTACCCGTATTAATACCATAAGTGTTTATGGTTCACTTGCGGGCTGGGAAATTGCCTCGACAGAGAAGTACCAGCACCTGGCCATCCTCTCAGCCAATTATGATTATATCCGTAATGTGGCCTTTTTCTACGGGGCGCAAAGCTTAAGGATCAATATCCTGTCTGAGTTCGATATCTCTAAAAAAATAACCATCAATACCTCGGTAGGCGGCGGTGCAGTAATATTAGGTGCCGTGCCTGATAAGTTTCTGACTCGCGGCCGTGATTATGATTATGGCTCAGGAGCGGCTTTAAACCTTAGCGGCGGCATAAATGTTGCCAACAAGTTAAACTGGACTTTGAACTACCGTGGCGGCTGGCTGGTAACGTTAAATGGAAACGCCTCTCATTATTTCGTACACACATTCTCAAGCGAGATAAGCTACAATATCATCAAAAACCTGGCACTTACCGCTGAGCCAGGTTATCTTACATTGAATGCCTACTATAAACAGTTTCCAACGCAAAACAACCGGTATCCTTATTTCCGCAGCTCTCTGAGATATTCAGTGGACTTTAAATAGCGGGTTATAGTAAACAAAAAAGATGGTCATTTTCAACAACCATCTTTCCATTTATTAATTACGGATGAAATAAACTCGTTTATTCAGCGGCAGGCAACTCAATGTAAAAAATGGTTCCGTTTGGAGTGTTCGGTTCGAACCAGATTTTACCGCCGTGCAATTCAATTATCCTTTTGGAGATAGACAAACCTAAACCAAAAGGTTGCTCGCCGTTGGTGCCTGTTTTCTTAGCCGGTGTGAACATCTCGAAAATCACTTCTTTCTGCCCTGCCGGTATACCAACGCCATTGTCGGCCACAGAGATCAAAATATGGCCGTTAGTCTCTTTAATATCCACTTTAATGGTATCGCCTGTATAGCTGAACTTAATGGCATTCACGATAAGGTTGTTAACAACACGCCAAATCTTTTCATGGTTAATATCTGCCATTATCGGCTCGTCGCTTGTTTCAAACACTAACTGCTGTTTTTTTTCTTTAGCACGGTATTGAAGCAATTCTACGGAATCAAAAAGCAGTGCACGCAGATCAAGGCGTTGTTTTATAAGGCGCTCGTCCTCATCTGCCAGGCTCGATTTCAGCAATTCGTTTATCATTTCCATTGAGTGCAGACCGGTAGTTTCTATCAGTTTTAGCATGGTTTTGCTATCTTCAGAAAACTCATCTTCAACCATCAGCATAGAAGCGAGGCCCGTAATGCCCGATAACGGGTTACGCAGGTCGTGCGCCATTACACGCATTATGCGGAGGTAATTTTTATTGGTTCGTTCTACTTCCTCAAGCGTATGCTTCAATTGCTGGTTTTGCTGTGAGAGTAAGTTGAGGTTTCCTTTAGTGTCTTTCAGTGTTCGGCTAATCATGAAAACGGATATTATTAAAAAAATTACGATCAGGGTTAAAAAGACCAGAAGGGGCAGGCCCGTCGTGGCCGACAGCATTAAATTTGTTATTACAAGTTTCATTCAGGTATGATGTGTTGCAGTGTTTCAGGTGATTAAATAAACTCTTGCAGCAAATTGTTTCGATACCCGGGTAAATTATGCACTTAAACGATGGAAGCGGCGAAATGGTTGTGCTTTACTTTAATTGCGATATGAATGGTCCTGGTGATAATGAAAAACGATAGAATCAATGTATATTGGTTTCAATTATGAACACGACAATTATACGCACCGCAGTCCTACTGGCGATATTACTGACCGGTGCTTATGAAACAGGAAATGCTCAAAGCACAGCCACTAATTTGCAAGCCGGCAAAAAATTCAGGGTTATTGGCTATTTACCGGCATTTGGCATGAAGAACACGGGTTCCGCAAACTTCGATTTCGGCCGTATCAATTACCTTAATATTGCTTTTGTAAATCCGGATTCTAATGCTGTTTTTAAACCAATGCCCGCCTTGACAGGCATAGTGAATGCTGCTCATCAGAAAAATACGAAGGTTTTGATCTCGATAGGCGGAGGATCAGCCCCGGTATACTATTCTTCGCTACTGTCTGATTCGCTGCGCAGCAAACTCACTGCCAACCTGGTTAAGCTGGCTGTAGATTATAACCTTGAGGGTATTGATGTAGACCTTGAAGGCGAACGAATTGACAATAACTACGAAGCTTTTGTAACGGAATTGTCTGCTGTGCTTAAACAGAAAAACAAATTACTCACCGCGGCGGTAGCAACAGCATACGCGTCGCGATATACTGATAAGGGGCTGGCAGTTTACGATTTTATTAACATCATGTCGTATGATAAAACCGGGCCATGGCGACCTGAAAATGCCGGTCCACACGCACCTTATGAAATGGCAGTAAGCGATGTGGACTATTGGACAAACACGCGCCGTATTGCCAAAGAAAGGCTCAGCCTTGGTCTGCCTTTTTATGGCTATGGTTTTGGAGCGGGCGCCCCGACTGACGTCAATTTTAAAAAATTAACAGAACAGTACCCTGGCGCAGAAAATACCGATCAGTTTACCGTACCAGCGGGAGGGATAATTTACTATAACGGAATACCGACCATTAAAAACAAAACTATGCTGGCCCTGCAAAATACGGGCGGCGTAATGATATGGCAGTTGCTTGGCGATGCGGAAGGGGACAAGTCACTATTGAATACGATAAATAACATCGTTAATTCATATAAATAAGGTTGTCGTATCATCTGATGAATAGGTGAGCCAGTAAAATTTAGGGGGTTGAATTTACCTGGGCCGGTTTACATGTCCATACCACCCCCTCGAAATGGCGCGCGCAGCCCCTTATGATATAATATGCTCAACTTATATTTGATCTATATAAAATAATCAATAATTAAAAATTACGATATGAGAAGATTAACATCATTTATGCACATTTCGCTTGATGGCTTTACAACCGATTCGGAAGGAAGTATGAGATGGATAAAAGTTAACGAAGAACTTTTTGACTACGCAGGCTTCGCAACTGATATTTCAGACCTGGCTATTTACGGTCGTGTTACTTACCAGATGATGGATGCCTATTGGCCCACGGCCGGCGACGATCCTGATGCATCGAAACATGATAAAGAACATTCTGAATGGTATAACAGGGTGCAAAAAATAGTAATATCAAAAACAATGAATGATACAGGGAAGGCTAATACCACTTTCATCGGCGATGATGTTCCGGCTCAAATTACCGCGCTGAAACAGCAGGAAGGACAAAATATTGTGATGTTTGGCAGTCCCGGCGCTGTTCATACGATGATGCACCATAACCTGATTGACGATTACTGGTTGTTTATCAATCCTGTGTTGTTAGGAGCCGGTACGCCATATTTTAGCGATATTAACCAGAAGATAGACCTTAGGCTGGTGGAAAGCAAAACTTTTTCAAACGGAGTGATTGGTTTGCATTACGAAAAAGCCTGATTAACCTTAAATTGATAAATTATGAAAAAGCCGGAAAGCGTTGAAGAATATATAGCAGGCTATCCCGAAGATATACAGAAAATGTTGGAGCAGTTCAGGGCGGTTATTAAGGCAGCCGCCCCCAACGCAACCGAAGTAATCAGCTACGCCATGCCTGCTTTTAAACAAGATGGCAAGGTTTTTATATATTATGCGGCGTTTACTAACCACATTGGCCTTTATCCCACGGCCATTGGCGTGGAGGCTTTCGAGCACAAACTCTCTGATTATAAATATTCGAAAGGCGCTATCCAATTTCCTTTCGATAAGCCCTTCCCGTTTAACCTGGTGACCGAGATCGTTCAATTTAAAGTAATTGACAACGCGAAGAAAGCCAAAAAGTAATCACGCTTTTCCTTTCCAGTCTATTGCACTGATGCCGTTTTGATGCAGCCGCTCGATCAGTTGACCAACATGATGCTGAATATGCCTTACGTTGTATAAATGCAGCTCGAACTTTGTCATTTTTATCCACGGGAAACCGCTTTCGTATTCAAAGCTTTCCTCGTCAACCAAAGTGCTGGTGTTGCTGATAATTAAACCGGCATAAGCCACCAGTTCTTCCTTTGAATAAACCGTACCTGTTACAAACGGCGTTTGATCCTCATTTAATTTCCCTAATCGGTTATAATTTGGCAGGTGCTTATTCCAGGCAATAAATGAATTTACAGTTTCTGATAGATATAGATCGGTGTAAAAAAGCGAATGATAAACAATACGCCAGTAAGCGCTGTCATAGTTTATGTCATTCCAAAGTGCGTCGGGGCATTTTTCGATCGTATCAATCAGCATGGCCAGTGCAGCACGATATTGGGAAATTATAGCGGCTTTCATATTATAAATTTAACGAATATTTGAATACGTCAAGCCTGAATGATGACGTATGTCTGAATAAACCGTTTATTTGATTTGTGTACCTTTGAGTTATGGCATCATATCTTGAATTGCAAACATTTTATAAAAATATTCCCGGTCAGTCGTCATTGATGGTCAATAGTGAGGTAGGGCACTTCAATATTTTCCGGATAGAAGACGTTTTGGTTCCGAAGAATAAACAACCTGTTTATAGTCGCCGCAGTTTTTATAAGGTAAGCCTGATCAACGGGCACAATAAGCTGTATTATGCCGATAAATGCATCGAGATAAAAGAAACGGCATTGGTATTCACTAATCCAATGATCCCTTACAAATGGGAGCGCATCAGCGAGGAGCAAAGTGGCTATTTCTGCATTTTTACCGAGCCTTTTATCAATCATTTTGGAAATGTTAAAGATCTGCCAGTTTTTCAGTTTACAGATGCTTCAATTATCCCACTTAAGCCAGAAGAAGTTTCCTATTATAACGGCTTGTTTTTGAAGATGTTTGAAGAAGTGCAAAGCGACTATATTTATAAGTATGACCTGCTGCGACACCTATTGATGGAAGTAGTGCATTCAGCCCAAAAGCGTCAGCGTTCATGGGATAATATTTATGCAGGCAACAATGCTTCGGAGCGAATAGCCTCCATGTTTATGGAGTTGCTTGAACGGCAATTTCCAATAGAGCTGGCTTACCAGACCGTTAAACTTAACTCGCCATCGGCATTTGCAAAACAACTGAACATCCATGTAAACCATTTAAATAAGGCGCTTAAAGAAATCACCGGGCAAACAACCTCGCAACTGATCGACAACAGGATTTTGCAGGAAGCTAAGATCCTGCTTAAAAGTACCAGCTGGAGCATCAGTGAAGTGGCCTGGGGAGTTGGTTATGAAGAGCCTAATCATTTTTCCAGCTTTTTTAAAAACAAAACTAAATTAACGCCAAATCAATTCCGGCAATCGTTAATTGATTGATTTTTGTATTTTTTGCTTTGGTTTGAGTATAGTGGTCGCTCAATAAGTCGCGAACTTTGTCCTATAAAAATTAAACTATCATGTGGACAAAAAATAACATTCCAGATCAATCGGGAAAAATAATTATTGTTACCGGCGCCAATGCAGGTATTGGTTTTGAAACCGCGCTTGCATTGTATGAGACAGGCGCTCATGTTTTACTGGCTTGCAGAAGCATGGAAAACGCTGAGCAAGCTATCAACAAACTAAAAGAAAAAGGCGGCAAGGGAACATTGGAAGCAATGCAGCTAGACCTGTCTGATCTTAACGCCATCAAGCAGTTTGCTGACGACTTTCTGAAAACTCATCATCAGCTCGATATCCTGATTAACAATGCCGGGGTAATGGTACCACCGGCTTCAAAAACCGTGCAGGGTTATGAATTGCAGTTCGGCGTTAATTTTTTAGGGCATTTTGCGCTGACCGGTTACTTATATCCTTTGATCAATATAACGCCGAACTCGCGTATTGTTACTGTGAGCAGCATGGCCTACCTGCGGGGCGCTATCGACTTTGAAAATCTGCGTTCTGAAAAAGACTATGACCCGATGCGTGAATATGCGCAAAGTAAACTGGCCAATATCTTTTTCACACGCGAGCTACAGCGAAGAATAGTTTCTGCCGGAGATCAAACTGTTTCCATCGCCGCCCAGCCGGGCGCCAATAAAACAGAATTGGCCCGCCACATGGACGCAGAAGTTTTCGAAACCGCAAAAAAACGCGTGGGTGAACTAATGGACCCATGGCAGGGCGCCCTGCCATCATTATTCGCGGCAACTGATCTTAATGCAAAACCCGCCGAATTGTATGGCCACGATCGGGATGGCGGCTACCGGGGTTACCCGGCGTTGGCTGAACTTGCCCCGCATGCATTGGATAATGCAACAGCGAAAAAACTTTGGGATTGGGCCGAAAAGGAAACCGGAGTTTATTATCCCACCATTTAAATCTTAATTGCATCCGGTAAAAGTTTCCATGATATTTATGTGGAAACTTTTACCGGGTGGCAAAGAAGGTTGCCAACATTGTTTTAATCGAACTGCGCGTTCATCTGCCCGAAGATCTCCTCCCGCTTTTGCCGCAAACTTGAAGCATGACCGATGGCTGCTTCCAGCTCATCATTCTTTATAGCAGCCATAGCGCCTACAATAAATTCACTTACCGGCATGCCGCCGTGCGATTGGCTCTTGTCTTCTCTTCGGTCATGGCCCAATTCGGTATCCACCGATGGCGGTATAATTTCGAACACTTTAATAGCAGTTTTTCGTAGCTGATGCCTTAGCGCGATAGTAACCGAATGCATAGCCGCTTTTGTGGCACAGTAAACAGGCATAAAAGCAATGGGAACAAACGCCAGCCCCGAAGTAACATTCATAATGGCGGCATTTTCGTTTTTGCCTAGGATAGAGACAAACAGTGAGCCCAAATGCACCGGCGCAATAAAGTTTGTTTCAGTTTCCATTCTTAACCTTTCCAGGTTAATCGGTTTGGTAAAATCGGTGGTTAACTGAACACCCGCATTGTTTATCAGGATGTTGGTATCGGGGTGATGTTGTTGAATCCAATCTGCAAGCTGGGTACGCTGAGCGGTATCGGCCACGTCTGAAACTTTGGTAATAATGCCGGGAAGCCTTTTTTCTATTTCCTCAAGACGATCGGCACGGCGGCCGGTGATAATTACCTCGCTTCCTTCCTTTATAAATTCTTCAGCAAAAGCAAGGCCTATTCCTGAGGTGCCGCCGGTGATCAATACTTTATTTCCTGTAAGTCTCATAATGAACTGTTTTTGATACGAATGTCGGCACAAAATGGGCTGGTTGTTTGCAGTAAACAAACCGTTTTTTGCAAAATTCAAATAAGTGTTAAAATCTTTGTAACGTTATGTTTAGGCGGTTTTGCCAATAATTACTAAATTGTCGGCCCGAACAGATATTTTGATAAACCAAAGAGTTATAAAAACAAAGTCTATGAAAAGTTACTCAACTATCCGCCCGATTCTTCGTGCTTTTTTACCATTAGTTATTTTGACATTTTTCTGCAGCCTTCAGAGCAACGCATTATCAACTAAATTCGACCAGAAAAAAGACCCGGACGTAATTGGCCGCTGGGATATAACGATGGATAAAGGCGGTAAAAGCATTCCATCATGGTTAGAGGTGCAGAAATCGGGCTATCATACGCTGATCGGCCGTTTTTGCTATGCTTTTGGCAGCGCGCGGCCTATAACAGAAATTAAGGTGACCGATGGCAAATTCAGCTTTTCGATCCCGCCGCAATGGGAGGAAGGCACCCGCAACATGGACTTTGTATTTGAAGTAAGCGGCGACAAACTAAAAGGCAGCATGGTTTATACCGATGGGGTAACTTATAACTTTACCGGTGTGCGTGCGCCATTACTGGTTCGTGCTAAGCCGCCGGTTTGGGGTACGCCGATAAAGCTATTCAATGGAAAAGACACCAAAGGCTGGCATGCCGACGGCCAGAATCAATGGATTGCCCAAAATGGTATTTTACGCAGCCCGCACTCAGGCGCTAACCTCATCACCGATAAAACTTTCACAGACTTTAAACTGCATATTGAATTCAGGTATCCTCTGGGCAGCAACAGCGGCGTTTATTTAAGAGGCCGTTATGAATTGCAGATTATTGATACCAAAAGCGGTGATCCGGAACCAATCAACAATCAATTCAGTGCTATTTATGGCTTTTTGCCGCCTAACAAAATGATGGCAAAAAATCCGGGCGAGTGGCAGTCGTACGACGTTACTTTGGTGGGACGAATGGTTACAATAGTTGCCAATGGTAAAACAGTAATCTGCGATGCCATTATTCCCGGTATCACAGGTGGGGCAATAGATAGCAAGGAAGGCGAACCGGGCCCAATATTTATCCAGGGTGATCACGGGCCGATAGATTATAGAAATATTGTGATAACGCCAGCAAAATAAACTACGCCCCGCCCAGTAAATGGCGAAGGTATGCCTGCGGATTGGCTAAAAATGATTTAGTGAGCGAATAATGCTCGGTATCTTCATAACTGGTTTCATTCACGCCATTATCATCAAACTGGTAAATGGCAGCGCCGGGATAACAAATAAGCATTGGCGAGTGCGTAGCAATAATAAACTGCGCTCGCCCGCTTTGTTCTAATCGGTTGATGACTGCCATAAAGGCCAGGATCCTTGCCGGTGACAGGGCAGCTTCGGGCTCGTCGAGAATATACACGCCGTTATCAAACTGATTATCGAACAACGAAAGGAACGATTCGCCGTGCGATTGTTCGTGTAACAGCCGCCCTCCGTAAGCTTTTAAAAGCCGTTGGTCATTTGCCGCCATTTCATCGATGTATGCCGCGAAATTAAAGAAGCTCTCGGCCCGCATAAAGAAGCCCTCGCTGATTCTTTTAGGTGTCCAACCTAATTGTATTAGGCGGGCCAGTGGTGTTTCATATCCATTGAAGCGCCAGCCGGTATTCAGATTATGGTTGCGATTTCCGCCGCGCAGGCTAAAGCCGCATTGCTCTGCGATTGCCTCCAGCAATGTGGATTTTCCCGATCCATTCTCACCTACAAAAAAGGTTACGTTATTTTTCAGCGTTAGTCGCAAGCCTTTATTAAGGCTTGAAATATTTTGCAGGTAACCCTCGCCGCGCAATGATGGAACCGAAATACTGCTTAGGAATGGCATGTGTTATGACTTGCTGATCGATAACAAACTTAACGTTCTTATTTCGTTTTGAAAAAGGCTGTTTTATTAGCGTATATACTGCAGGTTATCTACTGAGTTAATATTTGGTAAATTGAAAGTATAGGTAATATGTTACAATTAACTATTATTAAATACTTTTAATATATTTGATGGATAACCAAATCTTAAACTTAAACAATAAACAGTATGAAAAATCTGAATGACCCTCAAAAATTATCGAGAAAAGAATTGAAATATATTATGGGCGGAACCAGTGTGCCTCCGGCGAATTGCAGCTGCTTTTGTTATATCGGGAGTACTAAAATAAGCAACTCATGTACTGCTTATTGCCCAGATGGATCGATACCTGGAGTAAACCCTGGCTCAGGTCCAAATTGTGGTACGCCGCCGCCACTGAATTAATTATAAAAATTGAAAGCCTTTGGAAGATCTCTAAAGGCTTTTTTGTTGAGAAACGCCTGAAATGAAATTAGATAACGGAAAGCTTCATGGCGATAAAAGCTTTAATAACATTGATTGATAAGCCTATTTCATAAACATAAATGATACATAAATTTTAAGTTTTTTTTCTCAACTTTAAATAACACTTCCCCTGAACCACTTATAAACCAACTTTCATGAAAAAAGATCAACTACCAAACTCTCCTTTGCCCGTTGATGGCAATCCCGAAAAATCTGAAGAAAAAACAACCATCGATCGCCGCCGGTTTATTAAAACAGCGGGAATGGGCGCACTGGCATTCAGCATTGTTCCTCGACATGTACTGGGCGGTACCGGTTTTATTGCGCCAAGCGATAAATTAACCCTTGCTTACGTGGGTTGCGGTACCCAGGGCATGCGCGAAATGCTACCCATGCTGGCCGTACCCGATATTCAGATCGTTGCCGTTTGCGACCCTAACCGGGATGCGGTGGGCTATAAAGATTGGTCGAAGAACGGTCTTCGCGACGAGATCAGGAAGGCTATCAATAAACCGGACTGGCAGCCCGGTGGAGAAAATATTATACCGGGCGGCCGTGAAGTTGGCAAAAACGTTGTCAATAGTTTTTACGGCAACGTTCGCGCCAGCGACAATTTTAAGGCATGCACAGCCTACGCAGATTACCGCGAATTGCTGGATAAGGAAAAAGACCTGGATGCGGTAAAGATCATGACGCCTGATCACCTGCATGGATTATTCGCCATCGCTGCACTGAAACGTAACAAACACGTGCTGATGCATAAGCCTGTTTCCAATCGTTTGCTGGAAGGTAAGGCGGTAATAGAACTGGCCCGCCAGAAAACCAATATCGTTACTCACCTGATACCCTGGGATTCTAACGGATCGATGGAGCAGGTAATGGCCTGGATAAACGATGGCAAGATCGGTAAATTGAAAGAGGTCCATAACTGGACCAACCGCCCGGTATGGCCACAATATCCAACCATTCCAACCGATAACGTGCCTGTTCCGGATGGCCTTGACTGGAACCTTTGGCTGGGACCGGAAGCCGACAGACCATACTCGCCCAACTATACCAATATGGTTTTCCGCGGTTGGTACGATTTCGGCGGCGGTTCTATGGCCGATATGGGCCATTACAGTTTGTGGACAGTATTTAACGCGCTGAAACTAACTTCTCCAGAGGTAGTTGTTCCCAATCTGACTCATTATGTGGGTATGGGCGATCATGTTCCCAACTTTGTGCATAATGATTTCTCGTTCCCTGAGGGATGTACCGTTAAATTTAAATATCCTGCTAATGGCGACAGGCCACCTGTTGATCTGTTTTGGTGGGATGGGGGGATCAGGCCAACCGTTCCTGAAGAACTAATTGCTATCAATGAGGAGGATCTGCCTGCGGAAGGTATGATGTTCGTTGGTACAAAGGGCAAAATATTGGCCGGGTTCAATGTGCAGAGTCCGCGGTTGTTCTCTAAGAAAAAGAAGGAGGTAAAAGCAGTTGCCCCAGGTATTAATACCTACGAGCAAACCAAGATGATAGACGCTTTGTCGCTCTTTGCCAAAAACTGTAAGGCCGGCACGCAGTATCCGGGCAGTTTTCCTGAAGCCGAGGGGCTTACGGAAGCGGTGAACTTATATGCAGCGTCACTCAGATCGCAGAAGCTATTAAGATACGATGCCACCGCAAGGCAGATCACTAATGTGCAAAGTGCTAATAAATACCTGACGCGGAATTACAGAACAGGTTGGGATCCGGCTACGATTTAATTATTTGGATCAAACACAAATTTAAACGACAATGGACAGAAGAAAATTTATAGGTCAAACTGCAATAGGCACGGGAGCCCTGCTTTTAATGCCCGGCTTCCTGCAAGCTGCTGCGAAATATAAAACGCCTATTGGTTTCCAGACTTTTCCCATCAGAGATGTGCTTGCAAAGGATTTTGCAGGTACGATGAAAATGATGGCCGGGTTAGGATACCAGTATACCGAAATGTGCTATCCGAAAGGTTATGCAGGCGCAGGCTTTGCGCCGCTTGCGAATATAACGGCCCCGGATCTCAAAAAAATGATAGAAGACGCCGGCCTTTATTGCCCCAGCTGTCACATTGGTTTTGGTAGCATGAAGGCTGATTTCGGCGAGTGTATGAACTTTGCGCACGGCCTTGGTTTGTCGCAGATAGTTGTCCCAGGCCTGGAGACTCCCGGGAAAACAATAGTCGATTATAAAACTGCATGCGGCGACCTCAATAAAATGGCGGAAAAAATTAAAGCTGAAGGTATGGCTACCGGCATGCACAATCACACCGGCGAGTTTAAGATGATGGAAGGCCAGCTAATCTATGACGCCATAATGAGTGCACTTGACCCCAACCTCGTTAAAATGCAGTTTCAAACCGAAGTGATAACGCTGGGCTATAAAGGCCCGACCTATTTTGAAAAATATCCGGGAAGGTTTATCTCTGCTCACCTGTCTGATTGGTCGGCAGATAAAAAGCAGGAACCTATTGGCAAAGGTGTTATTGACTGGAAAGAATTTTTTGCGGCTGCCAAAACTGGCGGTGTTAAAAATTTCTTTGTTGAAATGAACATGGATACCTACAAAGATAGTGCAGAATATATTCACGGTTTATTAGGTTAACCATTGGGTATTCTTAAGCAACAAAGCCTTTCTGAGAAATCAGAAAGGCTTTGTTGCTATACCCAAAAAGAGATTTAATCGTCATCGCCATCTGTCTTTGGCGTTGCCTTCACAAATGCGGCACGAACCGGGCTGGGCGCTATCGCATTTTCGCCTTTGATGGCCTTCCACAGCATGTTGTTCATAATATCATCAGGCACACGATCAACTGCCGAAAAGTCCAGACCTTTTGCCAAAGCACCCAGTTTGCTGTCTTTAGTATTGATCTCCCTGATATTGATATTGGCCGGTAAGCTATTAAACGGCGTTTTATTTAATTGCGGCGTAAAGCAGCGCCACATCGGTGTAGCCGAAGCGTCATACTGCGTCATCGGCGGTAAACCCAAGATCAATTCCATGGTGCGCAGCATCGACGAGGTGGAATACATCGTATGATCTACAAAGTTACGCTTAACAAAACCACCGGCTATATATGCGGGCGATCGATGGGCGTCTACGTGATCCGGGCCATTCTGAGCATCGTCTTCCAAAATAAAGATTACACTGTTTTCCCATATAGGACTTTTACTGATATGTTCTACCAAACGTCCTACGGCAAGGTCGTTATCGGCCACGTGGGCAAAAGGTGTAGGGCGGCCCGGTTTAGTGCCTTCCGTATGGTCAGACAGCATGCGGATGGAGCTTAGCTGCGGAACGGCATTGACACGTATCAGTGAGTCGAAATCTTTTTCCCATTTCTCGTAACGCAAAGTATCGGGATCTAGCAGATCACGTGTTGGGTAGGATTTTGGGAAATGATCTTTCAGGACAGGTATTTGCGGCGTATTATTGGCAGCTATGAATTCGCCATACGTGCGGAAGCTAACATTTTCGCGGCTGGCCTGGTCCCAAATGTAAACCTTATTTTTCCCGGTATTGCTGGTGGCGCCTTTGCCATGGTGCCCATAGCTGGTAGGCCAGTTCTTTTCCATATAGTCAGTAGCATAAGCACCCAGGCTCCAGTTGTGTCCGTCGGCACTCACTTCACCATCTACGTAGAAATTATCCAGCAGTACAAAGTTTTCTGCCAGGGCATGGTGGTTGGGTGTAATGCGTTTGCCGAAAAGCAGCAGGCTGGTGTCGCCGTTACCTTTGGGCATATCGGCCAGCACCTGGTCGTATGTGCGGTTTTCCTGGATAACATAAAAAACATATTTGATGGGAGATTTACCGCCAACCTTTGAAGGAATGGGATTACCTTGTTCGCCGTTGGCGCTGACTTCCTGCTGGCGGTTATAAGGCGTGTTATGATACACCGCCTGCGAGTAAACGGAAAGCTGCTGCTCTGTAGGGATATCCATAATGCTTAGCGTGCCCATTAGCAAACCACCGCCAATATATTGAACGGGTTCTGTTTTATTAGGATCGCCGCCATGCAGCAACACGGATTGTTTTTTTGACACCGGGTTAGGTCCATGAGGGTTAGGCAGCGATGAAAAGCCCTTGCCATTGGCTACGTACAGCTTATTATCAATAACACGTACTACACTCGGATACCACCCGGTTGGAATAAAGCCCATCGATTTGCTGGCACCCGGATGGCTCACGTCAAACACGGCCACGCAATTGTTGTCGGCATTGGCTATATAAAGGGTTTTGTCATTTTTTCCCAGTGCGACAGCGTTACTGGTGGTGCCGCTTAGCGACGTGGGGTAAACCGCAGTATTCAGAGTTTCGAGCACCTTATTTTTTTGCAGATCTATCACCGACACGGTATTATCGTTAGCATTAGCTACGTACAGGTATTTGCCGTTTCGTGACAGGCTTAGATCATTCGGATTATCGCCTACGGCAATAGTATTCGCTATTTGGCTCAGTTTGGTATCATAAACCGCTACTTTATCGCCGCCCCAAAGACTGGTATATAGTTTCGACGCATCGGGCGACAATAAACAGGTGTAGGCATCAGCCGCCAATTGAATTTTCCGGATGACGGATTTGGTCTTTATGTCGATCAAATAAAGGCTGTTGTCTTGCTTGGTAACCACATACAGAATGCCTTTTTTATCATCGAGTGCGAGGCCGGTGGGAGAGATGGACGTTGCATTCGGACCGCCGGACCATGCAGCGCCTAATTTAATGGTGTCCTGCGCATTTAGTTTTTTATTGCTGATATCGTAGCGGACGATCCAGTTGTTGTCGCCGCTGGATACATAAAGCGAACGTTCGTCGGCGCTGAATACCAGGCCGCCCCAGGCACGGCTGATCTCTACCTTATCGAGCTCGCGGTCGGCGACAGCATCAAGGAGCTGGATGGTTTGGGTGCTTTCGCCATCGTTGGTCACGGCAGCGAAACGGTGACTTTTGCTCACGGCTATATTCAAAGGCAGATCGCCCAGCGGCAGGCTCTTGCCCGCAGGCGTTAACGACCAGCCATTGGGCAGCTTAACCCGGCTGCGCTCCAGCGTTTCAAGACTTTGCGCCCGGAGGCCTTGATACCCTAAAAGCAACACCCCGGCTGCGAATAATAGTTTTTGGTACGACACGGTTTTATAGTTAAATGTTAATGTTTGCGATTATGGCCGGTAATAATATAGGAGATGGGACTGCATTGCCCCCCATTCCTTAGACGGTGCGCAAAACTACAAAGCCAATATTAACTTGAGGTTAATTATCAAGGTCAGCCAATCCTTATTGTTTACGTGTGGATATACTGCCAGTGTTGGCGGTTGCCGCCCGTTTTTGCGTTGTATTTCCTGAGCTATCTTTCTATTAAAGACAGAAAAAATAATCTCTTATTTCTTTTTTATAGTACTATGTAATAAATAGTACTATATTTGTCATGCAAATCAACAGTTATGAAAAAGATTTTATTTTTATGCGTAGTGTGTTCATCTCTGGCACAGCTGATTAACGCTCAATCCTACCGTATACCGGATAAGATAAATGACCTTGTTCATACCCGTCTTGATATACGTTTTGATTTTCCGAAATGCCTTGTTTACGGCAAAGAGTGGGTAACCATTAAACCACATCTTTATCCAACAGACTCTTTGACACTTGACGCAAAGGGGATGGATATCACCGAGGTATCGTTAATAAAGGGCGCAAAAAAAGTGCTGTTGAAGTTCACTTATGATAGCCTTAAAATCAGGATCAGCTTAAATAAAGTGTATAATGCCAGTGAAAAATACACTGTTTTTATAAATTATATAGCTAAGCCTAATGAACGAAAGGGTATAAAAAAGAACGAGCGCGGCGTTTACTTCATCAACCCCCAGGGCAGGGAAGAAAACAAGCCGACTCAAATATGGACAGAGGGTGAACCGGAAAGTTCATCGGGTTGGTTCCCCACTATTGACCGACCCGACGAAAAGGCAACTTCAGAGATCAGTATAACAGTTCCGCTAAAATATAGAACGCTTTCAAATGGAAGGCTTGCATCGCAGAAACACAACGCCGATAAAACGCGTACCGACACCTGGAAGATGGAGAAGCCCAACGCGCCCTATCTTTTTATGATGGCGGTAGGAGATTTTCAGGTTTACCACGATCATTGGCGCGGCAAGCCGGTTGATTATTACCTCGATCCCAAATATGCGCCGTATGCAAAAAAGATATTCGGACAAACGCCGGAAGCAATGGAGTTTTTTTCCAAGACGCTGGGCGTCGACTTTCCCTGGAACAAAGAAGCTGAGATTGCCGTTAGCGATTATGTGAGCGGCGCGATGGAAAATACCACGGCCACGGTATTCGGGGACCCGTACCAGGGAAGTGTCCGTGAACTGGCCGATCAATATTTTAATCCCGGAATAGAGCATGAATTATTCCACCAGTGGTTTGGCGATTATGTGACCGCAAAAAATTGGCCCAACCTTACGCTCAATGAATCGTTTGCGGATTTTGGCGAGATCATCTGGCTGGAACATAAATATGGAAAAGATGCTGCTGACGAACATCTTCAAAATGGTTTGCAAGGCTATCTTAATGACAAGAATAATTATTTGAAACCGCTGGTTAATTACAACATTAAAGAGCCTGCCGATATGTTTAACGGTGTGACTTATCAAAAAGGAGGCCGGATACTCAATATGCTCCGTAATTACCTGGGAAGCGATGCTTTTTATAAAGGATTAAATATCTATCTGACAACCAATGCGTTTAATAATGCTGAATCAACTCAACTGAGGCTGGCATTGGAACAGACAAGCGGCCGCGACCTGAATTGGTTTTTCAACCAATGGTACTATGGGGCCGGCCATCCGGTACTCGACATTAGTTATAAGTGGGATGAAGCCTCCAAAACGCAAACTGTTTATATTTCTCAGAAACAGGAGGGGCATATTTTTAAAGTGCCCGTAGCGGTAGATATTTATACCGGGGGCAGGGCAATACGTCATAAGGTTTGGCTTGATTCATCAATCGATACACTGAATTTTCATTCAGACACCAAACCTGACCTGGTTAACGTTGACGCGGATAAGGTACTTGTGTGCCAGAAAACCGACAACAAATCATTAAAGGAATTTACATACCAGTACCTTTATGCACCACTGTACCTGGACCGTTTTGAGGCGCTGGACATAGCCGGAAAGAATTTAAAAGATAGCCTTGCGCAAAAGATTGTACTTGCCGCAATTAATGACAAGTTTCCCGGTTTGCGTAAGAAAGCTGCAATGCTTATCGAATCGGCCGATTCTGCACTAAAGGCAAAAGCTGAACCTGGATTAGCTGCCTTGGCGGCAAAGGAACAAAATAATCAAACCAAAACGGCTGTATTGCAGGTCCTGGCTAAATATAAAGACGCCCGGAATATGCCTGTTTTTTATTCGGCATTAAAAAGTGAATCGTATAATGTACAGGCTGCGGGCTTATTTGGTATCAGCCAGGTTGACGAAGCGAAGGCAATTTTAGCGGCGCACGACTTAGAAAAAGATAACGAAGGTGAACTGACAGAGGGGATCTTTGTATTGTATGGGAAAAAGGGAGATTTAAAGGACTGGCCGTATATCTACCAGCGGTATGTGAATGGTACGCTTCAGGAAAAGATTCGCCTTTTGAATAAATTGACCACAATCATCGCCAAGATTAATTATTCTAAAGCAAGTCAACAAGGTATTGACGTCCTGACTGATCTTGGTGTTAAATATAAATCGAAAGGTGCGGCGCCGGTCATCGTCAAGTTACTCGATCAGATTAAAGAAGCAAAAATGAAGCAAAATGATGAGGCTTCGGTTAAGGCAGCAACTGAAGGAGAGAACCGGATAAACGGCGCTAAATGACAATATGGTTAACTCACCCTCTGTAGAAGAAGCAGGTGGTATGCTGGTTGGTTATACCGTTCTGCCTGTACCATTAACTTAAAACCATAATCAAGATAAAACCGTTCTTTTATTTTTCGTCTGATGTAAAAGTTGATGCGGGAAAATTACTTTAATATCTTTCGGCGCGGGGCATTAAGATTATAAATAAAAATGCAAACTTTGTAAATAAAAGCTTGACGCTATGCTTCTTAGTCGAAATATGCTGTTGGGGAGAGGCAAATACCTTTTCGCATTCCTACTGCTTTTATCCATCTCTGTGATCTGTGTGGCTTTCAGTATGTCTGGCAATGACGATTTTAATATTTCCAGACGGGAAGTTTTACTCCGCAGGATCGGGCATGAGCTGCTTTTACAGGCGGGCGATAGTACATCAAGGGTGCTTCCGGTAGAAAGGATTGCGGAAAACGAATACCAGATCAGCTTTGAAAAAGATCTCACTTTTCGACCGGAATACTTGGTAAATACTACTAGGCGGTTGTTGGCAAATGATCCAATGGCAAGTGATTATGTTGTTGACGTTTTAAATTGCGGCAATGCAAGCGTGGCTTATGGATACGCTATCTCCAAAAATGAAAAAGATGATATTGTGCCATGTAAGGGAAGAGTGCAGCCAACAGGATGCTACAGGATTGATATTAAATTTAAACCAACGGGCATAAATGCTGCAAAAAGCGGATACCTTTTGGGTGGCCTTTCGCTTTTAGCTTTTGTTGGTTTTATGTTTTTAAGCCCGGTTAAACCGCGGAAAGGTTCGACTGACGACAGGCAAACTAAGCCATTCAATTTAGGTTCAATGTTGTTTGATGCGCAGGAGCGGCAACTCATCATAAATGGAAGCAGGGTAGACCTCACCGGAACTGAAACGCGGCTGCTGCTTATTTTCGCATTGTCGCCTAACCAGACTATAGCACGGAGTCGGCTGCAAAAAGAAATATGGGAAGATGAAGGGGTTATTGTTGGGCGCAGCCTGGATATGTTTATATCAAAGCTTAGAAAAAAACTGGAGGTTGATCCAAATATCAACATTGTTGTTATGCGCGGTAAGGGGTATAAGCTTGAAGTTATTGGTTAGGGAGAGGCTCGGATGTAAGGCTAAAAGAACAAAGCCCCTTGATTTCTCAAGAGGCTTTCCTGTACCCAGAGCCGGGGTCGAACCGGCACAACCGTGAAGTTATTGGTGTTTGAGACCAACGCGTCTACCGATTCCGCCATCTGGGCATTTATTCTTTGAACAACCGGTTGGTTGTTCAGAATCGGGATGCAAATGTATCTAAACTCTCGCGAATACGCAACAGATATTTTTGCCTAAAGTATAAATCTGCAATTTTATTTAAGCGGTCTTCCTTCGCGGTGTCGTTTAGTGTCTCGAATCCTTTGGTTTGCTGTGCTACGTTTTCGTTGATATCGCCCTCAATGGCAAGTACTTCCGAAGTGAGTTCGGCCAGACTGTCTTTCCCGTCAATTTCCATGAGGCGCTCGTTCAGCTCCATCATTTCCATTAAAAAATCTGCGGGAAGCTGAGGTTTTGCGCCTTCTTCCAGTAAATTATGGCTGCGTAAAATGTATTCGAGGCGCTTATATGGATCGGTTAGCGTTTGATGAGCCTTATTATTAAGCGTAGAAAGCTCCAAGATTTCCTGCTGCGTTTCATCGTCTTCGTTGGCGTGAAAATCGGGGTGATACTTCTTACTTAGCTCGTAAAATTTCTTTTTCAGCAAAACGGTATCGGGGTTGAACGATTCAGGAATGCCGTAAAACTCAAAGTAATTCAAATCCATGGCACAAAGGTAGTCTGAAAGTCCGGAAGTCGGAAAGTCCGAAAGAAGAAAAATTGGGGAGAGTCCGCAAGCCCTAAAAGTCAGTCAAGTCAGGAAGATATAGTGTTATTAATCTAAAAGTAGGAAAGCTAAATCAGCTGTTGCCGCGTCTTTCGGACTTTCCGACTTCCGGACTTTCCCGACTAAAAAAACTATCTTTGCAGTCATATTCTTTACTTATGCTATTTGAACAAATGCGGCAGAAGCCGTTTTTTATATTAGGCCCATGTGTGATGGAAAGCCAGGAGCTTTTATACACTGTGGCCGAAAAGGTTGCAGAGGCCGGGCAGAAATACAATGTGCCTGTTGTCTTTAAATCATCGTTCGATAAGGCTAACCGTACATCGATCCATTCATACCGTGGACCGGGGTTAGAGAAAGGCATGGAAATGATGCTTAAGGTACAAGAACGTTTTGGCCTGCCTTTAATTACGGATATTCACGAAAGTTACCAGGCGCCGCTTGCAGCAGAGGTGGTTGATATTCTGCAGATTCCGGCATTTCTATGCCGTCAGACGGATCTGTTGGTGGCTGCGGCCAAAACCGGCAAGATCGTCAATATCAAAAAAGCACAATTCCTTTCGGGACAGGATATGTTTTATCCGGCACAAAAGGTAGTAGAAGCCGGCAATACGCAGGTGATTTTAACCGAGCGCGGCAATATGTACGGTTATAATAACCTCGCGGTCGATTTTAGGAATATTTACGATATGAAGGGGTTTGGTTACCCGGTTTGTATGGATTGTACCCATTCTGTGCAGCGCCCTGGTGGTGCAGGTGGCAAAACGGGCGGCGACCGTACTTTTGTACCCATGATGGCCCTGGCAGCAAAAGCCTTCGGAGCCGATGGTTATTTTATGGAAATACACCCTGATCCGGATAATGCTTTAAGCGATGGGCCGAACATGGTGAAATTGAAAGACCTGGACAAAGTTATGGCGCCATTGGTTAGCTGATATGAAAGATATTGCTAAAAGAGTTTTTGATACCGAGATTGCGTCGTTGCAATTTGTAGCGAATGCTATTGACAATGAATTTACCCGGGTGGTGGATGCCATATTGAGCCATTCCGGGAAAGTTATTGTTATCGGTATCGGTAAATCGGGCATCATCGGCAAAAAGATAGCGGCTACTTTCGCCAGCACTGGTACGCCAAGCTTTTTCCTGCATCCGGGAGAAGCTTTTCATGGCGACCTTGGTATGGTAGGCGCCGACGATATGGTGATCCTGATTTCTTATTCGGGGGAGACCGATGAGGTACTGAAGCTGATTCCGTTTTTGGAGTGGAATAAAAATACCATCATAGCCATTACCGGTAATCCAAATTCTACCGTTGCTAAAAACAGCCATTATCATTTGAACATTTGTATTAAGCAGGAGGCTTGTCCGCTGGCGCTGGCGCCAACATCGTCAACCACCGCTGCTTTGGTAATGGGGGATGCGCTGGCGGTTGCACTAATGGAATCGCGCCAGTTTCAGCATGAAGATTTTGCAAGATTTCATCCCGGCGGTAGTTTGGGACGAAAGCTGCTCATCAAAGTGAAAGACTTGATGCGTACCGATAAATTGCCGTTCATCAACGCAAATGCATCATTTACTGATCTGCTTCTCAAAATGTCGGAAGGCCGTTTGGGTATGGTAGTGGTTGGCAATGCTAATTATGTAGAGGGAATTATTACCGATGGCGACCTGCGCCGCGCATTGGTTAGAAACCCGGATACCACACAGCTGACTATTGAAGAAATGATGACCAAAACGCCGGTTTTTATTCACGAAGAAGAGATAATTAACCACGCGGAACAATTAATGTTAGAAAAAAAGATAACTACTGTACTCGTCGGCTCATCTGATGACCGGAGTTTAAGCGGTATTTACCAGATTTATAATGGTTGAGTTGGTCAAGCCAATCAACGAAAAACAAAAAACTACCTCAGTATGCCCATCTACCACGATCAGCTAAACAGGGAAGTAAATTTACCGGCAGCGCCGAAGCGAATAATATCCGTAGTGCCATCGCAAACGGAATTATTGTTTGATCTTGGACTCGACTTAGAGATCATCGCCACCACTAAATTCTGCGTCCATCCGGCTGATAAGTTTAAACTGACGGCCAAAATAGGCGGTACCAAAAGGCTGGAGATGTCAAAGATCATTTCATTAAAACCAGACTTGATTATCGCCAATAAAGAGGAAAACGAGAAAGAGCAGCTGGAAGAACTGATGCAGCATTTCCCAGTATGGATAAGCGACATCAACGATTTGCCAAGTGCGCTGGATATGATTACCTGTTTAGGCGAAATAGTAGAACGGACAGACGAAGCGGCTGTGATAAGCAAAGCCATTAAACGCGATTTTGATAAATTGACGATCCCCTCAACAGGAAGACGTGCCGCCTATTTTATATGGAAAAGGCCTTATATGGTAGCCGGCAAAAATACCTTTATAGATTCTATGCTGCAAAAATGCGGCCTTGTCAATGCATTCGACGCTGAACGGTACCCGAGGATCGAGGTTGCTGATTTAGAAGCGGCTGCCCCGGATATTATCTTCCTGTCATCAGAACCGTATCCTTTCAAAGAAAAAAACATACCCGAACTGCAGGCTATTGCGCCGTCGGCCAAGATAAAGCTGGTAGACGGCGAAATGTTTTCATGGTACGGCAGCCGGCTGATGGAAGCGCCCGAATATTTTACAGCACTGATGGATGAATTAAATTAATTGAAGTAAATTTATGCCGGTACCCCAGGCATCTGTTTATGAAAATTGCAAAAATCTTATTTGCCGCAATACTACTGTTCGTTTTTTCTTCATGCCAACCGGGCATACAAGATGGCGCGTCTTTGTCCATCAATCATATCAATTACATTAAAGGCCTGGGTTTGTTGGCAGCCGACGAGCATATCATTTTGTTCGACTCGCAATACAGGATAAAAGTTTCAGGGAATTTCTTCACGGATAAAAGAATCGCCTCTTATTGGATAAATGAGCGGGATGCGAAAAAGTCGACTATTGATTACGCTTTTTATAAGGACGTCGATTCAATGAAGATCGTAAAAAAGAAAAACATTGCTTATCTCAATGTACATAAAACAGACGGACATACGTTTAAGGTAGTTGTTAAAGCCAGTACGCTTGAGACAGGTTATTTTTTGGGTGAAGCCATGAAAACGTGGCTTCAGTTTAAAAATTCGAATGCTAATCATCAACAATAGACTATGAAGATAATAATTGTAGGCGCCACCGGCACTGTTGGCAAACATATTACTGCTGCGTTAAAAAATGATCACGAAGTTATAAAAGCAGGTTCGAAGAGCGGCGATGTGCAGGTGGATATCACTTCGCCAGAATCGATAGAAAATTTTTTTGAGCAGATTGGGAATTTTGATGCGCTAATAAGCGCTACGGGCAATGCGCACTTCGGGCCATTAGCTACCATGAAAGATGCTGATTTTAGATCTGGATTGAACAGTAAGCTGATGGGGCAGGTAAACCTGGTGCTTATAGGGCAGCATTTTATAAACCCTAAAGGTTCATTTACGCTTACCTCGGGTATTTTAAGTGAGGATCCGATTGTGCTTGGCGCAAACCTTAGCACCGTGAATGGGGCCATCAACTCTTTTGTAAAAGCTGCTGCCATTGAACTGGACAATGGCGTGAGGATCAATGCCGTTAGTCCGGGTGTGTTTGAGGAATCGCCGGATTATTTTCCATTCTTCCCCGGCCATATACCTGTGAAAATGGACCGGGTGACACAGGCTTATCTAAAAAGCGTATTAGGTGCGTTAACCGGTGAGGTGATAAAGGTATTTTAACTATCAAAAACCTTAAACCTCTAACTAATTTCTCATCTTAATTCATCTGCATGTTTTGGTACGAAGACGACATTAAACGCCTGGAACAAAATAGTTTTACCAATGCCACCGAAACGGAGACTATATTCTACGGCAGCTCTTCAATCAGGATGTGGGACAATCTTTATATTGATTTTGCTGATTTGAAACCGGTCAATCTTGGTTTTGGCGGCTCCACGTTGGCGGCATGTGTTTGGTTTTTCGAACGGGTGATGATTAATTATCATCCCAAACGGGTTGTAGTGTATGCCGGCGACAATGATTTGGGCGACGGCCGGCACCCGGAAGAAATATTTATCTTTTTTCAGCAATTGGTTGCGCGGTGCAGTGAGCGGTTCGGTGATATTCCTTGTTATTTTATTTCTTTGAAACCCAGCGTTAGCCGCTTGCACCTTATTGATCAATTCAGGTTTACCAACAAAATAATAGCGGAGGAAATTGCCAAATACCATAATAACTGGCATTATATCGATATTTTTAAGGAAATGTTTGATGCCTCAGGAAACCTGATCAGGGAATATTATCAGGCTGATGGTTTACATTTAAGCAAAAGCGGGTACGATGTATGGAAACGAGTTGTAAGATGCGTTCTCCAGGCCAATCAATAAACAATTTATTTATGGTAAGGTAATATTAAGGTGTGATATTGCGCGGGCGAATTACGGCCATGCGGGAATGAACAGGGAATATCACAAATGGTACAGCGAGCACCTGCATCGCGATATGGAGCTATTGGTTTTCGGAGACGGCGGCCGGGGAGTGCTGCTATTCCCAACGCGAATGGCTCGCTTTTATGACTACGAGAACTGGGGAATTATCGGCGCATTACAGGATAAGATCTACAACGGCGAGCTTCAGCTTTTTTGTGTTGATAGTATCGATGCTGAGAGTTTCTATAATGGTTGGGTGCATCCAGCCGACCGGATAAAAAGGCACCTGCAATATGAGCAGTATGTTCTTCACGAGGTAATACCGCTGATTAACCAAAAAAACGACTGTAGTTATCTCGAAGCTGCGGGATGCAGTATGGGCGCTTACCACGCGACCAACTTTGCTATGAAATACCCCTGGCTTTTTAAAAAGGTGGTTTGTATGAGCGGACGTTTCGACCTTACCCGCCGGATTTATGACTTTAACGACCTGCTCGACGGCTACCATGATGACAACGTTTACTTCAATATGCCGCTCCAGTTTGCAGCCAATTTGCCCGAAAACTATCTGTTAGACACCATAAGGCAATTAGAATTTATATTGGCCATAGGCGAAACCGACCCGTTTTTATCCAATAATCAGGAGTTTAGTCAGTTGCTGTGGAATAAAGGGGTTGCCAACCAGCTTTATGTTTGGGACAATTATGCTCACCGGCCGCGGTACTGGAAGCAGATGGTGCAGTTGTATTTGTGAGAGAAAATCAGATAAAACGTAAATTAGGTTTGAAAAAGGTTATCATAATAATAACATACAATTAAACCCGGTTGGCCATGAACGAAGAACAAATACTTGAAGCCTTAAATATGCACTGGCATGCATCGGCAATTGGTGATCTAAACGCCGAACATGATATTTATGCTGATGATGTGACCTGTGATTATCCGCAATCTGGTGAGCGAATTCACGGGAGAAACAATTTACAGGCGCTTCGGGGCCATCATCCCGGTAAACCATCGGGCTTTAATGTGAGGCGAATTGTTGGAAAAGGAGATCTCTGGGTTACGGAATATACGATCAACTATCAGGGGAAGCCTGCATATACAGTAAGTATAATGGAGTTTCGTGATGGTAAGGTGGTGCATGAAACGCAGTATTTCGCAGATCCGTTCGAGGCACCGGCATGGCGCAGTAAGTGGGTTGAGCAGGTTGGGTGATCCTGCTTTTATTTTTATGGGCTATATAAACAAAAAACCCGGCAAAATTAACCGGGTTTATTCAGTGCGGAAGACGGGCGCTCTTTAGAACACCTTGAAGATATTTTATTGATTGTCAAAAGCATTCTTAACAAATAGACCATGAACGAAGAAAACAAACGGCTTGAGAGGCGACATCTTTTACAAAAATAACATTGTATTGGGATATGCAGAAGGAGTTGTAGACCCGCAATTTTTTCTGGATTTAATAACAAATCATCTTATTAAATTTATTTAATTTTAAGTCTCAAACCATATCAAAATGATCACTGAGGAAATGCTTCACGAAAAATATGTAGTAATGTCAACGGCTGACATTTTAGAAATTGTGGGAAGAAAAGGAGATTACACAGATTTGGCGATAGCAGTGGCACGCAAAGAACTTAAACGTAGAAAAGTTTCAGATGAGGAAATTAAAGATCATAAATCTATTAATTTGGAAGTTGATGATAGTTGGCTTGAAAACGGCCTTTTTGATTTGAGTTTATCACAGAAATTTTTCTTTTACTGCTCCGCAATCATTAGACTTATAGCGAAAAAGTTTCACCTTAAATGGCCTTATAATTTCAGGGCTGAAGGGTATTTGTTAAAATCAAATCAGTCAAATTATTACACTGTTGTTGGTCTGGTGTTTATTTGTCTTTCTATTGCGTTTTCTGGATATTCCTTCTCCTATTTCCTTTTTCTTTACATAAGTGGTTTTATTGCTTCATTTCTTTTCGATGTTCTTTACAACAAAGAAAGGCAGACTAAAAAAATAGAAGAAACGATTAAAGATGGAAAATTGCCATATGGATATTTTGATTTATAATACAAAAGCCGCTAACTTATTCAGTTAACGGCTTTAAAAAATCTTTCGCCGCCCTTTATGGCTTTGCAAAGAATGTGCGGAAGAAGGGACTCGAACCCCCACGCCTCGCGGCGCCAGATCCTAAGTCTGGTGCGGCTACCAATTACGCCACTTCCGCAGTTAGGATTTTTATGAGGCTGCAAAGATAGGCTATTTTCCTAAAATAGGAAATGCTTTTTTTATTTTAGCTGTACAAGCCTAATCATCAACGGATTATTTTGCGTTTGTGGCAAGAGTAACGTGTTTTAAACTTACGAAGTATTACATACTTCGTAAGTTTTCATAACAGCCAATTATTTCAACAATACCGGTTCCATCTTGGTAGAAACTCCGATTCTGTTCCAGGCATTAATGCTGATTATAGCCATAATAAGCTGTGAAAGATATAGGGGTTCGAACAACTCGGCGACTTTGTTATAAGTTTCGTCGCTAACCTTGTTGCTTATTAAAGTAACCTCTTCTGTAAGTGCGAGGATAGCGCGTTCCTGCTCATCGAAAAACGGTGTTTCACGCCATGAACTAAGGCCGTAAATGCGCTGCTCGGTTTCACCTGCATTACGGGCCTCGCGGGTATGGCTGTCAATGCAATAAGTGCAGCCGTTGATCTGTGAAGCACGGATCTTTATCAAATCTCTATGTGTGGTAGTTAAACCGGTGCTTTGTAAATAAAGTTCTAAAGCTGCCATGGCCTTGTAGGCCGCAGGATCCACCTGTTTGATTTTTATTCTATTGCTCATGATGTGTTTGTTTTTGATAGAACAAAGTTGCACATCACAAGCCCCTCGAAAAATGAACTACGGTTAAGAAAATCAATCTTTTTTAGCCCGTAGGCGGCTTAAGAACTGCGGCGTGAAACCAAGGTAGGAAGCCAGCATATATTGCGGAACGCGCTGTACAAAGCCGGGAAACTGGTTGGTAAAACTGCGGTAGCGCTCTTCTTCGGTTTGATTGAAGATAAAACCAATACGGCGTTGTGCGGCAACATAGGCTTTTAAAGCCATAATGCGGAAATAACTCTCCAGGTTAGGAACCTTTTGAAAAAGCTCGACGCGGCTTTTCTCGTTCAAAAACAACAGGTCAGACTGTTCAATAGCCTGAATATAACAATTGGCCGGCTGCCCCGTCATGAGGCTGTCGTGGTCGGTTATCCACCAGTTTTCAATGCCGAATTGCAGGATTTGCTCGTTGAGCTTATAATTAATGAAATACAGCCGCAGACATCCCTTCACCACAAAATAATTACCATGACAATGCTTCCCTGCCTCAAGCAAAAATTCTTTCTTTTTCAGTTTTTTTGGTTCGATATGGTCACAAACCAGTAGTTCTTCGGCAGGAGTGAGGCGAACGAATTTATTGATATGGGCTAAGAGCTCGGGATACATGTGGATTAGACTCAATAAATCAAGAGTCAAGAGCCAAGATAGCGGTTTAGCGGGAAAATTAAGATGGAGTGACAAGAATATAATCAACCATGAATAGAAACGAGCCTTTTCATATATTCGTCATCTTGATTCTTGATTTATTGAATCTATCTTTCAATCTATGAAAACTATCCGTTGGGGAATTTTAGGTGCAGGGCGCATTGCCCGCAAGTTTGCTGCTGATCTGAAACTGGTAGAAGATGCCGAATTGATTGCTATTGGTTCGCGTACGCAATCGTCGGCTGATGATTTCGGTGATGAATTCGGACTGCAGTATCGGCATGATAGCTACGAAGCTCTTGTTGAGAATCCTGAGGTGGATGTAATTTACATCGCCACGCCGCATAATCTTCACTACGAAAATACGCTGCTTTGTTTGCAACACAATAAGGCTGTGCTTTGTGAAAAGCCCTTTGCCATGAATGCCCGGCAAGCGAGTGCCATGATCGAAACAGCGCGGGAGCGAAAAGTATTCCTGATGGAAGCTCTTTGGACGAAATTTCATCCTCATTACAATAAATTGCATGACATGATAGCCCAGGGAATGCTCGGCGAAATCCGTTCTGTATTGATAAATTTCGGGTTCAAGCCGGCAGAACCCGTCCCTGCAAGGCTATTTGATCCAGCTTTGGGCGGCGGCACGTTGATGGATATCGGTATTTATAACGTATTTATGGCAATGAGCCTATTGGGCAAGCCAGATACAATTGAGGCCAGCATGACACCGACAGCCGGGGGAGTTGATAAACAATGCACCATTCTGTTTAAATATGGTAACGGCGCATTCGCGCAGCTATTCTCTACTTTCGAGGCTAATCTTGCTACCGAAGCAGACATAGCCGGGACAAATGGCAGGATAAGGCTTACTTCACGTTTTTATGAGCCGTCTGCCACTATTGAATATTTTCCTAAATATCCTGATAGTAAAGAAGTTATTCCTGTTGAGAAAGAAGGCGGTTTTGGCTATCAATACGAAGCAAGGCACGTTACGCAATGTTTGCAAAATGGCCTTACAGAAAGCCCTGTAATTTCATTTACCAATACCTTATTACTGATGGAAACGCTTGACGAGATCAGGCGTATTGCCGGTATCAAATATCCCGCCGACGAAGAATAAACCTGTTAGCAACAACCAATGGTTGTTGGGATGCGCAGTTGTATTAAAACAATAATTTAATTTTTTTTATTGTAAGGTAATACAATACACGTCACATCTTATGAAAAAGCTAACTTATACTTTAATTGCTGCTGCCCTTATGCTGGTATCGGGCAGCGTTATGGCCCAAAAAACCGACACTGTAAAAATGCATGGTTGGATGAAACACAAGCCCGAGGGCGCTTTCCAGTTGCAGGCCACTTACCGCAAGGCTGATATAGGTCAGCTGAATAATGCTTTGGCGGCCAATGGAATACCGGCCATCAATCCCTCAAATATCTGGCTGAATGCTTCGATGTTTCATGTGTTTGACAAATTGGTGATAGAAGACGGTTTGGGTTTTTCGCCAACGGCGAGTTCAGACATGAACGACATAAAGGTGAAATATACGCAATACCAACTGTTCTGGCGATTGGGTTATAACCTCTCATCGAATCCATCGTTTCGTTTTTATCCTTTTGCCGGTGTGAATTTTTCGGGAGCGATGTTAAAGGTGGAAGACAGGAGACGTATTCGTAACGCGAATGATCTTGCGGGCGAATTGCTGAATAGTACGTCTAGTAAAACCCTATGGCAACCGAACTTTGGAATAGACCTGGGCCTCGGCTATGATTTCCTGATCCCGATTTCGACCAAAAAAATGGAGTGTTTCTCGGTACAGCGAAATATCCCTATCGGCATCAGGGCAGGCTATTATATTAACGCCTATGCCGGCGATTGGAAAATAGATGATTATAAACTTACGAATACGCCTGATCAAAAACAAAGCGCCTTTTTTGCGACTTTAACTATTGGATTAGGTTACAAGGTAATAAAATAAAAGGTTGCATTACTGGGCCTGTTAAAATTCAACGGTAAAGCAAAAGGAGGAACTATTCAATATTAGTTCCTCCTTTTTAGTAAAAGTCTGTTCTATTTTAAATATTGCTTGTCCAAAAATAAATACCTGCCGCGATTTGTTTCGGACTCAAGCTTTGTATTTACATCGATATTAATGTATTTAACCGGGCTGCCAACAGTATTGGCATCCCATTTTGGTAGGCCTTTGCCGTTAGGATTCCCTGTTTTGATGAAGTTGGCAAAATAATTTTCCATTAACTCCGATACCTTATAATCTTCCGGTGTCCAGGCGAAAACCTTATCAGAAGGAAGGTTGCCAAGTGCAAACTCTATCTCCGAAGCATGCGATGCCCCAATCATTGCTGCGGGCATCTTGTTAGCCGGGTTAGAGGCCGTCTTAACTTCCGGCGGGCGTGGGGTTGAGAAAAGGTAACGGTAAACAGGCTTTGTCCCGGTTTTGGCTTGCAGGTCGGCCCATTTCCAGGTTGAATAGGCAATGAATCTGTCACTGGCCAGTGCGGTGGCCGAGCGGATCACCTGCTCTTGCGTAGCGCCGGGATAAAGTTTAAGTACCTCGACTGAACTAGCAGGGTATTCCTGTTTTACTTTCTTCGCATAGTTTTCGGGTGTTGGCATATCGCCGCCGGTAAATGCCTGGTAAGGGATTTCGGCAGAATTCCAGCCCACCAGCAGAGGTACATGAGCCTGCTGGCCTGCCGCAAATATCTCGGTCACAGTTTTCGGCAGAAAATAACCGTCGACAGTAGCCGACAATTGCCATGCTCCCGGTTTCGAAGCGGCATCAAGCAACTCGGTTGCCGACATTGCGCGCAAATCGGCAAGAGATTTTTTTCCTTGCTTTTCGGTAAAGGCCACACCATTTTTTTCACCAGAAGCTAACGGTATAGCAGGAAGGGTTGGTTTAATCATTGCACCGCTCTCACCAATTGCACCCGCTATCAAACCTTTAGAAAGGGGAGATGCCATTTGTGCGCTCACCGCTATCGACCCGGCTGATTCCCCGCCTATAGTAATATGGTTGGGATCGCCTCCAAAAGCCTCAATATTTTTCTTTACCCATTGTAATGCGGCATTTTGATCGAGCAGGCCATAATTGCCTGAAGCGTGGTTTGGCGATTCTTTGGTTAGCTCAGGATGCGAGAAGAACCCGAAAATGCCAAGCCTGTAATTGATGGTTACGGTAACAATACCTTTTTGCGCCAGGCTTTCACCATCGTAGCGAGGTTCGGAACCATCGCCCGCAACAAATCCTCCACCATAAAAATAAACCAGTACCGGAAGTTTCTCATTTTCTTTTACAGCAGGAGCCCAAACGTTGAGATACAGGCAGTCCTCGCTCATAGTATCGGCACGAAATACCATATCGCTGAAAACGCGTTTCTGCATAGCCATGTGGCGGAAATGATCGGCTTTAAGTACACCCGACCAGTTTGCCGCCGGCGCGGGTTCCTTCCAGCGCCGGTCGCCCACGGGGGGAAGCGCATAAGGGATGCCTTTAAAGCTGCGAATCTTGTTTGCGAAATTGTAAGTGCCTTCTACACGGCCATTGGCGGTAGTAACTATCTGATTATTGTTGAGCGATTGTGCAAAGCCTGTGTAACAGCAGCACAATACAAAAAGAAGCATTAGTTTAATTTTCATAGTCGGTTTATAAAGAAGATTTGAAAGGTACAGGAAAATAGTTTTATTATTGTATCATTATGTTACAATAATAATTGCTTAATTTGAGATTAGCAACAAATATTACTTTTTATAACTACCTTTTTAAATGGCAGGCACCACAAAAAACGAAACTACCGATATAGCGGGGATGGGTTACTTAAATGGTATTGCCATTGATGCGGTTATATTTGGGTTTCATGATAACCAGCTAAAAGTATTACTGATAGCGTATAAGCGTACTCAATTATTTGGCCTGCCAGGTGGTTTTATAAAGGATGATGAGGATGTAAACGCCGCCGCTTTAAGGGTAGTTACAGAGCGTACCGGCCTGACTGATATTTACCTGGATCAATTTTACGTTTTTGGTGATTACGCACGTTATGATCCCGCGCCGTTCAAAACGATCATGAAAGCCAGTGGCTATGACGCGCCCGATGAGCACTGGCTGTTAAAGCGCTTTATTTCGATAGGCTATTATGCACTGGTAGATTTTACAAAAGTTACGCCGACTCCGGCGGCTATATTTGACAGTTGCGAGTGGTATGATCTAAACAATATGCCGTCTTTACTTCAAGACCACACTCAAATTGTTGAAAAGGCACTTGCCGCGCTGCGCAACAGCCTGGATGATAGGTTGACCGGCTTCAACCTGCTGCCCCGCGATTTTACGATGGGAGAGTTACAATTGTTGTACGAGACCGTTTTAGGGAAGAAACTGCTGCGCCCGGCGTTTCAGCGCAAGATGCTGGGTTTAGGAATCTTGGAACGAATGGACAAGAAATGGACAGGCGGCGCACATAAAGCGCCGTACTTGTACCGCTTTAAAAAGTGATTGGCCTAACGAAATGACAAGGCGGTGAGGGCGCGTCAACGCGAAATAAATTACCTTTGTTACCAAATGATAGTAAGTATTTTAGGTTGCGGATGGTATGGCAAAGCGCTTGCGGCTTCGTTGGTTGCCGATGGCGTTGTTGTAAAGGGTTCGTCGACGTCTGCTGAGAAATTGGGCGCGCTTGCAGAAACAGGCATTATTCCGTATGTAGTTAATTTCAATGCCGAAAGTGAAGAGCTGCAGCCCGGTTTCTTTGAATGTGACGTACTGGTGATCAGTATTCCGCCTAAAACACGGCAAGGCGAAGGCAACATTTACCTTTTGAAAATCGAAAAGATCATTACCGAGATAAGGAAATTTGGGATAAAGAAAGTAATTTATATCAGTTCGACTGGCGTTTACGGCGAAACGAACCGCCATCTGGATGAAGACGACTTACCGGAACCTGATTCGGAATCCGGCAAAGTTCTTTTGGACGCAGAAACGCTTTTTAGAAGATCCGCTGATTTTAAAACTGCCATTATCCGTTTTGCAGGCTTGGTTGGTAAGGAGCGGTATCCGGGGCGTTTCTTTGCAGGCAAAACAGATATCCCGAACGGACAGGCTCCGGTTAATTTGATTCGTTTGGACGATTGCATAGGGATCACCAAAGCGGTTATTGAAAAGGACGAATTTCAAATTACGCTAAATGCGGTTTGCCCGCATCATCCACCCAAATCAAAATTCTATGAGAGCGCAGCGGCGCAGGGAGGCTTTACGGCGCCGAAATTTATAGACGAACTTAATAGCTGGAAGATCATAAACAGCAGCTACGTATCAAGCCTGCTTGATTACGAATTTAGTGTTATGAACTGGGATATTGCCGAATTTTAATTATTGATCGCTCTTAACTTTTGCCTGGATAATTTTATCCTGATCTTCGTTAGTCAACCTTTTACCGTCAAAAATGGCGTTTTCCCAATCGCCATAATCGGCATTAGGGATCACTATGTATTTGTTACCGAAATCTTTCCTGAGTTTTTGAGTGACGGCGGCGCGGCTTTTTTCATCAAAGTTCCCATCGTATAACATATTAAAATCGGGGAGGTTATCGCCGCACAATAAAACCACATTATATATTTTCATGATGTCGTCGCGGCGGGGCTGCTTAGTGCCGGATGTTGCGTTTAAAGATTTTAACTTCAGGTGGACGTCATCGGCAAAAGGTAGGTTGTATCGTTTTAGGTTTTTGAGCGTAGCTGTGCGTTCGTCCTCATCGCGGTTGGTGACGTAGAAAACGATAACGCCCTTTGATGCTGCATATTTAAAAAAGGCTGGTGCTCCTGGCACCGTATCAGCTATGCCTTTGGCCGTCCATTCTTTCCATGATGTGGTATTAAAACCTTCATTTTTCAACGCCTGCTTAACAGCTACCGGGCTGTTGTCGAGCAATGTTTCATCGATATCTGTAATGACAGCGTAGGGTTTAGAATGGTGTTTAGTCAGCGCCATATCCAACCTTAATTTGGCTATATTGTAGGCCTGAAAGCAAAGAGCCTTATATTCTGCTGCCCGTTGCTGGTAAATTGATGCCCAAATTTTCCCGTTATTGGCAATTGAGGCGGGTGCGGGATTCCCCGACTGAGCAAATGATGCGTTAAAAATCGGTAGCAATAGCAGCCATAGGGTAGCACGTTTCATAAAGCGGGCGGTTTTGTAGACGAGTTGTAAAGATAGGAGAATAGTATGTTACCTGTATGTTAAAATTAATGGCGAATAAATCATTTGGCTACGGCAGTTATCGTTACAACTTGTGGTGGTACAGATATTGCGTTAACTTGTACGACTATCCGTTGTTTTATGATGAAGATATATCAGCAAGCATTGCAGTTAAAAGAGAGACGACGCGGCTTCCATTTAATAACTTCCGAAGTTACGCTTGCCCTGCCCCAGATCAGTGAATTGGCCATAGGTATGTGCCAGGTATTTATACAGCATACTTCCGCATCGTTAACGATCAATGAAAATGCCGATCCTACTGTGCGGAAAGATTTTGAAATGTACTTTAACAAAACCGTAAGGGAAAACGACCCTGATTATCAGCACGACGATGAAGGTCCCGACGATATGCCGGCGCACCTGAAAGCTGCTATTTTGGGTAGTTCGGTCTCTATTCCTATTCGCAACGGGCGTTTGGCGTTGGGCACCTGGCAGGGAATTTACCTCTGTGAGCACCGCAACAATGCCGAGCCGCGCAAAATTGTGGTAACAGCCTGGGGCAGCGAAGACGAATCTATTGGGTAAGGTTCTTCGTATTTATTACATTTACAATATATGAGAAAAGCCTTTACCGGCCTGGCGTTATTGGTGTGTTCGTACGCCTCTGCCCAAACAGACTCACTGAAAGTATTTAACTATGCCCGCTATCGTACCACAAAAACCGGTATGGAGGTGCTTGGCAGTTGGGGCATAGCCAATTTGGGGGTCGGTGCTGCTGGTTGGGCGGGATCGGCAGGGGGCGACGATAAATACTTTTACCAGATGACCACAATTTGGGGCGCGGCCAATCTTGGCGCGGCCATACTTGGTTTTACAGGAAATAGAAACAAAACGCTTAACAAAGCCGAAAGTCTGAATGCCCAAAAGAAAATCGAGCGTACCTTCCTGATTAACGGCGGGCTGGACGTGGCTTACATTGGTACCGGCTTGTTCCTGAAACATCGGGGCGATGATAATAAAGGCTCTAATCCCTCGCAGTTGAGGGGCTATGGCTCATCCATTATTATACAAGGTGCTTTCCTGTTGCTGTTCGATAGCACGATGTATGGCGACGAGCGGTTTAACGGTAACAAATTGCGACGTTTTCTTCAAAAGAATCCCATTACTTTCAACGGTAAAACAATGGGGCTTATTTACAATATGTAGGCCGGGCAATCACCTTTGTAATATTTGCGTTATTATTCCCAAAACGGTGTAATTCAATTAAATTTGAGTTATGAAGATCGCTAATAAGTTCGCCGTTAAAAGTTTTATTGTACTTGCAAGTGTTTGTCTGCAAACTGTTATCGCTAATTGTCAACCTGGTAAAACCGAAATCACGAAATGGCAGTTCGGTAAGAATGGCGCAGTATCGTTAACTTACGACGACGGTTCGATCAACCAGTTCAGGTATGCATTGCCTATTATGGAGCGGTTGAAGCTGCCTGCTACTTTTTTCGTGATCACAGGTGGCATCCCAGGCTCCAAATATCATGGTAAATTTATTGGCCGCCCGGTAAAAACGATCATCAAAGAGTCGGCGACCATACCAACCAATGAACACAACTTTTTGGAGAGATGCTCGGCTGGCGGATATCTTGGCTATAAAGGTACAATCACCTATGTAACCCGGGCTGCGAGTGCTTATGATAACCCGAAGAGGAAAGATCGTGCGTATAAGATCATGGATACACTTTACCAGAAAGTGCGTAACGGTGATTTTCAGCCCGGCTATCAGCCTTGTGATGAAGTTTTGCAGGAAGATGGTTTGACCTGGAGCGACTTAAAAGGATATGCCTCAAGAGGATATGAAATTGCAAGTCATTCCATTACCCATGCCAGTATGCCGGGTTTGGATTCGGTGAACATTCAATACGAGCTGGAGAAAAGCAAGGAAGAAATAAGAGATAAAATGGGTGAGCGAGCAACTTTTTCGAGCGAAGTGCCCTACGGCTATGAGAATGAAAGAGTGATGAAGATCGCCTATAAGATCTATCCCGCGCTGCGTAACCGGATGCCCGAACCATGGCTGAAAGAAATTGACCGCGCAAGCCACGAAACACCCGGAAATACCACTAAAGATTATATCCAATGGCAGCGTGGCGCCACCACAAAAACGCCGTTGCCCTTGATGCAGCAATGGGTGGATACCACCGTTGAAAAAGGAAATACCTGGCTGGTGCTGGTTTTTCACGGTGTAGATGGGTTAGGTTATGAAGCCTTATCACATACATTGCTTAATGATTATTTTCAGTACATAAAAACAAATCAGGACAAACTTTGGATAGCCACCTTTGGCGATGTAACCAAATACATGCGCGAGTGCGAAAAAGCTAAAGTAGTAACCGGCGAAAAGGCGGGAAAGATTACTATCAACCTAACGCAATCACTTGATAAGGCTATGTACGATATACCGCTAACACTAAAAACCTACGTAGCCCCCGACTGGAAACACGTTTGGGTATGGCAAGGCAAACGTATGCAGCGGGTTGACGCCGCCTCCGATGCAAAGGGAACTTATGTGCTGTACCAGGCATATCCGAATACGGTAGAGGTGACGCTGGCCGGGAAGGAAAATTAGGGAGGAAAGATTTTAGAATCAAGAATCAAGAAAAAAACCTTTTGCCATTCTCGAGCGCGAGAAATCTTGCACGAGCGACATTCCCGCATTACCGCCGTGCATAATCCAAATGCAAGGCGTATAAGATTTCTCGCTCTCGCTCGAAATGACAAGAGTTTTTTATAACTCCATCAAAAACCTCATCGTATCTACATTATCAGCGTAATCCCAAAGGGCGGGCTGCTGGGTTTGGCCGAAATGAACTACCTGGTTTTCGATGTTCAATGGTGCCGCGCTAACTACGCATTGAATATTTTCTGTTTGTTCCTGCAGGAGCTTCTCGGCAGTAGTCAGATCATCGTAGGTTTCGTAAAAAAGTACGGCGAGGGGAGAAGACATGCTTTCGTTCTCCATCAGTAATAAAAAATTATTATCCAGGTGCGGCTGGCTGCCAACAAGATAAATAGACTTATTATAGCCGTAGTTATTATTGTATTTATTGTGATGGATAATGGGATTGAACGACTCGATCGATTCAAAAAAGAAATTGAAGTTATAGCCTTTGGGCACCAGTAGTTTGGATACGTTGCGGCAGCCCAAACCGAAATAGTCGAAAATATCATGACCAAGCTGTGAGAGCTGTTCTGCAGTTTCATTGCCGGTAAGCACCGCTACGCTGTTTCGATTTTTGCGAATAATATTTGGCACCTTGCCGAAATAATAATCGAAATAACGCGACGTGTTATTACTTCCGGTTGCGATAATGGCGTCGAAGTTTTCGAGACGCTCGACGAATTTGTATTTATCGGCAAGCGAGGGGGCAATATCAACCAATAATTTCAATACATATTTGATAAGCCTTGCATCCTGTGAAGATGCTTTTATAAGGGCGACATTTCCGGTAACCAATACGCATAATACATCGTGAAAGCCCACCAGGGGGATATTTCCGGCGAGGATGAGTCCGACTTTTTTTGCATCCTTGTTGTCGTCAATGTCGTATTTGCCGAGCCATTTTACAAGATCGGCCTCGTTCAGCATTTTTCCTATTGCAGTAACGGCTTCCGAGACGTTTTCGGGCGTAAACCAGGCGTTGTGGTTTTTTTCGGTATTGATGATGGACCGGAGTTGCTCATCTGGATTTACCAGTTGATGTCCGAGACGGCTGAATATTTTTATAAGTTCCGTTTTTTGATATTTTGACATATATATGGAAAGGATAGAAACCCTTAAAGTCTTTTTTTGTTATATTTGTGCGTTTGCTTACAGCAGGCAAAGTTAATTGAGATTATTAGAACTAAAGAAATATGGCGATTAAAATCACCGACGAATGTATAAATTGCGGAGCATGCGAACCCGAATGCCCCAACAACGCTATTTATGACGCAGGTGCCGCCTGGCGTTTTTCGGACGGTACCGGGCTTAAGGGTTTAATTGATTTTGGCGATGGTAATACCTTGAATGCAGAGGAAACACAGGCCGCTTTATCTGACGATATTTATTATATAGTGCCTGATAAGTGTACCGAGTGCGTAGGTTTCCACGACGAACCGCAATGTGCTGCCGTTTGTCCTGTTGACTGCTGCGTGGATGACGAAGATATCCGGGAAAGCAAGGAAGAGTTGCTGGCCAAAAAAGAATGGCTTCACATGGGCGAGTAACAAACTTGTGACAATATTGAAAAAGGGGAAGGTATGGTTATGCTTTCCCCTTTTTTGTTGGGATGAAATATTAACTTTCGCACTTCGTTTTCGTACTAAGCCTGCTAACACTAACAATGGAATACGGTATTTGCAATCTTTCTGTTATCCCTCTCAGGGCCGAGCCTAACGACCGCAGCGAACAGGTTTCGCAGGTTTTGTTTGGGGAGACCTTTGAAATTACCGAATGGAAAGATAACTGGGTAAAGATCATTACCTCGATGGATGGCTATCCCGGTTGGATCGGCCGCCTGCAATTCAGTATGTTAGGTCATCTTGCTTACAAGCGTATCAGGCAAACACCGCCGCCGATAACCCATCGCCCCGTAACCCAAGCCTGGAAAATTGCCAATAACAGTATTTTGTACTTGCCTGCGGGGAGTTCACTGGCGTTCCTGGAGGGCACTACCTGCCGGGTGGGGGAAGAAAGGTTCGAGATCATTGGCGAGATAGGCGAAACGGAGAACCTGGCGGTTACTGCCACATCTTATCTGAATGCGCCTTATCTGTGGGGGGGACGTACGCATTTTGGGATCGACTGTTCGGGATTTACGCAGGCTGTGTTCCGTTCGCAGGGAATAAGTTTGTTGCGCGATGCCAGTATGCAGGTGGAACAGGGTTATGCCATTAATTCCCTGTACGAAGCCAAACTTGGTGATTTGGCTTTTTTTGAAAACGCCGACGGGAAAATTGTTCACGTGGGCATTATGCTGAACAACGAAAAGATTATTCACGCATCAGGAAAGGTAAAGATTGATACGATTGATGAAAAAGGGATTTACGCTGAAGAGCAAAAGCGCTACACGCATAAACTAACTACCGTAAAACGATTGATCTAATCGTTGAAGCCGATCTCCCAGATTATTATTTTCTTGTCATCGCTTGCTGAAATCAGGTTATTTTCCTGCCATGCAAGCTTGTTTACAGAGAGCTGATGACTTGCATAGCCCTTTTCACGGCTGATGATCTTATGAAGCTTAAAATCGATGGCACTCCAGATCTTAATGCTTTTGTCCATACTGGCGGTAGCAAAGAAGGGCTGTTCAGGGTGAAAAAGGATATGATTTACTGCAAACATGTGTGCCGGGATACTGTGGGATAACTCATAAGTTTCGGTATTCCAGATCTTCACCTGCGCATCCCGGCCTCCGGAAATTAATTGATGCCCCTTCGGGCTGTACTGCAAGCTGAATACCGACATGGTATGGCCTTGCAACGTTTTGAGGTGTGTATAGTCCTCCAGATCGTAAATATGGATGGCATTATCGCGGCAGCCAAAAGCCACCTGCTTTTCATCCGGCGAAACGGCGATACAGCGGATGGTATCACCGGAAACTTTGATGGTATGCAAGAGTTCGAATGTATTCAGGCTCCATATCGAAACGGTGCCATCCTCGGAAGCTACCAGCAACTCCTGTTTATTATTTACCGACTTGATATCGAATATTGGCGCACGGTGTATTTTTAATGGAGCGAGTAACTTTTGCTGTATAAAATCAAAAGCCAGCACTTCGCCGCTGCGTAAACCGGCAAACATTAAAGGCAAACCAACCGGGCAATGAATGGCATAAATAGACGCAGGAACCGGGAACATCACTTTGATGAACGCATTATTCTTCAGACTCCATTCTACCAGGCCCTTGTCATTGCCGCCGCTGAATAATATGCCCGGCTTTTGTGAAAGCTCCAGCGTAAATATAGGGTTGCCGTGACCTGTAAGTTCGGTGAGTTTTTGTGCTTGCATTGAGTTCATGGTTGATAGTTCATGGTTTATAGCCGAACTGCATTGCAGCTACTATAAACCATGCACTATGATTTATCAAATGCTACTTATGTCTTCCCTCTAAATTTTTCGCTATCTGTTCTAATGTCAAACCTTTTTCGCGGAGTAGCACCAGCAGGTGGAAAACAAGGTCGGATGCTTCGTTGATGAGGTCGGTTTCTGTTTCGGCGAGGGCGGCTATGACGGTTTCAACGCCTTCTTCACCAACTTTTTGCGCTATTTTATTTAAACCTTTGGTGCGCAGCTTGTTGATGTATGAGCCTTCCTGCGGATTCTCGTACCTGTCGGCCACGATGGCTTCCAGTTGCATAATGAAGTTCTGGTTGTACGCCGTATTGAAACAGTTGCGCGAACCTGTGTGGCAGGTTGGGCCATCGGCCTTTACTTTGATAAGCAGCGTATCGTTATCGCAGTCAATATCAATGCTTCTTACATGGAGGAAGTTGTTGCTGGTTTCGCCTTTTGTCCACAAGCGGTTTTTGCTGCGTGAATAAAAAGTAACGATGCTTTCCTGTACGGTTTTATCGTAGGCTTCCTGATTCATATAGCCAAGCATCAGTACCTCGAGGGTTTGCTCGTCCTGTATAATTACCGGCACCAGGCCGTCGGATTTTGTGAAATCGATGTTCATATCTTCAATTATCGAAATTCGTCATCGCGAGATCCTCGCAACGACGCGGTGGGGGCTTATATCCTCACCTCAATATTATTATCTTTTAATACCTTTTTCAAATCGGGTATCAATATTTCTCCATAGTGAAAAACAGATGCCGCCAGTGCTGCGTCGACATTGCTTTGCTCAAATACATCCACAAAATGCTGTACCGAGCCTGCGCCACCGGAAGCAATTACCGGAATATTTACGGCACTGTTCACCTGTTTTAAAAAGGGGTTATCAAAACCCGCCTTTGTACCGTCGTGATCCATCGAAGTCAATAATATCTCGCCAGCGCCGCGGCTTTCGGCCTCCAATATCCAATCTAATGTTTCCTTTTCGGTCGGTACGCGGCCGCCGTTCAGGTGGACGATGTTTTTGTTATCGATCACCCTTGTATCAACGGCGATCACTACGAACTGAATACCGAAGGCTTTTGCCAGTTCATCTATCAAATTTGGATTGCGTACGGCAGCTGAATTGATGGAGATCTTATCGGCACCTGCATTCAACAACGCTTCCGCATCGGCAATTTCATTGATGCCGCCGCCAATGGTAAATGGAATGTTGATCTGCCGGGCTACTGATTTAACCAGTTCTACCATGGTTTTGCGACGTTCAACAGTGGCGGTAATATCGAGGAATACCAATTCATCGGCCCCTTGCTGGGAGTAATTCCAGGCGAGTTCAACCGGGTCTCCGGCATCGCGAAGATCGACGAAGTTCACGCCTTTAACGGTGCGGCCATCTTTTACGTCTAAACAGGGTATCAGTCTTTTAGTAAGCATTGGGTTTTATTAGTGCGTCATTGCGAGGAACGAAGCAATCTCTGAACTATGCTTTGTCGCTAATGTCCTTTGTAGAGATTGCTTCGTTCCTCGCAATGACGCGCGGGTTGAATATTGGGGCGGGGGGCTTATATCGATATCAGCGCTTCCAGATTCCAGTGTTTTACATCTTCTATGGAAATCCGTCCTTCGTAAATTGCTTTGCCTACTACCACCGATTCTACTTTCAGGCGATTCAATTTTTCAACGTCGTCCATTGAGCTTACACCGCCGGAGGCAATGAGTTTGATGAACGGCGAATGATCGAGCAGTTTTTCATAAAGTTCGATGCCGGCGCCGCCGAGTTTGCCGTCTTTATTGATATCAGTGCACAGAAATCGAAAGAAACCTAACTGCAAACATTTGTCAACATAATCCATCAGTTTGATGGGGGAGCTCTCCATCCAGCCGGAATATTTGATCACCTCGTCGAGCACGTCAATAGCTACCACCACCTGGTCGGAACATTTTTCCTTGCCGCAGATTTCCTTGCTCAGGTCGGGCAGGAATTGAGGATTGGTAATGGCCTGTGTACCTACAATAACGCGGTGCACACCTGAATCGATCAGCTCTTTTACCTTATCGATACTGCGGATGCCGCCGCCGTATTGTACCATCATATCGGTTTTGCGGATCACATTGAACAGATATTCCTGGTTGGAAAAATCGTTTTTTGCGCCGTTAAGGTCGATGATGTGGATAAAGTTGGTGCCATTGGATTGATATCTTTCGATCATTTCCTCTAAGGAAACGTCGTATTCCGTAACCTGTTGGTAATCGCCTTCGCGCAGGCGCACCACCTTTTTGTTTAAAATATCAATTGCAGGGATAATGTACATGTTTTTAAATTTTAGAGAAGTTTTTTAGCAGGGTTTCACCATAGATTCCAGACTTTTCGGGGTGGAACTGTACGCCGTAAAAATTGTTACGCACAATTGATGCCGAAAATTTATTGCTATAAGTAGTTGACGATAAAGTATATAATTTATTGTACTCAATAAAGTATGAATGTACAAAGTAAAAATGCGAACCGGTAGGAATATTTTTAAATAATACATTCTTCTGTTCGTTATAAACCTGGTTCCAGCCGGTGTGCGGTACTTTGTGATCGGGATTGGCAGTAAAGTGCAGGGTTTGTACAGGGATAATGTCTAATAAATTGGCGTTTCCTTCTTCAGAATGGGCGGTAAGAAGCTGCATACCCACACAAATTCCTAAAACCGGTTTGGTAATAGCTTTAATGGCAGGTACCAGCCCGGTTTGCTCTAACTTATTCATAGCCGCACCCGCATGGCCTACGCCCGGAATGATATAACGGTCGTAAAGGTCGAAATCTTCTTTGGAAGAAATCATTCCATGCTCAATTCCGAGCCGCTCTAAAGCAGCTGTGAGGGAGAAGATGTTGCCTGCGCCGTATTGGATAATGCCTATCATATCTATTTGTTAGTTAGAATCAAGAGCCAAGAACCAAGAGTCAAGATAAAAAAGCGATCTCCTATCCTGACTCTTGGCTCTTGATTCTTGGCTCTACAAAAGTCCTTTTGTACTCGGTAAAACCATTTTTTCAACGTCTCTTTTTACTGCCATTTTAATAGCCTTTGCGAAAGCTTTGAATATTGCTTCAATTTTGTGGTGCTCGTTGTCGCCTTCGGCTTTAATGTTGAGGTTGGCTTTGGCAGCGTCGGAGAATGATTTAAAGAAATGGAAGAACATTTCTGTAGGCATTTCGCCGATCTTTTCGCGCTTAAATTCAGCATCCCAAACTATCCAGTTTCTTCCGCCGAAATCGATAGCTACCTGGGCCAGGCAGTCATCCATAGGCAAACAGAAGCCGTAACGCTCGATACCTTTTTTATTGCCCAAGGCAAGCGCGAACGCTTCGCCAAGGGCTATGCCGGTGTCCTCGATGGTGTGGTGCTCGTCAATATGCAGATCGCCTTTTGCTGAAATCTCGAGGTCAATGCTACCGTGTCGGGCAATCTGGTCAAGCATGTGGTCAAAAAAGTGAACACCAGTATTTACTTTAGCCTCGCCCGTACCGTCGAGATTGATTTTTATGCTGATATCAGTCTCGTTGGTTTTGCGCGTATGCTCAATTACCCGCTCCCCGAGTTTAAGAAAACTGTAAATTTCTTTCCAGTTGGTAGTTTGGAGCGCAGCGGTTTTATGTACTATTTCTTCCTCGTTCGCTTTAAACTCATTGCCCCCCATGTTTGAGCCATCGTTTAGCCAGATGGCTTTTGCGCCGAGATTGTGCGCCAGCAACACATCGTTTTTTCGATCGCCGATGGTGAATGAATTAACGAGATCGTATCGTTCTGAATCGAAATATTGAAGCAGCATACCAACGCCTGGTTTACGGGTCGGCGCGTTTTCTGCCGGAAAGGTACGGTCGACACAAATATTTGAAAACTTTACGCCTTCGTTTTCAAAAGTTTTAAGCACGAGATTTTGCACCGGCCAAAAAGTATCTTCAGGATAAGAAGCAGTGCCGAGACCATCCTGGTTAGTTACCATCACCAGTTCGTAATCCAGCTCTGCAGCTATTTTGGGCAGGTATTGCAATGCGCCGGGGTAGAACGTTAGCTTGGCAAACGAGTCGATCTGCTCGTCGGGTGTTTCGAAGATGAGAGTGCCGTCGCGGTCGATAAACAGTAATTTTTGCAGCTTGCTCATTTATAATTTTGTAAAGTTAGAAGTAACGTACTGTTTTCGGCCGGGGTGCCTACGGTGATGCGGAGACAACCCTCGCAAAGCTCTACCTTAGAGCGGTTGCGGACGATGATGCCCTGCGCTACCAGAAAGCTGTAAATGCCGTTGGCGTCGGTAGTTTTAACGAGGATAAAATTGGCATCGGATGGGTAAATGTCCACCACAAAATCAAACATTTTGAGGCCCAATACCAGTTTATCGCGCTGTATCAATGTTTCGCGGATCCAGCTGTTTACCTGATCGATGTTGGCCAGCGCCTGTAAGGCCAGTTGCTGCGAAGCCTCGTTTACGTTGTAAGGCGGCTTCACCTTATTCATCACCTCGATGATCTCTTCACTTGCAAAGGCCATCCCTACGCGCAAACCCGCTAATCCCCAAGCTTTTGAAAGGGTTTGCAGCACTACAAGGTTGGCGTATTCAGTAAGCTCCTGGATGAAAGTTTTTTGCCTGCTGAAATTGATATAAGCTTCATCCACTACCACAATTCCGTTGAAATTAGCCAGCAAGGTTTCCACATCTGAGCGATCGATAGAGTTACCGGTGGGGTTATTGGGCGAACAGATGAAAATGAGCTTAGTGTTTTTATCGATAGCCTCGGCAATGCCGTCGAGGTTAAGTTGAAACTCTTCGGTAAGCGGCACATTTTTCACGGCCACGTCGTTAATGTTGGCTGATACCTGGTACATGCCGTAAGTTGGCGGTACGAGAATCACATTATCCACGCCGGGATTGCAAAAAGCGCGGAACAGGATATCGATGGCTTCGTCGCTGCCGTTACCCAAAAATATATTGCGTGGTGGCACGCCTTTGATCTCGCTTAGTCGTTTTTTAACCTCGTATTGCAGCGGATCGGGGTAGCGGTTGTATTGCGTTTCCAGCGGCGAGCCGAATGCATTTTCATTGGCATCGAGGAATACGCTGGCTTCACCCTGATACTCGTCGCGTGCCGAAGAATAGGGGGTGAGGTTTTTTATGTTTTCTCTGAGTATATTGTCTATGCTGAACATTTCTTTTTTCCTTTTCGTCATTGCATGTGTGCTGCAATAACAAGATTATTAATTGTCTTTAAGGCGCACTGTCACCGCATTCTTATGCGCGTGCAGGCCCTCCAATTCTGCCAGTATTTCAACCGATGAACCTATATTCTGAAGTCCCTCCGGCGTGATGTACTGAAACGTGATCTTCTTCACAAACGAATCAACCGATACGCCTGAATAAGCCTTTGCATAAGAGCTGGTTGGCAGTGTATGGTTGGTTCCGGAAGCATAATCGCCAGCGCTTTCGGGCGTTAAGTTGCCGAGAAATACCGAACCTGCGTTAATGATCTTACCTGTAATGCTCTGCCAGTTTTCAGTTGCCAGTATTAAATGCTCAGGGGCATATTGGTTGCTGAAATCCATCGCTTCATCGAGTGTTTTAGTGACGACGATGTACGAATTTTCAATAGCTACCTTTGCAATTTCGGCGCGGGGCAGAACGGTGAGTTGTTTGTCTATTTCCTTTAAAACCTCTTCGGCTATCTGGTTTGATGTGCAGGCTAAAATGGCCTGACTATCCATGCCATGTTCAGCTTGTGCCAGCAGATCGGCAGCGATATAAACCGGGTTAGCAGTTTCGTCAGCAATAACCAATACTTCTGAAGGGCCGGCGGGCATATCAATAGCCGTTGTAGTGGTTGACTGAATAATGGTTTTCGCTTTGGTAACAAACTGGTTGCCGGGACCGAAGATCTTATCCACCTTGGTAATGGTTTCGGTTCCGTAGGCCATCGCCGCAATTGCCTGCGAGCCGCCTGCAAGGTAGATCTTATCAATATCCAATAGCAAAGCCACGTAGGCGATAAACGCGTTTACCTTGCCATTCTTCTGCGGAGGCGAGCAAACTGCAATTTCATGGCAACCGGCTATCCTTGCCGGAATGCCCAGCATCAGGAACGTACTTGGCAAAACCGCTGATCCACCCGGGATGTACAGGCCAACCTTTTCAATAGGCCTCAATTCGCGCCAGCAGGTTACGCCGGGCATGGTCTCTACCTTCTCTTCGGCTTTTAGCTGAGTTTGGTGGAACTTGTAAATATTGTCGTAAGCTACGCGGATTGCGGCTTTTTGGTCGTCGGTCACTGCTGAAGCAATTTCGGTCAGCTCGGCTTTATCAAGATATAGCTTTTCAAGTTCTACCTTGTCGAATTTCAAGGCATAATCCAGCAAGGCGCTGTCGCCGTTTTGCTGAACATGTGCGATCACATCCTCCACAATGGCGCGGATTTCGTTCGCAGGGTCAACATTGCGCTGAACGAGCGCTGCAATATCAGCTTTATTTAAATCGGAATAATTAAAAGTCTTCATTTCAGTTGCAGTTTTCAGTTAACGGTTTGCAGTATTGGTTGACAAAAAATTGCCAAGTGCTTACTGCCACTGCCAACTACAATATAATCTTCTCTATCGGCATTACTACAATTCCCTGTGCACCGGCTTGCTTCAACTGGGTAATGCGGCTCCAGAAGTCGCGTTCGGGAATCACGGTGTGCACTGCCACCCAGTTATCTTCTGCCAAAGGTACAACCGACGGGCTTTTTACGCCCGGTAACAGTTTGAAAATCTCGGATAGGTTATCTTTCGGAACGTTTAATACCACGTATTTGGTTTCCTTAGCCAATAAGACCGACTGAATACGCTGGATCAGCTCAATGATCAGGTCTTCATTTTCACTGCCTTTACGACCGATCAATACCGCTTCTGATGACATAACGTCGGCGAAAGGTTTTAATCCATTGCTTTTCAGCGTGCCGCCGGTAGATACCAGGTCGCAAATAGCATCGGCTAAACCCAAGCCCGGTGATATTTCTACCGAACCGGAGATGGTGCGGATATCGGATGTGATGTTGTTGTCTTTGAGAAATTTACCCAGAATAACAGGGTAGGTGGTGGCTATCGATTTGCCGTTCAGGTCGCCAAGGGTTTGGATGCCTTCCCCGTTGGGTACCGCTATTTTGAGCGAGCATTTGCCAAAGCCAAGGCGCTGCAGATAGCTTACCTGCACTTCGGTTTCCTGGATCACGTTTTCGCCTACAATTCCCAGATCGGCAATGCCGTCCTGAACATATTCAGGGATATCATCATCGCGTAGAAAAAGGATTTCGAGCGGGAAATTAGAGACAGGGGAGATGAGCGAGCTTTTGTAATTTTCGAAATTTAAGCCGCAATTTTTTAATAACTCAACCGATTTTTCGTTGAGCCGACCCGATTTCTGGATCGCTATTTTAAGTGTTTTCACTGATTGATTTTTGTACTATAAATAAATAAACTGGACGGAGGGTTGTTATTTCGCGTAGAAACATACATTTAGCTAATCACCACATGGTGGTGATGGTTCAGATGCAAATGATGTAAGCGGTAACCGTTCATTTTTATATAGTAATACTATAGATAAGCAGTGCAAATATAGACAACAGATTATTAAATCAAAATTAAATTTCGATTTGGGGATTTTGGTTAAGGATAGGCGGAATTTTATTTCGGGTTTAGAAAGCTGAAAGCTTACTAAATTTTAGGTCGAAGTTACGCGTTGCTAAACTTCGACCAGCGGTGGGTGATTTTTTGTCTTGGTTCTTGATTCTTGATTCTTTTCTCTATTTCTCCTCGCACAAAAATATCTGCCCTTCTTTGGCGCCGCCTATTTTAATAAGTTTTTTGTTTTGCATAATATCCTGGAGCGGGACGAGTTCTGTGTTATACAGATTGTCGAACCAAATTAAATAAAAACGTTTTTGTGCATAGAATTTCTGTACATCGGCAGGAGCAGCTTTGTGAGGGATTATCGTTGAAGACATGCGGGTAAACAGATACACAGCTTCGTCGGCATCGGTATAAATCTTGATGCCGGGTTTGAATAGGTGCTGGTGATGACGCAGGTAAACGATGAATTCGGATTTGTTCCAATCGTCATCGCTGTAGCCCGGCACGCCGTAATCCATTTCATCATCGTAGCGCTGGTAGTCGGTTTGATAGGTGGCGTATTCGAAAGCCACCATTAACAGGATAGCTACACCGGCAAGTGCGTATTTGGCTTTTGATTTGATCAGCCTTAAAACATCGGGCACCCAACTTGTACAGGAGATCAATAACGGAATGAACATGGGCGACAGTAGCCTGCTGTTAATGCGTTCATATCTTGAAATACTGGCCGATATCACAATAAATAATCCATAAACAATGGCGAATGCTATCACAATGTTCTCGTAACTGTTAATCTTACCTTTGATGGCCTTGAATAACAGGATGCCAATCAGCGCCAGTAAAACTATGGCGGCTATGAGGGCTGCGTAATTATCGGCGGCTGCGCTAAGGGCACCCCAATCGCAAATTACCGTGCCGAAATAGTGCAGGTTATCTTTAAATGGCGTGATAGATGGATAGCGGGTGCCGGTGCTTAAACCGGAGTTAATGCTGTTCATGACCAAGTTGCCCACCAATAACGACACAGATATTACGCCATACAATAAAATATGACCGATCTTCTTTTTAATTGGCAGCTGGTTATCCAACAAAAGCATCAATCCACCTGCGCCTACAACTGTGACGCCGGCATAGCGGGTAATACAACTGATGGCTACAATAATCCCCACCAGAACAAGCGCCTTTAAAGAATGTAACTGCAGGTATTTAAAATAAGTGATGATAAATAGCAGGATCTCAAAAATAAACAATGTTTCCGACCAGAGGTAGGTATAAATCTCCAGCAATCCGGGACTTAATATAATGGCGACCAATATGAGCCATTTATAAATCCGCGAATGGGAAATAAACTTCTCCATGATCCAGCCGCTGGTAAAAATTACTGCAGCGAACAATGCCGCGTTAATCCAGGCCCCGGCTTCGATAGGATCGACACGCGAGATGAATTGAATAACGCCTAAAAAGAACGGGTAAAATACCGGAAAGAATACCAGCGGGCCGCCATTAAACGTAATGATGGTGCCGTGCGCCTGCATATTGGTCGCTGTACTGGCGTACATAATAGAATCGGGCGAGATGCCGACGCCGCTATAGGCCGTAAACAGGTGTATTACATAAAAACCAATGATAGCTGCTATTAACGAATCGAGATTATTTAAATAGCGTTTCCAGTTCATGCTATGGCTGTTGTAAAGTTGGACGGTTTTAAAGTTGTAATGTTATTTTATAAATTGAGGGCAGGTTGAAAAGTTTGAAAGTTTATAATGTTTTTTGTCTTTACTGACTTTTCCGACTTCCGGCTCACGCTATCAAATCCAAAACCTCACTTATGGGCTGGTCACTGTTGATCAGGATGCCTTTTACGCCGGCGGCGGTGCCTGCAATAACGTCGCGCTCGCGGTCGCCAATAAAATATGATTTTGATGGATCGAGGTTATATTTTTCGATACCCTGCAATAACAGGCCGGGTTTCGGTTTCCGGCAGTCGCAATCGCCGGTGAAATCGGGGTGGTGAGGGCAATAGAAAAAGTCGGTTAGCTCAACGCCGTGAGCATTGTAGGTTTGGCGCAAGCTGCTGTGCATTTTAAAAAGCTCTTCTTCAGTGTACCAGCCTTTGGCCAGGCCACCCTGGTTGGTGGCAACAAGCAGGAGATAGCCTTTATCCTGCAGGATTTTCAGCGCTTCAAAGTTGTCGAGGATATGGAAATCTTCTATCCGGCGCACGTAATCGCCCATTTCTTGATTTAATACTCCATCTCTGTCTAAAAAAACCGCTTTATTCTTCTGAGGCATGCTGAAATTTTTTGCAAAGATAGCGATTTCAGTTGGCAGTTATAAGTTGGCGGTCGGCCGGAGGAGAATGCAATTACGGTGGAGGTTTAATGATTGTTGATTTATAGGGTGTGAAGATGAAAGGTATTGTGTTTTTGCAGGGAATAATCGCAATGCAGAAACGCAATTCATCATGCAGCGGGTAGGTGATATAAAAAGAGACGCAAAATGTTGCGTCTCTTTATTAAATATTTTAAGAACTGAATTTTGCTGATTACTTGGAAGTGAAAGTATAAGGAACTTTGTTAAAGCCGCCGCCTGTAATCACCGCTACGGTAACCGAAACGATATTACCAGAAGTGTCGTAATTGTTGACCAGTGTGGTAAAACTATAAGTACCGGTCATTTGGTTCTTGACGGAATCGACCGCGGTTACGACCACTGAACCTGATCCGGGGGCTACCGTGCCGTTGGGCTGATAGCTAACGGTTCCGCCAATGTTTTTAGGGGTCAGGAACGACATCTGCACATCGGGCGTTGAGTTAACTATATACGTGCCGAGTGGAAACCCACTAGTGTTGCTCGACGATGCTTTGGTGATTGAAAGCATGATCCTTTTGTTAAAACCAGTACCCTGGCAAACGAAAGTTTTTGTTTTGGCGGCCGCGTTATAGGTTAAAGACGAAGTTACGGTATCGGTGTACCATGTGCTGTCTTTTATGTTGGCAATCATTAAGGAAGTTGAGGTGGCTGTGGCTACAACCGTGTCTTTTTTACAATTTTCCAGAAAGAGAAGTCCCGAGAACAAAATAGCAATAAGTGAAAATTTCTTCATATATGATTATTTAGCAAAGGAACGACTTTTAGCTAAAATTTAATATAAAGTATTCCGTTTTTTACATTTTTTAACAATTGGGCATTTTTGGGCGGTTTTCCTCAACGCTGCGACCGCCATCTTTTACCCTGATTGTTTGCTTTTACCGGAAGTAAGACAGCGGTATTTCTTTCCACATACCGTGTGAAAGATGACCGATGAGCAATTCATAGATAAGATACAGGGGCCAAAACAGGTAGCCGAGCAACAGCAAAATAAGATTGTGATTGTAATACCAGTTTACCATTAATGCATAAATGCCTAATACTAAATACAATATGCTTGTGTCTCTGTGTTTCATGGTGTTTTTATGCTGAAAGTAAATTAAGCTCAATTATAATAAATTATGCCAATTGTGCCATATTTTTTAATAAGATAAATAAATCAGGTTTAATGGTGGGTTTACATATTGTTAATAACTATTGTAAAGCGCCGCTATACTTAAATTTGTTTGTTAAGCATTATTATATAACTTGGCATTCAGATACCCCGGTATCCGTATAAAAACCTATTAAAAAACAAAATGCCCGTAAACGGGTTTAATCAAAAAAAACAAAACTTATCATGGCAACAACAAATGGTATTACTGCTTATTCAGTAAAAACAAAGACTAAGAATGTACCAATGATCGATCCGGTAATTGACGTAAAATCGGGCAGGTATATTGCAACAGGAAAAGACAGTGCCGGTAACAAAATGGCCGCAATTATGGGAAAAGCTACTGCCGAAGAGCATATAAAGAACGGTAACGCTAAAAAAGGTTCGGGCTGGTAGTCTGAATTTTTGTCTCAAAACATCCTGCCAATCCTCTGGGAGCGGCTAAAAATGATGTAAATACCTGGCCTTATTTAATGTCTGTAGATATTAGTCAGGGCCAGGTATAACCCTTTCTCAAATTAAAGCCTCTTCGGGCTTGTTTAGTATTTCAAATTGATTTTCGTAGTTAACTGTAAGGGTGGGCTCCAATGGCGCTGTAATTGTTATGTGCAATTAAATGACAGCAGATTTACTTTATAGTGGAGAGATTGGCCGCGATTGCGGATAATTCCAATGTTTGCGGTGGCGTTATTGGTTCGATAGAGCCGATCAACAATGAATTGTTTGCTATTTCGATAACAAAGTCCTTCATCTGTATCCCTTTAATTGCACCTCTGAAAGCCGGCGTCATGGCGTTTCTTGCTTTTTGTTTGTCGGTCGCTACTACATTGAATTCTTTATTGAATGCCGGGTCATCTTCAAACTTTAGCTCTACCGGGTGTAGCACGTTCAATAACCGATCTATAAATGTTTCGCGTTTAACAATGGTACTTCCGAAGTCATTTCTCAGCGTTGCGTATGCCCACACCTGATATTTATAATAATTGAGCGATGGACCTCTTCCGTTTTGGATATGAGTAGGAACCTTAACAAATAACAAATAGCAGCCATTTTCCGGGTGATCAATTAATAGCGTGCCGCCAATGCTTGCGCCGGGAAAATTGTTAAATATTTCAAATTGACTTAATTGAATACCTGTTTCAAGCGGCAAACCGACCGTGAACTTTTCTTTTAGAACCTTATAGATATCCTCAAGTGCCTGAACGTCTTCAGCGTCAGTATCAATAGTGTCGAATGGCAGGTTTTTCAAATCAGCAGGTTTACTTGGCTAAAGGTAACAATGGATTAACGCTTTTTATTTAAAGTTAATATTTTATCCGGCGAAACTTTCAGCAACTTTAGCTCGGCAATAATAATAAAGCTAACGATAACCAAAAAGTTCCATGAACTTATTTTTTGATAGTTGACGATTGTCCAGGCGTTATGCTGGTAAGCATACTTCCACGCGCCCAGGCGGGTAGCCACGTTTTCGGCGAGCCAAATAAAAAAGCCGATAAGCAGAAAGGATATGATAACCGGCATTTGGTATGCTTTGCTTTTGATGTAAAACCTAACTACGGCTTTACGGAAGTACCAAATAATGAATATGGCGATGAAGTACCGGAGATCGGGTATAAAATGATTGCTGAAGAAATTGAGATAGATGCAAGCGCCAATGACGCGCGCTGTATTATGGGGCGGCCAGTTGTGCAGTTGCACGTCAAGCCGGCGCCAGGCCTGGCACAGGTAACTCGCCACGCTGGCATACATAAAGCCGCTGTAAAGCGGCACGCCAAAAAACTTAGTATAGGCTTGTTCGGGATAGCTCCATGAGCCGATGTGCACTTTGAAAAGCTCCATTATGAGCCCCAGTAAATGGAAAACACAGATTACCAACACTTCATCCCTGGTTTCCAGTTTGAGGCGATATAAAGTTATCTGAGTGGCTATGCAGCCTATCAGCATAAAATCGTACCGCGGAATTGCAGTTGCAAACAAATGCGAAATAGCCAACAGGGAGAAAACAAGCACCGGAAATATGCAGGAAAGCGCCTCCTGTTTAACGAAAATTATGAAATGGTACGCACGGCCTGCATTTTGCAAGGTTCTTAATTTGTAATTGGGGAGATAAAACAGCTTACCCTTCATTGTCCATGCTTTGAATTTGCAGTTTGTAAGTGTTGGGCAGCAAAGCATTCTTAAAAAATGATTCTGCTTTCAGGGCTCTGAGCATTTTATAAACGGCAAGTACCGGGTAAATCCAGCATAGCCGTCCAAGCGGTAGCAACTTTTTGACATCGGCAGGAGTAAGAAGCAATTGTACCTGTTTCAAAATGATGAACCTGATATTGCCGAGGTGTTTTTTATATTGTATATACAGGTCGGTTGTAAAGCGGCTGCTGACGAGATTTTGCTGCAAATTACGGCCGCGCATTATCAGATAGTCCTCATAATCAGCAGGCAGGCCGTTAAGCTTCATACGCTCGCCCACACGTTGAAAAACGCTGAATACCTCGATCTTCTCGGTGTAGCTCAATTTTCTCTCCAGTGCTTCGAACGAGCGGATGGAATAATCGATGAGCAGGAACAGCACATCGAGGTATGCCCAATCAGGTATATTGGCGCCGCGGTTCTTTTCTACGCCTTTATGAATAGCGGTTATCTGGTCGATAGCTTTAAGTGCATCTGCCCGTTTGGAAAAAATAATCTGCCGGGAATAATTTACAGTAGAAAAAAGTCTGCCAAGCGGATCGGCAGGGAGGCGACCGGTAAAATAAAGCCAGTCGACCGCCTTATTTACAGCAAACTCTGCAGCGGCACCGGCGAAGATGAACAGTACAGTATCTGACCTTCCCCATATTTTTCGAACTATTGAATCGTTATCTACAAACATTATAGGGTTATTTAAAAGTGACTCATGCTTTGTTTGATCTTCTCTACAATAATAACAAGCAGCGTGCCGAGTATATAAGCGAAGATATCGGTAAAGGAAAACGAAGTGCCGAGCATTAGCCGCGCAAACGTTGAATGCTGCCAGCCCAATAAATTGATTAAATGAAAGTATTGTAAGATCTCGACCAGGATAGCAAAGATAAGTACGGCACAGGCAGTTTGAAGCACGGGTGTGTTTACGAAACTTTTCACGACACAATAAATAAGGATAACCACCAGAAAATCGCCGCCATAAGGCCTGATAATGGCATCATGAAAATCGGCCCCGATAATAAATTCGATAAGTAGCAGCAACAGGGTGAGCAGGAAATAGTATTTATAAAAGCCGAATTTATAATTCATAAAAGTACTTTGAATTACAAAGTAAATAAATCAAGCTTGGAAATACAATAGGAGAGGCGGGTTTTATTTTGAATGAGGAGGAGAAGTGATATCTGAAAGATGCCTTAATTTTGTATACTTCGTATCCGAGCCCGAAATAATTTCCAAAAAAATCACAAGCAGGTCAATTTTGATTTCAACTATAGGCTGATTCGCTTTTTGTTCAGAGGTTGTATTTTAATACAATCGAATAGGTTTCTGAGTTCCCAAAAAAGTGCATAAAAAAAAGAACGATCTAAACGTTGTTTAGACCGTTCCCCGGGAGTCGGCAATTCAATAGTTTGTGAATTTATTGAAGAACTAAGCCCTTATTGTTTTTATAAATTGTGGGATCTTCTCCAAATAGCCTTCAGTCCCCAAAAGCTTAACAAATGCGCTGCCCACTATTGCCCCATTCGCATATTCGCAGGCTTTTGAAAAGGATTTATTATCGGTAATGCCGAACCCGATGATGGCTGGGTTTTTCAATTGCATGGCTTTAACCCGTTTGTAGTAATCCTCAATATTGACGGAAACATTCAAGCTACCCCCGGTAATGGATGACGAGGAAAGCAGATAAATAAAGCTGTTGCTCAAATTATCAATTTTGCGGATGCGTTCTTCAGATGTTTGTGGTGTTACCAGGAAAATATTACTTAAGCCGTTTGCTTTGAAATGATCTGCATAAAGTGTTTCATACTCATACATGGGCAGGTCAGGTACGATAACACCATCGACGCCAACTTCGGCAGCTCTTTTACAGAAATGCTCAACCCCATACTGTATCATTGGATTAGCATAACCCATTAAGAGGATCGGGATGCTGATACGTTTACGTAAACCGGCTAATTGATCGAACAGCAGGCTAAGTGTCATTCCATTTTCCAAAGCCCTTTCAGAACTGTGCTGAATGGTAGGTCCATCGGCCACGGGGTCGGAGTAAGGAAAACCGATCTCGAGGAAATCGACACCTGCTTTTTCCAAAGCTTCGGCTATGTCGAGCGTGGTGTTTAATTCAGGATAACCAGCAGTATAATAGATGGATAACAGGTTATCCTTTTTAGATGCGAAGAGATTGTTTAAACGGTTCATGTTGTTAGTCGATAGACCATGGACCATAGACCATGGCATGTTATAATTTTTGAGGTTGCTATCGTCTATGGACCATCGTCCATGGTCTGATTAATAGCCAAAGTATTTAATATAGGTATCCAGATCCTTATCTCCGCGACCGGAAATGCAGATTACCACGTTATCGTTTTTGTTAAATTTCATTTTTTCGAGGTATGCAAGTGCATGCGCCGTTTCGATAGCAGGGATAATGCCTTCCAGCTGGCAGCAGAGCAAACCGGCTTCCATAGCTTCATCATCAGTAGCGCTTACATATTGTGCACGTTTAACTTTATATAAATGGGCATGCTGCGGGCCTATACCAGGGTAATCCAATCCAGCTGAAACTGAATAAGGCTCTACAACTTGTCCATCGTCAGTTTGCATCAAAATAGTGCGACTGCCGTGCAAAACGCCTTCTCTGCCCAAAAAGGTGGTAGCCGCAGAGTGCCCGCTATCAACACCTTTACCCGCTGCCTCAACAGCAATAAGCTTAACCGACTCGTCATCTAAAAAGTTGTAGAACATGCCCATGGCATTGCTGCCGCCACCTACACAGGCTAAAACATATTGCGGTAGTTCGCTGCCGGCGTGCTCAAGCAGTTGTTTTTTTGTTTCGGCGGAGATGATAGACTGAAAGCGTGCCACCATATCCGGATAAGGGTAAGGGCCTACTACCGAGCCTATGATGTAATGCGTGTCAACCGGATTGCCTATCCAATCGCGCAGCGCTTCGTTGGTGGCATCTTTTAAAGTTTTGCTGCCTGAGGTAGCGGGAACAACCTTTGCGCCTAACATCTTCATGCGTGAAACGTTGGGTGCCTGCCGCGCCATATCTACTTCGCCCATGTAAACCACGCACTCAATCCCCATCAGTGCGCAAACCGTTGCGGTTGCCACACCGTGCTGACCGGCACCGGTCTCGGCTATAATACGTTTTTTGCCTAATCGCTTTGCCAGCAGGATCTGACCAATGGCGTTATTTATTTTATGCGAACCTGTATGGTTCAGATCTTCCCGTTTAAAAAATATATTAGCGCCATATTTTTCTGAATATCGCTTCGCGTAATATAACGGCGAGGGGCGGCCAACATAATCCTTTAAAAGCTGATTGAACTCGGCTTTAAACGCATCATCATTAATAATGGTGAGGTATTGCTGCCTTAACTCTTCCACGTTGGGATAAAGCATTTCGGGGATGTATGCTCCGCCAAAATCTCCGTAGTAACCCTGTTCATTAACTCCGTAATTCATTTATACACTTTGTTTTATGCTGTTAAACGCTTGTTTCAATTTCTCTATGTCCTTCACACCGGGGCTGATTTCGAATTTACTGTTCACATCAATACCGTAGAATTGAGGATGATCGATGCTCCTTACCTCATCGATGTTTTCGGGACTTATACCACCACTTAAAAAGAAAGGCACATCCAGTTCGTAACGATCAAGTATGTTCCAGTCGAATGTCAGCCCGGAACCACCGTGTTTAGAAGTTTTTGTATCAAAGAGGAAAATATCGGCTTTGTTTTTATATTTCTTTAACTGTTTAAAATCGAACTCATCATCTATGCCGAATGCTTTAATAACTACTGCGCTATCTTTTAGCGATTTACAAAAATCAGGTGTTTCATTACCGTGCAGCTGAACAAAATCGAAATCATATTTGTCGATGATCTGTTTGATCACTTCTAACTCTTCATCTACAAAAACCCCCGCCTTATTTATGGTTGGCGGAATAGCCGCCAGCACCTTGATAGAAAGCTCACCGGCAAACCGCGGCGTTTTGTTATAAAATATAAAGCCCATGTAGTCGGGCGAAAGGGCCGCTATCTGCTCGATGTTTTCCGGATCGCGTAAGCCGCAAACTTTTATTTTCATGTTAATTAGCCACTAATGTTTTAAAGCTTTTCAAGGCTTTTTTAGCAAGTAAAGCTTCTTCAGCTTCGTAAAAACAATCTGCAAAGCTCTTTTCAGGCGTAAAGGTATTGATAGCCAGCGCCGCGTTGCACAGTACAACGTTGGTTTGTGCAGTAGTGGCCTGGTTGTTTAGCACCTCTACAAATATGTCAGCCGATTCTTTGACAGTGCTGCCGCCCAAAATATCCTTAGGATCCAGTTTATCGAAACCAAGCGCTTCAATACTGTTGATCTTTTCGCCCGCTATCGAGAATGTTTTGAAATCGCAGGTAAGTGAAACTTCGTCGTAACCCTCCAAAGCGTTCACTATGGTGTATTTAACATCAGATTTCTGATATAGGTAGGCGTATATCCGGGCAAGTTCTAAATTGAAAACACCCACCAATTGGTTCTGAGGTTTAGCGGGATTTACCAATGGCCCCAGCATATTGAAGAATGTTTTCACTCCAAGTTCCTTACGGATGGGTGCCACGGTTTTCATAGCAGGGTGGAAAAGCGGCGCATGTAAAAAACAAATATTCGCTTCATCAATATTACGCTTGAGTTTATTGGTGTCGTTAGTGAATGTGCAGCCCAAAAACTCCATTACATTAGATGAACCACAGCCCGAAGAAACCCCATAGTTGCCGTGCTTGGCAACCTTGTAACCTGCACCTGCTACCACGAATGAAGCCAATGTAGATATGTTGAAAGTATCCTTACCGTCGCCGCCGGTACCGCAAAGATCTATTACCTTCCCGGTTTCCAGATCAATTGGCAGGCAAAGTTCCAGCATGGCATCGCGGAAGCCTTCTAATTCATTAACGGTAATGCTGCGCATGCAATAGGCGGTCATAAATGCAGCCATTTGCGAGTTGTTGTATTTGCCCTGCGCTATAGCTGTCAAAATTTCTTTAGACTGCCCGCGGGTAAATGTTTTGTGTTCGAAAAGATGATTTAGTATCGCTTTCATAAGCCTCCCTAACCCCTAAAGGGGAATTTTAATTTGTAACTTTTTTGCTGCCGCCCAATCGCCCTTGATGGGGCCGGGGCTTAAACGACGAAGGGTCGCCACGTGTGGCAACCCTTCTGAATATTTTGAAAAAACAAAAAATGAGATTGCCTTACGAGATTACCCGTTAAGCCACCACCAATTGTTGTTTAATACCTTCATTATTTGTTTATGCTACAAATATGGAAATAGTTTTTTCTAAAAGCAAGCAGAATGATATTTTTACACGAGACAAATCAAAATCGCCTTTTTCAATGGCTCAAAATACCCGCAAAATTAATCCTGAGGATGATCTTGGCTTTGGCCCTCAGCCGGTTATAAAAAACCAGCCGTTGATGAACAAGGATGGCTCGCCTAACGTGCGCCGGATAGGGCTTTCAATGTTGAATACCTCCAACAATTACCAGACGCTTATTACCATGAGTTGGGCGCGGTTTTGGGTGGTAATATTAACCGGATACCTCATCGTTAATATCATATTCGCCTTTATTTATACCTGGATCGGGCCGAATAGTCTTGACGGTACGGCAAGCACAACGCCGTTTGAGCATTATATGGACGCGTTCTTTTTCTCGGCTCAAACTATGTCGACGGTAGGGTATGGGCATATCAGTCCAAGGGGAATGGCAACAAATAGCGTTGCTGCGGCAGAATCAATGATGGGTTTGCTGGCGTTTGCATTAGCTACCGGTTTGTTGTATGGACGCTTTTCAAGGCCATCTGCCCAAATTATTTACAGTAAGCATTTGTTGATTGCGCCTTATAAAGACGGCAACGCGGTGATGTTCCGCCTGGCTAACAAGCGTAAAAACATGCTGATAGACCTTGATATCGAGATCATTTTCTCCTACAACGAAACGGTTGACGGTAAAACCGTACGCCGGTTTTATCCACTTGAACTGGAACGGCGCAAGGTGAGCGTATTGACCCTTAACTGGACTGTGGTTCATCCGTTGGACGAGAATAGCCCAATGGTTGGAATGACTAAAAATGATATGATAGGAACTGAAGCCGGTTTTTCGATACTACTAAGGGCTTTTGATGATACATTTTCGCAAACGGTACATTCACGTACCCAATACCAGGCGCACGAAATTGTATGGGGAGCTAAATTTGTGCCGGCATTTAACCGCGATGAAACCGGCAGAATTGTTTTGGATTTGAGCAAGATCAGCGAACATGAGCCCTACGATGTTGACGACCAATCAACCATCCAATTAGATCTTTCCAAGGTTTAAGAATTACTTTAATAACGAGTTTCGTTCTTTTGCCATTTTATTATAAACCAGCTTGTCTAACAGTTTCGGAAAGAATTTGCTGATCAAAATGGTGAGCTTTCCTTCTCCGGTCATAATTAACGTCCTTTTGCGGTTTTCAACACCATCGGCAATAATCCGGGCAACTTCTTCGCTGCTCATCATTTTATCTTCGTTAAGGGTGCTTTCGCCTTGTTGCTGTCCCTGTTTATCTAAGGCGGTATTCCGAATATTTGAAGCTGTAAAACCGGGACACGCCGTAAGCACATGAACGCCGGTGTTTAGGTTTTCGATCCTTAAAGCATCCAAAAAACCATTCATTGCAAATTTTGACGCAGAGTAGCCCGTACGGCCGGGTAAACCCTTATAACCTGCTATCGATGACACGCCGACAACGCTGCCCCGCGTTTTCAGCAGTTCGGGCATGGCATATTTGGTGCAATATACAGCACCCCAAAAGTTTACATCCATTACCGATTTTAATACCTTCACATCAGCATCGTTAAACAATGCCCGCATAGAGATACCTGCATTGTTAACCAGTATATCAATTCGGCCGAAAGTAACCAAAGCCTGTTTTATCAATACCTCGCAGTCTTCTTCAACGGTGACATCGCATTGCACTGCAACCGCTTTTATTTTATACAGCTCTTCAAGCCTTTGGGTGATGGCGCACAGGTTTACAAAATGCCGTGCACCTAAAACAAGATTGGCGCCACGTTTTGCAAATTCTTCGGCGAGCGATTTGCCGATTCCTGATGATGCTCCGGTAATTATTACAATTTTATCATTTAATTTCATAAGCAGACGGGACTAGCTGCGGTATGCCTTTTACTTTAATATCAGGCATCCGTACCAAATATTTGACGGCGAATATAAACATAGCGCCATAAAAATATTTGATGTAATCCCAGCTAAATTTTGCAAGCTGGCGGCTTTCGAAGTTAATGATGTATGTTTTAGGGAAGTAGTAGTTTTTAAAGCCCGCAAGCCTTAATCTGTATGATAAATCGATATCGGCACCGTACATAAAGAAGCGCTCATCGAACAAGCCAACCTCATTCAAAGCAGATCTGCGCAACAGCATGCAGGCGCCGTTCAGCAGGTCAACCTCGGCCACCTGGAACTCTTCAACCCAGTCTTTACGATTACGATCGTACAGGCGGGTTTTGGGCAGATGTTTGGCAAAGCCGATGAGTTTTAATAATGCGCCCCAGGTTTCGGTAATCCCGTGGATGGATTCTGGCAGGAAGCGCCCCTGCGGGCTGAGCATCCTGATCCCCATACCACCGGCCTGAACATGCTCATCCATAAAGGCAAGCATCTTTTCAACAGATCCTTTGGTGGTTATTGTATCCGCACTGACCAGTAAAACATACTCTCCGGTGGCTAAATTGAGCGCCTGATTGTTTGCTTTGGCAAATCCATAATCGGCTTCGTTTGCAATAATGGTGGCATCCTTAAAATTACCGGCAATCATTTCTAATGAATGATCGCTCGATGCGTTATCCACTATAAGTAATTCGTAATCAATACCTTTTAAAGCATTAACTAAAGAAGTGAGCGCCTGTTTGAGCAGGATGCGTGTGTTATGGCTTACAACAATTACAGATAACTTCATAGCTAGTGCGATAATGAATTAATATACGGAACCCGAGTGGCTATAGACCGCCCTAAGGTGATTTCATCCACATACTCCAGTTCTCCACCAAAAGCTATGCCACGTGCAATGGTAGAGATAGTTATGTTGAAAGATTTTAAGCGTTTATCGAGGTAAAATATAGTCGTATCGCCCTCCATAGTTGCGCTAAGGGCAAAAATTATTTCTTTAACTTGGTTTTCTTTTAGTCGCGCAAGCAGTGATTCCACTTCCAAGTCCGACGGCCCAACGCCATCCATTGGCGATATTAAGCCACCTAACACGTGATAAACACCATTATATTGGTTAGTATTCTCTATGGCCATCACGTCGCGAGTGTCTTCGACCACGCAGATGATGCTGTGATCGCGTTTTGGCGACGAGCAGATCTCGCACAGAGCGCTGTCTGAAATATTCAGGCAGGTATTACAGAACATGATCTCATTGCGTAGTTTGGTGATGGACGAACTGAATTTTTCTACGTCGTTCACATCCTGGTTCAGCAAATGTAAAACGAGGCGCAGGGCGGTCTTTTGCCCAACCCCGGGTAATTTCGAAAACTCGGCAACAGCATCTTCCAGCAACTTCGATGAAAAGTTCATGTTGCTAAGATAATGAATAGTCAGTAAGTCCGAAAGTCGGTAAGTCCGTAAGATTGAAAGATGAATTAACGCTGACTTTGATTAATCATCGTTTTAATTAATATCTTGCTAATACTAAATCTGCAAAATGAGCTTCAAGTTCGAAAAATTAATAGTTTGGCAAAAGGCAGTTGACCTGGCCGCTGATATTCACCAGCTAACCAAATCGTTTCCTAAGGATGAGCTATTCATATTGTCTGCTCAAATCAAAAGAGCTGCCGACTCTGTTTCTTTAAATATTGCGGAAGGATCAACCGGCCAGTCAAATGCTGAGTTTAGCAAGTTTTTGGGATATGCTTTACGCTCGAATATTGAAGTTGTGGGATGCTTATATTTAGCGCAAAGGCGAGATTTGATTGACGAAGAACTTTTCAGGAAAATATACTTTCAGTGTGAGGAAATCCTTGCTATGATTAACGGATTAAAAAACTCTTTGAAATAATAAATTGCTAACTTGCGTAAGCATAAGATCACTTAATTTACAAACTTAACATCTTCCGGACTTGCCGACTTTCGGACTTTCGGACTAAACTAACATGTCTCCCGGAGTACTTTTATCATTCATAGTAGGTTACTTTTTAGTGTTATTGGTTATCTCGTGGCTAACCTCGCGTAAATCAGCAGATAATGATACTTTTTTCGTAGCGAACCGTAATTCAAAATGGTATTTGGTTGCTTTCGGTATGATCGGTACGGCGTTGAGCGGGGTTACCTTTATTTCGGTGCCGGGAAAAGTGGGCGCAGTAACCGGCGATCAGTTTGAGTACTTTCAGTTTGTTTTGGGTAACGCAGCAGGCTTTGCCATTATAGCCACGGTTTTATTGCCACTTTATTACCGGCTGAAACTCACTTCTATATATAGTTACATTGAAGGCGCGTTAGGTGTTTGGAGTTACAAAACTGCAGCGGGGATATTTTTGATCAGCCGCATCATCGGTTCATCGTTTAGATTATACCTGGTGGTGATCGTACTACAGAAATTTATCTTCGATAGCTATCACGTGCCCTTTGCAATAACCGGGCTGATCTGTTTAGTGCTCATCTGGTCGTACACCTTTAAAGGGGGGCTAAAAACCATTATTATTACAGATAGTTTGCAGACCTTGTTTTTGGTATCATCAGTTTTTCTATCTATCTATTTTATCTGTCAGAGCCTGCATTACAATATTTTCGAAGCTGCCGAAGCCATCAAAACCAGCAGCTATTCAAAAATCTTTTTCTTTAATGATTTCCTGACCAGCAGATTCCATTTCAGTAAAGCATTTTTGGGCGGCTTGTTCATCACCGTGGCTATGACGGGCCTCGACCAAGACCTGATGCAGAAAAATCTCAGCCTTAAAAACATCCGCGAGGCAAAAAAGAACATGTTCAGTTTTACAGCGGTATTCGTGGTGATCAATATTTTTTTTCTTTGCGTAGGTGCCCTGCTTTACATGTATGCGTCAAAATATAATATCCAGGTTGAGAAAACTGACTACCTGTATCCAACCATCGCCCTTAAATACCTTGGATTAGTGCCCGCTATGGTATTTATGCTTGGCTTAACGGCCGCTACGTTCGCAACAACAGATTCTGCCCTTACGGCGCTCACCACATCGTTTTGTGTGGATTTCCTGGGCTTCAATAAAAAAGGTGACGTTAACAGTAAAAAGATGGTAAGCATAAGGCATTACGTGCACATCGCTTTCTCCGGATGTATGCTGTTGACCATCGTTATATTTAACAGTATAAATGATTCTGCCGTGGTGAATGCCATTTTTAAGGTAGCTTCATACACGTACGGGCCGTTGCTGGGTTTATATTCGTTTGGGTTATTCTTAAGTAAACGGCAGGTTGCCGATAAACTGGTGCCGTTTATTTGTTTAGTGTCGCCGGCAATTTGTTACTATCTGAGTATGAACTCGGCGAAGTTGTTGGGAGGCTATGTTTTTGATAACGAACTAATCATAGTTAACGGCTTGATCACTTTTGTAGGGCTTTGGATAACGTCGTCTGCCAAGACCGTCAAAACTGTGGCTGCGGCAACCTAACCATTCGTTTAAATAACAACACAAAAACTTAAATATTCGATTATTGTAATAATATTGCAGATTGATTAATTCCTCCGGAACAGATTTAAACTTTGAGGATATCCGGACTATATACTACTTATGACAGGTGAAGAAAAAATAAGACAGGCTTTTGAGAACAAGAACTGGCAGGAGATTAAGGTTACCGATTCGTGGCAAATATTTAAAATAATGGCCGAATTTGTCGACGGCTTTGAGAAGCTGGCTAAAATAGGCCCTTGTGTTTCCATATTCGGATCGGCACGCACCCACAACGACAATCAATATTATAAAATAGCGGAAGACACGGCGCGGATCCTGACCGAGCGTGGTTACGGCGTTATTTCAGGCGGCGGTCCCGGCATCATGGAAGCAGCCAATAAAGGTGCTTACGAGGCCGGGGGGAAGTCGGTTGGTTTAAACATTGAGCTTCCTTTTGAGCAATTTCACAATAAATACATAGACAGGGATAAGATACTCGAGTTCGACTACTTCTTTATCCGTAAGGTTATGTTTATGAAGTATTCGCAAGGCTTTATCGTACTGCCCGGCGGCTTCGGTACAATGGATGAATCGTTCGAGGCAATAACGCTGATTCAGACCGGTAAAATCGCCCGTTTCCCCATTATTTTCGTAGGTGTTGACTACTGGAAAGGCCTGTTTGACTGGGTAGAACAAAAAATGCTTAACCAGGAACACAACATTCATCCGGATGATCTGATGCTTTACCGTGTTGTTGATACCGCGGAGGAGGCTTGCGAGCATATTTTCAGGTTCTATAACAAATATGTGCTGAAACCAAACTTCTGAAAGATATTGAAAAAGGCGGTTATTATATTTGCAACGCTTGGTGGGCTGATGTTTACCCTGCTTATCGTTGCTCGTTTAACTCATATTGTTGACGTTTGGAGCGTTAACTCTGAATCGAATATGCCAACCCTCTCACCCGGCTCATTGATTTTTGCCTCCAGGTTTATTGAACCAATTCGAGGCAGATTTGTATGTTACACGCCACCCGGCAAAAAAGGGCTTTGGGTTCATCGGTGCATCGGCATTGCAGGCGATGTAGTAGAGATCAAGAACGGGCAGGTTTATGTAAATGGTGCATTGCTGAAAGAGCCTTATGTATGGAATGAATATTACATTAACCCTCAACAGAAAAACGCAATCGCTGCCTATATAAAAAAGTTTAATTACCCTTTGAATCCGTTTGCAGACAGCACGGAAACCATAGCGTTTTCTGAAACTGATTTGAAAAACTATCACTTAAGTTTAGAAAGAGTAATAGCGAGGAAAGGATGGAGTGATTCCACGTTGTTTAAGGATTTTGCATTGCAGGGCTTCAATACAGATAATTTTGGACCGGTAAAAGTTCCGCCGAATCGTTATTTTCTGATGGGGGATTACAGACATAATGCAATGGATTCGCGTTATTTGGGATTTATTAAACAAACAGACATTATTTCAACTGTTGCAAACAGCGGGGAATAATATCGATGAGTGGATTTTAAAACCTTTTCACAAAATCAGCCTTTTATATATCGATCAAATTACATGGCAAAACCCAAACAATCTGCTGCGCTCGGATTTATATTCGTTACCATTTTTATAGATGTGCTGGGTTTAGGCATCATTATACCCGTATTGCCAAAGCTGCTCCAAACTTTAGGACATATAGATATCAGCACTGCATCGCGATATAACGGATTATTGACTACTGTTTATGCATCCATGCAGTTACTGTTTGCAACGGTATTAGGTAACCTGAGCGATCGTTACGGCCGGAGGCCAATTTTATTGATCTCATTGTTTGGCTTCGGGATTGATTATCTATTTATGGCCTTTGCGCCAACTATCGGCTGGTTGTTTGTCGGCCGAACTATAGCCGGTATCAGCGGAGCCAGTACGTCAACGGCAACGGCTTATATTGCCGACGTAAGCACCGGCGATAAAAGAGATGCTAATTTTGGACTAGTGGGGGCAGCATCCGGACTGGGCTTTATTATCGGGATAGGGCTGGGGGCTTACCTCGGAGCTATCAATATAAAAATTCCTTTTATGGTTGCCGCTGGTTTTGCTTTATGTAATTGCCTGTACGGATACTTTGTGCTGCCCGAATCTCTCGCACCCGAGAACAGGCGCAAATTTGAGTGGCGCCGGGCTAATCCAATCAGATCCCTTTGGCGCATCTACGTTAAGCAGCCCAATTTGGCGTTACTGTTAGCGGCTATCTCCATTGTTTACATTGGTCAAAAAGCAGTTGAATACCTGCTGTCATTTTACCTCTATGAAAAGTTCGATTGGTCGTTAAGTAGTGTTGGTACACTCGGTTTGTTCATCGGGTTGGTATTAGTGGCTATCCAGGGTGGACTTATCCGCTACACCATACCCAAATTCGGACAAAAAAAGAATATCATAGCCGGGCTTGTATTTTATGCCATAGGCCTTGTCCTGATCGCCTTTGTAAACCGCGGCTGGTTGATGTATGTATTTATGATTCCGTATTGCCTCGGTGGTATTTCGGGCCCTGCTCTGCAAGGCTTGGCTACCGCGAAAGTGGCTTCTAATGAACAGGGCGAATTGCAGGGTGCATTTGCCATACTTAACAGCATAAGCGTTATTATAGGTCCGCTGGTTTTTAGTTATGTTTTCTTTTTCTTCACCAAGAAGGGATCGGCTAGCTATTTTCCGGGCGCACCGTATTTACTTGGCGCGTTGTTAATGCTGATCAGTATAGTAATTGCAGTAAGAAGCTTTCGGAAGATTAGTCCAGCCCGCTAACGCCACCCGATATTACAAATTTCATCATATCGGCAGCGCTTTTGTCTATGTGTTTCACCTTGTCGGCCGATATGATTACCACCTGCCCTGCAAAGGAATAGGAGTATGGGAAATAAACAGCAACCTCGCCCGGCAAATTTAATTTAGCGAGGTCTTTTTGAACCAGGAACCCTATTTTCTTCAACCCAAATTCATTCACTTCAACAATTACAGCTTCATTAAATTTCTTTTCTTCTCCAACAAAGGCTTCTGTAAGATCTTTTATAGAAGAATAAAGAAATTTAAACAGCGGCAGGCGATTGAGCCAGCGATAAAACCAACGCTTTATAGGGTCGGTCACTACATTGGTTACCAGGATGCCGGCTATGAGGATAATAACGATTACATTTAAAATTCCCAGACCGGGGATATAGATCGGTTTACCGGTTTTGGTATCAGTAAGCAAATAGCCGCTTAAATTAAGCGAGGTGTCTAAAGTTTTTACGGCCCAAAAGATCAGGAAGAAGGCGGCCCCCAAGGGCACTACGATTAGCAAACCTTTAATAAAATATCGTAAAAGCGCCCTGGCTAACTGTTTCATTCACATCAATACTATTCGTAAAAGTACACTCTTTTTACCCGCTGAGAAACATTAGTTAATATTTCATAGGGAATAGTGCCAATTTGGGCGGCCAGTTCGTTGATAGTTTGTTTGTCGTTAAAAATAACTACCTCGTCACCTTCGCGTGCATCTACGTGGCTCACATCTATCATGCACATATCCATCGTAATGTTACCCACGGTTGGGCATAATACACCGCGAACCAGCATTTTGCCAACGCCGTTACCAAAGGCGCGTAAATATCCATCGGCATAGCCAATACGTACGGTAGCAATTTTACCGTCTTTTGCCAAACTGCCGCTACGGCTATAGCTGATGGTTTCGTTGGCTTTTACTTTTTTTACCTGGGCTATACTTGTTTTGAGGCCGGCAATAGGCTGCAAACCGGTGTCGGGTTTGGTCATGCCCATATCAATACCATACAGGCCAATACCCAGCCTTACCATGTCATAATGCGCACCGGGCCACCGTATAATAGCCGATGTATTGCTCAGGTGCTTAATTACCTTATAACCAAGCGTCTGCTCTATTTCCTTAAAAGCCTTTTCAAAATTTGCGATCTGCGTTTTGGTAAAGTCATCGTGCTTCTTGTCGTCGCTGGCCACCAGATGCGAAAATACCGATTGCACATGCACGTACCGGTTTTGTTCCAACATATCGCAGAGGGTTTCCACATCTACATTTTCGAAACCGAGACGGTGCATCCCGGTATCTATTTTGAGGTGGATAGGATAATTTAAAACATTCTTTTCCTGGGCGTATTTAATATAATCGTCAAAAAGGCCAAAGCTATAAATTACGGGCTCCAATGTAAATTCGGTCAATTTATCAAAAGCCGAAGCTTCGGGGTTCAAGATCATAATAGGCAGGCTAATACCGGCATTGCGTAATGCAACGCCTTCGTCTATATAAGCCACCGCGAGGTAATCAACCTTGTTGTATTGCAGAATGTTCGCTACCTCGAAAGTGCCGCTGCCGTATGAAAATGCTTTTACCATAGCCATAACTTTGGTGCCCGGCTTTAATTTATTACGATAGAAGTTCAGGTTATTAAGCAAAGCATTCAGGTTGATCTCCATGATGGTTTCATGAGCCTTTTGTACCAGCGCCCGACTGATCCGCTCAAACTCGAAAGTTCGCGAGCCTTTTATCAGTACTGTTTCATTTCTGAAGTTCAGCGACCGCAAGTGCTGAAGCATGGTCGATGTATCAGGGTAGAAAAACTTTTCAGCGGTATCAAAATAATCACGACGACTGCTAAGGGCTTCGCCCACGCCAACTAACTTATCCACCTGCTTGATCTTGATCAGGTCGGCAACCATTTTATATAATACGTCGCATTCTAAACCCGACTGATAGATATCAGACAGGATAAGCGTTTTTTTATGGTGTTGATTCTGTTGGCTCAAGAAATTCAACGCGATCTCCAGCGATTGGATATCGGAATTATAAGAATCATCAATCACCGAACAATCATTAATCCCTGTTTTAAGCTCCAATCGCATGCTTACGGCAGTAAGGTGTTCTATGCGGTCATCGGCCACGGCAGCGCTGTAGCCCATAGCAAGCATGGTAGCCCAGCAAACGATGGCATTTTCAACCGATGCTTGGTCCATAAATGGAATAAGACACTCAATTTCGCTGTTTTTATAGCGGGCACGTAAATAATAGTTCCTGGAAATAACGGTCTCACTAAAAACGTACAGATCGGCCTGCTTGAATTTGGTGCTCCAGGTAAAGCAATTTTCTGCCGGTATTTTACCTTTAAAATCTGCCAGCTGATCGTAATTATGGATCAGCAGACGGCAATTTTTAAACAACTTTAATTTTTCGGCTACTTTTTGTTCCCGGCTTTCGAAACCTTCATCGTGCGCAGGGCCTATATGAGTAAGTACGCCTATGGTTGGCTTTATAATATGCTCCAGTTTATCAATCTCACCTACGGTAGAGATCCCTGCTTCAAAGATACCCAAGTCATTATTTTCGTTGATCTGCCATACCGACAGTGGCACGCCAATTTGAGAATTATAGCTTTTGGGATTGCGGACAATCTGTTTATCATGTGCCATCAGCTGGTAAAGCCATTCCTTCACTATGGTTTTACCATTACTGCCGGTGATACCTATCACCTCGAGATTAAACCTGCTGCGGTGATATGCTGCCAGTTGCTGTAAAGCGGCAAGTACATCATCAACCTGTAAAAAGTTAGCCTCCGGGGCTTTAATATCATTTCCGTTCTTTACCACAAAGTTGCGTACACCGCTGGCATAGGCTTCGGCAATAAACTCATGACCATTACGGCGACCGCTCAGCGCAAAGAATAAGCCTCCGGCCGGATTGCTGATTCTGCGGCTGTCGGTCAGCAAGGTATTAACCGGGGAATCTTTAACAATTGTTCCGGTTGCGTTTAAGATCTGCTGAATTTCGGAGATTGAATATTGATTGCTGAGCATAGGGCGAATTTGCTTATATTTCTGTACATAGAAGAATTTTTAACGATTTTTGGTTTTAATGGAACTGCCCGAAAAGAAAAAAATTACCGATATAAACGTTGCACTGGCAAAAGCGGAACATTATTGCGCCTATCAGGAACGCTCGCAGCAGGAGGTGAGGGATAAAATATACGAATGGGGCTTATGGCCGGACGCCGTTGAAAATATTATAAGTCAGTTAATTGGCGATAATTTTTTGAATGAGGAACGTTTTGCAAAAGCTTATGCGCAAGGCAAATTCAGACAGAAAGGGTGGGGGAAGATCAAAATAAAACAAGGCCTTAAACTGAAAAAAGTGCCGGAGGTTTTGATAAAAAAAGCGTTACTAATGATCCCCGACGACGATTATTTGAAAACGCTGGAGGATACGATAGCCAAAAAAGACCGCACATTATCAGAAAAGAATCCGTTAAAACGCCGCTTTAAAATACAGCAGCATGCTTTTAGCCGCGGGTTTGAAAATGATTTGATTTTATTTGTTTTGAAAGCCAGCGACTTATAAAGAATATGAAAAAAAACTATTTTTTAATTTGCAGAATATTCAATTGTGCCTATATTTGCACTCCGCAAACGCGATAGGCATAAGCGGTAAAACAAAAGCAGAAGATCACCAAGTCGATCTGCTATAAAAATGCGAAAGTAGCTCAGTTGGTAGAGCACGACCTTGCCAAGGTCGGGGTCGCGAGTTCGAATCTCGTCTTTCGCTCTAAATCCCTTCCAAAAAAGAAGGGATTTATTGTTAGAAGTTAGGTTTTATGAATGAAAATTCCGAAATTTAACTTAGCCCACGCTCAGATGGTGGAACTGGTAGACACGCAGGACTTAAAATCCTGTTCCCGTAAACGGAGTGCGGGTTCGATTCCCGCTCTGAGTACTTAGAATCGATGACCGTAAGTTGAACGTATGTTTGGCTTACGGTTTTTTTGTTATACGCCATTTGAAAACCAGGCATCGGAATCATGCTTTATATTTTTAAATGGCTCTCAATTCCCTATTGGGCCTTTTTCGCCAATTTCCGGTATTTGATCTGTGATAATGTTTATCGAAATACCGTAAAAACACGGTGTTTAATAGGGTGTTTCCACGCTTTCATATATTATAACAAGTTCTTAATTTTAGTATGAATTAAACCTTAAACAATATATTATGTGGGAAAGAACCTCTGCCATGTGTGTCACTCTAGGTGCTACGCTTATCCGTTTGGATCAAATTAATGATTCCACAACTTTCGCGGCTATCGGCCCGATGAAAATGCAAGATTTGCAATTTTACAATACTACCGCATCCAGCGGTATCAATGCTGCTTCGGCTTTGCAACTCGCCACAACAATTGATGGGGTTTTAACAAATTCCTACGGCGACACCTATCAAGCCAGCTATAATACCAATAAGGCAATTGCCGCAATGACAGCGGTTATGAGCGCGGCCGATAAAACCGTCGAGAACTTGTCAGATGCCATTGTCACAGCCTATATACCTGGCCCATGAAAATGACCATTCGTTATGGCCTCATCTTACTGGGTATGATGAGTGCAAGTAGCGCCTTCGCACAATTGCCCGCAAACATTGGCGACCTGGAAAAGAGCGCACTACAAACGTTAGCACAAAATCCTGATTTAGTAAACAATGCTGCGTCAAAAGCTTTAGCAGTAATTAAGCAGAAAAACCCACCCGCTTACACCTTTATCAGAGATCTTAATCTAAAGTTTAAGACTTTTCAGGCAGGTAATTTGCCACCAGGTCTTGGTTTTAGTTACCAGTATGACAACAGTTGGACAAATAACGTAAAAAATGGCGACCATATTTTTAGTCAGTCATTTAACCTGGACTTTGATGGTAATGTTGCTTTTAAAAAAGTCTACAATCCGGTAAATTTTCTGGAATCTAAGTTTGTTTATAGTGGTGTGTTTATCTGGGGCGGTTCTGCCAAAAAGAACACCCCGGATGAAATTGCCCAACTGCACAAGGCTGACAATGCGTTATTTGATGCTAATGATGCGAAAAATGCGGCCCAACGTGCCGCTGCGCTTGATCAGGGTGCAAAGTATGTATCATTGTCTAATCAATACTTCGTAGGACTGAACGGTAATGTTTCTTATGAAAGTAACCAGGATTTTTCAAAAACACAGTTTGTCCCCGGCATACTGCTCAATGTGGGTATTAAGCCATGGAGAAAAGATGGTGCATTGCGGTGGTTCAATTTACCGGATTATCCTTTCGCTTTGTTACGCTGGTTGTCAGGCACAGATACAGATTTCGAGTTATCGCGCGCTTCTTTTCCTTCTGCGCTTTTTGGCCTTGATTATGTCTTACCGGGACAAGACAGTCTCAGGAAGGCGGTAACAGGAACACTTGACCCTTTCACACGCGTCCGGTTTGAAGGAGCTTTTAAAACCAAAGCTGCTGTAGTTCTCGATCAGGTCATCTGGTTCAGTGCAGACTATCGCTGGTATCACCAGTTGGCCGCATCGCAAGCTTTGATCAATGCCCATATCGATCATTTTAGTTATTTCACTTGCAATCTTTCTTCGAGTAACGGTTTTTTTGTCAGCTATTCTTACGGGCAATTGCCTTTTGATAAACAAAAGGACAGTGTTTACGGACTTGGATTTAAATTCGATTTGGGTAATTGGAATAAATAGTAATAAATCAAATCAAATCAAATAAGATGAATAGATTGGTAAATGGTTTCTTAGACTATATTATAGGCGCTAGAACAAAAGATGGTCCCAACAATATTCGCAGGGTTTACCAAAACATACTTGTTCTGATCTCAATTGTTACGATTGTTATTGTTTTTTGCTTTTACTTTTATTTTAAAGCAGAAAGGCTTTTTGAATTACTCACCATTTTATCAGTAATTGGAGCATTTTACATAGGAGGCTCCGCCATAGGTTTTGTTTTCGCGATTCCGAAAAGTGCACAAGGTAGAAAAGTAGCAGCAATAACCCGCTCTAAAACATCCGATGAAACGAAAACATATAATGGAGAGTTATACAATGACAATACAAACTTAGAGGAAATTTCAGATTGGTTGACCAAGATCATTGTGGGCATCAGCCTAACTCAGTTCAATCATTTATTAGATATGACCGATATCTCCGCCAGGCGGATCGCCGGTGCTCTTAAATCATGCAGTGAAGGCTGTCCAACTAATGATTTTTATGTTTTTTCTTATGCGGTCATTGTTTTTTATTTTATCTCGGGGTTGATAATTGGTTATATGTGGGCCAGGATTGACTTCCCGAAAATATTAACACAGAATAAAAAAGACCTTGAAATAATTCAGGAACTGGAACATCAGAATTCAACATTAAAGGAACAGAATTCAACAATTGTCAGTTTAATGAACAAACCTGACTCTGTTGTTAATCTAACTGAAATTCAACAAGAATCGGATTATACCGATCCTAACCTTTATCGTTTAGTGATGGCAATAGCCAACTCGAAACCCGTGCGTGATAAAACCGACATACAGAAAAATCGTTGGGGAGGTAAAGCGGCTGCAGATGGATACGAGTTAAGTGTTTCAGTAAGTTCATCCAAAATTCCTTTTCTTTACAAGGTTAAGATTGTTGTGGAATGTATATCCGGTCACCCATTTACTTCGCCTGTAGCTATTCTTTTACATGACAGTTTTAAGCCAATGATCAGGTTATTGGATGCAGCTGAAAAGCAGACTGTTTTTTTAGAGGTGGTGGCCTACGAAGCTTTTACCGTCGCTGCATTGACAAATATCCAGTCAGAAACAAATTACACCAGTCTCGAACTTGACATGAATGAAGTTCCACAACTTCCAAGTGGATTTTACTGGACAGACAAAGTGTAATCCGGGAAACAGTTTTAACTAACAGGTTTCCAGTGAATTTACTATTTATTTACAAAGTTTACATTTTTATTTACAATCCTAATTCTTCAGTCGGAAACATATCAAAGTAGATTTGCTGCATCAAATTTATCGGATATGGAAAATAAAAAAATGAAGAAATTATTTGTATTAGTTCCGGCTATCCTCTCGGTATTATTTCTACTAAATTCTTTTGTACTAAAAGAAAAGAAGATGGGAGATAAAACAACAAAAGGGACTAAATCCGGTTATGTACCTGTCATTTTCAGGTCCACTGATGGGGGGCAAACATGGCAGGACGTTAGCGAAGGCTTGCCCGAAAATTTACAGAGAGAAGGCGTGCGGAGCGATGGCTTCTTTGCAAACGACCGTGGGCTCTATATACGCGCCGGCAATGGGGTGTATCGCAGTGAGCCAAATTCCACAGCTTCCTTTTGGACAAAAGAGATATTCCCGGGTAATCAGCGTGAGATCGCCCCTGGCAGGAATGGAATATTTGTATATGATTTCAGGGGGCAATTTTTAAAAAAAATAAACGGGGAGCGTGATTGGTTGCCCATGTTCACAAATTTTCAGGAGCAAGCCGTACGCCTTAACGGAACGGTAGATTGGATGTACAAGAATTATAAAGAAAAACAAGTCAGGAGTGTTTTTGAAACTACCGGAGGCACAGTTTTCATTGGTTCTAACAACGCCCTGTATAAATCCACTAACAGTGGAAAAACCTGGAAATATGTGCGTGTTGAAGGCTGGGTGTTGAAAATGGTAGAGTCAAACGGTGTGTTGCTGGCTGCCAGCTCGCACGGAATTTTAAAATCGACGGATGATGGTGAAACCTGGGATCGTGTGATTAGCGAAGGAGATGCCAGCATCGGTGTGGAACGTATAGATGGAGGGTTTGCTGCTATAGTACACAACACCATAACCCAAACAAATAGCATACACATTTCAATAGATAGTGGAAAAACCTGGAATGTAATAGGTGAACAACTTCAGCCTTCGTGGAATAGTTTATTATTGCAAAAAATAGGCTTACCCCAATATTCATCCAATATTTTATCCATCAAACAAATGGGTAAATATTTAATATGTGGTCGTTCAGATAGTATGTTCCAGTCGTCTGATATGGGTAAAACCTGGAAACAACTGTCACTCCCTGCTATCGGGAATTATGGCTTCAATTTATCTGTTTCGGGCAACGTTATTTATGCCATACCAAATAAAGGGTGTTGAAAATTCCAAATTCCAAAATGATTTTTTTTGAATTCTTAAAAACACGTTTTTAGATCGGCATCTTCGAGCGTACAATTTAGAATAGAATAAGAAGCCGGATATGAAAATATCGGGCTTCTTCGTTTTTAGTTGTTGTTAACTGCGCACTTTATCATAATTTCTATTGTTTTGTTGGTTTCGTGTTATGCCGTTTGCATTGGTTAAGCCTATCTTTATAACATTTACTATAGCTATAATGAACCAATTTAATTTAACCAGAATTGCGATAATGTCGAGGTGGATTCTTTGTGTTGTTTTTTTGTTTACGATAAGGCCTGCATCCGCGCAGGAATCTCCTGATGGCGTTAACATTCGCATAAATCAAACCGGTTTTTATCCCTCGGCGCCTAAAATAGCTATTGTCTTAAAGTCGGATGGTAATTCCTTTACGTTGGAAACACTTGATAAAAAGAATGTGTACGCCGGTAAATTAAAAAAATCAGTAAAGGTTGGTTTAAACGGCGAGTTCGCCTGGATAGCCGATTTTTCTTCGTTCAAAATACCCGGCCAATATAAACTTCACGTAGCCGGCGCGGGTTATTCTTATCCATTTCAAATCACAAAGAACGTTCATGCTAAAGTTGCCGCCGGATCGATAAAGGCGTATTATTTTATGCGTGCATCTATACCTCTAAAGGAAAAGTACGCCGGTAAATGGAGCAGGGCAGAAGGCCACCCCGATACAGCCGTATTGATCCACCCATCGGCGGTTGGCGACGGTCGGCCGGCCAATATGAAGATATCTTCGCCGCGCGGCTGGTATGATGCCGGCGACTATAACAAATACATTGTCAACAGCGGTATCAGCACCGGTACGTTGCTTTCGCTTTATGAGGATTTTCCTGCTTACATGAAAACCGTTAAGCTCAACATCCCCGAAAGCGGCAATGGCGTCCCTGATGTATTGAATGAGGTGCTCTGGAATGTCCGCTGGATGCTCACCATGCAAGATTCGTCCGACGGCGGTGTTTACCACAAATTGACCAATGCCGCGTTCGATGGGATGGAAATGCCCGATAAAGGCACCGCTCCGCGTTACGTGGTTCAGAAAGGCACCGCTGCCACGCTCGACTTTGCCGCGGTAATGGCGCAGGCCGCCCGCATTTTTGCCAATTTCAAAAAGCAGTTGCCCGGTCTGTCTGATTCCTGCATGAAACAGGCTAAGAAAGCCTGGGCCTGGGCGCAAAAGAACCCCAACGTGGTTTATAATCAGGACGCCATGAATCGAAACTTCGAGCCGAAAGTAACTACAGGCGGATACGGTGATGGCAACTTTAATGATGAATTCATTTGGGCAGCATCCGAGTTGTTTGCTACCACCCGCAACCCCGAATATCTAAAAAAGGTAAACGTTTTAGCCGATACCACCATGCAAGTCCCGAGTTGGGGACAGGTGAAATTATTGGGTTATTATACATTGATAAAGAACAGGCCTTCATTTGGCGCGAACCCACCACCCGAACTATCTGAACTCAAAAAACGGCTGCTAACCTTTACCGACGAGCTTACCAGCGGCGCTGACGAAACCGCCTATCAAACCGTAATGACAAAAACGCCGCGGCATTTTGGATGGGGCAGCAATTCAGAGGCAGCCAATGAAGGCATATTGTTAATACAAGCCTACAAACTCACCAATAACCGGAAATACCTCGATTTCGCTCTCGCCAACCTCGATTACCTGTTAGGCCGCAACGCTTCAGGCTATTCGTATGTCACCGGCTTTGGCAGCAAAACGCCCATGCATCCGCACCACAGGCCTTCGGTATCAGATGGTATCGTTGACCCAATCCCTGGTCTCTTAGTTGGCGGCCCTAATCCCGGTATGCAGGACAAGATCAAAGTTCCATCCACCGTCCCTGATGAGGCTTATATTGATGACGACCGCGCCTACGCCGCTAACGAGATTGCCATCAACTGGAACGCGCCGTTTGCTTATCTCGTTAATGCCGTGGAGGCTTTACAGGGTAAATTTTGAGCCGCTTTCGATAAGCATCACAGCCAACTAACGTGATTGGTGCCTTTTGTTTGAAAAGGAACGCCCTAAATAACGTTTAGAGCATGTCGTTTTTTATGGTGGAACGGTCTAAAACCACTTTAGGGCGTGTCGTTTTTTACGGTGGAACGGTCTAAACCTGCTTTAGCGCATGTCGCTTTTTGCGGTGGAACGGGCTAAACCCGCTTTTGGGCATACCCAATTTTTGAACCCTATATGGTAAAAACGCTGTATATTCAACAGAAACGCATTTTTTGGATATAATTACCTTGAAGATATTTTCAAAAAACTGGGAGAAGTCGCCTTCCAAAAAGCTGATGATGGAGTGAAGTGCCTTCTAATTTACAAATAATCGGAAAAATTTCTGCTGACAGTATATTTACCATCCTCTTTTATTCTTCAATAAACGTTAGTCCTTTCAATCTTTTGATAATCCTTCTAATCCTGTCAAATTAACACTTTATATTTGCTTAACCATTTATAAATATTTGCAATGAAGCAAACCCTGTTGTTTTACTGTGCCGCGATTTTACTGGTAACCGCTTGCGCTAACAAAAGCGTCAATCCAACGCCTGTAGCACCACCAGAAGCATATAAACCGCCCGTTGTCGCCTCTAGCTTTGCAAAAGGAGCCGACATTAGCTGGGTTACGCAAATGGAATCTGCCGGCTATAAATTCTATGATAAGAAAGGCAACCGGCAGGACCTTTTCGCCCTGATGAAGAGCCTTGGCTTTAACGCCATTCGCCTGCGTGCATGGGTTAATCCAGGCGATGGCTGGTGCAACACTGCTGACGTTCTTGCCAAAGCCCTCCGCGCTAAAGCAGCAGGTATGAAGATCATGATCGATTTCCATTATAGCGACAGTTGGGCCGATCCGGGCAAGCAATTTAAACCCGCTGCATGGGCATCACTTGATTTCGCTGCACTTCAAACCGCTCTGCATAATTATACTGTCGATGTAATGAATACATTGAAGACCAATGGCATCACGCCCGATTGGGTACAGGTTGGCAACGAAACCAACGATGGTATGCTTTGGGAAGATGGCCGCGCGTCAAAAAACATGTCCAACTTTGCCGCACTGATCAAGGCAGGCTATTCGGCGGTAAAATCGGTAAGCAGTACTACAAAGGTTATAGTTCATATCTCCAATGGTTACGACAATAGTCTTTTCCGCTGGATGTTCGACGGATTGAAAGCCAATGGCGCACAATGGGATATCATCGGGATGTCGCTGTATCCAACTGCCGATAATTACACCACGCTTGATACACAATGTTTGTCCAATATCAATGATATGGTTTCGCGCTATTCAACACCCTGCATGGTGGTAGAGGCAGGTATGCAGGCCACGGTGCCTGAAACCTCACGCGCATTTTTGGCAGATATCATTACGAAGGTAAACGGTGTATCCGGCGGTAATGGCCTGGGCGTTTTTTATTGGGAGCCTGAGGCCTACAACTGGCAGGGCTACGGTTTAGGCGCTTTCGACAATAACGGCAAACCGACTGTCGCCTTGGATGCATTTGGGAATTAAGCGGATATCGTTCAAGAAACGCAAAGTATTGTGTCTCTACTGGTAGAAACGCAATACTTTGTGTCTCCTAACCACGCGTCGTTAAAAATTTTTAAACGTGCTTTATCGCCTGCTCCAACTCTTTGTTGTGCCTATATCGGAATACAAACGGAAATATCACAGCAATCACCAGCGCGTAAACTGCGAAGCACATCCAGATGCCGTGCCAATTCTTACTATGATCGGGCAAGATAAAGTAATTATCGATAATCACGCCGCTGGCAAAACTGCCAAAGAACGCTCCGAAACCATTCACCATCATCATAAATAAACCTTGCGCACTGCCGCGGATCTCCGGGCTGATCTGCGTTTCCACGAACAGTGAGCCCGAAATATTAAAGAAATCGAACGCCATGCCATAAACAATGCAGGACAGGACGATCATCCACAAACCGCCCGCCGGGTCGCCGAAAGAGAACAATCCAAAACGCAGCACCCAGGCCAGCATACTGATCAGCATTACATATTTAATGCCGAATTTGCGTAGCACAAATGGAATAGCCAGAATAAACAGCGTTTCCGACACCTGCGATATTGACATAATAATAGCCGGATATTTTACCGCTATGGTATCCTTATAAGCAGGGATCTTATCAAAATCGCCAATAAATACATCGCCGTAAGCATTGGTCAGTTGCAGTGCTGCACCGAGCAGCATTGAGAAAATAAAAAATGTGGCGAAACGGGGCGTCTTAAACAAAGCAAAGGCATTCAACCCAAGCGAATCGACAAACGATTTATTGTTTCCTTTATTTTTTGACAGCGGAGGGCATTTCGGCAACGTAAATGAAAAGAGTCCGAGCGCCAGTGCCACAGCTCCGGCAATATAAAACTGGTTAGCTGATGATTCATTATGGGTTAAACTCACAACCCAAAGTGCCGCAATAAAACCAAGGGTCCCGATAGTGCGGATAGGAGGGAATACCTTCACCACATCGTAGTTATTGTTTTTTAACGACGTGTAGGCAATGGTGTTAGAAAGTGCTATGGTTGGCATGTAAAATATCATGTTCAGCAGCATGATCCAAAAGAACATCGCTGGGTCTTTCACCATCGGTACAGAAAACAGCACCAAAGCCCCGCATATATGAAGAATGCCGAACAGCTTTTCGGCATTAATTACCCTGTCTACCAATATGCCTGTAAAAGCCGGCATAAATATGGCCGAGATACCCATGGTTGAGAAGATAGCTGAAAATTGTGTAGCGGTACCGAGTTTATTGTCGAACCAGTAATGCCCTATAGTTAGCAGCCACGCGCCCCATATAAAATATTGCATAAAGTTCATCAGGATCAAGCGCGACTTAACACTCATACGGTACCAATTTTGTCAGTTAACTTAATAGAAATTTAATGCCGAAAAATAAGTAAATAATCGGGAAATGAGGTACAAAAGATTATAAGGACCTTGAAAATGATACTTCGACGTAAAAGTCATACTATTGCTTGCAGCCATTGCGCCGTAGGTGCAACATATTGGTAGAAAACAAATAAGGAAATGATGCGTGCCGTAGGTACGTAACATGGTCTGCTAATCCTAACAGGCCATGGTTCCGCACCTAACGGAGCGGTCTTGCTTGTTTTTAAATACCTGCCAATATTTGGCCCCGATGGGCCCCGATTTGTGTGGTTAGTTAAAAGCTAATCAGTGTATTACGATGCCTTCCTCCGGTTCAGCTCATCCCTGATCTTCGCCGCTTTCTCATATGATTCTTCAGCCAATGCCTCCTGTAGCTTTGTCTTCAGCTCATCGGTACTCAATGCAGCAAAACCGGTGGCCGATGTAGCTGCCGCCGCAGTTTTTTCTTCCTTGGTTTCATTAATGTTTTCGAGGTACACAAAATCGTTACCCTCAATAACGATACCCGCAGTAGAAAGAATAAACTCAAACGTATAAATAGGACAATCGAAACGTACTGCAACCGCAATTGCATCGCTGGTGCGCGCGTCAATTTCTACAGATTTTTTGCCGTCGGTACAGATCAGCTTGGAATAAAAGATACCATCTACCAGGTTGTAAATGATGATCTCCTGGATCTTAATGTTATAGGCGTCGCCAAGGCTCTTGAACAGATCGTGCGTAAGCGGACGACTCGGGGTCATTTTTTCAATTTCGATGGCAATGGCCTGCGCCTCGAAACTGCCGATAATAATCGGCAACCTCCTGCGGCCGCTCACCTCGCCCAAAACCAAAGCATAGGCGCCAGACTGTGTTTGACTGTACGACAGCCCCACAATGTCCAGTTTTATTTTTTTCATATCATTACCCATCACAACCGGTCCTTTATGCTGATGCTTTATATTCTTTTAACGCTGTAATTAATTTTGGTACCACCTCGAAAGCGTCGCCCACAATGCCGTAATCGGCCACCTTAAAAAACGGCGCTTCAGGATCTTTGTTGATCACCACAATAACCTTCGATGAGCTTACCCCCGCAAGGTGCTGGATAGCTCCCGAAATTCCTATCGCAATATACAAATTTGGGCTGACAGCAATACCTGTTTGTCCAACGTGCTCACTGTGCGGGCGCCATCCGGCATCAGAAACCGGTTTAGAGCAAGCTAAAGCAGCGCCAAGCAAACCGGCAAGTTCCTCAATCATGCCCCAGTTTTCAGGCCCTTTTAGCCCGCGGCCGGCAGAAACCACAATATCGGCATCAGGCAATGAAACTTTATCTGTGGAGCGTACAATTTCGTTAATGATGGTTTTGAAATCACCCGCTTTTTCTTCCGGAGCAAAATCCGCAATAGTGCCGGCAGCGGCTTTTTCAACTATTTTATATGAGTTCGGCACTAAAGAGATCACTTTATTAACCGATGTTAGTTCAACAACTGCAAAAGCCTTGCCCGAGAAAGCTGTCTTTTTCACGGTAAATTTACCACCGTTTTGTTCGGGTAATGCAACCGCGCCATCAGCCAAACCGGCCTCAAGCTTTACGGCAACACGCGGCGCAAGTCCGCGGCCCGAAAAAGAGTTTGATAATACCACAATATCAGCATCCTCTTTCTTAGCTGCTTCCGCAATAACCGAGGCATAAGCCTGGTTAATAAAATTCTTCAACCTGGCGTTGGATACGTTGAGCACCTTGTCTGCACCGTATTTACCTAAGGTGCTTAAATCTTCGTTAGCAACATCGCCAATAGAAATGGCGACAAGGGAGGTATTATTCTGATCGGCTATCGCGCGGGCATAAGAAACAGCCTCGAAAGTTGATTTCTTGAATTTCCCTTCTGCGTTCTCCGTATATATTAAAACTGACATATAAATATCGTAAGGTGGATTAAAATTGATTTGGGCTTATATCACTCTCGCTTCGTCGTGCAGCAGGTTAACCAGTTTGGCGGTATCATCGGCAGAAACCAATTTTACCTGACCGCGTGGCGCCGGTGTTTCATAACTAACGATCTCCGAAAAAGTTTTCACCTCAGCAGGCTCAACAACAGCCAGCGGCTTGGTACGCGCCGACATAATGCCGCGCATATTCGGAATTTTAGGTTCTGCAACACCTTCAGCGGTTCCTAAAACCACAGGCAGGGGCAGGGTGATCGACTCTTTTCCGCCCTCTATTTCGCGTTCGACGTTTACATCACTGCCAGAAACGTCCAGTTTTTTGATGATAGATACCGAGGGCAGGTCTAACAACTCGCCCAGCATACCTGCAACTTTCGAACCGTTATAGTCTATAGACTCACGGCCGGTCAATATCAGATCGAATGGATTAGCCTTCACATATTCGGCTACCTGGTAAGCCACGTACCAGGCATCATGTGGTTTGGCGTTGATGCGCACGGCGTCTGTAGCGCCAATGGCCAATGCCTTACGGATGGTTGGCTCGGTAGCCGCTTCACCAACATTGATCACAGTAACAGAGCCGTTGCCGCCATCGGTAAGTTCAATGGCACGTGCAAGTGCTATCTCATCGTAAGGATTTAATATAAACTGCACCCCGCTATTATTAAATTGGGTGTTATTATCAGTAAAAGTTATTTTTGTGGTCGTATCAGGCACATTGCTTATGCAAACCAGGATTTTCATCATATGAGTTTTTTTAGGATGAATGCCTATTGGTTAAATGAACAAAGGTGTTCTTTTTCATAAATAGGTTTGTGCAAATTTAGTTAAAAAGAGAGAGAGTAAAAAATGCAGATAAGCAGATTAGAAAAGCTGTTGGAATTTATTAAGAATGAACCGGATGATCCGTTCCTGAAATACGCGCTGGCAACCGAATACCTGCGCATCAATGATACCGACAAGGCGCTGGGCTATTATGAGGACTTAATGGCCAACCACCGCAGCTATGTTGGCACTTATTACCATCTCGGTAAATTGTACGAAGCACTGGGCCGCACCGACGACGCCATCAAAACCTACGAGACCGGCATGGAAGTAGCCCGCGACCAAAAAGATAACCACGCTTTTTCTGAACTGAAAGGTGTTTATGATGAATTGACGTTTGATTGATTTGGTTCATAGTTGATAGTTCATGGTTCATAGTAACTATGCGACCGGATAAAATCGCACAAGTTTTAGCAAAGCCATTTGTAACTATAACTATAAAACATACAATAAGATTCCATTTTCTACTATGAACTATTAACCGTCAACTTTCTCTAATGACCAACCGCCAGCTTATCTTCATCCGCGATGTAACGCTTTATACCTTCACCGCCTTCGGCGGGCCGCAGGCGCATATTGCTGTTTTGCTGCGCGAATTTGTAGAGAAGCGGCGCTACATTACCGAAGAAGAACTAATGGAACTAAACGCGCTGGCGCAATTGCTGCCCGGTCCCTCATCCACTCAAACGCTGGTAGGTATTGCCTGGAAAGTAGGTGGTTTGCGGCTGGCCATAACTACGTTTTTTATTTGGGTTATGCCTTCTGCAGCCATTATGTGCATGGCAGCCATCAGTTATAAAATGTTTGCCGATCAGAAGAGATTTGCTGAGGTAATTCGCTTTGTGCAGCCCATAGCAGTGGGTATAGTAGCTTATGCCACCTATACTTTTGCCTGCAAATTTTTAAAAACGCGGGTAACTACCATGCTGGCTATCGGCTCGCTTATTGCTACACTTATCTTACAAAATGCTTACGCGTTTCCGTTGCTCGTTCTGCTGGGCGGCATAATATCATCCGCGCTGGAAACCCAGCCGCATGAAAATGAGCTGCGTGTAAAACTTTTCTCGAACGTTAACCCCAATAAGGTTACTTATTTTATCGGCATCCTGCTGTTTTTTGCCGCGTTGGGTGCGGTTATTAACCAAACATCTGTATTTAGTTTACCCATTCGTTTATTTGAGAACTTTTACCGCAACGGCATACTGATATTTGGTGGCGGACAAGTTTTGGTACCGTTGATGTACACCGAGTTTGTGGGCGTAAAACATTACCTCACCAGCTCCGAATTTCTATCCGGATACGCCCTGCAGCAAGCCCTTCCGGGTCCTACGTTCTCTTTCACTTCCTTTTTGGGCGGAATAACCATGGGTAACAAAGGCGGCGGTATTATCGGCCAGATATTCGGCAGCCTGGTAGCTGTTATCGGCATTAACTCGCCGGGACTTATATTGATCCTCTTTATCGTTCCCTTTTGGGACGATCTCAAAAAAATAACCCGTATCAGAAACTCGTTAAGCGGTATCAATGCCGTAGCTGTAGGTTTCATGGCAACAGCGTTAATCTTATTGACACGTCCTTTTGGACTGGATTGGCTGTCTTATGTAATTATGGCTTGTTCGTTCCTGCTGCTTAATTTTACCAGGATCAAGGCGCCGATTATTATACTTATCGGAATAGCAGTAGGGCTGATGCTGTAACCCCCGCACTCTTTGAAGGGAGGAAAACGATTGAAGATTAATGTTCACACAATGCCAGATCTCTTATTTTAATTAGTAACGTAAATAAGTTTTGCAAAGCTCTCCTCTGTGTCGCCGCAAATTGGGCATTCGTAACCTTCTAAACTCTCAAAAGGGGTGCCGGGGGTGATATCATTCAACGGGTCTCCATACAATTCATCGTATATAGTAAGGCAACTTTGACACTGATGAACAATTTTTTCATTGATTAATTTGCGCTCGTCTTTGCCGTTGTGTACCAACGCCGTGGTGTGATGATTGCTTTGCTGCTCATAGAACAGATTACAAAGGGTGATTAGGTGATGGCCCAGATCGGTTTTAGTTACACCTTGTTTATACATTATAAACTCGCGGGTATTGTGGTTAAAATCACGTGTGTAAATGATTTCATACGCATCGGCATCACGCTCGCGGATCATTACGGAACCATAAATTCCTGATTTAGGCGAGCGTTTCACCGCAAAGCTAAGACGGTAAGTGCGCAGGTCGGCCTCCTCAAATTCGCGTACCAGTTGCTGCTTGAGTTCGAGGCATGGATCACAAAGATCCTCAATTTGCCAGTTAAGCTCGTTTGCAGCATGCCTGATGTTTACCCGGTATTTATTAAGCAGGTTTCCCCATTGCGGCCGGTGTTCAGCCTCGATATTTTTAATAAGCAAAGATTTCCATGGGCTGATATACAATTGCCCAACCCTGGTTTGCATACACAGATTACAGATCTCCTTCAGAAATTCGATATCAAAAAACTCATTGCGGCGGTAAATACCAAGCCAGTATTTATTGCCGCCCTGCCGGTTAAATCCCTCGTAATAAGGCAGCTGAAAATCGGGAATAATTAGTGGTTGATCAATTTTTTGGGTCACAAACTGATGGCGGGATGTAACCAATTGATAAAGCACGTCGGGGTTAATTTCAGGCTGATCGTAAAATAGCGATTTGTTAGTCAGTATTGCCTGTTGTACTGCTTTGCTCATAGCTCGGATATCGTCCGAATAAACCAGGACAGGCCAGCAATACAATATATTTGTTTTAGGGAAACGAACATAGAGGTACCAATAATTACTTACCGGTGAGGATATAAAGTTAAGGTTCCCGGTAAAAAAAGGGGCAAAGGTCTGGTTGCTGTCAACCAGGTTTATTTTTATTTCAGGCTGATGAGTAAACAGGTCGAAGATGTCTTTATAAACGCCTTCCTTAAGCCAATTCTCATGATTGAAAATACCATCGGCAATATATGAGCTCGTGATATTTGGATAATTGTCTTCGTTAATTTCATAACTGAGACCCGCGCCCAGCATATCGAGCTCTAAATCTTCCAGTCGCGTATTATCAATTTCAAAATACAGCTGTTGCCGGTTACCGAACCTTATTTGTGCGGCCTCGGCATCCTGGGCAATAACCAGCATTTCGTAAAAATCGCCCGCAGCAATTACACCTCCGGGCAGGTTTATTTTAATTACTTGTCTCTTGTTCATCTGCTACACCTATTAATTGCTGCTGCAAAATCTCATCCAGCAAGCGCTTTACTTCGGGTTTGCATGATCCGCAGCCGGTACCCGCACCGGTTTGACTGCAAACATCGGCCAGTTCTATACAGCCACTTGCCACTTTATTGCGGATATTATCGGCGCCTACATTGTTACAGCTGCATACCAGTTTCCCTAAAACAGGCTCGGCAGCCTTGCCGTTGCGAAGTAGTTTGAGGCGCTTTTCGCTCAATTCAGTTTTATTAGCAATAAGTTCCCTGAACTCCTGGAATTCGCTTTTATCGCCAATTAAAATTGTCCCTACCAGCTTGTCCTGGTGAATGATGCATTTTTTATAATACCGTTTGGCCTTGTCTATAAAAACAATTTCCTCGTAGTCCTTGTCATTCGGGCAGTCAGACAGGCCTATGCTGCACAGATCAAACCCATGAATTTTAATGATATTCATGAAAAGACTGCCGCCATAATAACTGGCTATATCGCCATTTAAATAACCTGCAACAACGGCTGCCTGCTGTTCGGCAGCGGCGGTTATGCCATATAGCGTGCCTTTAAATTCAGCAATTTCGCCAATCGCATAGATGTTGGGATCGCTGGTGAGCAGGCGCTCATTTACTATGACGCCCCGTTTAATATCAAGGCCGCAATCTTTGGCTATCTCCAGGTTTGGTGTGGTGCCGATGGCAAGTATCATCGCATCGCAGTTAATTTTGCGACCGCTTTTAAGGCTGATGCCTGTTAGCTTATTGCGGCCGTAAAACAACTGTACCTCATCGTCATAAAAAATATCGCAGCCCTGGTCGGCCATTTCCTCATGCAGCAACCTGCTGCCTAATTCGTCCAGCTGGCGGTTTAAAAACCTCGATGTACGTTGAATAATGGTAATGGTAATACCTGTTTCGCGCAGCGAAGCCGCCATCTCCAAGCCCAATAACCCGCCGCCTACAATAACTACATGCCCGTTTTTAGGCACGTGTTTTTTAAAGCTATCGGCGTCGTTACGGCTGCGCATACTGAAAATACCCGGCAGCGACGGCACGTTTTTAGGAATAGCCGCCCGGCTTCCTGTGGCCAGCAGCAATACATCGTAATAGGTTTTAATGCCCCGGCTATCCACTACATATTTGTTGGCGCGGTCAATCTTTTCAACGCTGATACCTCGCAGCAGCTTTATTTTAAACTCAGGCTCCTCTTCATCGGTCATTTTTACCAGCTGTTCCCAGCGTTGTTCGCCGCTGATGTAATCCGGCAGCATAACACGATTGTAAAAAGGGTGGTCTTCTTTGCTGAAAATAATGATCTCGTCATCTTTGTTCAGTTCCCTGTACGATCGAACAAAACCGTGCGCACCGGCCCCGGCGCCTACAACTACAATTCGCTGAAATGGCTTTTTATATTTTTGAACGCTGACAGCGCAATACTTGAAATCGGGTTCCTTTGATATGGGATCAACCGTATCATTGGTAACGTTGTTGATCCGGTGCATATCATTCTTCAGGATTTTTCCCCAATGCATCGGCACAAAAATGACGCCCTGTTTTATCCGCCCGGTAATTTTAGCCTTAACCCGTACCTCGCCACGACGCGAGGTGATAATGGTAACATCGCCCTCCTTAATTTCCAGTTCAGCAGCATCAGCAGGGTTAATCTCCATAAACGATTCCTTAATATGCTGATTAAGCTTATTCACTTTGCCGGTTTTGCTCATGGTGTGCCAATGATCGCGAATGCGGCCGGTGGTGAGGATGAAAGGGTAGTCGTTGTCGGGAATTTCGCTGTTGTGATTATCCGGTACAGCGCTGATCCTCGCATTGCCTGTCGGGGTGTAAAATTGTTTGTTTGTAAACAAGCGTGGAGTGCCTGTGGCAGCATTTCTTTTTTTATAAGGCCATTGAACCGATCCTTGTTGTTTGATGATCTCATAACTTAATCCGCTGATATCTACATTAGTTTTTGCGGTGAGTTTGGCGTGTTCGGCGTAAATTTCGGACGGGTCTTTATAGTCGAAGCCTTTGTATCCCATTTTTTGAGCAAAGCGACAAATGATCTCGCTATCGGGAATGGCCTCGCCGGGCGCATCCAATATTTTGCTCAGGTAACTGATGCGCCTTTCGGAATTGGTCATGGTGCCTTCCTTTTCGGCCCACGCGGCAGCCGGCAGGATCACATCGGCGTAAGTCAGTGTTTCGGGCTTGTTGCTGATCTCCTGAACCACCACAAATTTTGCCTTTTTCAACGCTTCTTCGGCAAGGCGTACGTTCGGCAAACTGGTAAGCGGATTGGTACACATAATCCAGATGGCTTTAAGCCGGCCATCGTTCAGCGCCTCAAACATTTCTGTAGCGGTAAGCCCGGCCTTGGCTGCTATTTCGGTTCCGCCCCAAAACTTTTGCACTTCGGCGCGGTGCAAAGGATTAGCCAGATTGCGGTGCGCAGGCAGCAGGTTAGCCAGACCGCCCACCTCGCGTCCACCCATTGCATTTGGCTGGCCGGTTAACGACAGGGGGCCCGCGCCCGGCTTACCGATATTCCCGGTAATGAGGTTGAGGTTGATCAGGCTTAAATTTTTATTTACTCCAACAGAACTTTGGTTCAAGCCCATTGTCCACATTGAAATAAAACCCTTTGCCTCACCAATATAGCTGGCAGCAAGGCGAATCTCGCTTTCACGAACGCCGCAAATGGCAGCAGATTCAGCCAACGTCCGTTCAAATACCAGTTTGCTGTATTGTTCAAAACCATCGGCGTGATGGGTTATAAAATCAATGTCGATGTCACCATTTTCAATCAATATCCTGCCGATGGCATGGTTAAGGGTAATATCGGTACCGGGATTTAATTGCAGGTGCAGATCGGCGGTGCTACAAGTGTCAGTAACCCGTGGGTCTGCCACTATTGTTTTTACATCGGGGTTTGCTGCTTTATGCGCTTCAACCCGTCGCCATAAAATAGGATGGCACCACGCCGGGTTGGCGCCGGTAACATAAAAGCAATCAGCCAGTTCAATATCATCGTAACAAAGGGGTACCGAATCTTCACCCAATGCTATTTTATAAGCCGCAACTGCGCTGCTCATGCAAAGGCGCGAATTGGTATCGATATTATTGCTGCCTATAAAGCCCTTCATCAGCTTATTAACCACATAATATTCTTCGGTAAGACATTGCCCCGAAGCATAAAAAGCAACAGAATCCGGGCCGTATTTTTTAATGAATGTTTTAAAAACTGCCGCAGTACGCTCCAATGCGTCGTCCCAGCTCACCCGTTGCAGCGGCATGCTTTTGCTGTAACGCATCTGCGGATATAACAGCCGGTCGGTTTTATCATTGACTGTATAATGCAGGTTCAGGCCTTTACTGCACAGCATTCCTTTATTTACAGGATAGTCTTTATCGCCTTCAAGCGTAATACTGCCGTTCTTTTCTTTATTGAGCACCACGCCGCAACCCACCCCGCAATAGCAGCAGGTACTTTTTAAAGTATTTTGCGCGCGTTTGTTAGACATTTTTTGAGCTAAAAGCCTTTACGTTTTAATGTTGATCGTTTTTGCCGTTTGTGTTTTCAAGTTTTTGACCTTGAGCGTTTCGTTTAAACTATGCTTCCTGCCAAAACCGGTTCGTCTGCAGTCTCAGGTTCCGGTTGCCTTTGAAAACGCGTGATGAGTATCATCAGCGAAACCGCCATAACAGCAAAGCTGATATAAGTAAATGATTGTATGTAAGTTATATGTTCGGATTTGAACAGGAACCCGAATAACATACCGCCTAAATTGCCGCCTGCACCCACGATGCCGCTTACCATCCCCACATTTTTATTGTCAATAAACGGCACTATCCCGTAAGTAGCCCCGTTTGACATTTTAAGGAACAACGCGAACGAGAGCATAGAAATAATTGCCGCAGTTAAATTGCCTGATTGTGCGAAGAGCAGGAGTCCTAAGCCCTCCAGCAGCAGCACACCGGCAAGCAGCAATCCCTTGCCCCGCATCCCGAATTTACCCCCAACCTTATCAGACACCAGGCCGCCCAGGGCACGGGCAAAAAGATTCATAAACCCGAAAATTCCTGCCCAAAAACCGGCAGAGCTTTGCGACAGGTGAAATGTATCCACAAAATGCAGCGATGCCACGTTGTCAAACGTTATCTCCATCCCAAAACACATAGCATAAGCCATGGTGAGCGCCCATATTCGCCAGTCGGACAAGATCGACCAATCCGTTTTTGATGGGTTGGTTTTGGCATAGGCAACCTCGTCATAATTACCGTCGGGCGTATCTTTGGTAAATTTCCAGTATAGAAATGCCACGCTCAGCATTAGTATCCCCGGCAGAATCATGGCATACCGCCATGCTTCTGCTTTGGTAAATCCGGCGCCTACAATGGCTGCAAATATAAGGGGCATTACCATGTTGGTTACACCGCCGCCCAGGTTACCCCAGCCACCGGTTACTGCGTTTGCCGTGCCTTTTATATTAGGCGCGAACATCATAGAGGTGTGGAACTGTGTAATCACAAACGATGACCCTATTATGCCAATTGCCAGCCGGAAAAGTAAAAAGGATGTATAATCGTGCGCCAGTCCCACCAAAAACACGGGTAATGAACCAACCAGCAGCAACCGGATGGCTGTTTTACGCGGCCCCCAGGTGTCGCAAAGTTTTCCTATAACAAGGCGGGCAATAATGGTTGCCGCTACCGACGCTATAATTGTGTTACCTACCTGTCCTTTGGTTAAGTGCAGCTCGGCGCGGATAGTCGGCATTAATGGCGCCAAACCGAACCACCCAAAAAAACATACAAAGAACATAAGCCAGGTAATATGGAAGGTGCGCATCTGCACGCCCTTTAGTGAAAATATATTGAGTTTGGTAAGTTGTTTTTCCATGATTTTTTTTTATAAAGAGCCTGATGCCTAAAGCTTTATCGTTTTGGCTTCGCTGTTAGTTATTCAAAAACTCGGGTTTAATGTTGAGTTGCAGGTAGGCCCACACCGGCCGAAGTTTATTAACTCCGGGCGCAAGGCCTTTGGCATATTCCATACTTCGGGTTGCCGCCATATAAGACAAGCCCTGTTCAATGGTGGTGAACTTGTTAAGTTTATAGTTGCTGGTCAGGTCTAACTCGGCGCCCAGGTATTTGTCAATGGGCTGCCCGCTAATATTTTTTTGATTATCAGCCAGAAAGAAATAGTGATTGGCCAGTTCGCAGCTAAAGCGTTTGTTATCGGTAAGGTATTTAATTTTGAGGTACGGATTGCTCAGGCCACCGGTAGGTGATCCGCTGCCGGCATAGAAATAATCCATGTAACCCCAGAATTTGTGCGGAGTGCCATACAAGGGATCGAACCTGTGATTGGTTGTCGAGGTTGATAACGCGTCGTTGCCCGACAGGTAATCCCATCCCGCCGTGTAGCCCCAATTGTTACCTTTATATAATAACGTGACAGTATAGGTGTAAGCGCTTAAGGCAAGTCCATCCTTATCATGCCCGCCCTGGTAATAAAAGCCTGCATTTATACCCCATTGATCTTTAACACCAATTGAAGGACTGATTAATAAGCCGGTTGTGTACCTTGTATTTACGCCAGGCTGGTTAAACCGGCGCCCGTAAATATAGCCTTCATCACCACCCGATACATTTTTAACGGAATCGAGTTTGTATTTACCAAATTGATCTGTTAGGAAAAGGCCTGCTATCTTTGTTTTGTTTATTTTTTTAGCGACATATAAGTACTCCAGCGATTTATAGTTCTGATTTAAACCGTTTGTACCAGGCGGATTTAAAAATGCCGGGCTGCCCGTTTTTGAACTGATGCCGGCGGCATTAATAAGCGGGATAAAGCCCGGGGGAGTATTTGCCAGGTTGCCTTTGCTGTCTTTTATCGTCGCAGGTACATTTGCAGGGGTATAATAGGTGCCATTGTAGTTAATGGCGTCAGAACTTTGATTAAACGCCAGGCCAAGGTCAACCTGCCAGCCCGATTGCATGAGCTTAAAAACCAGTGCATCGTGCCTGCGCGCCTGTTGCAGCCAATCTGAAGCGCCCAAAAGACGCTCATCATCATAAACAAGCTCCTGTCGCCCTGCCCTGATACCGAAATATTCTATAAATGATGACTTAAAAGATGTGTCTTTTTTGTTGGAAAGGATCAATTCGGCCCATGCCTCATGCAGTCCCAGTCGGTTACCATCATTAATTGTGATTGTAGATGCATCCTGCCCCCAGAGCCTCACATCTTGTACCGATGCGTGAAATATAAGCCTGTTATTTTTGTAATTGAGAGTAAGGCGCGTTCGTTGCGATACAAAGGCGGCATTTTTACTACTTGTCGGTGCTAATGTTCCGTAACCGTCACGTAATTCACCTCTTGTTTTCAACTGGCCCGTAAAAGACAGTTGTGCCGAAGCGTTATAAGAAACAAAAAATAGTATAATTAATACAATTTTGCCAATAGTATATTCATTACATACATTTTTGTACATTTGAGTTGGTTTTTTTATTGTTAAAGCGATTAAAAACTGTTTACCCTGTCTGGGAATGCGACCTCCCGGCAGGGTTTTTTTTATTGATTTTTTTGTTTTATCATAAGCTATGCGTTTATTGATTGTATTTGTGTTTTTATTTCAATAAATATACCTTATTTAATACTTTTATTCAAGTAATTAAGCTTATTAAGGTGATTTTTATGATTAAAGTCGTGTAAATATCCATTTTTTAATAAAAATTGAATTTTTGCTAAATTAAAAATTGCCAAAATGAATTTATTGCAATTTTTTAATTGGTAACAAACTCAATTATATCAATTAAAATGCTTTTATGGGTTAAATAATTCAGTTATTTCGCTATAAAAAGCCATATAAACTAAAAAATAAAAATAAAAGCACATTTTTACGCGATAAATAGTAGAAACTAACAGCATAATGAAATGAAAAAAGACGCCAGGTGTGATAATAAAACTTGTTTCTTGTGTCAAAGTTGTATTAAGGAGTGGTTACCTGCAATATCTGCCAACAAAAAGAACCTTACTGTTAAAAAAGGCCAGGTTATTTTTAAAGAAGGCGACCCCGTTGCGGGAATTTATTTTGTTTACCAGGGCAATGTGAAAATCCACAAAAAATGGGGTGCTGATAAGGAATTGATTATACGATTTGCCACTAAGGGAGCCATTTTTGGGCACCGGGTATTGGGTAAGCATGCGTCACATTATCCCATTTCGGCAACAGCACTCGAGGCGGGTGTTATTTGCTATATAGATATGGAGTTTTTTGAAGCTACCATGAAGGTAAATTGGGATTTTACTTATCAATTGATGTTGTTTTTTGCAGATGAGTTGCAGGAGGCCGAAAAGAAAATGCGTAACCTGGCGCACATGTCGGTAAAAGGAAGGTTGGGTTATGCATTGATGGCCTTGCGTGATCAATTTGGCATTAACCCTGCCGGATATCTCGATATCGAGCTTACCCGGCAGGATCTCGCCTCATTTGTCGGCGCAACATACGAGACGGTTTTCAGGGTAGTTAATGAACTGGTTCAGGAAAATATCATCATAACAAATGGCAAAAAGATATGCATTGTTAATAGTGATAAATTACTGGCGCTAACGCATGATGTAATAGTTAGTTAGGCAATGCCTATAAAAACTTTGCCATCATTTATCTTTACAGGATAAGTTTCAATCATCAGGTCTTCGTCGCCAAGGCAATCGCCGGTAAGTAAAGAAAATGTTTTTTTGTGGAAAGGGCAGGCAACTTTTGGCTCGCAACTTTCGCCGGTGCTGCCTATCATGCCGCGTGAAATCACCATTTGCTGTTTGTGCGGACAAAGGTTTTGGGTGGCGTACCACTCATTACGGCGAGTGAAGTTAAATATGGCTATTTGTTTATCGCCGTGTTTAATGCATGATCCGCCATTTTCCGGCACATCATCAACATAGCAGGCCATTATCCATTGTGTTGCTGTGTTTGTCGCTGTCATTGTGGTTTCCATGTTGTATTTGATTTGAAGATGCGGGCGCTAAAAACAAGTCGCTGCATCGTGGTTTTTATTTTTGAATTTTAACTTTTGAATTTTCAGCCTACCATTCTTTAGCCCGTACCTGTTCGCGCAACGGTTCAAATTGAGCATGCGGGTCTTTTTCGTCAGGAGCGTTGATGAAGTGGGCAAAACGCTTGCGCATGGCCGGGTCATTTACAGCTTCTTTCCACTCACAGTGATAGCTGCTTACCAGCGTTTGCATTTCTTGCTCAAGCTGCTCGCCCAACCCAAGGCTGTCATTTACAATTACATTTTTAAGATAGCTCATGCCGCCATCCAGCTTATTAAGCCAGGTTGCGGTCCGGGTTAACTGGTCGGCAGTTTTAATGTAGAACATCAGGAACCGGTCCAGGTATTTTACCAATGTTTTTTTATCGATGTCGGTAGCCAATAGTTGAGCGTGCTGTGGTTTGGAGCCGCCGTTGCCGCATACATATAAGTTCCAGCCTTTTTCGGTAGCAATAATGCCAAAGTCTTTTGATTGTGCTTCGGCGCATTCCCGGATACAGCCGCTAACTCCGCCTTTTATTTTATGCGGTGCGCGAATGCCCTTGTATCTATCCTCTATTTCAATGGCAAATGTTACACTGTCATGTAAGCCAAAACGGCACCAGGTGCTGCCCACGCAACTTTTTACCGTGCGCAACGCTTTGCCGTAGGCGTGCCCGCTTTCAAAGCCGGCATCAATAAGTTCTTCCCAAATCAAAGGGAGGTCGCTCAGGTGTGCCCCGAACATATCAATGCGCTGGCCCCCGGTTATTTTGGTGTATAAACCATAACGCTTCGCTACCTGGCCAATAACTATCAATTTATCCGGAGTAATTTCTCCTCCCGGAATTCGCGGAACTACAGAATAGGTGCCGCCTTTTTGAATATTTGCCAAAAAACGGTCGTTGCTATCCTGTATTGCTTCCTGCTTTACAATAACATCGTTCCAAAGGCTTGATAAAATGCTGGCTACAACAGGCTTGCAAACTTCACAGCCGTCGCCTTTGCCGTAATGATCGAGCACAAGGTCATAAGTCTTTAACTCGCCTATTTTTACCAGGTCGAAAAGTTCCTGGCGGGAATAGTCAAAGTGCTCGCAGATAACACTCTTAATATACTGCCCGTTGGCTTTCATGGTTCCGGCTACGAGATCTTTTATCAGCGGCATGCATCCTCCGCAACCCGTACCGGCTTTGGTGCATTTTTTTATACCTTCAACACTGGTTACGCTACCATCGTTCACGGCGGCACAAATAGCACCTTTGGTAACCGCCTCGCACGAGCAGATCAGCGCGTCATCGGGCAAGCTCATTACGCCTGCGCCGGTATTTGCCTCGCCACCCCTCGATCCTAATATCAGATCCTCCGGATCGGCTGGTAATACAATATTGTTATTAACCGTTTGAAGCAGCATGTTATAGGCGTCGGCATCGCCTATCAAAATTCCGCCCAAAAGGTTTTTACCGTCGTTGGTAATATTGATGCGTTTGTAAATGCCTTTGTGTGTGTCCTTAAATAAAATAGTGCGACAGTCTGGTTCTGTAATAAAGGCATCGCCAAAGCTGGCCACATCCACGCCGATGAGCTTTAGCTTGGTGCTCATATCATACCCGTGGAAGCCTTTGTCTGCGGCAGTTAAATGAGCGGCGGCAACATCGGCCATTTCATAGCCGGGGGCAATTAAGCCATATATCATTCCCTCATAAAGTGCACACTCGCCAATAGCATAAATATGCTCATCGCTGGTTTGCATTTTTTCGTTCACTATGATACCACCACGGGTGCCAACATGTAAACCCGCCAGTTTTGCCAATTCATCGCGCGGCCGGATGCCGGCAGAGATTACCAGCATATCAACCGGTAGTTGGTTATCATCAGTGAATTTTAAAGAATCGATCTTTTTATCGCCGGTAATGGCTGCCGTGCTTTTGTTTAAATGGATATTTATACCGAGCTGACTCAATTTCATTTGCAGCATTTTACTCCCTGCAGAATCTATTTGCCGTGGCATCAGGCGCGGCGCGAACTCTATAACGTGGGTTTCTGCAATACCAAGGTCTATTAATGCTTTGGCGGCTTCCAGTCCTAATAGGCCTCCACCCATAACAGCGCCTCGTTTGGAGGTGACTGCCCAAGCCTTTATTAGTTCAAGGTCTTCAATGGTGCGGTAAACAAATACGCCTTCCTTTTCAATTCCCGGGATATCTGGCACGAAAGCAGAGGAGCCGGTTGCCAGAACGAGGTAATCGTATTTAAGGGTTGTGCCTTTTAGGGAGTGGATGGTTTTTTCTGCGCGATTTATTTCCTGGATAGGGTCATTCAGGTGCAATGCGATGTCATTATCTGCGTACCAGGCTAAAGTGGAAAGCGATAAGTCGTCGGCTGTTTTGCCGTTAAAATATTCGCTGAGGTGCACCCGGTCGTAAGCATGACGCGGTTCTTCGCCGAAAACAATGATTTGGAACTGTGCTGATCGGGCTAAAAGCTTTTCGCAAAACTTATAACCTACCATACCGTTGCCAACTACAATAATGGTTGGTTTTGACATGCCGGTTTTTTTTATGTTAAAGCAATTTTCAAACTAAAATGAGTCAAATGCGACCTTGATTTCATTTTACATCACAATTATAGCTTTAAAATTTGTTTTATAAAAATTTAAATGCATTTTTTTATTAAATAAATCATAACAAGTGTTCATTTATTTTATAAATTGGCGTTATTAATATAATTTATGTCATTATTTAGATGTTTTAATGAACTTTATTTTACGATAACTTAAAAATGACTCAAATAAAATCGACTTAAATCTGATTTTATGTCTATAAATTGAAAAAAATGAAAAAAATAATAGAAAAACCTGAACTTTTTGTGCTTGGAGCCGGCCCCGGGGACCCGGAACTGATAACAATGAAGGGATACAAGGTGTTGCAGCAGGCAAATGTCATATTGTACGACAATCTGGCTAACAGCGAATTGCTGGCGATTAGCCGCGATGATTGCGAAAAGGTTTACGTTGGCAAGCAGCCTTATGGCGATTATACCCCGCAGGAGACTATTCATGAACTGATAAAAGAATATGCGTTTACTAAAGGCAACGTAGTCAGACTTAAAGGCGGCGATCCCTTTATCTTCGGCCGCGGATTTGAGGAGATCCTTTACGCCCGTCAACATGGCATAACCACACATTATATACCGGGTGTAACCAGTATGCAGGCATCGGGCCTGGAAGATATCCCCTTAACACATCGGCTGGTAAGTGAAAGCGTATGGATGGTTACCGGCACTAAAAAGGATGGCAGGCTCTCCGCTGATCTTGTTTGCGCAATGCAAAGCAACGCCACCGTAGTTATTTATATGGGAATGAAAAAGCTCGAAGAAATTGCGCTCACCTATAATAAGGCAGGCAAAGGAGATACCCCGGCCGCTATTATTCAGCATGCATCGTTACCCAATCAAAAATCTGCTAAGGGTAAGGTTAAAAACCTTGTAAGCATGGCGGCCAATCATCAGCTTACTTACCCGGCTATAATTATTATAGGTGATGTGGTAAACGTTAATAATTGAAATTATGAAGATCAGGATAAAAGGAAACTCATTGCGCTATCGCCTAACAAAAACAGACGTAGAGAAATTTGGCCGCGAAGGCTATTTGGAAGAAACCAGCAATTTTGGCGGGCAGGTATTTAAATACGCACTAAAACGTTCATTAGCCGAAACGTTAACCGCCGGTTTCAGCAATAACACCATTACCATGTACATGCCTTCGGTTATGGCGAATGAATGGATAATTACAGACAGGGTAGGGTTTGAAAACAATAACGGCCAGCTATACCTGCTTATTGAAAAGGATTTTAAATGTCTTGATAACGTTGCCGAAGACCAAAGCGACAACTATCCGAATCCGTTGAGCATGAAAATGCAGGCTTAGATAGAGGATATAAGCTAAAGCAGCCGTTTTGTATAAAACAGCTGCTCTTTTGATCAAGCCTGGTCTTTTCTTATCGTTGATTTCCAGGGATGGCGATCCATTCAGCATAAATTGTTTTTCCGAGGAATACAGGATGCTCCGGTGCTAAAGTGTCCCCGCTAATTGCCGCGCCGGAATATAATGCATTACCATCTGCATTTATATCATAATCTTTATGTGTTGCCTGTGCATATTGTCTTATCCACGCGGTCATGGCAAATTTTTCCGGTCCGCCTATTTCCAGGATCTTATTGGCTGGTTGCGCAACTGCAACTTCTGCCATAAAAAGCGCAACATCTTTGCTGGCAATCGGCTGAATATTGGCATCCGGAATCAATACTTTACCATCGGCTAAGCTCATTTGCAGAATGCCGCCCGCAAATTCAAAAAACTGTGTAGCGTGAACTATGGTAAAAGGAATACCTGCCGCCCTGATCATATCTTCCTGAACCTGTTTAGCGCGGAAATAACCACTTTCCAGTAATTTTTGCGTACCCACTACCGATAGGGCAACATGGTGTTGCACGCCTGCTTTCTTTTCGGCAGCAGCCAGGTTTTCGTTAGAGGTTTTAAAGAAATTCATCACCGCATCGTCTTCCCATGATGGCGCGTTCGACACGTCGACTACAGTATGTGCGCCTTGGAGCACTGCATCTAAACCCTCGCCGGTAATTGTGTTTACCCCGCTGTTGGGCGATGCTGCAATCACTTCATGTGTAGTATGTTGTTGCAGTTGATTAACTAATTGACTACCAATAAGGCCGGTTCCGCCGATAACTACTATTTTCATCTTTTTAATTATTTGGTTTGCTTGATACAAAGATGGAAATAGCAGCGCCGCGAAAACTTAAGCTGGTTTAAGAAACATATTCATGCGCCAGTATTGCTAAAGTTTCGGTCGAAACGCCCATATAAGAAGCAAAAATAGCGTCGGGGATTCTTTTGATTAATTCGGGATAGGTGTTCCTGAAATGGTTGTAAAAGTCTTTTTTAGATACTGTAGCAAATGTTTTTTGTTTAAATAGCGCTGCCCCGTAGGCTCGCTCATGAATTTTATTGAAGTACAAAGCCAGCAAGGGAAATTTTGTAAGTAGTGTTTCATAATTTTGCCTGCTGATACACGTAATCTCCGAATCCTCCATCGCGGCAATTGAATATACGGCGGGTTTACCATCGGCGAAGGTTTTATAGTCTGTTATCCACCAGTTCTCCAGTGCAAAATGGATCACCTGTTTGCCATTATCTTCGTAGAACAGGTACAAACAACCGCTATTCACAAAATAAATAGTGTCGCAAATGTCAGTCTCACTTAAAATCAAGTCTTCCGCATTCACTGATCTTGTTTGAAAGAAGGGTAATAATTCTTCCTGCGGTGTGGTAAATCCGGGTACCAGTTTCTGAATATGGCGGTATAGTTGATCGGTCATTAATTACTTTTTTTTTGATTTTTTCTTTCTCAATTCACTCAGGTATTCAGGGGTAAATCCCAAAAAAGAGGCCAATACCTTTTGCGGTATGCGCTGAAGAAAGTCGGGGTATTTAGATTGGAACAGATCGTAAAATTCATCTTTAGGCATCCTCGATATCATCCGGATGCGGAGCAGTGACGCCGCATAAGCCCGTTCATATATCAATCGGAAATAATGTTCCATGGTTGGGAACTTTGCCAGCAGCAATTCGTAATTCCCGGCGGTGATGGTTAATACTTCTGTATCTTCCATTGCCTGGATGGTGTAAGCCGAATTTCGTCCCGACCGAAATGCGTCCAAATCTGTCATCCACCAGTTTTCCAAGGCAAATTGCAGCGTTTGCTCGGCACCATTGCGGTCTGTAAAGTACAAACGAAGACATCCTTTCACCACAAAAAAATATGACGAACAGCGCTTGTCTTCTTCCTGGAGAATACTCTTTTTCTTAAAGGTTTTTGTCTCAAAAAAGGGCAGTACTGTATCGCCATCTACCTCCGCGCTTACCGTGGTCTTCCGAATGTGTTGTATAAGCGGGTGTATTTCCATTTAAAAACAAAAATCAAAGATAAAAAATGAGACTGAATACCAGATCTTGCTTCCAAATTACCAGGCACCTGATGCATTATTAATGATAATCACTAAATTAGTGACACATTTTACCAAACCTTCGTCAACTATGGAAAGCAAAGCCCGCGATCATAAAACCTCCGAAAGAAACAGGGATGTATATATGCTGATATTGGGAGCTATTATCACTTTCGTATCAACTATTTCAATCACACTGCTTACCAACTGGTACAATAATTCACAAAACGAAAAAGCGAAGAAGTTCTCGATAATTGAGCATTTAGGGCAGGAATCTCAGTTAAGGAGCACCCTGATCAATGATCTTTATAACGCTAAAGGCGATTACAAGCGCAATCCCACTAAAGACAATAAGATCTTGTTAGATTCTGCTTATAGGCGATGTACAATGGCGCGCCTGCGTTATGATGCCGGAAGTGTTGTTTACTATACAGAGCTGAAGAAATTTTTTAGGGTTGCCGACAGAAACTATTTCAACCAAAATATTTACAATAAGTTAGTTGCTATCGGTTTGTTTGTTGAACTTGACAACGATCAGTATGTAAACGGTAAAACTTATGGCCCTGAAAGGATGAGCGTTGAAAACAATATCCAGGCCTTTTGCGATCAATTGTACAATCAGGTTAACTAATATTTATATTAAATTTTCTTTATCTTCACATTTACAGTTCAGAACGGAACAATAAACGCATAATCATTGTTAACAATAAGTAAATCTTAAAAACTATGGGAAAAGGCGATAAAAAAACACGAAAAGGAAAAATTGCAATCGGTTCGTATGGCAAAAAAAGGCCTCATGATCTTAAAAAATCAAAGCCGGCAGAAACCACGCCCCAGGCAGAAAAGAAATAATTGAAAGCCACCCCAGATAGCGGGTGGCTTTTTTATTTGTATTAAATACATTTTTTAAAGGCTTGTATTGGCAGTTTTTTCCAATTTCTGCTATATTCACCACTTCAATCTCTAAATCAATAAAAATTTACCGTATGTACAAAAAGATCTTTCTATCGCTCTGCGTTTTTGCGGCATTTTCCGCCGGCGTTGCCAATGCCCAGGATACCGATCCTAATATGGGGATTATTCCGGCACCGGTTTCTGTAAAAAAAGCGGCAGGAGAGTTTACGCTAAGCCAGGAAACCGTCCTGTTGGCCGATAGCCTGAATAATAAGGCAGTGGTATTCTTGAAAAATTACCTGCAAGACGACGCGCATTTAAAGATCAAACTAAAACCAAACACAGCAGCTACGCTAAATAGTGTGGTTCTTACTTCAAAAGGAGCCGCGACGCTCCCTGCAGGCGGTTATACATTAACCATCACTCCATCTAAGATTACTATTGTTGGCAAAGGCGCCGGTCTTTTTTATGGTGTTCAATCGCTGATCCAGTTGATCCCCTTAGATAAAGGAGCAACGGCAAAGATTCCATGCGCGCAAATTGACGATTATCCGCGTTTCGGGTATCGCGGTTTAATGCTTGACGTAGCCCGCCATTTCTTCCCGGCAACATTCGTTAAAAAATACATCGACCTCATGGCCGCTTACAAGTTGAATAACTTCCACTGGCATTTAACTGATGACCAGGGCTGGCGCATCGAAATAAAAAAATACCCGAAACTAACGCAGATCAGCAGCCGCCGTGCGCAAACAGTTATTGGCAATTATCACGATCGTACGCCGCAACAATTTGATAACACACCTTACGGCGGATATTACACACAGGATGAAATTCGCGATGTAGTTAAATATGCCGCCGACAGGTATATTAATATTGTTCCTGAAATTGAAATGCCGGGCCACTCTGAAGCAGTGCTGGCGGCGTATCCCGAGTTTAGCTGCGATCCGTCATTAACTACTTACAAGGTAGCCGAAACCTGGGGCGTGTTTCATAATATCTATGAACCGTCTGACAAGACATTCGGTTTCTTACAAGATGTGCTGACCGAAGTAATGGCACTTTTTCCGGGAAAATATATCCACGTAGGCGGTGACGAAGTACCAAAAGACGCGTGGAAAAAATCGCAGTTTTGCCAGGACCTGATCAAAAAACTCGGCCTGGTTGATGATAAAGAATCATCAAAAGAAGACAAGCTGCAAAGCTACTTCATTAAGCGTATGGAAGCCTTTATTAATTCCAAAGGCCGCAGGATGATAGGGTGGGATGAGATACTGGAAGGCGGTTTATCGCCAAACGCAACGGTTATGAGCTGGCGCGGCGAATCGGGCGGTATTGCCGCTGCCAAACAAGGCCATGATGTAGTAATGACTCCTGGCAGCGGCGGTTTATACATCGATCAGCAACAGGGTAAATCAAACCTTGAACCGTTGAGCATTGGTGGTTATGATCCGTTAAGCCGGATCTACCGCTACAACCCAACACCTGACGAGTTATCGGCCGATCAGCAAAAATATATCCTCGGCGCACAGGCAAATTTGTGGACAGAGTATATTCCAACCGAAAACAAGGTTGAGTATATGATCCTGCCGCGTATTCTGGCCCTTGCAGAATTAACCTGGACACCGCTTGCCAATAAGAACTATAATGACTTTGCAAATACCCGCTTGCCGGGGCATCTGGCCCGGTTCGATAAAAACGGTTTTACCTACCGCGTACCGGAGGCTATTGGCACAAAAGACACTACTATGTTTGGTGATAAGCTTGTTGTTGACCTTAAAAGCCCGGTTGAAGGTGCTAAAGTTTATTATACCATTGATGGCTACACACCCCGCGAGACAGACATAGAATATACGCACCCTATGACGTACGATGTGCCAGCAGATCAGTATCGCGAGCTGAAAACCATTGTGATCACGCCTTCAGGCAAGCGCAGCCAGGTAACCAGGGCAGTTATGTATAATAAAGCGCCACTACCTGCAATTAATGGCCAGAACACCAACAAAGGCTTAAAATACAAACTTTACAGCGGTGAGTTTACCAGCGTTAACCAGCTGAACACCTCAACCGCGGTTATTGACAGCGGCGTGGTAACCAGCTTTAACACATCAGCAATTAAGAAAAACATAAAAGGCTATGGTGTAATATATACCGGATTATTTCGTATTGATACTGATGGTGTTTATGGGTTTTCGACTGCCTCGGCCAACGGTTCGGCTTTATTGATTGACGATCAGCCGGTTGTTGATAACGATGGTAAACACAGTATGTATGACCAGGGCGGAACAGTTCCGCTGCAAAAAGGATATCATAAGATCACGATAAAATATTTCGACGCTGCAAGCAACGGGAATTTAAAGGTATTTATGACCACGCCGGATAAGCCGAAAGGTGAAATTACGCCGGATATGATGTACAATTGAGATGAATTTAAGCTATCGTTATTATTTTTTGTTGCTGGTAGCCGGCTTGTTTATAGCCGGATGTTCTGAAGATAAAAAACCTGCGGCAACGGTTGTTGTTCCTAAGAAACCGGTTATTATGGCGCCGTTCCGGTACCATGAGTTAATTGAGGTTTCGCCGGGGCAGGACTATGACATATTAAGTTGGGGGCGCGGCGAAAAAACTGCCGGAGCCTTCGAAATATTGCATTCTGATTCGGCTGCAGCAAAATATACGACTACTACCGGCGATCTGGACGGGGACATTATTGACGCGTACAATTCTGATATGGATCTGGATGGCAACCCGGAGATCTTGATCCAGGCCAAAAGTAAGGATACTAACAATTACGTAAATATCTATGCCTTTGAGTTCACCAATGGCAAAGCGAATAAGTTAGACTTTCCGCGGCTCACCAAATCGCAGCGTATGGGGTACCGGGGCAGCGATAATTTTTATATCAAAGATGGCAAGCTGCTTCGCGAGTTTCCCATTTACGACGGCAACACAAAAGAGGCTAAACCCACAGGCGCTAAACGCCAGTTTGAGTATGGTCTTCGTGGAAATGAATTCACCATTAAACAAGTGAGCAAAGATTCGACAGCTATTAAAGCCGCACCTAATAAAGAACCCGTAAAAGCTGCATCTACCGAAAAGAAGGAAACTACTTCGAAAAAGTCGAACAAGCACAAGGAAGAAACTCATAAAAAGAAGAAAAAACGCCATCACCGCAGCAGTGATGATAATAATTGATCTGTTCAATCCGCAACGGGTAGCTTGATGTTTGTGACCTTTGCAGGCTTTCATTTTACGCCCGGATAAAACTATTTGACGCTGTTTTAGTTCAATACAGAAACAGTTGTTATGGAAATTACAGTAGCGCGCAGCCTGCGGCATTGGTGGGTGTTTGTATTCAGGGGGATCGTATTTATTATATTGGGCATTTATGTTTTTACATCGCCCGTCAGTGCATACCTCGCACTTGGGTTTATGTTCGGCCTGGTAATTTTGCTGGCAGGAATTTCAGAACTGATCCACGCTTACCAGGATAAAGGTTCGGCGAATAGAGGGTGGCATCTGTTTGTGGGATTGGTAGACCTGATAATCGGTTTGATCTTACTCAATCACCTTGCTGCCAGTATGGATGTGCTGCGCGTAGTCATCGGCGTTTACTTTCTTTTCAGGGGACTTTCTATTTTTAACTTCAGAGGCTTCGCCCGTAAACCGGTGTGGGTACTGGCAGGTGCGGTGATTGTGCTGCTTTTCGGTATTATGGTTATTGCTAATCCGGCGTTTGGCGCGGCCACCATTGTGATATGGACCGGAGCAGCGTTCATTGTGACCGGAATATTGAATATTATGCTGGGTATACGTATGAAACCCACTGCCGAACGGCTGCTTTGAATTGCAGTATAATAATTTGCTATATTTGATTTTTGCAAATTTTTATGGCACAGGAAATAACTTCTCTCGACGATTTTTATAACGCCACATCTGCGCTTATCCCTAAGGATATTAATAAGGAGATAGGCCACTTTAATGTTTTTAAGATCGATGAACTTACGGCAAACCTGCGAAAGCGGAACGTAATGCCTTATAACCGGAGGGCATACTACAAGATCAGCATGATCATTGGCCATAATAAGGCCCAGTATGCTGATAAGGAAATTGAGATTGAGCAGAATGCCCTATTGTTTGCTACCCCCAAAATTCCATATCATTATATCCCGCAAGACGAAAACCAATTTGGCTTCTTTTGCATTTTTACACACGATTTTTTAATTCAGCATAAAAGTGGTGTGGTACTTGACGATCTGCCAATTTTCCAGCCGGGCGGCTATCCCGTATTTCAATTGACGCCTGATGATATGGAGGATATAATGCTGATCTTCAAAAAAATGTATAAGGAGCTTTCATCCGATTATGTATATAAATACGACCTGCTGCGTAACTATGTTTTGGAGTTGATCCATTACGGGCAAAAGTTACAACCTGCTACTTCATTATATCCTTTGCACACAGCATCGGCAAGGGTATCGTCTTTGTTTATTGAGCTGCTGGAAAGGCAATTTCCAATCGAATCGCCTCACCAAAAACTATCGTTACGCACCGCTAAGGATTACGCCGACAGACTTGCAGTGCATGTAAATCATCTGAATAAAGTACTGAAGGAAAATACAGGCAAAACTACTACTGATATCATCAGCAGCCGCATAGTGCAGGAGGCCAAGATCCTGCTTAAACAGACCGACTGGAACGTTTCGGAAATAGCCTACAGCCTGGGTTTTGAGGAGGTGGCGCATTTCTCGAACTTTTTCAGGAAGCAAACCACGTTAGCGCCACTGGCTTTCAGGTCGTAAAACACTGATTTGAATTTTGCAAACAATGGATTGATGTTTGCAAACGGTGCGGCGGGCGTTGGTGGTAACTTTACATCATAATTAAAAACGAAATAAAGTTTATGAAAAATAGCAAGATCGCACTGGTAACCGGCGGCAGCCGCGGACTGGGTAAAAACATGGCGCTAAGCCTCGCCACTAAAGGCTACGATGTAATACTTACTTATAACAGCAAAAAAGACGAAGCGAATGAAGTTGTTACCGGAATAGAGGCAAAGGGACAGAAGGCCGCTACGCTGCAGTTTAGCGCAGGCGAGATCAAAGGTTTTGACGCTTTCATTGAACAGGTCAAAACGATTTTGAGAGACAAGTTCGACACTGATCATTTTGATTTTCTGATCAATAATGCCGGTATAGGTCACCATGCGCTGTTTACAGAAATGACCGAAGAAAACTTCGACATTTTAAATAATATCCATTTTAAAGGCGTGTACTTCCTCACGCAAAAGGCATTACCGCTGATTAACGATGGCGGTCGCATTGTTAACATATCGTCGGGATTGGCGCGTTTTGCAATGCCGGGTACTTCGGCTTACGGCTCAATGAAAGCGGGCGTTGAACAGTTAACACGTTATCTGGCTAAAGAGCTTGGCTCGCGTGGCATCACTGTCAATGTTGTGGCCCCTGGTGCTATCGAAACCGACTTCAGCGGCGGCATGGTGCGCGATAATCCGGACGTAAATAAACGCGTTGCCGAGATTACTGCGCTTGGCCGTGTGGGCTTGCCCGATGATATTGGTGGTGTGGTTTCATTCCTTTGTACAGAAGACGCAAGGTGGATTAACGGACAGCGCATCGAGGTATCAGGCGGGATGATGTTATAATTAATGTGCGGATAGTTTGAAACCTATCCCGATAGACTTTGGCCGGAGGTAACCCCTCCGGCTTTTTTGCTGGCTTGCGGTGCAGAAATTATTGTTGTTATATTTATAAAAATATCAGCCAATGAAAAAAACGATCTGCACCCTGCTTTTTGCCTGTTTAGGAATTGGTTTTGCAGCGGCAAACGCACTGCCCGAGCCGGTTATACCCAATAAAATTGCCGACCGCTATGTTGCAGCTAAGTATGAGAACATTGGTGGCTATTTAGGATACCGGATGAACGTGAACCTGGAGAATCGCTTACTACGGATCGATTCGGCCATTTTGCTGTCGGGGTTCAGGCACAGGCCGGGTTCGCAGACATGGATTGGAGAACACGTGGGCAAGTTTTTGTTTTCGGCGTCGAAAACCTATGCGTATAGTCATGATGAGCGGATCAAGCATTTGATGGATGATATGGTGAGGAAATACATTGTTTGCCAGATGGACGACGGCTATATTGGTACTTACCTTGAAAAGGACAGGTGGACAGAATGGGACGTATGGGCGCATAAATATGCCATTATAGGCTTGTTGAATTATTATTCGGTTACGGGTTATGAGCCCGCCTTGAAAACCGCCGAGAAGGCCGCCGACCTGATCTGCCGCACCTTCGGCGATGAACCTGGCAAACGTGACCTTATGGTAGCCGGTGAGCATAACGGCCTGGCGCCGGGTAGTATTCTGGAACCAATGGTTGATTTGTACCGGTATACCGGTAACATGCGTTATCTCAATTTCTGTAAATATATTTTACGGGCGTTTGAAAGCCCTGCCGGGCCGAAGATTGTAAGCGGTTTGGAAAAATATGATGATGTGGCCAGGATTGGCGATGCCAAGGCTTATGAAATGCTTTCGTGTTTTTTGGGTATCCTGAAATATTATAAGCTAACGGGTGAGGAAAAATACCTGAATCTCATGAAAACCGCCTGGACCGACGTTCAGAAGAACCGCCTGTATATTACCGGTACAGCGAGCGACCATGAGGTATTCCATCCGGCGGGAGATCTGAAAGCTGAAGTAAAAAATGATATGGGCGAGGGCTGCGTTACCGTAACCTGGATACAATTTAACCTGCAACTGCTACAGATAAGCGGACAAGCTAAGTATGCTGAAGAACTGGAGCGCTCGGTTTATAATCATTTGCTCGCAGCCGAAAATCCTCAAACAGGATGCGTGAGCTATTATACTGCTTTGCAAGGCGTGAAGCCTTACCGCTGCGATCAGGGATTTTCATGCTGCTTATCGAGCGTGCCAAGGGGGATATCACTGATACCCGAAATGATGGGCGGCAATGTGGATGGTGTATTCACTGTATTACTTTATGAAAACGGCACAGCATCGGCTAACATTACTGTTAGAGACGGATCGTCCGTTCAGCTTGGAATTAAGTCGACAACCAGGTTCCCGGCAGAGGGAAAGGTTGATTTTGTGGTCGCACTTTCAAGGCCTGCCGATTTCAAGTTGAATTTCCGCGTGCCGGAATGGAGCGGGAATTTTACGGCGAAAGTTGGCGGGAAAACATGGAAAGGGAAAAAGGGCGAACTGCTCACTATTGAAAGGCTATGGAATCCCGGCGATAGGGTAAGCATCAGTTTTGATATGCCGCTGCAGGTACTGCCGGGAGGCAGGTCATATCCCAACTCGGTCGCGATTAAACGCGGGCCGCAGGTGCTGGCGTGGGATCAAAGCCAGAATCCGGGCATCAGGTTAAGTCAGATCAGTGCAACAAAACAAAATTTTATAAAGCCGGCTATGTTCACCCTTCCGAAGGAGTGGGAGTGGAAGGAAGCTTACAGCGTGCCTGTAATGGTGAATAATAAAGCTAAAACGATGGTGTTGGTGCCATTCGCGGAAGCGGGACAAGGTTCGGGTAATGTTGCAGTTTGGTTGAACCGCTAAACCGATGTTTGGATTACATAGTTTGAATTATGTAATTTTGTTGTCATGGCGGATATTGAAACAATAGAAGAATTTTATAAGCAAAAGTGTAATTGGATGCCTGATGATCTAAGTCAGGATATGGGGCATTTCAATTGTTTCAGGTTAGAGGATCTGAATAAACCCAGCACACCGGCGCTTAAATACAGTCGCCGGGATTTTTATAAGATCAGTCTTTTTACAGGGAAGGCTATTTATCACTACGCCGACAGGAGTATTGAGGTAGATGGGAATACGCTCATTTTCTTTAACTCGCAGGTGCCATATACGCTCGAGTCGATGTCAGAGCACCGTACAGGCTGTTTTTGCATTTTTAAGGAGTCGTTTTTTACGGACATTATTCGCAATAATATTCATGAACTGCCCATGTTTGTCGCAGGGGGCAGGCCATCATATAGTTTAAATGATCAGCAACATAAGGACTTGACCCAGATCTTCGATAAGATGCATTCCGAGATCCGGTCCGATTACCGGTATAAATATGACCTGCTGCGCAACTATGTAACCGAACTGATCCATTACGCTTTAAAGATGGAGCCTACCGAAACCATTTATAAGCATCCTGACGCTAATTCGCGTATTACGGCGGTATTTACAGAGCTGTTGGAAAGACAGTTCCCCATTGAATCGCCATCGCAGCGGTTTACTTTGCGGTCGGCAAAGGATTTTGCTGAACAGTTGTCAGTTCATGTCAACCATTTGAACCGGGCCATAAGGCAAACAACCGGTAAAACCACTACCGACCATATTTTTGAACGCCTCACTAACGAGGCTATTGCATTGTTAAGACACACCAACTGGAACATAGCTGAGATTAGCTATTGTCTCGGTTTTGAAGAACCCGCCCATTTCAATAACTTTTTCAAAAAACAAACTGCAAAAACGCCATCTGTTTATCGTTTTGTTTGAATTTTGCAAGCATTGGTTTGAATGCTGCAACCGCTTGCCTTTTTGACGCCTTAATTTTGTAGTATGAAAAACAGCAAAATTATGGAAAACAGTAAAGTATGGTTTATTACCGGCGCTTCGAAGGGTTTTGGCCTGAGCCTGGTGAAGCAGTTGCTGGCTTCGGGTCAGAAAGTAGCTGCGACGTCGAGGTATGTGGCCAGCCTGGTAAAAGCGGTGGGTGATGTTTCTGAAAATTTCTTGCCCCTGTATGTTAACCTGGCCGACGAAAAAAGCGTTGACGAGGCAGTTGAAACAACTATCAATACCTTTAACCGCATAGATGTAGTGATCAATAACGCAGGGTACGGCATTGGCGGCAGCATTGAAGAACTGACCGATGAGGATGCACGCGAAAATTTTGATGTGAACGTATTCGGCACATTGAACGTTATCCGCGCTGTATTGCCGCAGATGAGGCAGCAGATGTATGGTCACGTTATCAACATTTCTTCTATTGCCGGTATCGCTCCGGGAACCGGTTGGGCGCTGTATGCCGCTACCAAGTTCGCGGTGATTGGTTTATCAGAAGTATTGGCCGATGACGTGAAGGAATTCGGCATAAAGGTTACCGTTGTTGCTCCCGGTGCGTTTAGAACAAGTTTTCTAAATCCGGATTCGCTGGTAATGACCGAAAATCCGATCGATGCTTACCAAGCCGTCAGAGCTTCACATGCCCGTTATATGCAAATGGACGGCACCCAGGCCGGTGACCCGGAGAAAGCCGCCGCAGCAATGATCCAGATTGCCAATGATGAAAATCCGCCATTGCATTTGCTTTTAGGCGAAGATGCCTATAACCGTGCAATGACCAAATTAGACGCATTGGATAAGGAATTCAGGATGTACGAAGAGTTGTCGAAATCTATGGCGTACCAGGGATAGTTTTGCAACAGGCAGTTTTCAGTAAACAGTACGGGGAATTAACCACATTATTTCATTTTTCCAGCGAACAGGCAGCCATTTCAAAATAGCTGCCTGTTTGGTTTTATCGACTTCGGTCGTAAAGTTATGTCAGTTAATTTTCAACAAAAATTCACTTATCGCAGTTGCTTTGGCGTTATCTGTAGCGGTGATGCTGATATTATAATTGCCCGGGGCGGCTTTTCCGTTGATGATTTTGGTCACTGCATCAAAGGTTAGGCCTTCAGGCAAACCGGCAACTGAAAGGGTTAACGTATTATTCCCGTCGTCATCAAAAAAGGTATTCCCCGGAACTTTGAAACTATACTGTTGCCCTGCCTTTGCAACCTGCGTTTTAATCGAATCTTTTACATATGGCTCAAAATTGGAATGTTTCAATTTTTCAAGCAGGTTATCAAACCTCACCCAAAGAATACCGCAATCCTGCGCACTGTGGCCGTGTGTATAAAACAGGTATTTGCCGTCGGGTGTTACATATTCGCCCCAACGGTGCGCTTTATCATTATTAATTAACGGACCGAGGCTTTTGGGATTTGTCCACGTATCATCAGGTTTGTGAAAGCTGATGTAAAGTTCACATTCAAAATCCGGCTGCTCTTTCGCGCTTACAATCATATAAGACTCATCAGGCGCTACAAAGAAATCGCCATTAAAGCCGGGAGCATTGATGGGAATGCCCAGGCTTCTTATGGTTGTGTCCTTTCTTGAAGCATCAATTCGTGCAAATTTGGCGTTATTCCAGTCACGCGATCCCCAGGTACCATTGCTGCCCAGGTACATATTCCCGCTGTTGGTAAGCGTAAAATCATAAAGGATATAACGTCGCTCGAGGTAAGGCTCCGGCTTCGACCAGCCGGTATCATTACGGTGTATCGCAGCTATCTGGTCGAAACCATTTTGCCGGTGGGCTGATCCGCCCATGAGATACATGGTTTTTCCATCTTTTGAAAAAGACGGGCCATAATAATGCGCAATAAGTACATAGGGGCCTTGCCATTTACCATCTATGTACTTCATGTATTTGAGCTTTTGATTTTTAGTGTCGAACCAGGTGGTGTTATAACTGTAGTAAAACTCCTTTCCATCTGCAGAGAAGGCGACCCGGTCGCCCGCCCAGGCGCCTTTCCCGGCCAGTAATCCTTTAGCAAATATTTTCGGGGTATCTGCGGGCGGCGCCTCACCAAGGTAGGCGTCACGGGTTCCCCATAAAGTAGCCGGCGCTTTGCACGAAGATGCAATCACTAATAATGCGATTGATAATAACTGTGATCTGTTCATGATGATTTATTGATTAGTTGTTGAAGTTTCCTGCGCAACATTTTTACCGCTAACAGCGTCATCGTATAACGTTTGGGAATATGCTTGAAGACCGACCGCCAGGAATGAGTTCAGGAATAAAAATTTGAGTTTGTTCAATTGTTTAGTTTTAATTTGCCGTTAATAATTAGGTTGGTTTTTCGTTTGGCGACCTAAAGCTAAGCGGTGCATTTTTAAATGGCGATTCATAACGAGTTCAAGTTTTGTCAAGTTTTATCACTTTGAATATCAATGATATCTGATATCGGTAAGCTACTATCCATTATTGAGCAGCAACTCGACTGGGGCGACCCGGCTACATGGCAGATCCGTGATTTCGAGATCCTGAGTCAGCTCATTTTTGATAAAACGAAGACCGTTTTGAGCGCAAGCACGCTGCGGCGACTCTGGGGCAGGGTAGAGTACAAGCATTTGCCGAGCGCAACCACGCTCGACACTTTAGCCCAGTTTGCCGGGTTTGAAAACTGGCGGGCATATTTAAAGCAGCAGAAAGAGGCCGCGGGAATAAAAAAAACAGACCCGCAAGCGCCGGCAGCAATTGCAAAACCACAATTCGGGCTGACCATTGCTGTTATACTCGTAACCTTAGCTTTGATAGCCATTGCCGTGTTTTATGCGAGCAATAATTTTCAACCTGCTTCAGTCGACGCCAGTTACAAATTCAGCAGTCAGCGGCTTACTAACGCTATCCCTAATTCGGTTATATTTAATTATGATGCTATTGCAGCGGGTACAGATTCTGTTTATATACAGCAATCGTGGGACCCAGGAACCAGGACGCAGGTTAGTAAACATGACCATCAGCACACCTCAGTTTACTATGAACCGGGTTTTTACCAGGCCAAATTGATCGTCGGGAAATCGGTTGTTCGTGAGCATAAGTTGATGATCCCTACTGCGGGCTGGCTGGGTATGATTGAGGATAGGCCTATCCCAATTTACCTTAACGCTCCCGATTTTAGTCAAATGAGTATGCTGGATCTACCTATATCGGTTATCAAACAAAAGAATGTGAGCATGCAGCCTAAGCCAATTTATGTCAAATATTACAACGTAGGGAATTTTGAACCGGTAGCGATAAGGAATTTTAGTTTTAGTGCGGAGATCAAGAACAACTACCGCGATGGCGAAGCTGCCTGCCAATTTAGCCAGATCGATCTTATTACCGATGCGGGGCCTATTATTATACCGCTGTCTATCAAAGGCTGTGTTTCTGACCTAACCCTTTTCAGCGTGGACTGGGTCATTTCCGGAAAAAAAGCAAATCTTTCGGGCTTTGGGGTGGATCTATCGCAATGGGTAAAGGTTTCATGCAAAAGCACGGCTACCAAAATACTTTATTTTGTGAATGACAAGCAGGTGTTCGAGTTTCGACTGCCAGCAAAAGACGTAAAGATAGTAGGGGTGGGTTTCGGATTTCAGGGCACAGGGTCTGTAAAAAACATTGAACTGCACGGGAAAGACAGCGTGGCTTTCCGGGCCTTTTAAGCATTAATAGCGGGGGTACCTGTCGCTTTTGTTCGCACCTATGGAGCGAGAAATCTTTATGCACCTTTTTCTACCAATATTTGGCTCCGATGGGGCCAATAGGAAATGCTTTTTATTTTGAATTAAATGTGTTTTACAGGATTGTTCTTTGGTGTCAGCGTCATGATATAAGCATAAATGGCATCCACTTCTCTGTCGGTTAAATATTCAAATTTATCCATCGGAGGCCTCAATGTGCGGTTAGGTGCTCGCCCGTGTTTAACAGCTTTCAGAAAATCTTCTTTCGAGTAGTTGCCTATGCCGGTATTCTTGTCAGGTGTGATATTCGATGCCGTGATCCCGGCGCCATTCTCGCTTTTAAATTTAATCCCACCGGCCAGGTAACCTTTGGTTTGTTCGGGATTGATTGAATTTATCGATCGCAGGCTTTTAGAATGGCAGTGATAACACCCCACATTATCTACCAGATACCGGCCTAAAGCAACCGGGTCTGTTGGTCGTTTAACATTTGAACGATAAGGCGCCGGATTTGCCTCGAATCCGTTGTAAGCCTTCCCGATCAACGTATAATGTGTTTGGCCTGCGCTTCTATCACTCGCTGCAAGAGCCGGATCATCCGAACGAAGGAAAGCAATAATGTCGTTCACATCCTCATCGGCCATGTTTGGGCGTAGCATATAGGCGAGGAAACGGCCATCTTTCGCCACGCCGGTTTTGAGCAAATACCTGATTTGCGCATCGCTGTATTTCGCCGTCATACCATGACTTGCTGAATGGGTTAAATTGGCCGAATAAACTTTTCCGGCTATACCTGGCACGTCAAGGATCGGGTTGCCCGTAAACTTCTTAGCTTCATGATTATAATGGCAGCCTGCACAAATAGTGAATGTAAGCGCTTTGCCATGTTCCACATTCTGACTGTTAACCACGGCTTTGTAGTCGCTTGTCGTCGTATCAAAATGTGTTTTACAACCGATAATTATAACGCCGGCCAGTATCAAACTACTGGCTATCAAACCTTTGTTTTCCATAGTATAGACATTACTTATACTACAAGCCGCGCCTAACAATGTTTTAGAAAGGTACCTCTTAATAAATATTCTCTGTGAATACCGCTGTGGTATTTTAACCGCGAAGCGCACGGAGAAGGCACTGAGATCACGGATATAAATATTTCCGCTCTGCTCGAAAAATTCTAAATCCTTATATTTTTACATACTTTAGCACACCATGGAACCTAAAAACAATAAGAAGACCATACGCGCCTGGGCCTTTTTCGATTGGGCAAACTCGGCGTATAACCTCGTAATCACTTCAACCATATTCCCGGCATACTACGTGGCGCAAACAGAAAATAAAGCCACGCATGATCAGGTCTCGTTTTTCGGGATGAAGTTCATCAATACCGCACTGTCAAATTATGCACTGGCAGCCGCCTATTTGATAATGGCGATCCTGTTGCCTATCTTGACCTCGATAGCCGATTACCGCGGCAATAAGAAGATTTTTATGCGCGCCTTTACCTGGCTGGGGGCGCTTGCTTGCTGCGGTTTGTTTTGGTTCGATAGCTCAAATCTTGAATTCGGTATTATCTGTTTTGCACTCGCAGCTATTGGTTATGCAGGCGGATTTGTGTTCTATAATTCTTACCTCCCCGAAATTGCTACGCTTGACATGCAGGATAAGGTAAGCGCCAAAGGTTTTACTTACGGCTATATTGGTAGCGTGATCCTGCAGATCATATGCCTGGTATTTGTTTTGAAACATGACATGTTCCACATGACGCCGAAGTTTGCAGCACAGCTTTCGTTCCTGCTGGTGGGTTTGTGGTGGATAGGTTTTTCACATATCCCTTTTGCTGTATTGCCGAAAGGTAGCCCAAACGCGCAAACCCGGCACACCAATATACTTAAAGGCGGCTTTATAGAATTGGGTCACGTTTGGCAAAAAGTTAAGGGAATGCCGCTGCTGAAACGCTTTCTGCCGGGATTTTTCTTTTATTCCATGGGCGTGCAAACCATTATGCTGGTGGCAGCGGGCTTTGGTGCAAAAGAACTGCACATGGAAACCAGCGGACTGATCACTATCATTCTGATTATTCAATTGGTAGCTATCGGCGGCGCAACGCTGATGTCATGGCTATCAGGCAAATATGGCAACGTAAAGGTGCTGGCAGGAACGGTAGTGATCTGGATCTTTGCCTGTGTGGCCGCATATTTCACAACTACCGTAAATGAGTTTTATGCACTGGCTGTCGTTGTAGGAATGATTATGGGAGGCATCCAATCACTATCTCGCTCCACTTACGCTAAATATCTGCCGCAGGATATTCCGGATACCGCTTCTTTCTTCAGCTTTTATGACGTGACCGAAAAGCTGGCTATTGTAGGCGGTATGGCAAGTTTTGCATTTATAGAGGAACTGACAGGTAGCATGCGTAATTCAGCACTGGCGCTTTGCGTTTTCTTTATTGTGGGATTGTTGTTTTTGCTGTTGCTGACAAGAGCGGAGAAGAATGTGTATGCGACGAATGCCTAATGGTGATGTCTAATTATAATTTAGTTTAATTTGAGGTTTTTTTTGTAAAGGCTGTGGTGCTGTAGGTTTAAAACGTAGCGAAGCGGCAGTCATCCAGGTTTTTTATCCGGTCAATAAGGAACAGGCTGAAAAACTGAAAAATCACAAGGTAGTTAAAATAAGAGTTTCAATTACAGACGGAAGTTTCGATGCGGATGTTAAAGATAAATATGGCGAAAAAGTTAAAGCGCTGTTCAATTTAGTTTAATTAACGAAGCTCAATATTATTTGTTCAAAAGCCGTTGATGTTATTGACGGCTTTTTATGCTTTAAAGCAAATGCTATTAAAGGTCTATTCAACTAAAAGAGCCTAATTATTTTCCGGACAATGATAACTCTAAACTTTTTCTCAAATTAGCAGCTTTAATACGCTGCTATGAAGGTTGAGTTATTTGTACCCTGTTTTATCGATCAGTTATTTCCCGATACCGCTTTCAATACCATCAAGGTTTTAGAGAAGGCGGGCTGCGAGGTACATTATAATCCCGACCAAACCTGCTGTGGTCAGCCGGCGTTTAATGCCGGTTTTTGGGATGATGCTAAAACGGTAGGCAGCAAATTCCTGAATGATTTTGCCGAAGACAGCGTGATCGTAACGCCATCAGCATCCTGCACCGGCATGGTGAAAAACTACTATAACGATCTGTTTACCAATACCACGCTGCATAATAAATGCCGCGCTATACAAGGCAATATTTATGAGCTGACCGACTTCCTGGTAAACATCCTCAAGTTCGATTATTTCGGTGCCGAACTGGATGGGCGGGCAGCTTATCACGATAGTTGCAGCGGTTTGCGCGAGTGCCATATCAAAGACGAGCCACGTCAGCTCTTATCAAAAGTACTTGGCCTTGAATTGGTTGAGCACAAGGATGCAGAAACCTGTTGCGGTTTCGGCGGTACGTTTGCGGTGAAGTTCGATGCCATATCAACAGCCATGGCGCAGCAAAAGGTTGACAACGCAATTGCCGCCGATGCGGACTACATCATATCATCAGATGCCTCGTGTTTAATGCACCTGCAAAGCTATATCGATAAAAATTCTCTCCCAATTAAAACCTATCATATTGCAGATGTGCTGACGATGGGGTGGGGTAATGTGTAAGGTTCGGAATTAGGATTTTTGATATCGGATTGTGCTGGAGGTAGCAAACTAAAATTGGAAGCAGGCTAAATGAAACATAAACTGGACCTCGATACCTGGGCAAGGAAATCTCATTTCAATTTCTTTAACCAGTTTGATGAGCCTTATTACGGGGTAAATGTCAATATTGACTGTACTGCGGCTTATCAAACGGCCAAACAAAACGGCGTATCCTTTTACCTGTTCTATCTTTATCAATCACTGGCAGCTTCCCAGGTTATCGAAAGCTTTAAGTTACGCATTGAGAATAATGAGGTTTATAGATATGACCGTATAGATGCCGGGTCGACGATTGCCCGCCCGGATGGTACTTTCGGCTTTGGCGATTTTATGTATTATCCCGTCTTTGGTGATTTTCAAACCGAAGCAGTTAAAGTAATGAAACAGGTGAGATCTGAGACCAGCCTGCTTTTTTCTCCGGCAATAAATGTTATCCGCTATTCTGCCTTGCCGTGGATAGATTTCACGGCTCTGTCACACGCCCGCATGTTTTCATTTAAAGATAGCGCGCCGAAGATCTCCTTCGGAAAAATGACCGGAAACAACGGGCGTAAGCTAATGCCGGTTTCTATACACGTAAATCATGCGCTGATTGATGGTATTGATCTGGGAAAATATATTGATTGTTACCAGGAATACTTGAACCGGCCGCTATAAATCCGCTTTTTTAAGATACCTTTATAACCATAAACCTGAACATGATGATTACAACACCCCTTGCTTCGCCCGGCGTTTACATTAATGAGGTAAATGCTTTTCCAAATTCAGTAGCACCGGTGGCAACGGCTGTCCCCGCTTTTATAGGCTACACGCCGCAGACTGCGTATAAGGATAAGTCATATACCAACGTTGCGCAGAAGATCAGTTCTTTCCTTGATTTTAAGACAATTTATTGTCTTCCTGATCCGCCTGTGCCTGCTGACCCTGCGAAGCAATACAATCCGCAATATAGTTTAGTGCAGCAGGCGACTCAGCCTGCAGGAAATTACATGATTATTAACGGTAGTTTTTATTCGGTTGAATGTGACCCGAATACTATTTATTACCTGTACAACAGCATCAGGCTGTTTTATGAAAACGGCGGGGGAGACGCTTACATTGTTTCGGTCGGATCATACGGTGCCGCGTCAGGTGCCTATGTGCCGGTAAACTCGCAGATGGCGAACCCAAATGTTTTGCTAAGCGATTTAATGAACGGGCTCAATATCCTGCAAAGCGAACAGGAGCCCACCATATACATCTGCCCCGAGGCTACATTGCTTTCACAGGCTGACAATAGTACACTGATGCAAGCGATGCTGTTGCAATGCGGCAGTATGCAAACCGCCTTGTCTATTTTTGACATTATTGGCGGCAAAGCGCCAGATCCGGTAGCCTATGTAAACGATATCAGCAACTTTCGTTCACAAACCGGAAATGTTTCGTTAGATTATGGCGCCGCCTATTATCCATTCGTGAAAACTAATATTATGCCGCAGACCGGGCTGGATTATACCAACCTGTTTGGCGGCGATATTTCCAAACTGGCGCCAATAATTAACCCTGCAAGCAATATTAATGAAAGCCTGGCCAAGATTCTGGACGCTATACAACATTCGTCAGGAAGCACGCAAACGGTATCGCAATACAATAACGCACTGCTGAATGCCAGTGAGGATTATACCTATATCATGGAAAATATCCTCGCAGATGCCAATACCTTACCGCCATCTGGTGCAATAGCCGGCGTTATGACTACTACTGATAGTACAACCGGTGTTTGGCAGGCACCGGCAAATGTGCCTGTTCAAAGTGCTGTAGCGCTGCCGATTAATTTAACGGATAAGGAACAGGCAAACCTGAATGTCGATGCGGTTTCGGGTAAATCGATAAATGCGATAAGAAATTTTACCGGTCCCGGGATTTTGGTTTGGGGAGCACGTACGCTGGATGGTAATAGTCAGGATTGGCGTTATATTCCGGTTCGCCGCACGGTGACGATGATAGAGCAATCGTGTAAACTCGCCATGCGGGCTTTTGTGTTTGAACCTAACGTGGCTAATACCTGGATTGCGGTTAAATCGATGCTCACCGCATTTTTAACGCAGGTGTGGAGCGAAGGCGGGTTACAGGGCGCATCCGCTTCCGATGCTTTTAGCGTTGAATGCGGCTTGGGGACTACTATGACGGCGGACGATATATTAAACGGCCTGATGAATGTTAGTATTCAAATTGCGGTGGTTAGGCCGGCTGAATTTATAGTAATTACGTTACAACAGCAAATGCAGGTGAGTTAGGAAATCCTGCCTATTTTACCGGCTGGTTTCAATTTTAGTTAATTCATAATGTAAAGTATCGCTATTCCGGACCATGTCCCATTGCATATATTTTCCGTCAAGATGGCTTACTGACACCACCACCGTATCAGACTTTTCCGAGAAGCCCGGGTAACTCAATTTTAAACGATGGCTCTTTTCATCATAACTATATGATGCTTTATTTGCCCGGCTGTTCTCATAAATATATGGATTGGGCGATAGCACAACCTGGCTCTGCCGTTCAAAATAAACATTGGCCCAGTCCATGGCATCGGTTTGCCATTCATTGGTGCCTGCTGATTTACCGTTATGTGTAAAATTGCTCACGGTCCACTTGCCCGAAAAGTAGGAAGGCTTTTCGGCATGGATATAATTGTAAATTTGCCCGGCAGCAACAACAAGCACCAATATCTTTGCAATCGACTTAAAGAAAACCGAACTGATTTCAGGTAGATGTGGATTGTTTGCAAAGAACACTGCTTTAAGGTCGTGCCACCTCAAAAACAACAAATAAAGCAGCGCAAATGTGATGATCAAAGCGTTCATGAAAGCCCCCGCAGCAATACTGTAGAAAATATTGACGAGTACGATATTGATCATTACCGGCAGCAATATACAAACGCCCAGCAGACTCGTACGACGGAACATGAGCAGGATGCCGCCGCCTATCTGGAATAGACCGAGTATAACGGCAAATGTATGCGAATACCCGAAATAGTTCCAGGTGAGCTGAAAGCCATCTAGGCTACCAACGGGTACGTCGGATGTGCTGTAAGGGAGGCTAAATTGAGTTTTCAATATCTTGCCGAAGCCATAAACCGACACGTCGTAAGCAATGTAATAGCGCATTACAGCACGCAGCCAAGCGTGTTTTACTGCCGAATTACCCTTGTGTTTTCTTTCTCTGATGTGCCACAAGATAGAGTAAACTACCGCGCCAACCGTCATGGCAAAACAAAATAATTGAAAATAACGGATGTAATTATTTTCGTTAAAGTAACTTGAATGTGCTGCCATAAAAGACTGAAGCAGCATCGAACCCGTAAAAGTTATTGCGATGCAGAAATATACGCATTCGAAAAATTTACTGAACCAATTGGTTTGATAGGCTGGGGTGATTTCGGGCATGGTTAGGGTTTAAGTTTTAAATATAATAAACAAACGCAGTGGGAGCATTATTTCGCATAATAATTCTATTTTTGCTCCACAAATAATACATCACTTTGTAGGTGATGACGCTGAAACATTTTTTATAAACTTTTAAATCATAGTTGTAGATGATTAACATTACCCTCCCTGATGGCTCCGTACGTCAGTATGAAAGCGGAACATCGTCCATGCAGATCGCGCAGTCGATCTCTGAAGGATTAGCAAGAAACGTATTAGCAGCAGAAGTTGACGGCCAGGTTTGGGATGCAAGCCGCCCCATTGAAAAAGATAGCCACGTTAAATTATTGACCTGGAACGACTTACAGGGCAAGGCTACCTTCTGGCACTCGTCAGCTCACTTAATGGCCGAGGCTTTGGAAGCGCTTTATCCCGGAACCAAGTTCGGTATAGGCCCTGCTATAGAGACCGGATTTTATTACGACGTTGACTTTGGCGACCGCGTCTTTTCATCTGACGAGTTTAAGCAGATAGAAGACAAGATGCTGGAACTTGCCAAAACCAAGGAAGAATATACCCGCAAAGCGGTAAGCAAAGCCGATGCGATAACTTATTTCACCGAAAAGGGAGACGAATACAAACTCGATCTGATCAAAGACCTGCCCGATGGTTCAATTACCTTCTATACCCAAGGTAACTTTACCGATTTGTGCCGCGGTCCGCATATACCTAACACCGGTTTCATCAAGGCTGTAAAACTGATGAGCGTTGCCGGTGCTTACTGGCGCGGCGATGAAAGCCGCAAGCAACTTACCCGTATTTACGCGGTTACCTTCCCTAAGGCAAGTGAACTAACAGATTACCTGCATGTTTTAGAGGAAGCCAAAAAGCGCGATCACCGCAAGCTGGGTAAGGAAATGGAACTGTTCACCTTCTCTGAGAAGGTAGGCATGGGGTTGCCATTGTGGCTGCCAAAAGGCGCTGCATTGCGCCAGCGTTTGGCCGATTTCCTGCAGAAAGCCCAGGTGAAGGCCGGTTATGAGCAGGTGATCACCCCACATATCGGTCATAAAAACCTGTATGTAACGTCGGGCCACTATGAAAAATACGGTGCCGATTCGTTCCAGCCAATTAAAACACCGCAGGAAGGAGAGGAGTTCTTCTTAAAGCCGATGAACTGCCCGCACCACTGTGAGATCTATAAATCGAAACCACGTTCGTATAAAGACCTGCCGGTTCGTTTGGCAGAGTTTGGTACCGTGTATCGCTACGAGCAAAGTGGCGAGCTGCATGGTTTAACCCGCGTACGTGGCTTTACACAGGACGATGCACACTTATTCTGCCGTCCCGACCAGGTGAAGGAAGAATTTAAAAAGGTTATCGACCTGGTGCAATATGTATTGAGTGCGTTAGATTTTAAGGATTACGTAGCGCAGGTGTCGTTACGCGACCCGGAAAACAAAGGCAAATACATTGGTACCGACGAAAACTGGGCCTTAGCTGAACAAGCCATTATTGAAGCCGCTGCAGAAAAAGGCTTGAATACAGTTGTTGAATTAGGCGAAGCCGCATTTTACGGCCCTAAGCTCGATTTTATGGTTAAGGATGCGCTGGGCAGGAAATGGCAGTTAGGTACCATCCAGGTAGATTATAACCTGCCTGAACGGTTCGAGCTGGAATACACCGGAAGCGACAACCAGAAGCACCGCCCGGTTATGATTCACCGTGCGCCGTTTGGCTCATTGGAACGCTTTGTAGCCGTGCTGATTGAGCACTGTGCAGGCAATTTTCCACTGTGGTTATCACCTGAACAATTCATTATTTTGCCGATCTCGGAAAAATATGAAGATTATGCAAAAAAACTTTCAGATTCATTAAAAGATTCCGATATTTGCGGGCTTATTGACTTTAGGGACGAAAAGATAGGACGTAAAATCCGCGACGCTGAAGTTAAAAAGATCCCATATATGCTGGTAGTGGGCGAAAAAGAAGCCGCCGAAGGGTTGGTTTCCGTTCGTAAACACGGTCAGGGCGATTTGGGAAGCATGAGCATTGAAGAATTTAAACAACAAATAATTAAAGAAATAACAGTATAACTTGGCATTAAACAAACCCTTCAACAGAGGACCCAGGCTCCCATTTAAGAAAAAGGAAGCCGAACACAACATCAACCAATTCATCAGGGCTACCGAAGTTCGCCTTGTAGGCGATAACGTAGAAACGGGCATATACTCGTTGCGCGAAGCCCTTGCAATTGCCGAAGAACAGGAACTTGACCTGGTTGAGATTTCTCCAAACGCAGTACCTCCCGTTTGTAAAGTAACCGATTACAATAAGTTCATTTACGAGCAGAAGAAGAAGCTGAAAGAGATAAAAAGTAATGCCAAGCAAACGGTTATTAAGGAGATTAGGTTTGGACCGAACACCGACGACCATGATTTTGATTTCAAGTTGAAACATGCACAGAAGTTTTTAGAATCAGGTGAAAAGGTAAGGGCTTATGTGCACTTTAAAGGCCGTGCAATTGTTTACAAAGAGCAGGGTGAAATTTTGCTGTTGCGCTTTGCCCAGGCATTAGAAGAAGTAGGTAAAGTAGAGCAATTGCCAAAGCTGGAAGGAAAAAGAATGTTCCTTACGGTTACGCCGAAAGCAGCGAAGAAGTAGGTTAGAGATTGGAGAATAGAGATTAGGAAGAAAAAACCTTTCAGCTTTACCTTTCTCCTTTCACCTCAAAGAAGCAATTAATTAAATAAATATATACACACGGTTATGCCAAAAATGAAAACCAATTCCAGTGCGAAAAAACGCTTTTCGATCACAGGAACAGGTAAGATCACCAGGAAGAACGCCTACAAAAGCCACATCTTAACCAAGATGTCGACTAAACGTAAACGTAACCTTACTCACACCAGCTTAGTTTCTGATGCTGACATGGGTAACGTTAAACGTATGCTTTGCTTAGGTAAGTAATTAACAAATTTTTAACCAGGTTTTAGAGTTTTTAAGTTCGGCATGAAGCCGGCACTCACTACCAAAAAAACAAAAAAATGCCACGTTCAGTTAACGCAGTAGCGTCGAGAAGACGCAGGAAAAGAATCATGAACCTTGCAAAAGGTTATTGGGGTTCACGCAGCAAGGTTTACACCGTTGCTAAAAACACAGTTGAAAAAGGTTTACAGTACGCTTACCGCGACCGTAAAACCAAGAAAAGAGAGTTCAGGGCTTTATGGATCCAGCGTATTAACGCAGGCGCCCGTCAGCACGGAATTTCTTACTCACAATTAATGGGCAAATTAGCCGCTAAAGAAATCGGTTTGAACCGTAAAGTTCTTGCTGATTTAGCGATGAACAACCCGGACGCTTTCAAAGCAATTGTTGACGCTGTAAAATAAGTAGAACCCGATTCTATGATATTGAAAAACCCGCTTAACGCGGGTTTTTTTGTTTGTCTTAAACTTATTTTCACTGATTACAGGATAGACTTGACAAAAAAGGCATCAGTAAATCCTGAAATCATCATAGTCCGGAAATTATAATACGATGATCACGCCTTCCTTTTCAGCAATATCCATGTACTGCTTAAAGTTGTTCACGTCATCATCCACCAGCTTTTTGAATACCGGGTTAAGTACGTGGGCCAAACTTGCGCCTAAACCGCCTGCGGGTGGCTGGTAGCTAATAACCACGTCTATCAATGTGCCGCCATCAAATGTGTCGCGAAAACGGATCTTGCCCGCATTGTCTATGATCGAATCAGGCAGCGAACTCCAGCCGATCATGTAACCCGGATCATCATGCACTATTTCTGCATCCCAGCTTACATTGGCAACGCCGGTAGGCAGCTTCAATACCCAGTGTGAGCGTTTTTCGTCTATAACCTGCACATCTTCCAGGTGTTTCATGAACAGGGGCAGATTATCAAGTTTACGCCAGAAATTATAAACTTCCATGCGGGGCCTATCTACGCTGAACGATGTCCGGATGTTTACATTCACAGGTGACATGCTCATTTTGCCCGCCTGTGAGTAAAGCTCACAATGGCCGGTTACGCCGCGGTTAACCAGGTAGCCGCCTGCACCCAATTTTATGATACTGGAAAATGGACTTTTAAATATATTTCGCAAACCTGAAAAGCTTAGCTTTACCCCCGCAGCGATGGAAATATACCGCTCGGGCCAGTTCAGATTGATTTTCGCAGAGCCGTTTACCGGGATCCGCTGTAATGCCGTTGTTGCCATAGAGTAAGAATTTTTAATAGGTTTACCTGTTAAACAACTTTGAACGAAAGTGGTTTTCGTTAAAGTGTAATTGACAAGTGATTTGAGGATGGGAGGATGATTTCACTGATCTATTACCCCACACGTCGTTCTCGCAAAGACATGTATGAGAGTCTCTGTTAATATTTAAACCTGTACTTCGACAGATTAGGCAAATTCTTCTTAGGCCGCTTTAATTCATACTGGTAAATTATCTGACCTAAATTCTTCATAAAAGGAAGGCAAACGGTGGTGTATTCATACTTGTCGTCGTTATAAATACCGTCTTCATTTGATTGAATAACGGCAGTCACAATAAATTCGACGTTATGTTTTGGGTCGATGATGTAGGCGTTGTCAATATCGTATCCATAAGAATCGCCTACCTTATTGAATATACGGATATCAGGATTGATCACCGCAGTACTGTCGCCACCATAGAAAAGGAATTTACAGTAAGCCGGGTAATAGTCAGGACGGTGGTAAGTGGGCTTCACGCTTTCACCGGGGAACATGCTCATGTAGCGATAAATGAAATTATACTGCTCATGTGTAAGATTGAACCGCTGACCGGCTGGAAACGTCTCCGGGAAAAGCAATCGTCTTAAAACCATCTGCATATCGGCAATGGTATACACATTCTTCTCGCTAAAATCGTACGGCTTCATAATTAGCTTGTCGTTTTTATCGATATACCCTTTGCCCTGCAGCATATTGTCCAAATGCATGGGATAATCATTAGCATCGTATTGAGCGGACTGATGGTACACAAGCTTTTGGCCGTTATAAAAATCGATGGCATTGGTGTGCCTTGCCTCTTCACCGCCATCGTAAATGGCTAAACGCCCTATAATACGTGTGTTGTTTAAGTTGTATCTCTTTAGTTTTTTGTTGATCTCCGCCCGGCCCACAAACTCATACAAACGGTTGTAGGCGAAATTGTCGCTCACCAGCAGGATTTTTTTGATGTAGTTTTCGATGCTTGGGAGGCCATTAGCGGAAGAAGTATCCTCAAGCATTTTGGTCTCCCCGTCGAACGAGCTATCTGTTTTCATCGCAGATTGCATCGTTAATCCGGGTATTTTCAGCTTGTTTAACTTTTCAAGTGCGAAAATGGCCGTTGGCAGCTTAACCGTGCTGGCGGGGTAGAAGTACCGGTTGGGATTCAGGCGATAACTGTATGACGTAAAATGCGGCACGTTATTTTTATCGCGGTCTATCTGTGTGTACAGGATCTGAACCTCGTTGTGGGTTGGGTGATTGAGTATTCCGCCAAAAAGCTCCGGGTGCAATTCCATCAGATTTTTCAAAAATACAGTGTCGGTTTGCTGAGCTGCAGCGGTCAGTATCATAAACGAAAACAGGATGGAAAATATGGCCTTCATCACCCTAATATACAAATCAATTTAAATAAAAAGTCCCGGCTGCTTTAGGCAAACCGGGACTTGTTAATAGGTAGATGATATTGATTAATGGAAAACAGGTTCGGCAGGGAAGTAGTTTCCGGTGAATGTAATGTCTTTAACTACCGTGCCGCTGGTTGAATTATATAATATCAGGTCATTGTCATTGAAATCGTAACCGGTATGCACCGTCGTAACTACTAACTGGTTTGTTTTAGCATCGAAACCTAAGCCCTTGCCATAAGTTTCGGTGCCGGCGGGCGTAGTAATGAATGGCGTTGCAAATGAGTTAGCGTTCGACGATGTGTATTTATAGATCTCGTTGCCGCCTTCGTATGGCTGGTCTTTTAAAAGGAATATCGCGTTTTCTGTCGTCGAGGCAACGATAGAGCCAGCATGCCATGCACCCCATGAACCGTTAATCGAAAACGGCAGTGTCACAGTAGTTGCCGAAAGATCATTTGGGTTGATACGAACAAGTGTAGTGCCGCCTGCTGCATAAATGCCGCCGTCTAAAGTTTTTGCGAATCCTGTTACCAGGCCCGGGAACTTTTTAGCAACAGAATAATCTGATGCCTTCAATGCAACAACGCCATCGGTAGCCGAAAGGACAAAAATATAGTTACCTGCTTTGATCATATCACCAACTTCCCCGCTAACCGTAGTTAGTTTAGTGCCTAAAGTGATGGTTTGTAAGTTAAGCGGATAAATGCCGTCAACAGTGCTTACCAATGCGTTTTTATTATCTAACGGCAGCAATGCACGCCAGTCGTTTGATGCCGCCGCTGCAATGCGACCGGTTTCCTTTAATGAATTGGCGTCGGCTACCACCAGCGGACCGCCAGATTTGGTAAGCAGGTAAAGCCTATGGTTAAAAACGGTACCAAATTCCAGCGATGAGGTATTGGGATCGAAAGCATTGGCGGCATTTTCTTTGGTGTAAACGCTATCAGTCAAGGTAGTAGTTTTGTAATCGAAATAGGTTATCGTGCCGCCATGATCATGGCCGTAATTTCCTTCATTCACAATGAAAAAGCCATTTTCATATTTACCCATAGGCTCTATGGTTACAGGATGGTCTTTTTTACACGATGTTATGGTTGCAAGTAACAGCGCAGGAATAAGGTGTCGTAATTGCTTGGGGTTAAGTGTTTTATTCATTTGACTAATTTATCTGTTAAATATTCTTTTGTTGTAATTTGTTTAGTAACAATCTTAATGAAATACTACCGTAGCAGGGAAGTAGAAGCCGCTGAACGGAAGATCGCTGATCAGTGCGCCGGTGGTTGAGTTATAAAAATCAAGATCATTAACGCTGTAATTATTCCCGAAACCTGATTGAACCGTGTTAACTACTATTTGAGCGGTTGTTGGGTTGTAAGCTACGCCAGAGCCATATAGTTCCTTACCTACCGGCAGAGTGATAAATGGAGTGTTTAACGAGGTTGGAACGCCGTCTGTGTACCTGTAGATATTTGTGCCACCATACCAGGTGTTGTTTTGCGCCAAAAAGATGGTATTTGAAAATGGCGATGCAGCGATAGAACCCGGATGCCACGCCGCCCATGAACCATAAACAGTAAAAGGAACTGTAGTGGTAGTTACAGCAAGGGTAGCAGGATTGATTTTGATCAGCGAGGTTCCGCCGGCTGCCCAAACAGAGCCATCGGGTGTTTTTGCAAAGGCTACCAGCATGCCGGGAATTGTTTTAGCTACAGTAAAGTTTGAGGCGTTTAAAATAACTACACCCTGCGATTGCGACAGCACAAAAATATAATTTCCGGACGCGGTCATATCGCCTATACTGCCGGTAACAGTTGTTAATTTGGTGCCTACAGTATAGTTGGTCAGGTTAAATGGATACAGGCCATTGGCCGAACTTAATAAGCCCGATGTAGCGCTTAATCCTAAAAATGCCTGCCAGTTGTTACCACTCGCTGCCGGTACACGACCAAGTTCTATCAGGGTATTGGCATCAGTTACTACTACAGGACCGCCAACTTTAGATACAATGAACAGCTTATCGTTAAAAACAGCGCCATATTCAAGTGTTGATGTTTTAGGGTCGAGGTTTTTGCCGGGATTTTCGGTAGTGAAAATACTGTCTTGCTTCGTTGATGTTGCGTAGTTAAAAAAACTTACGCTGCCATCGCCATGACCGTACCAGCCTTCATTAATGATAAAGAAACCGTTGGTATATTTTCCTGTAGCGGCTGCGCTGTAGGCGGTCGATACTGACTTGCCGCCGAGTTTCCCGTTAAGCGGCTCTTGCTGATCTTTTTTACATGATGTAGCGGCGATTGTTATAAACGCAGCTGCACCGATAAGTAGTTTGGTTGTTTGTGTTTTCATAAGTGTATTTTTATATTGATGTAGGGTTGATGTCTATTTCAATAAGCTCAGATCGGCAGCGCCGCAAAATTCTGTGGATTGTTCACCCAACCAGCCCATGTTAGCAAGGATACCGGTTTGTACTTTGATAAAGTCGACGCCTTTTAGGTTCGCTTTGTTGCCATTTGCATCTACAGCGGTTGCAATGTCTATTTTATCGCCGCCTGCTGTATTATCACCATAACCATAGTCGAATGATGAACTGGTAATGTATTCCGGGTTACTCATATCAATTTTTGAAGATGGGAGCAGGCTGCCGGTTAGCGTGTAACTGCTTTGCTGCCCTTTTGGATAATAAGGCTGTGTATTAAAAATGTTGGTTTGAACGACGCCGGTTTTACCTTTATTGTCTTTCCATGGCACACTGCAGGTATCACATGCCGGGCGGGTATAAGTAACTGAATAATTGCGTGTATAGCCATCGTCGTAAAATGCGCTGCCTTTTATTTCGTACCAGGTGTCGTCGGGTTTGCCGTTACCGTTGGTGTCCTGCATCACCCATATTACGCCTGGTTCGGCAAATAAAGAAAACGCGTTACCGTAAACTATGAAATCAGCCCCGCCGTCTTTATCAACAACGGTATGATCAAAACCGACGGTAATGTAGCCGCCCCACGCACCAAGGCTTACCAGGCCCTGATCGGTTTTCAGGGTGCCTTTTGCGGCAACAGTATCGCCTAAACCAGTGTTGATGAACTGACCGGGAGCAGGATTAAATTCGAACAGCGTAGTAACATAAGGATTACTCGACGCGGTTACCGGGCGGGAGCTGTCTTTTTGCGTAGGATTAACCTGCTTGTCTTTACTACATGAGTAAAGCAGGACTGTACCCAAAAGCAGCGCAGCAATAAAAAATTTCAGGTGACGTAAATTACTTTTCATTTTGATGTTTGTTTATATTTTCTTTTTAATAAGCGAATGCAAAGTGGCCAGGGATATCGCCGGTAGTTACCGACCATTCCTTTTTTCCGGAAGGGGAGAAGCAATACAGCGTGCCGGGGGTTACATAATCTTTGGCATCGGTAACCAGCACTTCTTTGGTCACCGGGTTCACCGCGATGCCATAGGGCACCTTTATCTGTGTTTCGGTGCCATCGGTAATGAACTTGCTGTTGATGACGGTTTCGTCTTTCACGTTCAGCATGGTGTAGGTGGTGATGTTTTTGCCGGTGATATAGCTAAACTCGTAGCTGTACATGTAGGCGGTGTCGTCATCAATCCAAAGATTGCTCACCCCAAAATCAAATTCCTTTTTAACGGTATCGGTATTGGTGTCGATAACAAATAGTTTGGACGGAATGGTATAATAATCGCCGCGGGACGTAACATAGATGTCGCCATATTTATCAGCTTTTAGTCTGTCAAGGTTAATAGCAACGTCTATCCTCTTCATCTCGGTAAATGAAGCCAGATCAATTACCGACACGGTGCGCTCATAATTCGGCGGACTATAGCCCCCTGAATTAGCCACGTACAATTTTTCACCCACAATGGCCATTTCCTCCGGTTGGCGGCCAACTGTAACTTTGCGGGTTATAGCAAAACTGGTGGTATCTATCTCGTCCACTGCGCCGTTGGGCGCTTTCGGATCGCCCACGGTACCCAAATAAGCGCTTACATAAACCTTACCGTTATGAAAGGTAACATAACGGCAGTTGGCGATATTGATCTGTGTGATCCGCTTGCCCGATTTTTTATCCAGCACCTCAACCTTATTCGACACGTTTACAACCACATATACTTTGGAACCGTAAATGCCGATGTCGTTACCTACGTCGCCCAGTCCTTTGGTGATCTCGGGGTTAAGTTGGTTGTAAATGTTCTTGTGGTATTGCCCGGTAGTATAGTCAAGGTAATCGAGCGAAGCTTTGTTTGAATTCATATTGCCCTCGTTCAATAAATAAAAGCCTTTTACCGTAGCCGTAGGGTCGGGTGTGGTTAATGTAGATACCACTTCAGGAATCGGTTTCTCGTCCTTTCGACAAGAACTAATAGCCAGCAGCAGGCATCCGGCAAAAAGGTAAATAGTGATCTTTGTATTTTTCATGGTGTTAAAATGTCGAACTTATGGTGAAACGGTAATTGCGCCCCGGCATCGGGAAGTTAAGGATCACGTCATAGCGCTGGTTAGCGAGGTTACTGACCTCGCCGGTGAGCTTAATTTTGTGTTTATCCCAGTTAGCGGTGTAAGTAACTCCGGCGTCGTGCGTGTACCAGGGCTGCATATAATTTTCGGGGATGTTAGCCTTTTCGTTATAACGTTCGCCGGTGTAGATAAAGCTATAATTCACTGAAAATCTGCCCCGTTCGGCATTTACTAAAAGCGAGCCGCTGTTTACCGGCGTGTATGGGATCTGCTGATTGTAATTGAAATCCGTTACATCTGTTACGTCTTTGGCATTCTGATAAGTGTAGCTGATGCCGGTATTTAAAACGATGCTGGCTGGTAGCAGCCAGGTAGCCTGCGCGTTTACTTCAAGGCCTTTAATATGCACCTTACCGAGGTTGTACATCGTCCACCGGTCGAGGTTCTGACCGGGGATAGCGACAATCTTATCTCGTACCTGGTTGTAGTAGCCGTCTATCTGAACCGCATAGAAGGCTAATACGTTGTCCGGGTGGCTTTTACTGTAGGTAAAGCCAAGATCATATTGTTTGGCGAACTCCGGCCTCAGCAGTGCATTACCAATGAAAGTAAAATAGAGATCATTAAACGTTGGCAGGCGGAAAATGCTCTTGTAAAATCCTCTGATGCGTACCGGGCTGTTTTCGATGGGCTGCCACGAAAGGAGCAAGGCAGGGGTATATTCTTTCTTCTTGCCGGCAGCAACGAGGGTATCAACCGTGTCATTCACGAAAGTACCGAGCAAACTCGCCTGTGCGTTGAAGCGGTCGAAATGCACACTGGTGGCCAATACCGCCAGAAATGTATTGCGGACCGGCCGTACAAAACGGTATTGTGCAGTATCGTTTTGCAGTGCATCGAGGGTATTGCGCTGGTAATCGGCCGAGGCGGCAACATCCCACCAGTGGTTGATATGATAGCGGTTGGCTACAGAGAAATAGAACTCATGCTCGTAATACTTGTCATCCAGTAATCCCCTTAAATTGGTGATTTCCGGGTCGAAATAATGTGTATAATCATCAGAATATTTGGCGTTTAACTGTAGGCTATAGCGCGGGTTGAAAGCTTTATTGTAAGATGCCTGTACAAATTCATTCCTGTCCCATTCCCGCTGTTTGGAGTCGAACTTATTGTTGACGATAGCGGCTGGCAGGCCGCGGTTGGAATTATACAGATAGCCTTTCACGGCGAAAGTGCTGGTATCTTTCAATTTACCATTCAGCCCGGCTTCAATGCGTTGGGCGTCGATATCGCCGTTATGGCGTACAGCGGTGGTATCATAAACGCCGTTGGTGTACCTGAACTTATACCGCCCGTCGGCATGAATAATCTCGCTGCTAAAGGTGCTGTAAATCTTATCACTCAACTTATATTGCCAGAAGATAGAAGGATTAAGCAAACCAAACGAACCTGCTTTAAAACTCACCTTGCCATTTGACCGGCCATCATCAAACGATGGCATTTTAGCAGTCAGATAGATAGAGCTGCCTGCCGAAAATCCTTTTGCCGGTTGGAAAATGGTACTTTTCTGCGCGCTGTAAAGATCGATCTCTCCAATGTTGTCCAAAGAGAATTTACCCAAATCAACCTGCCCGTTTTGTGAATTGCCAAATTCAATACCATCGTAAAATACCGCGGTATGGTTGGTGCCCAGGCTGCGCACGTTAATTGTTTTCAGACCGCCAACGCCGCCATAATCCTTGATCTGTACACCGGAGAAAAATCTGATCGCATCGGCTACGGAAAGGCTGTTCAGTTTTTCAAGCTCTGCGCCTTTTAATATTTGGACAGGGGAGGCGGAGGTATTCCGGGAAGATAGTCTTTCAGCATGAATAGCCACTTCCTTAAGTGCAACCTTTTTAACGGTGTCGGTTGTAGCCTTATTTGTTGCAGACTGCGCATATAAATTTCCGGCGCACAAAATTTGCAATAGCGTAAAACCCGCTGCAGGTAATAAAAAGACGTTTTTGTACAGGTGTTGCAATACTTTGCTTGTAAAAGGTCAAACAAAGGCAATCAAAAATGTAGGGCACGAACAATGGAAATACACACGGAAGAGTACTCGCATCCCCGGCTTCAATCCCCGAAAGCCATGAATAATATGTGCAATTGGCAGGTCTTCTGACTTGCTCCCCTTTGTCCTGCCTTCCCAGCCGCCGGTTGGCAGTCAGTGGCATTTTGATTGGACTCCGGTTATGGAGCTTACAGCTGCGGGACAGTTCCGGATTTACACCGTATTCCCTTTTAATCCTGATCGAAATAGTTTCGGCAGGAACCTAAAGCGCAACAAATGTACTAACTTTATGAATAGTTGTCTTTTTATTTGAAAATGTTGCCATAGGATAACAAAGGGGTACATTTTTTTTATTTGTAAGTTTATCTGTAGTTTTACCGCACAATTAAAGTTATGTCGACAAAAAGCATCAACATCCGTACTATCGTTTTGATACTCATTGTGCTTGCAGCCACTGCTATGCGTTTAGTGAGTTTTAAGTTCCCATTTTTAAGCAATTTCACACCGGTAGGAGCTATCGCGCTGTTTGGCGGTGCTTATTTCAATCCTAAATGGAAAGCGTATGTAATTGTGCTGTTTTCATTGTTCTTTAGCGACATCATCATCAATTACTTATACACCTCAAAATGGGTGCTGCTTTATAGCGGCTCGTTATGGTTATACCTGTGCTTTGCCATTATGGTGTTTGTAGGCAGCCTTATCAAAAAGGTAAACATTTTGAATGTATTCCTGGCATCTATTGCTTCGGTAGCTATTCATTGGTTAATTATGGACCTGCCGTGGTTGTATGGAACATTATACCCGCACACGTTGCAAGGTTATGGACAATCACTAATCGCAGCGCTGCCGTTCGAGAAAAACATGATCTTGGGTGACGTCGTTTTCGGCGCAATATTGTTTGGCGGTTTTGAATTGGCGAAGACCAAATACACCGTACTGCGCTCGAACAAAGAACTCGCTATTTAACATAAGATATTTTATTTGAGAAAAGCGGTTCGGAAATGGATCGCTTTTTTTGTGTAGTGAAAAATCGTAGAGACACAATACATTGTGTCTCTATAAGTGAGATTTTCGAAAGACGTATTTTCTTCCCTCTTTCCGCGCAGCGAAGAGAGGGAGGTCCAGCGAAGCGTCGACCGGGTGAGTCTCCGCCGCGCGACATGAACGCCGATATATTACCAATTATTACATAAATTCAACGACGCAATATTTTGCGCCGCTGCAAATCATACCATGAAAAAGATAGTCATACTAACCGGCGCAGGAATCAGTGCCGAGAGCGGCCTAAAAACCTTCAGAGACAGTGACGGGCTGTGGGAGGGATACAATATAGAAGATGTGGCTACGCCCGAAGCCTGGGCGCGTAACCCGGCGCTGGTACAGGAGTTTTATAATGAGCGCCGCAAATCAGTGCTGGAGGCAAATCCGAATACCGCTCACTGCGCACTTGCAAAGCTGGAGGAAAAATACGACGTCGCCATCATCACTCAAAACATCGACGACCTGCACGAACGTGGCGGTTCATCAAACGTGGTGCATCTGCATGGAATTATCACACGCTCGCAATCAAGTAAGAACGCGGAATTAACTTATCCTATCGACGGCTGGGAGATCAAAATGGGTGAGCTCTGCGAATTGGGTTCACAACTACGTGCCCATGTGGTATGGTTTGGCGAAGCTGTACCGATGATAGAAGAGGCGTCGCGCATTTGCAGCAAAGCGGATATCTTCATTCTTGTCGGCTCGTCGTTGGCAGTGTATCCGGCCGCCGGGCTGGTCAATTTTGTGCCGCGCAGGGTACCCCGTTTTATCGTCGATCCTAATATTCCTTATTTGTCCGATACTTCTTTTGTAAAGATAGAAGAAAGGGCAACCGTTGGCGTACCACAATTGGTAGAACGTTTATTGAATGAAGGCTAATCCATCAAGAATTAATCAATCCTCGATGGTCATCCCTAAATCTGTAAAATCTTTTAAAACGGCGAAGCCCTATTGAACACCAAACAAAATAAACGAAACGTTCAAAATCCTGGTTCAGAATCGACGCAATCATTCAATCATATGAATCAACGGTCTATTTTCAACTGGAGTGGCGGCAAGGATAGTTCCCTTGCCCTGTACCAGTGCCTTAAAGATCCATCCATCGAAATTAAATACCTCGTAACAACCATCAATGATGCGGCAGACCGGATCTCCATGCACGGTGTACGAACAGAATTATTGATACAACAGGCCGAAAGCATAGGCATACCGCTATACCAGATCCGCCTGCCTGAAATGCCCGATATGGAAACGTACGACAACGCCATGCGGCAACACATGGCGCATTTTAAAAGCGAAGGCATTACCCATTCAATTTTTGGTGATATTTTTCTTGAAGACCTGAAGGCTTACCGCGACGCCCGCCTCGCTGAAGCCGGTATGACCGGAATTTACCCTTTATGGAAACGAGACAGCAAAGAGCTGATCGATGAATTTCTAAATCTTGGATTCGGTACAGTGATCGCCTGCACCCAGGCACATCTGGAAAATATAGTAGGGAAGGAGATCACTCCCGAATTAATTGCTTCACTACCTGCCGATGTTGATGTGTGTGGCGAAAACGGAGAGTTCCACACATTCGCTTTTAAAGGCCCGATCTTTAAAAAGGAGATCGGCTACAAATTAGGGGAAAAGGTTTTCAGGGAATTTAAAAGCCCGGAAAGCAGCGATTCATCAACATTTTCGCATCCACCTCAAAAGCTCTCCGGTTTTTGGTACCAGGACTTGATTCCGGTGTGACTTCGCATTTATTTGGCCCTTTACAGGGGCAGAATAAAATTTGGCGTAGCTGATTTATAGAGTATAAACATTTAATAATCAACTATTTAATGTTAATCCCCTTCAATTCATGTCAAAAAATGAGTTTCACTTTTTAAATTTTCAGCGCAAAATAGCCAAATAATATTTGGCTATCCGGATTTGTGAATTATAAATTGCTATACATCAGATAATTATATACGTCTATTTATATCGCTAATTATACCTCTCATATGATTCCTTAAAATCTTTCCGCATCTCTGCAAATCGTGTCCCGACAGTTTTAAGAAAGTCTTCGTCGAGCAATTCAAATACGCTGTTCACACCGTCCATCAGGTCGGCTTCAGCAACTTTGTAGGTTTGTTCCAGGTTCCCCTGCTCTATCTTCACAATGAATTTGCGGTTCATATTCAGGATAGATATTTTGAATTCGGGGTGAGGGAGTTCGGCGATGATTCTCATGACGTTGGATTATTTTGGGACAAATTAATGTAAAGCTACCGCAACGTTAAATAAAATCTTAAATATGAGATTAGGCTTATCAACTTTTAGAGTCGGTTGGTTATTTTTGTTTCATGGCTGAAGACTTAAACATAACCACATCGACCAATAAGGCCGAACAATACCAATCACTTATCCCTCAAATTGAAGCTTTACTAACTGGCGAACCCGACCTAGTGGCCAACCTGGCCAATGTATGCGCCGCATTGAAAGAACAGTTCAAATGGTTTTGGGTAGGTTTTTATTTGGTTAAAGGCAATGAATTGGTGTTAGGCCCATTCCAGGGTCCGGTGGCTTGTACCCGTATTGGTTTAGGTAAAGGCGTTTGCGGCGCAGCCTGGGAGCAAGCAAAGACGTTGATTGTACCGGATGTTGATGTCTTTCCGGGACATATTGCCTGCAGCTCGCTATCGAAGTCGGAGATTGTATTGCCGTTGTTTGATGGTGGTAAAGTTGTGGGCGTACTTGATGTGGATAGCGAGGAACTGGATCAATTCGACGAAACGGATGCGCGATATCTCACACAAATCACCCAACTTATCAGCTTTAAATGAGTAAGGTTTTCCTGATACCCGGCATGGGCGCTGATAGCCGGATCTACAAAAATTTCAAGCTGGATGGTTATGATGTAACGGCCATCGATTGGATAGAACCGGAGCAAACTAATACTTTAAAAACCTATGCGCAAAAGCTTATTATTCAATATAATATATCGCCGCTCTCGATAGTAATCGGTAATTCATTAGGTGGCATGCTCGCTATTGAGATTGCCAAGATCATTCCCATTAAAAAGACTATCCTCATATCAAGCATCAAGTCGATCGACGAAGCGCCCGCCTACTTTTCGTTATTCAGGGCGTTGCCTATTTACAAGCTGATACCGGGAAAAATGATGACGTCGATGGGTTTTCTCATCCGGTTTGTCTTTGGACAGATGCGCGAGGCGGACGGTCTTTTATTTAAAGATATGCTGGAGCACACTTCGCCGGTATTTTTAAAATGGTCGATGGATGCCGTGCTGAAATGGGATAACAAAACCATCCCGCAAAATGTATTTATAGTTACAGGAGATCATGATCATGTGTTCAATCACAAGCGGATCAAAGACGCCATCATTGTTAAAGGCGGCACTCATATCATGATCTTCGACCGCAGCGATGAAGTTGTCGGCATTGTAAAAGACCTGTTAAATAAATGAAATTAACCGACGAATATTATCATAATGACGATGTGGTTGGCCTAAGCCGCGACCTGCTGGGCAAGTATCTGTTTACCAATATAGATGGTGTAATTACCGGTGGTTATATTGTTGAAACAGAAGCTTATAAAGGAGTAATTGACCGCGCTTCGCATGCCTACGGAAACCGCAAAACGCCGCGTACCAGTGTGATGTTCGGGCAAGGGGGCATCATTTATGTTTACCTTTGTTATGGCATTCATGAAATGCTCAATATCGTAACTTCCGCCGAGGGGCAACCACATGCCATTCTAATTCGTGCCATGCGCCCGACTGAGGGGATTGAAGCTATGCAAGCGCGCCGCAATATGGCGGTATTAAAGCCTACCATCACCATGGGGCCGGGGTCGGTTGCTAAAGCTTTGGGCATTTCGCGGGCAATCAATGCGGCAAGTTTGCAGGGAAATACCATTTGGATAGAGGACAGAGGACTGACATTTCCTGATGAGAGCATCGCCGCGGTGCCGAGGGTAGGCGTTGACTATGCCGGTGAGGATGCCTTGTTGCCTTATCGTTTCTTTGTAAAAGGCAACCCATACGTGAGCAAGCCAAATAAATATTAATTTTGGCTTATGATCTATCAAAATACGCCTGAATTTGCTTCGTCGCTTGATGCACAGGACCCGTTAAAAGAGTTTCGTTCTAAATTCTTCATTCCTCAGCATAACGGGAACGACTCAATTTACCTGTGTGGCAATTCGCTGGGTTTACAGCCTGTTACCGCCCGGCAATACCTGGAGGAAAAATTGGATAATTGGAAGGATCTGGCTATCGAAGGTTTCTTTATGGGCGACAACCCGTGGTTGGGCTATCACCGGCAGTTAACACCAATACTGGCAGAGCTGGTTGGCGCTAAAACTGAAGAAGTAACGGTGATGAACTCGCTTACAGTAAATCTTCATTTACTAATGGTAAGTTTCTATAAACCAGACTTTAAAAGGTATAAGATCATTATGGAAGGCGGTGCTTTTCCGTCTGACCAATACGCGTTGGCCAGCCAGGCGAGGTTTCATGGCTTTGAGCCAAAAGATGCGATCATCGAGGTATTCCCGCGTAAAGGTGAAGTGACTTTACGCACCGAAGATATTATCGAAGTCATCGATAAAAACGCCGACGAACTTGCGGTAGTTCTGTTTGGTGGTATTAATTACTATACGGGGCAGTTTTTTGACCTCGCAGCGATAACCAAGGCTGGACACAAAGCCGGTGCTTACGTGGGTTTCGATCTTGCACATGCTGCCGGTAACGTGATATTGAGGCTACATGAGTGGGGTGTTGATTTTGCCTGCTGGTGTTCATACAAGTATATGAATTCAGGTCCCGGAGGGATTAGTGGTTTATATGTGCACGAAAAGCATTTCGGTAATACAGAATTGAACCGTTTTAATGGCTGGTGGGGCTACCGCGAAGACGAACGCTTTTTGATGACGCCAAACTTCAAAGCCGAATATGGTGCTGCCGGCTGGCAGCTGAGTACCGGTCATGTAATGCTCTTAGCGCTTCATAAGGCCGCTCTGGACATTTTTAACGATGCAGGCGGCATAACACCCCTCCGGAGAAAAAGCGACGCGCTGACGGCTTATTTAGAGTTCGTCATCGAAGAGATTAACAAGAACAATAACGGAGAGATATTTAAGATCATCACCCCAAAAAATCAAACCGACAGGGGCGCCCAATTATCCATTGTGTGTAAACGCAACGCAAAGGCAATTTTCAATCATTTAACCGCAAATGGCGTAATAGGTGACTGGCGTGAACCCGATGTGATCCGCCTGAGTCCTGTGCCGTTATACAATACTTTTACAGATGTTTTCGAGGCCGGAAAAATACTTAATGAGGCGGTCAAGGTTAACAGGGACTAAACTTTCCTAATCTCTGATAACCAACCTCTAATCGCTAACCTCATGCTCAAAATTGCCTACGATCCCATATACGCTCACCCTTTGCCCGAAGGACACCGCTTCCCGATGCTGAAGTATGAACTCATCCCGGCGCAGCTTTTACATGAAGGAGTAATCGGGCAGGAGAATTTATTTTCGCCGTCATTACTTGACGAAGAGACCATTTTACTAACGCATGATAAGTCCTACTGGCAACAATTGCGCGACCTGACCCTGCCGCCAAAGGAACAGCGCCGCACCGGTTTTCCTTTATCGGCAAGATTAGTGGAACGCGAGATCCGGATTGCAAAGGGAACAATTGAAGGCTGTGGTTATGCCAAAGAGTGCGGCGTTGCCTTTAACGTTGCCGGCGGTACCCATCATGCCGGCAGCAACTGGGGCGAAGGTTTTTGTTTGCTGAACGATCAGGCCATAGCTGCTAATTATTTGCTGCATAATGAATTAGCTTCCGCTATCTTAATTGTTGATTTAGATGTACACCAGGGGAACGGCACTGCTGAGATCTTCGAACACAATCCTAAAGTATTCACTTTCTCGATGCATGGCGCGAATAATTTCCCATTCCGGAAAGAGCGATCGGACCTTGATCTGGCCTTACCCGACGGCATTGGTGACGAAGAATATTTAGCGCTGCTGAAAAACCATCTCCCCAAACTCATCGAACAGCAAAAGCCGGATTTTATTTTCTACCTGTCTGGCGTAGATATCCTGGCTTCGGATAAATTGGGCAAAATGGCGCTTACTAAAGGCGGCTGTAAAGAACGGGATAGATTTGTATTTGAAAAATGCCGGAGTAACAGTATTCCTGTACAGGTGAGTATGGGCGGTGGTTATTCGCCGGATATCAGGGATATTGTCGAGGCGCATTGTAATACTTTCCGGGTAGCCAACGAGCTGTATTTTTAGGTGGGTATTTATTGTTAATTTATTGACCAAAAAGCAATTATAGGGATAATCTGAAGAGTAAGGTCATTTCAATCCTGCTGTATTATAGGCGTCGCTTGATCCCGGCGATGCTTTTTGCTGATGAACTGGAAGCGGAAAAAACAGAGAATAGAGGATGTCATTAGCCCCAAAGTCAAGCCATACCAAATGCCTTTAACACCCAGGTTCAAGGTAATGCCCAACAGGTAACCGATAGGAAGCCCAACTACCCAATAAGCCAAAAAGGTGAGGATGGTAGGGATGTTTACATCGCCCATACCACGTAGGATGCCGAGCCCCACAACCTGCGTTCCATCGAACAATTGAAACACTGCCGCAATGATAAGTAACTGTGCTGCAATGGCTATAACTTCTTTGTCTGTAGTATAAAGCCACGGTAACAGATGGTTGCCAGTCATGAATATTAATGCGGTTACAGACATAAATCCAACTACTATATGATAGCTTGAGATAGCCGACTCACGTAAATTGATATGGTCTTTTGTACCAAAGTAATTTCCCGATTTAATTGCCGCCGCGGCTGATAATCCGCTCGCCATCATATAGGTTATGGAAGCAAGGTTAATGGCTACCTGGTGTGCAGCCTGTTCATGGTAACCAATGGCACCTATCAATACTGCGGCACCGCTGAATGCGCTGATCTCGAAAGTATATTGCAGCGCAACAGGAGCACCGATACGCAAGATCTGTACGCACCTCGATTTACTTACCTGTATGAAAGAAAAATCAGCAAGATATCTTTTAAATCTCGCGGAGCGGAAAACATACAGGCCCATTACCGTAGCCATCAGGCAGCGATCAATCAGTGTTGAATAGCCTACACCGCGAATACCCATCGGGGTAATTCCGAACATGCCCTTTACAAAAATTACCCCAAGTACAATATTGATAACATTCCCCCAAATGGAAATTAGCATGGCTTGTTTAGTAAAACCTAAACCTTCGGCAAACTGCTTGAATGTATTGAAAATGAGCATAGGTATGATAGACAAACCTAACAAAACGAGGAATGGCTTAGCCTGCTCAATCACTGCCGGCGTTTGATGCAGGTGTTCCAGAACATAGGCTGAGCAAAGGGCAACAGCAGCGAATAGTATAATGCCGGTGATCAGGTTAATGAACAAACTATTGGACAAAAGCTTACCGCACTCCCGGTAATCGTCGCGGCCATTTAGCTGTGCTATAAGTGGGGTGGACCCGTAGGAAATTCCTATACCTATCACCAATACGATCACAAAAATACTGCTGGCTAATGATACCGCCGCAAGGCTTATCGTCCCGGCAAAATGACCTACCACTACACTATCCGAAAACTGCACCAGTTGATGCCCGGCCTGTGAAATGACCACAGGAATAGCCAGTCGCAGGTTGTCGCGGTAATGAGTCTTATATTTCTGGTAGATGGTCATGATTTTTCAGCGCCGAAAACGGATTAGCTTCGGGTCTGAAAGATAGAAAGGATTAAGAAAATAAAAGGCTTGTTGCCCGGCAATGTTTCCACAAAACATAACAAGGGTGTTAAATTTAAGAGGCGGTGCTATTTAAGCAGCTGTATAAAATTCTTCTTTTTCGGTAGTGTTGATCCGGATAATGCCCGACAGGATCAAATCCACCAGCAGCTTTTGTGCTTTTCTGCGGCCTATTTTTAACAATTCGCAACAATCCTTTACAGTAATACGGGCTGTTGTTTCGAGGTATTGCAGCAAGGCTTTTTCGTTATCAGAGTATTCTATTAATACGCCTTCGGGACCGGTTGACCGCTTCAAAACGTCCACCACAATTTTGCTGGCCAGTACGCTTTTGTCTTGCACCCGTACATACACCCACCATTTGCCATCGTCAGCGAGCGCATAATGTGGCTTTTCGGCGCTCTCTTCAATTTCTACAACCAGCACCAGTTTATCATCCACATACACCTCTTCAAACTTTGGCTCGAGCGCAGGGCGCGCGTAAAAATGAGCCGCTTTGGTGATCATATAGCGTTCTTCGTCTTCCGATTTTACGCCCTTGATAGTGCCGTCATCCGCCACTCCGATCAGTAATTTGCCGCCCTTGTTGTTGGCATAGCTCACCATCGTCCGGGCAATCTTTTCGCAACTTGTAATGGTTTTTTTAAAGTCGAGCGTTACGCCCTCACCTTCAAAGATCAGCCTTTTCAAATTCATTTTTCTTCCCTCTCTTTTGTTGGCAATCGGTAAGGTGTATAAATCTCCATCCAGTTTTGCGGTTTTGCCAGTGGTGTAAAACCAAATTGTTCGTACAGCCCGTGCGCATCCAGCGTAGCTAACGACCATCGCCGCAAACCTTGTAACTCCGGGTGGTTCCTGATTGTTTGCATCAGCCATTTCGAAAGGCTATTTCTCCTGTAAACGGGCAAAATAAAAACATCGCATAAATAAGCAAACGTAGCTTTATCTGTTATTACGCGGGCAAAACCGGCCTGTGCGCCATCTTTGTAAATACCAAAGCATAGTGATCCGTCGATAGCTTTCCGTAGTTGCTCTTGAGGAATGCCTTTTGCCCAGTAGGAATCATTGTCTAAGTAATTATAGATCAGGTCGAAATCGAGCAGGTGTTTATCAGTAGAAATATGAAAACCTTTTTTTAAAAGAACCTCATCATTTATTATAACGCGCATAATTCTTAAAGATAGGGTAAAAAAGCAAACCCGGCAGGGGAGAAGGGGGTAATTTAAAAAATTGTTATCTCTCCCTTTGATGCTAAATATCAGAAAATTCCCGGTAAAAACGAGCCGGGTTTTGTTGCGGAAAAGCAATATTTATAAACATTCCGGTTATTACCCCAGGCTTTTAAAAACAATAAAATTTAACTGATTGAAATACAATTGTAATGGCGGGAAAAAAATGCAAACAATGACGAAATTTTTATTGTTAGGTATTGGAATAACAAAACGACAAACCTATGAAAAAGCAAATTTTTAGTTTCGCAATTGCTGCTGCGATGATCGGCTCAATTGCGGCGGGCTGCGGCGCGTCTAAAAACGCCAGCAGCGCCGACAGCGCCGGTACCAAAATGGATACCGCAACCAAAAAGATGTCGACAGACACGATGAGGAAGGACACATCGATGAAAAAAGATACAATGAAGAAGGATACCACCCATCATTGATCTGTTAAAAAAATGCCCGCCGCGAAATATCGGGCGGGCATTTTTGTTAGTTTTGATTTAAAACGGACTTTTTACCAAACCTCCATCAGCCCGCACAGCAGATCCGTTCGTACCAATAGATAAGTCACTGGCTATATAGGCAACTGTGCTTGCAATTTCATCAGGTGTAAGAAAACGCTGTAAAATAGATGTGGGTCTGGCGTGCTTAAAGAAGTCTTTTTCCACGTCTTCAACAGTCTTGTTATTATGTGCTGCGAGGTCTTTCACAAACGTGCCTACGCCTTCAGATGCTGTTGGGCCGGGTAATACGGCATTTACGGTTACATTAGTGCCTTTAGTCAGTTCAGCTAAGCCGCGTACTACCGCTATTTGCGCGGTTTTTGTCATACCGTAGTGAATCATTTCTTCAGGAATCTGTATAGCCGATTCGCTCGAAATAAAGATGATCCGACCAGAATTTTTCTTAAGCATTTTATCAAAATAAGCCCGCGATAAACGAACTCCGCTTAACACATTCACCTCAAAAAATTTCAGCCAATCCTCATCTGGTATCTTGCTGAATTCTTTCGGCTCAAAAATCCACACGTTGTTTATCAATATGTCAACCTCTGGCAATTTGCTGATCAACCCATCAACCTGGGCTTTATCAGCGAAATCAGCTACCAAGCCGTTGATGCTTTCGTTGCCGGTTTCCTTTTTTAGCTTCTCAACGGCGTCGTCGACGCGTGCTGCCGTCCGGCCGTTTACAAATACATGAGCACCTTCGTTAGCCAAAGCCTTCGCAATTGCATAACCGATGCCAGCCGTTGAGCCGGTAACCAATGCAATTTTATTTTTGATTTTCAGATCCATGGGTATGATTAATATTTGTTGTGAATATTATCCAAGTTACTAATGAGTTTCCACATGTAATAAAGTTTAATAAAAGATGGATTGAAGCTGACATTTGAAACGTTTTTCAACACTTAATAATTATTCACATAATTAACATTATGTTAAGTAAAGTTACCGTTAAAAAGGGAGATCATATCAATCTCCCTCTCCTAATTACCTTATTTGATCGCGTCGATCTTTGTCTTTAATTCGGCCGCTTTGGCTTTGTATTCTGCAGCGTGCGCGGCATCTATCCTGGCCCTGTAATAATTTCTTAAGTTAGTTAAGGCGTTATAATCATTAGGTTTCAGATCAACCGCCTTTTGCAGATACGGTTTTGCCACATCAAGCTGCGCATTTGATTTTGCAATTTCCGCGTCGTATTCTTTTTGCTTGCTTGCAGGCAGTTTATTGGCGGCATTGAAAATATCAAGTGCAGGGCGCATCAATACATAGCCCAGATTCATGTTTGCCTCAAAATAATCAGGATCTATTTCAATTGCTTTTTTATAAGCGTCAACTGCTTTGCTGTAATTTTCAAGAGCAACGGCATGCTGTTTGCTTTTTGTGGGCTCGTCTTTAGCTTTTTCTGAAGCTGTATTCGCTGCATCACCTATTTGCGAATAAGTTAATCCCAGGTAATATTCAAGGTCTTTATTCTTCGGATCGTTAGTTATCGCAGATTGAATTTTACCCAACACTTCTGTTTGTTTGCCGCTTTGAAGCGCTATTTCAATTTCGCGCTTGCGCAGTTCAGAATATGCCGGATATTTGGTAATACCCTCTGCCGCTACTTTCAATGCACCGGTTGTGTCTTTCTGTAACAGGTATAATGTACTCATATCCAGGTAAACCTTTGCATTACCAGAATATTTGGTAGTTACCAGTTTGTTGTAATTGGTAAGCGCCAGCGGATAATACTTGCCCGGGTCCTTATCTCCCGCGTTTGCTGCAGACAACGCGGTATAATAGATTGCGTTGGTATCTTCAGGCAATATAGTACGGTAGTAATCGAAGTTTTTATAAGCGCTTTCGTAGTTTTTATTCTGATAGTCTTTCACGCCCGCTGTTAGTTTGTACTGTGCCAAATTTATATTGGCGTCGTCTAACAATTTTTTGTTCTCGCCTTTGGTATCAAGCTCTTTTGCTTTTTTAGCAGCTTCGTTGGCGGTTGCAAATAACGGTGCAGACGTTGTTGCCACTGTATCGTCAACAGCAAGCGAAGAATATATTGCCGCTTTTAATGCAAGGGTTTGAGGCAAGTTTGCCGTTTTTTCGTTTGCCGCTGCTTTGTCTATAGAGGTTTTTGCATCAGTAATGTTCTTTTTGCCCTGCGCCACTATAGCCGGAACCTTTTGGCCGCGTAAAGTTGAATAGGCATCGTAAGCCGATTGCGCATCCTTCAACTCGCCTTTTTGCGCAAAAGCTGTAACCGTAGCTAAGCCCAAAAGGCATGTCATCAAAACTTTGATTTTCATGGTTTATTGATTTGTTAACTGTTTTAGTTTATTATTAATCCTGTTAATTTGAGTTTCGTTACCGGCCTGTGCATAAACTTGCTGCAGTACCTCCAGGCAGTTAATATTATTCGGTGCTATATCGTTGGCTTTGTTTAGCCATTCTGCTGCGCGTACGTTATCAGGGCTATCTCCTTTTTCCTTTTTCTTTACGCTTTCCTTAAAATACAAAAGTCCTAAATTGAATACAGGGTCGTAAGCCGAACTGTTCAAATCAATAGATCTTAAATACAAAGACTCTGCCTTGTCGTATTGGTTTAAATGATCGTAGCATACCGCCGCCACGAACGCAATATCTGCGTTATTTGGATTATTATCAAGCAACGCGGGTAACAAGGGATACAGCGAATGGTAATCCTTGCGATTTACGTAGATGTTCGCTTCGTCAAGCAGCAGGGTTTTATCGTTTGGAAGCAGCTTGCGGCCTCTTTTGATGATGTTTAGCGCGCTGGCTGTGTCGCCCAATAATTTATAATTATTTGAGGCAGCCTGCACGTACTCTACTTTGGTGGTATCTGAATTAGCCAGCACACCATAATATTTGGCGGCTTCCTGCATATTGCCCAGTTTGCTGTTTGAATATGCTATATAGGCATTCAGCGGCTTAAAGCCCGGCGTATATTTTTGCGCCATTTTAAAATACGTCAGCGCGTTACTGAAATCAGAATTGTTTACATAAACAAAAGCTTTGCGGATGCAGGTATTAGATAAACATCTTTTGGTATAGTCTATCTCTGGCTGAAATTTATAAACTTTTCGTTTATTGATCAGTTCGTCGAACAAATTTGTGGTTTGGGTGAAAAAGTTGGCAGGCTGCTTTAACTTGTTCAGCGAATCGATATAGAGAATACTCGAATTCACCACCAGCCTGTAAACCGTTTTCTCAACATCTGCAGAATCTTTCTTGTTTGTAATCAAACTATCGATAGATTTCTTGGCGTTGGTCAGGTATTTCAGGTCCTTTTTCTGCTTGTAATAAGCCAGGCTATTCACCACACCTTTCAGCACTTCCGTTTGTGAAAACACCGCTGAAGCGCTGAAAGTGAGGATCAGTGCCAATAATATAATTTTACGAAAAATCATAAACTATTCGTTTGTATCGCCGGCAGCGGGTTCGGTATCAGCGCTGTTTTCTGCCGAATTTTCATCTGTGCCGTTCACCTCTTCCTCCTCCTCGTCGTGTTCAATTTTAGCAACCGATGCAATTTCGTCATTTTCTTTAAGGGTTATCAGGCGTACACCTTGCGTTGCACGGCCCATCGTCCTTAATTCGCTCATAGCAATCCTTATCACTACCCCCGATTTGTTGATTATCATCAGGTCGTTACTATCAGTAACACCTTTTATGGCAACAAGTTTACCGGTTTTCTCAGTAATATTTAAAGTTTTTACACCTTTTCCGCCGCGGCCGGTTATACGGTAGTCGTCAATATCGGTACGTTTACCGTAACCTTTTTCAGAAACCACTAACACTGTTGTTTCCGGATCGTCAATAGCGATCATGCCCACAACTTCATCCGCTTCATTATCAAGCGATATACCACGAACGCCGGTCGCTGTACGACCCATCGGCCTAACTGTAGACTCATTAAAACGGATAGCACGGCCTGATTTAAGCGCCATTACAACTTCGCTCGAACCGGTGGTCAATGTTGCTTCCAATAACGAATCACCTTCGTTAATATTGATGGCATTAATACCGTTTGCACGTGGACGGGAATACGCTTCAAGCGATGTCTTCTTGATGGTACCTTTCCTGGTACACATAATAATGAAGTTGTTTTCGAGGTATTCCCTGTCTTTCAGGCTAATTAATTTAATGTAAGCCTTGATATTTTCCTCTTTCGGAATATTGATGATGTTCTGAATGGCGCGACCTTTTGAGGTGCGTGTTCCCTCAGGAATTTCAAATACCCGCAGCCAGAAACATTGTCCCGACTCGGTAAAGAACAACATATAGTTATGGTTCGAAGCGATCAACAAGTGCTCTATGAAATCTTCATCGCGGCTGTTGCTGCCGATAGCGCCCTTGCCTCCCCTGCCCTGACGACGGTATTCGGTCAGCGGTGTACGTTTGATGTAGCCCTCGCGCGAAATTGTGATTACAACGTCCTCATCCTCAATGAAATCTTCGGTCTGCATTTCTGCCGATGAGTGCACCATTTCTGTTTTACGCTCATCACCATATTTATCACGAATTTCGATCAGCTCGTCTTTGATGATCTGCATTCGCAGGCCTTCGTCAGCCAAAATCGCTTTCAACCTATCTATCAATTGCATTAATGCCTCATACTCATCTTTGATCTTGTCGCGTTCCAGTCCGGTCAAACGCCTCAACGTCATATCCAAAATGGCACGCGCCTGTATGTCTGATAATCCGAACTGGCTCATCAAGCCTTCGCGCGCATCGTCAGGCGTATTGGAAGCGCGGATGAGTTTAATCACTTCGTCCAAATGATCCAGGGCAATCAGCAAACCTTCCAGTATATGCGCACGTTTTTCGGCTTCAGAAAGCTCGAACTTGGTACGGCGGATTACTACCTCGTGACGGTGCTCCACAAAGTTGTGGATCAGGTCTTTCAGATTTAGCAGCATCGGGCGGCCATGTACCAGCGCAATATTGTTAATGCTGAACGAGGTTTGAAGTGCAGTATATTTATAAAGATTATTTAGAACAATCGCTGCATTGGCATCACGCTTGATTTCATAAACCACGCGGATTCCCTGGCGGTTCGACTCATCGCGAATGGCAGAAATACCTTCCAGTTTCTTCTCGTTCACCAGTTCGGCGGTGCGCTCAATCATCAGCGCCTTGTTCACCTGGTAAGGTATTTCGGTAACAATGATGCGCTCGCGGTCATTATTATAAACCTCAATTTCGGCACGTGAGCGGATCACGATTCTGCCGCGACCGGTCTCAAATGCCTGGCGGGCACCTTCAAAACCATAAATGATAGCCCCTGTAGGAAAATCAGGGCCCTTAATGTGCGTCATCAGTTCCGTCACCTCTATAGCCCGGTTATCGATCAATGCAAGCGTTGCATTAACCACCTCGGTCAAGTTGTGCGGCGCCATATTTGTCGCCATACCCACCGCAATACCCGAAGCGCCGTTAACCAGCAGGTTAGGGAATTTTGCAGGCAGTACAGTCGGCTCTTCCAGCGAGTCGTCAAAGTTCAGCTGGAAATCAATGGTATCTTTATTGATATCGGCCAGCATCTCTTCGGCAATCTTTTGCAGCCTCGCCTCGGTATAACGCATTGCCGCAGGTTCATCGCCGTCAACAGAGCCATAGTTTCCTTGCCCCTCAACAAACGGATAGCGAAGGCTCCATTCCTGGGCCATACGCACCATGGCATCGTAAACAGATGTATCGCCGTGCGGGTGATATTTACCCAGCACCTCTCCCACTATACGGGCCGATTTTTTATAAGGTTTATTGTTACTTAAGCCGAGATCGAGCATCCCGTACAATACGCGCCTGTGAACCGGTTTTAAACCGTCGCGCACATCGGGCAGCGCCCGCGATACGATAACCGACATCGAGTAATCGATGTAGGCCGACCGCATTTCTTCATCAATATTTATCGAAATTATTCTGTCTTCTGGTGGTACGTTCCCGTTTCCTGTTTCTTCAGCCATTTGTTATTTTTCCTGTAGACTTATATCTATAATCGATCGCTTTAAATGGGATTTTAAAGTGACCTGCGAAGTTAAGAAATTTAATGATTTTATCACCCAATGTTAATAAAACATTGCGATGTGGATAGTGTATGGAAGCGGGCGTACAGGGTAATAACAGCGTGTATCCAAATTCTAAACAGCCAATAGTTTTCTTGTGTCTTCATCACAATCAAAAGCTATCTCATCTTTGATTTGTGATGGTAGCACATCATTTTCAATCAACAACTTGACAATGCGATTCCGGCACATTGCACAATTGGATTTATTGTAAAGGGCTTCGAGCGGCCCGGTGCACTCTTTGGTTTTGTTTCTATGATAAACTTCGTGAATGTCAAGCATGAGCATTTCAACCGCCGCCTCATTTTTTATTCTATTGATGATCTCCGTCAATATTTTGAAATCGCCTTTTTTATAGTTCGCCTTTAAAATTATTGCGAATTGATGCGGATCGGGCGCATTTAACAGTTTATCGGTTGCAAATTTTCTAACCTCATCGTCCCTCAGGTTACCCAGAGCATCATAAAGAGAAAATTTTATCTCATTACGAAGCTTGGCGTTGTTTGCGATGTCCAGCAGGTATTTACTTTCAAATGGGAAAGTAAATCTTTTAAAAGCCCTTAACAATCTTGCTAAGTTTTTTTGATTTTTTTCGACTATAAGGCGTTTGGCAATATGTAACAGTTCAGATTTCTTCCATTTTTTATTTGAAATTATGGATTTACGCTTTGTTAACAATACTTCGTCGGCGGCATTTTTATAAAATGGATTTTCCGGTTGATAATTGTTTCGATTATTTTCTGTCTTTCGGATATTATCGAGATAGGCATTTATGCAGGGATTGTGTTCGCCTGCTTCTTCAAGTTCACGCCAAACATTCAATGCGGGTTTCTTTTCCTGTAAATAGTCGATAAGGTATCGATCCTGCCAATCATCCGGATCATTAAGCAAAGATTCTCCCATTTTAGCTGCGACGAATTTCAGCCCATCGATACCGTCAAGATCAACTATTTCATATGAACCGAGCCAATCGGAACCCTCAATAATATTGTTAAAAAAACGGTCATAAATTCCCTTTTTTGCATCAATATCTCCGTTTTGCGCATATATTTTCGTGATCTCGAATAATTGCGATAAAGTCCACGTATCTTTTTGTTCAATTGCCAACGCCGCTAAGATGGCTGGTTTAATTTCTTCTGTCCGCCCCGAAAGCTGAATCAATTCAAATAAATATGGCGCGCGGCTGCTTTCGCACTGGCCGTCATAAGCAAAGTTTTTAACGCATGCTTGTATAATTTCTTTCGAAAAATCTAATTTGGGGTTACCCTGAAGCAGGAGATACGCCTCGCCGGTTCCTCTCCTTATCGCGCTTTTAAATTTTTGTTTAATTTCTCGGCTTCCTGGCATTTACTATTTCTTCTTCCAATACTCGGTGACCTTGCTGCCATCAGGCAGGGTACCGCTCAGCGTCAAAGTATCGTTCTGAACGGTGTAGTGATAGTGTACCGGAATGTGTAATATTTTTGATTCCTGCAAACTGTAGGTTTGGGTTTCGGTGCAGGTATCAACGGTTAGGTTGTATTCACCGGCTTCGTAACGCTGCGGTTTTTCGCCTTTTTCTAAAAGAAAAGATTCGAATTTAGCTGCGGTGTATTTGCGTTGTAAGGTGTATTCAGTTGGGGCGCCTTCAGCTTTGCCGTTGAAGATGTCACCCGCGTAGATCCACGTGCCCTTGAGTGTATCTTTATAATTGAAGGACGATATGATTGTACTCAATATAATCAACCCGCCTATCCGGAATGTATTTTTACTCATTTGTTTTCAGTTAAATGGAATTATACCCAGTGTATTCCTTTTTTCAGCAGCTTTAAAGTCTTTTCCTCTTCGCTGCCCGGTTCAGCATGATAATCGTACACCCATTTCGCAGTTGGTGGCAGGCTCATTAATATCGACTCGATACGGCCATTGGTTTCGAGGCCGAAACGTGTTCCTGCATCGTACACGAGGTTAAATTCGGCATAGCGGCTACGGCGCTGATATTGCCATAATTGGTGTTGTTCAGTAAATTGGGTATCACGATTGCGTTTCACCAATTCGGTATAGATGGGAATGAATGCCCGTCCCAGCGTTTTGGAAAATTCAAAGATGTTCTCCCAGGTAATATCGTCTGTAGCTGTAAGGCGATCGTAGAAGATGCCGCCCACGCCACGTGTTTCATTACGATGTTTGATGAAAAAATAATCATCGGCCCAGGTTTTGAAGCGATTATAGAAATCGTGGTTATAACTATCGCAAACGGAACGGAGATAAGCGTGAAAATATCGCGCGTCATCTTCTATTACATAATGCGGCGTAAGGTCTATCCCACCGCCAAACCAGCGTATGGGTTGTTTGCCTTCGCCGATGGTCGACGGCATTTCAAAGAACCGGATGTTCATATGGATGATGGGCACCATCGGGTGATTGGGATGAATCACAATAGATACGCCGGTTGCAAAAAAATCGTCTTGCTCAACCTTCAGCGCCTTTTTCATGGTTTCAGGCAATTGACCGTGAACTGCAGAAAAGTTTACACCGCCTTTTTCAAAAACATTCCCGTTTTGAATAATCCGTGTACGACCGCCTCCCCCGCCATCACGCTCCCATTTTTCTTCCTCAAATTTTGCCAGTCCGTCGCATTGCTCAAGCGCCGCACAGATCTCGTCCTGTATCTGCTGGTAGTCGGCCGCTATTTGTTCTTTGCTAATCATCGCGGTAAAGGTAATTAATTTTTGATGTGCGGATATGCAGATGTACGGATAGGAATAATTTGAAGTGGTTTGAAGTGGATAAAAACAAGCAGAGACGCGAATCTTGGCGTCTCTGCTTGTTTTTACTGGAAAACTAATGCGCTACATCGGTTCTACATAGTTCAGATCTTTGCTGAAGGTTTCTTTTAATTGGCTCAAGGCTATTATGGCAAGCGCTGTTAAAATCGCCATCATAATATAACCGCTGTTAACCATACCGTAATGTCCTTTTAGCGCCACAAAACCAATATTGATCAATATCAGCGAGCCACGTACAAAGTTGGGTACGGTGGTAGCTACGGTAGAGCGAATATTGGTGCCGAACTGCTCGGCAGCTATCGTAATAAATAAAGTCCAGTAGCCAACCGCAAATCCCATAAAAAAGCAAAGCCACAGAAATTGCTCACTTGAAAGCCCTGTTGAGCTCAGGTAAACCGCCACACTCACCGCCGACAGCAGCAGGAAGATGAGCATAACCAACTTTCTCGATTTCGTGACCTGCGACAGCAAACCTGCTACAATACCGCCAATAGCAATGGCTATGTATGCGTATTGAATACCATCGCCGGCGTTGAGTTTTTCTGTTGCATGCAGTGCTATGCCGAATTCGGGTTGAAGAGAAATCAACACCCCTACCACGTACCAAAGCGGCGCACCGATAAGAATACAGCATAAATATTTTTTAAACCGACCCCAATTATTGAAAAGCATAAAGAAGTTACCCCGCGATACACCTGCCGATTTCTCGATATTCTTAAACATTCCCGATTCAAAAGTACCCACGCGTAATAACAGCAGTAAGAAGCCCAGTCCCCCGCCAACAAAATAAGCGGTATGCCAGTTATATTTAGAAATCCAGTTGGCAGCTACTGCCCCAAACAGTCCAACAGCAGCAACCACCATGGTGCCATACCCTCTTTTTTCTTTACTTAACGTTTCGCTTACCAGCGTAACCCCAGCACCCAATTCGCCCGCAAGGCCTATGCCTGCTATAAAGCGGATACCCGCGTAAACAGTTGGATCGTGCACAAAGCCGTTCGCAATGTTTGCCAGTGAGTACAATGCGATAGAGCCGAAAAGTACCTTCAGCCTGCCCAGCATATCGCCTAAAACTCCCCATAAAATACCGCCCAGCAACAGCCCGAACATTTGCCAATTGATAATATTGGTACCCACGCTTAAAACATCATCGGGTTTAACGCCTATTTCGAGCAGGCTTTTTTTTCTGACAATCAGAAAAATCAGCAGATCATATATATCTACAAAATAGCCAAGCGAGGCTACAATTACCAGAAAAATAATATTTCTGCCGGCTTTGGCAGCTGCTGCATCAGTCATAATTATAAGGGTTGGTTGATTTGGCTAAAGTAACAGATTTATTAATATGCGTTAAATTTTGAGCATAAAAAAAACCTCTGTGGAGGCAGAGGCTTTGAAAATTTAACGTGATTGATTTATGCTTTTTTTACATTAACCGCCTGTAATCCTTTTCTGCCTTCTTCCACTTCATAAGTAACGGTATCGTTATCTTTTATGGCATTTACGCCGCCTTGTACATCTTTAAAGTGCACAAAAAGATCCTTGCCATCTTCGGTAACGATGAAACCATAGCCTTTTTGTGTGTTAAACCATTTTACTTTTCCAGTTTTCATAAATAATTATAATTGTTGTATTAAAAATTGTGTTAAAGATTTAAAAACCAGACCCAAACTAATAAAACGGTATTATTATCAGAAGGATATAGGAAAACCAATATGCTAATATATAAAATTATTACCAACCAAATAAAATTATTTATTAGGTTGCGGGGTCATTCTTAAATAAGGTTTAACCTCGGTAAAACCTTTCGGAAATTTTGCAGGAATGTCTTCAGTCTTAATTGCAGGTATTACAACCACATCCTCGCCTTCTTTCCAGTCGGCAGGAGTTGCTACGCTGTAGTTTGCAGTTAATTGCAGTGAATCAATAACTCTTAAAATTTCCTGGAAATTCCTGCCGGTTGATGCCGGGTAAGTAATGATCAGCTTGATGGTTTTATCGGGCGCAATCACAAATAACGAGCGAACGGTGGCGGTAAGCGAAGCGTTCGGGTGGATCATGTCGTAGGCCTCGGCAACCTTGCGGCCCTCATCCCCTATTATCGGAAAGTTAACTTCAACGTTTTGCGTTTCGTTGATATCTTTTATCCAGCCCTTGTGCGATTCAACCGAATCAACGCTTAATGCAACAACTTTAACATTACGCTTATCGAACTCGTCTTTTAACGAGGCAGTTTTACCCAGTTCGGTGGTGCAAACAGGTGTGTAATCGGCCGGATGTGAAAATAGAACACCCCAGCTGTCGCCCAGGTAATCGTAAAAATCTATCTCACCTTGTGAGGTTTGTGCTTTGAAGTTTGGAGCCTTGTCTCCTAATCGTAAACTCATAATATTAACGTTTATGTAATTCGTAAATGGAATACTAAAGGTAAGGCGAATGTTGAACTTATCAAGGAGAAATTAAAAAATTCTACAATCTTGGTAGTCTTTATTGGATTGGGGTGACGGAAAGAAGTAAAAAGTAAAAATTAAAAAGTCAAAATTCAGAACGGGTGTACTATTGTTGATTGTTTTGGGGTCAACAATTTCTGGATAGCGTTGTTACCCCTGTATGGAACGACATACCTATGATACCGGCATAATTGGCAATTGTGCCTTCCTTGCTCACGTAAATAAAAACACCAACATCGACTGGCTTTGCTGGCCGCGGTTCGACAGTACATTTATTTTTGGCGGACTGCTGGATAAAAACAAAGGCGGGACATTTTCCATCCTCCCTACGGATGAATATACCTCGCATCAATATTACCTCGAAAACACCAATGTGCTTATTACCGAAATAACAACTGCCAAGGGCGCAAAATACCGTATCAGTGATTTTGCGCCGCGCTTCCGTGAACATGAACGGTATTACAAGCCGTTAATGCTCATCCGCAAAATAGAAGCGGTGGAGGGTTCGCCGCAGGTGGTTGTTAAGTGCGAGCCTGTTTCTGATTACGGCAATATTAAGCTCAGTGTTAACCGCGGAAGTAATCACATCCAGTTTTTGGGCGGCGATGAAAATATCAGGCTTACTACCAATATCTCTATCAGCTATGTTTTTGATGAACAGCCCTTTGTGATTAATGATTGCAAATACCTGGTGCTTACTTACGGCGAACCGCTCGAGGCAGCGCTTGAAAGCACCGCTGAACGTTTTCTGCGAGAAACGACACAATACTGGCGCACCTGGATCAAACACTCGTCTATAGCAACCTATTTTCAGCCTTTCGTTATTCGGTCGGCGCTGGCATTGAAAATCCACCAGTATGAAGATACCGGAGCCATCATTGCGGCCAGTACCACCAGTTTGCCAGAGTCGCCGGGCAGTGGACGTAACTGGGATTACCGTTACTGTTGGCTAAGGGATACTTATTACGTGCTGACATCGCTCAATCACATTGGTCATTTTGAGGAAATGGAGAAATATTTCAGCTATGTGACCGATATCTCTTTTAATGAAAATGAACGCTACCAGCCACTCTATGGCATCACCGGGCAAAAACACCTGACCGAAGAAATAATGACCGGACTGGAGGGCTATATGGGCAATCAGCCGGTGCGTGTAGGGAACCAGGCATCAGAACACATTCAGAACGATATTTATGGCCAGGTGATGATCTCGCTCCTCCCCCTGTACACCGATCACCGCTTTGTGTTTTCGGAAAGGAAGGATTCGGTTAAATGGATAGAATTTGTGCTGGATAAGATCGATCGCACTATTGATGAGAAGGACGCCGGAATTTGGGAGTTCCGTAATATGGCAAATATCCATTGCTACAGTAATCTTTTTCAATGGGCGGGTGCTTCTGCTGCCGAAAAGATGGCCCTGACTATAGACAATAAGAGACTGGTTGCCAAAGCTGTAAAGCTCAAAAAGCGCGCGGCTAAGCACATTGAAAGCTGTTATGATCCGAAGCGGAAGGTTTATACCAATTCGGCCGGCAACTCCAACCTTGACGCAAGTACCCTGCAGCTGATCATGATGAACTACCTCGACCCTGCGTCAGATCGCGCGAAGAATCATCTGATTGCATTAGAAAAAGAACTAAAAGGCAACAACGGCCTATTTTACAGGTATTTATATAAAGACGACTTCGGCAAGCCTAAGACAACATTTCTCATCTGCGCATTCTGGTATATTGAGGCACTTGCTTGCGTTGGCCGCATAGATGATGCCATGCGCGAGTTTGAAAACATCCTTAAATACTCCAATCACCTGTTGTTATTTAGCGAAGATGTTGACGAAAATGACGGCAGTCAATGGGGTAACTTTCCACAAGCCTATAGTCATGTGGGGCTGATGAATGCGGCGTACAGGATTGCGATTAAGCTGGACAGGCCGATATTTTTGTAGTTATCACGCACGCATCATTGCCTACGAAGCACTCTCTGAACTAGCCTTGGCGGTAAATGTTCTGGGTAGAGATTGCTTCGTACCTCGCAATGACGTGCGGGGGAATGACAGCCAATTAATGCACTGCCACCGGTTCCGTAAAATTCAAAAGTAATTTCCTCACCTCTCCAGGGTTGCGCAGGTAAAACTTTGCGGCAGACACACTACCTCCTACCTTTATCGTAATGGCCGAATCCGGCAGGCTTTTGAAGATGTCTTCATCCGTGTAGTCGTCGCCGAAGGCCACTATAAAGTCATAATCGTTCTTATCAAGCAGCATTAAAGCAGCCCTACCCTTGTTTATTTCCATGTTTTTAACTTCCAGTACTTTATCACCGGGAAGCAGTTGCAAACCTTTATCAGCAGCGAGGTATTTAACATTGTTCATCAGTTCATTGGCGCGTAACTCGCCGAGGCCACCCTGGGCATTTCGGTAATGCCAAACTAATGAATAAGTTTTTTCTTCAATAAATGAACCTGGTGTACGGTCAACATAAGTTTCCAGAATTGGGTAGATCTCGTGTTTCCACGCATCAGACAAACCGGCGATTTTATGCCATGAGGTGCCCTGCTGTTTGAACCACGAGCCGTGTTCGGCTATCAGGTAAATATTGGTATCGTCGAACCATTCACTTAAATTCTCATGCTTGCGGCCGCTGATCAGCACTACAACATTTGCCGGATCGCCGGTAAGGCGTTCCATAATAGTGTAAAGTTCTTTATCAGGCGTGGCCTGGTTAATATCCGACTTAAAACTTACCAGCGTGCCGTCATAATCTAAAAATATAATTCGTTTTTTAGTCTTATTATAACGGTTAACGATCGACTGTTCAGTAGCAAAACTAACATGTCGCGACTGCATTGAGCGCTGCATTTGTTTTACTTCGCGCAGCCTGTCCATAAATATCTTAACCCAGTGCGATATGTTAAACTTGGCCACCAGGGCCCTCATTTGCTGCATACGGCGCTGCTGCTCGGCAAGCGGCATATTAATGGCGGTAATAATCGCGTCGCAAACCTCGGTGGTGTTGTTGGGGTTAACGATGAGCGCGTCTATCAGCTCTTTTGAAGCACCGGCCATTTCGCTCAGGATTAACACGCCATTATTATTAATGCGACTGGCAACATACTCTTTACTTACCAGGTTCATGCCGTCGCGCATCGGGCTCACAAGGCAAACATCCGCTGCAGAATATAATGCCGATAGTGTTTCTATCGGGAACGAGCGGTAGTAATAATGGATGGGCGTCCATTCCATGTTACGGTAAAGGGCATTGATATTCCCTACCCTTTTGTCAATTTCATCGCGCAGGTGTGCATATTGCGGAACAGTATCCCGCGAGGGTACGACTATCATGTGCATGGTAACCTTGCCGCAATATTCGGGATGCAGCTGCAACAGTTGTTCGAACGCCTGCAAACGCTGCAGGATGCCCTTGCTGTAGTCCAAACGATCTATCGACAGGATAAGCTTCGTTCCTTTAAAGGTTTCTTTGATCTGAACTACCTGCTCTTTTACATCATTATGAGTAGGTAGTGATGAGTATTTCTTCTCATCGATACCCATAGGAAATGATTCCACCACTATTGAGCGGTCGCCGCAGGTTATTACGTTTGCCGATGTACTTACCGGCAATATCCGTGTTGCTGCACCTAAAAAGTGGCGCACATCATCGAACGTATGAAACCCGATCAGATCAGCACCCAACATGCCTTCCAGCAGGTCATACCGCCAGGGAATCAGCCTGAACATTTCATGCGACGGGAATGGAATATGAAGAAAAAAGCCGATAGAAACATCGTGCAGTGCTTTTCGCACCATTTTGGGCAGCAGCAGCAATTGGTAATCATGGATCCAGATAACATCGCCGGGTTCGGCGATAGCCAAAATCGCATCACAAAATTTTGTATTTACGGCATTGTAATAATCCCAATTCGATTCTCTGTAAACGGCGTAGGTAGAAGTGTAGTAATGAAAAATGGGCCATAACACTTCGTTACTAAAGCCCTCATAATATTGGTTAATTTCTTCCTGGTCTAAAAAAACAGGCACGAGGCTCATTTCTTCCAGCTGATGAGTAATGGCATGCCGGTCACTTTCTTCGCTTATCTCCACTCCAGGCCATCCTATCCATTTGTTATTTCCTTTTTTGTAGATGGATCCCAACCCAGTTGCCAACCCTCCCTCACTTGGCGATGATATATATTCGTCACCATTTTTCTGAATCTTTACCGGTAGCCTGTTGGATACTATTATTGTTTTTGACATAAATCCTTAATAGATAATTATTGTATTGATCCGGATTAATAGGATCGATACAGTTGCGCCAGTTGCTTTAATGTTTCGCGCAAATCCATCTAATAAAGGTTTATAGCCCTAAGTTGTTTTAAGAAAAATGCTTTTTTTACATCATTAGGGGCATTTTTATAACAAAAATGAAATTTAGATGAGGCGGTTTAGTAATTATTCATAGGCCATTGGTATTCGCTTCGCTGCCGTTTAGTTGCGCTGTCATCACATCATTTGCTAATTGCTATTAAACAAAAAGCCACCTGCAGAAATCCGCAGATGGCTTTATAAACGATTGTTGTTTTACTTATTTTACTTGTTTAAAAAACTCAACGTTACCTGAGTTTGCAACTCTCACTAAAATTTCGTGGTTGTCTTTTTTCAGATCAACGAAGTAAGAAGTTGGCTCGATGTCGCTGTTCAAAGCTTCGTTAGCCTGGTAAACGATCACCTCGCCTGCGGTGTAACCTTTATAGGTATCAGCGATCAGTTTTTGTGATTTTGCAGGGATAGCTTTGTAAATAGTAGTTGTAGTTGTACCCAGGAAGTCACCTGATAAGGTATAGAAAGCGGTTTTCTTTGCGCCGTCGATAACGAAATCAACTTTCTGGCAGTTTTTAGTTACAGTCCAAACTGTGTTAGTAGCACCTGCAAAGTCAAAAGCGAATGCTTGTTGAACAGCGTAAGAAGCAGCAGTTCCTTCGGCTTTTTTACCACCATCGGCAGCAAATACACTAACGCTGAACAAAGCAGCAGTTGCGATAGTTAAAAATATCTTTTTCATGTTTATTTAATTTTAAATCCGCAACAAAAATAAGCTCAAATTATCAATTATGTAAATAAAAATAAACTTTTATGAATATTTTATAATTAATGTTGTTTTGACGGAAATAATTTAAATAATCATGATTTACTTAGTGTATTTTTTACAATATGTTAATAGGTTTAATGCGTAAAAATAGCCCGCTTACTTATCTATCGCTGTTTTTACATGAAATTAATTTGAAATTAACGTGTTTTAGATGTTTGAACGCTAAATGCTGCAAGGTTGTAATGTTGTAACGTTGAAATGTTATGATCTATGCGGTTATTAATAACTACATTAAAACATTTGGTTGTTTATTCTTATAGGCCGGGAGGCTAAACATTAAAACCTTTCAACTTTACAACATTCCAACAGCAACAACTTTATCCATTATCGGCAAAACCCGGATAAAGCGTCATGCCGCCATCCATAAATATGGTGGTGCCGGTAATGTAATCGGCTTCGTCTGAAGCAAGCCACACGGCCAGTTTACCGATATCTTCAGGCTTACCGATGCGGTTATAAGGAATAAGTGTCAGCAATTTTTCGAGCGCTTCGGGCGTTTCCCAGGCCGACTTATTAATAGGCGTTTGGATTGCGCCAGGCCCTATACCCACTACACGGATCTTATGCGGAGCCAGTTCCTGCGCTATACTTTTCATGAACATGCTGATGCCGCCCTTGCTGGCTGCATAGTTTACGTGGCCTCCCCATGGAATAACCTCATGAACGCTGCTCATGCAGATGATCTTCCCGGCGGCACGGCTTTTGTTCTCAACTACTCCCCGGCGGATAAACTCTTTTGCCGCCTCGCGCGAACAAAGGAACTGACCGGTAAGGTTAACGCCAATAACCGTATTCCATTGGTCGAGCGTCATATCTACAAACTTCGAGTCTTTTTGCAAGCCTGCGTTATTCACCAATATATCAATGGTGCCATATTGTTTAAACATTTCGGCAAACATAGCCTGTACCTCGTCCTCGTTGCTTATATCGGCGTGATATTCAAACGCATCTCCGCCGGCTGATTTGATTTGGCTGACAACCTCATCAGCTGCTTCATGGCTGCGTACATGATTGATCACTACCCTTGCCCCTGCTTGAGCCAGCGCTAACGCTACGCCTTTACCTATGCCGCTGTCGGCGCCTGTAACTAATGCTGATTGTCCGGAAAGTGTGAGTGGTGTCATAGCGTAATATTAGTGGATTAATATTAAGCTAATGTTTTTGGTGAAATAATGTTTAAAAAAGTTGTCATTGCTTCGCACCTGCCAATGACAAAATGAGGAGTTACAGCGCTTTGATATAGTCGTGAAACAGATGCAACGCCTTTTTTTTATCTTCCGTCAGACTAAAATCCAACTTGTGCATCAGGTAATCTTCCAGATCAAAGTCGGAACGGGTTGGCAGCTCATTTAGTAGTTCGGCACGATGCGCTAGACCGAATTTCATGGCCTGGTTAAATTCGGTCATGAAAGCAGGATCAATAGGCTTGTTGGCTACCCATGCTGCGAATACAAAAGGCAGGCCGGTAAACATTTGCCATTCTTCGGCCAGGTCATACACATATTTAAACTGCTCTTTTTTACCGAAGGTACGGTCTCCTATCTGTACAAAGGCAGTTTGCGGATCATTTGAGGCGGTATAATCGGGTGCATTTTCAATGATCTGATGATCTGCCTTCCAGTAATTCTTCAATAAAACCCGGGCTAAATTGTTAGATGAACGCGATTGGGGGTCAAGCTGCAGGGTTTTGATGTTTTTTGCCTCGCAGTTGCTGAAGATAAAAACCGAGTTGACCGGGCCGTTAGCGCCGATACAATAGTCGGATACGATTTCCCAACGGGGCAGGCTTAGTATAGCAGCCACCGGAATAAGGCCTATGTCAACCTTATCGTCAATCAGCTTTTGGGCGCAGTCTGACGGCATATCCAGGCTGAGGTCTATTTTATTAATTACATCGCTTTGCTCGATGCCATACAAAAAGGGTTTGGTGTTAGTGTAGCTAACCGCAGATATTCTAATTTTAGTGCTCAAGATAATTTAGCTAATTTTCAGATGTTCGGCGTTATTGAAATCAATGATCTCAAACTTTTCACCGTTGTAAAATACTTTATATAACACCAGGTTCTGGTGCGGAAAGGTGTCCATTTGGGTAAGCGGCTGGCCGGTTAAGATGCAAAGCAGTAAACGCATCGCGCGACCATGCATACAGATCAATACCGTCTCTTCTTCCGGGTGACTCATGATCACTTTCAGCGCTTCTTCCTGTCGTGCTTTAACTTCATTCGGACTCTCGCCACCTTCAAATTTGGAATCAAGTTTACCGTCGAGCCAATCGCGCATCAGTTGTAAAAATGCGGCTTTGTTCTCTATAGTAGCGGGCTGTCCCTCGTGGATTCCCCAGGCCAACTCATCCAATCCGGACAGTTTTTCAAAAGGTATGCCCAAATCAATAAAAGGCTGAATGCTTTGCTGTGTACGTTTTAGCAATGAAACGTAGATCTTATCAAAAGGCACCTGCTGATAGGCTTCAAAGAATTGACCGGCTTGTTTACGGCCTTCCTCGTTCAGATCGGTATCCATTCCCCGCCCCTGCACAATTCCCTGCCTGTTTAACTCGGTTTGCCCATGGCGGACGATGTATAGTGTTTTGTTCATTTCAAGCTTTGTGATTGGTCAATGGTCATTAGGCATTTGTGCTTTTTACCAATGCCCAATGACTAATTCCCCAATCACTTAATTTATTACCGGCAATTTATAAAACTGAGGTTTGGCCTCTTCCGGAAATTCAAAGTTGGTGTAGTCGGTTACTACATTGTAAAGGGTATCACGTTCAATGGGTTCGCGGCCTACGTGTTTAATCAGTTCTACAAGTTCTTTGGTGCTCATGCCCGGTTTTTGCTCTTCTGCGCCCGCCATTGAATAAATTTTCGTGGTATCGTCGAGCGTACCATCGATATCATCAACCCCGAAGTTTAGTGATAACTGTGCGGTTGTGCGGCTAATCATCGCCCAGTAAGCTTTAATATGATCGAAGTTATCTAAATAGATCCGTGCAATGGCATAGTTGCGCAGATCTTCTACCACCGATGATTCCGGCACGTTCGACATCTGGTTGTCTTTATTGCGGAATTTAAGCGGGATGAACGTTTGGAAACCACAAGTTCTATCCTGTAATTCGCGGAGGCGCTCCATGTGATCTACCCTATGCCAGTACTTTTCGATATGACCGTAAAGCATGGTGGCATTTGAACGCGCACCCAGTTTATGCCATTCTTCGTGGATAGCCAGCCATTGATCGGCGGTACACTTATCTTTAGCGATCTGCTCACGAATTTCCGGATGGAAGATCTCGGCACCACCGCCGGGAATGGATTCCAGGCCGGCGTCGAGCATCAGTTTCATGCCAGTGGCGTAATCAATCTTTGCTTTTTTAAAGATATAATGATATTCAACCGGCGTAAGCGCCTTTACATGCAACTCGGGGCGGTGCTTTTTAATCCTGCTAAACAATTCACTATAAAAAGCCACGTCGTATTGCGGTAATACACCGCCAACAATATGCACTTCGGTAACAGGCTCGTTGTCATATTTCTTAACGATGTCCATCATTTCGTCCATCGTGTACTCCCACCCTTCAGATTTTTGTTTGATCAATCGCGAGTATGAGCAGAATTTGCAGTCGTAAACGCAGAGATTGGTAGGTTCGATATGAAAATTACGGTTGAAATAGGTTTTGTTGCCGTGGCGTTTCTCGCGTATAAAATTGGCCAAAATACCAAGATATCCCAATTCCCCTTCTTCGTACAATAAAACGCCGTCATCAAAAGTAATGCGTTCGCCTTTGAATACCTTTTCAGCAATTTGCTTTAAAGCAGCCGGCAAATGCGGATTTTGTAATAAAAGCAGCAAGTTATTTTCAGCTTCCATTGAAAGTTATTTGGGCAAAAATAGGAAATGTTCGTGTAATTGGCGTGTAATATTGAAGATGGTCTGAGCTTCGACGCCGAGGATTGCAGGAATTCCTTGATTTTGAAAGGAATGATGATTTTAATGATTTATCAGTTTGTGATCTTATCAAAAAAATACTCCCATCAGGAAAATCCTGGTTCAGAATGACGGTTTTAACTCCAGACTGATTATTCGCTTATACCGTACGTATCTTATGTAAACCTGGTACAAGGAAACTCGAATGATGCTGTATTCGCGCATTCAGCTGTTTATTTCATAGATGCTTCTTTCCTGTTTTTGTTCCAGGCACTAACATAAATATTGGCATGATACAAACCAACCACCAGCATTGCGCCAACAAGGCCGCCATCAAGATAAGGCGTAACAGACAAACGCGAGGCAGGCATAAAGAAGTTGACCATCAGGCTGATAAAAGAAAAAACGAGTAATACAATTGATGCTACGGGGAAGGGGCCTATTTTCATCTTGCAAGATTTTTTATGCTAAAATACGTTAAATAGACAATTGAACGCTAAGTTTGTTACAAATTTATTCCCTGATGAAACCCGAAACTATTGCCATACACGCCGGAAACCATGTTGATGATGCATCCAAAGCTGTAATCCAGCCTATCGTAACATCTACCACGTTTGAGCGCGGGCAGGATGGCGAATTTCCGGCTGGGCATATCTACAGCCGGTCGAGCAACCCGAACCGGTTATCGCTGGAAAACGTGTTGGCAAAACTGGAAGATGGTGAAGACGCGGCGGCCTTTTCGTCGGGCAACGCAGCGGGCATGGCGGTTTTTCAATCGTTGGAACCGGGAACGCACATCATTGCCCCCGATGATATGTATCACGGCCTGCGCAATCAACTAAAAATGCTGTTTAAGGGAATATTGACGTTTGATTTTATCGATCTGAATGATATTGATTTATTGCAAAGTCATATCAGGCCGGAAACAAGACTGATATGGATCGAAACGCCGTCGAACCCCCTGTTAAAGGTTACCGATATCAGGAAAGTCATTGCCATTGCAAAGGCTAAAAATATAAAAGTAGCATGCGACAATACATTTGCTACGCCAATTTGCCAGCGACCGCTTGCACTTGGCGCAGATCTGGTAATGCATTCAACTACCAAATATTTTGGCGGGCATAGCGACCTGATGGGCGGTGCGCTCATCACCAAAGAAAAAAGCGACTGGTGGCAAAAGATCCGTGATGTGCAGGGCTACGGTGGCGCCATCCCCTCGCCTACCGATTGTTATTTCCTGACACGCAGCATTAAAACCCTGCCTTACCGCATGCGCGGGCATGTGCATAATGCGCAATTATTGGCGGAGTTTTTACAGGCGCATCCTGCAGTTGAAGAAGTGATGTACCCGGGTTTGCCGTCTCATCCGCAGCATAACATAGCAAAAGAACAGATGACGGCTTTTGGCGGTATGCTTTCTTTAACCCTAAGCGGCGGCGATGCCGAAGCACGCAGGGTTAGCAATAAACTAAAATTGTTTATACGCGCCACCAGCCTTGGCGGGGTTGAAAGTTTGATAGAGCACCGCGCCAGTATGGAAGGCCCTGATACCAAAACGCCACTTAACCTTTTGAGGGTTTCGGTTGGGTTGGAACATATTGACGATCTTATCGCTGATATGGAACAGGCTTTGGGAGATAAGTAAAATTCAAAAGTAAAAAATCAAAAAAAACGGGATTTTTCGTCATTGCTGTAAAGGTGCCCCGCAACTATAAGAGGACGATTTGTCGCGATTTTTTTCCCTTTCGGCTTTAATCTTTTAGCTTATAACCCACTTCTCTATCTCCTTCAAAAAAATAAAATTTGGTTTTTAATTCAATATCGCTTTATATTTGCAATAATATTTGGTAGCAATACCAATCGATCATTACCTCCGCAGGGGTTTTGATTTATAAAGAAGCGGCGAGAGATCAGGCTCAATGACCCGCTGGCAACCCTCCGATGGCGGAGAAGGTGCCAATTCCTGGCCCGGTAAATATCCCGGGAAATATAAATTAACAACCATGAAAAGTTTAATTTACACCATTTTCCAGAACATTTTTAAGGCTCCGAAAAGTGCCGCAATCGCTTACGTTTATAGTCCGTCTAACGGCTATATGTGTATTTGTTGCTGCATATAAACCTTAACACGTTTCCATTTTCTTTTCCCGAAAATATACGTGTTGCCAAAAGGGCGGGCCGTATCCGTTATTAATCAACTATAAATAGTCATGAAAATTTAAAAACATTAAACCATGTCATCTGCCAACTTGAAATTCGAAACCTTGCAATTACATGCCGGTCAGGAAGTTGATCCAACAACTGGATCGAGAGCCGTTCCTCTTTATCAAACCACATCGTATGTATTCAAGAATGCTGAGCACGGAGCTAATTTATTTGCCCTGAAAGAGTTCGGAAATATTTATACCCGCATTATGAACCCCACCACCGATGTGTTCGAGAAGCGAATTGCCGCTTTGGAAGGCGGTGTTGCGGCTTTGGCTACCGCATCGGGACAGTCGGCCCAGTTCCTGGCCTTAAACAATATTTTGCAGGTGGGTGATAATTTTGTCACATCTCCTTTCCTATACGGCGGTACCTACAATCAGTTCAAAGTTGCCTTTAAAAGATTGGGGATCGACGCTCGTTTTGCAAAAGATGATACGGCCGAAAGTCTTGAAACATTGATAGATGATAAAACGAAGGCCATCTATCTGGAAACGATAGGCAATCCCGGCTTTAGCATTGCAGACTTTGAAAAGGTTTCGGCGCTGGCGCAAAAGCACGAGCTGCCGCTGATTGTTGATAATACCTTTGGCGCAGGCGGCTATTTATTCCGTCCGCTGGAGCATGGCGCGCATGTGGTTGTGGAATCTACTACTAAATGGATCGGCGGGCATGGCACCACCATTGGCGGCGTAATAATTGACGGGGGAAATTACAACTGGGGTAACGGCAAGTTCCCGCAGTTTACTGAACCCTCTGAAGGTTATCACGGGTTGGTTTTTGCCGATGTATTTGGCGTTGGCGGTCCGTTTGGCAATATCCAGTTTATTATAAGGGCTCGGGTTGAGGGCTTGCGCGATTTCGGTCCAGCGCAGTCGCCATTCAATGCATGGCTGAATATCCAGGGCTTGGAAACGCTGTCGTTACGCGTTCAGCGCCACGTGGATAACGCGTTGGAACTGGCTAAATGGTTGGAAAAACACCCGGCAGTCGGCAAGGTGACCTATCCAGGCCTGGCATCGTCGCCATATCACGAGCTGGCTAAGAAATACCTGAAGAACGGCTTCGGTGCTGTATTGGCTTTCGAACTGAAAGGCAGCAAAGAAAAGGCTTCGCAACTAATAGATAATTTAAAGCTGGTTAGCCATTTGGCCAACATGGGCGATGCCAAAACGCTGATCATCCAACCATCTGCAACCACACATCAGCAACTAAGCGATGAAGAACAATTGTCGGCAGGCGTAACCCCCAACCTGGTTCGCGTGTCGGTAGGCATAGAACATATTGATGATATTAAAGCCGATTTTGAACAGGCTTTTGAAAAATTAAGTTGATCAGTTCACTTGTTCATTAATTTATTGGGAGCACGATGGGAATTGTTAAAAACACCGATAAACTAATGAACAAGTAAACCTATGAACCATTGAAAAATTAAATGGAGAGAGAAATATATAAACATAATGGCTCTTTTGAACTGGAATCGGGAAGTAGCCTGGCAGAGTTTCAAATCGGCTATCACACTTACGGCACTTTAAATAAAAAAGCGGATAACGTGGTTTGGGTTTGCCATGCGCTTACCGCAAATTCTGATGTTTTTGATTGGTGGAAAGGTTTTTTTGGTGATAACGATTACTTCAACCCGGATGAATACTTCATTGTTTGCGCCAATATATTAGGCTCACATTATGGCACAACTAACCCACTGAGCGTAGATCCGGAAACTAAAGAACCTTATTACCTGTCGTTCCCGCAGTTTACGCCGCGCGATATGGTTAAGGCACATCAATTGCTTGCTGCCTACCTTGGCATTAAAGATATAGCCATTTTACTGGGTGGCTCGCTGGGCGGCCAGCAGGCTGCCGAATGGGCGATCATCGAGCCGGAGCGAATAAAAAATCTGATCCTCATCGCAACCAATGCCAAACATTCGCCATGGGGAATTGCATTCAACGAATCGCAGCGACTGGCGATTAGCGCTGATCCAACCTTTTTGCCTGGTTCGCCCGATGGTGGTCAGAACGGGCTGAAGGCGGCGCGAAGTATTGCCCTGCTCTCCTATCGAAACTACAAAACTTACGGCGTAACCCAGCAGGAAGACAACGATAACAATACCGATAACTTTAAGGCGGCATCATACCAAAACTATCAAGGGCAAAAGCTGGTAAACCGTTACAATTCCTACAGTTACTGGTATTTATCGAAGGCGATGGATGCGCATAACGTGGGGCGCGGCCGGAATGGTGTAGAAAAAGCTTTGAGTTTGATTACCGCTAAAACGCTGGTGATCGGTATTAAGTCAGACGTGTTGTTCCCGATTGAGGAGCAGCAATATTTATTTCAGCATATCCCAAAAGCCGCCTTTGCGGAACTCGACTCGTTTTACGGCCACGACGGATTTTTAATAGAAACAGGAGTATTAACAGATATAGTTACATCATTTTTTAAAACTGATGTAAAAGGAAAAATAATTGAATTGCAAAGAATTGCGTAATGAGTAAAAAGTTAAACATAGGACTATTTGGTTTTGGCGTGGTTGGCCAGGGCTTGTATGATATTATCAAAACCAAGAATTTAAACCTCGAAATTGTAAAGATTGCGATTAAAGACGCGAGCAAAAAACGTTCGTTGCCGGCAGAATTGTTCACAACAGACCGTGAGGAATTGCTGAACAATCCGGAAATCAATACGATTGTAGAATTGATTAACGATACTGAAGCCGCCTTCGAGATCGTATCGAGGGCATTGAGCTCGGGAAAAAATGTGGTATCTGCCAGCAAAAAGATGATCGCGCTGCATTTGGATGAGCTGATAGAGCTGCAAAATAAATATGGTACTTCCTTATTGTATGAAGGTTCGGTTTGCGGAAGTATCCCCATTATCCGTAACCTCGAGGAGTACTACGATAATGAATTGCTGCATTCAGTAAGCGGGATCTTTAATGGATCTTCTAATTATATCCTCTCCAAAGGATTTAACGAGGGCTTGAGTTATGACATGGCTTTGCAACAAGCACAGGATTTGGGCTTTGCCGAAACCGACCCAACCAGCGATGTTGGCGGCTTTGATGCAAAGTATAAATTAGTGATTGCAGCAGCCCATGCTTATGGCGTTATCGTGAAACCCGATGAGGTTTTCAATCTCGGTATTCAAAACCTGGCTCCGCATGATCTGCAATATGCACGCGAAAAAAACCTGAAGATAAAGCTTGTTCCTGTTGCAAAGGAACTGGACGATAGGCATGTGGCGTTGTTTGTTCTCCCGAAATTTGTGAACGAAAAAGAATTTTTATACAATGTTGAATACGAATACAATGGCGTGATTGTACAGGCAGCCTTTGCCGATCAGCAGTTTTTCTTCGGGAAAGGCGCTGGTGGCCATCCAACAGGATCGGCAGTATTATCGGATATTGCTGCACTGCGCTACGATTACCAGTATGAGTATAAAAAAGCAAAAGCACGCAACGGGCTAAATTTTACCAACAACATTGAGCTTAATGTTTATTTAAGATACGAAGACGAGGCTTTAGTTGAGGCGCTTGACTTTATCCATATTCATGAGCGCTACTTGTCTGGCAATTACAAGTTTGTGATAGGGAAAGTTAATTTGCAGAAGCTCGTTGACAATCAGCATTTGATTGCAAGCACTCGTGCATTCGTAGCCTTTGCCGATCAGTTAGCGGGTGTACAGCTTGCTGCTGAAGTAAAGGAAACAGCGGAGGCGTTATAAAGAATTTTATTGTGGTTTTTTAAGTTTTATTAATCAGGCTCCGCAAGGAGCCTTTTTAGTTACAGATAAATATGAATTTCGGTGGCGAGTTTTTGGGTAAAGCCAAAAGGTTGATTTATAAAGTGAGTCAATAACCCGCAATAAATATTGCCATCTATCTTAAACGATGGAGAACGGATTACGAAAAAAACCGGCGTTAGACAAAATTCGACGAACTATTTTCAAAATAGATTCCGGGAGTTCTTTAGTAAACAACCCCCACCTAAGGTGGGGGCTTTATTCTACCCCCTGGAAGGGGGGGGTTGTCAGAATAATTTTAAATCAGTTGTGCCGTCTTCTTTCCGCTCTTCTGTTTCCTGATATTTTACATAGTTCTTTATCCGCTCTTCGTCTACGCCTACAGTGCTAACAAAATAACCCCGACTCCAA
>Ga0209233_1000120_pt1 | contig 233311 bp, 234 predicted proteins | sample AraplaCL_Cvi_mCL_FD_184269 | JGI IMG/M metagenome (GOLD analysis project Ga0209233, IMG submission 184269) | Arabidopsis root microbial communities from the University of North Carolina, USA - plate scrape CL_Cvi_mCL (SPAdes) (version 2) | ecosystem: Host-associated > Plants > Roots >... | reverse complement strand
GCGCGCATGTCCTCACCCTCGCCTCCGACGAAGGGCTGATCGATGCCGGCCTCAAGCTGCGCACATTGCGCCTGCCCGACATCTTCCAGGACCAGGACAAACCCGAACGCCAATATGCCCAGGCCGGACTCGATGCCGACGGCATCCTCGCCGCCGTCCTCACCGCCCTGCGGCATAACGATCTCGGGGTCGGCGTCGCCGGATAAATAGGGCGGACACTCTCGGCGCGCGGCTTCGATCATGGCGCCGCGCCATATTCTGCGGCGCGGTACGCCCCTTTTGAGCTAGCGATCCCCGGTTGCCGTTGGGCGCCGGTGCGACGCGAGCGCATGGGCTACCGGCGTGAACAGCAAAAGCGCCAGTCCCGCCAGAATTGCCGCGATCAACCGGTCCTGCAGATAGAAACTGGCCCAACCATAAGTGCCCGATGCCGCGAGCAGCGGCAGCAGGATGAGCAAGGCCCAGATCATCCGCCCGGTTGCCGGCCGGACATGGGTGCGTGTCGGCAACGCATCCAGCATGGCATCGACCACGCGCCGTTCCGCCGGGGAGAAGCCCGCGGCGAGCAAGGGCCGCGCCGCATCGGGCCGATAGCGACCAAGCATCGCATAGAGCCGGAGCGCCTCCAGCCGCGGATTGCCGAGCCGCTTGCCCGGGCGGCCGGCAAGGAGATCGCGCCGCGCCCGCAAAATTACTTGCCGTTCCGTATCGCCCAAACGGATTTCGTGCGCCGGTACCTGGGCCGCGAGCCACAAGCTCTGCTCGCTTTGAACATAGGCCATGCCCGCTTCTCCCACCGTACCGCAATTGACGGTGCCGATTCGGGCAAACCTTAGGCCGGGTGGATCGAATCCTCGTGACAGCCGGCGGAAAGGCGGCGCGAAAAGCCGCCGGCGCAACCAGAGTTCACTCCCTGCACTACCCCAGCTTCGCTGGCACGATGCTCATTTGATCCTGTTGCCTACCGGCGTTCGCTCTTGCCCGGCTTGGTATAAGGCACGAACTCGTCGAGTCCGACGAAGCCGCGCACCATCCGCGTGTCGCGATCGAGCAGCTTGATCTGATCGAGATTGCAAAGTTGCGATCCGTATATCTCCTGCACCAGTATATCGTCCTCGCGCAGCATATCCGCACCGCGCGGGCGGTTGACCCAGAGCTTGCCGCCGAGCCCGCGATAGACGATCGCGGTATTCTCGATGATCGTCGGTCCCTCGATCCGGTCGAGGCCGATACAACGAACGGGCTTGCCCGGCACCAACCCCGCAAGCTGTTTGGCAAGCTCGGCCTCGCCCCGCTCCCGCGCCGACGGACGCGCCTGGCCATGTGCCGTCGCGGCGAGGACCAGCATCCCCAGGCCGAGCGCCCGAACAAGCTTGCGCATCGTCATTTCCCTTTCGCGAAGGACAATAACCTTTCCGGGACGACAACCATGCCCGGGGCAGGTTCCTCAACCTGTCTCGGATAATTAACCATTGAGCGGTGTTTATGGTAACAAATCGTCAAAAGTCGGATGCCGCAGATGCTTTTGGGTTGCCAGAGTCCTTCAGAACAGCCTTAACAATCTGTTTATAATCTTGTGGATAAGTGCCAACGTGGCTTCGATGCTCGCCTTGATGCTCCCTTTCGGGCTCGCCTTTGGCGGGCTCGCCGTGATCGGCGCGGTCGCCGGTATCTTTGCGGCCTTGCTCTGGCGTCGCCAGTCGGGGCCGCGCGAAAGCGCGACGGCTAAGGAAAGCAAGACATCGCTGCCGCCGGCCGTCTCCTCGCTCGCCGATGACCTGAGCGAAGCGGTCAACCGTAACGAATTCTTCCTTGTCCATCAGCCGAAGATGCGCGCCCGTTCGGGCGAGGTGCAGGCGGTCGAGACCCTGATCCGCTGGCGCCATCCGACCCGCGGCCTGATCGGGCCCAACGATTTCATCGCGCTGGCCGAGGAACGCGGCGAGATGCGCCGGGTCACCGAATGGGTGATTCGCCAGACCATTGTCGAGCAGGCGAGCCTCGCCGCCTGCGGCCATTCGGTCACCTTTAACGTCAACATATCGGCCCGCGTCCTTCCCGACCGCGATTTCGCCGAATGGGCGCTCGCTACGGTCAGCGCGGCCTCGGGCCCGATCGGGTTCGAGATCACCGAGACCGCGATGATCGCCGATCCGGAAGGCGCGCTTCGCAACCTTCATCTCTTCGCCGATGCGGGCATCAAGATCGCGATCGACGATTATGGCGCGGGCCTGTCCTCGCTCGCTTATCTGAAGCAGCTGCCGGCGCATGAACTCAAGATCGACCGGATGTTCATTTCCGGTCTGTCGTCGAGCCATCGCGATCCCTTGCTGGTCCGCTCGACCATCGATCTCGCCCACGCGCTCGACATGGAAGTTACCGCCGAGGGGGTCGATTCGCCCGCGGCGCTCGCTTTGCTCAAGGTTATGGGCTGCGACGTGATCCAGGGATTCCTGATCGCAATGCCGATGGCGCTGGGCGATCTGCGCTCCTTCCTCGACGCTCGCGAGGATGGGACGCCGGAAGCTTCCTTGGGATTCAATTGGTTAGGCCGTTCCGGCCGTGCGGGGTGATGTTAGCGCAACACTGATGTAAAGAGTTGCCGCTAAATGGTTAACAACGCATTAATAATGCTTGAAATATCGTTAAGCCTTCGGTAACCGTCTCCACGACGCAGGGGCATCGTGCCCTCTGCACGCGACGGAGACGTTATGTTCAAGGCGACCAAGTTCCTCACCATTGCCGCCGGTCTGGCGATGGGTGTGGCAGCAGCAACGCCTGCCCTTGCTCTTGAGCAGATTCGTCCGGTTCGCCCCTCGTTGGAGCAGATCCGTCCGGTCAGCCCGGCGCTGGAGCAGATTCGCCCCGTTAATCCGGCTTTGGAGCAGATTCGTCCGGTTCGTCCGAGCCTTGAGCAGATTCGCCCGGTTCGGCCGTCCTGATCGTTAAGATCTCTGAATGAATAGGAAGGGCCGGGTTTCCCGGCCCTTTTTTATGCTTGGTCCGGCTGCCGTTCATTTCAGGACCGTTGCCTTGTCCGCAACGAAAGCGTTAACTTGCTGCGCCTAAGGCGGGGTAGTGCGGACGACATGCCAATGATCCGGCTCCTGGCAGCCCTCTTGCTCGCATTTTGCGGCGGTGCCTCCGCTTACGCGGCGAAGGTTGATCCGTTCGCTCAACGCGCTGCCGCGGCGCGGGATGAGATCATGCGCGACCCGGCGCGCGCCTTGGCCGACTCCGATGCGCTGCGGCGCATGACAAGTTCTCACGATTCCCTAGAACGGCGAACGCACGTCGAGGCCACAGCCGACTGGATTCGCGCCGAAGCCCTAATCAGCCTCAATCGCCCGCAGGAGGCTCTAAAGGTTATCCAGAGCGCGCTCGCGGCAATGGACCGCAGCGATCCCGAGCCGGGCCTGCGCGGTGAGTTGATCCTCGCGCGGGGTGGTGTCGCCAATCTCACAGGCGGGGTGGAAGACGCACTACGCGACAATCAGGAAGCGTTCCGCCTGCTTGGTCGCGGCGGCAATGCTCGCGGTCAGGCGATAGCGCTGCAGAACATAGGCGCCATTTACGCGGATGCCGGAGACTATAACAACGCGCTCAAATATTTCGGCCAGTCGATCGACATTTACTCGGCCGACCCCAAACTGCTGCTGTCGGCATATAATAACCAAGGGAACTCGCTGTTCGAACTCAAGCGCTATGCTGATGCGACTGCAGCCTTTTCGCGGGCGCTCGTTATCGCGCAAAAGACGAACAACGCGCTCCAGCAAGCGCGCATCCAGCGGAACATCGCCGCGACTCAAGCGGAAGCCGGTAATTTCGTGCCGGCCGAAGCGGCGCTAGCAGATGCCTTCCGGCTGTCGACTGGCGGACCTGCGGCCTCATCGCGCGCCGCTTTATACGGAGTGGCGGCGCGGCTTGCCCTTCGCCAGCATCAACTCGATCGGGCGGCGAATATGATCGACCGCGCTTTTTCAAGCGCTGTCGGCGCAGAGGCCAATCTGCCGATGCGCGACTTTCATCAGACCGCCTATGAGATTTTCCGTGAGCGCGGTGAGGCGAAGAAAGCGCTCGATCATCTCGAAGCGTTTCAAAAACTGGATGATCAGGCCCGAGCATTGGCCGCGTCCACCAGCGCGGCGCTGATGAACGCACGGTTCAACTTCACCAACCAAGAATTGCGCATCAATAATCTGCGCAACGAACAAGCGGTGGCGTCGGCCCGGTTCCGCAACCGCATGCAATTGGCCCTGCTGTCGGCAACAGCGGTGATCTCGACGTTGCTGCTGATCGGCTTCCTTTCGATCCGGCGCAGCCGCAACCAGGTGCGGGATGCCAATGCGTCGCTGCTGACCACCAATGTCGCGCTCGAAAAAGCGCTGGCCGCCAAGACCGAATTCCTCGCCACCACCAGCCACGAGATCCGGACGCCGCTGAATGGTATTCTCGGCATGACCCAGGTGATCCTAGCGGGCCGTCAGCTCGACCCCACGCTGCGCGGCCGGATCGAGCTGGTGCAGGGCGCGGGCGAGACGATGAAGGCGCTGGTCGACGACATCCTCGATGTCGCCAAGATGGAGACCGGCGAACTGCGCATCCAGACCGCCGAAATGGACCTGAAACGCCTGCTCGAGGATGCGGTCACGGTCTGGACCGGCCAGGCGGAAACCAAGCGGATCGGGATCGAATTCGACCTCGAACAATGCCCGGGCAAGATCATCGCCGACGAGGTCCGCCTCCGGCAGATCATCTTCAACCTCATGTCCAACGCGATCAAATTCACCGATCGCGGCCAAGTCCGGCTCGCCTGCTTCTCGGAGGCCGACGAGGAGAGCGAAAGCGAGACGTTGGTGATCCGCGTCGCCGATAGCGGGATCGGCATCCCGCAGGATCGCGTGGAGGAGATTTTCGAGAGCTTCCGGCAGGTTGACGGCGGCGTGACGCGCCGCCATGGCGGGACCGGGCTCGGCCTGGCCATCTGCCGCAATCTGGCGCGCGCGATGGGCGGCGACGTGACCGTCGTCTCGACGCTCGGTGCGGGCTCGACCTTCACGCTGACGCTTCCGCTCGAACGCGGCACGGCGGAGGTTGGCCCCGCGGATCGCGTCGCGGCGACCAGCCTGGGCGCCGCCAACCTGCTGATGATCGAACCCAATCCGTTGGGCCAGGGTATCATGCGCGCGCTGCTCGCGGGCGAATGCGCGAGCGTGCAGTTCGTGACCGAGGTCGGCCAGGCGCTCGATGCGCTCAAGACCGGCGCGATCGATCATGTGCTGGCGGAGGGCAGCGCGCTCGGGCTCGATCCCGCCGGCGCGGGCGCGCTGGCGGCCGCCTGCGCCGATGCGAAAGCGCGTTTTACCTTATTGTGGCGCGAACCCGCGCCCGATCTGCTCAGCCAATTTGTGAAGGAAGGCGTGACACATGTGGTTTCCAAGCCGATCAGCGCGCCTGATCTTCTCTCCGAAATGAATAAAGTCTATGGCGAACCAATCGCGAGCCGGAACATTGCGGCATGATGCGGGACGGGGCGGAGAAGCTGTGAGATGAACATATTGTTCGTCGAGGATGACGCAATGAACCGCCGTGTCGTGCGCGACATGCTGACGGTGGCGGGCGCGACCATGGACGAGGCGCATGACGCCGAAAGCGGCCTGCAGATGATCGACGAGCGTCAGTACGACATCGTGCTGATGGATCTGCGCATGCCCGGCATGGATGGGCTGACCGCGATCAAGCATATCCGCGCGCGCACCGACGAGAAAGCGAGCGTGCCGGTGATCGTCGTCACCGCCGACACCGCGCTCGATATCTGCCGGGACTGCATCGACCAGGGCGCCGACGAGGTGATCCTGAAGCCTGTGGCGATGAACAAGCTCTTCGACGCGATCGGCCGCCTGATCGCGCGCGGCAACAGCCGGATGATGCTGAACTAACCCTCTCCCCTCAGGGGAGCGGGGGGGCTTATCGCCGCGCGGCGAAAAAGCCCCTGAGCTGCCCCGCCGCCTCTTCCGCCCCGATCCCTGGATAGACTTCGGGTCGATGATGGCAGGTCGGTTGCTGGAAGAATCGCGGACCATGCGTGACCGCACCGCCCTTGGGGTCATCCGCCGCGTAATAGAGCCGGGCGATTCGGGCGTGCGCGATCGCACCCGCGCACATGGCGCACGGTTCCAGCGTCACCCATAGATCGAGCCCGTCCAGCCGCGATTGGCCGAGCGATTCGGCCGCGCGGCGAATCGCCACGATCTCCGCATGTGCGGTGGGGTCGTTGCCCGTCAGCATCATGTTGGCAGAAGTGGCGACGATCTCGTCCCCGCGTGCGATCACCGCGCCGACCGGTACCTCGCCCTGCGCCGCCGCCTCGGCGGCCAGATCGAGCGCACGGCGCATCGGCAGGGGCAAGGGGAAGGGCATGGCCCTCCCTTAACCGCATGCTGCCTCAGGCGCGAGCGAACAGGCCGGGTCGCAGGACCACCGCCAAAGCGAACAGGATACCCGGCACCCAGAACAGGATCGTGAGCAGGGTTCCGATCCAGAATTCCGGGCCGAGCCCGCGCGCCAGGAAAATCCCGAGCGGCGGCAACAGGATAGCGGCTATCACCGCTGCCACGCTCGGTTGATGGACCATCTTATTGCGCCTTGTGGACCGCGACCGTCGGCACCTTCACGGTCTTGTCGACCGTATCGACCTTGGGCACCGCCACGGTCTTGTTCTCGCTACCCACATCGATCCGGCCGACATCGGCTTTCACGGTTGGGGCCTGGCCGCCTTCGACCTTCACCGTCGGCAGCGTACCGGCATTGCCATGCAGATTCACGAAGCCGGTCGCGACCGCGATGATCGCGATCACCACGATGATGGCGAGGATGGTGACAATCGCACGCATCGCACGTCTCTCCCACTGTTGTGGGCGGCTAACGTGCGTTATCGCCGGGAGTTGCATGGCGGATATCGCACTTTGTCCCCGGCGACCTTGACGAATCTGTGGGGTGCCGCTATCCGCGCGCTCTTTCCAGACACACCAGATTTCAGGATTTGAGCGCATGGCGCGTATTTGCGAGCTGACCGGCAAGGGCCGGCAGGTGGGCCACAATGTGAGCCACGCCAACAACAAGACCAAGCGGACCTTTCTGCCCAACCTGCAGAACGTGACGCTGATCTCGGACAAGCTCGGCAAGGGCGTGAAGCTGCGCGTCTCGACCCACGGGTTGCGCTCGGTCGAGCATGTCGGCGGTCTCGACAATTGGCTGCTCAAGTCGAAGTCCGAGAATCTCTCGCTGCGCGCCCGTCGCCTGAAGCGTGAGATCGAAAAGGCGTCGCAGGCGGCCTGAGCCCCTCGATCGGGCGTGCTGCGCCCGCCTTTTGTCCGATTCTTCGTAAAATCTGCCGATCATGGCGCGCTCTACCGCGCCATGATCGTGTCGTGCGTGCTTAACGCCGGCTGACAGCCACATTCAGTCTGCACTCAGCGGCTCGCCCGCATAAGCCTCTCCTGGCGAACGTAACGCCATGCGTAAAGGAGAGTGGAATGGTGTTGCGGACGCTCAAGCTGGCGGGGGCCGCGCTGATCGCGGCAGCCCTTCTGGCCCCTGTGGCGAGCGCCCAGACATCTTATGGGGCTCCCCCGGCTTATGACGGCCAGGCCTATGCTTATGGCTATGGTGCCGGACCAGCGCGCGACCGTGACGGCTATCCGCGCGCGGGATCTGGCCGGGACGGCTATGCCCGCGATGGCTATTATGAGGATCCGCCCCCGCCGCGCCGCGCTGCCTACCGCGAGCGCCGCGCCGAACGGTGCGACAGCGGCAGCGTCGGCACGATCCTGGGCGCGATTGCGGGCGGGTTGCTCGGCAACGCCGCCACCAGCCGCCACGGCAACCATGCCGCCGGCACGCTTGCCGGCGCGGGTGCAGGGGCATTGATCGGTCACACGGCGGATCGCGACTGCGATTGATTCGGAATTGGTGAAACTTTCTTTCCGGACCCACGCGGCCGGGAAGAGACAGAGGTGCAAGTGAGCGCTGCACCGGCCCGCGTCCCCGCAAGGGGGCGCGGGTCGTTATTTTCGGACACCAGCTTCCGCCCGTTCGGGCTGAGCCTGTCGAAGCTCTGCCCTGTTTGCTGTCCCGCGGAGGAAGCCCTGCGACAAGCTCAGGGCGAACGGAAGGCCCTTATTCCGCGTCGAACAGGCCGGCGAGCTGTTCGACCATCGTGCCGCCAAGCTGTTCGGCATCCATGATCGTCACCGCTTTCTGGTAATAGCGCGTGACGTCGTGGCCGATGCCGATCGCGACCAGCTCCACCGGCGAGCGATTCTCGATCCAGGCGATCACCTGGCGAAGATGTTTTTCCAGATAGGAACCGCTGTTCACTGACAAAGTCGAATCATCGACCGGCGCGCCGTCGGAGATCACCATCAGGATGCGTCGTTCCTCGGAACGGCCGATCAGCCGGTTATGCGCCCACAGCAAGGCCTCGCCGTCGATATTCTCCTTGAGCAGGCCTTCGCGCATCATCAGGCCCAGGCTCTTGCGCGCGCGGCGATAGGGCTCGTCCGCGCGCTTGTAGACGATGTGGCGGAGGTCGTTGAGCCGGCCCGGCGATTGCGGGCGGCCCGCCTGCAGCCACGCCTCGCGTGATTGGCCGCCTTTCCAGGCGCGCGTGGTGAAGCCCAATATCTCGACCTTGACCCCGCAGCGTTCGAGCGTGCGTGCGAGGATGTCTGCCGAGATCGCTGCGATCGAGATCGGCCGCCCGCGCATCGAGCCCGAATTGTCGATCAGCAGGGTCACGACCGTGTCGCGGAAATCGGTGTCGCGCTCGATCTTGTAGGACAGCGAATGTGCCGGGCTCACCACCACGCGTGCCAATCGCGCCGCGTCGAGCAGGCCTTCCTCCTGGTCGAATTCCCACGAGCGATTCTGCTGCGCCATCAGCCGCCGCTGGAGCCGGTTGGCGAGCTTGGTCACCGCGCCCTGGAGATGGACCAGCTGCTGGTCGAGATAAGCGCGCAGCCGCGTCAGCTCTTCCTCGTCGCACAATTCGGTCGCTGTGATCACCTCGTCGAAGCGGGTGGTATAGGCCTTGTAGTCGAGGAAGCCCGGCGCATCCGCCATCGGGCGATTGGGGCGGACGGGCTGCATCCCATCCTCGCCGTCATCGCCCTCCTGGCCTTCGCCGTCGAACTCGCCTTCCGCCGATTCGCGCGTCTCGCCTTTATCGTCGCTTTCCGCCGAGCTTTCGGAACGCACGTCCATCTGCCCATCGGTTTGGCCGCCGGGCTGGTCCTGATCGCCCTCCTCACCCTCCTCGCCCTGGTCGGGTTCCTCGCCCTCCTCGCTCGACGATTCCTCGGGGTCGGTCGCCTCCGGCTGTGCCTCGATCAGCTCGAGATCCTCAAGCAACCGCGTCGTCAGCCGCGCGAAGGCGCCCTGATCGTCGAGCATGAGGCCGAGCGCATCCAGATCCGCGCCGGCTTTTTCCTCGATCCACTCGCGGACCATTGCGAGCCCGCCTTCCGCGATCACTGGCGGCTTCTCGCCGGTCAGTCGTTCGCGCACGATCAGCCCCAATGCCGAGGCGAGTGGTACCTCGGCGCGCGTGCGCGCGCGCGTAAGCGGGTCCGAACGCAGCCGCATCTCCAGCGCATGCGTCAGGTTGACGCGCACGCCCGCCATCGCCCGCGATCCCAGCGCTTCGACCCGCGCCTGCTCGACCGCGTCGAACACCGAGCGCGCATTGGCGTCGGCCGGGGCACCCCGCGCATGCAGCTTTGCATCGTGATGGCGTTCGCGCAGCGCGAAGCCGTCGGCGAAGCCGCGCGCCTCCGCCACCTGCTCGCGCGGCAGGTTGCGGCCCGGCATGGGCACGCGCAACTGCTTGAGCGACGCCGACGGCGCGTCGGTGGTAAAGCTCAGCTCCAGCTCGGGCTCGTGCGCCATGGCGCGTGCCGCGCCGGCGAGCACGGAACGCAGCGCGTCGAGGGGCGACTGCTCGGCCATCAGGCCTTGCCGACGATGCTTTCGGGCAGGTCCTTGCCGAACACGCGCTGATAATATTCGGCCACCAACGGCCGCTCCGCCTCGTCGCACTTGTTGAGGAACGACAGACGGAAGGCGAAGCCCAGATCGCCCAGGATCAGCGCATTCTGCGCCCAGGAGATGACGGTGCGCGGGCTCATCACGGTCGAGATGTCGCCCGCCATGAAGCCCTGGCGCGTCAGCTCGGCGACCTTGACCATATTGTCGACGGTCTGCTTGCCGTCGGGCTTGTCATATTCGCCCGACTTGGCGAGCACGATCTGCGCCTCGGTCGCCGCCGGCAGATAGTTGAGCGTCACCACGATGTTCCAGCGGTCCATCTGGCCCTGATTGATCTGCTGCGTGCCATGATAAAGGCCGGTCGTGTCGCCCAGGCCAACCGTGTTCGAGGTCGCGAACAGGCGGAAATAGGGGTTGGGCCGGATCACGCGATTCTGGTCGAGCAGGGTCAATTTGCCCTCGGTCTCGAGCACGCGCTGGATGACGAACATCACGTCGGGTCGACCCGCGTCATATTCGTCGAAGACCAAAGCCGACGGCGTCTGCAGCGCCCAGGGCAACAGTCCTTCGCGGAATTCGGTGACCTGCTGGCCGTCGCGCAGCACGATCGCGTCGCGGCCGACCAGATCGATTCGGCTAATATGCGCGTCGAGGTTGATGCGGATCATCGGCCAGTTCAGCCGCGCCGCCACCTGTTCGATGTGCGACGACTTGCCGGTGCCGTGATAGCCCTGGATCATCACGCGCCGATTGAAGGCGAAGCCCGCGCAGATCGCGAGCGTCGTGTCCGGATCGAACACATAGGCCGGATCGAGATCGGGTACGCGCTCGTCGGCTTCGGAGAAAGCCGGCACTTCCATGTCGGAATCGATCCCGAACAGGTCGCGCACCTTCTTCATCTGGTCGGGCGCATCCATCACCGTGTCGGAACGGCTGTCGGGCTGGATATTGGACAGGTCGGCCATCGCGGATCTCGATATTTGCAAGCTTTAAAGGAGTCGGAACGCCGGTAATCCCTCGCTGCCGCTATCGCAACCGATCAGGATACCTTGTCGGGCAGCGGGAACAGGGTGACGAAACGCGCGGCGAGCGCGCGGTCTCCGCTGACCTTGATTGCCCCCGCTTGCTCCATCTGCTCGAGCGGCTGGCCGCCATAGACGACCGCCGCGATCAGTGCGGCATCCTCGGTGACGAAGGACAGATCGGGATTCTGCGCCTCGGTCCGCGCGACGTCGAGCCGGCCCTCATGGAGGTAGGCCGTGAAGGGATCAGGGCCGATCCGGAACGCGATCTGCGCGTCCAGCCCTTCCGCGCGCACAGGATCGATCATGGTGCGGAACGACATCATCAGCGACGCCCCGCTCAAGGGCAGCCGCGGATCGTGCAATGGCGAGCGCACTGCCCATCGCCCGAGTGCGGCGAGCGGCGCCTCGCTCTCATAGCCCCATTCGGTGAGTTCATAGACCTGGACAGAAGCCGGGGGCGGCAACTTGCGTCGGATCAGCACGCCATTGGCTTCGAGCGCTTCGAGCCGCTGGGTCAGTACGTTCGCGCTGATCCCGGGCAGGCCGCGCTTGATCTCGCCGAACCGGCGCGGACCGAACATCAGCTCGCGCAGGATCAAGGGAACCCAGCGTTCGCCCACCAGCTCCAGCGCCAGCGCCATGCCGCAGGCGTCGTCATAGAGCCGCTTCGGCAGGGCCGGCGGGGCCGGTTTCGACTCACTAGTTATTTTTTCTAACTCCATGGTTGTTTTTTATAACCAAAGCGCGCATCCAATGCAAGCGAAGTGATTCGCAGCGAGGGAGAGAGCCCCATGGAACGCCGGATTTTCATCAACCTGCCCGTCGCCAACGTCGTGACGTCGTCCGCTTTCTACGCGGCGCTGGGCGCGGAGAGGGACGAACGCTTCTGCGACGAATCGAGCGCGATGATGCGCTTCACCGACACGATCACCGTGATGCTGGTCGACCATGCGCGCTTCGCGGCCTTCACGTCGAAACCGATCCCCGATCCGCGCGCCGCGAATGAGGTCCTGCTCTTCCTGTCCTGCATCGACCGCGGCGAGGTCGACAGAATGACCGCGATCGCGAGCTGGGCGGGCGGGCGCGCCGACCCGATGCCGTCACAGAATTATGGCTTCATGTACGGGCGCAGCTTCGAGGATCCTGACGGTCACATCTGGGAAGCGGTGTGGATGGATGTCGAGGCCGCAATGGCTGCACGCAAACAGATGCAAGACGCCTGAACGGCGTCCCTTAGAAACCAAAGAAAAGGAGTGGAGTCATGAGCGATCGTCCCACGATCACGGCCTATAGCTGGGTTCCCGATTTCGCACGGAGCCATGTGCGCGACATGCGCGTGCGTTGGGCGCTGGAGGAGGTTGGCCAGCCCTATGAGGTGCGGCTGCTCGACAACGTCACTTCCAAGACGCCCGAACATCGCAGCCTGCAGCCGTTCGGCCAGGTGCCGACCTACGAGCAGGACGGGCTCAGGATGTTCGAATCGGGCGCCATCCTGCTGCACATCGCGCGCAAATATCCCGGGCTGCTGCCCGCCGATCCCGAAGGCCGCGCACATGCCGAACAATGGGTGTTCGCGGCGATGACTTCGGTCGAGCCCGCGGTGCAGGATCTGGCGCTGGTTAATGTGTTCGAACGCGACCGGCCCTGGGCGGAGGACCGGCGCCCGCTCAGCGAAAACCGCGTCGATGGCCGGCTCAAGGATCTGTCGGCCCGGTTGGGCGGCAGGGAGTATCTGGAGGGCGAATTCTCCGCGGGCGATCTGATGATGGCCTGCGTGCTGCACAGCCTTTCGGGCACCGGGATGCTCGATCCCTATCCCAATCTCGTGGCCTATCTCGCGCGGTGCCAGGCGCGCCCTGCTTACCGGCGGGCACTGGCCGCGCACATGGCAGACTTCGCCGATCAGCCGCCGATCGCGGCCTGATCCAGGCGTAGGGAGAAAGACGATGGCTTATATCGATGGCTTCGTGGCGCCCGTGCTGCCCGGCAAGCGCGAGGGCTATGTCGAGATGGTGCGCGCGGCCGCCAATATCTTTTTGGAACATGGCGCGCTGCAGGTGGTCGAGACGCTGAGCGACGACGTGCCGCATGGCAAGGTCACCGATTTCTATCGCGCGGTGGCCGCCAAGGAGAACGAAGCGATCAACTTCTCGTGGATCGTGTGGCCATCCAAGGAAGCGCGCAACGAAGGCATGGCGAAGGTCATGGCCGACGAAAGGATGAAGCCGGGCGCCATGGAAATGCCGTTCGACATGCAACGCATCATCTTCGGTGGGTTCGAAGTGGTGCTGGATACCAAGGCCGGCTGATCCGGCGCGAAGGAGAGAGACGATGACCGACAATTTCGTATGGTACGAACTCTGCACCAACGACCTGGACGGTGCGAAAACCTTTTACGCCAAGCTGTTTGGCTGGACCTCGACACCCTTCGAGGGCGAGGGCGCGCAGGATTACCATATCTGGGAAATGGCGGGCAAAGGCGTGGGCGGATTGATGCCGCTCCCGGAAGGCATGCCCAAGCCCTTCTGGCTCGGCTATGTCGGCGTTGCCGATGCGGATGCCGCAATCGACAAGGCGACGAAGGCGGGCGCGAACGTCCACCGCGTGATGGACATTCCCGACGTGGGCAAGATCGGTCTGGTCAGCGATCCGCAGGGCGTCGGCTATGCCCTCATCCAGGGCTATAGCGACCGCAAGAGCGAGGCGTTCGACCAGGCCAAGCCCGGCCATGGCAATTGGCACGAGCTCTACACGACCGACCCCGTCGCCGGGTTCGATTATTATGCCGGCCAATATGGGTGGACCAAGGGGCGCACCATGCCGATGGGCGAGATGGGGGACTATCAGCTCTTCCAGGCCGACGGCGTCGATATCGGCGGCATGATGAAGGCGCCGCCGAACGTGCCGCCATCCTGGGGTTATTATTTCGGCGTGCCCGACATCGACGCGGCAGTCGAGGCGATCAACGCCAATGGCGGAACCGTCGTGAACGGACCGATGGAGGTGCCCGGCGGCGCCTGGATCGTCCAGCTGACCGACCCCCAAGGCGCCTATGTCGCCGTGGTCGGCCCGCGCAAGTGAGGAGATGAAGCATGGCGGCCGCCGCATTCCCTCGCTCGCCCGCAACGGAGCGCAAGGCGGTCGCCGGCTGGATTTCGGGCGGGGTCGCAATCCTGCTCACCGCGCTGCTGGGCGTCGTTGCCGCAGGACAGCTTCGCCTCGCGATCGCGCTGCTCGGCCAGACCTGGTTCGGGCCCGGCGTGCGCGCCTGGCTCCCCTGATTCAAAGTGGAGGAGAGGACCAATGACCCGTATCACCCCGTGCCTCTGGTATGATGGCAACGCCGAAGAAGCGGCCAATTTCTATGCGGCGACCTTCCCGGATTCGTCGGTCGACGCGGTCCACCGCTCGCCCGCCGATTATCCGAGCGGCAAAGCGGGCGACGTGCTCACCGTCGATTTCACCGTGATGGGCATGAAGTTCCTGGGGCTGAATGGCGGCCCGCAGTTCAAGTTCGACGAAGCCGTCTCCTTCATCGTCCACACCAAGGATCAGGCGGAGACCGACCGTTATTGGGACGCCATCGTTGCCGGCGGCGGCAAGCCGACCGCCTGCGGCTGGATCAACGACAGGTTCGGCCTGTCCTGGCAGATCACGCCCCAGCGGCTGCTCGACATGATGGCCAGCCCCGACAAGGCCGCGTCCAAGCGCGCGATGGACGCGATGATGCAGATGGTGAAGATCGACATCGCCACGCTCGAACGCGCGTTCAGCGGAGAGACCGAGGATGCGTAGCATCGTCGGCGGCATCTTCCAGCCGCTGGATGGCGTGATGCAGGGGATCCTGCCCCCGCCAACCTACGGCGAAGCATAAGACGTCGCTTCGGCTAGTCCGACAAAGGCGAGCGATCGAATGCGCTCAGCAGATCGGCGGCGTCCGCGAATATCGCAACCGCGCCCGCATCCCTGAGCTGCGTGCGGTCGAACGGTCCCGATGTCAGCCCGATCGTCGCGATGCCGATCCGCAGCGCTGCCTCGACATCGTAGATCGTGTCGCCGACGGCCATCGCCGCGCCGGCCTCCACGCCGACCTTGTCGAGCGCCGACCCGAAGATATCGGGCTCGGGCTTGGACTCCGCGACGTCGTCGGCGCTGGTGACCGCGTCGATGAGGTCCTCGGCGTCCAGCAGCTCGACATAATAGTCGACCTCTTCCTTCTTGGCAGAGGAGGCGAGCACGATCTTGCGCCCGCTCTGCTTCACATGCGCCAGCAGGTCGCGCGCGCCTGGAAAGGGCTTGATGTGCGGCAGATAGGCGCTTTTGAAATGATCGCCATGTGCCTTGGCGATCGCCTGGCATTGCGCATCGGTCGCTTGCGGTAGCAGGGAAGGGACCAGCAGGTCGCCGCCCTTGCCGATCTGCAGGCGGATATCATCCACCTCCTGCGGACGGCCAGCCTCGCGGAAGGCGACCGCCCAGCTGTCCACATGCGCCTCGTTGCTGTCGACCAATGTCCCGTCCACGTCGAACAGGACAGCTCGGATCCTCATTCCGTGCGCACCGGCACCAGCAGCACGTCTTCCACGCCGGGCCGGGTCGATTCCTTGACCGCGACACCATCGAGTGCCCATTCGCCCGAAAATTCGCTGCCGATCAGCGCGGAAGGCTCGGCCTCGTCGCGCAGTTTCGCCAATGCCTCGGGCGTGATTTCCCAATGATCGACAACCATGCCGGTTTGGCGCGCATGGCGAACTTCGTTACGCATCTTCTCAAGCAACATGATCACTCTCCAGCGGACTAAACGGCGGGTTGCTTCATCCGATCCAAATGCCTGATCGCCGCCGAAACGCCGCGATGCTTTATCTGCGCGAGAGCCCCGGTGACGTCTTTTTCCGCAATGCGTCTCGCGCCAAGAGATAAGCTCGCGCTTCCGGTCCCAGATGGACATCGATAGCCGAGAAATCGAAGCCGCTTCCGTCCGCCGCCATCCAGATTTGATCGAGCATGCAGGTCGCGACGGCGTTTTGCGTGGCCGGCAGGCCCTGCAGGAGAAGAGCCTCGGCCAACGCGAAGATTCGCTTCTTGTTTTCCTCGGACACGGGCCGGCGCCGCGCGGCGATAGCGCTGCCGATCGCTCGAAATGCCTGCGTGGCCTCCTCGGGTCCTTCGAATTGAAGGGCGATGCTCCGGTCGAAGCTTTCCTGCGTCTCCGGCGAAAGCGCAGCCATCTGCCGCGCCGCTTCCAACGGAGTCAGATCGATTTGCATGAAGGCGCTACAAAAAGCTCGGCAAGTCGCTCGGCTCGATCAGCACCTCGCGGCGGCCGACATGGTCGGGCTGCGAGATGATGCCCTGTTTCTCCATCCGCTCGATCAGGCGCGCCGCGCCATTATAGCCGACGCGCAGCTGGCGCTGGAGCCAGGAGGTCGATGCCTTGCGATTCTCGACCACCAGCTGCACCGCCTTGCGATAGGTCTGCGTCTCGGGATCGTCGGGGCCGGACGGCGCGCCTTCGATCTCGTAGCCGCCATCCATCGGCTCCTCGGTCACGGCCGAGATATATTCGGGTGGACGCTGCGCCTTCCAATGGTCCGCGACCGCCCGTACCTCATCGTCCGCCACGAACGGCCCATGCACGCGCACGATCTGCTTGCCACCTGCGACATACAGCATGTCGCCCTTGCCCAGCAGCTGCTCCGCGCCCTGCTCGTTGAGGATGGTGCGGCTGTCGATCTTGGACGCGACCTGGAAGCTGATCCGCGTCGGAAGGTTGGCCTTGATCACGCCGGTGATGACGTCGACCGAGGGGCGTTGCGTCGCCATGATAAGGTGGATGCCCGCCGCGCGCGCCTTCTGCGCGAGCCGCTGGATCAGGAATTCGACTTCCTTGCCCGCGGTCATCATCAGGTCGGCAAGCTCGTCGACCACCACCACGATCATCGGCAGCGGCTCATATTCCAGCTTCTCTTCCTCGTAGATCGGCTGGCCGGTATCGGCGTCATAGCCGGTCTGCACGCGCCGGCCGAGCGCCTGCCCCTTGGCCTTGGCCGCTTTCACCTTCTCGTTAAACGAGGCGAGGCTGCGCACCTGGATCGTCGCCATCATGCGATAGCGGTCCTCCATCTGCTCGACCGCCCATTTGAGCGCGCGGATCGCCTTGGCGGGCTCGGTCACCACCGGCGAAAGCAGATGCGGGATGTCGTCATAGACGCTGAGTTCCAGCATCTTGGGATCGATCATGATCATCCGGCACTGATCGGGCGTGAGCCGATAGAGGAGCGACAGGATCATCGCGTTGAGGCCGACCGACTTGCCCGATCCCGTCGTGCCCGCGACGAGGAGGTGCGGCATTGGGGCGAGGTCCGCGATCACCGGATCGCCGCCGATATCCTTGCCCAGCACCAACGCGAGATTGCCCGGCCCCTGATTTTCGAAGCGCTCATGTTCCAGCAGTTCGCGCAGCGAGATCATCTCGCGCTTCTGGTTGGGCAGTTCAATGCCGATCACGGTACGGCCGGGAATGGTCGCGACGCGTGCCGACAGCGCGGACATGTTGCGCGCGATATCGTCGGCGAGCGCGACCACGCGGCTGGCCTTGACGCCCGCTGCGGGCTCCAACTCGTACATGGTCACGACCGGACCGGGGCGGACGCCGCTGATATTGCCCTGGACCTTGAAGTCCTCGAGCACGGTTTCGAGCAGCCGCGCGTTGCGTTCGAGGGCATTCTTGTCGAGCTTCTCGGTGGTCGGCGGCGGTGGCGGCGCGAGCAGGTCGAGCGTCGGCAAGACCCAGGTGTCGCCGAGGTCGAGCTTGGCCTGCCGTTCGCGCTGCGCGCGCGCGGTCGGCGCGGGCGCCCTGGTCGGGTTCGGCGTGGTGATGGTCGGGCGCGGCGGTTCGGGCGCGTCGGCGTCTTCCTCGTCCTCCGCGTTCGGCATCGTGCGCGCGAGCGCCCGCTTGAGTGGCTTGGTGACCGAGATACGTTCGGCGCGCTGCACCTTTTCGCCGCGGCGGAACAAGGCGGCGCGTTCCTCCGCGTCGAGGCCCAGCGACCATAATGCGAGCGTGATGCCCAGGATACCGAACAGCAGCACCGCGGCGATGCGGATGCCGACCGCAACCGGATGCTGGACCATAGCGAGCCCGCGATCGATCAGGCTGGCGGCGCCCAGTCCGATCGCGCCGCCCGCGCCCGCGGGCAGCGAGCTCGACAGGCCGAGATGGACCAGGCCCATGCCCAGGTCACAAAACAGCATCGCCAGGATCGTGATCGGCAGCGCGCGCTTCCATTGTCCGGGATGCACACCGCGCCACAGCCGAAGTGCCACCACCACCAAGGGCGGGATCAGCAGCACTGCGGGCAAGCCGAAAGAGGTGAGCAAAAGGTCCGCGCTCCATGCGCCGAACGAGCCCAGCACATTGCGGTAGACCGGCGCGGCGGCGGTATTCAGCGCCGGATCGGTCGCGCTGTAGGAGGCGAGCGCGAAGGCGATCAGCATCGCGAAGGCCAATACGGCCAGCCCGCTCAGCATCGCCCAGGCGCGGCGGCCGATCTGCTGGACCTGCCCGCGCCAATTGCCGCCATTCGCGATGCGTGTCGCCACTACCCGAACCCCTTCTGGAACGGGCCGATTGTGCACGAAATGTTCCGGCAGGGCAAATCCGCCCACCCAAGATTCCAGGCGTTTGACTCTTAAATAGCAAAATGGCTATATAGCCATATGGCTATCGAATCACTCCCGCAACTCGACCTGATCTTCTCGGCAATGGGTGACCCCACGCGCCGCGCTATCCTTGGCCGGCTGGCACTGGGCGAGGCGACCGTTGCGGAACTGGCGCAACCCTTTGCCTTCAGCCAGCCCACCATTTCGCGGCACCTGAAAGTGCTCGAACGCGCGGGCCTGATTGAGGGCGGGCGTGACGCGCAGCGCCGCCCGCGCCGCCTGCGGCTCGAAGCGATGAAGCAGGCAGCCGATTTCATCGAGCCCTTCCGCCGCGAGTGGGAGCAGCGCTTCGACAATCTCGCCAATCACCTCACCACCATGAAGCCAGGAGAAGAATGACATGCCCCCAGCATTCCAGAATGCCACCGATTGCGTCATCGATCGCGCCGCGCATACGATCCGCTTCGTCCGCGATCTCGATGCTCCGCCGCGCCTGGTGTTCGACGCCTGGACCAAGCCCGAACATATTTCCTGCTGGTGGGATGCGACCGGCGCGCGGCTTGAAAGCTGCGAGATGGATGTGCGGCCGGGCGGTGCCTTCACCTTTGTCTCGTCGGGCAAGCCCGATCATGTTTTCTCGGGCACGTACCGGACGGTCGAGCCGCCCCATCGGCTCGTCTTCGACGCGAATGGCGCGGAAGGCCGTCTGCTTCTCGCCGCCAATGGCGAAGGCACGCGGATGACGGTCGAGATCGATTGCAAGACGGCCGAATTGCTCGACCATTATCTTGAGGTCGGCGTCACGGCCGGCACCAGCCAGACGCTCGCCAATCTCGAAACCTATCTGGCCGGCCAGGAAGCGGCCGCAGCCTGACTCGGAAGCGCCGCTTCCGGACTTAGTGCCGGAAGTGGCGCATCCCGGTGAACACCATCGCCAGGCCCGCCTCGTCGGCGGCGGCGATCACCTCGGCGTCGCGCATCGATCCGCCCGGCTGGATCACCGCGGTCGCGCCCGCTTCGACCGCCGCCAGCAGCCCGTCGGCGAAGGGGAAGAAGGCGTCCGACGCCACCGCCGATCCGATCGTGCGGGGCTCTGCCCAACCGGCTTTCTCTGCGGCGTCCTTGGCCTTCCACGCGGCGATGCGCGCGCTTTCCAACCGGTTCATCTGGCCGGCGCCAATGCCTGCGGTCGACCCATCCTTGGCATAGACGATCGCGTTCGATTTGACATGCTTGGCAACCGTCCAGGCGAACCGGCAGTCGGCCAGTTCCTGCAAAGTCGGTGCGCGCTTGGTCACGACCTTGAGGTCGCCTTCCACCACCTGGCCATTGTCGCGGCTCTGCACCAGCATTCCGCCCGCGATCGACTTGAGCTGGAGGCCGGGACGCTTGGGATCGGGCAGCTCGCCCGTGATCAGCAGCCGGAGATTCTTCTTCTTCGCGAACACCGCGCGTGCTGCCTCATCGGCGCCCGGTGCGGCCACCACCTCGGTGAAGATACCGGTCATCGCCTCTGCGGTAGGTCCGTCGAGCGGGCGGTTGACCGCGATGATCCCGCCGAATGCCGACACGCTGTCGCATGCCAGAGCCGCCTGATAGGCTTCGATCAGCGTATCGCCTGTCGCCACGCCGCACGGATTGGCATGCTTGACGATCACCACCGTCGGCGGCCCATCGCGGAACTCGCTGACCAGCTCGAGCGCCGCATCGGCGTCGTTATAATTATTGTAGCTCAGCTCCTTGCCCTGCACCTGCTCGGCCTGCGCGATGCCGCGCGCCGACGGGCCGAACGGCAGATAGAGCGCCGCCGACTGATGCGGATTCTCGCCATAGCGCAGCTCGGCGCCCTTCTTGAGCGGGATCGAGAGCGTGTCGGGAAAACCCTGGCCCTGGTCGGCGAAGGCGAACCAGGAAGAGATCATCGCGTCATAGGCCGCGGTCGCCGCGAATGCCTTGGCGGCGAAGGCCTTGCGCTGCTCGATCGTGGTCGAGCCCTGTGCCACCGCCTCATAATCGGCGGGATCGGTCACGATCGCGACATAAGCATGGTTCTTGGCGGCCGACCGCACCATCGACGGCCCGCCAATATCGATATTCTCGATGATCTCGTCGCGCGCGGCACCCTTCGCCACTGTCTGCGCGAACGGGTAGAGATTGACCACGACCAGGTCGATCGCGCCGATCTCATGCTCGGCCATCGACGCGGCATGGTGGGGATCGTCGCGCACCGCGAGCAGGCCGCCATGAACCTTGGGGTGCAAGGTCTTGACCCGCCCATCCATCATCTCGGGAAAGCCGGTCAGGTCCGACACGTCCTTCACCGTCAGCCCCGCATCGCGCAGCGCCTTGGCCGTGCCCCCGGTCGAAACCAGTTCGACGCCTTTTTCGAAGAGGGCCTTGCCGAGTTCGACCAGGCCGGTCTTGTCGGAGACGGAGAGGAGCGCGCGCTTGATCGGGATGCTGGTCATGCGCGCGCCCTTTAGCGGACCCGGCGGGGAAGGCGAGTCCTTATGCGTGCGGCGTGCGCTGCCAGAAGGCGACGACCAGCCCGCCCGCCACGATCAGGCTCCCGCCAACCATGATCGGCAGATCGGGACGGCTGCGGAAGAAGCAGAAGCTTACGATCTGCCAGACCACGAACAAGGTCGCGATATAGATGCCGACCACCTTGTGGAATTCGATCGGCGCGAGATTGAGCGTGAGCGCATAGCCGAACACCAACACAGCCCCGAAGGCGAAATAGAGCGCCCGCGCGCTGATCGTCCGCGCGGCGATCCCGTTACGTACCAGCGCGTCGCCCGAAACTTCGAGCGTGGTGGCGACGATCAGAAAGCCGAGGATGATGAGGACGGTCTTGGCGGTCACGGACTTACTCCCTCGAAAGCGCCCGTTCCATCAGCCAGACCCGGATCGCGCTGGCAAGGTTTACCGGATCGTCCGCCTCGATCCGCGCCACATCGATCCGTGCGACCAGCGCGCTGATCGGCAGTTGCTCCGCCTCCGCCGCGCGCTTCAGCGCTTCCCAGAAAACGGGTTCCAGGCTGACCGAAGTCGCATGGCCGGCGATCATCACGGAACGTTTTATCGGACCAGCCATAGATGAAGGACTAGCGAGTTTTCAGCTCCTTCGTCACCCCGGACTTGTTCCGGGGGCCATTCTGCGGCTTGGCTGCAACCTCGCGGTGGATGCCGGAACAGGTCCGGTATGACGGTTTCCGAAAATCCGCTTCCTCAATACATGTGCTGGCCGCCGTTGATCGACAAAGTCGACCCCGTGATGAAGGCTCCATCCTCCGAACAGAGGAAGGCGACGCCGCGCGCAATCTCGTGCGCCTGGCCCAGGCGGCCGACCGGGATCTTGGCGACGATCTTGGCGAGCACTTCGGCCGGCACCGCCGCGACCATGTCGGTATCGATATAGCCCGGCGCGATCGCATTGACCGTGATGCCGAAGCGCGCGCCCTCCTGCGCGAGCGCCTTGGTGAAGCCGTGAATGCCCGATTTTGCGGCGGCATAATTGACCTGGCCATATTGGCCCGCCTGGCCGTTGATCGATCCAATATTCACGAACCGGCCGAACTTGCGCTCTTTCATGCCGGCGAAGGTCGCCTTGGCCATGTTGAAGCAGCCGCCCAGGTTGGTGTCGATCACGGCCTTCCAGTCGTCATAGCTCATCTTGAGCAATGTGCCGTCCCGGGTGATGCCGGCATTGTTGACGACGATATCGATCGGCCCCAACGCCGCCTCGACCGCCGCGACGCCCGCCGCGCACGCTTCGAAGCTCGACACGTCCCACTTGAACGCCTTGATGCCGGTGCGATCGCTGAATTCCTTCGCGCGCTCGTCATTGCCCGCATAATTGGCGGCGACCGTCACGCCCTCTTCCTTGAGCGCAAGGCTGATCGCCTCGCCGATGCCACGGGTTCCGCCAGTCACGATCGCAACGCGCGCCATCCATTCTCTCCTCGGTTTTGGGGATTCGATTGATGAAAGCCTAGGAAGTGGCGATCCAGCCCGCAAGTTCCCGCTGCAGCAAATGCCGCAGCATCGCGATACCGGCGTGTTCGGCATTGAGGCAAGGCAGGTAAGCGAAGTCGGCCCCGCCCGCATCGAGGAAGGTCTGGCGGCCGCGGATCGCCAGCTCCTCCAGCGTCTCCAGGCAATCGGCGGAGAAGCCCGGCGCGACCACCGCCACCCGCTTCACGCTTTTTGCCGGAAGGGCGGCCAGCGTGACGTCGGTCGCCGGCTCAAGCCATTTGGCCCGGCCGAAGCGCGACTGGAAGCTGACGATCAGGTCGCGGTCCAAAGCTTCGCCCAGCAGCCGCGCGGTCTTCTGGCAATGGCAATGATAGGGGTCGCCCAGCGCCAGCGTGCGCGCGGGCATGCCGTGAAAGCTGGCGACGATCGCATCCGGCGTGAAGGGCAGCGTCGCTAAGGAAGTTTCGACGCTCGCCTTGAGCGCGGAAATGTAGGCCGGGTCGTCATAATAAGGTGGCAGGGTCCGAACCGCCGGCTGCCAGCGCATTGCCGCCAATGCCGCGAAGGCGGCATCGTTGGCGGTCGCGGTCGTTGCCGCGCAATATTGCGGATAGAGCGGCGCGATCAGGATGCGTTCGCACCCGGCCGCCTTCATCGCTACCAGCTTCTCGGCAATTGCCGGCCGGCCGTACCGCATGGCATGCTCGACCATCACCGCGTCGCCAAAGGCCGCGCGCAAGGCGTGGGCCTGCTGCGCCGTAATCGCGGCGAGTGGCGATCCGTCCTCGCGCCACACCTGGGAATAAGCATGCGCCGACTTCCTGGGCCGCGTCCGCAGGATGATCCCATGCAGGATCGGCTGCCAGACCAGCCTGGGAATCTCGATCACGCGCCGGTCGGACAGGAATTCGGCGAGATAGCGCCGCACCGCTTTCGCTTCGGCTGCATCGGGCGTGCCGAGGTTGACGATCAGCACGCCCACCTTCGCCGGCGGAATCGGCGGATGATCGGCAGGCTGGATCATGCCAGCTTCAACGGAAGGCTGCGGAGCCTTTTGCCGGTGGCGGAGAAGATCGCGTTGGCAATAGCCGGTGCGGCGACCGGCACCGCCAGATCGGTGACTCCGCCGGGCGCTTCGTTGGACGGGATCAGCTCGACCTGAATGTCCGGCAGGCCCTTGAGCCGGGGCAAAGCAAGCGCGCCGAGCGTGGCCTGATCGGGCAGGCCATGCGTGAAGCTGACGCCATTTCCAAGCGCTGCTGCCATTCCCCAGATCAGCCCATTCTCGATCTGCTGACGGACGATATCCGGATTGATCAGCCGGCCCGCATCGACCGCCGCTACCATGCGCGCGATCTTGATCTGATTGTCTTCGTTTGAGGCCTCGACATAGAGGCCGATATGGCTTCCGAATGCGGAATGGATCGCCAGCCCCTCGCCTGATTGCGCCTCGCCGCTCCAGCCGCCGGTCGCAGCCGCATGGCTCAGGCAGCGCGCGAGGCGAGGCGATCCCGACAGCATCCCGATGCGGAAGGCGAGCGCGTCCTGCCCCGCCACTGCGGCCAGTTCGTCGACGAAGCCTTCGGTGAAGAAGGCGGTGTAAGCGTGCGCCCCGGCCCGCGCCACGCCGGTCGCGATGCCGATTTCCGCCGGCGCATGCTCGATCGACAAAGCCGGGATGACGTAAGGTGGGATCGCCCCTTCGACCGCGGCGAGTTCCGGACCGCTCGATCCGTGCGCGCCGACCAGGCGGGTGACCGCCTCGCTTATGCTCGACGGTGCCGCGATCCGGGCGCGCCAGGCTGCGATCTGGTTCTGCGCGTTCATCCGCGCGGAAAGCTTGACCTTGGCGGGCGGGGCATGGCGGCCGCGGCGCATTTCCTCGCCCCGGCTCCACATCAATTGCACGGGCTTCCTGGCCTGGATCGCGCATAGGGCCGCCTGGATCGCGGCATCATTCTCCAACTTCCGGCCGAAGCCACCGCCGACCAACATCGGATAGATCACGATCGACGACACTCCCGTCGCCTTGGCGACCGCCGCGCGGGCAAGGCCGGGCGCCTGCGTCGGCATCCAGATTTCGAGCTGGCCGTCCTGCATCCGCGCGGTCGCGACCAGAGGTTCGATCGTCGCGTGCGCCTCGAACGGTACCTCATAGGTCGCTTCGACCGTGCCGGGACCGGTGAGCAAGGCGTCGGGCTTCCCGGCGCTGGCGAAGACCTTGGTCTTGCCATTGAGCGCAGCGTCGAGCGCGCGCGCCACGCCGGCGCTGTCGGGCAAAGCGCCGCTGGTTGCGAAGCGCGGACGCAATTGATCGAGCGCATGATCCGCCGCCCACCAATTATTTGCAACCGCCGCGACCCAGTCCGGCCCGCGCACCACGCCCGTCACGCCCCACACCTTGTTGGCGGCGGAGAGGTCATCGGTAGCGAGCCTCGTGTCGCCGAGCGGCCCATGCCGCACGCTGGCATAGAGCATTCCCGGCAGCCGGACGTCGCCTGCGAAACGCGCGGTGCCGTCGATCTTGGAGGGCAGGTCGAGCCGCGGCATCGCCTTGCCCGAAATATTGCCCTCGCCCGCCTTGCGCAGCGGCGCCTGCTTCGGCGCCGTGAAGCCGGCGGCCTCCGCGGCGAGTTCGCCGAAGCGGAACCGGTCATTGCCGCGCACGACGAAGCCCGCTTCGGTATCGCAGGCCTGCCAGTCGGCACCGAGCCTTTTGCCCGCCGCCATGCACAGCAAGGCACGCGCGAACGCGCCCGCTTCGCGGAAGGGTTGCTCGAAGGCACGAACCGAGGTCGATCCGGCCGTGATCATCAGGGCATGGCTGGTCGCCCAGCGCTGCGCCGCCCAGACGCCGATCCCGCGCAGGAAGGCGGGCACATGCTCGGCTTCATAGTCGCCCGCGATCAGCCGGTTGGCGTAAAGCGGATTGATCGGCGCGGGCTCGACCGCGATCTGACGCCAATCCGCGCCGAGCTCGTCGGCCAGCGCCTGCGCCAACGCGGTCCAGATGCCCTGACCCATCTCCGCCTGCGGCACGATCGCGGTGACGCGCCCCGCCGTATCGATCTTGAGAAAGGCGCCGAGCAACGTTTCGCCCGCGCCGGTCGCGACGTTGGGCGCGTAGGAACGCGGCCAGAATTCCCACGCGAGCAGCAACCCGGCGCCCACGCCGCCGCCGATCAGCAATGTGCGCCGATCGACGCCCTTCATCCCGTCCGCAACCGCCATGGCCACCTGATAGGGCGGTCGCGCGGAGACGTCACCCTGTCTCTAGAGATAGGACAGCCACCAGTCGCGCCGCCGTCGTTTCACGCCTGCAAACCAGAAGGACAGGGATGCGAGCAAGGCGAGGACGAGCAACCAGATCAGATAGACCACGCCCAGCGAATAACCCCAATGGACGCCGGGCGGCAGCACGCCGGACAGGACAGTTGCCATTTCCTGGCCCATCCCATTTCCGTCACCCGGCTTTCGCCGGCACGATGTTTTCCAGCTTACTTCACCGGCACTGATGGCGGCTCGACCGGGTCCATCAGCTTGCGCGTGAAATAGGTGATCTCAAGCGCGATCTGCCGCGCCGACTGTTTGAGATTGGCGCCCGAGGCATGGCCGCCTTCGGTATTCTCCCAGAACAGGTAAGGCAGGCCATATTCCTTCATCCGCGCGGCGAACTTGCGCGCTTGGACCGGGCCGACGCGGTCGTCCTTGGTCGTGGTCCAGATGAAGGGCTCGGGATAGACCTTGTCCTTGCGCAGCGCCTGATAAGGCGAGGTCTTTTCCCAGAAGGCGCGCTCGGCGGGCACGCTCATGCTGCCATATTCGCCGACCCAGGAGGATCCGGCCGAAAGCTTCTCGTAGCGCAGCATGTCGAGCAGGGGGATCTCGATCGCGACCGCGTGCCACAGGTCCGGCCGCTGCGTCATCTCGACCCCCATCAACAGGCCGCCATTCGATCCGCCATAAATGCCGAGCCGGCGTGGGGAGGTGATACGGCGCCTGATCAGATCCTCGCCGACCGCGGCGAAATCATCATAGACGATCTGGCGCCTGGTCTTGAGCCCCGCCTCGTGCCAGGCCGGGCCAAACTCGCCGCCGCCCCGGATATTGGCGAGCACATAGGCGCCGCCTTTCTCCAGCCACAGCTTGCCGCGCGTCGCCTGATAAACCGGGGTTTCGCTGATCTGGAAACCGCCATAAGCGGTCATGATCGTGGGCGTGCTGCCGTCATATTTGATGTCGGCGCGGTGGACCACGAAGTAAGGAATTTTGGTGCCGTCCTTCGACGTCGCCTGGAATTGCTCGGTGACCAGCCCCTTGGCGTCGAAGCGCGGCGGGATCGCCTTGACCTTCTGCGCCGCGCCGGTCGCGGCATTCACCTTCCACAGCGTGGTCGGCACAGTGAAGCTCTGCACGGTCAGATAGGCCTCGTCGGTCGTATGATCCGAACTGACAAGGTCGACCGAGCTGTTGTCGGGCAGGGGGATGCGTTTGGAGGTCCAGCCCTTCGGTCCGGGCGTGAAGCTCCACGCCTGACCGCGGACATTGTCGTAGATCGCAACCAGCACATGGCCATGCGTGGCGAGCACGCCGTCGATCGACTGGCGTGGCCCCGGTGCGAACAGGACATGATGGGCCACCACCTTGCCGTTGGCGACCTGGAAACCGACCAGCGACCCGGCTTTGATGTCCTTCCAGTCCTGATCGACCCGCAGCAGCAGCTGGTCCGCGGCGAAACCCTGCGCGCGAAATTTGCGCGGGAGGTCGAGCTTGTGCGCGCCCGCCGCATCGACCGCGAAAATCTCGCTTTCGAAGAAGGTGATGCCGCGCTCGATATAGGACAGGCGGTGGCCCTGGCCGTCGACCATGCTCGAAGGCCAGATGCCGACATCGCTCTTCTCGCCGCGGTAGATTTCGGCCGCCTGGTCGAGCGACTGGCCGCGCTTCAGTCTCTTGACCACGAACGGATAGCCGGAATCGGTCATCGTGTCCGCGCCCCAGTCGCGCGCGACCAAAAGGCTGTCGCGCGATTCCCAGGCCGTCCCCTGCTTCGACGTCGGCAGGGTAAAGCCATGATCGACGAACTTGCCCGTGCCCAGATCGAACTCGCGCAAGGTGACCGCATCCTCGCCGCCCTCGGACAGGTTTATGAGGCAGCTATGCTCGGCCACAGGTTCGCAATCCGCGCCTTTCCACACCCAGCTCGCCTTGTCGGCGGCGCTGACCGCGTCGAGATCGATCAGCGTGCGCCATTGCGGCTTGGCGGTGAGGTAGCTGGCCGGCGTGGTCGCGCGCCACAGCCCGTGCACATGATCGGCGTCCTGCCAGAAGTTGGTGATCTGGCCCGCAATCTGGTTGGGCATCGGGATGCGGTCGGTCGCCTCCAATATATGCAGCGCCTCGGCGTTCAGCGTCGCGAAGCGTGTATCCCCCTCGAGCAGGCCGAGCGTGCGCTTGTTCTCGGTCGCGACCCAGGCCTGCGCTTCGGGCGAGGCGACCTGCTCCAGCCAGATATAGGGATCGTCGGAAGAGGCGGGGTCGGCGGCGAGGCTCATCATCGGCGTGCTGGCGAGCAGCGCGCCGAGGAGCAAGGGGCGCAAGGTCGAAGGCATGGAAAATCCCCAATCATTTCGTGCCGCGAACAGAGGCGTTTCCGAACAACGGGTCAAGCGTTTGCCGCTGCCCGCTTGCTGGGCTAGACCGTGCGCCCATGAGCCTCGTCACCCTGGCCGCCGCCACCGCGGGGCATATCCAATTCGCCGATCTCCATCTGTCGCCGGTCGCCTTCCATGCCGGGCCGATCGTGGTCCGTTGGTACGGCTTGGCCTATCTGGCGGGGATCATCCTCGGCTGGTGGTATCTCACCAAGCTGATCGATCAGCCGGGCGCGCCGATGGCACGGCGCCATGCCGACGATTTCGTCTTTTACGCGACGCTCGGCATCATCCTCGGCGGGCGGATCGGCTATATCCTCTTCTACGGCGAAAGCCCGCGACCCGGCGTGCCGGGCCTCCTCGCCAGCCCGCAGGATTGGTACAAATTGTGGGACGGCGGCATGTCGTTCCACGGCGGCGCGCTGGGCGTGGTGCTGGCGATCTGGTGGCTGGCAAAGCGCAACAATCTCTCGATGCTGCGCTTCATCGATTATGTCGCCTGCTGCGGTCCGCTCGGCCTGTTCTTTGGGCGCCTCGCCAATTTCGTGAACGGCGAATTGTGGGGACGTCCGACCGATGCGCCCTGGGGCATCGTCTTTCCCAACACGGTCGGCCCCGGCCTGCCCGATCCCGCGCGTCATCCCAGCCAGCTCTACGAGGCCGGGCTGGAGGGGATCCTCCTCTTTTTGATTCTCTCCTTCCTCTTCTGGCGCACCGACGCGCGCTATAAACCGGGCCTGCTTTTGGGCGTATTCCTAGTCGGATATGGCTGTTCGCGTTTCATCGTCGAATATTTCCGCGAACCGGATGCGCAACTGGGCATCCTGCCGTGGGGCATTTCGATGGGGCAGACCCTGTCCGCGCCGATGATCCTTGTCGGTATCTGGTTCATCGTGACGGCCAAGAGCAGGCGGATTGGAACTTCAGGCAATGGCAGCGCCGTCTGACATCTCGCGCGAGATCGCGCAGCTGATCGAGGCCGAAGGACCGATCTCGATCGAGCGCTTCATGAACGAAGCGAACAAGCATTATTACGCCACGCGCGACGCGATCGGCGCGGCGGGCGATTTCATCACCGCGCCCGAGGTCAGCCAGATGTTCGGCGAGATCGTCGGCCTCGCGCTGGCGGACGTGTGGCAACGCGCGGGCCGCCCGTCCGACGCGGTGCTGGTCGAGCTCGGCCCGGGCCGCGGCACGCTCGCCGACGACATGCTGCGCGCGATGAAGGTGGCGGGGCTGGAGCCCGAACTCCACTTCATCGAAACCAGCCCCCTGCTGCGCGAAAAGCAGGCCGATCTGCACCCGCATGCGATCTGGCACGACACGATCCAGACCTTGCCGACCGACCGGCCCTTGCTCATCGTCGCCAACGAATTCTTCGATGCGCTTCCTGTGCACCAGCTGGTCATGACCTTTTCCGGCTGGCGCGAGCGCGTGGTGCGGATCGGGATGGACGGGTTCGAGGCTGCGCCCGGCGAAAGCACCAGATATGGCGAGGTGCCGATGCACCTGCGCCATGTCGATCCGGGCGGGATCATCGAAAGCTGCCCCGCCGCGCGCAAGCTGATGCGCGCGCTCGCGCGCAGGCTGCACGATCAGGGCGGCGCGATGCTGGTGATCGATTATGGCTATGATGGCGGCGCGCATGGCGACACGCTCCAGGCGGTCCACGCTCACGCTTACGCCGACCCCTTCGCCAAGCCCGGCGTGAGCGACCTGACCGCGCATGTCGATTTCTCCGCGCTTGCCGGATCGGCGCGTGCGGCGGGTACGCATGTCGCGGGCCCGGTCGAGCAGGGTCAATGGCTGATATCGCTCGGCCTCTCGGACCGGGCTGCCGTGCTCGCGCGCAATGCGCCGCGCCGCGCTGACGAGATAGCCGCCGCCTATCGCCGCCTGACCCATCCCGAAGAGATGGGCGAGCTCTTCAAGGTGATGGCCGTGACCGGCCGCCGCTGGCCCGAGCCCGGCGGCTTCTGAAATAATCCATCGCCCCTCCAGCGAAAGCTGGAGTCCGTCTCCCTTGCTGGCGTACGGACCGAGCCGTCAGGAGATGAATCCCGGCTTTCGCCGGGATGACGAGGAGTGGATCGTGACGATTGTCCCTTTCAAGGCCCGCGCCCTCGACGGCGCCGCGCACGGTTTTCTCGGTAGGCAAGGAGGCGTCTCGACCGGTATTCTCGCCGGCCTGAATGTCGGGCTCGGATCGAACGACGACCGCGCCGCCATCCTCGAAAATCGCAAGCGTGCGATCGAAGCCGTGCTGCCCGGCGCGGCGCTCGTCACGGTGCACCAGGTCCATTCCGCTGAGGCCGTGGCGGTGACCGAGCCCTTCGCCGATGACGCCCGCCCGCACGTCGACGCGATCGTCACCGACCGGCCGGGCCTTCTGCTCGGTATCCTCACCGCCGATTGCGTGCCCGTATTGCTCGCCGACCGGGACGCGGGTGTGGTCGGCGCGGCGCATGCCGGCTGGAAGGGGGCGCTTCATGGCGTGACCGACGCCACGATCGACGCGATGGAAAGATTGGGCGCGCGGCGCGACCGGATTGCGGCGGCGACCGGGCCCTGCATCGCGCGGGCATCCTATGAGGTGGACGATGCCTTCGTGCGCCGCTTCGAAGAGGCCGATCCGGAGAATGAACGCTTCTTCCTGTTCGCGGGCCGCCCCGGCCACCAGCAGTTCGACATCGAGGCCTATGTCGCCGCGCGGCTGGCGGCGGCGGGCGTGGGACGGATCGAGACGCTCGGGCTCGACACCTATGCCAACGAGGACAAATTCTTCAGCTTCCGCCGCGCCACGCATCGCGGCGAGCCCGATTATGGCCGCGAGATTTCGCTGATCGGGTTGCCCGCCTGATGCGCGATGGTTGCGCCAGCCGGACCGCGCTTGGCGCCGCGATCCACCGCGCCAACCATCAGCGGATGGAAGGCGGCTTCCTCCTCCGTGATCCGCTGGCGGAACGGATCGTCGCCGGCGAGGCCGATCAGAATGCATTGCTCGAGGACGACGATACGGACCGGCGCGGCCTGCGTCTGTTCATCGCCGCGCGGTCGCGCTTCAGCGAGAACAAGGTGGCGCAAGCCTTCGCCGAACGTGGCATCCGCCAGGTGGTGGTGCTGGGTGCCGGGCTCGATACCTTCGCCTATCGCCATCCGCTGGGCAGTGAGCTGCGCGTGTTCGAGGTGGATCATCCCGCGACCCAGGCATGGAAGCGCGCGCGGCTGGATGCGGCGGAGATCGCGATCCCGCCTAATATGGCCTTCGTGCCGGTCGATTTCGAAACGCAGCGCCTGCGCCCGCAACTGGAGGCGCAGGGCTTCGATCCCGCGCTGCCCGCCTTCTTCATGATCCTCGGGGTGATCGGTTATCTCTCGCTGGCCGCGATCGACGAATTGCTTGCGATGCTCAGCGCCTTCTCGGGCTGCGAATTGACATGGGATTATTCCGAGCCGCCTGAGGGGCTCGGTCCCGAACAACAACGGCTCCACGCGGCCCTCGTCGCGCGGACGGCTGCGGTCGGTGAATTTTACGACACATTGTTCGCCCCCGATCGGATGGCGACGATGCTGCATCAGGCGGGCTTCGACGTGGCAGAAGACCTCGACGTCTACGATCTGCTCGCGTGCTATATCGGCGACGCGGCCGTAGCGCCTGCACGCGCGGCGGCGGGCGGACGCGGCGGCGCGCATGTCCTTCACGCGATCCATCACGGGGTATAGCGGCTTGACTATTTGTATGACAATTTATTAGTCGGGCCCAAAGATACGAACAGGAGGGATGCGTTGGATCACCGGAAGAATTTTGCGCGTCGGCTTTGGTCGACCCTCCTGCTCGCCCTGACGCCGCTGGCCGCGCATGCCGCGCCCGTCGCACCCAGGCCGCCGATGGGCTGGAATAGTTGGGATGCTTACGGTCTCACCATTACCGAGGCGCAGTTCCGGGCCAATGTCGAACGGCTCGCCTCGATCCGCGCGAAGGGCTGGTCCTATGCGGTGATCGATGAGGGCTGGTATATGGCCAACCCGTTCGGCGCCGATCTCAAGGCGCGCCAATATCGCCTCGACGAATATGGCCGGCTCGATCCGGTGGTCGACCGCTTCCCTTCGGCCGCCGACGGCCAGGGGCTGAAGGCGCTTTCCGCATGGACGCATGCCCAGGGGCTCAAGTTCGGCATCCATATCGTGCGCGGCATTCCCAAGGCCGCCGTCGATGCCAATCTGCCGATCGCGGGCTCTTCCTTCCATGCCGCCGATGCCGCCGACCGCGCCGCCACCTGTCCGTGGGACGACGGCAATTACGGCATCGCCGACAATGCGGCGGGCCAGGCTTATTATGATTCGCTGCTCCGCCAATATGCGGATTGGGGCGTCGATTTCCTCAAGGTCGATTGCATCGCCGACCATCCCTATCGCGCGAGCGAGATCGCTCAGATCGGCCGCGCGATCGCCAAGGTCGGCCGGCCGATCGTGCTCAGCCTCTCGCCCGGGCCGGCCGGGATCGAGCATGCCGGCGAGATGGTGCGCTATGCGCAGATGTGGCGGATCATGGACGATCTGTGGGACGGCTGGACCTTCCCCCATCCCGATCCGAAATCGACCTTCCCCAACGGCATCCGCAATGCCTTTGACAGCTTGGCCTTGTGGAATGGGCATGTCGACCCCGACAGCTGGCCCGATGCCGACATGCTGCCCTTCGGCTCGCTGCGGCCGCACGCCGGCTGGGGCGATCCGCGCCAATCGCGGCTGACGCCCGCCGAGACGCGCACCGCCTTCAGCCTTTGGGCAATCGCACGCTCACCGATGATCCTCGGCGGCAATCTAACCGAGGATGACGATGCCCTCTGGGCCCTGTTCGGCAATGATGCGGTCATCGCGCTCAATCAGGGAAGCCGCGTCAGCCATCCGCTTGCGGCGGCGCCTTTCGCGGCGGATGTAGCCCGCGTGTGGACGTCGCAGCCGCAGGGCAAGCCGATCGATACCGTGGCGATCTTCAATCTTTCGGACCGTCCGCTCGATGTCGATCAGCCATGGGCGGCCCTCGGCCTGCCCCACGGCGCTCATGCTGCGCAGGATCTGTGGACCAGGAAGGGGTTGAAGGCCGATGCACGCGTCCGGCTTTCGATTGCGCCGCACGACGTCGCGCTGTTGCGCCTGACGCGCTGATCCGGGCTCAGCGCGTCCGGAACTCGTCCGGATTGGTGAGCTGGGTCAGGATCCAGCCATTGCCGTCGGGGTCCTTCATCATCGTGAAGCGGCCCCACGGTTGCGCCTCGACTGGGGTGCATTCGACGCCGAGCCTGGTCAGGCGCGCAAATTCGGCATCGACATCGTCGATCCCCAGCATCAGCCCCTGCTGGCCACCGGGCTTCAGCCCCTCGAACCAGGTGACGAGCGCGATCGTCGATCCGCCGTCCCTGGGTTGGAGCTGGATCCAGCGCATGTCGGGACCCATCGCCTCGTCGCGCAACAGGGTGAGCCCCATCACGTCGCGATAGAAATCGCGTGACCTGAGCGGATCGCTAACCGGGACCGAGACGACCGCGATCGCCATGGATGCCCTCCATCAGAAGGGCAGCCAGCGCCCTTTCTCCGAGAAGCGCATATAGCCCAGATTGGCACCCAGCCGCCAGCCGACGCCCAGCCGGATCGGGACCAGCACGATATTGCCGCTGCGCAGATAGGAAGCGGTGAAGCCGCCGATCACATAGACGTCGCCCTCGGCAGCCGGAAAACGGCGGAACAGGTCCTGCGAATCTTCGAGATTATAGACCAGCACGAACGTCTTGGCAGCGTTGGCGCCCAGATCGAACCCGACCGACGGGCCCGTCCAGTAAACCTTCCTCTGTCCCTCGATCTTGTGGAACAGCGTGCCGGAGCCGTAACGCAGACCGACCACGACCGCGCCGCCAGCCTCGCGTCCGGCGATGTAGGCGTTGGGGCGGCCTTGTTCCTTGAATATCTTCTCGATCAGGCCGGCGAGGCCGGCAGCGCCCTTGCTGAACACGCCCTCGGCCGCGCCGACGACATCGCCTTCCTCATAGGTACCGCCCTTGACCTTCTCGCGCGCCTCGATCTCGGCGTGGCTGGCCGCGGGCAGTGGCTGCGTACCAGCGGGCTGCGCGGGGGTCGGGGTGGGTGCGGGGGCTTGCGCGGGCGGGGGTGGAGGGGGCGTGTCGTCCATCGGTGCTGGCGCGGGCGCGGCCTGCTGCGCCTGGACCGGGCCGGTCGCGGCCATGCTGCCCGCATTGTTGGGATCGACCGTGCGCACCTGTGCCGCCGCGCTCGTCGCCGCCAGCGCCGCCATCAGGGTGATGCTTGCCGTCTTGCCGATCATTCTTGCCCGCCCTCTCTCCATGCGAAGCCTTATGATAGCCGTGCATCCGCTTTCCCGGCAATGAACGGAAAGGTGCGTTGATCGCGCCCGAAGTCGTCGCTATAGCCGCGCTTCCGCCAGGGCCCGGAGACGTGGGTGAGTGGCTGAAACCAACGCTTTGCTAAAGCGTCATACGGGAAACCGTATCGAGGGTTCGAATCCCTCCGTCTCCGCCACTGCCCATTAAGCCCCAGCCGGCCAAGCGCTAGCCATGCAGACCTCGCCCCCTGAATCTGCTACATAGCGCGGTTCGCGGAGCTCTGACGGCTTCGGGTCGAGAGGGAGTGAGATATGAATGCCTGGTCTCCGCGCATCCTGAGCATCCTTCGTATTGTCTCGGCCCTGCTCTTCATGGAGCATGGCCTGATGAAGCTCGCGCATTTTCCGGTGCCCCAGCCGGGTGTGCCAGACCCACTACCGGCGATGCTGGTTGCCGCCGGGGCGATCGAGATCGTGGGCGGCCTGTTCCTGACGCTCGGCCTTTTCACTCGCGTTGCTGCCTTTGTCTGCGCCGGCGAGATGGCGGTCGCTTATTTCATCGGACACTTTCCAAAGAGCTTTTGGCCGGGCGTGAATGGAGGCGGCGAGGCGATCCTTTATTGCTTCGTCTTTCTTTATCTCGCCTTCGCGGGCGCGGGCGAATGGAGTATCGACGCGCGGCGCGGCGCAGCCGACTGAATCGGCAGGTGGAGGTTATTCGCCTCTCCTCTCTCGCGACGCTCGACGATCCGTTGGACAAACCGTTAGCACAGGGGGGCTGGCGTTCAGCCGTCCGCTTGCTATCGCCGCGCTTGCGGTCTTCATCCTGATCTGCCTGATCGCGCTACCACAGAAGGCGGTCGACGCGGGAACTGCGCACTAGGGAATAATACTATTTTCCGGAATCGACCTGGCCTTCGCCACGGACCGCCGATCTCGGCTTTTTCTTGATCAAAAGACAGCTTGTCCTGCGAACAAGGTGAGCGTCTTTCCGCCCGTCCACACCCGCCCGTTTGCATCCCGCCTGATGTGAATACGGCCCGTTCGGCCGAGGCGTGTGCCTTGTGCGGCGATATAGCCGCCGGTGGCGCGCCCGGTTGCGAATAACCACTCCGCAACCGAAGCGTTGAGGCTGCCGGTGACGGGGTCCTCGATCAGCGTTCCACGCTCGTCATAATAGATCGCGCGAAGCTCGAACGCCGTTTCGCTTCCTGGGGCATGCGGCCCGACGACGCCCACGTCGATCCGATCGGGGTAATGGCGGGACGGTTCGATGGCGAGCACGGCTTCGGCGGATTCGAGCAACACGGCTATCCATCCAGGGCCATTGTCCACCCATGCCGAATCAATGATTTCACTCGCGTCGATGCGGAGTACCTTCAGGACCTCGGCAAGTTCCGCTTCCGAAGGTGTGCCGCTGCGAACGAGCGGCGGAGCCGCAAACGCCAGGCGATCGACGTCGCGACGAATAGTCACCAGTCCAGCTCCGCACTCCTGCACAACGGCGTTTTCGCACTTGGGCCGCCCGCCGCCCTCCAGCCAGGCATGTGCGCTGCCTAGCGTCGGATGGCCCGCGAAGGGCAGCTCGTGCGCCGGAGTAAATATACGGGCGCGGTAATCCGCGGCGGGATCGGTCGCGCTTAAAAGAAATGTCGTTTCCGACAAATTGAACCATCGGGCGATCGCCTGCATCTCGTCCGCCGAAAGGCCGTCAGCATCTTGCACGACAGCGAGAGGATTGCCGGTGAAAGGGCCGGTTCCGAATACATCGACCAGACGAAAAGGAACGGGCATGATCGGTCTCCTGTTGGGCGTCGGGGCGTTACGGAGAGTATCGGTGTGGGGCGCGCATGCTCGCGCCTGATGTTGCATGGACATCAAGCTGTCGAATGGGAGCGCTCCGTTGACCATTCCAAATTGGAAATATTCCCAATTCGCGCCATCGTGACGAGCGCCAGTATGACCGCGAGCGGGTCAGGTCCGAAAGCCAATCCCCTCCGGTCATGGCTCAATCGGCCGTGGCTGCTACATGCCAGCAAGCCGCATTGAATTTGACCTGATCCTCGCAGACGAATTTCTCGAATTCCAGGCGCATCGCGTCGATAATTCGGCTGCGGACATCCGCATCCAGGCTGGGCAGCAGGCTTCCGACGGCACCCATCCGTGTGTAATAATCCTCAAGCTCCTCCACCGGCAAAGTCATCTCATAGTCCGCACGCGCGATCTCGACGCCGGACCAGCCGCTCTGCTCAAGGATGCGTTGCACGTAGCGTGGGTCTGCAAAGGCGAACTGGCCGGGCGCATTTGTTGGTTTCGTCGGGGTGGCGGGCAACAGCGGACCGGCGGCCCTGTCCGCGGCCGTCATGAACGGGTTCTCGGCCGGCGAGCGCCAACAATAGAAATGCAGCTCTGCGCCTGCTCGCGTGGCGGCTCGGATATTCCTGAACGCGTCCACCGGATCGGGGAAAAACATGACCCCGAAACGCGACATGACGAAATCGAACCTGCCCGGTCGGAACGGATGGGCCGCCGCGTCACAGACAATGAACTCGACGCCCGGCATTACCGTTTCCGCCCGCCGGCGCGCATGGGCGATCATCGGCTCGGAAATGTCGACGCCGACACAATGAGCCGCTGATCCCAAGGCGCGCGCGGCGCCGAGCGTGGTTGCGCCAGTGCCGCAGCCTATATCCAGTACAGCGCCTGGAGAATTCGCGACAACGTGGGCGAGCAGATCGTGCTCGACCGGCTGGAAGAGCCGATCGAGCGATTCTTGGCGCGCGACCCATGTGCGGCCCGCGTGACCATTCCAGCGGGCCCTTTGGTCATCGCTGGTGGGAAGATCTTCCATCGTCATCTGCCGTCTTTCCTTGCATTCCGAATCGATATGCGGAGTGTGCCACTTCAAGTCGACTTGAGGTCAAGACCATGCGGCTTTTGGATATATCGGTGGTGGCGAAGCGGTCGTCGGTCCCAGCTTCCACGCTCAGATTCTATGAGGAAAAGGGGCTGATCGGATCGATCGGGCGACGCGGTCTCAAGCGCTTGTTCGAGCCGGTCGTGCTCGAACGACTGGCTTTGATCTCGATCGGCAGATCGGCCGGTTTCTCGCTCGACGAGATCGGCAGAATGTTCACCGCCGATGGTGGGGTCCAGGTCGATAGAGACCTGCTCGCGTCGAAGGCGACCCGGCTGGACATCACGATCAAGAGGCTCATTGCCTTGCGGGACGGTCTCCAACACGCGGCGCGCTGTCCGGCCCCCAGTCACATGGAATGCCCGACATTCCGGGCCATCGTGAAAAGGGCAATGGACCGGCCCTCCCGGCGGCCGCAGCCCAAAAGATTCATTCAGGCGAAGCATCCGGCTTAATCGCGTGACCCGCTCTCTCTCCTTCTCCACGCCGCACGCAAAGAAGGGATCTCGAATGTCTGTTGTCCGAATTTCCAACGCCCGGTTCGATGCGGGACAATATGAGGCGATCCGGCAGAAGCTGATCGAAGCGCAGACGAGCCTGATTCCCGCGATCAAAGCCCTCAAAGGGCATGTCGCTTTCTATGCGGCCATCGATCGCGAGCATGGCGCGATGACCAATGTCAGCATCTGGGAATCCCTGGCCGACGCCAAGCAACTCGATTCGTTGCGTGCCATGCTCGACCTGGCAGACAGCTTCATCGAGGCGGGCGCTCGTTTCGAGCGGCCGATCACCAATCACGAGACCTTATGGACCTTGGAAGGGAGCGGCGAATGATGGCGGCCCGCCGAAGCGTTCCTGGCTTCTGACCGCGCTGCCGCGGCAGGCGGCAATGCCGAAACCGCCCCGATCAATAATAATACTATTCATTTTCCGGAATCGACCTAGCCTTCGCCACGGCGCGCAATTCGTCCAGGAAAAGCCGCTGCAATTTGGTGGGATAGAAATCGCGCCGCGTGATCGCGCCGATCGTACGCGCCGTATCGGGCGCATCGGATCGAATCTCAATAAGCTGGCCGGCGTCGATCTCGGCACGGACCTGGTCGGGGGAAAGCAAGGTCAGGAAGTCGCTGCGCACCAGCACGCCCCGGATCAGCGCTACCGAGCCGCACTGGATCGGTGAGGTCGGACGTTCCATGCCGGCCTCGTCGAACAATTGCTGCCAGCGGTCGAGCAATCCCGAGGCACGACGCGCGACGATCCAGGGATAGGATGCAAGGTCGCGATAGCTCGCATGCCGCGCGGCAAGCGGATGGTCCGCGCGGCCGATCACGGTCAACCGGTCGGTGAACAATGGTTCCTCATGCAGGTCGCGCGGCGGCTCGACCCGGAGCGCGCCGATGATCACGTCGACGCTGCCGCTGCGCAGCAGCTCGACCAGTTCCAGATAGGAGCCTTCGACCACATCGACATGCGCGGTCGGCGCCTTTTGCGATAGCGCCGCGAGCGTCGCGGGAAGCAAGAGCGAGCGCGACAGCGCCATCGCGCCGATCGAAAGCTGTCCGCCCTCATTCCCGCTTTCCTCCAGCGCGGCGGAAAGCTCGGCGACACCCAGCTGCAGGTCGCGCGCAAGCTTGTGACCCGCCGCGGTCAGGCCGACGCCGCGCCCGCGTCGTTCGACGAAAGCGGTGCCGCATACCGTCTCCAGTTCCTTGACCGCGCGATGCAACGCGGGCTCGGACAGGCCGACCGATTGCGCCGCCGCGACGAAGCTCCCCGTTTCGGCGAGGCTCAGCATCGCGCGGACCTGCGCGCTGGTCAGCCGGTTCTCGGGGCGGGCCGCACGCGCATTCTTGGTGCCCGCGCGCACCGCGCGGGTGAGCCGGCTCATCGCGCGGTTGACGCGCGCGAGCACGCGTTTGCCGGTCGGGGTCACTTCCATCCCGTGCGGATGGCGGTCGAACAAAGCCGTGCCGAACTGCGCTTCCAGCTTGGCCAGGCCTTGCGTCAGCGCGGGCTGCGACAGCCCCGCTTGCCTGGCCGCACCGCTGATATTGCCGCACTCGGCGATCGCGCCGAGCGCGCGCAAATGGCGCAGGTTAAGGTCGAAAGGCTCGGCCATGAAACCATCTATAGCTTCAGCTTATACCCTTCCCGCTATTCGAATTTGTTTATCCTGATCAAGCTGGCCTAGGCGACGCTCAGGCAAAGATGCCCCGTTTGTGGAGAGGAAGAGCGTCCATGCTCGACCAGTTGCTCGCCGTGCGTCCCGACGAAGCCGAACCGGAAATCGCAGCGCCGCCGACCCGGCATCGCGCCTTGCTCGATTGGGTCGCGATGGTCGCCGCGCACACCCGGCCCGACGCGATCCGCTGGTGCGACGGCTCGGATGCCGAATGGCATGAGTTGAGCGACCTGCTCGTGGCCCGGGGCACGCTTACCCGGCTCGATCCGGCGATCCGTCCCAATTCTTTCTATGCCCGCTCCGATCCGCGCGATGTCGCGCGCGTCGAGAGCCGCACCTTCATCTGCTCGGAGCGCGAGGACGACGCCGGTCCCACCAACAATTGGTGCGACCCGGCCCGGATGCGCGCGACGCTCGACCCGCTGTTCGCGGGCTGCATGCGCGGGCGGACGATGTACGTCGTGCCCTACTGCATGGGGCCGCTGGGGTCGGACAAGAGCGCGATCGGCGTGGAGCTGACCGACAGCGCCTATGTCGTGCTGTCGATGAAGATCATGACCCGCATGGGCCGGCGCGCGCTCGACATGCTGGGCGAGGATGGGTTCTTCGTGCGCTGCGTCCATAGTGTCGGCATGCCGCTCGCCCCCGGCGCGCAGGACGTGGCCTGGCCATGCAACGACGAAAAATGGATCGTCCATTTTCCCGAAACGCGCGAAATCTGGTCTTATGGTTCGGGCTATGGCGGCAATGCCTTGCTCGGCAAGAAGTGCTTCGCCTTGCGCATCGCCTCGGTGATGGCGCGCGACGAGGGCTGGCTTGCGGAGCATATGCTGATCCTCAAGCTGACCTCGCCCAAGGGGCAGGTCCATTTTATCGCGGCCGCCTTCCCCAGCGCGTGCGGCAAGACCAACATGGCGATGCTCGAACCGACGCTGCCCGGTTGGAAGGCGGAGACGATCGGCGACGACATCGCCTGGATGCGCTTCGGCAAGGATGGGCGCCTCTACGCGATCAATCCCGAGGCGGGTTTCTTCGGCGTTGCGCCGGGCACGGGCCCCGCCACCAACCGCAACGCGGTCGAGACGCTCCACGCCAATTGCATCTTCACCAACACCGCGCTCACCGAAGAGGATGACGTGTGGTGGGAGGGTCTGACGGACGCGCCGCCGTCGGGCCTGACCGATTGGCAGGGCCGCCGCTGGTGGCTCGGTGCGGACACGCCCGCGGCGCATCCCAATGCCCGCTTCACCGCGCCGGCCGGACAATGCCCCGCGATCGCGCCCGAATGGGATTCGCCCGACGGCGTGCCGATCTCGGCGATCCTGTTCGGCGGCCGCCGTGCCTCGGCGGTGCCGCTCGTGACCGAAGCCTTCGATTGGCAGCATGGCGTCTATCTTGCGGCCAACATCGCCTCCGAAGGCACCGCCGCGGCGGAAAATGCGATCGGCACGCTCCGGCGCGATCCCTTCGCGATGCTCCCTTTCTGCGGCTATCACATGGCGGATTATTTCGCACACTGGCTGCGTATGGGCGCCGCCGCGCAATCGGACGAAAGCCGGCTGCCGCGCCTCTATATGGTCAATTGGTTCCGCAAGAATGCGGATGGCAAATTCGCCTGGCCCGGCTTCGGCGAGAATATCCGTGTGCTCAAATGGATCGTCGAGCGGATCGAGGGTGAGGGAGAAGCCTCCGACTCCCCCCTTGGTCGCTTGCCGGCGGTCGGCGCGCTCGATCTCGAGGGACTGGATCTGAGCGCCGCCGACCGCGAGCTTCTGCTCGGCGTCGACCGCGCCGTCTGGGCCCAGGAGGCAGCGCTCAGCCGCGATTATCTCGCCGGTTTCGGCGACCGTCTGCCGCCCGCTTTGTGGCGCGAGCAGGACGCGCTCGAAGCGCGGCTGCAGGAGTCCTGAATTTGCGCCGCAAGCTCGTTGCCGGAAACTGGAAGATGGTGGCAAGCCGCGACCGGCTTGCCGAGCTGGAGGCGGTGAACGAAGTTGCGGGAAGGCTCGACATCGACGTCGCGCTTTGCCCTCCTTTTCCCCTGATCGGCCCCGCGCGCGAAGCAGCGCCTCGGCTCGATGTCGGCGGACAGGATTGCCATCATCTGCTTGAGGGCCCGCATACCGGTTCGACCTCGGCGGCCCTGTTGCGCGATTTCGGCGCGGCCTATGTGATCGTCGGCCATAGCGAGCGCCGCAAGCTTGGCGAGACCGACGCGCAGGTCAGCGCAAAGGCGGCCGCCGCCGTCTGTGCCGGCCTGATCCCGATCATCTGCGTCGGCGAAAGCGCGGAGCAGCGCCGATCGGGCGATGCCGCGGCCTTGATCTCGCACCAGGTCTGCGCCTCGCTGCCCGCGGCGGTTCTCCCCGAACGGATGGTCATCGCCTATGAGCCGATCTGGGCGATCGGATCCGGCCGCACGCCGACCGGGCTGGAGATCGCGGAGATGCACAGCGCGATCCGTGCAAGCCTGGTCCGGTCCTATGGCGGCAGCGCCGCCGAAACGCGCATCCTCTACGGCGGTTCGGTCAATCCGCAGAATGCGGGCTGGATCAGCGCGATCGAGGGCGTGGACGGACTTCTGGTCGGCGCATGCAGCCTGACCGCCAAGGATTTCGTGCCGGTGATCGAGGCGGCCGCCGCGTCGGCTGAGCCCGTTCCCGCCGCCGCTTAGGGTCGTTTCAGCCGGCCTGGCTGGAACAGCCTCTAGGATTCTGGCCCGATCAGGTTTCGCTGGCGAACGGCGGCGACGCGATTGCGTGCGACCGGCACGGTCAACCCGTTGGAAAGGCGAAGGCGCCAGTTGCGGCCATCCCGCTCCGCCTCGATCACCGCATCGGTCGCCACCCACCAGCTGCGATGCACTTGAAGCCCGCCATGGCCGTAGCGGGCGATCGCTTCCTGGAACGCCATCAGCTCCAGCGTCGATCCGCCCGGGCGGTGCAGGCGGACATAATGGTCCTCCATCTGCAGGCAGAGGATCGGCCCCGACAGCAGCGTCGGCGCGCGTGCTGTATCTGCCACCACGCGCCGCCGCGCACCGCGCGCATATTCGATCAGCAACCAGCCTGCCGTGACCACCAGCATCGGAAAGAGCGTTTGGGCATACCAGTCGGGAGGATGCAGCCGCGCGGTCTGCCAGGGCCAGATCCAGCGCGCCTCGGTCGCGGAAGCCAGGCTCAGCGGCAGCGAGATTATCGCGAGCGAGAGCAGCAGGCCGAACCAGAGCGGCAAGCCCTGCCGGCCGAGGAAGCGCACCATATGCGGCACGGTCAGGCCGCATATCACCGCGCCGAACATGCTCATGAAGGTCCAGTGCAGCACCAGCACCAGGAAGCTGCCGTTCAAATAGGAGCCGAAGGGACCGAATACGCCCATCAGCGCGCCCGCGACCGCGGCGAAGGTCAGCAGCCGCGCCCACCAGCGCGGTCCACCAATCTCCTCATTCCACCCATCGATCCGCATCGTCCCGATTTGCCAAGCCATTTCCGACCCCGCAACCCATCCGCCCACGCCCGAACCCATTCGCCCATTCGCGAAACGCGGCTGGAAGCGCCCTGCAGACCATATGATGGGGCCGATCGTCCTTCTGTTGGGAGACGATCATGACGACCTCGACCCTGGCGCAACCCGTGCCCCGCATCCGCATCGCCGATCGCGGCCTTCTTGCCCCGCTGGCGGCATCGCTGCTCGCGGGTGGGCTGCTCGCCGCAAGCTATGCGCTACATCCCTTATGGTGGGCGGCGTGGCTGGCACCCGTTGCGCTGCTCGCCGCGACCTCGGGCCGCGCCCGCAACGTCTGGATCGCGGGCGTCATTGCCGGCGCGACCGCGACCCTGCCCTTGATCCCTTATTATCTGAGCCTGCTCGGGCCCGGCCTGGTCGTCAACGTCATCGTGCTTCGGATATTGCTGCTGCTGCTCGCGCTCGGCCTGACGCGGTTCGCGACGGCGCGCTTGCCGCTGGGGTTCGCGATGCTGGTCTTTCCCGGTGCGGTCGCCGCGCTCGAGCAGATCACGCTTGCGACATCGGTCAACGGCGCCGCCGGCAGCATCGCTTACAGCCAGAGCGACATGCCCGGCCTGATCCAGGTCGCGGCGCTGGGCGGCGTGCCCGCGGTTGCGTTCCTGGTCCTGCTGCCGGGTTCGCTGGTCGGTCTGCTTCTAGCCCGCGCCTGGCCCGCCGCGCAGCGCGTCGGCGCGATCGCCGGACTGGTCCTGCTCGGCCTCGCGGTCGCGCTCTTTTCGGCGGTGCATATGCGGCGCGATGCCGGCCAGGTGCGGGCGGTAATGCTCGCGACCGACCGTTTCCAATATATCCCGACCGACTGGAGCAAGGTGTGGCAGGCTTATGCCCCGGCGGTCGCCAAGCAGGCACCACGCGGCGGGCTGGTGATCCTGCCCGAGAAGATCGCTCTGCTCGACGCGGGGGCGGCCGCCGCGGCGACGCGCGACGTGGCGACGGCCGCCAAAGCGACCGGCGCGACGCTGGTGGTCGGGGTTGAGGTGAAGGGCGATGTCTATCGCAACCGTGCGCTGATCGCCTCGCCCGACGGCCGCACCGCCTGGTACGACAAGCAGCGCATGGTCCCGGTCCTGGAGGCGCGCGACAAGCCCGGGACGACCCCCTTCTTCTCAGAAATCGGGGGCACGCCGTTCGGCGTCGCGATCTGCAAGGATATGCATATTCCCTCGATCGGCCGCGAATATGCGGGCCGGGTCGGATTGATGGCGGTCCCCGCCTGGGACTTCGGCCGCGATGGCTGGATGGGTGCCCGCATGACCGCGATGCGCGCGGTCGAAAGCGGCTATGCCATCGCCCGTGCCGCGCGCGACGGCTTGGTCGGCGGCTATGACAGTGCCGGCCGCGTGATCGGCGAGGCGCGCTCGGTTGACGGTATGGCGGTGGCGCGGATGTCGATGCCCGCTACCGTGCGCCCTACACTTTACGGCCGGATCGGCGACCTGTTCGGCTGGATCTGTGTCGCGGGCATGGCATTGCTCGCAGGCTGGGCAGGGATCGCCTTCCTGCGTCGCGCGCGCAATTGAGCTAGGCTGGCGCCGAAAGGCGGAGCTTATGCCGATGATCCTGATACTGGCCGCGCTTGCCACCCAGGCGGCGCGGCCTTGTTCCATCACCGATCGCCACGACGCGGCCGGCCTGCGCGCGGTCGAGGCACGCTGGGTGCAGCTGCTGGAGACGCGCGATGCCGACGGCTTGGCCTGCCTGCTCGCGCCCGAATTCGTGGACATCAACTGGGCCGGCCAGCGCGTTCCGCGCAAGCGGGTCCTGGCGGCCTTGCCGCATCGACCCGACAGCCGCCTCGAACTGAGCGAGATCGACATCACGCTGCGTGGAGCCGTTGGAATCGTTCGCGGTCTCAATCGGCAGACGGACGCAGCGGGGAGGGCGATCGGCGCGGTCCGCTTCACCGATATTTTCGTCTATCGCGGCCGACGCTGGCAGGCGGTGTCCGCGCAGGAGACCCTGGTGCGCGCAAGCGGATAAGGGAAGGGAAGGCGACGGCATAAGGGAAGCGCCGTCTCCCCTTCCCCCGTTCGGGCCATGCCGCCCGGGACCAGGCAATGCTCGACCCGTTTGCACAATGGACGAGCGATGGCGGCGGTGCAGGCGTTTTGCAGCCGGTGTCCGGCCGGCGGGGCAGAGGTCCCGCCGCCCCGTCAACTGCCGAAATATGCCGTGAACGGCATCAAATGCCGTATCGGCGACCGCACTTTTGCTGCGCAAAAAAGTTTGCAAAACAACCGCTAGCGCGATCGTTTCATTTCTGTATCAATTGACCGCGAATGTGGCACCATGCCGCAAGCGACAGACGGTCTCGGGCCTGCGTCGCGCGATTGCTGAGGCGCAACCCCCAAGGCGCCTCGGGGGGGCCGGTCGCCACCGCGGCCGGCCCTTACGCGTTCGATGGAGCCGCACCGGCCCGCGCCCCCACCCGGCCTCCCATAGAATAAGCTTCCGTTGGGAGGCCGGGTGGGGACGCGGGCCGGTGCGGTCAAGCTTCGGCGGATGCCGAAGCGCACATCCAAAAGAGCCTCAGCCCTGATCTTCGTAGGCGAACTGCAATATGCCCCAGTGGCGGCCGTTGACGTGGATCGATGCGATCACCTGTTTCAACAGCACCACGCCGCCGCCCGCCACGCTGCGGCGATAAGCCTTGATGCAGAAGGGCTGCGTGATCAGGCACTGCTCGCGCGTGTCCGGAAAATCGAAGATCATGCCCTGGCGGGCATGTTCGGCATTCCAATCGTCCTGGCCGGGGCGTTGCGCCTGGGCGCGTTCGGGCATGGCGACCGCGCCATAAGCATTGCGGTCGGTGAAGGTCATGCCGAAGAAGCCCTTGTAGCCGCGCGCCTTTTCCTGATGCGGGCGGGCTGCCGCGACGACCAGCTCCTGCGCGGGATGGCTATAAAGCGGCGGGTTGCTGCCCGGAACCTGCGTATAATTCTGGCTGAACAGGTCGGCCTCGCTCAGTCGGCCCTCCGCGATCGCCTGCTCCAGCCTGGCCGACACGTCCTTGGCGGCGTCCAGCCCGAAGCGGATATAGGGCGAATCCGGAATTTCGGTGCCGCTTTCGGCGAAATATTGCAGCAATTCGTTGGTGTCGTTGCTGACGTTCGTCACCCGGTCGGACAAACGCTGCAGGCCGCTTGCATTGTCGGTCGAGGTCGCGCTGAGCGCGCCCAGGCCCGCATGGACATTGTCGACCGACTCGACCATCGATCCGATCCGGTCGGCGACGCTGTCGCTGATGTCCGACAGGCCGCGCATCAGCGATCCCAGCCGTTCGACCAGCGCCTCGATATCCTGCGCGCCGGCATGCGCAGAACGCGCCTTGGCGGTGCCGTCGTTGATCCGGTGCAGCATGCGGTCGGCCTCGCCGGTCAGCGCGATGATCGAATCCTCGATCGTCTGCGTCGCCTGCGCGGTTTCCTGGGCAAGTTTCTTGACCTCGCTCGCGACCACGGTGAAGCCGCGGCCCGCCTCGCCCGCGCGTGCCGCCTCGATCGTCGCATTCAATGCGAGCAGGTTGGTCTGGCTGGCAATGTCGCGGATCGCACCGGTAACCCGGCCCACGGTCGACAGGGCATTGGTGAAGGCTTCGAGGCCGGCGTGGATGTGCGTGACCTGGTCGATCAGTTCCAGCACATTGGCGGTCGCGCCCGACAAGCGGCGATTGCTGTCATCGATCACGCTGCGCGCGGCGGTCGCGTTCTCGCGGGCCTCCTGCGCGGCATGCGTCACGTTCTGGCCGTTCTCGGAAAGCCGGTCGGCTTCGCCGCGGATCGCGGCGATGGTCGATGCCTGTTCGGTCACGCGAGTCGCGAGTTCCGAAATGTCGGCCTGAAGGTCGAGCGTGCGGATGCCGAGCTCGCCCGACATCTTCGCCGCCCGCATGATCGTCTGATTGCTGGACATGTGCGTACCCAGGGGAAGCTGCTCTTTGGGGCAAAGCTATAGATACGGTTCGTTAACAGGCCTTTAGCGACGACGTCCGCGATCGCTCCGCCAGACAATTTTGCGCGTCACGAAATCGAAACGGCGGCGTCACCAAAATCGCATAGAGCCTCGGCTAGGCCCCGCCGATCTTGCACTGCAGCAAACCGGGGACATCATGGCTCGCACGACCGTATCTTTGCTCGCTCTCACCATCGCCAGCCTTGCGCCGGCGGTTCATGCCGCCGACCGGGCGGATGCCGTTCCAGCCGCCGTTCCGGCGGATGCAGGCGCTCCGGCCGACGGCGCCGACGCAGGTGATACGGGCGATGCGGGTACGGTGGTCGTGACGGGCGCCAAGATCACGCGCTCCGCCACCACCATCGCGCAGGTCGAAATCCAGAAGATCCTGCCGGGTGCCTCGCCGCTAAAGGCGATCCAGACCTTGCCGGGGGTGCTCTACATTACCGCCGATCCCTGGGGTAACAACGAACAGAATGCCCAGATCTTCATCCACGGCTTCAACTTCCAGCAGCTCGGCTACACGATGGACGGGGTGCCGTTGGGCGACCAGAATTATGGCAATTATAACGGCCTCTCGCCACAGCGCGCGGTGGTGTCGGAGGATGTCAGCCGTGTCATCGTGACCACCGGCGCGGGCGATCTCGGCACCGCCTCGACCAGCAATCTCGGTGGCACGATCGAGACGATCTCCTCCGATCCGGCACACCAGTTCGGCATCCTCGCCAACCAGACGGTCGGCAGCTACGGCACCTCGCGCACCTATGTCCGGATCGACAGCGGCACGCTGGGCGGCAACAACGCGGTCTATGTCTCGGGCGTGCGCCAGCGCGCCCGCGCCTGGGATTTCAACGGTATCCAGGGCGGCTGGCAGGCCGACGCCAAGTTCGTCCACGACGACAGTGCGGGCAAGCTCACCCTCTTCTTCGATTATTCGGACAAGAAGGAGCCGAACGAGGACGCGACCGTCTTCCGCATCCCGGCGACCACGCCGGCCCAGGCCTATACGCCCGACACGCGGCCTTTCTTCTATGACGATCTCGCCGGCATGCGCGCTTATATGGATGCGTTCGGCAATACGCCCGCGGCGCAGGGCAGCAATTACCGCAATTATTATTCGGACGCGCAACGCACCGATTATCTGACCTACGCCCGCTATGACGCGCATCTCGCGCCGAACGTCACCTGGTCGACCACGGGCTATTATCATCACGACGATGGCGTCGGCGTGGTCGCGGGCCCGCTCGGCCAGTCGATCACCGTGGTCCAGGCCTATCTCGATCCCAATTATGCGACCGACTGCCATTTCGGCACCAACGGCAATGGCGCGTTGCCGAGCGGCTGCACCAAGATGACCGCCGCGCAGGCGACCGCGCTCGGGAACCAGCTTTACGCCGCGACCGGCGGCTCGGGGCTGCTGACCCGCACCACCGAATATCGCATCGATCGCAAGGGCGTGATCTCGACGCTCGTCGCGGACCTGGGCGCCTACCATATCGAACTGGGCGGCTGGTTCGAACGCAACAGCACCACCCAATGGCGCCGCTGGTACGGCTTCGACATCAACCATCCGGACGCGAGCTCGCCTTATATCCGTCCATCCAATCCGCTCTTCACCCAATATCAGGGCGAAGCGCGCGTGAGCGACCTCCAGCTTCACCTGCAGGATACGTGGAAGGCCACCAGCCGCCTGACGATCCAGGCCGGCCTCAAGACCAGCGCGCAATGGGCGCAGGGCTGGTTCCCGGTCCAGCCGGTAACGGGTTCGCTGTCGGGTCTCTCCGGCGGCCTGCCCAGCGGCACGATCGACACCAAGAAATGGTTCCTGCCCGCGGTCGGCGCGACCTACGAGCTGACCGATCACGAGCAGCTTTATTTCAACGTTCAGAAGAATATGCGCCAATATATGGTCTATCTGGGCGGCGGCTCGCTCTCGCCCTGGTTCAGCGGCAGCCAGTCGGCCTTCGACGCCTTCAAGGCGCAGGGCCGTCCCGAAACCTCCTGGACCTATGAAGGCGGCCTCAAATCGCACCGCAGCTTCTCGGGCCTGCTCACCGGCTTCGACGCGCAGCTCAACTACTACCACGTCGTGTTCAACGATCGTCAGCTCGGCATTGCGACCAATCCGGGTGGCATCGCCGGTGGCGCGATCACCGGCGGCACCTCGGTGCTCGTCAACGTCGGCAGCGTGCATACCGACGGCGTCGATGCGGCCTTCACCTTCCGCTTCGGTCCGGCTTTCTCCTTCTACAATGCGACTTCCTACAATTCGTCGACCTATCAGAGCGACTACACCTCGACCGCGAGCGGCATCGGCGCCGCGACCGGTACCTGCATCGGCGGGCTGGCGGTCGTGAACGGCGTGGTCCCGACCTGCGGCAAGCAGATCCCGGGCAGCCCGAAATGGATGAACAAGTCGGTCGCGACGCTCAACGTCGGTCCGTTCGAAGCGCAGCTCGTCGGCGATTATGTCGGCAAGCGCTACGCGACCTACGTCAACGATACCAATATCGGCTCCTACTTCCTGACGTCGCTGCGGATCGGTGCCGATCTGCCCACCGACTGGCTGCGCCTGCACAAGGCCAACATCGCGCTCAACGTGACCAACCTGTTCCAGGAAAAGGGCTGGTCGACCATCTCGGTCGGCTCGGCCACCAACAGCTATTCGGTCTATCCGATCGCGCCGCGCCAATGGTTCCTGACCTTCTCGGTCGGCTTCTGATATGAGCGGCTTCAGCCGCAGGGAGGTGGTCAAGGTGATGGGCGCTGCAGCGATCGCCGTAGGCGCCGGTGGCGCGCTGGCCGCGCCGCCTGCGCGCAAGGTCGAGATATTCGGGCATCGCGGCGCCTCGGCGCTGCGGCCCGAACATACGCTCGCTTCCTATGCCAAGGCGATCGCGGACGGGGCCGACTATATCGAACCCGATCTGTGCATCACCAAGGACGGCGTGCTGGTGGCGCGGCATGAGAATAATATCGTCGAGACGACCGATGTTGCGCAGCATCCCGAATTCGCCGGCCGCAAGACGGTCAAGATGGTCGACGGCGAACGCCAGGAAGGCTGGTTCACCGAGGACTTCACGCTCGCCGAACTGAAGACCTTGCGCGCGATCGAACGCCTGCCCCAGCTCCGCCCGCACAATGCGGCGATGAACGGCCAGTTCGATATTCCGACCTGGGAAGAGATGATCGATTTCGCTGCTGCGGAATCGGCGGCACGCGGGCGGATGATCGGGCTGGTGCCCGAAATCAAGCATTCCACCTATTTCGCAGGCGTCGGCCTGCCGATGGAGGACCGCTTTCTCGCGATCCTGGCCGCGCATGATTATACCCGCCGTTGCCCGCTCGAAATCCAGTCGTTCGAGATCGCCAATCTCAAATATATGCGCACCAAGCTTGGCCGTCCGCCACACACGCGGCTGATGCAATTGGTCGAGCCCGCCGCGGGCAAGCCCGCCGACGTGGTCAAGGCCGGCAACGGCCCCAGCTTCGCCGAGATGGTGACGCCCGCCGGCCTTGCCGAGATCGCCACCTATGCCGACGTGGTCGCGCCCCCCACCCGCGCGATCATCCCCCTCGGCCCCGACAAGAAGCTGGGCGTGCCGACCAGCCTCGTCGCCGACGCGCATAAGGCGGGCTTGCTGGTCCACGTCTGGACCTTCCGCCCCGAAAATTATTTCCTCGCCGCCGACTTCCAGGACGGCAATGGCCCCGCTGCGCGCAATGAGGCCGGCTCGGTCGCCGAAATCCAGGCCTATGTCCGCCAGGGCATAGACGGCTTCTTCAGCGACGATCCGGGTCTGGGGAGACGGGCGCTCGACACGCTCTGATTCAAGCCGTCATGCCGGACTTGTTCCGGCATCCACCGGCAGGCCAGCGTCAAGATCGGGAATGGGCCCCGGAACCAGCATGTCCTGAGCTTGTCGAAGGTCCGGACGGACGATCAATGCGGGAAGGCTACCCGCTCGCCCATTGCCCTGGCCCCGCGCCGCAGCCCGCGAAAGCCGGTCAGGAACTGTACCATCGTCTGCACCACGTCGCGCATCTGTTCCGGCTGGGCGGCCAGGCTCGCGCGCATCCGCGCGCGATCGAACCCGCCGTCGGGCCGCATCGATACCGTGATCGCGTGCGGCAGCAGATGATCGACCTCGTCGGAAACGATCCGCGCGATCGCGAAAGGCAGGCCATAGGCCCGCGCGACCCGCGCCGCGACATGGCTTTCCATGTCGACCGCCAGCGCATCGTGATTCACGCCCAGGGCGCGCTTCTCCGCGATCGTGTCGATCATCCGCCCGTCGGCGAAGAAGGCGCCAACCCGCCCACCCATAGACAGCCGCAGCCTACCGGCATCTATTTCAGCCGTCATCCCGGCGAAAGCCGGGATCCATCTCCCGCACAAACGGGATCAGGAGACGGTCGATATCGATCCGGGAACCGGCGATCACGCCTTCAGGCAGGCGATCAGGCCCGTGACGACCGACTTGGTCTCCTGCACGTCGCGCACGCGCACCGTATCCAGGCCAAGCGTCTTGGCCGGATAGTCATTCCCGCCTGGAAAGATCGCGTCGCCCAGGAACAGGATCGCGTCCAGTTCCACCCCCACCGTCTCGCTCAGCTTCCTGAGGCCATAGGCCTTGTCCACGCCCTTGCGGGTGATGTCGATCGAGGTTGATCCGCCGATATTGATCGACAGGTCGGGCAGCATGCCTTGCAGGATCTTCTGCAGGATCTTGCGCTTCTCGTGATCCGGATCCCACTTGTCCTTGGCCTCGAGCGGCGCCTGCTGGCCGAGCGCGGAGAAAGTGACCTGGCTGCCGCGGTCCTCGATCTGCTCGCCCCAGGTCTGCTCGTGCGCATAGCCCGCCTGCTCGACGGCTTTCTGGAGCGACTCCCGGATCTGCCTGCCCTCGTCCTCGGTGAACAGCTCGGCGTAGATCGCTTTCCATTCCCCGTCCTGATGCCGGTAGAGCTTGGTGCCCGTGGTCGGCTGGATGATGAAATTGTCGAGCTTGGCGGTGTCCGGCATCCGGCTGACCACCTGCTTTTCGAACTGCGGCCAGTCCCCGCCCGAGATGATATCGACCATCGCCACCTGCGTGAGCTGGGCGAGCAGCTCCGCCATCTCGTCGTCCAGGGCCTGCTTGCTGAGCGCGAGCGTGCCGTCGAGATCGAATGCCACGAGCTTCTTCATTTAGTCCCCTTTGAGCATCGGAAGGAGGATCGTCTCGATCGCATGTGCGACCCCGTCCTCGTCATTGCTGGTGGAGACATAAGTCGCCTTGGCCTTCACGGGTTCCGGCGCCTGGCCCATGGCGATGGCGATCCCCGCGCGTTCGAACATCGGCACGTCATTGAACTGGTCGCCCAGCACCGCCACCTCGCGGATGCCGACCCCGGCGATCCGCGCGAGCGTGGCGACGCCGTCACCCTTGTTGGCCAGCGGGTGAGTAAGGTCGAGATAATAGGTTTGCGACATGCCGATCGTGGCGATGCCGCCGAACGCCGCGCGCATCCTGGCCTGCAGGTCGAGCAGCAGGTCATGATCGTCGCTGACCCAGGTCAGCTTGTCGACCTCGCCGAACAAGGGCGTCATGTCGGTCTCGACGATCGGCTGTTGCGCCGACGCCAGCACCTCGTGCGGCACATGCGGATTGCCCGGATCCACGATGTGCCAACGTCCCTCCGCGAAGATCCACGGCGTCGCGCCCGACTGGCCCGCAATCGCGAAGCTCTGCTCGACCGCCGCACGGTCAAGCCGGTGGCGCTCGACGATCGACCCGTCCGGCGCGATCACGGTGCCGCCGTTGAACGCGGCGATCGGCCCGGTCGGCTTGAGCGCCTCGACCAGGAAGGCGATCCCCGATGGCGGCCTTGCGCTGATGATGGTGAAAGGCACGCCGGCCGCCTGCAGTCGCGCGACCGCATCGATCGTGGGCTGGGTCAGCTTCTTATCGTGATTGACGAGGGTCCCGTCGACGTCGCTGATAACGAAGCGCAAGCTCATGAGATTTGGTGCCATTCCCGTCCGTCGCGCTCGATCAGCTCGGCCGCGCATTTGGGCCCGTCCGATCCGCGCTTGTAGATTTCCACCTTGGCCTTGCTCTTGCCCCACAGGTCGAGGAAGGGCTGCACCGCCGCCCAGCCCGCCTCGATCTGGTCCGCGCGCTGGAACAAGGTCTGGTCGCCCATCATCATGTCGTAGATCAGGGTCTCGTAGCCGGTCCTTCCGCCGATCTTGAACTGCTCGGCATATTTGAAGTCGAGCGCGACCGGCACCGCCTGCATCTTGGGCCCGGGCTTCTTGACCATGAAATCCAGGTCGATCCCCTCATTGGGCTGCAATTGCAGGATCAGCCGGTTGGGCGGCAATTGCGCGACGGCGGTTTCGCGGAACAACGCCAGCGGCACCGGCTTGAAGGTGATCACGATCTCGGTATCGCGGGCCTTCAACGCCTTGCCCGTGCGCAGGTAGAAAGGCACGCCCGCCCAGCGCCAGCTGTCGACCCATAATTTCAGCGCGACATAGGTTTCGGTAGTGCTCTTCGGATCGACGTCGGCGGCCTTGCGATAGTCGGCATATTGGCCGCGCACACCGTTCGCCTTGGCCTCGTCCCTGGTCGGGATACGGACAGCGGACAGGAATTTGGCTTTCTCGCCGCGGATGGAATCGGCGGCGAGGTCGTTGGGTGGCTCCATCCCGACCATCGCCATCAGCTGGAACAGATGGTTGGGCACCATGTCCCGCAGCGCGCCGGTCGCATCGTAGAAGGATCCGCGCGTGCCGACATCCACCGTCTCGGCCGCGGTGATCTGCACGCTGTCGATATAACGGTTGTTCCACACCGCCTCGAGCCAGGGATTGGCGAAGCGTGCTACCATGATGTTCTGGACCGTTTCCTTCCCCAGGAAATGGTCGATACGGTAGACCTGGCTCTCGTCCACCACCGCCAATATCTGTTTGTTGAGCGCCTTGGCGGAAGCCAGGTCGTGCCCGAACGGCTTCTCCACCGCGACGCGGCGGAAGCCGTTCTTCTTCTCCGCCATCAGCCCTGCTTTTGCCAGATTCTCGATGATCGGCCCGAAGAATCTGGCCGGCGTGGCGAGGTAGAAGACGACATTGCCGGCATTGCCGAGCCTGTCCTTCAGATCCTCGAACACCTGGACCTGCGTGAAGTCGCCTTTCAGATAAGTGATCCGCTTGCGCAACGCCTTCCAGTCGCCATCCTTGGGCGCGAATTCGTCGAGGCCGGCGCGCAGCATCTCGTCATCGCCTTCGCTCGAACCGATGCCGATGATGTCGAAATCGTCGCCGATCAGTCCGTCGCCGCACAGATGCACGATCGCGGGTACGAGCAGCCGTTTGGCAAGATCGCCCGTCCCGCCGAAGATCACCAGGGTCGCCGCCGGCGCCTGCTTCAATGCTGCAGCCATTCACTTCCCTCCGTCACCCCGGACTTGGTCCGGGGTCCACCGCGTCCCGAACGGGCGGGGTGGGGTGATGGGCGGATGCCGGAATGAGTCCGGCCTGACGACTTATGGCCGTCGATCACATCCACCTATTGCGGAATCTCGACGTGCCCACCGAAGCCGAAGCGCATCGCCGACAATATCTGGTCGCCGAACGTATGCTCGATCCGGCTGCGGTAGCGCGCGAACAAGGCGGCGGTCAGCACGTTGGCCGGGACCGCTTCCTCCATCGCCGCCTCGATCGTCCAATGGCCCTCGCCGGAATCCGCGACATTGCCCGAAAACTGGGAAAGGGTGGGGTCCTTGGCGAGTGCGATCGCGGTCAGATCGAGCAGCCAGGACGACACGACCGAACCGCGCCGCCACACCTCGGCGATATCCTTGAGGTTGAGGTCGAAGCGCTCGTCCTCGGGCAGGCGTTCCGACTTCTTGGTCTTCAATATGTCGAAGCCCTCGGCATAGGCCTGCATCAGGCCATATTCGATGCCGTTGTGGACCATCTTCACGAAGTGGCCGGCCCCAGCGGGTCCGGCATGGATATAGCCTTTCTCCGCGCGTGAATCCTCCTGGGTAAGCCCGGGCGTGCGCGGGATCGTGCCAAGGCCCGGCGCCAGCGCGTCGAAGATCGGATCGAGATTGCCGACCACATCCTCCGGCCCGCCGATCATCATGCAATAGCCGCGCTCGAGACCCCACACGCCGCCGGAGGTGCCGACATCCACATAATGGATCTGCTTTTCGCGCAGGGCCTTCGCGCGGCGGATATCGTCTTTGTAGAACGTATTGCCGCCGTCGATGATGATGTCGCCCGGCTCCGCGATCTCGGCCAGTTGCTGGATCGTGTTCTCGGTGATCTCGCCCGCGGGCAGCATCACCCAGAAGATCGCCGGCTTGGCGAGCTTCGCCTTCATGTCCTTGAGGTCCGATGCCCCGACAGCGCCTTCGCCGACCAGCTTGTCGATCGCCGGCTGGTCGCGGTCATAGACCACGCCTTCATGCCCTTTTTGCATCAGCCGCCGGACGATGTTTCCGCCCATCCGGCCAAGACCGATCATTCCGATCCGCATATTTCAGCTCCTGCTTGGAGTGTCTTCCATAAGCCCTACTACGTCACCCCGGACTTGTTCCGGGATCCACCGTGCCGCAGGCGATGTGCTCGCGGATGGGTGGATGCCGGAACTGGTCCGGCATGACGGTTCAGGCAACGTCACTGAAGCGCTTCGTCCACCAGCGCCTCGAGCCGGCTTAGGTCTCCGGTCTTGAGATGCACACGCAAAACGCGTTGCCCGCGCGAGGCGAGCACGTCCAAATCGCCGCGCGCCTGCGCCACCTGGACCGTGCCGAAGCTGGCGCGGTGGTTGGGCACCGCCACGTCCGGATCAGGCGTGCGGGTGATTTCCAGGAACACGCCTGTCTTGGGGCCGCCCTTGTACGCCTGTCCGGTCGAGTGGAGGAAGCGCGGGCCGAAACCGGCGACGGTCGCGACGCCCTTGGCCTCGACCACCGCCTCGCGCATCCGCGCGATCGCTTCCTCATGCTCATCGTTGCGCTCGATATAAGCGAGGAAGCCGAAATAATTTCCGGCCTCCAGGCTCGCGAAATGCGTGCGCAAAATCTCGACCGGATCGCTTGGCGCAAAGCCATGATCTCCGGGCGCGAAGAAGGCGATCTCCGCATCCTCGTGAAAGGCTTTTTCCGGCGCCAGGCTGCCCGATTTCTCATAGGCGTCGATCAGCTGCCGCGTCTGGACCTTGGCATCCTCGACGTCGGGCTGGTCGAACGGATCGATCCCGATCACCGCGCCCGCGATCGCGGTCGCGATCTCCCAGCGGAAGAATTCCTGGCCGATGAGGCCCTTGTCGGCGAGTGTGAACTTCACCACCGGCTGGCCGGCGGCGACCAGCGCCGCGACATGGCTTTCGAGCTCGGCATCCTCATCGCCAGCCAGGCTCAACACCGCGAACAGACGGTCCGCGCCATAATCTTCGGCCGGGCTCAGCGGCTCCAGATCGACCGGCACGATGCCCTTGCCATGCTTGCCGGTGGACTCAGCGAGCAGCTGCTCCAGCCATGCGCCGATCGGTTCCAGCTCGGGCGTGGTCAGGATGGTGAGCTTGTCGCGGCCGGCATTGGCCGCCTCGCCCATGATCACGCCCAGCTGCACGCCGGGATTCTGCGCGGGCGGCGCGTCGGGGCCGCACGCCTGCACCATCGGCGCGGTCTTGGCGAAGAAATCCTCGACGTCGATGCCCATCATCGCCGCCGGCACCATGCCGAACACCGACAGCACCGAATAACGTCCGCCGATCGCGGGATCGCCGTGGAAGATGTCGAAATAACCGTGGTCCTTGGCGACCTTCTCCAGCTTTGAACCCGGATCGGTCACCGCGACGAAGCGGCTGCCGTCCTTGCCCGAAAGCTCCCAGAAATATTCGCGCAGCAGCTCGGGTTCCATCGTCGAGCCCGACTTGGACGCGACCAGGAACATCGCCTCCCTGGGGTCGATCCTGGACGCGACCGTGCTGATCTGGCCGGGGTCGGTGGAATCGAGCGCATGGACGGTCGGATAGCCCGGCGCGGCGCCGATGATCTCGGCCAGCACTTCGGGCCCCAGGCTGGAACCGCCCATGCCGAGCAGCACCACATCCTTGTGGCCCCTTGCCTTCTCGGCGACCTTCTTCAGTTGCGCGAAATCGACCTGGCGGCCCTGGCCCGCGGCAAGCCAGCCGAGCCACTTGCCCTCGTCGCCGCCGGTCCAGACGCTCGCATCCTTGGCCCACAGGCGGCGCGACCAGGCGGCCGCGCGCGCCTTTTCGAGACCGTCAGTTACTGTTTTTTTTTGAGCCTCCGGCAGCGCCGGCTCCATTCCGTTCAATTTGTCGCCTGCCATTTTGTCCTTCTTGGCGGCGATCGCGCCGAGCAAGGTATCGGCCGCGTCGGCGAACAATTTCACGCCGTCCTCGACCAGCTTGGTGGTGACGCCATTGAGGTCGAGCCCGAGCCGTTCGGCCTCAGCCAGTATCTTCTTCGCCTCGTCGACATTGGCGTCGAGCGTGCGCGCGACCGTGCCATGGTCGCGGAACGCGTCCATCGTCTTGGGCGGGATCGTATTGACCGTGTCGGGACCGATCAGGCTGTCGACATAGAGCGTGTCGGGGAAGGCCGGGTCCTTGGTGCCGGTCGAGGCCCACAACAGACGCTGCGGCTGCGCGCCCTTGGCCGCGAGCTTCTGCCAGCGGTCCGACTGCACGAAGTCGAGATACCATTGATACGCCATCTTGGCGTTGGCGATCGCGACCTGGCCGCGCAGCGCCTTCAGCGCATCCGCGTCCTTGTCGCCCGCGGCCACGCGCTCGTCGATCTTCTTGTCGATCTGCGCATCGATGCGGCTGACGAAGAAGCTCGCCACGCTCGCCAGCTTGTCGATCGGCTGCCCCTTGGCGACGCGCGCCTCCAGGCCCTCAACGAACGCCATCGCCACCGCGACATAAGCGTCGTTGCTGAACAGCAAAGTGACGTTGATGTTGATCCCGTCCTCGATCAGCTGCCGGATCGCGGGCACGCCCGCCTCGGTGCCCGGCACCTTGATCATCAGGTTGGGCCTGTCGATCTGCTTCCACAGCCGGCGGGCTTCGTCGATCGTGTCCTGCGTCCCGTTGGCGAGGTAGGGCGAGACTTCCATGCTGACATAGCCGTCGCGGCTCCCGGTCTTGTCGTAGACCGGGCGCAGCGTCTCGCACGCCGCCTGGATGTCGTTGATCGCCAGTGCTTCGTACGTGTCGGTCACGCTCGCTTGCGGGTTGGCCTCGACGAAGCTCTTGAACTGCGCGTCATAGGCCTCGCCCTGGCCCATCGCCTTCTCGAAGATGGACGGGTTGGAGGTGACACCGGTCACGCCATCCTCGGCGACGAGCTTCTTCAAGCCGCCTTCCTCGAGGAATTTGCGGTCGACGAAGTCGAGCCACGGGGCCTGGCCGCTGGCGCGGAGCTGTTCGAGCAGAGAGGTCATCTTACTTGCCCTTCCCGAGCATGTCGTTGGCGGTGCTCACGATATTCTCGACCGTGAAACCGAACTTGTCCTGAAGCTTGGCGATCGGCGCGGAGGCACCGAAGCTGTGCATGGTGATGGTGCGGCCGGCGAGCCCGACATAGCGGTCCCAGCCCACCTCGCTGCCCATCTCGATCGCAAGGCGCTTCGTGACGCTGGCGGGCAGGACCTTGTCCTTGTAGGCCTGATCCTGCTTCTCGAAGAGGTGCCAGCTCGGCATGGACACCACTTGGGAACGCACGCCCGCTTCGGCAAGCTTCTCATGCGCGGTGACCGCCAGGCTGACCTCGCTGCCCGCGCTGATCAGCAGGATCTCCGGATCGCCGCCCTTGGCTTCGGCCAGGATGTAAGCACCCTTGGTCAGGCCTTCCGCGCTCGCATATTTGCCGCGATCAAGCGTCGGCAGCGCCTGGCGCGAGAAGATAAGCGCGGTCGGCTGATTGTTGTTCTGGATGGCAACGCGCCATGCCCAGGCGGTCTCGTTCGCATCGCACGGCCGGATCACGTCCAGGCCGGGGATCGCGCGCAGGCTGACGAGCTGCTCGATCGGCTGGTGGGTCGGGCCATCCTCGCCCACGCCGATCGAATCGTGCGTGAAGACGAAGATCGCGCCGATCTCCATGATCGACGCCAGCCGGATCGGCGGGCGCATATAATCGGAGAAGACCAGGAAGGTCGCGCCGTAGGACCGCAGATGCGACAGCGCCATGCCGTCGACGATCGATCCCATGCCATGCTCGCGCACGCCGAAATGGAGGTTGCGGCCGCCATAGGAGCCCGCCTCGAACGACCCCGCATTGTCGATCAAGGTCTTGGTCGAGGGCGCGAGGTCGGCCGATCCGCCGACCAGCCAGGGCAGCCTGGGCGCGATCGCGTTCAGCACCTTGCCGCCCGCATCGCGCGAGGCCATGCCCTTCTCGTCCGCCGGGAAGGTCGGGATGTCGGCATCCCAGCCCTCGGGCAATTTGTCCGCGAACAAGGCGTCCAATTCCTTGCCCAGATCGGGATAGGTCTGCTTGTAATTCGCCAGCAGCTTTTCCCATTCCTCGCGCAGCGGCTTGCCGCGGCTGGAAATGGCGTCGTGGAAGCGCTCGGCGACGCCATCGGGAACCAGGAATTGCGCGTCGGGCCAGCCATAGGCCTTCTTGGTGCCGGCAATATCCTCGGCGGTCATCGCCTCGCCATGCGCCTTGGCGGTGCCCGCGATCGAGCTGCCATAGCCGATGATCGAATGGACCACGATCATCGTCGGCTTGTCGTTGGTCGCCTTGAAGGTGCGGATCGCGTCCGCCACCGCCGCGCAATCATTCGCGTCGTCGACATGGATCACGTTCCAGCCATAAGCCTGGAAGCGCTTGCCCACGTCCTCGTCGAAGGCGAGGTCGGTACGGCCCTCGATCGACACATGGTTCGAATCGTAGATCCAGCACAGGTTCGAAAGCTTGAGGTGTCCGGCCAGGCTGCCCGCCTCGCTCGCGACGCCCTCCATCATGTCGCCGTCGCCGCAGAAGACGTAGACGTCATGGTCGAAGATCGGGAAGCCGGGCTTGTTGTAGCGCGCGGCCAGCCAGCGCTCGGCGATCGCCATGCCGACCGAATTGCCGCAGCCCGCGCCCAGCGGGCCGGTCGTGGTCTCGACGCCGGTGGTGTGGCGATATTCGGGGTGGCCCGGCGTCTTCGATCCGAGCTGACGGAAATTCTTGATATCGTCCAGGCTGACCGCGGGCTTGCCCGAGAGCTTGCCGTTCTTGTCGATCTCCTTGATCCCCGCGAGGTGGATCAGCGAGTAAAGTAGCATCGACGCATGGCCGACCGACAGCACGAACCGGTCGCGGTTGGGCCAGTCGGCTTTGTCGGGATCGATCCGCAGGAATTGCGACCAGAGCGTATAGCCGACCGGCGCGAGGCCCATAGGCGTGCCGATATGGCCCGAATGGGCCTTGGCGACGGCGTCCATCGCCAGCGTGCGGATCGTATCGATGCCAAGCCGCTCGGGCGAGCCGTCCTCATGAACGTCGGAGGAGGCAGTGCTGGTCGACATGTGATTCCCTTCTTTTGAGGGTCAGTTCAGGCAGGAGGGCCGATAGACCCGATACGAACGGCAGCGCAACGGTGCCGACGGGCTGTGTTGCGCAGATAAGCTTTCAAACAAGGCAGGCCGCCTTTAGCTCCCCTCGTTACGCCCCGTAAAGGTAGCGCTACCATCTTTCGCGCAATAGAGTCCGGCCACTTCGGTCACGAACAGGCCGTGGCCCAACATGCCCGGGATCGATGACAGGCGCGCGGCAAGCGCCGCCGGGTCGGCGATCAGGCCGAAATGGCAATCGAAGATCAGATTGTCCTGATCGGTGCGATAGGGTGCACCATCCTTCTCGCGCAGCACCACCCGCGCCCCCAATTGTTCCAGTGCGCGGCCGACGTAGGCCAAAGCGAAAGGCAAGGTCTCGCACGGCACCGGCATCGTGCCGCCCAGCTGCGCGACCTGCTTGGACGAATCCGCAATCACGATCATCCGCGCGGCCGACGCCGCCACGCATTTCTCGCGCAGCATCGCGCCGCCCGCGCCCTTGATCGCGCGCAATTGCGGATCGATCTCGTCCGCCCCGTCGATCGCCAGGTCGATCTGCGCGACCTCGGCGAAAGGCAGAACCGGGATACCGAGCCCCCTGGCCTGCCTTTCACTGGCGATCGAGGTCGCGACCGCCTGGAACTTCAACCCCTTGGCAAAGCGCCGCCCAAGCTCGTCGATCAGGAACACCGCGGTCGATCCGGTGCCCAGCCCGACCAGCATCCCATCTTTCACCTCGTCCGCGGCGGCGAGAGCGGCGGCTTGCTTGTCGGCGTCCTGGGACATGCAGTTCAGATGCGCTTCGATTCGATCGGGCGCAAGATCAGCGGCATGGCCGCGTTGCGGTCGGCCGCCGTATTGCCTTTCGTGCCAGTACAGTTTGGCTAAATCGTATCGGACCGTTACTGGTTTGGCGAAAGCATCCGGGCGCAAGGCGGAAAAGCCATTCCGCCGGAGGACGCCATTCGATGATGCCGCTCGCCACCGTGATCCCGCTCGCGGTCTTCTGTCTGGTCGCGACCATCACGCCGGGGCCAAACAACATGATGCTGCTCTCGTCGGGTGCCACCTATGGGTTTCGCCGTACCTCGCCGCATATCATCGGCATTTCGGTCGGCGGCGCGATCATGTCGACCTTGCTCGGCTTCAGCATCGCCAATGTCGCGAGCCGGCTGCCCGGTTTCTATGCCACGCTCCACATCGTCTCGTCGCTCTATCTGCTGTGGCTGGCGTGGCGCATCGCACGTTCGACCGGACTGCGCGAGGTCAAGGCAGGTGGCCGGCCGCTGCGCGTGGTCGATGCGGCGATCTTCCAGTGGGTGAACCCCAAGGCCTGGGCGATCGCGCTGGGCGCATTGGCGGGTTTCGCCCGGCCTGCGCATCTCGTTGGCGACATCGCGGTGATCGTGCTGGTGCGCACATTCGTCGGCCTTCCCAGCCTCTCGCTCTGGGCGGGGTTCGGCCTGGTGCTGAAGCGTTATCTGAAAAGCCCCGTGGCGCTGCGTGCCTTCAACATCGGCATGGCCAGCCTGCTGGTCCTCTCGCTCCTGCCCGAATTGCTCGAGATGCTGCCCGGCGGCCCCAAATTGCCCTTGTTGTGATGTCCGCGTGGGCAGCCGATCCCGCGCTTCCTCACAAACTATAGGCCATCACATAATCGCCGCTGCGCGTGCCGAGCCCGCTATGGCCGCCCGCCGCGATCACGACATATTGCTTGCCGTTGATCGAATAGGACATGGGATTGGCCTGGCCGCCGGCGGGCAGGCGCGCGCGCCACAGGACGCGGCCGGTATTCTCGTCGATCGCGCGCAGATAATCGTCCGCGGTCGCGCCGATGAAGATCAGCCCGCCGCGCGTCACCATATTGCCGCCGATATTGAACACGCCCGTCTTGAACGGCAGGTTGACGTGCGTGCCGAACGGGCCGGTGTCGCGCGTCGTGCCGATCGGGTGCGACCACACGATCTTGCGCGTGACGAGATCGATTGCGGTCAGCGTGCCCCACGGCGGCGCGTGGCAGGGAACGCCGATCGCGTTCAGCCAGGGATGGACCATGCCGACATAGGGCGTGCCATATTGCGGCGCGAGGCCGGGCTTGATCTTGGGCTCATTGCCCTGGCCGTTCCAGGGCGGCACCGCGCCGGATCGCTCATAGGGGCCTCGCGGCTTCATCGTGATCATGAAGGGGATGTAATTGGCGTTGGCGATCAGTAGCTTGCGCTCCGGATCGATCGACGCGCCGTGCCAGTCGATCACGCCGTCGAACGCGGGATAGACGATGGTCGGTTTGAGCTGGGGCGGGGTGAACTGGCCCTCATAATGCGCGCGGCGGAAGGCAATCCGGCACGCCATCTGGTCGAACGGGGTCGCGCCCCACATGTCGGCCTCGGTCAGCGTCTTGGGCGCGACCGAAGGAAGCCCGGTCGAGAAGGGCTGCGTCGCGGCGAGATATTCGCCCGGCACATGGTCCTGCGGCACCGGCTTCTCGGTTACCTGCGCCAGCGGCCGGCCGGTACGCCGGTCGAGCATGAAGAATTCGCCGCGCTTCGTCGTCTGGATCAGCGCGGGCACGATCTTGCCGCCCATGGGCAGGTCGACCAGTGACGGGCCGACCGGAATGTCCATGTCCCACACGTCGTGGTGCGTGGTCTGGAAATGCCAGCGCGGCGCGCCCGTGGTGATGTCCAGCGCGACCACCGAACTGCTATAGGCGTCGTCGAACGGGCGCCGGTTGCCGCCATAATAATCGGGTGTCGCATTGCCGAGCGGCAGGTAGGCCAGGTTGAGCGCCGGGTCGGCCGAATAGGTGCCCCAGGCGTTGGGCGTGCCGCGGGTGAGCACGGCGTTGGGGCCGGGGTGCACGACCTGCGCCGGATTGCCCAGGTCCCACGCCCAGACCAGCTTGCCCGTCACGGGATCGAATGCGCGCACCGCGCCCGACGGCTCGTTCTCCGCCTGATTGTCATAGACCCAGCCGCCCGTGATCACACGGTCGTGCACCACCAGCGGCTGCGAGGTGACGAAGTGGAATCCGGCCGGGACATGCCCCAGATATTGGGTAAGCGAGATGAAGCCGTTCTGTCCGAAGTCGCGGCACGGTTTTCCGGTATCGGCGTTCAGCGCCACCATCCGCGCATCCAGCACCGGCGCGATGATGCGTCGCGGGCATTCGGTCGAACGCCCCGGCGGCGCCTGGTAATAAGCCACGCCGCGGCAGGCCAGATAGACGTCGGGCGCGGTATTGGCGTGCGGATCGAACACCCATTTCTTGCGCCCGGTCGCCGCGTCCAGCGCGACCACCCAGCTATGCCCGGTGCAGAGGTAGAGCGTGTCCCCGACCTTGATCGGCGTATTCTCGAAATTGAACTCGTGCCCGGCGTCGGTGCCGCCTTTGTCCTCGCCGGGACGGATCGTGTCGCCGGTGCGCGTCATCCAGGCGAGCTTGAGCTGGCTCACATTCTGCGGCGTGATCTGCGCCAATGGCGAGAAGCGGTCCTGCAGCGGCGTGCGTCCGTAGAAATGCCAATCCGAATCCGGCACGGCCGCGTCGGGGTCGGCCGGCATGCGCGCGGCGGTGGCGACGCCGTCCACCCCCTCGCGCTGCATGAAGCCGGCGATCAGAACCACGATCGCGATCACGGCGGGGATCGCCGCCGCCCATGGCGCGAACCGCGTCACCGCACCCTCTCTTCGTGTGGTTTCCCCGGGCGATCCAAGACGCTTGCGCACCCAGGGCAGCAGCAGCCAGACCGCGAGCACCGTGGGTGCGACCAGGCGCGGCTCCAGCCGCCAGCCGTTCAGGCCGGCTTCGGCCAGCGCCCAGACGATCGTGGCCAGCAGGGTCAAGCCGTAAAGCCATAGCGCCTCGATCCGCTTCAGATAGAGAAGCACGCCCGTGGCGGCGACGCCGATGCCTGCCAGCAGATAGTAAAAGGAGCCGCCCAGCGCGACCAGCCACAGGCCGCCGATCACGAGCGCGAGCCCGATCAGGAAGAAGATCAGCGCGCTGATCCAGGGACGTCCGGACAAGGGATAAGCGCGCACGTCTTCGGGCATGACCTGCTCCTCCCGACAGCAATCCTTACCCGGTGCGATGGTTCCTCCCGCCCCGACCGGCTAGGTCTTGCCCGGGCGCAGCGCGACCGCGATGGCGGTGGCCGACAGGCAGACCGCGACGATCCCGATCGTCGTGCCGTAATGCGCCTCGGCGCGTTCGAAGGCGGGGCCGATCAGATAGCCCGCGCCGGTAAAGGCCGCGCCCCACAGGATCGCGGCGACTATGTCGAGCGGCACGAACAGCCGTTCGGAAACGCGCGACGTGCCGATTGCCACGGGCGCGACGGCGCGCAGACCGTAAGCGAAGCGAAACAGGAAGGCGAAGCGCACCGGATAGCGCTCGATCAATTCCAGCGAGCGGGCGAAAGCGGGCCGGTCCATCACGCGCCGCACCATCCGGTTGTCGCGGAAATAGCGGCTCAGATGAAACCAGAACTGGTCCACCGCGATCGCGCCGCCGATCGCTGCGGCCACCGCGAACCAGGCATGCATCCAGCCCCGCTGCGCCAGCACGCCGCCCGCGATCGCGAACGGCTCCCCCTCGATTCCCGCGCCCAGGAAGATCGCGATGACGCCGTAGCGGAGAACCAGTTGTTCCAACCCGATATCCCGCTTGCCGGCGAATCGTCCTTCAGTGCGGGAAGCGGCGCGCGGGCGCAAGCCGTGGCCGTTCGCCCTGGTTCAGTCGACCATGGCGAGCGATTGCCGGAGCCAATCGTCGAACAACGTCGGTCCCATCCACGCGCGGTCTCCGCCGATCAGGGTCTCGTCCTCCAGCTGTGCGCAGAAATAGCGGGCGTCGCGATCGGCAATGATCGCGCGCATGTCTTCGTTGGCCGTGAGCATCTCTTCGCCGATCGCCGGCAGCCGATACAGTTCGGGTCCGGCGATCTCGACCACGCCGTTGACGGGCGGTTCCAGCACGATGCGCGCAAGCGCCTCCGCAACGTCGTCCGCCGCGATCGGCTGGACCCAGATCGGCGGCAGGTGGAGCACGTCGGCGTCGCCGCCTTCGTCGATCAAATTGTAGATATATTCGTAGAAGGGCGTTGCGCGCACGATCGTGAAGGGGATTCCCGATGCGGCCGCGATCTCCTCCTGCGCCCGCTTCGCCCGGAAATATCCGCGGTCGAGCCGTCCGACCCCGATCGCCGAAAGCGTGACATGATGCCGCACGCCCGCGCTCCGCGCGGCGGTGAGCAGCGTTGCGCCCGCCGCCTCGAAGAAACGCTGCATGTCGATCGCGTCGAAATAGCCGGAATTGGACGTATCCACGACCGCCTCGACGCCCTCCAGCGCTGCCGCGAGCCCTGCGCCGGTAACGATGTCGACCCCGGTCGAACGCGCCGCCGCGGTCACCGCATGCCCTTGCCGCCGCAGCCTTTCGACCAGCCTGGCGCCGATCATGCCGGTTCCACCGACCACCAATATGTTCATGGCTTCACCTCGTCGATCGACAGCAACCAGGGCGCGGTCGCTATTTCTTGTCCGGAATCGTGAGCAGGCGGTCGGCATCGTCGACCACGAAGACCGCCAGGATTTTGGCGGGCTGCGTCGCGCTCGCATTGGCGCTCACGCGGTGATGGTCGCCGGGCATTTCGGTCCAATTCTCGCCCGCATGATAGGTCCTGACCGGCCCGTCATTGACCTGGATGCGCACCGCGCCTTCCAGCACGGTCGCGTAGATGATCGCCGATTTCGCATGGCGGTGCGATGGAGATGAGCCGCCCGGCCCATAATCCACGACCACGCCCTTGATGCTCTTGCCGGGCACACCCGGCAGCGCGTGCTGATAGACTTGCGTCACCTTCACGTTCTTCGGCCCGTCAGGCGCCGGCACGGGGGCGGCACCCGCGCTGGCGGGCAGGAGCAGCGCGATCAGCGCGGCGCCGGCGAACATTCTCTTCATCGATCCCTCCTTGCCCTCTTGCCGAAGGCCTCTTGGCTTCAGCGGTGGACCTGGCGTTGGGTCCAGTCGGCAAGCGCGATCCGTCCGAGCCGCGCATCGCCCAAAGGCACGAGCGAGAATTGTTCGACCCGGCTGCCGAAATATGGCGCGTCCGCGTCCGCGATCACGCTGCGTGTGTCGCCGATGCTCCGCAAATAGGTCCGGACGATCTCGTCGAACGGCGCCCGGTCCGGCCCGGCAATCTCGACGATTCCGTTCACGGGCTGGGACAAGGCCACGTCGGCCACGATCCGGGCCACGTCGTCGGCGGCGATCGGCTGGAACAGGCCATGCGCGATATGAACCGCATCATCCTTCGCACCCCCGTCCGCGATCGCGCCCAGGAATTCCATGAATTGGGTCGATCGGACGATCGAATAAGGGATGCCCGACGCCTCGATCAGCTTTTCCTGCGCGACCTTTGCCTGGAAATAGCCATTGTCGGGGGATCGGTCGGTGCCGACGATCGACAGCGCGACATGGTGCGTCACGCCCGCGCGCGCCTCCGCGGCGAGCAAGGTCCGTTCGTGCTTCGTGAAGAAATCGAGCACGGCGGCCGCCTCGAACGAGGGCGAATTGGCGAGGTCGATGACTACCGCCGCACCCGCGAGCGCGGCATCGACGCCTTCGCCGGTGATGGTATTCACGCCGGTGCTGGGGGCCGCGGCGATCACGTCATGGTCCCGCTCCCGCAGGATCGCGCTCACCTTCGATCCGATGAGGCCGGTGCCGCCAATCACGACGATCTTCATGACGCAGCCTCCAATGGCGCGCGCCAGGCGGTCGCGCCGCCTGCTATGTCGTCATAGACCTCGGCCGGCCGGATTTCGCGCGCGAAACGTCAGCCCGCCGCAAAGCAGCGCCGAAACGCTTTGGATCAGGGCGGTGTTTGCGCGCCACCTTAGGCGAACCGATCGATCAGCGTCCCCCGATCGATCGTGGCCAGATAGTTTCGCGCTACATTCGCCGGGTAGCTGGCTGCCGGTGCCTGACGCGACCGGCTATCGATGGCATCGAGCGTTTTTCCGACCATCTCCGCATCGCCTGGCGAGAGTTGGCCCGACGACACGTCCGCGGCGATCCGCGCATCCAACGCGGCACGCAAGGTGGGGAATCTGACGGATGGCGCGACGTTGACGGTAAGGCGGGGCTTCGCGACCGCAACCCGGCTTACGGCTTCGCTGTCGCCCGTCAGCGTCGCTGCGTTCGGTGTGCCGTCCGCGTCCAGCTGCTGCCGCAGCCGGGGATTGGTCGAAGTCAGGATACCGATATTCACGCCGCACTCCCCAGCTCATGGGGAAGAACGCCGGAATGCGGCTAAGCTTTAGCTTTGATCAGCGCCCCTGCGCGCGCCACCGTTTGATCGTGCGCTCCAGCTGGTCCCTCTCGCCGCCGGTGCGCTTCCAGGCTTCGCTGTAGACCGGGTCGTGCGACGCGGGGAGCTGGCTCTTGTCGAGCGGGTCGAACGCGATGCGGATCGGGATCGGCACGCCTTCGCCGACCATGATCGCCTCGCGGTTGCGCAGCGCCGGGATCGATTCGATCATGCCGCGCGCGCCTTCGGGCACGGCGGACCGGACATGCGCCTGGTCGCGTTCGTTGTTAAGCCGCATCGCGATGATCGTGCCGCACTGCGACAGCACGCCTTCGGCCAGGTCGCTCGGCCGCTGCGTGATCAGCCCCAGCGAGACGCCATATTTGCGGCCTTCCTTGGCGATCCGCTCCATCACGTGGCGCGCGGGCGCATGGTCGGTCGCGGGGATGTAGCGGTGTGCTTCCTCGCAGACGAGCAGCACCGGATGCTGTTCGTCGCCGCGCGACCAGATCGCATGGTCGAAGATCAGCCGCGCGAGCAGCGCCACCACCACCGCGGTCACCTCCGACGGCACGCCCGAAAGATCGATGATCGACATCGGCCGGCCGTTGCCCGGTAGGCGCAATATCTTGGCGAGCACGTCGACCATCGTGTCGCCCGCCATCATGCTCGAGAACATGAAGGCATAGCGCGGGTCGGCCTTGATCTCGTCCATCCGCGCCTTGATGCGCATATAGGGCCCGGCGCCGATCCCGCCTTTGTCGAGCTTGCCCATCTCCGCGCCCAGGATCGCGCTCAGGTCGGACAGCAGATAAGGCGTCGGGCTGTCGACCGTCAGCCGGCTCATCCCCTCGGCGGCGCGATGCTTGGCACGCGCGGCCAGGATGCATTTGGCGAGCACGTCGCGATCGGTCTGGTAATCCACCCCGGCCGAATTGAGCAGAATCTCGGCATGCTCGTCCAGGTTCATCAGCCAATAGGGCAGCGCCAGATTGCCGACGTCGAAGGTCGCCGCCTTGTCGCCGAACGAGGCCGCATATTCGCCATGCGGATCGATCATCACGATATGACCGTCCGGTGCGGCATCGCACGCGCGGTGCAGCATCAGCGCGGTCGCGCTCGACTTGCCGGTGCCGGTCGAACCCAGCACCGCGAAGTGGCGGCCGAGCAAGGCATCGATATAGAGCGATCCGGGCACCTGCCCCGACGGATAGACCGATCCGACCTGGATGTGCGGCCGCTCGTCGGGCGCGAAGATCGTGAGCAATTCGTCCTCGGCCACCGCATGCAGCGCGGCACCGGGCATCGGCAGCAGGGTCACGCCCCGGCGGAAATTCTGCAGCCGGTCGTTGACGTCCGCGCCCTCGCCGACAAAGTCGATCGCACCGATGACAAGGTCGCTGTCGGCCTGCGCCAGCCGCAAGGTGCGGATCTGGCCCAGCACCCAGCGGTTGCCGACGCGCATCTTCACATGGCTGCCGATCGAGCCCGGAGGCGCGCCGACGCCATTCGCCTTGCGGACGAGCGTCATCATATGGCCGTCGAGCGAGACCTGCGCGACCGCGCCATTGATCTCGAGAACGCGGCCGAGCTCCATCGCGTCGCCCGCGGTGATGGCGGATACGATCCGGTCGTGCATGCCCATGCGGCGGCGATAGGCGAATTAGGTTAAGGAGTTCCTGACCAAGGTGCCGGCCACAAGCGGACTCCGACAAGGTTGGGCAAATTTCACCGCCGCACCCGCCCGAACGCCAGCGCGGCGGCGAATCCCATCAGCAGCGAGATCAGGATCGCCGCCAGGCCATAAAGCAGCGGATAATCCGCCGCAGCTTGCGCCATGAAGCGTTCGAACCCCGATTTGCCGATATTGATCTGGCGGGTCGCGGCGGCGACGATATGCCCGTTCCGGATAAGGTAGGTCTCGGCGGTATATTGGCCGACCGGTACGCGCGCCGGAATCGGCACCAGCGCGCGGTAAAGCACGCCTTCGCGCACCGAAACCGCGCCGACATGTTCGGCATAAAGGCCGGCCCGGCGCTTGAGGTCGATCAGCCCGCTTTCGAATCGCGCCTGCTCGCTTGCGCTCGACCCGTTGGCGGGGGACAGCAAGAGATTGTCGATCCCGATCTCGTAGATCGCGGCGGTGCGCGCCGACACCAGCCGGTCGAGCGGTCGCGACGTCGCGACCGCATAGAAGCTCGGCACCGATCGGAAGCGCGCGCTGGCATGATTGATCCAGATACCCGCGACCTTGGCCTTCTCGCGCACCAGCAAAGGTTCGGCCGGTCCCTTGATCACCACCGCCACATCCGTGTCGGGCGTCGGCGCGCGACCGCCGGGATAGAGGATCGCGCCGAACAGCAGCAATTCCGCGCCGGTGAAGCTGTAGGCGATGTCGATCTGCGTGTCCGACACGTCGGGCACGAGCTTAGGCTCGCTCGCCCCGATCAGCATCGGCAGGCAGGCGAGAAGCGCCCATACCCGCCTCGGAGTTCTTGGCGAAACGCGCGAAAGAGCGCGGCCGCGCGCTGTGAAGCGCGCCCTCACAAGAGCTGCACCGTATAAATGGCGTCGGGCCGCCAGGTCAGGCCGAGCGCCATCCGGATCGCGACCGCCATCACGATCACCGCCAGCATCATCCGCGCCCGTTCGGGCCGCACGCGCTGGACGAGGGCCGACCCGATCTGCGCGCCCGTGACCGATCCGATCAGCAGCAGCCCCGCCAGCACCAGGTCGACCGCATGCGTCGTCATCGCGTGGACCAAGGTCGTGGTCGCGGTGACGAACAGGCCCTGGAACAACGAGGTGCCGACCACCACGCGCGCCGACACGCCGAACAGATAGAGCAGCCCAGGCACCAGGATGAAGCCGCCGCCCACGCCCATCAGCACGGTCAGGAGGCCCGTCACGAACCCGAGCAGGAAGGGCGCGAGCGGCGAGATGTAGAGGCCCGCGCCATAGAAGCGCCAGCGGAACGGCAAAGCGGCAATCCATTTGCGGTGGCGCTTGGTCGTGATCGGCGGCGTGGGCTTGCCCTCGCGCGTCGCCAGCACCGCGCGCACGGATTCGCGCGCCATGCCGACCCCGATCCAGCCGAGCAAGGCGACGTAGAGCAGGCTGATGATCGTATCGATCTGCCCGGTCTTCTGAAGCAGGTGGAAGACGAACCCGCCGACGAACGATCCGACCGCGCCGCCCGCGACCAGCACCATCCCCATCCGGAAATCGACCCCCTGCCGCCGGCTATGCGCGAGCACGCCCGAGACGCTGGTCCCCGTAATCTGCGTCGCCGACGAGGCCACCGCCACCGCAGGCGGTACGCCGTAGAAGATCAGCAAGGGCGTGGTCAGGAAGCCCCCGCCCACCCCGAACATGCCGGACAGCACGCCCACCATCCCGCCAAGCAACACGATCACCAGCGCATTCACCGACAGGCCGGCGATGGGGAGGTACAGGTGCATGATCGGGTTAGACCCGCTTCGGCCAGGCGTTTCAACCCGCCGTCTGTACAATCCGTCATGCCGGACTTGTTCCGGCATCCACCCATCGGCGGCGGCTTCCCTGCCGGCCCGGTGGACCCCGGAACAAGTCCGGGGTGACGGGAAGCAGCATGGACTGATAGGACAGGCCATGCCCGATTTCCTCCGACGCCCCGGCCTCCCCGCGCTCGCTTACGCCAAACGCGAAGGGGAAGGTCCCACCATCGTCTTCCTCCCTGGCTACGGTTCGGACATGGAGGGCAGCAAGGCCATCGCGCTCCACGCCTGGGCGGAGGCGCAGGGCCGCGCGATGCTGCGGTTCGACTATCGCGGCTGCGGCCAGAGCGAAGGCGTGTTCGGCGAGGCGACGCTCGACGATTGGCGCGACGACGCGCTCGATCTGATCGACGGCCTTACCGACGGCCCTTTGATCCTGGTCGGCTCCTCGATGGGGGGCTGGCTGATGCTGCTGATCGCGCTCGATCGGCCCGAGCGCGTCGCGGCGCTGGTCGGCATCGCCGCCGCGCCCGATTTCACCTCCTGGGGATATGACGATGCGCAGCGCGCCGCGATCGAAAATGACGGCCTGATCGCGATCGAGCATCCCGATTACGATGCGCCTGAAATCACCACCCGGGCCTTCCTCCATAGCGGGCAGGCCAATCTCCTGCTCGAGGACGAGATCCCGATTGATTGCCCGGTGCGCCTGCTCCACGGTCAGGACGATCGCGACGTCCCGCCATCGATCGCTTTCCGTCTCGGCCGCGCGCTCCGTTCAGCCGATGTGCAGACCATGCTCGTCAAAGGCGGCGAGCATCGTTTGTCTCGGCCGGGCGATCTCGCCTTGCTGATGACCACGGTCGGTGCGCTGATCGAGACCCTATGATCCCGTTGCTTGTCCTTGCTGTCGCGCTCGTCGATCTTCCCGACAACGCCGCGCGTGTTACCGCCTGCCAGAAGCTGATCCAGACCGACCCCAAGAGCGCGGTGGACCAGGCGACCGCCTGGGCGGATCGCGACAAGAACGTCCCCGCCCGACAATGCCTCGGCCTCGCTTTCGCCGCGGTCGAGCGTTGGGGCCCGGCTGAGGCCGCGCTCGCGCAGGCGGCCGCGCAAGCCGAGGCTGACCATGATGCGCGCAGCTTCAGCCTGTGGAGCCAGGCCGGCAATGCCGCGCTCGCGGGCGACCAGCCCGCCAAGGCGCGCGAGGATCTCGATCATGTCGTCAGCGCCGCCGGCGTGCCGCCGACGCTTGCCGGCGAGGCCTGGGTCGATCGCGCGCGCGCCGATGTCGCGCTCGACGCCCTGCCCCAGGCGCGGACGGACATGGACAAGGGCCTCGCGCTGGTCGCGCAGGATCCCTTCGCCTGGTATCTCTCCGCTTCGCTGGCACGCCGCCAGAACGATCTCGCCCGCGCGCAGAAGGACATCGCGATCGCGCTCAAATCGGCGTCCGACGATCCCGCGGTCGAGCTGGAGGCGGGTAATATCTATGCCGCCGCCGGCAACACCGACGCGGCGCATGCCGCCTGGACCCGTGCCGCCCAGATCGCGCCCGATACGCCCGAAGGCCAGGCCGCCAAGGCCGCGCTCGGCGCGCCGCCGAAACCATAATTCCGTTCGGCCCCGGACCTGATCCGGGGTTGTCGAAGCCCTGTCCTTTTCTATCTCGGAAAGAAGTACAGCACCCTTCGACGCCGCTTGCGGCGTCGCTCGGGACGGCTTGGACAGGCTCAGCGCGAACGGTCTAGAGGGACGTGCCGATGACCAAATATCTCCACACCATGATCCGCGTGTCCGATCCCGACGCGACCATCCGCTTCTTCGAATTGCTCGGCCTGCGCGAGCTGCGCCGGATGGAGAATGAGAAAGGCCGCTTCACCCTGATCTTCCTCGCCGCGCCGGGCGATGAGGATGCGCAGGTCGAGCTCACCCACAATTGGGATGAGGCCGGCTATGACGGAGGGCGCAATTTCGGCCACCTCGCTTACCGGGTGGAGAATATCTACGAGACCTGCCAGCGGCTGATGGACGCGGGCGTGACGATCAACCGCCCGCCGCGCGATGGCCACATGGCCTTCGTCCGCACGCCCGACAATATCTCGGTCGAACTGCTCCAGGACGGGCATTTTCCGCCGCAGGAGCCGTGGGCGTCGATGCCTAACACGGGCGTCTGGTAATGGCCTGGCGCGACCGGCGATTGCTCGATCTGTTCGGGATCGAAGTGCCGATCGTGCAGGCGCCGATGGCGGGCGCGCAGGATGCCGATCTCGCCATCGCGGCAAGCCGGGGTGGCGGGCTCGGCTCGATCCCCTGCGCGCTGCTGAGCGTCGAGGCGGCGCGGGACCAGATCGCGCAATTTCACGCGGCCACGAGCGGTCCGCTCAACCTCAACTTCTTCTGCCACACGCCCGCGGGCGTGTATGACGATAGCGCATGGCGGGCGGCGCTCGCGCCTTATTATGCGGAATATCAGGTCGGATTTCCTGCAACCCTGCCGCCGCTGCGCAGGCCGTTCGACGATGCGATGTGCGCGCTGGTCGAGGAGACGCGGCCCGAAATGGTCAGCTTCCATTTCGGCCTGCCCGACGAAGCTTTGCTCCACCGCGTGCGCGAGACAGGCGCGCTGATCCTCGGCTGCGCGACCACGCCCGCCGAGGCGCGCTGGCTGGCGGAGCGCGGCGTCGATGCGATCATCGCCCAGGGCTGGGAGGCGGGCGGCCATGCCGGGCGCTTCCTGCCCGCGGACCCGTCCTCGCACATGGGCACGTTCGCGCTGGTCCCGCAGATCGTCGATGCCGTACCGGTTCCCGTTATCGCGGCGGGTGGCGTCGCCGATGCGCGGGGTGTGGCGGCAGCCCTGATCCTCGGCGCGAGTGCGGTCCAGATCGGTACCGCCTACCTTTCCAGTCCCGAAAGCCGGATCAGCGAAATCCATCGCCGCCGGCTCGGTACGGCGGATGCGGAAACCACCGTCTCCACCAATGTCTTCACGGGCCGTTTCGCGCGCGGGATGGAGACGCGGCTGACGCGCGAGCAGGGCGCCGCCAACCCCATCGTCCCGCCTTTCCCCCACGGCGGCGACGCGCTCGCCGAGCTGCGCAAGGCCGATCCGGGTGCTTTCGCCAATATGTGGGCGGGCCAGGCCGCCCGGCTGGTGCGTCCCGAAGGCGCCGAAGCGCTCACCCGCCGCCTCGCCGCCGAAACCCTGGAGTTGCTCGCATGACGATCGAGGTGGTCCGCATTCCCGCCCGCCAGGACAATTACATCTGGATGGCGCATGACGATTTGAGCGGCGAGACGGTCGTGATCGACCCCGCCGATGCCGCGCCCGTGCTGGCGGAGGCCGACAAGCGCGGCTGGAAGATCGGCCAGATCTGGAACACGCATTGGCATGGCGATCACATCGGCGGCAATGCCGGGATCAAGGCTGCGACCGGCTGCACCATCACCGGCCCCGCCGCCGAAGCCGCGAAGATCCCCACGCTCGACCGGCTGGTAGGCGAGGGCGATCGGGTGACGATCGGCGCGGTCGAGGCCGAGGTGCTGGAGGTTCCCGCCCACACGGCCGGTCATATCGCTTATTACCTGCCGCAAGCCGGTATCGCCTTCGTCGGCGACACCTTGTTCGCGATGGGCTGTGGCCGCCTGTTCGAAGGCACGCCCGCGCAAATGTTCGCCAACATGCAGCGCCTCGCCGCGCTTCCGCCCGAGACGATCGTCTATTGCGCGCACGAATATACCCAGTCGAATGGCCGCTATGCGCTCCGTGCCGAGCCCGACAATCAGGCCGTGATCGATCGGATGCGCGAGGTCGACGCGCTGCGCGCGCGGGGCGAGCCGACCGTGCCGACCACGATCGCGCTCGAACGCGCGACAAATCCCTTCATGCGCGCAGCCGGCGTCGAGCAGCTCGCGCAGCGCCGCGCCGAAAAGGATAATTTCTAGAGCCTGATCGCCGTTGGTGGTGGTGGACTTCCGCCAGTGGCGTGAATCAGGCGGCACAAAAAATGCTGAACCTTGCGCCGCGCTGGCGTATCAAAGCGTTATCGTTTCAGGAGGTTTTCTTATGCGAACCCTGATCCATTCCGCGCTGGTTGCGGCTCTCGTCATCGCGCCGACCGTCCCCGCATCCGCCAAGATCGAAACCGGCCAGGAAAAGCTCGCCCGGCTCACCGCCGGACGCGTGCCCGGCAAACTGGTCGATTGCATCAATATCGGCATGACCAGCAACGACAGCGAGAAACTGCCCGGCCTCGGCATGGCCTATCGCCAGGGTTCGACCTGGTACGTCAATCTGTTCCAGGGTGATTGCCCCGGGCTGCGCGACGACACGATCGTCATCACCAAGCTGCACATGTCGCAGCTCTGCCGGGGCGATGTCGCCGACCTGCGCATGTCGGGCGCCAATATCCCGGTCGGAAGCTGCATTTTCGGCCAGTTCACGCCTTACACCAAGCCCTGAGGAGGTCCCCGGCCGGAAAGTCGCTGTCGCACCTGTGTCGGCCTGCCTGACGGCGCCTAATTCTTCCCCCCATACAGCGCGTCCAGCCGCGCACCATAGAGCTCGCGCAACACATGCCGCCGCACCTTGAGCGATGGTGTCAGCGCGCCATTCTCGATCGTGAAGGGCTCGTCCGCGACCAGCACGCGCCGCACCTTCTCGATCACCGACAGGCCGGCATTGACCCGGTCGACCGCCGCCATCATCGCCTTGCCGATATCGGTTCCGGGCGGCAGCGACGCCTCCCATTCCTTGTCGGGCACGACCAGCCCGACCAGATAGGGCCGGCGGTCGCCGATCACCATCGCCTGCGCGATCTCGGGTTCCAGCGTCAGCATGCCCTCGACCCGCTGGGGCGAGACATTGTCGCCCTTGTCGTTGACGATCAGGTCCTTCTTGCGGTCGGTGATCACGATCCGGCCCTGCGTGTCGAGATGGCCGACATCGCCCGTATGCAGCCAGCCATCGACCAGCACGCGCGCCGTCTCGGCGTCGTTGCGCCAATAACCGTGCATCACGTTCTCGCCGCGGCAGAGGATCTCGCCATCCTCGGCGATCTTCACCTCGCAGCCCATAACCGCCGGCCCGACCGTATCGAGCTTGATCCCCGCGCGCGGCCGGTTGACCGAGATGAGCGGCCCCGCCTCGGTCTGGCCATAGCCTTGCAACAGGGTCAGGCCCAAAGCCTGGAAGAAGCGCCCGACCTCGGGATTGAGCGGCGCGCCGCCGGAGACGAGCGCCTTGTTGCGGCCCCCGAAGCGCGCGCGCACTTTCTTGCGCACGGTCGCTTCGAGCAGAAGGTCGAGCGGCTTGTCGAGCACGCTCTTCTTCGGCTTGGCGTCCAGCGCGAGCGCCTGGGCGAGCAGCCATTGCGCCGCCTTGCCCTGCTTCTCGAACTGCTTGAGGATACGCGCGCGCAGCAATTCGAACAGGCGCGGCACCACCACCATGATCGTGGGCGCGGCCTCCTCCAGATTGGCGGCCAATTTCTCGATGCTCTCGGCATACCAGATCTGCGCCGACAGGCTGATCGGGAAATGCAGGCCCGCCGTATGCTCATAGCTGTGGCTCAGCGGCAGCAGGCTCAGGAACACTTCCTGGCTGGCATAGAAATCGCCGATGATGATGTCGCCCGCCGCCGCGCAATTGTGCAGGATCGCGCCATGGTGCTGGCGCACCCCGCGCGGGCTCCCGCCCGTGCCGCTCGTATAGATCAGGCAGGCCAGGTCATCCCGTTTGAGCGCCGTCGCCGCCGCCTCGGCCGCGACCACGTCGCCAGGCTGGTCCGCGACCAGGGCGTCCCAGTCGTAGAGCCGGACATTGCCGACGCGCTCGCGCGGCATATGCTCCAGTCCGATCACCATCTCGCATTCGGAGCTGCGCGCCACCGCGGGCAGCAGGGTCTTGGCGAGCGCCGCGGTCGAGACGATCGCCGCGCGCGCGCCGCTGTCGTTCAATACATGCGCATGATCGCGCTCGGTGTTGCTGGTATAGGCCGGCACGGTGACGCAATCCGCCGCCATGATCGCGAGGTCCGCGATCGCCCATTCGGGCCTGTTCTCCGACACGAGCAGCACCCGGTCGCATTTCTGCAGCCCCAGCCCGCGCAGCGCCTCGGCCAGCGCCGCGACGCGCTTCGCCGTCTCGGCCCAGCTCAGCGACTTCCACGCCCCGTCTTCCTTCCAGAACAGAAAAGGCGCGTCGCCCTGCTCGCGGGCGCGCGTGAAGAACATCGTGACCAGGTTGGGAAAGGTCTCGAGCGGCATAAACTCCCCCTGCCTTCTTCTATTCCCCTCCCGCTTGCGGGAGGGGCTAGGGGAGGGCAGTTCCCCCATGCGCGCATAGGAATGCCCTCCCCCGACCCCTCCCGCAAGCGGGAGGGGAGAGAAGGGGATTATTCGTGCACGCCCGCCTTCATTCCCACGCGATTCGGTCCGGATGTCACGCCGTTCACATCCATCGCCACGCCCTCGCTGCGCGGATCGGCCGCGCCGCGCCAGCGCCCGCCGACCTGCTCGATCGCATTGGCCTTGAGGCCCATCGGCGCGACCCGCAGCCGCTCGCCCAGCTGCGCCAGCGCGGGCAGCATCGGCTCCAGCGGCGTGCCCTGCTCGACCGCGCCGCCGGGGCCGGGCGCGTAGATCAGCCCCATCGCGATCGCGTCCTGCGCGCTCATATGCCAGTCGATCACGCCGATCAGCGCCTTCGCCACCTGCGCGATGATGGTCGAACCGCCCGCCGCGCCGATCGCGATCCGCACCTTGCCGTCAGGTCCGTAGACGATCGTCGGCGCCATCGAGCTGCGCGGTCTTTTGCCCGCCTGCACCCGGTTGGCGGCGAGACAGCCATTCTTCTCGGGCACGATGTCGAAATCGGTGAGCTCGTTGTTGAGCAAGATCCCGTCCACGGTCAGTCCCGATCCGAACACGCTCTCGATCGTCGAGGTGACCTCGGACACATTCCCCCGCGCGTCGACCGCCGCCATGTCGGTCGTGCCATGCTCGTTGATGGCGGTGGGCGCGGTACAGGGCGGCGCGCCCGCGGGGTTGCCCGCGGCCGGATTGGCCATCGTGCTCGTCGGCGAGATCAGCGCCGATCGGCGCGCGATATAGGCGGGATCGAGCAGGCCGCGTGCGGGCACCGGCACGAAATCCGTATCGCCCATGAAGGCGTCGCGATCCGCATAAGCCAGCCGCTCGCTCTCCGCGATCAGGTGCCAGGCGGTGGGCGAATCCTTGCCCAGCTTCGCCATGTCGAACCGCTCGATCTGCTTCAGGATCATCAGCACGGTCAGCCCGCCCGACGAAGGCCCGCCCATCCCGCAGACCCGATAGCCGCGATAGGTGCCGCAGATCGGCGCCCGCTCTTTGGCCTGGTAGGCCGCCAGGTCCGCCATCGTCATCCTGGACGCGTTGCGCGGCGCGCCATTGACCGCTGCGACCAGTTTTTGCCCCGGCTCGCTTTTGTAGAAATAATCCGGCCCCTGCGCCGCGATCTTCTCGAACAAGGCCGCCTGTTCCGGATCCTTGAGCAGGGTCCCCACCGCCAGCGGGCTGCCGTCCGCGTTGAAGAAATGGTGGCGGCCCCAATCGGACAGGATCGCGCCGCCCCATTGCGTGATGATCATATGCAGGCGCGGGCTCACGACGAAGCCGTCGCGTGCCAGCTTGATCGCGGGCTGGAACAGGGCCGCCCAGGGCAGCCGGCCATATTTGGCATGCGCCAGCGCCATCATCCGCAGATTGCCCGGCACGCCCACGCTGCGCCCGCCCGGCACCGCCTGGTTATGCTGAAGCGGCTGCCCGCCGACATAGAACCAGTGTCCGTCCGCCGCCGCCGGCGCCTTCTCGCGTCCGTCGAAGGTCGTGGTCTTGCCCGTCTTCGCGTCGTGATGGACCATGAATCCGCCGCCGCCGATGCCCGAGCTTTGCGGCTCGACCACATTGAGTGCCAGCATCATCGCGATCGCGGCGTCGGCGGCACTCCCGCCCTGCTTCAATATCGCTGCTCCCGCCGCCGCCGCGCGCGGATCCGCGGCGGAGACCAGCCCGGCGGTGACGGCGGGCTTTGCGGGAACTTTGGCGGGAAGCGCGCCGATCGGCAGGACCAGCGCGGCGAACAGGGTCAGGAGGCGGCGGATCATGCGCCTCTGATAGAGCGCCAGCCGCGCACCACAAACACTTACGTCATCCTGAACTTGTTTCAGGATCCATTTCGCGGCGAGGCGGCTGGCTCACGATGGATGCCGGAACAAGTCCGGCATGACGATCAGCCTTTGTCGAGCGTATCGCCTTCGACCCTCGGCTTCGCGCCGAACAAGGCGATGCCCAGCAGGCTCAAACAGGGCATGACCAGGGCCAGCGCCACCGCGCCCACCGTCGACCGGGTGATCGCGTAACCGATCCCGTAACCCACCAGATAATTGACGCAAAGGAAGACCAGCAGGCTGAACAAGAGAGGCGCTTGCACCGGCTTGGAATCCATATCCTTCTCCTCCTCCGCCTCCCCGTCGCGCGGGAGGTCAGGGGTGATCCGATCCGATGGCCGTACGAATAGTCCGGTGGCCCTCGGATCGCATCAACGAAAGAAGCTCGGCTTCGATCCGGCGCGGCAGCGAAGGGCCCCGGTAGATCAGCGCGCTATAGAGCTGGACCAGGCTCGCCCCGGCCTTGATCCGCGCATAAGCGTCGGCCCCGCTCGCAATCCCGCCCGCCGCGATCAGCGGCAGCCCGCCGCCCGTCGCCGCGCGGAAATCCCTGAGCCGCCGGAGCGCCAGATCCCGCAGCGGCTGCCCCGATAGCCCGCCGCTCTCCCCCGCCTGCGCGCTGCGCAGTGCGGGACGCGAGATGGTGGTGTTGCTCACGATCAGCGCGTCGATCCCCCGTTCGATCGCGATCCGCGCTATATCGTCGATGTCGGCCGCCTCCAGATCGGGCGCGACCTTCAGGAAGATTGGCGGGCCGCCCGCGGGCCGCGCCGCCATCGCCGCCTCCAGCAAGGCATCGAGCGCGCCCGCATCCTGCAGCGCGCGCAGCCCCGGCGTGTTGGGCGAGGAGATGTTGACCGTCAGATAGTCCGCGACGGGCGCCATCCGCGCCACGCCCGCCGCATAATCCGCGATCCGGTCGGCGGCATCCTTGTTGGCGCCGATATTGACCCCGACGATCCCCGGCCGCCCGGCCCGCGCGCGCAGCCGTTCGAGCGCCGCCGCCTGGCCCTTGTTGTTGAAGCCCATCCGGTTGATGATCGCCTTGTCCTCCACCAGCCGGAACAGCCGCGGCTGCGGATTGCCCGCCTGCGGCAAGGGCGTGACCGTCCCCACCTCGACGAACCCGAACCCCATCGCCAGGAACGCGTCCGGCGCCAGCGCATCCTTGTCCAGCCCCGCCGCCAGCCCGACGGGGCTCGTAAAAGTCAGCCCCGCCACCTCGACCGCCAAGGCCGGATCATGCCGCGCAGGCTTGGCCGGCATCCGCTTCAGCGCGGCAAAGGCAAGATGATGCGCCCGCTCCGGCTCGAGTGCGAACAGCAGGGGACGGGCGAGGGCGTAGAGCGACATGGGAAAGGCTTTAAGACCCATCGTCTCCACCGTCACCCCGGACTTGTTCCGGGGTCCACCGCGGCTCAAGGGAGAAGCTTCGGGCCTTATGGATTCCCGCTTTCGCGGGAATGGCGGGAAAGGACGAGGGCGTTAACCCCTCACTTCTCCTTCTGCACCTCCGCCATCGCGCGCTGGTCCCAGCGGATCTGCAGCGGCTCGGCGGTCGCCTCGACATAGGCGCCGACATGGATATGCGGCGCGCGCGCCATGCCGTTATTGCCGTCCAGCGCCACCACCTGCCCGCGCGTCACGCGTTCGCCCTGCCTGACCCGGATCGCGGTGACGTGGCCCAGCACCACGATCGCGCCGTCGTCGGTGCGGAATTGCAGCATCGCGGCGGGCGGCCGGCCCATCGTGCCCGGCACATTGTCGTCGGGCTTGGCGAGCGTGCCGATCACCACCCCGTCGACCGGCGCCAGCACCTCGGCATGCCAGCCATACCAGTCCGCATTGGTCTTGCCGTTGGTGCGGTAGGGCCGCATGAACCCCTTCGCCCCCTCGATTCCGCCGCCGACCATGCAGTCGGTGCCGAGCGCGTCGCCGGCATAATCGAGCTGCCCGAAAAAATGCTCCACGCAATAATAAGGCTGCGCGAAGAGCGGCCCGAGCAGGATCTGATGTATCTCCCCCGTCACCGCCGCCGCGCGCGGCGGCATGACGAAGGTGCGCGCGGGCGGCGCGGCGGGCGTGTCGGCGAGCAAAGCGAGCAGGAAAGGCAGCATCATCCGCTTTTCCTACCCAATTGCCGCCGCCGCCGCGACCCCGCCGCCGCGCGGTTTTTCCCGGGGTCCGGACCTCCGGGTCAGTTCGGCCGGGTCTCGATCGGCCCCAGATAATCCATCTTGCCGATCGGCACGCCTTCCTTGCGCAGCAGCGCATAGGCGGTCGTCACGTGGAAGAAGAAGTTCGGGATGCAGAAGCCCAGGATATAATCCTTGCCCGTGAACACCAGGGTCCGGTTGGGCGTGACAATCTCGACCGTCGCATCTTCCTTGTTGTCGAACGCCGCGCGGTCCGCGCCCTTCAGCACCGCGATCGTCTTGGCGATGCGTTCCTTGAGCTCGGCGATCGTCTTTTCCTCGTCGGGCATTGAAACATTCTCGGCGCCGCCGATCCGCGTCACCACGCCCTTGGCGGTGTCGCTCGCGCGCTGGATCTGCGCGGTCAGCGGATGCATGTCCTCGATCAGCCGCGTGCCGCTCAGCTCGCCCTCGGCGCGCCCCTTCTCGGCGAAATAAGCCGCGCCCTTGTCGAGGATCTTGTCCAGATTTTCGAGCGCGCGAATGAACACGGGAACGCTGACGTCGTAGAGCGAAAGCATGGGAGACTCCCCTTGGGGCGCGGGCTGGATGCCCGTCGCGAGGCGGGAGATGGTGCGCCCCCGTTATGACCGCAAGGCACGCCCGCTCTTTCTCTTCCCCGTCACCCTGAACTTGTTTCAGGGTCCATTCTGCGGCTGGGCGCCAGCCTCCCGATGGATGCTGAAACAAGTCCGGCATGACGAGAAACTCCCAACCGTCACCCCGGACTTGTTCCGGGGTCCACTGCGCCACAACGGAAAAACTTCATGCTGAACGGGTGACGTCCGCTCATGGTCGATGCCGCCACAAGCCCGGGTGAAGGCCGAACAAAAAATCCCGCCAATCTGCTGACAGCTCTGCTGCCAACACGCTGTCAGCAACTTGTGCTAGGGCCGCGTCGTTCCCATCTGGGACGGGCTGGCGCCAAGCCTTCAGGGCGTGCGCTTGCCATCCGAACATAACTGGAACAAACTCGACCCATGAGTCTGACGCACATAAAGGTCCGCGGTGCCCGCGAGCACAATCTCAAGGGCGTGGATGTCGATATCCCGCGTGAGACGCTGACCGTCATCACCGGCCTGTCGGGCTCGGGCAAGTCCAGTCTCGCCTTCGACACCATCTATGCCGAGGGCCAGCGCCGCTATGTCGAGTCGCTCTCGGCCTATGCGCGCCAGTTCCTCGAGATGATGCAGAAGCCCGACGTCGAGCATATCGAGGGCCTCAGCCCCGCAATCTCGATCGAGCAGAAGACGACCAGCCGCAACCCGCGCTCGACCGTCGCCACCGTCACCGAAATCTACGATTATATGCGCCTCTTGTGGGCGCGCGTCGGCGTGCCTTATTCGCCCGTCACCGGCCTTCCCATTTCCGCGCAGACCGTCAGCCAGATGGTCGACCGCGTGATGCAGCTCCCCGAGGGCACGCGCTTCTATCTGCTCGCCCCCACCGTGGTCGGCCGCAAGGGCGAGTATAAGAAAGAGCTCGCCGAATGGCAGAAAGCGGGCTTCACCCGCGTCCGCATCGACGGCGAATTTTACGAGATCGAAAGCGCCCCCGCGCTCGACAAGAAATACAAGCATGACATCGAGGTCGTGGTCGACCGCCTCGCCATCCGCGAAGGCATCGAGACCCGCCTCGCCCAAAGCTTCGAGACCGCGCTCAAGCTCACCGACGGCCTGGTCTATATCGATCTGGCCGATGCGACGGTGGCGGACCTTTCCCCCTCCCGCTTGCGGGAGGGGTCAGGGGAGGGGAGTCCGGCATCGGATTCCCTCGAGAATAGCCCCTCCCCCATCCCCTCCCGCGAGCGGGAGGGGAGCGCGATCGGCGGCATGAAAAACGCCGGTATCCCCGCCAACCGCATCGTCTTCTCCGAAAAATTCGCCTGCCCCGTCTCGGGCTTCTCCATCCCCGAGATCGAACCGCGCCTCTTCTCCTTCAACGCCCCCCAGGGCGCCTGCCCGGCGTGCGACGGTCTCGGCGAGAAGCTTTATTTCGATCCCCAGCTCGTCGTCCCCAACGAAAGCCTCTCGCTCAAGAAGGGCGCGATCGTCCCCTGGGCCAAGTCGCAGCCGCCCAGCCCTTATTACATGCAGGTGCTGGCCAGCCTGGCGAAGGAATATGGCTTCAGCCTCGATACCCCCTGGAACGACCTGACCGAGGATCAGCGCTCGGTCATCCTCCACGGCACCAAAGGCAAGCCCGTCCCGCTCACCTTCGTCGACGGCCGCAAGACCTATACCGTCACCAAGCCGTTCGAAGGCGTGCTCGGCAATCTCGAACGCCGCATGCTCTCGACCGAGAGCGCCTGGATGCGCGAGGAACTAAGCAAATATCAATCCGCCGCGCCCTGCGAGGTGTGCGGCGGCGCGCGCCTCAAGCCCGAGGCATTGGCGGTCAAGATCGCCGGCGAGGACATCTCCATGTCCACCCGCCGCTCGGTCGGTCCCGCGCTCGCTTTCTTCCGCGCGATGCCGGAGACGCTGAACGACCAGCAGAAGCAGATCGCGACCCCGATCCTCAAGGAGATCGTCGAGCGCTTGGGCTTCCTCGACAATGTCGGCCTCGATTATCTCAGCCTCGATCGCACCTCGGGCACGCTCTCCGGCGGCGAAAGCCAGCGCATCCGCCTCGCCTCGCAGATCGGTTCCGGCCTGTCGGGCGTGCTCTACGTGCTCGACGAGCCCTCGATCGGCCTCCACCAGCGCGACAATGACCGCCTGATCGTCACGCTCAAGCGGCTGCGCGATCTCGGCAACACCGTGATCGTGGTCGAGCATGACGAGGATGCGATTCGGACCGCCGATTATGTGATCGACATGGGCCCCGGCGCGGGCGTCCATGGCGGCCAGGTCATCGCCGCGGGCTCCTTGGACGAGGTGCTGGCCAACCAGAACAGCCTCACCGCCGATTACTTGACCGGCCGGCGCGAGGTGCCGCTGCCCGACAAGCGCCGCAAGGGCAACGGCAAGAAGCTCACCGTGAAGGGCGCGCGCGCCAACAACCTCAAGGATGTGTCGGCCTCGATCCCGCTCGGCACCTTCACCTGCATCACCGGCGTCTCCGGATCGGGCAAGTCGACCTTCACCATCGACACGCTCTACGCCAGCGCCGCGCGCACCTTGAACGGCGCGCGCATGCTCGCCGGCCATCATGAGAAGATCGAGGGGCTGCAGCATCTCGACAAGGTGATCGACATCGATCAGTCGCCGATCGGCCGCACCCCGCGCTCCAACCCCGCCACCTATACCGGCGCCTTCACCCAGATCCGCGATTGGTTCGCCGGCCTGCCGGAGGCGCAGGCGCGCGGCTACAAGCCCGGCCGCTTCAGCTTCAACGTCAAGGGCGGCCGCTGCGAGGCGTGCCAGGGTGACGGCGTGCTCAAGATCGAGATGCACTTCCTGCCCGACGTCTACGTCACCTGCGACGTCTGCCACGGCGCGCGCTACAATCGCGAGACCTTGGAGGTGAAGTTCCGCGACAAGAGCATCGCCGACGTGCTCGACATGACGGTCGAGGATGCGGTCGAATTCTTCAAGGCGGTGCCCAGCATCCGCGAGAAGATGGCGATGCTGGCCGAAGTCGGCCTCGGCTACGTCAAGGTCGGCCAGCAGGCGACGACGCTCTCAGGCGGCGAGGCGCAACGCGTCAAGCTTGCCAAGGAACTGAGCCGCCGCGCCACCGGCAACACCCTCTACATCCTCGACGAGCCCACGACGGGCCTGCATTTCGAGGACGTGCGCAAATTGCTAGAGGTGCTCCATGCGCTGGTCGAGCAGGGCAACACCGTGGTCGTGATCGAACACAATCTGGAGGTGATCAAGACTGCGGACTGGATCATCGACCTCGGCCCCGAAGGCGGCGACAAGGGCGGCGAGATCGTCGCTACCGGCACGCCCGAGGATGTGGTGAAGGTGTCGCGGTCTTATACCGGGCATTACCTCAAGCCGCTGCTGGAGCATAAGCGCGAGGCTGTGGCGGCGGAGTGAGGCCGCAAGGGCGAGTTAGATATTGAATAATCCATACATCTAGGTTCCAACACCTCTTAAGGCGGGACTGCATACGCTTTCGCGTTGGGCGGGACCGACCTTGGGGGAGGTCGGACATGCGGCTGTCGAAGCTCGAGATCACAAACTTCAAGGGAATCCAACGGGCTGACATCGAGATTGACACAGTCTCGCCCGGCAATGTGATTACACTTATCGGTTTAAACGAGAGCGGTAAGACTACTGTTCTTGAAGCCATTTCACATTTCGTTTCCGTCGATACGGATACGAGCTCGATCGTGAATACGGTGGCGCCAAAGCAGCGACCTATAGATCTCATCCCGAAGGCAAAAAAATCAAACTTCACGGGAGAGATCAAGATCAGGGCGTTTCTGACCTTGGATAAAAATGACATTGATGAACTTGAAGGGGAGCTGGCAAAAAAACTCGGTGTTGTCCTTGTTAAAGAAGAATGTCCAGACAATATATCCGTAACCCGCAGTTATCCATTTGAAGATAGCGATGCGAAGAAAAGGGTTAACTATTGGACATTCAAGTTTAAGTTTAGGAAAAGAACTGGCACGAAACATCACATCGCGGATGGAGATCCTGAAAACCGCGAAGTATGGGATGTCGCTACAGATTATTTGGCAACTATATTTCCAAAAATCGTATATTTTCCAACATTTCTTTTTAGCGTACCAGACAAGATATATCTTGAGGACATTCCGGGGCTGGCAAAAGATAGCGAGCAGGCGATTCTGAACAACTACTTTAGGCAAGTTCTTCAAGATGTTGCGGATTCACTTAATGATGGGGTTTCTATCCAGAAGCATATAGTGGATCGCATCTCAAGGAAGCGATCTGAATATGCAAGTCCTTTGTTGTTTCTCGCTGCATTGATGGGTTTAGATGAATCGTCGCAAATCAAGGCGGTTGTTAATCGACTAGCGGGCGCTATCACGCGTACAGTTTTCGATGCGTGGAATGAGATATTTGATCATAAAATTTCCGGAAAGAGTGTGCAGGTTGATTGGGGGGTTGACGCAGAAAAGGACAATATACCATTTTTGCAGCTTGGAATTTTTGACGGAGAACATACCTATTCAATTCACGAACGCTCTCTGGGCTTCCGATGGTTTTTTACATTTCTACTATTTACACAGTTCCGCAAAAGCCGGTCTAACCAGCGTGGGACGATATTTTTGTTTGATGAACCTGCTTCAAATCTTCATGCGAGCGCGCAATCGAAGTTACTTGAAAGCTTTGGCCGTACCGCGCAGGATGACCAGTTCATTGTTTATTCCACCCATAGTCACTACATGATTGACCCTCTTAGGCTTGAGAAGGCGTTTATTGTTGAGAACCGGGGCATAGATTTTGAAGGCGAGGAGGCTGGTACGAGATTTGAAAGCAAGCCAACTGATATTAGGCTTACGCGCTACAGGCAATTTGTTGCGAAGTACCCAAAGAGGGTTTCTTACTTTCAGCCGGCACTCGATGCTTTAAAGTTTAGTTTTGACCCGCTTTCCCCTGGGAAAAAGGCAGTGGTTGTAGAGGGTAAATTCGATTATCACCCTTTGTCGTACTTCCAGTCGCGCTTAGGAATATCGGACGATATAAGAGTTTTTCCAGCGCCGTCTGCCTCGGAGGCTGGAACGTTAATTAGCCTGTTGCGGGGTTTGGGAACTACATTCGTGGTGATGCTGGATGATGACAAGCCCGGCAGAGATGCCGTCAAGCGCTACAAAAAGGAACATCTTCTGACTGACGATGAGGTTTTTACGTTGGCTGCCGCAGATGCTTCGCTCTCGGGTAAATCCTTTGAAGCGCTCTATGGTCAGGAGGTTGATGACTTGGCTGCGTCGGGAGGGAAGCCGACAAAGGGTCAGTATTCCATGCTTTTTCAGCGGTTAAGCGTGGAGGAAAACTACGACGTGGACCTAGGCGAAACATTGGAAGGCGTTAAGAGGGTCTGGGAAGGCCTTCGGAAAGCAATAGGATAGGCTTTTTTGAAATTTCGGTAGGCGCATTTGAGCCGGGGGTCGATCAGAATTACGGTGGAATTACGGTGACAGTGCACTAAAATCTCCCGCCAACGCTACCATCGTCCGCGCATCACCAAATTGGGGGACACTATACTAATTAGCAGCCCCCTTCACCCACCTGCAAATTCGGGAACACTATACTAATTTCCCCACCCGCCGCCGCTGAAGCCGGCCGCCAGCGCATCCTCACCCGGCCTGCGATCTTCCCCGGCCGAAGACATGATACAGCTTGTTGAGCGTTTCGAGTGCGATGAGTGCGCCTGCGGTCCATGCCAGCAGCGGCGATCCGGCCAGGCCTGCCGCGAACACTATCATTAGCGGCCCGATCTGCAGATGATACAGCGCGGCGAGCTGTTCGAGCCTGGTACTGAGCGTCTCCATCCGCATTCCATGCGCGCGTCGCACCACGCTGGCAAGCGGGTGGCTCGCAGCAGGCCGCGTCTTATGCTGTCAGGGAAATTCGGGGACATAATCTTATTTCGACGCCCCAGCGAGACAGTGGCCCGAATTACGCCGGCACGATCTTCAAATCCCTGAAGCGCGCGGTAAAGCCAGGTCCGTCCGGCGCCGCCGCCATGATCCCCACCTCCAGCACCGCCGCCGCCGTCAGGTGGCCCTGGCGCACCTCGCGATATGTTTTGCCGTCCGTGGAGAAAGAGAAGGTCAACGCCTCGCCCTTGCGCGCCAGCTTGAACCAGAGGCTGCCGCTCCGTGCATCGCGCGGGATGCCGGCCCAATCCGAAAAATCGCGAGTGAAGACCGAGCTCACATTTTGCACGCCGTCCACGAACTCGACGCCGCACTTCATCCAGCAAGTCGCGTCCAGCCGCACCATCAGGCCAGCCTGGTCATATTGCGCAGCATAATCGCCCGCCACATTCACCGTCGCCACGAAGTCGCCCTTCGTCGGGCGCCCCAGGAAATGGCCGTTGTCGGTCACATAGCCGAAGAAGGTCTTGCGCCAGAAATCGGTCTTGGGCCCGGCATGGACGATCAGCGTCGATCCCTCCCGCCTCCAGCTTCGCGGAGGGTTGAGCCAATGCTCCCCACCCGCCATCGGCCGGGCGCTGGCTGATGCTGGCAGCAATAATCCAGCGCTTGCTGCGGCAAGCATGTCCCGCCTGTCCATTTCCATGACCGCTCTCCCACCAGTGCTCGGTGTCATGCCGGCTTTTGGGACTAGGACGCCATCCAGGCTCCCGCAGCAAGCGCAAAAAAGCCGCCGATCGCGAGTCCGGCGGCGCCCATGCTTCCATCTGTGCGGGATCAGCCGAAGCTGACGGCGCTCGCACGCTTGCGGCCGCGCATCGCGCCGCCGATCAAACAAAATCCACCCACCATCATCGCCCAGCTCGCCGGCTCCGGCACTGCGCCAGCCGGACGAGATGTCACCTCGAGCGCACTGGTCTCGAACGAGTTGAACCGCGTATGCTGGGTGTAACCGAAAAAGCCGACATAGTCGTTCGGCACCTTTCCCGTCGCATCGTAAATGAACATCGTGAAATCATCATCTCCCCACTGGTACCCGAAAAGCCCATTGTGACTTGCCCCTACCATGAGCGTGTCGAACTCAACCGAATAGGAAAAGAGGATAGTAGAGCTGACATCGATGTTAATATAGTTTAGCGTGATACCGTTGCTTTGTGGCGCGTAGTCGATATCGTTATCGAACGTCACAGTGAGCGAACCGACAACTGGATCCGCCGGGGGAGTGTCCAGGGGATTTCCATCAGCGGAAAAATTATAGGCTTTGAAAGCGTAGGTCTGATTTACGAGGGTGGCATGCGCCGAGTTCGCAAAGCCAATGAACAATGCCAGCGCGACCAGGACCCGTTTCATCATGCCTCCCCAGTTTTCTAAGCCAAGACTGGTGGCCAAGCTATCGTCGGCGCGTTGGGACGCCAGAGGATTTACAACCGAAATGGCCAACGTCGTCCCCCGGAAAAATTCGGGGACACTATACTAATTTTCGTACAAGCCGGCGCCGGCCGTTAAACCTCGCGCCGCCGGGCGCCGCCGCATCCTCCAGCGACGTGGCGGCGCCTGCGCTCGGCTCGGACGCTCCTTGTAAACCCACCCTACACACCCCACATGACGCCTATCGCACCCCATGCCCTGGCGCTGGTGCGGCTGAGAGATGTTTCGCGCTCCCGCTATTCGATGGAGCCGAACCATGTCCGTCCATTTCCCCGATCCAGATCCCGCCACTGCCGCTTCGCTCGATGCGCAGGTGCGCCGCATGTCCGGCACGCTCGGATGCGATTTCGCCAACGGCAGCGTCGGCGAACGCCATAACACGTTCGAGCATCGCTCCAGGCTGCTGCGTCAGCTCACCGCGCGCCGCGACCTTGCCGCCAGCCTCATTCCGGCGGTGCAGCCATGAACCCCGCATCCCGCTCGATCGACGATGCCGTCACCGCCGCGCTGATGGTCCAATATGGCATCACCCGCGTGCCGGCGGACACATTCCATCTCGGCGAATGGCGTTACTCCAATCTGGATGACGCCATCGCCCAGGCGCGCCGGATCTCCGCCGCGCCACGCACATCGCGATAATCGAAAAGGGAGACGAACATGGCCAAAAGTCAGCGCAAGGGCAGCAAGGAAGCGCGCAAGCCCAAGAAGGCCCAGCCGCCCAAGCCCAACGCCTCGCAGCCCTCGCTCAAGAGCGCAATTCCCGGCTTGCTGAAAAGCTGAGCCCGCAGCGCGCTCTCGTCCCAAGGCACAAGAAGGAAGACGATCATGGTTCCATCCGCAAGCCTGTGCCGCGTCCAGGAAGCCTTCCAGCGTCGTCGCGCCGAAAGCACACCGCTCGGCAATGTCCGCACGATCGCGCAGAAGGCGGCCGCCGCCTGGGCCGCCGAAGCGCTTTATGCCGAGGGACGCGAACAACGTCAGGCGCAAGTTCGCGCGGTTCGCGCCGATCAAACCGAAAAAGAGCGGGTGGCTTGCGAACAGCTCGATCTCGCAAGCATCGAGAATCCGGATCGCGGACGCGCGGCCCCGGCCGGCCCGCCGCATCCCTTGTGATATGGTCGCGGGTCCCCATCTTCGCTCCATCGCGCTTTCAGCCCGAGCCTGGCGTGACAGAGAGATAGCGGCTCCCGCTCGCACTTCGGAGACGGGACATGGCTGATCCGCCATCGCGCAATCCGCCGCATTTCACCATTTTCAAGACCGCGGCCCAGGAGGCGGCGGAAATGGAAAGCCGGGTCGCCCCGGAAAATGAGCCCGGCGCCGGCCCGCCCGACGGCCAGGCACGGGACGCCCGCTCCCAGCCCGAACTCGATCAGGCAATCGAGGAGCTGGTGCTGGCGCTCTATTCGGAGGATGTCCGCCTCGGCATCGTGCGCGATCGCGATATTCTCGATACCGGCGGCGCGCTGAGCGCCCAGGGCGGGACCCGCTATCATCACCGCGCGCGCGAAATATTGGCTAACCTCGCGCACGTGTCGGACTGGCAGATCCTGCGGGCCTGCGCCGCCGAGCCCGCCGGCACGCCACGCGGTGCGGCCGCCCGTGCCGAGCTGCGGCTGCGCGGCATGAGACTGCCCTGACCACGGCTCGGCGGCGGATTCCGTCCTCATGCGCGCTCGGCTTCGCGATACGTCCTCGCGGCGGGCAAGGATTCGGGGGCACTATAAAAATTCGCCGGGATTATCCCGCCGGGAGGACATTCCCTGCTTGACAAACCGGGCCAGATCATGTACGCGCGGTGCGTTCATTGGCTCAGGCCATCGGACAAGACCGGCGCGAAGCTCGTCAGCATGCATGAGACGGTAATTTCGCCCACAGAGTACAGATCTCGGCATGAGGCTTTAGCCTCATGGTGATGCCGGCGTCGTGCAGCGGAGCTATGCGGACGACGTTTGAGGGGCAACCCCCGGCCAATACCGCGGCTTCGGGTCGGCATCGTGTGGGGTGGCCCCGGGCGATGCTGGAGAGGAAACTTTCCAGGGGTTTTCGAAAGACAGCCACCCGATAGAAATTCCGCGGCCACCCTTTGACCGGATGCCTGCGCATAGGATGGTTGCAGGCGGGCATCCCGGAGGAAACTCCACGGTCGACATGCAACGTCCCCGCAGCCGACGAGGTGGCGGAACCGCGCCGGTCACACTCCGCTTGCCCAAGCCAAGGGAGACGTGCGTCCAAATTCCATCACCCCAATCCGTCATCCCAGCGAAAGCTGGGATCTCAGGAGAGGAAGGACCACCCAACCCATCCCTATACCGTCATCCCGGACTTGTCCGGGATCCACCCAGCGGCTTGGCCCCAACCTCCCGGTGGATGCCGGAACAAGCCTGCCCTGAGCCTGTCGAAGGGTCCGGCATGACGGCAATCCACCGCCCCTCGCGATGACTATCCTCGTGGCAGCCTCACCCCCCTCAGGCCGGCGCCACCGCCGTCTTGATCGGCATCGCCGGCCGCTTGCCCGCCTGCCATCCGCTCCAGCTGGTCAGCGCGCCGATCGCGAAGCCGGTCAGCCAGACGGCGCCGCTCGGCGCATTGCCGATCGCCGTCAGCACCGGCTTCAGCACCGCCACCTCGCCGAACAGGCCCATTGCCACCATCTGCGCCGCGATGAACCCGCCCGCCACCAGGAAGGGGGTCGCCTTGCTGCGATAGCGGAACCAGATCGCGGCAATCGCCACGAGCTCCAGCGCCATCGACCACAGGATTGCAGGCAGGACCCACTTGATGTCCGCCAAGCCGTGAATGGCGAAAGGCGGCACGAACATGTTCAGCAGGCGGCTGAACGGCGATTCGAACAGGATCAGGGGTGTCGTCAGCATATAGCCGGCATGGATCCACACCTGCCGCCTATATTTGAGCGCGCGATAAAAGACCGTGACATAAGCGGCGGCGCCCAGCGCCACCCCCGTCAGGAACGAGCCGCCGAGCATCGCGCGCACCGGATCGTGCGCGACGTAGCGCTTGCCGGTGATGTCGATGATCGCGAACAGGCCCGCGATCAGGAAGGGAAACAGGAACAGGCTCGCCGTCCCGATCATCCGATGCACCGGCAATTGCCCCTTGTGGTGCGCGGTCCAGCTTTGCGCCACCACCATGCATACCCAGATACTGGCGACCACCCCGTGGGCGTGGAACTGCCACGGCACCTTGCCCCACACGCTGAAATAGCTGGGCCAGAAGCCCGCCACGATCACCGCCAGCACGATCAGGACATAATAATGTGCTCGTGGATAAGGCATTGGAGTCCCCCGACCGCGCCAGATTAGGGAGGGTCACACGAAACGGCGGTTCGTGCAATCGTGGGGCAAGATCGGGGACGACAAAGGCGCGAGGTCCCGCCGCGACCTCAATCCTCGAACCGGCTCCCTTCCGGCCGGTCCCGCTCGTAATGATGCGCCAGCGGAAAGGCCGGCAGCCAGGCCTCCCGCCGGATCGTCCACAATTCGTAGGTCGGCATCAGCTGGTCCGGCGCATCCAGCGTGCCCAGGCTGACCTCCATCTCGTCGCCGCTGCGCTGGCAGACCGACGATCCGCAGCGCGGGCAGAACATCCGCCCGCCATAGTCGCGCAGTTCGCCCGCGACCGTCACCGCCTCGGCCGGGAAGATGGCGGAGGCGTGGAACAGCGATCCCGTATGCTTGCGGCAATCCAGGCAATGGCACAGCCCCACCCGATAGGGCCGCCCCATCGCCACGATCCGCACGTCGCCGCACAGGCAACCGCCGGTAAACCGCTCCATGCCGATCTCCTTCATAGCGACGCCGCCATTCTCCGCGTGTAACGCGGCTCTTCGCGATTGTTACTCCGCCCGCAAAGGTACCCGCCTATGTCCCTTACGCCCCATATCCTCATCGCTGGAGCCTCGCGCGGCCTCGGCCTTGCGCTTGCCGCCGAATTCCTCGCCCGCGACTGGAACGTCATCGGCACCGTGCGCGGCGGCGGCCGCACCGGTCTCCACGCCCTCGCCGATCGCCACCCTGGCCGCGTCGAGATCGAGGCGCTCGACCTCACCGACCCCGCCCAGATCGCCGCCCTCGCCACGCGTCTCGCCGGCCGCACGCTCGACATGCTCTTCGTCAATGCCGGCACCACCACCCAGGACCCGCAGGTCCGCATGGCCGACGTCGCCGACGACGAATTCGCGCGCGTCATGGCCACCAACGTGCTTGGCCCGATCCGCGTGATCGAGACGCTGGCGCCTCTCGTGCCCGCGGGCGGGCTGATCGGCGCCATGTCCTCCGGCCAGGGCAGCATCGCCAATAACGAGAATGGGCGCGGCGAAATCTACCGCAGCAGCAAGGCCGCGCTCAACATGGGCCTGCGCAGTGTCGCCGCGCGCGCGGCGGGCGGGGAGGGCAGTGGGGGCCGCGCGATCGTGGCGATGGCCCCCGGCTGGATCCGCACCGATCTCGGCGGCGAGTCTGCGCCCTTCACGATGGAAGAGGCGATCCCCATGGTCGCAGACACGCTTCTTGCCGCGCGCGCCACGCCCGGCATCCATTATCTCGACCGCTTTGGCGCGACCGTGCCCTGGTAGGCCCGCGCGCCGCCCTCATCCCACCAGCAAAGTAGCAAAAAGCCGCGAATCGGCGCATAATGGCCGGCAGCGGAGAGGCGCCTGGAGCGTCGGTTGAACCGCTCCAGGTTGTGGGGGTGATGGAGGCCACCATGACGGACATGCTAATTGAAGACGATGTCGCGGACGTCGAGCATCGGTTGATCTCGTCCAACCGGATCGAGGGCACGCCGGTCTTCGATCGCTACACGAAAAAGATCGGCGCGATCCATTCGCTTATGGTCGAGAAAGAGAGCGGTCAGGTCGCTTATGCGATCCTGACCTTCGGCGGATTTCTGGGCGTCGGAGCCCGCGCCTATCCGCTTCCCTGGTCGATGCTGACCTACGATCGCGAGCAGCGCGGCTATTGCCTCGATCTCCGCTACGAGGACATCGAGGAAGCGCCCTACATGACGCTCGATCGCGCCGACCGCCCGCATGCGTCGGAGGAACCCGCTTATCGCCATTGGGACGCCTATCTCTGACGGCGGACGTTCGCGCGCCGGTGCGGAAGCCCGGCGACACAAGCCTGTTTGAGAGGGGAGGGCCGCGACGCCTTCCCCTGCGGCGCCTGCGAATTAAACCCGCTTCCACCGCATCCCCGGCAAGGGCCCGGGCGTTCCAGCCTTCTTCCGAAGGAGAGGGAAATGCCCGACGACAAGGATGACGACCGCGCCCGGATATACGGCGCGCCCGATACCGACCAGCAGCAACCGCCACCCGAACAGGGCTTTCGCGGCGAGCAGAGCGGCGCGCGCGAAGGCCGTCCCGATCTCGCCCACACCGAGCGCACGCCCGACGGCCGCAAGATCGTGCTCGAGGAGGATTCCGGCACCGCCTTTGCCGAGGCGACCGGCCGGGCCGGAGGCGCTTCCGAGACCGATTAGCCTTAACGCATTGAAGATTTGCGGTTTCTTCCTATCTCCCGATCATCGTCAACAAGGGAAAGGAGGTGGTCGAATGTCTCATTGTCATATGCCGATCGCGGCGCAGTTCGTGGGCATGGCCTCCACCGCGGGGGCTGTCCTCGCCTGACATCGACGCCGCTTTCGGCGGACAATGGAAGGGCCGCTCCGGCAAGGGGCGGCCCTTCGCTTATCGGGCAATTGCCTTCCCGGGCAGCGGCCGCCGATCAGCGCGCCAGCAATTCCCGGATGATCACGTCCATATCGTCGCGCAATTGCTGCGCCCGTGCGCGCATCTGGCGGCTGATCTCGCGCGAAGCTTCGGCATTGCCGGCCAGCTCCGCGATCGCGCCGCTGATCTCGCTCATCGACGTGTCGACTGCCAGCGCCTGTTCGCGCGCCGCCGCGACGCTCGATCGGATGCCGCCGCTCGCCACCGCCTGCTGCGCCGCCGCGTCCGCCGCGGTCGCGATATGGTCGTGGATCTGGCGGAGCTGCGCGTCGATCCGCCGGCTCAGCTCCACGCTGTCGCGCACCGCCTGCTGGACGGAGGTCACGCGGCGGTTGATCAATTGGGCCGATCCCTGCGTGTCCTGCGACAGCGTCTTGATCTCGCGCGCCACCACCGCGAAGCCCGCATTCTCGGCATGCGACCGCGCCGCCTCGATCGTCGCGTTGAGCGCGAGCAGATTGGTCTGTTCGGCCACGCCCGCGATCAACGCAGTCGCCTCGCCGATCGTATGGACATGATGCAGCAGCGATGCATTGGCCTCCGCCGCCGCCGCGGATGAGCCCGCCGCCGAGGATACCGCCGCCCGCGTCTTGGCGGTCTCGCCGTCGATCGATGCGCTCGCGGTCGCCAGACGATCGGTGTTGAACGCGATATCCTCCAGCGAAAGCGCGGCCTCGCTCGTGCGCCGCACCACGTCCTCGGCATGCCGCGCCTGGAGGCGCGTCGATGCGGCCGCCAGGTCGGTGCCCTCGTCCAGCCGGTCGGCCAGCCGGATCAGGTCGGGCAAAGTCATTGCCAGCGTCTCGCGGAGCGAGCGGCCCGCCTCGTGCGCCGCCTCGCGCAATTGCTGCGCGTGGCGCTCGCGATCCTGCACCGCCTGCCGCGCCGCCTCGTCCGCGATGCGGCGTGCCTGTTGCGCGCCGTCGAGCGCCTGCTCCGCCTCAGCCCGCAGCCGTTCCGCTTCCTCGGTCAGCGCCGCCTGCTGCTCGTTGCGCGCGAGCAGGGCCGTCTGCTGCGATTGCAGCATCCGTGCGAGCAGCACCACGATCGCGGCAAAGCCCGCCACCGCCAGCAGCAAGGTCGGCGCGATCGCCGCCAGCGCGGCGCGGCCCGGCTTCTTCGGCTGCCACGACAGCCAGGCGACCGGCCGGCCGGCCTGATCGCGGACCGGCAGGCTGATCCCGCCATGGCGCGGGGTGGTGGAAAGCGCGATCGGGCCCATGCCGAACCGCGTGCTCCACTTGCGCAGCAGCGGCGGCTCGAAATAATCGACATAGACCAGATAGCGCAGCTGATCGCTCGGCACCTGCACCTTGCCCTGCAGCGGCGTCACCGCCATCGCCCCGAACAGTGCGGGCCGGCCCTGATAGAGGCCGACCATGCCGATCCCCTGGGCCAGCCGCGCCGCGCTCGCCCGGTCGTGCGGAAGCAGGCGCTGCAGCTGGGCCACCGCCGCCGGTGCCGCCTGGCGCAGCGGCGGATCGACCGTGCCGTCCGCCCGCCGCGAGAACAAGGTGCGGCCCTGGTCGTCGATGACAAAGACGCGGTAGGTTCCGCTCAGGTTGGCGAACGCCCAGTTCGGGTCGAGCGCGCCGTAGAGATGGCTGACCGCATCGTCCCAACGGGCGGTGTTGTAGGCGCTGGTGCGCTGCGCCGAGACGGCTTCGTCGACGCTCGCGGTGACGGCTGCGATCTCGGTCTCGGCGGCGTGGGCATCGAGCTTGTGGGTCAGCATCAGCATCAGCGCGCCGCACGTCACCAGCGCCAGGCAGGCAAGCGCGCTCAGCAATACCGTCCCGCTGCGGACGCCCTCTCGCGCCCGCTCGAACAAAACCTGACGCAACACCCCGGACTCCACCACTCCCGGGCTAGATGGCGAGCAAAGGCAAAATAACGGTTAAGGGCATGGCGGGCCGCGCACGCGGGTCCTCCCCGGAATTTGCCGGGCCTTCCACGGCTGGATGCAGGTGCTTCAAGCGAGCCGGTGCACCCTGGTCGCGCGAACAATATCCGATTTGAATCGGATCGTTACGGTGCCGCTTGCCTGTCCGTCCTCCGCCCGTTTAGCGTCCGTTCCGCGGCTGTCAGGGGACGACAGCCGAGGGGGAGAGGATATCATGAATCTGTCATATTCCGCCGCCGTGCGGCTGGGCTTTGCCGCGCTTTGTGTTTCGGCCATTCCGGCGACGTCCGCGCTCGCCGCCGACGCATCCGCTGCGCCTGCCGCCGGCCAATGCGAACTCCACGTCTGGCCTTCGGGCGGCGTCGGGGTCCGTACCGCCGGATTGGGCGTCGGCTTCGGCATCATCGGCGCGCTGGCGGATGCGAAGGGCCATGAGACGGGCGATCGCGCGCGTACCAGTGCGGCCAGCAACGCCTTCGGGCCCGACAAGCAGCTTGCCGCGCTCGTGGCGGACGATCCTGCGGGCGCGCTGCATCTCGCCTCCTACCGGCTGGTGCCGCATGACCAGCCGCTCCCGTTCAAGGACGCGCGCACCAAGGTGCGGCATTCCGACTCCACCTCGCCTTGCTATGCGGAGCTGATCACCTCCAGCATCCTTTATTACAAGGGAGCGATCTATAAGGGCACGCTCAACGTCAACTTCGTCTACCTGAAGTTCGGGGACAAGCCGAAAGCGGTGAGCAGCTATCGCGACTTGATCCGGCATGCCCCAAAACTGGCCGACGCGCGCAGCGCCACGGCGATCAGCGAAGCGGGCGACCGGTTCGCCGAGCTCTATTCCGAATCCTTCAAGCAATTCGCCGCCGCCGCGGTCGCCCAGCCGGCCTGGAAATAGCGAGGGCGCGGCCGAGCGCTTCGGTTCCATTCCGGAAGGAGAGACGATGTGCCGACAGGCACGGCCGCCTCTCGACCCGCCATGCCGAACGCGTTTCAGCATCCATCGTAAGGCGGGCGGCGGCGGAACCCTTCACCCACTCCGGCGCTTCCGCCTCCGCAATGAAGCAGCCGCGCTCGATCGACGACCGTATCCCCATTCTCCGCGAAACGCGCGAGCGCAAGATGGCCCGCTCCGCGCATGCCTATGTCCGCGGCAACACCGCCAAATTCTACGAATGGCTGGGCGGGTCGCCCGTCGCGGCGCGCCTGCCCGAGGGGCCTGCGATCTGGATCTGCGGCGATTGCCATCTCGGCAATCTCGGCCCGCTGTCCGACGGCAAGGGCAATATCGAGGTCCAGATCCGCGATCTCGACCAGACCGTGATCGGCAATCCCGCGCACGATCTCATCCGGCTCGGCCTGTCGCTCGCCACCGCCGCGCGCGGCTCGGATCTGCCCGGCGTCACCACCGCACACATGATCGAGCAGATGGTCGAGGGCTATGAGGGCGCGATGGCCGATCGCGGCAAGGACGATCCGCCCGAGGAGCCGCACGTCGTCCGCACCGTCAAGCGCCGCGCGTTCGGCCGCAAATGGCGCCACCTCGCGCGCGAGCGGATCGGCGACACCGATCCGACCATCCCGCTCGGCAAGAAATTCTGGCCGCTCGAGGACAAGGAGCGCGCGGCCCTGGCCGAGCTGTTCGACGATCCTGCGATGCGCGCCCGCATCCTCGCCCTCGATCCGCGTGAGGGCGATTGCAACGTCCGCCTCGCCGATGCGGCTTACTGGATGAAGGGCTGCAGCTCGCTCGGCCTGCTCCGCTACGCCGCCGTGCTGGAGATCGAGGACGGCAAGGGCGATCCGGATTTCGCGCTCGTCGACATCAAGCAGGCGGTGCCCTCGGTCGCCCCCGCGCTCGAGGGCGCCGCCATGCCCGACGATCCTGCCGAGCGCGTCGTCGCCGGCGCCCGCGCGCTCTCGCCCAATCTGGGCGATCGCATGATCGCCGCGCACCTGTTGCGCCGCTCGGTCTTCCTGCGCGAGCTTGCGCCGCAGGATCTCAAGATCGAGGTGAACCAGTTCACCCAGAGCCAGGCGGTCAAGGCCGCGCGCTATCTCGCCGCCGTGGTCGGCAAGGCCCATGCCCGCCAGATGGACAAGGCCGCCCGCGCCGAATGGCGGAACGTCCTCGCTCGCCGCCGCGCCAACGGTATCGACGCCCCTTCCTGGCTATGGGAAAGCGTGGTCGATCTCGCGGGCAGCCACGAGGTCGGCTATCTCGAACATTGCCGCCGCTACGCCCTCAGTGCGGCGGACGGCTGATCCACGTCGATCCGCAGCCCGTCGGCCAGATAGACGATCTCGTCCGCGATCGCGGCACAGGCCGCCGAATGCGTCGCCATGACGATGGTCGTGCCGCCGCGATTGAGCTGCCACAGTAGCTGGAGCATTTGTGCTGCCGACCGCGCGTCCAGGTCGCCGGTGGGCTCGTCCGCGAAGAGGATGCGCGGCCTGCTGACGATCGCGCGCGCAATCTCCACGCGGCGCTGCTGCCCGGCGGAGAGGGTCGACACCTTGTGCGCGGCGCGATGCCCGATGCCGGCCAGTTCCATCGCCTCCTCCACGCGGCCCCGGCGCACCACAGGCGACAGGTCGCGATATTGGACGCCGACCTCGACATTGGCCTGCACGTTCAGCGCATCGATCAGCCTTGTGTCCTGAAAGATAAGGCTGCTCATGTGCCGGCGCAGTGCGGCGCGCTTCGGTTCGGGCCAGCCCTCCACGCGCAGCCCGCAAAACTCGAACGAGCCGTGCGTGACGTCATCGATCAGCCCAAGCAGATGCAGCAGCGTCGATTTGCCGCTGCCGGATCGCCCGACCAGCGCGACGAACGCCCCCTCCTCTATATCGAGGTCCAGCCCGATCAGCGCGTCGACCTGCGAACTTTTCGTGAAGTAGCTTTTCGACACATTCCGCAAGGACAGCATTTTCCCCGTCCGCCTCCCTTTCCGGCCGGACTTCGGACCTGCATGGAATGTGCCAGCGCAGCGCCAGAGGGGATGAGCCCGGATCGGCGTGCGACTGACCTTTAAACCGTACGCCTCCGGACAATGGGCCGCACGATTTCGGACAGTCGGGATATCGGTCCTCCAGCGTCGCGGCAGCCGTTCCGGCGCGCCGTCCGTCACGGAACCCTTCGCCCCCGCGGGCGCTTTCGTCCGCAGCACGCCCTCTTTCCCGATAAGGAAGGTTCATGCCCGATCGCACCAAGGTCGCGGTTCTGGTGGGAAGCCTGCGGGCCGGTTCCTACAGCCGCCGAATCGCCGAGGCGCTGATCGCGCGCGCGCCTTCCGGGCTCGATTGCGCCATCGTCGAGATTGGCGACCTTCCCATGTACAACCAGGATCTCGACGACGATCCGCCAGCGGCCTGGACGGGCTTTCGATCCGCGATCGCGTCCTGCACGGCGGTCTTGTTCGTCACCCCCGAATATAACCGCTCCATTCCCGGCTGCCTCAAGAACGCGATCGACGTGGGCTCGCGACCGCAGGGCAAGAGTGTCTGGAGCGGCAAGCCCGCCGCCGTCGTCAGCGTCACGCCCTATCAATTGGGGGCGTTCGGGGCGAACCATGCGCTCCGCCAGACCTTCGTCTTCCTCGATATGCCCGTCATGCAGCAGCCTGAGGCCTATATCGGCAAGGTCGCCGATCTGCTCGGGGAGGACGGCCAGGTCAGCAATGCGGAAAGCGCGCGCTTTCTGAGCCGCTTCATGACCGCTTTCGCCGCCTGGATCGAACAGGCCACGCAATCCGATCCGCCCGCCTTCGACCGATTCCTGGAGGAACGCGAGCGGCTCTCCAACGCCTATATCGAGGGCAAGGCGGAGGCGCTCCATCCCATCCTTGCCACGGCGGATCCGGTAACCTTCTTCGGGCCCGACGGCGGCTGTTCGACGGGCGCCGAGGCGGTGAGATCGGCCTATGACCGCGGCGCCGAAGCCTTCGCGCCGGGCAGCCGCGGGCATTTCGATGTCCTCCAGCGGGAAGCCAGCGGCACGCTCGCCTTCTGGACCGGCTATCAGCGCGCCGACATGCGCATGAAAGGCAGGCCGGATCCGGTCTCCATGGTGCTGCGGACCACCGAAGTTTTCCGCCTTGAGGACGGTGCCTGGAAGCTCGTCCATCGCCACGCCGATTTCGGAAAGGACAGACCAGGGGAATAAGGCGTCGCTGTTGGCCGGCCGCGCCGCGCCTCGGAAAAACGCCGTCGCACCCGTCCGGATGCGACGGCGCCGCACGCCCCTTGTGGGGATCGGATCAGGCGAAAGATATTGTGGTTTTGCGCCGCCGCATCGCCCCGCCAATCAGGCCGAAGCCGCCGACCATCATCGCCCACGCGGCGGGTTCGGGGACGCTTGGCGGAGTCACGATCGGGAAGGTCGCGGTCCAATAGCCCGCCGTCGGATAGCCCGCATAAGGCGCGCCATTGTTGAGCGCATTATATTGATCGGCCACGCTGGTGAGTGGCTGGCCGCCCGGCGTGTAGGCGACCGAGTCGAAGGTGATCGACAGGAAGGAGTCACCGAAAAGCGCGCCCTGATAGCCGACTACCCCGAGCCCCTGATTCACGTCGTGGTAGACGGGCGCACCGGTGACCGGATCGACGAAGGCGGCCGAATCCAGCCCGATCGATGTCGGGGTGAAGCTGGTCAAGCTCAGGCCCGGATAAGCGAGCTGGATGTTGGTGATGTCCGAATAGAGGATCTTGCCCGCGAGCACCGAGGCAAGCGGAACCTGGAACGTGGCCAAGGTCGGCTGGTCCACATGGCTGCCGAAGCCCTGGCTGGTGGTGGTCCAGCTATAGGTGACCATGTCGCCCGCCTGGGCGGCAGCAGCCGGCGCGATCGCGATCAATGCCGCGAGAAAAAGCTTCTTCATTCAACCTCTCCCAGAAAGAGGGCGCGCGCCGCGCGGGCGCGCGCAGAGATCGTGCGGTGTCGAGGTCAGCCGAAGCTGACCGTCGCCCGCTTGCGGCCGCGCATCGCGGTGCCGGCCAGGCCGAAGCCCGCGAGCATCATCGCCCAGCTCGCCGGCTCGGGCACGGACGGCAGCACCGCCGTGTTGGAGAAGCGCCAGTTGACGATGTCCTCATTTTCCCAGCCCGCGCCGCTGCTGCCGGTGAAGCCGACATAAGCGGTGTTGGTGCCCAGGATCGAGGCGAGGTCGATCGGCACCGCGGTCAGCGCGTTGAACGTCGTCCCCTTGGCCGGATCGAACAGCGACACGTTGAGCGCGGTCCCGTCATAGCTGATCGTCGCGGTCCACAGATTGCCGTTGGACATGCAGCCGGCGGCGGTGTTCGGCCCCTGCGCGGGTTGGCCCCCGGCAAAGCCGCACGATCCGTTGCCATAGACGTTTGTCCAGTTCGCGTTGGTCAGCACCCCGCCGATGTCGAGCGCGACATGGTTGCTGCTGTCCGGCTCGGCCGGGAACGGCCCAAGGCTGCCCGGATTGCCGTTATTATAGGTGTCGAACTCGATCGCGAGGCTGTTCGGCACGCCCTGATAGCCCATGCCATAGCCCGCCGTGCCGAGGCCGCCCGGATCGGCCGCCAGCACGAAGGTGATGCCGTCCGCCGGATCCGCGCCGCCCGGATCGGTGAAGCGGAACTGGAATTGGGTGCTGAACGTGTTGCCCGCGCCCAGTTGCACCGCCGAGGTGCTATAGGCCGCGCCAGCTTGGCCGGCCGCAGCGGGTATGATCCGCAGCACCGTGCCGTCGCCGGTCGCGGCGGTGGCCGTACTCCCCACCATCGTCAGGTGTGAAGTGTCGGAGAAATTTGGATAGTCGAAAGAATCGGCAAGGGCCGGAGCAGCGCAGAACGTGATCACGCCTGCGGAAGCCAAGCAAATCTGACGCATATACATGGCAGTCCCCTGTTTGACTGCCCCCCAACTCTGCGCAAGAGATCATGCATCCCAAAAAGAGTCAATGAGTCGTTTGTCCGAAACAACGGTCTTTTACTTGCAACAATTTGGCCGCTAACGATGGAATTCTGTTACGTAGGCGCAATAATATAGGCTGCGTAACGGTTTGGTCCTTACCAGGACATGCGCGCCTCTCCCGCACCAACATAGCCTAGTGGCATCGGCGGCCGCGACCCGCTAAAGCCCCGATCGAGCTTGGGGAAGCATCACGAATGCCGCGTAGAATTTCGACCTTGCTGACTGCGTTGCAGTCGGAGGTCCATCAGTTCGCGACCGAGAGCGAGCGTATCGCCGGACGCACCAATTTGCTCGCGCTCAACGCGACGATCGAGGCTGCGCGCTCGGGCGAGGCCGGTCGCGGCTTCGCGGTGGTCGCGCAGGAGGTGAAGTCGCTTGCCGGCCAGGCACGCGCCGCTTCCGCCAAATTCCGCGAGGAGGTGATCGAGCGGCTCGCGCTCGGCGCGCGCATCGCCGACGAGCTGGTCGAGGATCTGGAAGGCGCGCGCCTGGTCGAGCTCGCCCAGTCGATCGCGCAGACGATCAATCGCGCGCTCTACGACCGTTCGATCGACATCCGTGTGCTGGCGAGCGACCCCACGATCGCGGCCGGCGCGCTCGCCACGCGGGGTAACGTCATCGCCGAACGGGCCGCGCTCGATCGGCTGCGCGCGCTGCTCGACAATTCGCCTTATTTCCTGAACGCCTTCATCGCCAACATGGACGGCCACATCACCGTCTGCGCGCACGAAAATGCGTCGGTGCGCAACGAGAATCTGTCCAAGGCGGATCAATTCAGCCGGGCGATGCGCGCGCGTCCCGACGAATATTGGTTCACCGACGCGGTCTGGGAGAATCCCTGGTCCAACAGTCGCAAGGTGCTGATCTATGTCGCGCCCGTACGCCGCGATGCCCGTGTCGTCGGCGTCGTCTATCTCGAATATGATTGGGAAGGGGAGGCGGGCGCGATCCTGCGCTCGGTCCAGCGCAAGGCGCTGTCGCACACGACGCTTTCGATCGTCGACCGCGCAAACCGCGTGGTCGCGACCACCGGCCCTTACGCGTTCGAACAGAGGCTCCCGCTCGGTCCGGTACCCGACGAGCCGCATATCGAGGCGGCCGAGGGCAAGGTGATCGCGCAGGCCGCGGCCGAGCCCTATCACGGCTTCGACGGCCTCGGCCTGCGCTGCGTGATCGAACATATCCTGCCCGACGCCTCGCATATCGAGGCCGCTTTGCGCGGCGACTAGCGAGCCCGTTGATCACGGGTCAGGCAGGGTCGGCCAACTCCACCCAGACGGGTGCGTGATCGCTGCTCTTGTCCCAGCCGCGCACATCGCGGTCGACCTGCGCGTCCGTCATCCGCGCGGCCGCGGCGGGGCTCAGCAGCAGATGATCGATCCGGAGCCCCGCATCGCGGCCATAAGCGTTCCGCAGATATTTCCAGAATGTATAGATCACTTCGGGATGGCGCCGCCGCAGCGCGTCGGTCCAGCCCCGCGCCAGCATCGCCGCATAGGCCGCACGTGCTTCGGGCGCGAACAGCGCATCGTCCAGCCAGCGGTCGGGCACATAGACGTCCCGCGCGGTGGGGATGATGTTATAGTCGCCTGCCAGCACCACCGGCAGGCCCGCGCCCAGCAGCGCCTCCGCATGCGCCATCAGCCGTTCGATCCAGCGCATCTTGTAATCGAAACGCGGACCCGGCCGCGGATTGCCGTTGGGCAAATAAAGCCCGCCGATCAGCACCCCGTCCACCGCCGCTTCGATATAGCGGCTGTGCGTGTCGTCGGGATCGCCGGGCAGCCCGCGTCGCGTCTCGATCGGCTGTTGTCCGCGCGTCAGGATCGCGACCCCGTTCCATCGCGCCTGGCCGTGCCAGATCGCGCCATAACCCGCTTTCTCGATCGCACGGATCGGGAACTTCTCGTCGGGCGCCTTCAACTCCTGCAGGCACGCGACATCGGGTTGTGTCTCTTCCAGCCAGCGCAGCAGGACCGGCAACCGCCCGTTGATGCCGTTGACGTTGTAGGTCGCGATCCGCATGGCCCTCCGACCTACGGGACGGGCGATGGTTCCACCCGATCCGTGTCGCCAGCAAGGGCGCTGCCAGGGGCCTCGGCTGCCTTGCGGCAGGCCTCACGCAATTGCTTGCGCAGCGTTCCCGAATTCCAGTGCGGCGAGGCCTTGGGATAGCCTTCCTTGCTCAGCACGCGCTCGATATCCTCGACCTGTCTGAACCGCCCCGACCGCGCCAGTTCGAATGCGCGTTCGACCAGTGGCTTGTGCGGTTCGGCGGGCTTCAATTTCCCTTGGTTGAGAACCGTGACCATCAGGCCGCCCGCGGCGCGCCGTGCGCCCGCTTCCCGTTGCCTGCGGCCAGCCCTACCCGGATCGGGATGGCGGCGCATCCGTCGCGACGCATTGTCATATTGGCCTCCAAAGCGCGCCCCCGCTTTTGGATGCCCCTTCTTAGGAAGGCGTTCCCCATCCTTCTCTAATGCACATTAGCGCGTCCCTTTTTCTCTCCGCCTCGGATATCGGGCATACCTTTTCGGCGCCTGGATCTTCTTTCTCAATTGGCCTGCCTCGTCCGCGCGAGCGGCATCGTCAGACAGTGGATACCGCCGCCGCAGCGTTCGAACTGCGCCACGTCCACCATCTCCACCCGCACGCCGCGGCGGCGTAGCTCCTTCGCGATCCGCGGATGGCGCGCCGATGCGATCACACGCCGATTGCCGAGCGAGAGCAGGTTGCAACCCATGCGCCGCGCTTCCTTGTAACTGACCGGGATCAGCTCGATCCCCTCGGCGGTCAGCAGCCGCAGGAAATCGTCATGCAGCACGTCGATACAGGCCAGCGCCAGATCTTCGTCGACCATGCAGAATTGCGTGTCGAGATGGAGGAAGTGCGGATCGAACCGATAGGTGATGCACTTCCAGCCCGCCGCGGCGAACAGTTCGCAGACCGCCTCCGCGCCGCGCTCGTCGGTGCGCTCGCCCGACCAGCCGACGATCAGGAGCCCGTCGCGCACCAGGCAGACGTCGCCCCCTTCGACCGTGCCGACCTCGATCGCGCCCAAAGCGGGCACCTTTGCGTTGCGCGCATGGATCAACATCTGCGCGGGCTCCATCCGCCGGTGCGCGGCGGCGGGGTTGAGCCCGAGCAGGCCCCAGGGCGTCATCACCGCGCTGTCGCGCGTGAAGCACAGATCCGGCATGCCCGGCTGCGCCACGATCTGGCGCGTCGTCACGCCGTTCGCCTCCAATATCGCTTCCAGCATCATATGCTGGCGCGTCGCTTCGGCGATCGACGGCGCGAAGCCCTCGCACAGGCTCTCGCGCGTGACCGAGCAGCAAGGCACGGCCTCCAGATAGGTCGGGCGGCACAACAGCACTTCGGCCAACCGGTCGGTCTCGCTCCACACGCCGATGGGGTTGGTTTGTCGCTGCAAAGCGCCCGCCGTACCGGCGAAGAAATCGAGCTTCATAAGGCCTCTCCTCGGGCCATCCTCAAGGCCCCGGAAAGGCGTTGGTTCCCTAAATCACCAAAAACTAACGCATATCAGCGCGTTTTGGGGCGGCTCCCTGGCGGGAGCTTATCGGCGCGTGATGCGCTCTGGCATCCCGAACATCTATGGAATGGGATGCCGCGATATGAATATGGGACGAGGCTGTTTGCTGTGGCTGCTCGGGGTTCCGCTCCCCGTTATCCTGCTCCTCTGGCTCTTCTTCCATCGTTGAGCGGCGGGCGGCGTGGCCCGCGCCGCGATGGACCCAGGCCGCCGCTGGCGGATTGATGCGCCATGCCCCGCCCGCTCAAGGTCTATCGCACCGCCATCGGTTTCCACGACGCTTATGTCGCGACTCCGACCAAGAAAGCGGCGCTCGAAGCCTGGGGCTCCGACCGCGATCTTTTCGCCAGCGGCCGCGCCGAGCTCGTCACCGATCCGGAACTGACCAGAGCGCCGCTCGCCCAACCTGGCACGGTCCTGAAAGTGCTGCGCGGCAGCGCTGCCGAGCAATTCGCCGCGCTCGACAAGGCCTCTCCCCGGCGGGGCCGCGCGAAGCCGGCCAAGGCAGCCCCGGCCAAACCGGTTCCGCGCCCCAGCCGGGCCATGCTCGATCGCGCCGAACGCGCGCTGGAGACGGCGGAATCCCGCCACGACCGTGCGCTCGAGGCGCTCGCGAAACGCGAAGCACGCTTGCATGCGGAACGCCGCGCGCTCGAACAGAAGCGCGAGGAGGAACTGGCCGCGCTCCGCGCCGCCGCCGAGCGTGCGCGCGAAGCCTATGACGACGCGATGCGCGCCTGGCGCGGCTAGGTCGCCCATTCGTCGCGCGCGCGACTCGGAACGGCGCACCGAATGGGATCGGCGCTTCGCTTCGGGGGTTGAGCGTCCCCATCAGGAGAGATTTCATGTCAGACGACACCACCCTGCGCGCGCCCCAGGATTCCAGCCGGATCAGCCTTCAGGAGGATTATGAGGTCCGCTATTGGACCGACAAGTTCGGCGTGAGCCGCGATCAGCTCGCCGATGCGGTCAAAGCGGTTGGCCATGGCGCCGACGCCGTCGCCCGCCACCTCGGCAAGAGCTGAGCCGGTCTTACCGCTCCGCGCTGCGGAAGGCGGCATAGCTTCCATAGCTCGCCACCAGGAAGGGAACCGCGAAGGTCAGCGCGATCTTCCACAGGACGGGCGCCGCACCGCGCCAGAGTTCGGGCCCTTGATTGATCGCGTTGACCGTGGTGCCGACCAGCGCCGCCACCACGAGCGAACGTCGTATCGATTGGATTGCGAATGTCTTTCGCAATGCTGTCTTGCGCGATGCCATCGCGGCCTGCTGCCACAAGCGGGCCGCCCTGTCAGCCGTCTGCGGTGGGGCCCGGCAGGCCATCCGCATATGAATAGGTCTGCCACCAAGCGGTTTGTCGCAATTCTGGAACGAGTCCGTCGCATGGGCGTCTGGCGCCGAAACGAAGCCGGACCATCTTGAGCCCATGAAGACCGATCACCTTTCCTATCACGAAGCCCGCGCCGAAGAAGAACTCGCCCTCGCCCAGACCGCCGCCACCGCGAATGCGGTGCGCGCGCACGTCACGCTGGCGGAGATGCATCTCGAGTTCGTCTATGAGGCGCGCGTGCCCGCTCCCGACGCCAAGTCCGGCGCGTGAGGCGGACGACGCGCCGCTTTAGCCGGCGGCCGACATCGCTTAAGGTCGCTCTCCCTCAGGAGGCAGCCGCATGAATCCTTTCCCGGAAGACGTCTTCACCGAGCCGAGCGACGTCGATCCCGACACGCTCCGCAATCTCGGGCCGCTGCGGCGGCTGGCGGGACAGTGGGAAGGCGAGGAGGGGATAGACATCAACCCCAAGGAAGACGGTCCGGAGCGGCGCGCCTTCATCGAGCATATCAGGTTCGACCCGATCGACCCGCAGGCCAACGGGCCGCAGCTGCTCTACGGCCTGCGCTATCATATCCGCATCACCACGCGGGAAGAGGATATCACCTTCCACGAACAGGTCGGCCATTGGCTGTGGGAGCCGGCGACCGGCCTCATCCTCCAATCGCTGTCGATCCCGCGCGGACAGGTGGCGCTCGCGTCCGGCCATGCGCAGCCGGAGGACGACATATTGACGCTCACCGCGACGCGCGGCTCGACCGAATATGGCATCTGCTCGACCGCGTTCCTCGAACATGCATTTCGCACCGACAGCTACCGTATCGAACTGACCTTCGATGGCGAGGACGCCTTCAGCTACGACATCAAGACCATGCTGCAGGTCCGCGGCCAGGCCGAGCCGTTCGAGCATCACGACCGCAACCGGTTGAAGCGCGTCGGGCCGGCCACGCCCAATCCGCTGATGCAGATCCTCCGCCGCCGTGAAGGCGAAAGGCCCGCCTGAAGCGGGGGGACGGCCCCTCTCCAAATCCGATGAGATTTGCGCTGGCGGGGATTGCATCCGCGTGCGTCCCCGTCATGCTGCGATCCACACAGGGGAGGGGATAGATGTATCAATTCAAGGAGCTGAGCGGGCTCACGCGCGCCGCCACGATCGCGACCTGGTTCTATGCGACAGCCCAGTTGCTGCTCGGCCTGAGCGAAGCCCTCGATCTCGGTGCCGGCACGATCGGGCTAACCTCGATCCTGAATACGGTCGGGTTCCTGGTTGCTGCGGCGGTGTTCGGCTGCTGGGTCTATCGCGCCAGCGCCAACGCCCATGTCATCGCGGACGGCCTGTCGATCTCGCCCGGCTGGTCGATCGGCTGGTATTTCGTGCCGATCATGAGCCTGTTCCAGCCTTATGTCGCAATGAAGGAAATCTGGCTCGCCAGCAACTTTGGCGGTAATTGGGGCGACGCTCAGGTAACCCGTCTTCTCCCCTTTTGGTGGGGGACATGGCTGATGGCCGGTTTCATCGCATGGGGTACCGTTTTAGCCCGCCCGGATGTTGCGCTCGTGGGCGAGCTTGCTCTTGTCACGGCCTTGTTCAGCCTGGTCGCGACCTTCTGCCTGACACAGATCATGGCTCAGGTGCGCGAAGGCCAGCGCGTGATGCGTCATGCCGAGGTCTTCGCCTGAGGGCGGGACCGCGCTAGTGGGCGGGCATGTGCAACGAATATGCCCGCCGCATCACGCCCGAGCAGCTTCGCGCGGGCTGGGGCGTGACCGATGCGAAGATGCTCTTTCCGGAAGGGGCATCGAACATGCCGGAGCTCGCCAGCATCCGCATCACCGATGCGAGCCTGATCCTGCGTGCCTCGGGCGCCGAGGCGGGCGCGGCGGAGCTGGTGACGCGGCGCTGGAGCTGGCCCGGCCCGGGCGGCAAGCCGGTCTATAATTTCCGCTCGGACGGCCGCGAATTCGAGAACAAGGCGACCAGCGGCCGCTGCCTGATCCCCGCGGATGGCTTCTACGAATATACCGATGCGCCCGCCGAAGATACGGGCGCGGCCGATCTGTTCGGCACGGTGGCGGCGAGGCCCGCGAAGAAGCAGCCCAAGGCCAAGTGGGAATTTTCCATGCCCGGGCTGGACTGGTTCTGCATCGCCGGCCTGTGGCGCACCGATCCGGCGGTGGGCGAGGCCTTCACCATGCTCACGACCGAGCCCGGCCCCGACATCGCGCCCTACCATGACCGGCAGATCGTCCTGCTTACGCCGCCCGACTATGCGCGCTGGCTGAGCGGGGAGGCGCCCGCGACCGACCTGTGCAAGCCGCTGCCCGCCGGCACGCTGGCGGTGAAACGCGTCCGCTAGACGGGGCCCGTTGACGTAGCCATCGCCGAGGCGCACCTCATCGCTTCGTTTCGTCCCGGTCATTTCGAGTCTGAAGGAGAAGACGATGCGTGCTTTCCCGATCCTGCTCGCCGCCGCCACCGCCGTCATTTGTCAGCCGGCGGGCGCTGCCATCACCAAATTCCAGACCGAGATGACCGGCGCCGCCGAGGTGCCCGGCCCCGGCGCCGACAAGGGCATGGGCGAGGCGACGCTCAGCTTCGACAGCGACAAGAACCAGGTGTGCTACATGCTGCACGCGATGGGCACCGACACACCCACCATGGCGCATATCCACAAGGGTGCGGCGGGTGTCGCGGGCGGCGTGGTGGTTGCGCTGACCGCGCCCGCCAACGGCATGTCCGAAGGCTGCGCGCCGATCGCGGCGGATGCGATGGGCGACATCCTCGCGCATCCGGCGGACTATTATGTCAACGTCCACACCGCCCAGTTTCCCAAGGGCGCGATGCGCGGGCAGCTCGGCAAATAGCAGATCGCGCCCGTCGGAATTCGGGCGATATCGGGGCCGGCGCGGCTTCGATCCGATCCGGATTCAAAGCGGCCCGATCTTTTGCCCGGCGCATATATTGTTTACCTTTGATCCCAGATAGATGCTTCTCACGTCTGGATTGGATTTCAACGGTCCGGCCCGGCGTAAGGGGTTGTCCTATCTCATGAATCATCTTTCGCCTGAGGAGGTCTCGCACCTCCTCTCGTCGGTTTCAGCGCTGGCCGCCCGCATGGGCTGCAGCTTCAACGACGCGGTCCGTCATCTGATCGGACTGGCGGAGTCGGCCGATCCCAACATGGAAACCCTGCCGCGCGACCGGCGCGAATTCGCGCGGCGCGTGCTGCGCGTGCGCCAGCAGCGCAACGCGATCCTCGGCGCGGACAGCTTCCGCGATCCCGCTTGGGACATGTTGCTCGATCTCTATGTCCAGGATGCGAACCATGCGGGAACGATGATTTCGGCCCTCTGCATCGCTTCGGGCGTGCCGCAGACGACCGCGCTACGGTACATCTATCGGCTCGCACAGCTCGGGCTGGTGCAGATCACCGATCATCCCACCGATCAGCGCCGCACGATGGTCAGCCTCTCCGAACAGGCCCGGCCCCGGATCGAGCGGCTGCTCGACATGATGCACGGCGCCTGATGAAAAAAGGGGCAGGCCTTGCGGGCCCGCCCCTTCACACATTGGCTGCTGATCAGATCAGGCTGGTGGCCGAAAGCTTGCGCTTGGGTGCCGGGTAAGCAACCTGCACGCCACCGACGTCGCCATGGACATAGCCATTCTTGACGTGCAGCTCGAAGTCGAGGCCGCTGGTGAGGTCGCGTCCCTTGATGACCTGAAGCGCGCCGACCTGATCGACCGTGCCGACGATCTTGTGGCCTTCCCAGGTGAAAGCGAGCGGGGTTCCTGCCAGCGCGGGCGCGGCGATCGCGGCGGCGGCGAGAGCGGTGAGGACGAGCTTGGACATTGGCAATCTCCGACTTGGGGTTTGCCTCTCGCTGGTCTGATGTTTTGTTGTGCGGTGCAGCATATTCGGCGGGCGCCATAAGGCGAATGAAAACGGGGCCGCCCTGGCTGCGCCCGATGCATGAACCGGGGGAGATGGACGCGCGGCCGCAAGCGCAATAGCAGGGCAGGCTCGATTGAAGGGGGATTGGAATGCGTCTGCTGCTGGGTTCCTTGGCGCTTGCTTTGGCGGCACCGCTTTCGGCGCAGGCACTTTCGCCCGCGGTCGTCGCCGATCCTCCCGTCGATACGCAGGTGCCGGCGGAGATGGCCGCCTTCCAGCTGCCGAGCCATGGCGCGATGCTCAACGCGGTCTTCTATCTGGCCGCGGGCAAGGGGCCGCATCCGACAATGCTGCTGCTCCACGGTTTTCCGGGCAACGAACAGAATCTCGATCTCGCCCAGGCGGTGCGCCGCGCCGGCTGGAACGTGCTCACGCTCCATTATCGCGGCAGCTGGGGCAGCCAGGGCGCCTTCAGCTTCGCGCATTGTGCCGAGGATGCGGACACGGCGGTCGCGTTCCTGCGCTCGCCCGAGGCTGTCGCCAAATATCGTATCGATCCCACTCGGATCGTGCTCGGCGGTCATTCGATGGGCGGCATGATGGCGGCGCGCGCGGCGGCTGACGACACGCAGGTGGCGGGTCTGGTCCTGATCGATGCCTGGGACATTGCCGGAGACGGGCGCAAGCTGAAGGCCGCCACGCCGGTGGAGGTCGAGGCGCTCAAGACCCAGGAGCTTGCGAACGACCTGCCGCCGCTGTCCGGCACGAGCGTCGACCAGCTGGTCGCCGAGCTTGCGCAAGCCTCGCCCTCGCTCGATCTCGTCGTGACCGCCAAGGCGGTCCTGCCCCGGCCGATGCTGATCCTCGGCGCAGAGCGCGCCAACGGCCCCGGCATGCGTGCGCTGGCCGCAACCGCCCAGGCGGCGGGCGGCAAGGATGTGATGCTGGCCGTAATGCCGACCGATCATAGTTTCTCGGACCATCGGCTCGCGCTCGAAGATGCGGTGGTGCGCTGGCTCGCGCGCTTCCAGCGTTGATGTCCGCATGCATGGCTGGCTGATCCTCGACAAGCCGATCGGCTTGGGTTCGACGCAGGGTGTGTCGGCGGTGAAGCGCGCGTTGCGAACGGGGGGGTATCCAAAGGTCAAGGTCGGCCATGGCGGCACGCTCGACCCGCTCGCGAGCGGGGTGCTGCCGATCGCGCTGGGCGAGGCGACCAAGGTCACCGGCCGGATGCTCGATGCCGACAAGGCCTATGACTTCACGATAAGGTTCGGCGAGGAAACCGACACGCTCGACGCCGAAGGCCCGGTGATCGCGACCAGCGACGTGCGGCCGACCTTGGCGCAGGTGGAAGCGATGCTGCCGCGCTTCACCGGCCCGATCGCTCAGGTGCCGCCGGCTTATTCGGCGCTCAAGATAGACGGCCAGCGCGCCTACGATCTGGCGCGCTCGGGCGAGCAGGTCGAACTCAAGAGCCGGGATGTGGTGATTCACGAGCTTAGATCCTCCCCGGAACGGGGAGGGGGACCATCGCATAACGATGGTGGAGGGGGGGAGAGGCTGGGCGACGGGCTTGCCTCCCGCCCCCTCCACCATCCGCCTGCGGCGGACGGTCCCCCTCCCCGTTCCGGGGAGGATCCAGGACTTGAAGAAATCACCCTTTCGGCCCGCGTCTCCAAGGGCACCTATATCCGCAGCCTCGCCCGCGACATCGCTTACGCGCTCGGCACGGTCGGGCATGTCACCATGCTTCGCCGCACCAAGGCCGGGCCGTTCACCCTTGAATCCGCGATATCGCTGGACATATTGGACGAAGCCGCTAAGGACGCGCGGCTGCAGGAGCTGCTCCTGCCGCTGACAGCCGGACTGGTCGACATCCCGGTTCTCGCTGTCTCCCCCGATCAGGCACAGGCGCTCCGTCAGGGCCGCCGCCTTTCCGGGTCCGCAGCACCACCAGGTCTCAACCTCGCCATGCTTGGGGAAACCCCGATCGCATTGGTCGAAGTCGGGGACGACATACAGGTGGTGCGCGGCTTCAACCTGATGTCGGAGTGAAGACGAATGACGATTACCGCCGAGCGTAAAGCTGAAGTCATCAAGGAACATGCCCGCGCCGAAGGCGACAGCGGTTCCCCCGAGGTCCAGGTCGCGATCCTCACCGAGCGCATCGCCAACCTGACCGAGCACTTCAAGACCCACGCGAAGGACAATCACTCGCGCCGCGGTCTGCTGATGATGGTGAACAACCGCCGCAGCCTGCTCGACTATCTCAAGAAGAAGGACGCCGCCCGCTACAACGCGTTGATCGCGAAGCTCGGCCTCCGCAAGTAACCTGCAAGGGCGCCTTCGGGCGCCCTTTCTACATCGTCATCCCAGCGGAAGCTGGGATCTCGTGCGCGGAGGGAAGACCTCCTGAGACCCCAGCTTTCGCCGGGGTGACGCATTAAGGGACCAATCGGCAATCCGGCCGACGTCCAGGGACCAAGGTCCCACACCGACAGCGGGCCGGCTAGCCCGCAGACAGAGGCCCCGGCGCGCATCTGGCCGCCGGTGTGAAGGAAAACTAATGTTCGATATCAAGAAAACGGAAATCGAGTGGGGCGGCAAGACGCTGACTCTCGAAACGGGCCGCGTTGCCCGTCAGGCCGACGGCGCGGTTGTCGCGACGCTCGGCGAAACGGTCGTGCTGTGCGCGGTGACCGCCGCCCGCTCGGTCAAGGAAGGGCAGGATTTCTTCCCGCTCACCGTCCATTATCAGGAGAAGTATTCGGCCGCGGGTCGCATCCCCGGCGGCTTCTTCAAGCGCGAGCGCGGCGCGACCGAGAAGGAGACGCTGACCAGCCGTCTCATCGATCGCCCGATCCGCCCGCTCTTCCCGGAAGGCTTCTACAACGAAGTCAACGTCATCGCCCAGGTGCTGAGCTATGACGGCGAGAACGAGCCCGACATCCTCGCGATGGTCGCCGCTTCCGCCGCGCTCACCATCTCCGGCGTGCCCTTCATGGGCCCGATCGGCGCCGCGCGCGTCGGCTATCAGGACGGCGAATATATCCTCAACCCGACGCTGGATCAGGTGAAGGAAGGCGAGCTCGACCTCGTCGTCGCCGCGACCCACAATGCGGTGATGATGGTCGAATCCGAAGCCAAGGAGCTTTCGGAAGAGGTCATGCTCGGCGCGGTCGTGTTCGCGCACGAAGCATCGAAGAAGGTCGTCAAGGCGATCATCGACCTGGCCGAGAAGGCCGCGAAGGATCCGTGGGAAATGGCCGAGCAGGCCGATCTCTCGGCCGCCAAGAAGAAGCTCAAGGACCTGATCGGCAAGGATATCGCGGCCGCCTACAAGGTGACCGACAAGTCCAAGCGTTCGGCCATGCTCAACGATGCGCGGGCCAAGGCCAAGGAGGCCTTCGCCGACGCAACGCCGCAGGATCAGATGGCCGCGGGCAAGCTCGTCAAGAAGCTGGAAGCCGAGATCGTGCGCACCGCGATCCTCAAGGACGGCCAGCGCATCGACGGCCGCAACACGAAGCAGATCCGCCCGATCGAGGCGATGGTCCACTTCCTGCCGCGCACGCACGGTTCGGCCCTGTTCACGCGTGGCGAAACGCAGGCGATCTGCTCCACCACGCTGGGCACCAAGGACGCCGAGCAGATGATCGACGGCCTCAACGGCCTGTCGTACGAGCGCTTCCTGCTCCACTACAACTTCCCGCCTTATTCGGTGGGCGAGGTCGGCCGCTTCGGCGCGCCGGGCCGTCGTGAAGTGGGTCACGGCAAGCTGGCATGGCGTGCCTTGCACCCCGTGCTGCCGAGCCTGGAGGAATTCCCCTACACGATCCGCGTCCTGTCCGACATCACGGAGAGTAATGGCTCCTCGTCGATGGCGACGGTCTGCGGCGGTTCGCTGTCGATGATGGACGCGGGCGTGCCGCTCAAGCGTCCGGTGTCGGGCATCGCCATGGGCCTGATCCTGGAAGGCAAGGACTTCGCGGTGATCAGCGACATCCTCGGCGACGAGGATCATCTCGGCGACATGGATTTCAAGGTTGCGGGCACCTCGGCGGGCATCACCAGCCTGCAGATGGATATCAAGATCGCCGGCATCACCGAAGAGATCATGAAGGTCGCGCTCGCGCAGGCGAATGAGGGCCGTGCCCACATATTGGGCGAGATGGCCAAGGCGCTCGACCACACCCGCGAGGAATTGTCCGCGCACGCGCCGCGCATCGAGACGATGCAGGTGCCCAAGGACAAGATCCGCGAAGTGATCGGCACCGGCGGCAAGGTGATCCGCGAGATCGTCGCGACCACCGGCGCCAAGGTCGACATCGAGGATGACGGCACCGTTAAGATCTCGTCGTCCGATCCGGCCCAGATCGAGGCCGCGCGCAAGTGGATCGAAGGCATCACGCAGGAAGCGGAAGTCGGCAAGATCTACACCGGCAAGGTCGTGAACATGGTCGATTTCGGCGCGTTCGTGAACTTCATGGGCGGCAAGGACGGCCTGGTTCACATCTCCGAGATCAAGAACGAGCGCGTCGCCAAGGTCTCCGACGTCCTGACCGAGGGTCAGGAAGTGAAGGTCAAAGTCCTCGAGATCGACAATCGCGGCAAGGTCCGCCTGTCGATGCGCGTGGTCGACCAGGAAACCGGTGAGGAGCTGGAGGACACGCGTCCTCCGCGCGAACCGCGTGAGGGCGGCGAAGGCCGTGGCGACCGTGGCCCGCGTGGCGATCGCGGTGACCGCGGCGATCGTGGCGGCGACCGCCGTCGCGAGGGTGGCCGTGGTGGCGACCGTGATCGTGGTCCGCGTCGCGAAGGCGGTGACCGCGGCGATCGCGGCCCGCGCCGCGAGCGTTCGGAAGGCGGCAATGACGACGGCCCCGCGCCCGAGTTCGCGCCCGCTTTCCTGAAGCGCGACGACGACTGATTTTCGGATCAGGACTGAAACGGAAAGGGCGTCCCGAAAGGGGCGCCTTTTTTGTTCTCGTCATGCCGGGCTTGTCCCGGCATCCACCCTTCCCCGCGCCTGTCGCTTGTGGCTTGGTGGACCCCGCAACAAGTCCGGTGACGCCGCCCGTCAGAACCAGCCGGCATCTTTCAAGGCAGAGGCGTAAGTGCGGCTTACCGGCACGGCCAGGCCGCTCCGCAAGCTCGCCTCACCGCCGCCACGCCGCCACCGCACTTTCTCGATCGCGTCGGCCGCCACCCACCAGGAGCGGTGAACGCGAAAGCCGTGGGCCTGCGCCAATTCGGCCAGCGCATCGGCGAAGCGGGCGGTGATGAGTTCGTCGCCGGCATCGGTATGGACCCGCAGATAATGATCCTCCGCCTCGACCGCGACCAATTGTGCGGTACGCCGCCGGGCGGAAAGCCGGCGGCGGAATATTGCTTCGGCCTCAGGCAAAGGCGGGGCAATGATGGTGCGGGTTTCGATCTTCAGCGTTGCAGGCCGCCAGGCCAGCGCACGGATCGCCATCACCGGCACGCAGATCACGAACACGCGCCACAGCAGGAACAGATAGAGAGAAAGGCTGCCATGGCTGCCGAGCAATTTCCGGTTCACCGTGAACACAAGGAGCGTCACGAACGGCGTCATCCCGATCGACACCGGGCCTAAGCGCCGCCACGGCGAACCGATGAAGCGGCTCAACGCGACATCGGCGGCGATCCCGATCAAACCGCCGCCGGTGATGCAGATTTCCCAATAAAGCAGGCGCAGGGCGGGCGGCAGCCGATCCGTGCCATAAGGGCCGATCGCGCCCATGAACGCGCCCATTCCCGTCAGCAGCGCGAGTTCGGCTGTGAACCTGCGCCATCGCGCGGCGGGAAATCGCATGCTCCTCCCCCCTTTCGAACACGGTTCGCGCAAGATGCGCACGCCTCGCGCATCGTCGCTAGCGCCGGGTCGCGACACCCGCAATCTCGGCGCCGTCGGTGGGAGACGCGGTGATGACGGCAGACGGCAGGGCCTTTGGAAAGATCGGTAGCCTCGGTTGGGGCCTGGTGGGCTTTCTCAGTGCCGCAATCGCGCTTTTCTCCTACCGCTATCTGCTAGGGATAGGGCCGCTCGCGCCCGGCATAATCGCCAATCTCTATGCGCGGCCCTTTCTCTATCTGCACATCGTCGGGGCGGCGACCGCGTTGCTCGTCATGCCGCCTCAGTTCCTGCCTCGCGTGCGGGCGCGGATGCCCCGGCTGCATCGGTGGATCGGGCGCACCTATGTTGCGGGTTGCACGGCCGGCGGCGTCGGCGGCTTCGTGGCCGCGTTCGGCTCGACCTCGGGGCTTCCCGTCACGATCGGTTTCGGATCGCTCGCACCGATCTGGATTGGGGTTACGTTGATGGGCTGGCGCATGGCGGTCGCGCGCCGCTTTCCGGAGCATCGCGCCTGGATGATCCGTTCGGCCGCGCTCACCTTCGCCGCGGTGACGCTACGGCTTTATTTGCCGATCCTGCAGCTTGCCGGCCTGAATTTCCTTTCCGCCTATCGCCTGACCGCCTTCATCTCCTGGATCCCGAACCTGATCGCCGCCGAACTCTACCTGAGGGGCTATCTGCGTATCAGGCCGCGTGTCCTGGCGATGGCGGCCTAATTCTCCCCGAACAGCTCGCGGTGCGCCTTTTCCAGTTCGTCGGCATAGCGGCGGCGGACATAGGTTTCGGTGAGGATGCCGAGGATGCGGCGCTCGCTGTCGAGGATCACCAGCTCGTCGCTTTCGGCCGCGTCGAAGCGGGTCATCACCTCGCCGATATGCATGTCGGGACGAAGCGCGGCATCGACCGAGTGCGCGAATTTCTCGACCGGTGCATCGTCGGCGACGCCTTCGGCGAAGACGGTGGCGGGGGTGACGATACCGGCATAACGGCCCTCGCCATCGACCAGAGCGACGCGGCTCGATGCGCCCAATGGAAAGCGGCGGCGGAATTCGGACACGGTCGTGTCCTTGGGCGCGGTCTTGACCTCGCCGCGCATCATCCGGCCAGCGGTCAGCGTCTTGACCCAGCCCACGTCACGCGCGCTCTTGATCGTCTCGCCGCGCAGGTGGAGGCGCCAGGTCGAGAAGCTGTAGCCGAACGTCTCGCGTACGATCGTCGAGGAGACGAGGCTTGCCGCCAGCACCGCGCCGGTCAGGCTGAAATTGCCGGTCGCGCCCAGCACCAGCATCGCCATCGTGATCGGTCCGCCCACCACCGCGGTCGCGAGCGCGGCCATGCCGACCATCGCCGCATTGCCCGGGTCGAGCACGGGATGGCCGAAGATCGCGGCGCCCGCGAGCGAGTAAAGATGTCCCGCCAGCGTGCCGAGGAAGAGCGAGGCGAAGAACAGGCCGCCGCGGAAGCCGAAGCCGAGGCACAGGATCGAGGCGAGGCTCTTTGCCGCCAGGATCATGATCAGGAAGTCGAACGGCACCGTATCCAGGATGTCGATGTGGAGCGCGCTATGCCCCGCCGACAGCACTTGGGGTGAGATCATCGCCACCGGCACCAGCAGGCAGCCGCCGACGAACGGGCGCGACCAGTGCGGCAGCCAGGCGCGCGACACGCTCTCGACCGCGGCGACGGTGCGCATGATGCCGATACCCACCAGGGCGCAGGCCAGCCCCAATCCGGCATAGATCAGATAGCCCGCGGTATGGATCGCCGGGCCCGGGTTGACCGTGACGATATAGGGCACCGCGCCCAGCCTCTGCGCAACTTGCGCGCCCGCCAGGCTGGCGGCGGCGACGGGCGCGATCGCGGCCGGCGTATAGGCGCCGATCACGATCTCGAACGCGTAGAAGGCGCCGGCCAAGGGTGCGCCGAATGCGGCGGCAATCGCCGCGCCGGCGCCCGCACCAACCAATGTCCGCACGTCGCCGCGGCGCAGGCTGAGCCAGCGTCCGGCACGCGAGGCGAGCACGCCGCCCATCTGCGCATAGGCCGCCTCCAGCCCGACCGAGGCGCCGAAACCATTGGAGATCATGGTCTGGCCGGAGACGATCAGGCTGTCGATCATGCCCATGCGCCCGCCATGCAGCGCATTGGCCTCGACCACGTCGATCAGCGCTCTTTTCCGCGCATGGACGCCCCAGGTGAAGAAAGCGAGGATGATCCCGCCCAGCGGCAGGACCGCGAGTTGCCACCAGGTCAAGGGCGGCGCGCCGCTCAACCGGATATCGTTGGGGATGCCGAACAGGATATGCTGGACTACCCAGGCGATGATCCCCTGGACGATGGTCATCAGCCCCGCGCCCATGCCGATCAATATCGCGACCAGGATGAAGAAGAATTCGGACGCGCGTACCCGCTGGCGGAGCCACCGCGCCCAGGCGAAGCCCTTGCGGCTGTAATGCTGGACCTGCGTGCCGACGTCCATGCGGCCAATGCTGAGGCCACCGGCGGCGGCGATATGCAACCCTTAACTTCGCGCGATCGGCATCGGCCTGGCGTCGGGGCCGACCGCGACCATCACGAATTCGGCCGAGGCCGCGCGATGACGCGCCGCGGTCAGCAGGTCCTCGCCCCACAATTCGACGCGCACGCGCACCGAGCTGCGCCCGGTCATCAGCACCCGCCCGATCAGCTCGATCATCTCCCCTTCCCGCACGGGCGCCGTGAAATCGACCCGGTCGGATGCCGCCATCACCATCACCGCACGCGTGTGGCGCGTGGCGGTGACGAAGGCGGCCTTGCCCAGCATGCGCAGCGCGTCGCCGCCGAACAGCGTCCCATAATGATTGGTCTGCGGCGGGAAGACCATGTCGACCATGTGCAACAGCCCGTCGTCGGGCTCTGTCGAGGCCGTGAGCGGCGGCAAGGGCAGACGCGTTTCCGGTCCTTTCACCGCGACCAGCGTGAAGGTCCCGCGCGTGCACAGCCGTCGTTCGCCCGACAGAAGCGCCTCGGCGAAAAGCTCCACCTCGACGTCGAGCGAACTGTTGCCGACCCGGACGACGCGGCCGATCGCCTCGACCATCTCCCCTTTCCGGCCCGACGCGGCAAAGTCGATCTTCTGGCTCGACGCGGTGACGAAGGGCGCCCGGCCATGAAGCGAGGCCGCCAGAAAGGCGATCTTGTCCATGTGCGCCAGCGCCACCCCGCCGAACAGGGTTCCGTGATGGTTGGTGTCGCCGGGAAAGACCATGTCGATCAGCCGGACGACCCTGCCTTGCGGAATGGCGCGGTCCATCAGGCCGGCCCGCGCAACTGCCGCGCGGCCGCGACCATCGCGACGAGCGCGGGGCGGACCTCATCCCATTTGCGCGTCTTGAGTCCGCAATCGGGGTTCACCCACAATTGCTGCGGCGGCAGATGCCGGGCGGCAAGCTTCATCAGCTGCACCATCTCGTCCGTGGTCGGCACGCGCGGCGCGTGGATATCATAGACGCCCGGCCCGATCTCATTGGGGTAACGATAGTCGGCAAAGCCGGCGAGCAACTCCATCTGCGACCGCGCGGTCTCGATCGAGAGCACGTCGGCGTCCATCGCCCCGATCGAAGGCAGGATGTCGTTGAACTCCGAATAGCACATATGCGTGTGGATCTGGGTCCGGTCGGCCACGCCAGAAGCGGTCAGACGGAAGCAATCCACCGCCCAGTCGAGATAATGCTGCCAGTCCTTGCGCCGCAGCGGCAGGCCTTCGCGCAGTGCCGCCTCGTCGATCTGGATCGCCTTGGCGCCGGCGGCTTCCAGATCCATGACCTCGTCGCGGATCGCGAGCGCGATCTGGCGGCAGCTCGCTTCGCGCGGCTGGTCGTCGCGCACGAACGACCAGTTGAGAATGGTGACCGGCCCGGTCAGCATGCCCTTGACCGGCTTGCCGGTCAGCCCCTGCGCATGAAGCCACCAATCGACCGTCATCGGCTGCGGGCGCGATACGTCGCCGAACAGGATCGGCGGGCGCACGCAACGCGAACCGTAGGATTGGACCCAGCCGTTCACGGTGAAGGCGAAGCCCGAAAGCTGTTCACCGAAATATTGCACCATGTCGTTCCGCTCGAATTCGCCATGGACGAGCATGTCGAGCCCGATCTCCTCCTGCCAGCGGATCGCGCGTTCGGTCTCCTCGCGCAGGAATCGGGCATAATCCGCGTCGCCAAGATTGCCGCGTCCATGCTCGGCGCGTGCGTGGCGGACCTCGGCGGTCTGCGGGAAGGAGCCGATTGTCGTGGTGGGATAATCAGGCAGGCGCAGCACCGCCGCCTGCGCCTTGGCGCGTGCGGCATAAGACAGGTTGCGTTCGCGCATCGCGGGCGTGATCGCGGCGACGCGCGCCTGGACCTTGGGATCGTGGATGCGGGGCGAGACGCGGCGTGCCGCTGCCGCCTTTGCCGAGGCGGCGAGTTGGTCGGCGACCGCATCGCGGCCTTCGTTGAGCGCGCGCTTAAGCGTGTTCAATTCCTCGATCTTCTGGACCGCGAAGGCGAGCCATTGCGCGATTTCGGGATCGAGCCTGGCCTCGAGCGCCAGGTCGATCGGGGTGTGGAGCAGCGAGCAAGACGGCGCGAGGATCAGGTCGCGTACCGCGGCGACCGGCTCCAGCCGGTCGAGCAATGTCTCCAGGTCCGCGCGCCAGATGTTGCGCCCGTCGATCACGCCGAGCGAGAGTGTCAGTTCCTTGGGGGCCTTGGCCAGCAATGCATCGAGCTGCTCGGGTGCACGTACCAGGTCGACGTGCAGTCCGTTGACGGGGAGTGACAGCGCCAGGTTCAGATTGTCGTCGAGCGCACCGAAATAAGTGGTGAGCATCAGCTTGGGGCCGGTCCGGGCGAGGCGGGCATAAGCGCGCGTGAAAGCCGCGCGCTGGCGCTCGTCCAGATCGAGCACAAGCGCGGGCTCGTCGATCTGGACCCATTCGGCGCCCGCATGTTTCAGCTGGCCGAGGATCACCGTGTAGAGACCGAGCACCTGATCGAGGAAGTCGAGCGGCTCGACATCCTTGCCCTTGGCCAGCGTCAGCCAGGTGATCGGGCCGAGCAGCACAGGCCGCGTCTCGAAACCCTGTTCGCGGGCTTCGCGATATTCGCCGACGATCTTCGACGCGTTGAGCGACAGGCGCTGTCCCGCCGCCAGTTCGGGCACCATATAATGATAATTGGTGTCGAACCACTTGGTCATTTCCTGCGCGGTGTGGCCGTGCGCATGGCCGCAATCGCCCACCTCGCCCTTCGTCCCGCGCGCCATCGCGAAATAGGTCTTGAGGTCCGCTTCGCCGTCGCCGACGCCATAGCGTTCCGGCACTGCACCCAGCATCAGGCTGGTGTCGAGCACATGGTCGTAGAGCGAGAAATCGTTGGAGGGCAGCCAGTCCGCGCCCAGGTTTTTCTGGCGTGCCCAGGCGGCGGTTCGCAGGCCGGTTGCGGTTTCGAGCAGATCGGATTCGCTGGTCTGGCCGGACCAATATTTCTCCAGCGCGAACTTCAGTTCGCGGCGCGGGCCGATGCGCGGGAAACCCAGGGTTGCGACGGTGACGGTCATGGCATTCTCCACCCGAGAGGCGGCGGAGGCCCAGGCAAGCGCAGGCAGGCGAGGCCCGGGAGTGGCGGCCGCGCTTGGCAAGCGGCCTGCCCGGAATCCCCGCCGGAAGGACGTTATCGCGCCGAGGCAGGTCTCCTGGCTCGCGGGTCGTCACGTCGGCCTGGCCTTCCCGGCGGGCAAGCCCGCCAGTGACACGTATCGGCCGCCGCTCGCCGCTTACAGTTGCGGGGGCAGCGCCGGCCTGGGCCTGAAAGGCCGCACCGGCTTCCCGTCTTAGCTCCGGCGCGGAAGACCGGCCGGAGAACCTCGACGCTTAAGCATTGCGCGGCTTTGCGGCGGCGTCAAGCAGCATATAAAGAATTCTTTATATCTTTATATGCTGCCGCGGCTGCCTGTCCGGTATTGAGCGCGCCTAGCCGGAATAAGGGGGATTCTCGCGCAGGCCCGATGCGGGCACGATGTTGAGTCGTCGCAGCTGGCTCGGGATGCTGTCCGGGCCCACAACGTGCAATTGTCCCATGCCGATGAAGGCGGTTCGATCGGTCGATAGAAGCTCGTCGATCTTGCGGGCCCACCAGACATTCCTCTCAACCTGTATCGACCGGTAGAGATCGGGAAGATCAGTCCGCATCCGGGTGAGGCTGCGCATACCCACAGCTGACGAGCCGGATTCCCAATCGAATGCGGGGCCGTCGAGGCCCTTCTTGTGATCGTCGAGGAAGTCCAGGAGGAACTCGATATATTGGCTTTGCGCCTTTTGCGGCATGGCCGCCATGTGCCGCGCGAAGCTTACGCCGTCCGGATTTTCATAGTGAACCGGCTTTCCCTGATCCGTTGCAAGCTTCCATAGCAGCTGATCGACGCTGGCCGGCTCGTAGGGCAATTTGGTCTGGCTCCAGAACGCCCGATTGAGCGTGTAATAGGCCCACCATGGTCGTAGCGGCTCGACCGCTTCGCGTTTGACGCCCAGCTCCGCCATATAAGGCAACACGCGCTCGCGGGCGCGGGGTTCGAGCTCGTCGAAGAAGGTACGGCCTGGCGGCTCATGACTGAGCCGGTCGAATTCGGCATCGTCCCGGGCCTTGGTGGCGGCATCGCGCCCAGCCGACGTTTCCGGCGGAGCGACCTCCAGCCAAAGTTCGGCGCTGTCCCGGAACGCCGCGCGGATCGCCGGCGTGAACCAAGCCTGGTCATCCGCTTTCGCGTCGCCGAATCCCAACAGGAAAACGCGCGCCTTGCCGCGGGAGGCCAGCCAGAACAATGGGCCTCGGGACGGGGTATCGCGAGTTTGCGCAGCCGCTGCCAATGGCAGGAGAGCGAGCGCCAAGCCGAATTCCCGCCGCAGCATCGCCATTGCCTGCTCCCGTCTCGATTATGTACGCGATCGTTACCGATTACACACGTAATCGTCAAGATATCGAGCAGATGCCCCTCGGGCGGGGCCATCATTTCAGTGGACCTGGCCCGCCTTGTTCGCCAGCACGACGTTCGACAGCACCGCCGTATCCAGCGTGGTTGGCAGGTGGGCGCAGAAGCCGATGCCGACATAGAAGGGGCCGTCGATATGGAGCGTGATCGGCGCGCCCCAGGCGTGCATCGGCTCGCCGAACAGACTGACATAGAGCTGGAATTTATCGCCCTTCTTCTGGATGCCGATCCGCCTGGCGATTGCCGGGACAAGGCTGTCGGGCGATTTGCCGCCGGGCAGGCCGCCACGCGATCCGACGCGATATTCCATGTCCTTGACGCGCTGGCCCGCCGCAGGCCGCCAGGCGATGTGGATCATGCCCCCGCCGTGCAGGGCAACGATTGCCTCCTTGGCGTCGTCGTCGAGGCTCTGGCGGATGACCAACACCGCCTTGCGATCGTCGTAGCCATTGGGGTCGGGGTAGCTGACGTCGGCGGCGAGGCTGACGTCGCCCGACATTGTCTTCCAGAGGTACCGGAATTCGTCGCGCGTATACCAGACATTGTAGCCGGCGGACGTGATCCGATAGGCGCGGTTTGCGGGATCGTAGCTTGACGATCCCGGCACGATCGCGCTGCCGACGTCGCTCTGTCCGTCGAAGACGCCGATCTTCCGCATCTGTGTGGTGGTCGGGCGGTGGAAGTCCGGCGGCGGCGCGACCTGATGATGCGTCGGGCTGTCGGGATAGGCCCAGTCGGGCGCGGTTGGCGGTGTCTGCGCGGCAAGCGACGTCGCCAGCATCGCAGCGGCCAAGAGGAAACCCAGGCGCATAAAGCCTCTCCGTCTGTTTGACGGAACTGTGCCCCGGACAAAATGGTAGCGCAACCAGACTTAAGTCGCTGTGGTGCTCCTGCGAAAGCGGGACCCCCGTTCGCGGGGAATGGCGAAAGTAGGGAAGTGGGGAGCTTCTGTTGCTCGGTGCTCCCCGTACCGCCGGAATCCGATTCTGTTGCCCGGTTCGGCCCGAACCGCGTTCAAGCCTTGTAATCTAAGCCGTTAGGCCTTGATTACGCGGCAATCGCGAGCGCCTCGTTATCGTTGGCACTTGTGGTTTTGATCGGTTTTACGGCTCAATCACGCCGGGCAAAAACATAGCACCTGTACACACGTCGATCCTAGTTCGGCCCCGTCAGAGCCCGCCCCGAAAGGACGGGTTTTGGTGGAGCCGCCGGGTACCGCCCCCGGGTCCGCTGCGCCAAACACTATGCACTTTATCACCATAGCCGGCCGAAGCCGGCACGACGGATATAGGCTTTTGTGGCGGCGGATAAAAGGGCCGCGGGCGTAACGGCCGTTACGCCCGCAGCCGGGCCGATCGATCATTCGCCGTCGAGCGGCAGCTTCTTGGCCGACCGGCTGGTGCCGGTGGTCTTCTTTGCTGTGGTGGTGCCGGTGGAGCGCAGTTCATCGCGGATTTCGCGCAGCAGCACGACCTCGGGCGAATCCGCGGGCGTCGGCGGCGCTTCCTTCTCACGCTCGATCGCTGCCGCGGCGCGATTCAGACCACGCACCATCAGGAAGATCACCCAGGCGATGATCAGGAAATCGACGATCTGCGTGATGAACTGGCCGTAGCCGACCAGGGGCACGCCTGCCTTCTTGAGATCGGCATAGCTGGTCAGCGATCCCTTATAGTCGGCGGGAATCGGGCCGAGCCGGTAGAAATGGCTGGAGAAATCCAGTCCGCCGGTGACCTTGCCGATCAGCGGCATGATGATGTCGTCGGTCAGGCTGGTGACGATCTTGCCGAACGCGGCGCCGATGATCACCGCAACCGCAAGGTCCATCACGTTACCGCGCGCGATGAATGCCCGGAATTCCTTGAACATGGGTGAAGTCTCCCTTCGCTTCGCTCCGGTTGCCAATAGGCGCCTCGTCGCGTTCCGGATCAAGCCTCATTGCGCAATGTGTGTTGTGGGAATAAAACGCCTCCGTGACGACCCCCAAGGAAGGTGCCCCGCAATGTCCCGTCGCCTGACTTTCGCGCCCGCTCTGCTCGCCCCCGTCGCCGCGCTCGCGCTCGGCGGTTGCGGCATCAACTCCGTCCCGACCGCCGAGGAAAATGCCAAGGCGCGCTGGGCCGACGTGCAGAACGAATATCAGCGCCGCGCCGACCTCATCCCCAATCTGGTCAACACCGTGAAGGGCTATGCCAAGCAGGAATCGACCGTTCTGGTCGGTGTGACCGAGGCGCGCGCCAAGGCGACCTCGATCCAGGTCAGCGGCGACGATCTCAAGAACCCGGCCAAGATCCAGCAATTCGGTGCCGCGCAGGGGCAGCTTTCAGCCGCGCTCGGCCGCCTGCTGTCGGTCACGGAAAACTATCCGGACCTCAAATCCAACACCAATTTCCTCGCGCTGCAATCGCAGCTCGAAGGGACCGAGAACCGGATCACGATCGCGCGGCGCGACTACAACACGGCTGTGCAGCAATATAATACGCTGATCCGCACCTTCCCCAATTCGATCGGTGCCAAGGTCTTCTACGGCGCCAAGCCGATGCAGACCTTCGAGGCGACCGCGCCCAACGCGCAAAGCGCGCCCACGGTCAATTTCTGAGGTGAGCATAGCCTCGCCTTTCCCTCTCCCATGGGAGAGGGCTGAGGAGAGGGCGTTGGGCGACCGGGCTCGACGCCCTGGAGCACGCTTCGGACGCTCGCTGACGCTCGCACCCCTCTCCCAAACCCTCTCCCACAAGGGGAGAGGGCTTTTGCTGGCGGTCCTCGCCGCATTGTTCCTGCTGCTGCCTGCAGCGGCACGGGCCGCGCCGACCTTCCCGCAATTCACCGGTCTAGTCACCGACGCGGCCAATATCATTCCGCCGGACCAGAAGGCCGCGCTGGAGGCCAAGCTGGAGGCACTGCAGCAGCAGACCAAGCGGCAATTGGTGGTCGCGACCATCCCCGATCTGCAAGGCTATGATATTGCCGATTACGGTTATCAGCTCGGGCGGGCGTGGGGCGTCGGGCTCAAGAATGCCGACAATGGCGCGATCCTGATCGTCGCGCCGAACGAGCATAAGGTCCGGGTGGAAGTCGGCTATGGGCTGGAGCCGGTGCTGACCGACGCTTTCTCCAGTGTCCTGATCCAGCAGCAGATCCTGCCGCGCTTCAAGGCCGGGGATATTCCAGGCGGCATATCCGCGGGTGTCGACGCGCTGGCGCAGCAGTTGAGCCTGCCCGACGACGTGGCCAAGGCGAAGGTCGATGCTGCGGCCAAGGCTTATGATCAGGCACATCGCGTTCGCCAGAATGGCGGTGGCGGCCACGTTCCGCTCGGTGCGATCATCTGGATCGTGATCGTGGCCGTGGTGATCGTCTCGCACATCGGCCGGCGCGCGGCCCGCGGGCGCTATTATGGCGGCGGTGGCGGCAGCAACTGGCCGATCTGGTTGTGGGCCGCGAGCGAGATAATGGACAATGATCGCCGTGGCGGCGGCTCATGGGGCGGTGGTTCCTGGGGCGGCGGCGGGGGCGGTAGCGGCGATAGTGGTGGAGGCGGCTGGACCGGCGGCGGTTTCACCGGCGGTGGCGGCGGTAGCTTCGGCGGCGGCGGCGCATCGGGGAGCTGGTGATGCATCTGAACCCGGATGACGGCGCGAAAGTCGCCGCAGCGATCAAGGCGGCCGAAGCCCAGACCGATGGCGAGATCAGCACGATCGTCGCGGGCTCGTCGGACAGCTACAATGACGTCGTGCTGCATTGGTCCTTGCTGTTCGCACTGCTGCCGCTGGCGGTGAGCGCGGCCTGGCCCAAATTGCTGGTATGGGGTGCGTCGATGTTCAGCCCGTGGGAGGAACCCTCGCTGCGGCTGATCCTGACGCTTCTGTTCGTCAAGGTGATCCTCGCCTTCCTGATCGCGCGCTACATCATCGGTATCCAGGCGATCCGGATCCGGCTTACGCCCGCGGCGACCAAGCATCGCCGCGTGCGCCGCCGGGCGCTGATGCTGTTCCGTACCGGCACCGAGGCGCGCACGCTCAGCACCACCGGCGTACTCCTCTATCTGAGCCTCGCCGAGCGGCAGGCGGAGATCGTTGCCGATGCGGCGATCCATGCCAAAGCGCCACAGGAGGAATGGGGTGCGGCGATGGCGGCCTTGGTCGCGGCGATGAAGGACAACCGCCCGGGCGAGGGCATGGCCGCCGCGGTCGAAAAGATCGGCGCGGTGCTGGCCACGCATTTCCCACGCACGGGCACCGATCCCAACGAACTTCCCGACAGGCTGATCCAGCTATGAGCGGCCCGCAATCCGGCGTCCCCGAAATCATGTGGCAGGGCGAGTTCATCACCGTCCGAAAATGGGGCACATGGGAATATGTCGGCCGTGCGCGCGGCATCCATGCCGCCGTGATCCTGGCTTTGATCGAGGGCGACGTATTGCTGGTCGAGCAATATCGCGTGCCTTTGGGGGGACCTTGCCTGGAATTGCCGGCGGGCCTGGTCGGCGACGAAACCGATGGCGAGGCGGTCGAAAGCGCCGCCGCGCGCGAGCTTGAGGAAGAAACCGGCTACCGCGCCGACCGGATCGAGATCATCGGCCGCTTCGCTTCCTCGCCCGGCATGGTCTCCGAAACCTTCAGCCTGGTTCGCGCGCACGGCCTGACCAAGGTCGGCGAGGGCGGCGGCGCGCCCGGCGAGAATATCACCGTCCACCGCGTGCCGCTCGCCCAGGTCGGCGCCTTCATCGCCGCCAAGCGCGCACAGGGCATGTTCATGGACGTGAAACTGCTGACGCTGCTGGGGGCGGGGCTGCTGGATTAATGTCCAAGGCATGTCCGCCGGGGTGGGACGATCCGCAGGCACTTGCTCAATATTATCGTAACATGCGCGAGGCCCGGCGCCCGGGCGATCCGAGCCGATGGATATTGCTGATCAAGGAGCTGCGCGTCACGCATGGCTGCGGCATTCTCGATGCCGAACGCATCGCGTTGAGCCAACCCAATTGGCGGAGGTGGGTTGAGCAACGGATCAACAGCGATCCGAATGCGCCAAATCAGCACGGCGCCATATTCGCTACAATGGCGCCGCCGCTTTATTGGAAGAGCGCGACGGAGAGCTCAGGGTCCGTTAGCGGCCCCTAAAAGGCCGCAGGCTTTAGCTCTACCGTCATGCCGGACTTGTTCCGGCATCTACCCACCAACACCCGATTCCCTTGCGGCCCGGTGGACCCCGGAACAAGTCCGGGGTGACGAAGCATCTGGCTCGCGGTCAGGGCAGAATCATCTTCCGGCAAGCTTCGGTCCCAACAAAGCCACCAACGCCTCACACCCCGCCTGATCCTCGGCATCGAAACGCCCTCGATTGGGGCTGTCTAGGTCGAGCACGCCCAGCACTTCGCCATCGACGATAATCGGCACCACGATCTCCGACGCCGAGGCAGAATCGCAGGCGATGTGGCCGGGGAAAGCGTGGACGTCCTCCACCAATTGCGTCTCGCGCGTCTGGGCGGCGGTGCCGCACACGCCCGAACCGAACGGGATGCGGATGCAGGCGGCCTTGCCCTGGAACGGCCCCAGCACCAGCTCGCCGCCGACATTGCGGTAGAAGCCCGCCCAGTTAAGGTCGGGCAGATATTCCCACAGCAAAGCCGCCGCATTGGCCATATTGGCGATTGCGTCGGGCTCGTCCGCCGTGAGGCCGTCGAGTGCGCTCAGCAGATCCCGGTAGAGGTCGGCCTTGCTTCCGGCCGCAATGTCGAATTGATACACGTCCTGGATCCTTGAAGACGGGAGCGTTCGTGAAGCCTGACGTATTGATCGTGGGCGCCGGCCACAATGGGCTGACCTGCGCTTTTTATCTCGCCAGGGCCGGTCTCAAGGTCCGCATGCTCGAACGGCGGCACATCGTCGGCGGGGCGGCGGTGACCGAGGAATTCCATCCCGGTTTCCGTAACTCGACCGCGAGCTACACCGTCAGCCTGCTCCAGCCCAAGGTGATCGCCGACATGGGGCTGGCCGAACGCGGCCTCAAAATCCTCGATCGGCCTTATTCCAATTTCCTGCCGCAGCCGGACGGGCGCTATCTGCTGGTCGGCGGCGGGCTGGAGAGGACGCAGGCGGAATTCGCCAAGTTCAGCCAGGCGGACGCCGCCACGCTGCCGGCTTATTACGATATGCTCGAAAGCGTGGCCGACGTGCTGCGCGATCTGGCACTGCAGATTCCGCCCAATGCGGCGGGCGGGCCGGCGGCCCTGCTGGCAGCGGCGAAGCAGGGCGGCAGGCTCGCCAGGATGCCGCTCACGCAACAGCGCGACGTGCTCGATCTCTTCACCAAATCGGCGCGGGATTTCCTCAACGCCTGGTTCGAGAGCGAGCCGGTCAAGGCGGCATTCGGCTTCGACGCGGTGGTGGGCAATTTCGCCAGCCCCGACACACCCGGCTCAGCCTATGTCTTGCTCCACCACGTCTTCGGCGAGGTCAACGGCAACAAGGGCGCCTGGGGCCATGCGGTCGGCGGCATGGGCGCGATCACGCAGGCGATGCGCGCGGCATGCGAGGATCTGGGCGTCGAGATATTGACCGAGGCGCCGGTCGCGAAACTGTTGGTCGAGCAGGGCCAGGCGGTGGGCGTGCGGCTGGAGGACGGGACCGAGCATCGCGCGCCTATCGTGGCGGCCAATGTCGGGCCGAAGCTCCTCTACAACCACCTGATCGAACCCACGGATCTCGACCCCGATTTCGCGCGGCGGGCCAAGGCGTTCAAGGTCGGCTCTGGTACTTTCCGCATGAACGTCGCGCTCAAGGAATTGCCGCGCTTCACCGCGAAGCCCGAGCCGGGCGATCATCTGAAATCGGGCATCATTCTGGCACCCACGCTCGATTATATGGACCGGGCCTTCACCGACGCGCGCGCGACCGGCATGTCGAAAGAGCCGATCGTCGAGATGCTGATCCCGTCGACGGTCGACGATAGCCTTGCCCCCGCCGGCCAGCATGTGGCGAGCCTCTTCTGCCAGCAATTCGCGCCCGAATTGCCCAATGGCGGGTCCTGGGACGACGCGCGCGAGAAGGCCGCCGACCTGATCATCGCCACGGTGGAGAAATGGGCGCCGGGCTTCACGAAGAGCGTGGTCGCGCGCCAGATCCATTCGCCGCTCGATCTGGAACGCAAGTTCGGGCTGATGGGGGGCGACATCATGCACGGCGCTATGTCGCTCGATCAGCTTTGGGCTGCGCGGCCGATCCTGGGCAATGCCGCCTATCGCGGGCCGATCGGCGGGCTCTACATGTGCGGGGCGGGCACGCACCCCGGCGGCGGCGTGACCGGCGCGCCGGGGCACAATGCGGCCAAGGCGATCCTTGCGGATCGGTCTTTCCTCGGCCGGCTGTTCAAACGGGGATGACATCGCCCGTTCGGGCTGAGCCTGTCGAAGCCCCGTCCTTCTTCCAGAAGAAGAAAGAGAGCCCTTCGACAAGCCCAGGGCGAACGGGAATCATTCCGCCGGGACGGGTTCGCGCTCCTCAGCCGTCGCGGCTTCGCTGATATTCTCGCCCTCGATCCAGGCCAGCAGATCCGGATTGATGACCTCGGGATGCGTCGTGCACATGCCGTGGGGATAGCCTTCGTAGGTCTTGAGCGTGCCGTGCTTGAGCAAAGTGATGCCGATCAGCGCCGAATCCGCGATCGGCACGATCTGATCGTCGGTGCCGTGCATCAGCAATACGGGCACATCGACCGACTTCAGGTCCTCGGTGAAGTCGGTTTCGGAGAAGGCCTTCACGCATTCGACATGCGCCTTGACGCTGCCCATCATGCCTTGGCGCCACCAATTGTCGATCACACCCTGCTTGATCTGGGCGCCCGGCCGGTTGAAGCCGTAGAAGGGGCCGGTCGGCACATCGACGAAGAATTGCGCGCGATTATAGGCAGTCTGCTCGCGGAAGCTGTCGAACACCTCGATCGGAAGGCCGCCGGGATTGCTGTCCTTCTTGACCATCACCGGCGGCACCGCGCCGATCAGCACCGCCTTCGCTACCCGGCCGGGCTTGGCGCGCGCGACATAATGGATCACCTCGCCGCCGCCGGTCGAGTGGCCGACGTGGATCGCGCCCTTGAGGTCGAGATGGTCGGTGAGGGCCGCGACATCGGCGGCATAGGTGTCCATTTCATTGCCGCCGTCGGTCTGCGACGAGCGGCCATGGCCGCGGCGGTCATGCGCGATCACGCGATAGCCCTTGCCAAGGAAGAACATCATCTGCGCGTCCCAGTCGTCCGCGCTCAGCGGCCAGCCATGGTGGAACACGATCGGCGTGGCGTCCTTGGGGCCCCAATCCTTGTAAAAGATCTCGGTACCGTCTGCGGTCGTGACGTAGGGCATGACACTGCTCCCGAAAGGCGCTTCATTGCGCGGGCGCACCGATGCGCTTTTCGCGTGAGTCGGTTAAGTGCGCAGATGGCAACGTTGCGCCGCGATCGGTGCACTTTTGCTAAGCTGGATCGGGCTCGCCCCTCGGCGTGACGGGCAGGCCTATTTTTTCAGCTGATAGACCCGCACATAATCGACCAGCATCCGCTGCGGCAGCGCCGCGTCATCCATACCCTTGGCCGCAGCCCAGCTCCCGCCCATCGCCAGGTTGAGGATCAGGTAGAAGGGATGGTGGAACGGCCAGGCGCCTTCGCCGCCGGGCTGGTCGTTGCGCACCTTCATATAGGCCCGCCCGTCGACCCCGATGCGGATCGTGTCCGGCGTCCATTCGAGCTGGTAATTGTGGAAGGTGTCGCAATCGCCCGGCACCTTCAATTCCGCCCCGCGCTGCGTGCCCTTGGTGTGGACGAAGAGCGCGCTGTGGACCGTGCCGTGCACCACCTCGGGCTGCGATCCGACCTGCTCCATGACGTCGATCTCGCCGCCGTCGGGCCAGGGATAATCGCCTTCCGGCATCAGCCAGATCGCCGGCCAGGTGCCGCGCGCGCAGGGGAGCTTCGCGCGGACCTCATAATAGCCGTAGGTCCAGGAAGCCTTGCCCTTGGTCCAGATCTTGCCGGATGTGTAGGACTGGCCGCCATAGTCCGGGAATTGACGGGGATTCAGTTTCTCGTGGCGTGCCTCGATGATGAGCTGGCCGTTGCCGACGCGGACATTCTCCGGCCGCTGCCCGTAATATTCGAGCTCGCCATTGTACCAGCCGGTCTTGTTGCGCGAATTGTCGTAACCCCATTTGCTCGCGTCGAGCGCGGTGCCGTCGAATTCGTCCGACCAGACCAGCTTCGCGTCCGCCGGCAGCGGCATCGGCTCGTCCACGCTGTAATTGTTCGCGGTCAGCGACTGGGCACCCGCGGCAGTCGGCAGGACCAGCAAGGCGAGTGCGGTAAGGGCAGCGATCTTCAGGCGCATCAGTTTTGTCCTCTCGCTTTTCCGGGCCGCTCCGGTTCCATTGTGCGCGGCGCTTTTCGGGCGCAGTCTTAGCGGCAAATCGGGGGAGGCGAAGATGGATATGGCGCGGCGGCCGAGAATCGGGATCGGCGTGGTCGCGCTGCTCGCGGCGGGTATGCTGATCAACTATGTCGATCGCGGCAATCTCTCGACTGCGGCGCCGCTGATAAAGGATCAGCTCCACCTCAGCAACACGCAGGCCGGCATCCTGCTCTCCGCGTTTTTCTGGACGTACACGCCGTTCCAACCGGTGGCGGGCTGGCTCTCCGAGCGGATCAATCCCTATCGGACACTCGCGATCGGGGTCGCGATCTGGTCGGCGGCGACCGCCTTCATCGGGCTCGCAGGCGGTTTCATGAGCTTGTTCGTGCTGCGGCTTCTACTCGGCATGGGCGAGAGCGCGATCTTTCCCTGCAACGCCAAGATCCTAGCACGCGATCTCGCGCCCGAGCGGCTCGGCAGCGCCAACGGGTTGATTGGGGTCGGCCAGGCTTTGGGCCCCGCGATCGGCACCTTCGCGGGTGGAATGCTGATGGCGACCTATGGTTGGCGGCCCGTGTTCGTTCTGTTCGGCGTGATTTCGGCCGCGTGGCTGGTGCCCTGGATATTCGTCGCGCGCCGCGCCTCCGCGCTGTGGCAGACGAAAGCTAACCTGCCGCCGCCGTCCTTCATGACGATCCTCGGAAAACGCGAATGCTGGGGCGCAAGCCTCGGCCATTTCGCGCACAATTATGCGCTCTATTTCCTGATCACCTGGCTGCCGCTCTATCTGGTCAAGTCCCGCGGCTTCTCGATGAGCGAGATGTCGGAGCTGGGAGCGATGCTCTATGTTCTCTATGCGATCAGCACGCAGACTAGCGGTCTGATCTCAGATCGCTGGATGGCGCTGGGCGGCAGCAGCACGCGCGTGCGCAAGACGATCATCACGATCGGCCATCTCGGCGTCGCCGTCTGCATGGCGGTGTGTGCGCTGGGCGGGCCGACCGCGTCGGTAGTGGGATTGGTCGTCTCGGGCCTGTTCTTCGGGATGAATACCGCGACCATCTTCCCGATCGGCCAGACATTGGGCGGCCCGCATGCGGCGGGGAAGTGGATGGGCGTGCAGAACTGCCTCGGAAATCTCGCCGGCATCTTTGCCCCGATCGTCACGGGTTACGTCGTCGACGCGACCAGCAAGTTCGGCCTAGCTTTCGCGCTGGCGGGTGCGATCAGCCTTGTCGGAATATTGGGCTGGGCGGTGATCATCCGCCGCGTCGAGACGGTGGACTGGTTCTGATCCACCGGCAAAAGAAAAGGCCCAGGTCGCCCCGGGCCTTTCCATTTCGTCCAGTTCCGAAGGATCAGGCCGAATAATACATGTCGAACTCGACCGGGCTCGGAGTCATCTCCCAGCGGGCGACTTCCGGCCACTTGAGCTCGAGATAGGCCTCGATCTGGTCTTCGGAGAAGACGCCGCCCTTGGTGAGGAAGGCGTGGTCCGCCTCGAGCGCGTTGAGCGCCTCGCGGAGCGAGCCGCACACGGTCGGGACGAGCGACAGCTCTTCCGGCGGCAGGTCATAGAGGTTCTTGTCCATCGCCTCGCCGGGATGGATCTTGTTCTCAATGCCGTCGAGGCCCGCCATCAGCAGCGCGGAGTAAGCGAGATACGGATTGGCCATCGCGTCGGGGAAGCGGAACTCGACGCGCTTCGCCTTGGCGCCCGCGCCGTACGGGATACGGCAGGAGGCGGAGCGGTTGCGCGACGAATAAGCCAGCAGCACCGGCGCCTCATAGCCCGGCACCAGACGCTTGTAGCTGTTGGTGGTCGGGTTGGTGAAGGCGTTCAATGCCTTGGCATGCTTGATCACGCCGCCGATGAAATAGAGGCAGGTGTCGCTCAAGCCCGCATAGCCGTTGCCGGCGAAGAGCGGCTTGCCCTTTTCCCAGATCGACATGTGGGTGTGCATGCCCGAGCCGTTATCCTTGGCGATCGGCTTCGGCATGAAGGTCGCGGTCTTGCCGTAGGCCTGCGCGACCTGCCATACGACATATTTGTAGATCTGCATGCGATCGGCGGTGGTGACGAGCGTCCCGAAGGTCAGGCCGAGCTCGTGCTGCGCGGCCGCCACCTCATGGTGGTGCTTGTCGCAGGGCAGGCCCATTTCGAGCATGGTCGAAACCATCTCGCCACGAATATCGACCGCGCTGTCGACCGGCGCGACCGGGAAATAGCCGCCCTTGGCACGCGGACGGTGGGCGAGATTGCCCGTCTCATAGTCGCGGCCGGTGTTGGTCGGCAGCTCGATATCGTCGATCTTGTAGTAGGATTCGTTGTAGGTGCTGTCGAACTGCACGCTGTCGAACATGAAGAATTCGGCTTCCGGGCCGACATAGACGGTGTCGCCGATGCCGGTCGACTGGAGATAGGCCTCGGCGCGCTTCGCGGTCGAGCGCGGATCGCGGCTGTAGAGGTCACCGGTCGACGGCTCGACGATGTCGCAGACCAGGATCAGCATCGGGGTCGCCGAGAAGGGATCGACCCACACCGCGTCCAGATCCGGCTTGAGGATCATGTCGGACTCGTTGATCGCCTTCCAGCCCTCGATCGACGAACCGTCGAACATGAAGCCGTCGGTCAGCTCGTCCTCGCCGACGACGCCCGAGACCATCGTCAGGTGCTGCCACTTGCCCTTCGGATCGGTGAAGCGAAGATCGACCCACTCGATCTCCTTCTCCTTGATCATCTTCAGAACGTCGGACGCCTTATTCGCCATTAGAAAGCCCTTCCCCGTGAAACTGACGCGGCGCATGGGGCGCGCCGCCCGTGAATGATGTTTTGCCCAAGCGGATCAGACCGCGTCGGCGTCTCTCTCCCCGGTCCGGATACGGACCGCGGTATCGATGGTGGTGACGAAGATTTTCCCGTCGCCGATCCGGCCCGTCTGGGCCGCATTCTGGATCGCCTCGACCACCCGCTCGGCGAGGGGGTCGTCGACGACGACCTCCAGCTTCACCTTGGGCAGGAAGTCGACGACATATTCGGCGCCGCGATACAGCTCGGTGTGGCCTTTCTGGCGGCCGAAGCCGCGCGCTTCGGTAACAGTGATTCCGGACACGCCCACATCGTGCAGCGCTTCCTTCACCTCATCGAGCTTGAACGGCTTGATGATGGCTTCGATCTTCTTCACGCAACCAGCTCCCCGTTCGGTGGCTATCGCTTTCAATAAGCGTGCCATCTGACCTCACGCAAGGCGGCGGGCGGATTCTTTGCTGCGGTCGCGAAACTCTGCCCGCAAATGCAGCAAATCGGCGAGCATTTGCCGCTTTTTGCGGCAATTTTCGGCGCAAGATTCTTGCTCGCGCAAACCGAAGGCCGGCGACTCGGGCAGGCTTATTTGGCGGTAACGACCAGTTCGATCCGGCGGTTCCGGGCCTTGCCCGCTTCGGTCCGATTATCCGCGATCGGATCGCCCATGCCATGCCCGATCGCACTGATCCGGCGCGGCAATATGCCGCTATGGATCAGCAATTGCGCCATGCGGTCGACGCGCGCCTGCGAGAGTTTCAAATTCTGTGCGGGTGTCCCGTCATTGTCGGTATGACCGATCAGCTGGACCTCGCTATGCGGATAGGCACGCAATATCTGCGCGACCGCATACATCGTCCGCAAGGTCGCTTCATTGGGCTTGGTCTGCCAGGGTTCGAACTCCGCGCCGGGGAAGCGGAAGGTGCGCGGCGCCGGATCCTTGGAAGGGAGGAAGGCGGCGAGCTGGTCCTCGGTCGACCCGCGTTCGACGAAGATCGCGCTGTCGGGAAGCTGGATCAGATGCGCGGTCGGCGACGGCTTGGGCAGAGGCGGCTGACGATGGCGGAAGTGGAAAGGATGCGCGTTCGCCTTGCCTTCGGGCGAGATCGGCTTGTCGCACGATGCCGTCAGCAAGAGGGCAGCCAGTGCCGCCGCGCGCAGGAAATGCCCCGTTCCGTCCATCGCCGTCCCCGAAAACGAGCCAGACCGGCGCAGCATATGGCCAGTGGGCCGCCGGGTGCAATGGGCGGTCACGATGCCGCTATGAACGACCTGCGGGCCTAGCGGCGCTTCGCGCTTTGCGCTTTACATCAGCAATACAGCCCATCAGCCTGGGCAATCCATTGAACGGGGCACATCATGACCGACCTTTCCCGCCGCGAAGCCGTGATCTCGGCTGCCATGCTCGGCACGCTGGCGATGGCGACCGGCAGCGCCGCGGCTGCCGACACAGCCGCCGCTGCCGCCGCCTGGGATCTCACCGATCTCTATCCGAACGATGCCGCCTGGGAAGCCGAGCGCGCCGCGGTCGCCGCGCGCTTACCCGAAATCGCCGCGTTCAAGGGCAAGCTCGGCCAGGGCGCGGCCACGCTGCGCCAGGTATTGCAGCTTCAGTCGGACCTCGGCCTCAAGCTGGCGCGGCTCTACGTCTATGCCGGCCTCAAGGGCGACGAGGATCTGCGTAACGCACCCAATCAGGAGCGGCGCCAGAAGGCCAACGATCTCGCCACCGCTTATGGCGAGGCGGGTTCGTGGATGAACCCCGAACTGCTCGCGCTCGGCCAGGCCAAGGTCGAATCCTATCTGGCGAGCGACCCCGGTCTCGCCAAATTCCGCTTCCAGCTCGAAGACGTGGTGCGCCAGGCGCCGCACACTTTGTCGCCGGAAGGCGAAGCGATCCTGGCGGCGAGCCAGGCACCGCTCACCGGGCCGGGCGACATCCGCGTGCAACTGGTTTCATCGGACATTCCGCGCCCGACCGTGACCTTGTCCGACGGGACCAAGGCGGTGCTCGACGACCAGGGTTATACGCTTCACCGCAGCGCGCCCAACCGCGCCGACCGCAAGCTCGTCTTCGACCAGTTCTGGGCGAGCTACAAGGCGTTCGAGAATTCGCTCGGCACCGCGCTCGGCAGCCAGACCAAGGGCGAGATGTTCCAGGCCAAGGCGCGCCATTACAACAGCGCGCTCGAAGCGGCTTTGTCGGGGCCGAACATTCCCGAGGGCGTGTATCGCTCGCTGGTGGCGGAGGCGAATAATGGCCTGCCCGTGCTGCACCGCTATTTCGAATTGCGCCGCCGTATGCTCGGGCTCGACCAGGTCGCTTATTACGACATCTATCCGCCGCTGGTGAAGCTCGACCGCACCTTCTCGCTCGACGAGATGCGCACGCTCACCATCGCCGCGATCAAGCCGCTCGGGCCCGACTATCAGAAGCAGTTCGCCGACGTCAGCGCGCGCAAATGGATGGATCCGCGCCCGCGCCCGGGCAAGCAGTCGGGCGCCTATATGAACGGCTCGGCCTATGACGTGCACCCGTTCCTTTTGCTCAACCTCAGCGACAAATATGACGGGCTGACCACCTACGCGCACGAATGGGGTCACGCGATGCATACGCTGACCGCGAACAAGGCGCAGCCGTTCGAGACGGCGGGCTACCCGACCTTCACCGCGGAGATCGCCTCGACCTGCCACGAGATATTGCTGGCGAACTACATGATCGGCCAGGCCAAGACCAAGGACGAGAAGCTCTTCTATCTCGGCCAGCTGATGGAGAATTATCGCGGCACCTTCTACCGCCAGGCGATGTTCGCGGAGTTCCAGCTCGCGATCCACGATCTGGCCGAGAAAGGCGACGGGCTTTCAGGGCAGAAGATGACTGAGGTGAACCTCGACCTGCTCAAGCGCTATCATGGCCCCAAGGTCGTGATCGATCCCGCTTATGCGATCGAATGGGCCTATATTCAGCATTATTTCTACGGCTTCTACGTGTTCCAGTACGCGACCTCGATCACGGCCGCGAACTACTTCGCCGACAAATTGCTGCACGGCACGCCCAAGGATCGCGAGAATTATCTGTCCGTCCTGCGCGCGGGCGGATCGGACTACGGCTACAACATCCTCAAGAAAGCCGGCCTCGATATGGCGACCGCAACGCCGTACCAGACGATCGTGCGCAGCTTCTCGAACGTGCTCGATCAGGCGGAGAAACTGCTCGCCTGACCGGAAGCCGACGGAACGGGCCGCCCTCCTCCCGGGTTGAATCGAAGGATTTCAGCCCGGGAGTATGAATATGCCCAAGGCCCTCATCATCGCCACAAACGGTTTTGAACAGGACGAGCTTTTCAAGCCGCGCCAGGCGCTGCTCGACGCGGGCGTCGACGTCACTTTGGCCTCACTGGCGCGCGATCCGATCCAAGGTGAAAAACATGGCGAGAAAGGCGAAAGCATCACGCCGGATGCCTTGGTGAGCGAAGTCAGCGCGGACGATTTCGATGCACTGGTCATTCCCGGTGGTGTCGCCAACCCCGACAAGATGCGGACCGATCCCGGCGCGGTAAGGCTGGTGCGCGACTTCCTGTTCGCCAAGAAGCCGGTCGCGGCGATCTGCCATGGCCCGTGGTTGCTGGCTGAAGCCGAGGCCCTCGACGGCCGTACCGTCACATCCTGGCCCTCGATCCGGACCGACCTCCGGCACGCCGGCGCGATCGTGGTCGACAAGGAGGTGGTGGTGGACGGCAACCTCATCACCAGCCGCAAGCCGGATGACATCCCGGCGTTCAATCGGGAATTGCTGGCGAAGCTCGGCGTCGAGGTCGCCGCCTAAGATCCTCCCCGGGACGGGGAGGGTTACAAAACCCCGTTCGCCTTGAAGTGCGCGAGCATCCGCGCCCAGCCGTCCTTGGCGTCTGCTTCGTTATAGGAAGACCGATAATCCGCATGGAAGCCATGGCCCGCGTCGGGATAGACGTGGATCGACGAGCCCTTCTTGCCGGCTTTCTCCAGCGCGGCCACCATCGCGTCGCGCTGATCCGCGCCGATGCCCTGGTCCTGTCCGCCATAGAGGCCCAGCACGGGCGCATGCAGCTCGCCTGCACGCGCCGCCAATTTCTCGACATGTCCGTACCAGGCGACGCCCGCGCGGATGTCGGGATCGACCATTGCCGCGCGCCACACGACCGCGCCGCCCCAGCAGAAGCCGGTGATGCCGATCCGGTCGGGATGCACGAAGGCCTGCTTCCTGAGCCAGGCGGAGGCTGCCTTGACGTCGCCGTCGACCTGTTCGTCGCTTGCTTGCTGCACGATCGGCATGATCTGCTTGAAGTCGCTGATCGCGGGCAGGTTGACGCCCGACCGGTAGAAGAAATCGGGCGCGACCGCGACATAGCCGAGCCTGGCCAGCCGGCGGCAGATGTCCTTGATATAATCGTGGATGCCGAAAATCTCGTTGACGACGATGATCGCCGCGTGGCGCCCCGGGCCCTTGGGCCGCGCGACATAAGCGGGCAGCGGTTTGGGCGCGCCATTGGGGATCAGGGCCGCTTCGACGATCAGCCCCTCCTCGCTCGTGTGGATCGGCTTGGCGTCGGCGGCGAGCGCGGCAACCGCATAGCCCGCGAAGAACATCGTCACGGCGGCGCGACGGCCGATATGCAGGTCTTCGGGCTGGGTGCCATGCGCGCGGGTGAGGGTGGCCATAGGTGCGTCCTCCGGAGATGGGGATGCCTGCCTACGCCCTCCCGCCCCGCTCAGGCAATCGCCCTATCCATTGGCCCCGTCATTGTCCGCGCGGGTCGCGATGAAGGGCTGCACCTTGTCGCTCTTGTGGACGTTGGTGATGCCGCCATCGCCGCCGGTCGCGGTCTTCTCCTCGTCGCGCGTGCCGACGTCGGTCGCGATATTGCCGCCGCTGCTGCCCTGCTGTGAAGGCGCGCGTTCGGCCTGATCGATCAGTTCATGATCGTCATGTGCCCGTACGTCGGCGGTGCGGTCATTGTCATTCTGCATGGCTTTTCTCCTGGGCTGGGAGAAAGCGATCGGGCGGACGCGAGGGTTCCGCCCTGGGTGTCAGGCGCCCGGCTTATGCGGCAGGTCGAGCCCCTTGAGGCTCTTGGTGAAGATCTCGGCGCCGGTTTCGGTGATGCCGATCGAATGTTCGAACTGGGCGGAGAGCGAACGGTCGCGCGTGACCGCCGTCCAGCCATCGTCGAGCACCTTCACGTCGGGGCGGCCGATATTGATCATCGGCTCGATCGTGAAGAACATGCCGGGCCTGAGCTCGGGCCCGGTGCCGGGGCGTCCGAGATGCACCACTTCCGGTGCGTCGTGGAACAGGCGCCCCACGCCATGACCGCAGAAATCGCGGACCACGCCATAGCGATATTTCTCGGCATGGCTCTGGATCGCATGGCCGACATCGCCGAGATGCGCGCCGGGCTTCGCCGCGGCGATCCCCAGCATCAGGCATTCGTAGGTGACCTCGACCAGCTTGCGCGCCTTCAGGGGCACGTCGCCTGCCAGATAGGTGCGGTTGCTGTCGCCATGCCAGCCGTCGAGCAACGGCGTAACGTCGACATTGACGATATCGCCGTCCTTGATGACCTTCGGCCCCGGAATGCCGTGACACACGACATGGTTGAGGCTGATGCAGCAGCTATGCGTATAGCCGCGATAATTGAGCGTCGCCGGTACCGCGCCGCCCGCGATCGTCATGTCATAGACGATGCGGTCGATCTCGTCGGTGGTCACGCCGGGGCGGATATGCGCCGCGAGCTCGTCGAGGATCTCGGCGGCGAGCCTGCCTGCGCGCCGCATGCCTTCGAACCCGTCCGGACCGTAGAGCTTGATCGCTCCCGTACGCGTGACGGCTTCGCCTACGCCGACTGTCTGATACTGTGTCATGAAGCGACCATATAGGCCCTCGGGGCGGGCTTTGCGAGCGTGACGCCAGAGGCTATTGCTCGGCTATGGCCGAACGCATCTGGACTGCTGCGCTGTGCGTGATCGGCGACGAGATCTTGTCCGGCCGCACGCAGGACAAGAATATCGCTCATCTCGCCACCTGGTTGAACCTGCAGGGCATCCGTCTGGCCGAGGTGCGCGTCGTGGCGGATGATATGGATGCAATCGGCGCGGCGGTGAAAGCGCTGGCACCGGCGCACGATTATCTGTTCACCACCGGCGGGATCGGCCCGACGCACGACGACATCACGGTCGAGGCGATCGCCGCTGCCCTGGGTCTGGGCGTGAGCGTGCACCCCCAGGCGCACGCGATCCTGAAGGCTTATTATGCCGACAAGGGCGGCGTGACCGAGGCGCGGTTGCGCATGGCGCGCACGCCCGACGGCGCGAACCTGATCGTCAACGAACGCTCGGGCGCGCCCGGCATCCGCATCGGCAATATCTTCATCCTGGCAGGCGTGCCGCATATCGCCGCGGCGATGCTCGATAGCCTCACCGGCAAGCTCGAGGGCGGGCGGCCGCTGGTTTCGGCGACGATCGGCGGCTGGATTCAGGAAAGCGAGGTGGCGGGCCTGCTGCTCGAAACCGAACGCGCGCATCCTGGCAGCCAGATCGGTTCCTACCCCTTCTTCCGCGACGGGCGCACGGGCGCCAATTTCGTGATCCGATCGACCGATCCGAATGTGCTCGCCGCATGCGAAAGCGCGCTGATGGCGGGCTTGCTGGCGCGCGGTTATGAGGCAGTCGCGGGCGGTATCTGAGCCGGGGCTTTGCGCAGCACGAACAAGGTGCAAAGCGCGACGGCGGCCGCCACTGTGGCCATCGCGAAGGCGATACCCGGAAAGCGGAACGGCGCCGCGGGCCCGGTGAACCAGGCCAAAGCCGGATTGTAGATCGCCGGTGCGATGATTGCGGCCAACGCCGCGATGCTGCCGCCGAACCCCTGCAATTCGCCCTGAGCATCGGCGGGCACGCGACGCGACATCATCCCGTTCATCGATGGCATCACCAGGCTCTGCATCGCGGTGAGCGCCAGGACCGGGAAGACGAACCAGCCGTTGCGCAACAGCGCATAGGCAATGAAGCCCGACATGGCAAAACCGATGCCGATCTCGGCCGAATGGCGTTCGCCGAAGCGCTTGACCAGCCGACCGACCAGGAAGACCTGCGACAAGGCCATCAGCAATCCGACCAAGGCGAGCGAGGCGCCGATCAGGCCAGGCGTCCAGCCGAAGGCGGCGATCGCGAAATAGGCCCAGGTTGTGGGATAGATCATGCTGGCCAACGCCCACCAGAAGCTGGCGAACGCGACCGGCAGCACGCCGGTGTGGCGCCGCAATGCGAGGATCGCGCCGAGCGGATTGGCGCGCTTCCACTGGAAGGCGCGGCGGTTCTCCGCCTTGTGCGTCTCGGGGAAGACGAAGAGTCCGAACAGGAAGTTGAGCAAGGCCAGCGCGGCCGCAGCCTGGAAGGGCGCGCGGGGACCGAGTTCGCCGAGCAGACCGCCGATCGCCGGGCCGACCACGAAGCCCACCCCGAACGCGCCGCCGATCATGCCGAAATGCTTGGCGCGTTCCTCGGGCGCGCTCAGGTCGGCCATCGCCGCGCCGGCCGGGCCGAACGAGGCGCCGAACAGGCCCGCGAGCGCGCGGCCGACGAACAGCCAGCCGAGCGTGGGCGCGAAACCCATCAGCGCATAATCCGCCGCGAATCCCGCGAGGCTGCCGAGAATGATCGGCCGCCGCCCGAAACGGTCGCCGAGATTGCCCATGGTCGGCCCGGTCAGGAACTGGACCGCGGCATAGACCACACCCAGCCAGCCGCCGATCCGGGTTGCGTCCGCCAGCCCGACATGGCCGAGCTTCATCACGATGCCCGGCAGCACCGGCATGACGATGCCGAAGCCGATCGCATCGACCAGGACGGTCAGGACGACGAAGCGCACCGCGCTCCGGTTCGAGGCGCTCATGGGATCCTCTCGGAACTTTATATTGTCGGGGGCCTTAGCCCATCCCGCCATGCCGGCGAAAGCTGGCATCCAGCTCCCGCCGTTGCGTCATATGCTCCAGGCAGCAGATAGAACCCCGGCTTTCGCCGGGGACGATGTTCCGATTTCGCGGGGCGCGCTTACTTCTTGCCGCGCCCGCGCTTGGAGGCCGGCGCCGCAGCGCCGCTCTTCCGGCCGAGGCCGATCGCCTTGGCGAGCGTCCGGCGCTTTTCCGCATAATTGGGCGCAACCATCGGATAGTCGGCCGGCAGCTTCCACTTGGCGCGGTATTGCTGCGGGGTCATGCCGTAATTGGTCTGCAGATAACGCTTCAGCATCGTCAGCTTCTTGCCGTCCTCAAGACAGACGATGTGATCGGGCTTGACCGAAGAACGGATTGATACTGCGGGCTTTTGCTCGGTCGCGGCGTGCGCGGTCGCTTCCTGTCCAAGACCGGAAAGCGCGCCATGCACCTTCGCGATCAATTCCGGCAGTTCGGCGACAGTTACGCGGTTATGTCCGACGTGTGCGGCAACAATGTCCGCGGTCAGCGACAGAAGTTCGTTTGCGGTTTCTTCGCTCATGGTGGCGCAACCCTGTTCTAGATCCAGGGTCAACTAACAGATCGTTTCGGGGTACGCGAGCAATTTCGCGAGTAACAAGCGAATATTTCGACGGCGCTTGTTTTCGATCAGGGCGGCGTCGCCGCCGGCAGATGGTGAAAGGGCCGGCGTTGGGGCCGGCCCTTCGAATTTCGCTTACTTGACGTGCGCGGAGACGTGCTTGTTCATCTCGAACATGCTGACGCTCTTCTTGCCGAAGACCTTCTCCAGCTTGGCATCGGCGTTGATCTGCCGCTTGTCCTTGCTGTCCTGGAGACCGTTCTTCTTGATATAGTCCCACAGCTTCGAAACGATCTCGCTGCGCGGCATCGCGCCCGAGCCGACGACAGCGGCCAGATCGGCCGACGGGGTGACGGGCTTGTGGATGCCACCGGTCTTGGTTGCCATAATATCAGTCCTCCTTTTGCGGCCCCTCTCGAAAGGCTGGCCTATGCTATCCCGAAGGGCAAGCCCTTTGGCAAGCCTCTGTTATACCGTTACTCACAGCTTCTTGCGGGGTGCCGGGCCGCAGACAGCGGGTTTCGCCGCGTCCCCCTTGGCCGGAAATTCAGGATTTTCCTTTTTTTCCATTGTCTTATGGCCTTTGGTCCGGGACGGATGCGTCCGTTCCCGCACGCCTTTCCCTCAGGCCGCCCCTCCATGCGATTTCGGGCTCGCAGGGCGTGCCCTTGCGCGATTTCGCCCTCTTCGGCGCCTTCGACGCGGGTTGAGGGAGCCAATTCGGGCCTGCATGCATTAGGGGCGCAGGTGCTTCGGACGGGGCGATTATGAGCTGGACACACGATTATCTGATCTTCACCCCAGGCGATGTCGACCTAGCGCGCTCGCCGTTGCGGCGTTCGCTGGATGCCGAAACTTATGTGCTGGGCGCGTTCAATCCGGGCTTCACGCGGCTCGCCAACGGCAATCTGCTGATGATGGTGCGCGTCGCCGAGGCGCTCAAGGAACCCGTGGTCGGCGACCATGTCCGCGCGATCCGGTGGAGCGCGGGGCGCTATCTGCTCGATGTCCATCCCTTGACCGCGGTGGCGATGACCGATCCGCGCCAGTTCGACGTGCCCGGCAGTGCCTATCGCCAGCTTGCCCTGACCTCGCTCTCCTGGTTGTTGCCGGTCGAGCTCGATGCAGCGGGGCGCGAGATCGTCACCGTCCACTATGACAAGGCGATCGAGCCGGTTGCCGATTTCCAGCAATATGGCGTCGAGGACCCGCGCATCACCAGGATCGGCAATATCTGGTATATGACGACCTGCTCGGTCTCCGCCGAGCGCCATTCGACCACTTTGCACACGTCCGTCAACGGCCTCGATTATGAGCTCGCGGGCATGGTGCTCGACCATCAGAACAAGGACATGATCCTGTTCGAAGGGCTGGTCGACGGCAGGTTCATGGCGCTGACCCGGCCGCTGGGCGAGGTATATTTCGCTTATCCGGCCGATAGTCCCTTCATCGGCGGTCCGGCGATCAACATGGCGCAATCGCCTGACGCCCTGCACTGGAAACCGATCGAATATCCATTCCTGCGCGCGCGCAAGGGTTCGAAAATCTCGATGAAGCTGGGCGGAGGCACGCAGCCGATCCTGACCGAACAAGGCTGGCTGATGATCTATCATGGCGTCGAGACGCGGCAGAATGTCGGCATCTATCGCAGCTTCTGGGCCTTGCTCGATCGGCACGAGCCGTGGAAATTGCTGCGGGTCGAGGACGAGGAGCCCTTGCTCGAAGCCAATCCCGCGCTGACCGCGCCGATCGCGCAACAGCTCTATCTGCCGACCGAGGTGGTCTTCACCACCGGCATCGCCGAACATGGCGACGATTATATCCTCGCCAGCGGCGAGGCCGATCTCGCCTGCCGCATCACGCATGTCCCCAAAACGCGCTTCGCATGAGCGCGCCGCTTCGCATGGGCGAAACCAAATGGTGGCAGAGCGGAGTGATCTACCAGGTCTATCCGCGCTCGTTCCAGGATACCAATGGCGACGGGGTGGGCGATCTCGCCGGGATCGAGCAGCGGCTCGATTATCTGGCTGACCTAGGGGTCGATGCGCTCTGGATCTCGCCCATCTTCCCCTCGCCGATGGTCGATTTCGGCTATGACGTTGCGGACTATACGGGCGTGCACCCGATGTTCGGCGCGCTTGCCGATTTCGACCGGCTGCTCGCGGCGGCGCACCGCAAAGGGCTCAAAATCCTCCTCGACTTCGTGCCCAACCACTCGTCGGACCAGCATCCCTGGTTCCTCGAAAGCCGCTCGTCACGCACCAGCCCGAAGCGTGACTGGTATATCTGGCGCGACCCGGCCCCCGGCGGTGGCCCGCCCAATAACTGGATCAGCGATTTCGGCGGCTCGGCCTGGGAATGGGACGCGGCGACCGGCCAATATTATTATCATGCGATGCTGCGCGAGCAGCCGGACCTCAACTGGCGCAACCCCGACCTCAAATGCGCGATGCTGGATGCCATGCGCTTCTGGTTCGATCGCGGGGTCGACGGCTTCCGCGTCGATATTTTGTGGCACATGATCAAGGCGGCCGACTTCCGCGACAATCCACCCAATCCGGACTGGAAGCCGGGCATGGCGGACATGCACAAGGTGCTGCAGCTCAACTCGACCGACCAGCCCGAAGTGTTCGAGATCGCCGCCGAGATGCGCGCGCTCGCGGATAGCTATGGCGACAAGCTCCTGGTCGGGGAAATCTATCTGCCGGTCGAGCGGCTGATGGCTTATTATGGAAAGCGGGGGGAGGGTGTGCATCTGCCCTTCAATTTCCAGCTGATCGACGCGCCGTGGGACGCAAGCGCGCTGCACCGGATGGTGACCGATTATGAAGCGGCCCTTCCGCCCGGCGGCTGGCCCAATTGGGTGCTCGGCAATCACGACCGTCCGCGCATCGCGAGCCGTGTCGGTGGCAACCAGGCGCGGATCGCGGCGATGCTGCTGCTCACGATGCGCGGCACGCCGACCATTTATTATGGCGACGAGCTTGGGCTGGCCGACGTGGCGATCCCGCCCGGCAAGGTGCAGGATCCGCGCGAGTTGCGCGAGCCTGGGCTCGGCTTCGGCCGCGATCCGGTGCGCACGCCGATGCCGTGGGACACTTCGCCCAATGCCGGCTTCACCACCGGCGAGCCCTGGCTGCCGCTCAATCCCGATTGGCGCACGCGCAATGTCGCCTGCGAGCGGGAGGCGCCGGGGTCGATCCTGTCACTGCACCGCGACTTGCTCAGATTGCGGCGCGCGCATCCCGCGCTCGGACTTGGCGACGTGCGGCTGCTGGCCGCGGATCATAATGTGCTGGCCTACGAACGCATCTACGGGAATGACCGGATCGTGATTGCGCTCAATCTGAGCAACCGGGGCCAGCATTGCGATCTGCCCGTGGGACGCGTGCTGCTGACCAGCGGCGGACATTATGTGCCGTCCGAACTCGCGCCCGACCAAGGCGTGATCCTGGAGGTCGCGGCCTGATGCGCGTCGCGATGCTTGCGCCGATCTCGTGGCGCACACCGCCGCGCCATTACGGCCCGTGGGAATTGGTCACCAGCCTGCTGACCGAGGCCTTGGTTGCCAAAGGCGTCGACGTCACCTTGTTCGCGACCGCCGACAGCCTGACCGCGGGCAAGCTCGAAGCGGTGGTGCCGACCGGCTATTCCGAGGATCCCGGCCTCGACGCCAAGGTGATGGAGATGCTGCATGTCAGCCACGTCTTCGAGCAGGCGCGGCATTTCGACCTGATCCACAATCAGGCGGATTTCGTGCCGCTCGCTTTCTCGCGACTGGTCGAGACGCCGGTCGTGACCACGATCCACGGCTTCTCCTCATCCCGGATCGTGCCCGTCTTCAAACGTTTCGAGGATCGGGTCGATTACGTGGCCATCTCCGACGCCGACCGCAATCCCGACCTGCGCTATGCGGCGACGATCCACCACGGCATCCCGATCGAAGAATTCCCGTTCGATCCGCACGGCAGCGACGATTTGCTTTTCTTCGGCCGTATGCACCCGGACAAGGGCGCGGGCGAAGCGATCCGTGCCGCGATCGCGACCGATCACCGGTTGCTGATGGCGGGCATCATCCAGGACGAGGGCTATTACAGCCGCGAGGTCGCGCCGTTCGTCGACGGCGAGCGGATCGTCTTCAACGGGCCTGTCGGCGGCACCGCGCGGACGCGGGCGCTGGGCCATGCCAAGGCTTTGCTCCACCTGATCGGCTTTGCCGAGCCGTTCGGCCTGTCGGTGATCGAGGCGATGGCCTGCGGCACGCCCGTCATCGCCTATAATAAGGGATCGATGCCCGAGCTGATCGAGCATGGGGTCACCGGCTTCCTCGTCGACACCTTCGACGAGGCGGTGGACGCGATAGGCCGGATCGGCGAGATCGACCGCGCCGCGTGTCGCCGCGCGGTCGAGGAAAGGTTCACGGTCGAGCGGATGGCGGAGCAATATCTGGCGCTCTATCGGCGCCTGCTCGGAACCGCGCACGGCTGAAGCGCGCTATGCCGCGCATGACGCGGCTGTTCCACGTCTCCGATCTCCATTTCGGGCGGGAGGATCGGGCGGCGATGCGCTGGTTCGCTGGCCTGGTCCATGCCGAGAAGCCCGATGCGGTCGTATGCACTGGCGACCTCACGATGCGCGCGCGCAAGGCGGAGTTCGCCGCGGCGGCCGAATGGCTCGGCGGACTGGGCGTGCCGGTCACGATCGAGCCGGGCAATCACGATCTGCCCTATTTCAATCCGCTCGCGCGGCTGCTGAACCCCTATCAGCGCTACCGCGCGGTCGAAACGTTGATGGACCAGCCGCTCGATCTCCCCGGCGTGATGATCGTTCCGCTCAAGACCACAGCGCGGCTGCAGTTTCGCAATCTTTCCTGGGGGCGCGTGTCGCGGTCGGGGCTGAAGGCGGCTCTCGAACGGCTCGCCGAAAAGCCCGCCGCCACGGTGGCGATCATCGCCTGCCATCATCCGCTCGTCCGCACCGGCTTTTCGGGTCATGGCGAAACGCGGCATGGCGCGGATGCGCTTTCCTTGCTGGCGGAGGCCGGGGCGGATGCCGTGCTCAGCGGCCACGTCCATGACGCATTCGACATCGCCCATCACGAGGCCGGCCGGGTTGTGCGCCTGATCGGGGCGGGAACCTTGTCCGAACGGGTGCGGACCACGCCACCCTCGTTCAATGAATTGCGGGTCGAACAGGGCGCGCTGGAGGTGGTGGCGCGGACGATGGCTTGAGGAGCGGCGTAATCCGCGCCATCGTTGCGCGATGCGCACTTCGATCCCGGGCTTCGCCCTTCTCGCCTTGCTCGCCACGCCTGCGCTGGCAGCCACGCCCGATCCCTATGCCGCCCGCGTCGCGCGCATCCTCAAGGATACGCCTTTGATCGACGGGCATAATGACTGGGCGGAAAGCTTGCGCGAGCGGGAGGGCGAGGCGCGCTGGACGATCGACCTGACCCAGGGGCTCGACAGGAAGCCGATACCTTACAACACCGATATCCTACGGTTGCGGCAGGGCATGGTCGGCGGCCAATTCTGGTCGGCCTGGGTTTCGTCGGGACTGGATCCGCTCGAGCAGGTCAAGGAGACGCTGGAAGAGATCGACCTGATCCGCGACATCGTCGCGCGCTATCCGCAGACGTTCGAGCTGGCGGTCACCGCTGCCGACGTGCGCCGTATCCATAAGGCGGGCCGTATCGCGAGCATGATCGGGGTCGAGGGCGGCAATCAGATCGACAACAGCTTTTCGGTGCTGCGCGCCTATCGCGCGCTCGGCGCGGGCTATCTTACGCTCACCCACAGCCGCACGATCGAATGGGCGGATTCGGCGACCGACAATCCCAGACATGGGGGGCTCACGCCGTTCGGCGTGGCGGTGGTGCACGAGCTCAACCGGCTCGGCATGCTGGTCGATCTCGCGCATGTGAACGAGGACACGATGCGGGCCGCCTTGCGGGCGTCCAAAGCACCCGTGATCTTCTCGCACTCGGGCGCGCGCGGTGTCGACGATCACCCGCGCAACGTCTCGGACGACGTGCTCAAGCTGGTGGCGGCAAATAATGGCGTGGTAATGGTCAATTTCTCGCGCGGCTATGTCTCGGATGCCTATCGACATTGGGAGGCGGAGGAAGCTGCGGAGAAGGCCCGGCTCAACAGCCCGCCTTTCGGCGGCCTCTATATCGGTCAGCCCGACAAGGCGGCGGCGGCGATGGCGGAATGGAAGCGGACGCATCCCGCGCCCAGGGTTATCCTCTCCGAAGTGGCCGACCATATCGACCATATCGCCAAGGTGGCGGGGGTCGACCATGTCGGGATCGGATCCGACTATGACGGGGTCGACAACAGTTTGCCCGAGGGTCTGGAAAGCGTCGCCGATTATCCCGCCTTGCTGGCGGAGCTGTTGCGGCGCGGTTGGTCGGATGCCGACGTGGCCAAGCTCGCAGGCGGCAACGTGCTCCGCGTGATGGAGCAGGCGGAGAAAGTCGCGGCCTCGATGAAGGGCGAACTGCCCGCCACGGCTACCGAGCCGGCGCTCGACGGCGGCAAATGATGGTCGTCCTGAACTTGTCGAAGGGCCGTCTTGGCTTCCCCTGAAGGGGGAAGGACGGCGCTTCGGCAAGCTCAGCGCGAACGGGTGAGGTGGGCTTCCGGCACCAAAGGTTCAGCGCCGGAAGCGATAGTAGAGCGCACCCACGCAATAAGCGAGGATGGTCAGCTTGAACCACAGGCAGGCCGCGACGATCATCGCGATGCGGAAGGCCGGGGCCGGCATGCCGCTGCTTTGAGCGAGGCCCGCGCAGGTGCCGAGCAGCATCGAGCGGCTCGACACCTGGTTGGCGTTATAATCCCGGATCATGTCCCTCTCCTTATCCAGGTAGCGCATGCTCAGCCCGCAATGTGGCTGGGGCCGACAGCGGCGAGGATGCAGGTTGCGCTGACCAGGAACGACATGAAGCCGAGGCCGAGCTGCGAGACGAACGAAGAAGCATAATTCGACATTTTAAAACTCCCCGATGGTGTTGCCCGCCGGACCATTCCGGCGATGCCAACTACTTTGCACGGGGCGTGCCAAATGCCGTTCAGAGGGGAAAAGCGGGCGTTTTTGGAAAATCGGCCGCAAGGATCACCAAGGGCTGGCGGATTTTACGATACGTTGGCGAAATCATATCTGCTTTTCGGCAAAAGCGGATCCGGCTTCCGAAAGTGTCCGCGAAACTGATCGATTCCGGACAATCGCGCGTCGCCTCAATCGTAACGATAGGGATTGCGATCGATGGTCGTCGTTCCCCGGGTCTGATTGCAGAGGAATACCTTGCCGGTGAAGTAGATGCCCGGCTCCTTGATCGTCTTAGCGATCTCGAAGGCGTGGCGGAGGTCTTCGACCGTCATATGGACGGGGGCCTCGTCGGGCTGCCATGTGGTGCCGTAGGGGTAGTCCTCACCCTTGCTGCTGATCTCGACATGGCAACCCATGACGTGGCTGACCGGATGCGTATCGACGAAGTCGATCAGCCGCCGCATGCTGTCGAACCAGGGTTGCCAGAAGCTGATGTAGCAGCGCCCCCGGTAGAACATGTCTCCCGTGAACAGGATGCGCGTGTAGCTGTCGTAGAACGCGCATTCGGAAATGACATGGCCCGGGGAGCCCCAGATCAGGATCTCGCGCCCGCCCAGATCCAGCGACACCCTTTGCACCGGGAAATCGGTCATGCCCCAGAAGCCCAGCATCTCTTCGTGGGTGAGCCCCATATAGCGCGTGTTGGGACGATCGGCGAACTGGTTGGTGCCGGCATAATGATCGGCATGCAGGTGCGAGAAGGCGACCAGCAGTTCCATGTCCGCCGGATTGCGGCGGTTCATCCGGCACCAGTGTTCGATGCACGCGTCGACGGTGCCGCGCAGGTCCCAATCGGTGCGCAATTGGGTGAAGCCTTCGTCGAGCAGCAGCACGCGATCATTGCCGAAATAGAGCGGCGCGAATGGCGCTTCGTAGCTGTACGCCTTGTTCTGGCGCAGGATTGCGGTGTGCGCGTTGTACCAATGTACCTGCAGGGGCGGATCGGTGTTGTCCATCAACGAAGGCGAGCCGCAGATCCATTTTGCGGGGAACGCGCCCGGCGCCGCATCCGGACGCCTGAAATCGATGCGCGGGCCAGGTGCCTGGGCGGTGGCCGCCAGCGCGGATCGGGCGGGAAGAGCCGCCGCCGCGGCCGCGAGGGACAGGAAGCTTCTACGCTGCATCTCGGGCTGCATTGAGGTTCTCGCGATTTGGAGTGTTTTGCGGGAGAGCGTCAGAAAGGTCGCGGCGGATCGATATTGGGCACGCCGTCCGGCCAGACCGTGGTGCGCTGATCCGGGCTGACATCGTTCAACAGGATGAAATTGGGCCGGATCAGCATCAGCGACTTGCCCGCAACTTCACGGGCGTAGACGAGCCCCTCGTCGAGCAGCGCCGGATCCATCTGCAGGACCCGCTCATAGGGCTTGTAGGTGGCGAAGCGGGGATAGGCTTTGCCAGGCACGAACATCATTTCGATATGCCCGCCCATCACCCATTTGACCGCGTGCCTGTCGCGGAACCGGATCAGGCGTTCGAGCGAGGCGATATAGTCCCGGTCGTTGCTGATCTGGATCTTGCCCGGATAGAAGAAGTCTCCGGTGAGCAGGAATCCGGTATAGGCATCGAACAGGCTGATCCCGTCCCTGTGCGTGCCGGGGGTCGGAATCACGTCGATCACGCGGCCGCCGAGGTCGATCCTGCCCGTGCCGTCGGGCCATGCGGACAGACCGTGGAAGCGCTTCATCAGTTCGATCGGCTTCGGCTGCAGCGTCGTGCGCGGCCGACCGGCGAATTGCGCCAACCCCTGATTTTGGGCGATGTCCTCGCCCGATGTCAGCACCACCGTCAAAGGCAGGTCGGGACGGCGCCGCGCCTGGCTCCAGCGGGCCATGATCGCATCCACCGTCTCGCGCAGCGGATAGTGATGGGAACTGGCGTGGGCGCCGCTGTCGATCAGCAGCGCCCGATCATTGCCGAAGAGCAGATAGGTAAAGGGTGCCTCCCAATGGGAGCAGACGTTCTGGCGGAGAATGAAGCTGTCCTCATTATACTGCATCACCTGAATGCGCGGATCGCGGTTCTTCGCCGCAACATTGGAGCCATAGATCCAGCGCATCGCAAGGTTGCCGGGCGCGGGGCCGTCGCTTGCATAAATGTGCGCGACCGGTCCCCGCGCATGGAGCGGCACCGCGCTGTCCGTATTCCGCACGCCGGGCCGGTTATAGCCGAGCGCGGGATTGCCATTAGGATAGGCCGACCCGGTCGCCGAGGCGGGATTGCCATTCAGGTTCGGATTATAGGGTATCAGGCTGGGGGCGTTGGGTGGCGGCATCGGCGTCCTCAGCGAAAAGGAGGGGCGCCAGCCGGCGGTCACCGCACGCGATGGGTCGGATGGCGAAGCTGCATTCTCCACCCCATGAAATCCGACGTTCGGACCCTGCGCATTAAGTCAAATGACGTAGCGCACACGGATAGCGCTGTCCCGCCAAAGCCGGGACGGTCGTCCTGAAAGGCTGCCCGCGACCGATCGCCGCGTTCGCCTGGCTGATAATGCTGGCGATCAGTCGATCTTGCCGCGGCGATGCTCGCCCTTGACCCAGCGCACCGTGCCCGAGCTGGCGCGCATCACCACGCTGTCGGTCGTCATCATGCCCGCGCGGCGCTTGACGCCTTCGAGCAGGGATCCGTCGGTGACGCCGGTTGCGGCGAAGATCGCGTCGCCCTTCACCAGATCGTCGAGCCGGTAAATGCGGTCGAGATCGGTCACGCCCCATTTATGGGCGCGTGCACGCTCATCATCGTTGCGGAACAGCAGCCGGCCTTCGAATTGGCCGCCGACGCAGGTGAGCGCGGCCGCCGCCAATACGCCCTCCGGCGCGCCGCCCGAGCCCATATAGATGTCGATCGTGGTGTCGGGGTCGCTCACCGCGATCACGCCCGCGACGTCGCCGTCGGGGATCAGCATGACGCCGCATCCGATCGCGCGCAGCTCCGCGATCAATTTGTCGTGGCGCGGGCGATCGAGCACGCAGGCGATGATCTCGTGCGGGTCGACACCCTTGGCCTTGGCGAGCGCACGGACGTTTTCGGTAGGCGTCTGCTTGAGGCTGACCAGGCCATCGGCGAAACCGGGGCCGATCGCGATCTTCTCCATATAGACGTCGGGCGCGTTGAGCAGGCAGCCTTCCTCGGCGATGGCGAGCACCGCGAGCGCGTTGGGACCGGCCTTGGCAACGATCGAAGTGCCTTCGAGCGGATCGAGCGCGATATCGATCCGCGGGCCCGAGCCCTTGCCGACCTTCTCGCCGATATAGAGCATCGGCGCCTCGTCGCGCTCGCCCTCGCCGATCACGACCGTGCCGTCAAACTCCAGCTCGTTGAAGGCATGGCGCATTGCCTCGACCGCGGCGGCGTCGGCGGCCTTCTCGTCGCCGCGCCCGACCATGCCGGACGCGGCGATCGCCGCCGCCTCGGTCACCCGCACCATTTCCAGCACCAGCACGCGATCGAGCGTCTTCGAAGCCTTCACCGCCATCGCGCGCCTGTCTCCTGTCCGATTGATATTTGGGGCGCGATAGGCGCCACATGTGACCTTGTCGAGAAACGGGCTGGTAGCGCTTCGCATTTTTGCATCCAGGCCGGACGATATGTCCGATCCGGTCGGCAAAGCTGGCGAAGATACCGGTCCGGGTGCATGAACCGATTCGCAGACGGGAGACGCCGATGCGCCTGATGCTTGCCGCGATCCTGCTGGGTGCGATGCCCGCTTTTGCCGCGCCGATCGGGCCGCCGATACCGGTCCCCGCCAAGACCACGCCCGCGCAGCAGGCGATCATGCTCTATCGTGACGAATATCGGCACGGCTATGTCGCCTGCCCTGCGCCGACCCATGCCAACGAGGTGGTGATCTGCGGCAATGGCCGGGGCGGATCGGCCAACCGCATCCCGCTGCCGGATGAGCGCACGCCACCCGATTGGGCGCGCCAGGCGACTGGCGATAGGCCAACGGGCAAGGAGGCGCTCGCCAACACCGATTCAGGCGGATGCGTGTCGGCGAATTGCCCGGCTCATGGCGCGATCGACGTCATCGCAGGCACGTTGGGCGTGGTGCAGGTGGCGCGGGCGCTGATCGACCCGGAGGGCGCGTCGGACTATGCCGATCGCCACCCATGGAAGCCCAAGGGCTAGGCGAAGTTTTAGCTCGCGAGGATATGCATCAGCATCGGCGCGCCCAACAGGCTGGGCGAGCCTTCCAGCTTGTCGAGCGCGGCCATGACCGAGCGTTCCGGCCCTTCATGCGTCACCATCACCAGCAGCACGCTGCCGTCGGGCGCCGCGCCGCGCTGGATCAGGCTTTCGATCGAAACGCCCGCGTCGCGCATCGCGGCGGTCAGCTCGGCGAGCACGCCCGGCCGGTCGGCGACGGTGAAACGCAGATAGGAACGCCCGCGCCGCTCCCCGGCGGGCGCGGCCTTGGCCTTGGCGAGGCTCTTCACCGGCATCGCGAATGCGGGGCCATATTCGCCGCGCGCGATATCGATCAGGTCGGCAACGACCGCGCTTGCGGTCGGCCCTTCGCCCGCGCCCCGGCCCTGGAACAGCAGGCGGCCGACGAAATTGCCCTCCGCCACCACCGCGTTCAGGGATCCGGTGACGTGCGCGAGCGGATGGCCCATCGGCACCAGGCAGGGGTGGACGCGCTGGAACAGGCCCTTGCCGTTGGATTCGCCATAGCCGACCAGCCGCACGCGATAGCCGAGCGCCGCCGCCTCGGCGATGTCGGCGCCCAGCACATGGCGGATGCCCGTTATTTGCACCGATCCGAAATCGACCTCGGTCCCGAAGGCGAGGCTGGAGAGGATGGCGAGCTTGTGCGCGGCGTCGACGCCGTCGATATCGAAGCTGGGATCGGCCTCGGCATAGCCCAGCGACTGCGCCTCGCTCAGCACCTCGGCGAAGTCGCGCCCTTCCGCTTCCATCGTCGTCAGGATGTAATTGCAGGTGCCGTTGAGGATGCCATAGACATGGTCGATCGCGTTGGCGGCGGCGCCCTCGCGCAGCCCCTTGATCACCGGGATACCGCCCGCGACCGCGGCTTCATATTTGAGCGCGGTGTTGGCGGCTTCGGCCGCCGCGGCAAGCTCCAGCCCATGATGCGCCAGCATCGCCTTGTTGGCGGTGACGAAGGCCTTGCCCTTGGCGAGCGCGCCGCGCGCCAGTGTGAGCGCAGGGCCGTCCGATCCGCCGATCAGCTCCACCACCGCATCGACATCGTCGCGCGCGGCGAGCGAGGCGGTATCATCGACCCAGTCGATGCCGGAGAGGTCGATGCCGCGATCGCGCGTACGGTCGCGCGCGGATACCGCGACCACCTCCAGCCCGCGTCCGGCGCGGCGCTCGATCAAAGCGGCATTCTCGGCCAGCAATTTGACCACACCCGCGCCGACGGTGCCCAGCCCTGCCAGGGCGATACGAAGCTTCTCTGCCATAGGGGCCTCCCCGTAACGGCCCTGCCCGGCGATGCAACCCGCCGCAAGGGGCGGAACGGGCACGCCGCCCCCTTCGTTCTCTATCCGGACAGTTCGAAGGAGAGTGACATGGCCGACACCAACCACCCCGAGGCCGATCTCGAGGATCCGGTCGTGATGACCGAAGAAGAGCGGATCGCGCTGGAAGAACGCAAGACCGCGAAGAGCTGGCAATATGGCCAGCAGGGCGATCGCATCGATACCACGATCGGCAATATGGGCGGCGCGGGGGCCGCTGCGTCGGGCCCGGACATTTCGGAACAGTCCAAGCCGATGCCCGGCAATTCCAGCGACGAACCCAGCCGCTGATGGCTGACATCGACAAGACCGGCGACGCCGTCGGTGATCCCGGGGCCGCCGAGCGCGGCCACCGGGCGTTGGTGCGCCCGGACGGCGAAGTCCATGGCTCCGGCGCGGGGGCCGGCGGTGGCGGCACGCCCGAGGATTTCGATTCGGATCCCGCCTCGGGCGACGAGGGCGACCTTCAGCCGCGACGTCCGGCACCTGCAGGTACCGGCGCCGACGCGCCGAGCCACGGCAGCCGCTGAAGAAGAGCCTAGTCGTCCGTCCGCTTGCGGCGCGGGCGACGTGCCTGCGGTGCGGGCTTTGCCTTGGCGGGGGCGGGTGTCTTCTTCGCGCGACGTACCAGGGGGATCGCCACCAGCAGTCCGACCGCGGCCGCCACCGCGCCCCCGATCAGGGTCACGCCGAGCGTGCCTATGCCATGCCCGTGCATCTTCTCGAGCGCCTCGTCGCGCTGCGGATGCGGTGCGGGCTGCTCAGGATAAGGGGCCTCGGCGCCGTGGGGCGGGGGGATCGGAGGGACTTCGTCTTCACGCATGATCTGCTCCCAAGCGACTCGATCGGTCGCGAACAAGACCCCAACGCACAACTTTCACCGGGGAATCGATTCTGGAGCGCAATAATCCACGATATCCACGTTATCCACAGGCTGGAGGGCCTATTTTCCGCTGGTGCGACTCGGGGACCCATGAGAGCTTCTGGATGTGCTCGGGAGACGGGCTCGGCGGGAAACCAAAGAGCAAGGAACCCAAGGACATCCGAAGCGGAACGAGGACGAAGGCTTCTTAGGAAGCGGACGAAGTCGGAAAGCGGAGGAAAGGCGCCGGAAGAGATGGCGATGGCGGACGGGCCGCAAGGTTAACGTCAGCGATCAACATCCCAAGAAGGGCCGCTGAACAGCGGAGGATTTCGGTCCGATGCAAAGCAGCGACGCCTGAGCGATCAAGGACCGCACCCGTAAGGGTTAGGATCCGCAAGGATGTTGGCCCGGAAGGGTTCGGAGACCGGAGGCGCTCGGCGCAGTGGGGGCTGGTGGCAACACCAGCCCCCATTTTCGTTGTCTGACGTTTCAGATGCTTCCGAAAAGCATGGCGAATCAGCAGGCTGTGGCATGCACCAATCGGTCATGCCGGACTTGTTCCGGCATCCACCCATCCGCGAATCTATTGCGTGCACCCAGTGCACCCCGGAACCGATCCGGGGGACGAGTCCTTCGATCCGAGTCGTCTAAAGCGCCGGTGTAAAGCCCGGCGAGTTGGGCAGCAGCGCGCGCTGGCGCTCGATCTGCTCGGAATAGAGCCGGGCCAACCTGCCGTAACCGCGCCGTGCGGCGGCGGAGGTGCGAAGCTTCGAGCGCACGAGGGCGATGCCACGACGGTGGTAGAGATCGATGAGGTCCATATCCCGTCTCCTTGCACGCCCGAAAGCGGGAGCCGTTGTCTCTCATTCGCCGTGCCCAGGCTCCACGGGGCCGGTCCAGCCTGTGGATAACATGGGTTCCCCGAGTCGCAGAGTCGATTCTGTCAGGCCGAGCCTATGGCGCGGCAGGAAGATTGGGCCATTCTTCGGCCAGTATGGAGAAAAGCGCGGTGTCGCGGACGTGGCCGGTCCAGGTGATCCGCTCGGCCCGCAACAACCCATCCTGGTTGGCGCCGAGCTTGCGCACCGCCGCCTTCGAGCGCGTATTGCGCTCGTCGACGCGGAATTCGACCCGGCGAATACCGCAGGCGAATGCGCGGTCGAGCAGCATCGTCTTAACAGCGCGGTTGAAGCCCGTACCGCGCACGCCCGGCACATAATAAGTATTGCCGATCTCGACCGTCTGGCGCGCGGGAAGATGGCCGAGGAAGGCCGTCATGCCGACCAGTTTGCCGTCCTTCAGCACCGCGAACGGATAGGTACCCTCTCGCCCAAGCAGGCCGTCGAACTGCGCCTCGAAATGGTCGGGGTCCCAGGAGGCGCCGTAGATCGGCCAGATCTCCAGATCCTCGGCGCAGGCGGCCTTCAGGTCGGCGCGGTGCCGCTCGGCCAAGGGCTCGAGCCGGATTTCCCCCGCTTCGATCGGCGCACCGAGCTCAGTCATCGCTGTCGAGATCGCGCGCCACGGTCGGCGAGCGCAGCAAGGCATCGATCCGCGCGCCCTCGTCGAAGCTCTCGTCGGGCAGGAATTTCAGCTTGGCGGCATATTTGAGGTTCACGCGCCGCGCGACCTCGCTCTGGAAATAAGCCGTGTTGGTGCGCAGCGCCTTCAGCACCTTCTCCTCGTCCGATCCGAGCAGAGGCTTCACGAATATGGTTGCATGCTTGAGGTCGGGCGACATCCGAACCTCGGTCACCGAGACGTGATGCGTCGCCAGCACATCGTCGTGCACGTCGCCGCGCATCAGGATTTCGGACAGGATATGGCGCACCTGCTCGCCGACGCGAAGCAGGCGAACCGAACGGCCCTCGGGGGTTTCGTTGTGGCGCATGACGCAGCCCTTCCGGATGCGTCATCCCGGCGAAAGCCGGGATCTCAGGAGATGAAGCGATCGCTTGCCGCCTGAGACCCCAGCTTTCGCTGGGGTGACGTGATTACAAAGTCCGCGCGCGTTCCTCGACCTCGAACGTCTCGAGGAAGTCGCCCGCCTTGATGTCGGTCGAGCCTTCGAACGTGACGCCGCATTCCAGACCGGCGCGGACCTCGGCCACGTCGTCCTTGAAGCGACGCAGCGAGGCGATCTTGCCGTTGTAGATGATGACGTCGTCGCGGGTGAGACGCGCGCGCAGGTCTTTCTTGATATAGCCTTCGGTGACGAGCAGGCCGGCGGCCTTGCCGTGCTTGCCTGCCGAGAAGACCTCGCGGACCTCGGCGCGGCCGACCACGGTCTCGAAATATTCGGGACCGAGCTGGCCCGCCATCGCGGCACGGATCTCGTCCAAGAGGTCGTAGATCACGTCATAATATTTGAGCGCGACCCCGTCCCGCGTGGCGATCTCGCGCGCCTTGGCGTTGGCGCGAACGTTGAAGCCGATGATCGGCGCGCGCGATGCCGCCGCGAGCGTCACGTCGCTCTCGGTGATGCCGCCCACGCCCGAATGCAGGATACGGACCTGAATGTCGTCGTTGCCGATCTTCTGGAGCGAGCCGATGATCGCCTCGACCGAACCCTGGGCGTCGGCCTTGATCACCACCGGATATTGCTGCGCCTGCTTGTCGCGCAGCGCCGAGAACATCGACTCCAGCGAGGCGGGGGCCTGCGTGGTGCGCTTGGCCTGGATCACGCCGGCACGATAGGCAGCAACCTCGCGGGCGCGCGCCTCGTTCTCGACCACGGTGAGCTGGTCGGCAGCGCCGGGCACGCCCGAAATGCCGAGTATCTCGACCGGGACCGACGGGCCGGCGGTCTTTACCTGCTTGCCCTTGTCGTCGATCAGCGCACGAACCTTGCCGCTCTCCGGGCCGACCACGAAAATGTCGCCGGTCCTGAGCGTGCCGCGGCGGACGAGCACGGTCGCGACCGGGCCGCGGCCCTTGTCCAGCTGCGCCTCGATCACCACGCCCTCGGCCTCGCGGTCGGGGTTGGCCTTGAGCTCCATCACCTCGGCCTGGAGCTGGATCTTCTCGATCAGCTCGTCGAGGCCGGTCTTGGCGGTGGCCGAAACCTCCACCTCCTGCACGTCGCCGCCCATGCTTTCGACCTGGACGTCGTACTGAAGCAGGGCTTCGCGCACGCGCTGGGCATTGGAACCCGGCTTGTCCATCTTGTTGATGGCGACGATCATCGGCTTGCCGGCCGCCTTGGTATGGTTGATCGCTTCGATCGTCTGCGGACGGATGCCATCGTCACCGGCGACCACGATCACGACAATGTCGGTCACGTCGGCGCCGCGCGCGCGCATTTCGCTGAAGGCTTCGTGGCCGGGCGTGTCGAGGAAGGTGATCTTCGACCCGTCCTTCTGCGTCACCATATAGGCGCCGATATGCTGCGTGATGCCGCCGGCTTCGCCCGCGGCGACGTCGGTGCCGCGCAGCGCGTCGAGCAGGCTGGTCTTGCCGTGATCGACATGGCCCATGATCGTGACGACGGGCGCACGCGGCTTGAGCGTGTCCTCGGCATCGACGTCGGTCTCGGTGACGATATCGACGTCGCTTTCGGAGACGCGGCGGATGTTATGGCCGAACTCGCTGACCAGCAGCTCGGCCGTATCCTGGTCGATCACCTGGTTGGAGGTGACCGGGTTGCCCATCTTGAACAAGGCTTTGACCAGGTCGGCGGTCCGCTCGGCCATGCGATTGGCGAGCTCCGCGACCGTGATCGCTTCGGGCACCACGACATCGCGCACCTGCTTGACGGCGGGGCCGCCCATCTGGTGCGCACGCTTGTCCTTTTCACGTGCGCGCTTGAGCGCGGCGAGCGAACGCGCCCGCGCGCCGCCGTCGCCATCGTCCAAGGCACGGGTGACGGTGAGCTTGCCCGACTGGCGGCGATCATCGCCCTGGCGGCCACGCGCGGGACGCGCGGGCTCGGGGCGCTTGGTGACGACCGGCGTGAAACGGCGGGGCGGCGGCGCACCGGGACGGCGCGGCGCTTCCTCATCCTCTTCGGTTTCGGCCACCGCGGGGACTTCCGCCTCGGGCGCGGGTGCGGGGGCTGCCGCGGCAGCGGCTGCATCTTCCGCCGCCTTGCGCTCGGCTTCCTCGGCCGCGCGGCGATTTTCCTCGGCGCGGCGCCTCTCTTCCTCGGATGTCTCGCGCGCTTCCTGCTCTTCGCGGCGGCGCACGTCCTCGAGCGCGGCCATGCGCGCTTCCTCGGCCTCGCGCAGCAGGCGCTCCTGCTGCTCGCGGCGCTCGAGCGGTGTCATCTGCCTGACAGGCGCGGGCGGGGTCTGCGGGCGCGGGGCGAGTGCCGGCGCGACGGGCGCCGGGGCGGGTGCCGCAACCTCGACCGGCGTCTCGACCTCGGCTTCGGGCGCGGGTGCGGGATCGCCGGGCCGGCGCAGCACGCGGGCCTTCTTCGTCTCCACGATCACCGTGTTCGAGCGGCCATGGCTGAAGCTCTGCTTCACCTTGCCCGTCTCGACCGTACGGCGAACGCCGAGCGGCGCGCGCATACCCAGTTTCGGCTTGTCGTTATCGCTCATTCTGTAACCCGAACCCTCAATATCTAATCGGAACGCCAAACACGCCTTGCGAACACCTCGCAAGGCCCAAAGCTATCCGTCCAGTCCAATAAAGCCGCGCCACCGGCCAAGCGCCTGGTTGACGCGCGCAGCAGCCGCCGGCGCGATCAAGGCGAGATGTACCACGTTCTCGCGTCCAAGCGCCATCGACAATATGGCGCGTGTCGCGGGGATTGCGAGTCCCCGGACATCCGATCCTTCCAGATCGAGCCCGACCCGCAGCGCCTGATCGAGCTTGCGCGTGCCATCGGCCGCGGCGTCATAGGTGTGGAGCAGCAGCTCGACCGTGCCCTTGCGCGCGGCATCGACGATCTTCTCGGTGCCCGTAATGACCTGGCCCGCGCGCGCCTCCAGGCCGAGCCGGTCGAGCGTCGCGCGTTCCAGCGCCTTCTCGATCTGGTCGGCCAGATCATTGGGCACGTTGACCGCGGTCTTGAACGCGCGATTCAGCGCCTTGGCGAGCTTGCCCTTGGTGATCGCCTCTTCGAGCGTCTTGCGGTCGACCCCGATCCACGCGCCCCGGCCGGGCGCCTTGGCGCGCACATCGGGCGCGATCGTGCCGTCGGGCCCGATCGCAAGCCGGATCAGGCTGTCGCGCGGCGCCTTCTGCCCCGAAAGGCAGCAGGTGCGCTCGGGATCATGCTTGGCTCCCTTCCCGCTCGCGGGAGGGGTCGGGGGAGGGGAATCGCTCGCCCCATCCGCGTCAGCCGAGAAGGAAGAATGCCCTCCCCCGACCCCTCCCGCAGGCGGGAGGGGAGAAGATGGCCTCAGGCCCTTGGCGTTCTCATTGTCCGCTTTTCGCATGCGCGACCTCCTGCGTCGGAGGGGCGTTGCGATCGGCGATGAGTATGCCGGCAGATCCGTAATTTTCGGTCGAGTGCTCGTTGATCACGACCTGCACGGCCCCAGCCGGCTTGCCCAGCCGCTCGACCATCGAACGCGTGACGTCGGCGACGATCGCCGCCTTCTGCTCACGCGTCGCGGTGCCCGCCAATTCGATCGCGATGAAAGGCATATATGCTTACGCCTCCTCGTCCGCGAACCAGCCGGCGGCCTGACGCGCGGCCATGATGATCTCCTGGCCCTGCTCGGTCGACAGGCCGTAGGTCGCAAGCACGCCGCCCTTGTCGGGCTTGGGCGCGGGCGCGCCTTCCTTGCGGCGGCGCGGTTCGGCGCGGGGCTTCTCGATCAGCTCGTCGGTCGACAGATCGCCCACGTCGTCGAGCGTCTTGATGCCGGCCTTGCCGAGCGTGACCATCATCGCTTCGGTGATGTAGGGCAGCTCGCCCACCGCATCCTCGACGCCAAGCGCGCGGCGCTCGTCGCGGTTGGCGGCTTCGCGGCGCTCGAGCGCCTCGCTCGCGCGGCTCTGCAACTCGGCGGCGATCTCCTCGTCGAGTCCCTCGATCGTGGCCAGCTCTTCGACCTCGACGTAAGCGACCTCCTCCAGGCTCGAGAAACCTTCGGCGACCAGCAGCTGGGCGAGCGTCTCGTCCACGTCCAGCTCCTGCTGGAACATCTCGCTATTCTGGATGAATTCCTTCTGGCGCTTCTCGCTTGCGTCGGCCTCGGTCAAAATGTCGATCGCCTTGCCGGTGAGCTGGCTGGCGAGGCGGACATTCTGGCCGCGGCGGCCGATGGCGAGGCTGAGCTGATCGTCGGGGACGACCACCTCGATCCGCTCTTCCTCTTCGTCGATCATTACGCGCGCGACCTGGGCGGGCTGCAGCGCGTTGACGACGAAGGTGGCGTTGTCGGGCGACCAGGGGATGATGTCGATCTTCTCGCCCTGCAATTCCTGGACGACCGCCTGAACGCGGCTGCCCTTCATGCCGACGCACGCGCCGACCGGGTCGATCGAGCTGTCGCGGCTGATCACGCCGATCTTGGCGCGGCTGCCCGGGTCGCGGGCGGCGGCCTTGATCTCGATGATGCCGTCGTAGATTTCGGGCACTTCCTGCGCGAACAGCTTCTTCATGAAGTCGGGATGCGCGCGGCTCAGGAAGATCTGCGGGCCGCGGTTTTCGCGGACTACCTTGAGGATGAGTGCACGCACGCGATCGTCCTTGCGCAGCACTTCGCGCGGGATCTGCTGGTCGCGGCGGATCACGCCCTCGGCGCGGCCGAGGTTGACGACCACGTGACCGAATTCGACCGACTTGACCGTGCCGACGATGATCTCGCCCGCGCGATCCTTGAATTCCTCATACTGGCGCTCGCGCTCGGCATCGCGGACCTTCTGGAAGATCACCTGCTTGGCAGCCTGAGCGGCGATGCGGCCGAATTCGATATTGGGCAGCGGATCGACGATGAAGTCGCCGACGACGGCGCCCTTCTGCAATTTCTGCGCGTCGTTGACCGAAACCTGGGTAAAGTAATTCTCGACCTCTTCGACCACCTCGACCACGCGCCACAGGCGGACGTCGCCGGCATTGGTGTCGATCTTGGCGCGGATGTCGTTCTCGGCGCCGTAGCGAGCCTTGGCGGCGCGCTGGATCGCGTCTTCCATCGCCTCGATCACGATCGCCTTGTCGATCAATTTCTCGCGCGCGACGGCGTCGGCGATCGCAAGCAATTCGGCCTTGTTGGCGGAAATGGCGGTGGCCATGGCGGGTACTTATCCTTCCTCTGAAATACGATCCGCGCCCTCGATCGAGAGCGGCGCGGTTGCCTTGATCAATGCGTCGGTCAGCAGCAGCTTGGCGCTGGCGATCTGACCGTAGGGAATCGCGATCTCGCCGACACGCTCGGCATACACCTTCACGATGTCACCTTCGAGTCCATCGAGACGCGCGTCGAACTGCTTGCGGCCGTCGAGCGGCTCGGCGAGCCTGATGCGCGCGTCGAACCCCTTCCAGTCTTCATAATCCTTGGCCCGCGTCAGCGGCCGGTCGATGCCGGGCGACGAGACTTCGAGCCGATAGGCCTCCTCGATCGGATCGCTCGCATCGAGCACGTCGGACACGCGCCGCGACAGCGCCTCGCAATCCGAAAGGTCGAGCTGCCGCGTGTCGGGGCGTTCGGCCATGATCTGCAGGGTCGGGTCCGATTTGCCGCCGAACATCGCCACGCGCACGAGCTCGAAGCCGAGCGCTTTCGCCTCGGGTTCGATCAATGCGGTCAGGGCTGCGATATCGGCCAATCAGAAACTCCCAGGGGGCCAAGCTTAAGCGCCTTCGTGCCGGTGCCTTGCGGCGCCGGCCTCGGCAGAGTTTCCAATGTCGAGAAGACTTGAGCGCACATAGTGGGTTGCGCGAATGCCTGCAAGCGCCTGTGAAGAAGATGATGGTGGTAGCGTTAACCTTGTTTCAGGAAATAGGTTCTAGACCGGACCGAATAAGCGCGGGCCACGCGCATATTTTTTGGAGAGCGGGACTATGAGCGACCAAGGACGTTGGGTCCTGGCCGACGCCTCGACAGCGGGGATCGTGCGCTTCGGCTGCGCGACCGAGGGGGCGACCCGTCTCGATTCGATCATCTCGCTTTCGGGCGACGCGCATCCCACTTTCACCGACGCCTTGCTTACCTACGAGCGCCAGTCGGGCGTGCCGCTGCGCGGCGCCGAATGCGTGCTGGCCGTGCCCGCACCGCCCGCGGGGGACGCGATTCCGGTGGCGCGCTCGCGCTGGACCATCTCGCGCTCGGGCCTCAATGCCATGTTCGGGCGCCCCGTCGCGGTGATCAACGACGTTGCGGCGACCGCCTGGTCGCTGCTCGGCAATAGCGGGAGTTCCGCCAAGCTTGAACATTTTGGTGGTCCGGCTTTCGATTTCACGCGCCCCGGACGATGGGCGGTCATCCTGATCGACGATGGCGTGAACGCCGCCGCGCTCGATGTCGCGGAAGAGGGCCGCTGCCATGTCACCGATGGCGAGGCGGGCCATGCGGGCTTCTCTCCGTCGGACGACAACGAGATCGATCTGATGCGCCGGCTGCGCCAGCGCAGCCTCCATGTTTCGTGGGAACTCGCGCTCAACGCGGGCTGGGCCGAACAGCATGCCCCCGCCGCCGAGCGCGACGCGTGGGCGGCGGCGGCTGGCGCTTTCGTCGGCGATTGCGTGCTGCAGCTCGGCGCGTGGAGCGGGATCATTCTGACGGGCCGCCATGTGCAGACGCTGCGCGATCCGCGCCGCCAGGCCCTTTTCACGCGCCGGCTTGAGGAGAAAAGTCGCTACGGTCGCTTCATCGCGGCGGGCTCGCGCGCTTTCCTTGGCACGCGCGATCCGCTCGCCGGCGGCCTCTCGCTTCTCACCGCCCGCCGCAACGCGCGGCTCAACTGACTTTCACCGCGTCATGCCGCGCAGGCTGGCATCCATCTCCACCGACCTTTTCGCTGGGTGACCGCTGAAAGGCGTGTTGCGGCTAAAGTCGTAAGCATCGCCTGCCGCAACCCGCTGGCCGACATCGAAGTCAGGCGCTATTCGTGCAAGCAATCCAAGCGCTTTCACGGGATATGCCTGATGCTTCGCCGCTCGTTGACGCTCGCCGCCTTGCTTGCTGCCGCGCCTGTCGCCCTGCAGGCCCAGACCAACGAAGGGGATTTCAAGCCCGACACGGACCGGCCTTTCACGATCAGCACGGTCGATCATTTCAATTTTCCGTGGAAGATCGCCTTCCTTCCCGATCAGCGTCTGCTGGTGAGCGAGAAGCCCGGCAAGCTCTGGCTGGTGACGCCAGGCAAGAACAAGATTGCGGTCACGGGCGTGCCCCGTGTCGCTTATGCCGGGCAAGGCGGGCTGCTCTCGGTCGCGGTAGCCCCCAGCTTCGCGCAGGATCATGGCGTCTATCTGAGCTATTCGGAGGGCACGCCCGACGATTCCGGGCTGGCGCTCGCGCATGCCACCCTGGTCGCGGCCAACGGCAAGGCTTCGCTCGCCAACCTCAAGGTGATCTGGCGCCAATTGCCGCATGGACAGGGCGGCCAGTTCGGCGGCTACATCGCATTCGCGCCCGACGGCAAAAGCCTGTTCCTGAGCTCGGGCGAGCGGATGCGCTTCACCCCGGCGCAGGATCCCAACCAGGCGACTGGCAAGATCCTGCACCTTACGCTCGACGGCAAGCCCGCGCCGGGCAACCCCTGGGCCGGCAAGACCGGCGCAACGACGGTCGATCTGATCGATCCGCCCGAGGATACCGAAGCCGCTGCGACCGCGCCGGTACGCAAGGTCAAGGTACCCGCGCCAAACCTGACGCCGTCCGAAACCTGGACGCTCGGCCACCGCAATCCCTATGGCCTCGCCTTCGACGCGCAGGGACGGCTCTGGGAAACCGAGATGGGCCCGATGGGCGGCGATGAGCTGAACCTGATCGAGCCCGGCAAGAATTATGGCTGGCCGCTGGTGAGCTACGGCATCAACTATGACGGAAAGCCGATCCCGAGCCACGACAGCAACGACAAATATCAGAAGCCCGTCCTCTACTGGACGCCGGTGATCGCGCCGGGCGGGCTGACCTTCTATTACGGCAGCCTCTTCCCGCAGTGGAAGGGCTCGGCCTTCATCGGCGGGCTCAAGGTGCAGGGGCTGGTTCGGGTCACCTTTGACGGAACCAAGGCCAGCGAGGCCAATTTCTGGCAGCTCGGCCATCGGATCCGCGACGTGGTCGCAGGGCCGGACGGGGCGCTCTGGCTCGTTGAGGACGAGGCCAATGGGCGCCTGCTGCGGCTCACGCCCAAGCAATAATCTTGCCGGCTAGGATTGGTCCACCGACGGCGCTACACCTTCGGGAATGGCTACGACTCTAGACAAAGTTCCGACCGTCTCCCTCGCACAGGAGGCAACCGACCCCGACGCTTTCGCCCAGGCATTGGGCGGCTCGTTCGAGCGATATGGCTTCGCCATCGTCGCCGACCATGGCGTCCCCTCCGAGGTGATCGCCGAAGCCGAGCGCCAGGCGAAAGCTTTCTTCTCTTTGCCTGAGGCGGTGAAGCGCGCTTACCATACCGGCAAGGGCGGCGCGCGCGGCTATACCCCGTTCGGGATCGAGACCGCCAAGGATGCGAAGGCGCACGACCTCAAGGAATTCTGGCATGTCGGGCGCGAACTGCCCGAAGGCCATGTCTTCGCGGATATGATGGCGCCGAACATCTGGCCCGACGAGCTCAAGGATTTCAAGAAAGCCGAACTGGCTTTGTTCGATGCGCTCGATGCGTGCGGTGCCCGGCTGCTACGCGCGATCGCGCGTTATCTGGGCCTCGCCCCCGATTTCTTCGAGGATACGGTCCGCGACGGCAATAGCGTGCTGCGGCTGCTCCATTATCCGCCGATGGGCGCGGACGGGCCTTCGATCCGGGCAGGCGCGCATGAGGACATCAACACGATCACGCTTCTGCTCGGCGCGGAAGAGGCCGGGCTGCAATTGCTCGACCGCGACGGCAATTGGCTGCCTGTCCAGCCCAAGGAAGGGCAGCTTGCGGTCAACGTCGGCGACATGCTGCAGCGGCTGACCAACAAGGTGCTGAAATCGACCACCCATCGCGTCGTCAATCCGGCGCCCGAACGGCGTGGCGTATCGCGTTATTCGATGCCCTTCTTCCTCCACTTCCGGCCGGATTATCTCATCGAGACTTTGCCGCAGTGCATTTCGGAGGACCGGCCCAACCTCTTCCCCGAACCGATCACCGCGCATGATTACCTCATGGAGCGGTTGAGGGAGATCAAGCTGATATGATGCCGATCCTTCTCGTCCTGGCCGCCGCCGCGGCGGACGCGCCGCAGCCGGTCTGCGTGCGCATGACGCCCACGCCCGGGTTCGAGAATTGGGGCCATCCCACCGCCGCCGCGCTCGGCATGGGCAAGGAGGCGACGCTTGCGCTCAGGCCCGCTGCGGACGTGGCTTTCAAACCCGCGCTGGCGCGGCCAGCCAAGCCGGGCACGTTCGGAGGCTATTTCCCGGTCGATGTCGCCAAGCCCGGGCGCTATCGCATCGCGCTCTCGCAGGGTGCGTGGATCGACGTCGTGCAAAAAGGCGATCGGCTAAAATCGGCGGATCATGCCCATGGCGCTGCCTGCTCGGGCATCGCCAAGATCCTCGCCTTCGATCTCCAGCCGGGCCGCTACTGGGTCCAGCTTTCGGAGGCGAGGGAGGCGACTATTTCCGCGGAGGTTGCGGGACCTTCCCCAAAATGATCGGTGCCGGCGGCTTGTTGCTGAAGGGGCGGCAGGCCGGCAGATGTAGCTCCGCCATCTCGCCGCAATAGCGCACCTGGACCGAGGCATCGGGGCCGACGAACACGCCATAATCGTAGCGCGGATCGTCCGCGCATTTGGCACGCCACATGATCGTGTTGGCCCAGGGGCCCTGGATCGCCGCCTTCTCCACCCGCACGCAGCGGACGCCGCTGTCGAGCAGGGCCTCGCGCAAGGCGGCCTTGCGCTGGAGTACGCTCAGCCGCGCCATCTGGTCGCTGGCGGGATTGGCGATCGTGACAGCCTCGACCGGCAATGCCGCAAGGGCTGCGGCCATGAGGGGCAGGGCAAGGCGCGTCATATCACTCTCCTGTCGTTATTGTTGTCAGCCGCGGCCGCGATAGGACGCGACACCCTGGTCGGGCAGCCACAGGCCGGCGGGTGGCGCGCCAGTCTGCCAGAAGACGTCGATCGGAATGCCGCCGCGCGGGTACCAATAGCCGCCGATGCGCAGCCATGCGGGCTTCATCTCCGCCGCGAGCCGCTCGCCGATGCCGACCGTGCAATCCTCGTGGAAGGCGGCATGGTTGCGGAAGCTGCCCAGGAACAGCTTCAACGATTTGGATTCGACGATCGTCTCGCCCGGCACATAATCGATCACGATGTGCGCGAAATCGGGCTGGCCGGTGACCGGGCAGAGCGAGGTGAATTCGGGTGCGGTAAAACGGACCAGATAGGTCTTACCGGGGCGCGGATTGGGTACATAGTCGAGCACCGCTTCTTCCGGAGAAGCGGGAAGCGTCGAGCTTTGGCCAAGATGCGTGATGGTCATGTCGCTCGATCTAAGCACAGCGCCGCGCTTTCACAACGGCTGGCGCATGCAGATGGATCGGCTATGGCGAGGCCTGACATCGGATAGACGTGAGGATGAGAATGGCTGTGATTCCGTGGCGCTTTCCGGGTGGAGGTGCTGCCATCGAGTCCGCCAGGGGCACGAAGGACAGCGGCCGGCTCAAGGTCGCCGCAAAATCGGGATGCCTTTTCTTCGGCCCTTATGTCGATCTGATGGCGGGCCACTGCACGGTGCGCGTCGTGCTGGAGAAAGGCGCGACCGGGCCCGTGAAGCTGGAGGTCGCTGCCGATCGCGGAAAGCGCATATTGGCCACGGCCGACTATGATCTGGCCTCGGCCGACGGCCCGCTCACGGTCGAGCTCGATCTGGCCGAGCCGGCCGCCTTGTTCGAAGTGCGGCTGTTCGCGCGCGGGAGGGTCTCGCTCGAACTGATCGGGGTCGAGATCGACCTCGATCGCGCGATTCCCGACGAACCGCTGCGTGCCGACCGCAAGGTCGGGTTCGAATCGCGCAAGAGCTATGCCGACAAGATCGAGAGCGGCTTCTTCGCCCAATATATGTCCGGCCCCAACGTGATGGAGGTCGGCTATCGCGGTTATGAGGAAGGCAATCTGCCGATCGTGCCGCAGGCGATCGGGGTCGATGTCGGCTATCCGGGCTATGAAGGCGCCACCTTCCCCTTCGCCGACGCCAGCTTCGATGCAATCTATTCCAGCCATTGTTTCGAACATATTCCCGACGGGCTGGGCGTGCTGCGCGACTGGTACCGGCTGCTCAGGGTCGGCGGCTATCTGGTCGTGATAGTGCCCCACCAATTGCTGTTCGAGCGCAAAAGATCGCTGCCTTCGCCGATCAATCCCGATCACAAACGCTTCTATACCGCCAAGAGCCTGCTCGGCGAGATCGAGGCTGCGCTTCCCGAAAACGGCTATCGCATCCGCCACCTGGTCGAGAACGACAAGGGCTTCGACTATGCGATCATGCCCTATCAGGGCACCGACGGCTGCTACGAGATCGAATTGGTGATCGAGAAGATCGCGCGGCCCTTCTGGCATGCCGACGACGGCCGCGTCCGCGCTTATCCGGCGGGCGATTTCCGCACCGATCTGCCCAAGACCGATCCCTTCACGATCGAGCTCGATCTGACCATGCCGCACAAATGCCTGACCTTCGGGCCGTATATCGGGCTCAATGCCGGCAATTATGTCGCCGAATTCCATTTCGAATGGGATGATGGGGTGGTGCCCGATTTGTATGTCGACGTGGCGATCTTTCCCGAGCGCATCACCGGTCGCAGCCTGCGCGACGGCGGGGATTATGCGAGCGGCAAGGTCGAGCTCCCCTTCACCAATCCGCGCGACGGCGAGATCTTCGAGTTCCGGACCTATATCGGCGGCGAGGCCTCGCAGGCGCGGCCGCGGTTCAAGGGCGTGTTGATCCGTTACGCGGGCTATTGATCGGCAGGAAAATGGACAGCAACAACGACAGGAAGGGCGACGCGACCCGGCTGGTCGAGGCCGGTCGCCGCAAGGAATGGACCCAGGGCCTCGTCAGCCCTGCGGTCTGGCGCGCCTCGACCGTCCTGTTCGACGACGTCGCCGCCTTGCGCGACGCCGTCCGGCATGCCGACGACGTGCTCTATTACGGCCGGCGCGGCGGTCCGACCCAATGGGCGCTGGCGGACGCCTTGACCGAATTGGAGCCGGGTGCCGCCGGTACCACCCTCCACGCCTCGGGCGCGGGCGCGATCACCACCGCTCTGCTCGCGGTGGTCGAGCCCGGCGACGAGGTGTTGATGACGGACAGCACCTACGAACCGACCCGCATCTTCTGCGACACGATCCTCAGGAAGCTCGGCGTCACCACCCGTTATTATGACCCGCTGGTGCAGGGCGACGCAATCAACGCGCTCTTCTCCGAACGCACCAAGGTCCTGTTCATGGAAAGCCCCGGCAGTCTGACCTTCGAGGTGCAGGACGTGCCCGCGCTCTGTGCCGCTGCCAAGCGGCGCGATGTGGTCACCATGATCGACAACACCTGGGCGACGCCCTTGCTGTTTCCCGCGCTCTCGCACGGTGTCGATATCTCGATCCTCGCCTGCACCAAATATGTCGCGGGCCATTCGGACGTGATGCTGGGAAGCTGCACCGCGGTGCCGGGCCTGTTCGAGAAGATCCGCAGGACGCTTCAGATCCTGGGTCAGGCGGTCAGCCCCGATGATGCCTTCCTCGCCGCCCGGGGGCTGCGCACGATGGGGGTGCGGCTGAAGCAACATGGGGCGAGCGGGATCGAGGTCGCGCGCTGGCTCCAGCAACAGAAGCAGGTCGCCAAGGTGATCCATCCGGCGCTGCCGGGCGATGCGGGCCACGCGCTCTGGTCGCGCGATTTCAAGGGCGCCGCAGGTCTGTTCGCCTTCGTGCTCGACGGCGATGATGCCGCGCGCGTCCGGCTGGTCGACGCGCTCACCCATTTCGGAATCGGCTTCTCCTGGGGCGGGTTCGAAAGTCTCGCTTTGCCGATCGACCCGGAACGCTGCCGCTCGGCGGTGCCGTGGAGCGCCCCGGGCAAGGTGATCCGCCTCCAGATCGGGCTAGAGGAGCCGGCTGACCTGATTGCCGACCTGGCGCGCGGATTGGCTGCCGCGGCGCAATAAGCTTGCGCATCTCGGTGGGGATGTTGCGCAGCTGTTGCGGAGCCGCAACAGCCCGACCTTCCAGTCGCCTCGGGCCGGGCTTTGCAATTGTGCCGTGCAGCAAAAGTTGCCAGACCGTCCTGGCCGAACCGCAGCTCACCCGCTCCCGCAAAGGGAGGCAGAGGATTGGGCGCTTTCGGCGCGCAGTGGAACGTGAATGCAATCGCGAAAAGGACTTTCCATGCGCACCACCCTTGTCGGGCTTTCCATCCTGGCTGCCTTCACAGTAGCCGCACCGGCACTGGCCGACGACGCGCCCGCCGCACCCGCTCCCGCAGCCAGCCCCTGGACCCTCACCGCCAACGCCGCCCTCGTCAGCGACTATCGCTTCCGCGGCGTGTCGCAGACGGACAAGCGTTTCGCCGTCCAGGGCGGGTTCGGGGTGAGCCATTCCTCGGGCTTCTATGTGAGCGTCTGGGGCAGCTCGATCGACGAATATGTCGCCAACGGCAGCGATCAGGAGATCGACCTGGTCGCCGGCTATAAGACCACGGTCTCGGGCACGACGATCGATAGCGGCGTTCTATATTATTATTATCCGGGCTCGCACGGCGCCAATACCGACTTCTTCGAGCCCTATCTCAATGCGTCGCACACGTTCGGGCCGATCGGCACCAAGATCGGGCTGAACTATGCGCCGAAGCAGAAAGCGCAATCCTGCGCTTATGATCCGCGCTGCGGCGGCAAGTCCAAGGAGGACAGCCTTTATACCTATGGCGAGCTGTCGGGCGCGATCCCGGGCGTGCCGCTGAGCTTCACCGGCCATCTCGGCGAAAGCTGGGGCCGGTCCTACCTCACCAACGGGCTCAAGAACTACACCGATTGGAGCCTGACCGCGGCCTACAGCTACAAGCAGCTGACCTTCAGCCTCGCTTATGTGGATACCGACTTCAAGAAGGGCGAGTTCGTGGTCAACGGCCGCGACGAGGTCAAGGGCGGCGTGGTCGCTTCGGTCGGCGTCTCCTTCTAATCCGGTTCCGGCCTCGGCCGGTTCCAGATCTATTCCGGCATCCGCTGGCGGGCCGGGTGTGGCATGTGCGCCGCACCCGGCCCAATTTGCGCGTCCGTCATTGAATCGGCACGCTTCCGCCCCAATTCCGCACCGTCATTCCGGCGTCCGGCGTAACGGGTTCCCTCGCCATGCAAAAAAATTAAGGGCGGGCGAAACCGTTCAGCCGTTTTCGAGTTTACAAGGCGTCGGAGCGGTTGGAGTCGTCATGGCAACGTAACGTCCAAATCCGAGACATTTCGGCAACAGTCCACATTTTTGCGCGCTTGCGTAGAACCAGGGCAGTGTTTAGGGGTTTCGAGTACCTGCACGCTCCCAGGAAGGAAAAGGGGATACAAATGCGTAAATTCGCCATGATGGCCATCTTGGCTACTTCGGCGCTCGCATCGCCCGCCATGGCCAAGGACCACGCTTGGTATGTCGGTATTGAGGGCGGCGGCATCATCGTCGAAAAGACCCGCATCAATATTGGTGCAGTCGACGACGCCGATGAGGCTCGCCACAAGAACGGCCTGTTCGATGTCGACGGTATCGTCGGCTACGATCTGGGCATGCTCCGTCTCGAAGCGGAGGTGGGCTACAAGCACACCGAAGTGAAGAGCCATCACACTTCGACCACGCTGAACTTCTCGCCCCCGGGCGATTATCCGAGCTCGGCGAGCGGTAACACCTCGGTCCTGAGCTTCATGGGCAACGCGCTCCTGAACTTCGGCGACGACGACGGTGTCCAGGGTTATGTCGGCGCCGGCGCCGGTGTCGCCCGCGTCCACTATGGCATTTACCGCATCGACGGCGGCAACTGGTTCCTCGACGGCAGCGACAACCGCTTCGCCTTCCAGGGCATTGCCGGCCTGTTGTTCCCGGTGAACGACCACATCGATGTCGGCGCCAAGTATCGCTGGTTCAACGCTTATGGCGTGCATATCCGCAGCTCGACCGCCAACCCGCTCGCGGGTGGTCCGTCGACGGCGCGCTATCGCTCCAACAGCATCCTGGCGAGCTTGATCTACAATTTCGGCGAGAAGGCACCTCCGCCTCCTCCGCCCCCGCCGCCGCCTCCGCCGCCGCCGCCTCCTCCGCCCCCGCCGCCTCCGCCGCCGCCTCCGCCGCCGGCAGTGACGCCTGGGCCGTTCATCGTGTTCTTCGACTGGAACAAGTCGGATATCACGCCGGAGGCCGCTTCGATCCTCGACAATGCGGCGCAAGCCTACAGCACGACGGGCCAGGCCCAGGTCATGCTGGCCGGCTACACCGACACGTCGGGTTCGGCGAGCTACAACATGGGTCTGTCGCAGCGTCGTGCCGACGCGGTGAAGGCCTACCTCGCGGGCAAGGGCGTTCCGGATGGTGTCATGACCACCCAGGCGTTCGGCGAAACCCATCTGCTGGTCCAGACCGCAGACGGTGTGCGCGAGCCGCAGAACCGCCGCGTGGAGATCACCTTCGGTCCGAATTCGGGCCAGTAAGGAAAGCCTTCACGGCAAAGAATTGGGGTCGGCCAGCAATGGCCGGCCCCTTTCTTTTGGCTTGTCGGCAAGCCGAAAGCGGCCGTCATCCCGGCGAAAAGCCCGGCTCCATTTCCAGGCCGCGCAGCGGATGATCCGGAGGACATGGAGCCCGGCTTTCGCGGGCATGACGATGGAGGATGGTGAAGCTCAGCGCAGGGGATAGCGCGCGACGGCCTCATAGCGCGCGCCATTGTGGCCGAGCCTGCTTTCGAACAGGAAAAAGGCGTCGAGCGTGATCGGCGGGCCCGACAGTCCCGCGATGCGCGCGAGGAACGGTTCGACCGGCCCCGCTTGCTTTCCCAGACGCGCCAGCGTGATGTGCGGCTTGAACGCACGCTGCTCCGGTCTGATACCCGCCGCGATCAGCGCGCGGTTGATACGGTCATGAAGCTGGTGGAGCGCATCGTCGGGCGCTATGCCCGCCCACAAGCTATGGACCTGTCCTTTATGGTCGAACGCCCCGGCACCCTGCAGTGCGATCGTCGGGCGCGGCCGGTCGATCGTGCTGAGCGCGTCGGCAATATCTTCGGCCTGGTGGCGGTCCGCCTCGCCGATGAAGCTCAAGGTCAAATGGAGCTGATCGTCGTCCTGCCAGCGCGCGCCGGGCACGCCGCCCATCAATCCAAGCAGCGCGGATCGCGTCTCTTTGGGCGGCCGCAAGGCAACGAACAGCCGATGCATGACAATCACTTAGAGGCTGTTGCGACAGGCCGCGACCGCTTTCGCTTGAAAAGCCTCTCAACTCCCCCGATATTTGCCCGGCGCCGATGTGGCGCATGAGGAGCTATTTCGAGATGGCTAACTGGTCCGACCCCTGGACGAATGGAGCTGCGGCCGCTTCGGTCGACACGCGGACCGCGTCCTATGACGCGGGTCTCAGGTCCTACATGCTTTCCGTCTACAATTATATGGCCTCGGGCGTGCTGCTCACGGGCATCGTGGCGTTGCTGTTCGTGCAGAGCGGCTATGTCAGCCTGCTGTTCAGGCCCGACGGCCATGCTTCCGGCCTCGGCTGGATCGTGATGCTCGCGCCGCTGGCGCTGGTGTTCGCGCTCAGCTTCGGCATCGCGCGGCTCAGCGATGCGGCCGCCCAGGCGCTGTTCTGGGTCTATGCGGCGGTGATGGGGCTTTCGCTCTCGACGGTGCTTCTGGTCTATACCGGCTCGTCGGTTGCCAACACTTTCTTCGCGACCGCAGGCGGTTTCGCCGGGCTCAGCCTGTGGGGCTACACGACCAAGAAGGATCTGACCGGAATGGGCAGTTTCCTGATCATGGGCGTGTTCGGCCTCCTGATCGCGATGCTGCTGAACATGTTCCTCCAGTCGGGTCCGCTCGGCCTGGTAATCAGCCTGCTCGGCGTGCTGCTGTTCGCGGGCCTGACCGCCTACGACACGCAGAAGATCAAGAGCATGTATTTCGCGGTCGGCGGCACCGCCTTCGCCCGCAAGTCGGTGATCATGGGCGCGCTGACGCTCTATCTCGACTTCATCAACATGTTCCTGTTCCTGTTGCGCCTGTTCGGCGACCGCCGCTAAGCGGGCAGGTTATAAGGCTATGGAAGGCCCCGCTTCGGAGGGGCCTTTTTTTATGCGCGGTGCGCGTGACCGCGCTCGGCCAGCCGGTTCTTAAGGAACACGATGTTGCCGATCAGGTAGCGCCGCGCCATCCGCCGCGGCTCCATCGCCAGGCGATAGAGCCATTCGCTGCGCAGCGCGCGCACCCAGCCCGGCGCGCGGGAAACCCGGCCAGCGGTGAAATCGAGGAAGGCGCCGATGCACATCGTCACGCCCGCGACGCGTCGCCAGTGGCGCGCGGCGAACATTTCCTGCCGGGGGTGGCCCATGCCCACCAGCACCAGATTGGCCCCAGACGCGACGATCCGCTCGACCAGAGCCGCTTCCTCGCCTTCGCCGAAGAAGCCGTGCTGCGTGCCCACGATCCGGTGGCGTGGATAGCGGGCAGCCAGCACCGCCGCCGCCTCGTCCGCCACGCCTTCCGGGCTTCCGATCAGGAAGACGCGCAGCGCGCAGGTCGCATTGTCCAGCACCGCCGGAGTCAGGTCGGTGCCGTTGAGATTGTCGGGGAAGCGGGTGCCGTAGAGAATGCGGCTGCCCAGATCGACGCCGATCCCGTCATTCAGGATCAGGGCGTCGGACAGGCTGGCGGCAAAGGCTGGATTGGCGTCCGCCATATTGACCGTGTGCGCGTTGCAGAAGCCGACCATCAGCGGCTCGCCCGCACAGGCCTTGGCATCAATCGCCGCCAGCGCCTGCGCGCGATCGGTCACATCGACTTGCACCTGTCCGATCTGCCGCTTCGTCATGCCGCCCGACTAGGGTTTGCGGCGCTTGTCCGGCAAGCCCAAATGCGCGCGGAGGAAAGCGATCGCCCGACCCCATGCATCGGCATAGGTTGCGGGATCGGTCGAAGCGGCCAAGGCCGGCAGACGCAGTACCGGCGCTCCGCCTTGGGCCGGTTGGTCCCCGGCGCCCAACAGGATCCCGCAGCTCAGCCCGGGCTCTGGCGCGGCGGCAAGCTGCGCGACCAGGCCATAGCCCCAACCGAATCCGATCGCGCCGACCTTCCCCGTGGCGTAGCGGTTGGACGCCAGCCAGCGCAAAGTCGCGATGGCCTCCTCCGGCGACGCAAGCGCACGCGGAAGGCAGGCGACGAACCCCGCGCGCGCCAGTGCGTCGGTCAGCCCAAGCGCGAATTGATCGGCGCCGCTCGTATCCGGAATCACCAGCACCGCCGGCTGCGGCCCGTGCGCCTTGGCCGGGACCGCCATATAGCCATGCAGCTCATAGCCCGGCCCGGGCCAGCGGATCGCACCCACCTTGGGCGGTTCGGGCGGCTTCTTGGCGAAAGCGGGCAAGGCGGCCGCTGCGATCGTCCCGGCGACGAAGGCGCGCCGGCTGGTCAAGTTCAGAAGCTCATCGCGTCATAGATACGCGATATGTCGCCGCCCCATTCGCCATTGTAGAGATCGAGCAGCCGTTCGGCCGGCACCTTGCCGCTGGCTACGATCTCGCGCAGCGGATCGAGGAAGCCGGTCTCGTCGTCGCCCGCTCCGTTGAAGCGCTTGCGCGCGGCAAGGCCGGCATGCGCGATGTCCAGGATGCGTCCCGCCAGCTCGCGGAAGCTACGCCCGTCGGGCGCGCGCGTGGCGAGGCCCAGGCGCGGCACCTCGTCGCGGATGCGCTGATGCTCCTCGATCGACCAGCCTTTGACCTCGTCCCACGCTGCGTCGAGCGCGGTCTGATCGTAGAGCAGGCCAACCCAGAAGGCCGGCAGCGCGCAGATCCGGCTCCACGGCCCGCCATCGGCGCCCCGCATCTCGAGGAAACTTTTGAGCCGCACCTCGGGGAAGGCGGTCGAAAGATGGTCGTTCCAGTCGGCGACGCGCGGGCGTTCGCCCGGAAGCACCGGCAGCTTGCCCTCGAGGAAGTCGCGGAAGGACAGGCCCGCCGCGTCGACATAGCCGCCGTTCCGGAAGGCGAAATACATGGGCACGTCGAGCATGTAGTCGGCGTAGCGTTCGTAGCCGAAGCCATCCTCGAACACGAACGGCAGCATGCCAGTGCGCGCCGGATCGGTGTCGGTCCAGATGTGGCTACGATAGGAAAGATAGCCGTTGGGCTTGCCCTCGATGAAGGGCGAGTTGGCGAACAAGGCGGTAGCGAGCGGCTGCAGCGCCAGGCTCACCCGGAACTTCTGCACCATATCCGCCTCGCTCGAATAATCGAGGTTGGTCTGGATGGTGCAGGTGCGCAGCATCATGTCGAGGCCGAGATCGCCGACGCGCGGCATGTGCCGCAGCATGATCGCATAGCGCCCCTTGGGCATGATCGGCAGCTCGGCGCGGGTCTTGTCGGGCCAGAAGCCGAGACCCAGGAAGCCGATCCCCAATTGCTCGCCAATCTCCTTCACCTGGCGCAGGTGCCGGCCGGTTTCGGCGCACGTCTCGTGGAGATTGTCGAGCGGCGCGCCCGAAAGCTCGAACTGGCCGGCTGGTTCCAGGCTGACATTGCCGTCGGGTCCTGCGAGCGCGATGACATTGTCGCCCTCGTTGATCGGCTCCCAGCCGAACTTGGTCAGGCCGCTCAGTAGCGCGCGGATGCCGCTCTTCTCGTCATAGGAAGGGGCGTGATGGTCGCCGACCGCGTAGACGAATTTCTCATGCTCGGTGCCGATCCGCCACCGTGCGCGCGGCTTCTCGCCTCGCGCGAATACGTCGGTCAGATCAGACCGGCTCTCGATCAGGGGGTCGGGGCCGGCCTCTGCCGTACGCGTCGTCATGGCGGGCGCACATATACGTACCGATCGGTTAGCGCCAGTCTCCCGCTTTGCTCATCCAGGCGGAAATTGCAGCGGCCGCCGCGGTCTCGGCCCGCAAGATGCGCGGACCCAGCGAAATCCCGGTCGCGCCCGGCACGGCATGGATCATTTCCCGCTCTTGCACCGTGAAGCCGCCCTCGGGGCCGATCAGGATCGCGGCGGGTCCGGGCCGGGCGACGTCGGCGATCGGGAGCCCGCCGGTCTCGTCCGCGAACAGCAAGGCGCGACCCGCGTCCCAGTCCTTAAGCAAGGCCGGCAATTTCAGAGGCTCGCACAATTCGGGCAGGGCCGTCCGGTCGCATTGCTCCGCCGCTTCGATCGTATTGGCGCGCAGCCGGTCGAGATTGAGACGGTCGACGATCGTGCGCTGGGTGATGACGGGCTGGAGCCGGGCCGCGCCCAACTCGGTCGCTTTCTCGACCAGCCAGTCGATCGGACCTTTCTTGATCGGCGCGAATAGCAGCCAGAGATCGGGGACATCCTCGCGCTCGCGCAGCCGGCCGGTCACGCGGAGCGTGACGCTGCGTTTTCCGGTGTCGGCGACCTCGGCGATCCATTCGCCGGTCGAATCGTCGAACAGCCGCACGGGATCGCCCGCCTTCAGCCGCATCACATTGCCAAGATAATTGGCCTGCGCGCCATCGATTGAAAATGTCGCGCCCTCGCCCAGCGTCCTGTCGACGAACAGACGCGGCGTGCTTGCGGGCGGCCAGGCGGGCGTGGCGGGCATCGCCTATTCCTAGGCTGCGCTTCCTCCTCCGTCACCCCAACGAAAATCGGGGTCCATCTCCCGCCGGTCTCGCCTGACACGCCGGCGGGAGATGGATGCCAGCTTCCGCCGGCATGGCGTTACTGCGGGTTCTGTTCGCTCGACTTTTGGCGCGCGGCCTGACGCTCCTCGGCGGTGAGCACGCCGTCATGATCTGCGTCAGCGGCATCGAATGCGGCGTCGACCCGGGCCCTGGCTTCGGCGGCGGAGACCTTGCCGTCATGATTGGCATCGGCGTCCGTGAACATCTTGATCACGCGGCTGGTGATGCGAGGATTGTCGCCCGTCAGCTTGGTGAAAGCCGCGATCTCGTCCTGTGTGATGTAGCCGTCATGGTTTGTGTCGAGCTGCTCGAAGATCATCTGTTCGCGCTGTTCGGCCTGTTCCTTGGTCTGGGGGGCCAGATTGCCGTGAGCCTGGCCGCCGGCTTCCTGCGCGAAGGCCGGCGTCACGACCAATAAGGGCAGGGCGGCGATCAGCAGGCGGTTTGTCATGCGATTCACGGGGCGATCTCTCCCAAGAGGCGCCGCCCTGCTAGGGGCGCCGCGCCGAACCGGCGATGAACGGCTTGTCCGGCGCTGGGGGCTGGGGCAGGGGTAGGCCCGCATGAGCGCGCCGACCGACATCGTTCCCGACAGCGAGCATCGCGGGCTGCTTTCCTATCTGCCGCAACGCGCACGCGATCTGATCCAGCTCGCGCGCTTCGACCGGCCGATCGGCGTGTGGTTGCTTTACTGGCCGGGCGCCTGGGCGATTGCGTTGAGCGGCAATGCGATCGCGCGCTGGGACCTGCTCTTGTGGTTCCTGCTCGGCGCAACCGTGATGCGTGGTGCCGGCTGCGTGTTCAACGACATCGTCGATCGCGATCTCGACCGGAAAGTCGCGCGTACCCGCGAACGCCCGGTGGCGAGCGGGCGCGTCCCGTTGAAGCTCGCCTGGGCCTGGCTGATCGCGCTATGCCTCGTCGGGCTGGTGGTGCTGGTTCAGCTCAACCCGACCGCGGCGGTCGTCGCGCTCGCCAGCCTGGCACCGGTCGCGGCCTATCCTTTCATGAAGCGGATCACCTGGTGGCCGCAGGCCTGGCTCGGCCTGGTTTTTTCCTGGGCGTGCCTGGTCGGCTGGCCGGCGGCGGCGGACCGGATCGATCCGACCATGTTCTGGCTCTATGCCGGCTCGATCTGCTGGGTCATCGGCTACGACACGATCTACGCGCTGCAGGACATGGAGGATGATGCGCTGGCGGGGGTGAAATCCTCGGCGCGGGCGCTGGGGCCGAACGCCCGCGTTGGGGTCGCGATCTTCTACGCGGCGGCATTGATTCTGTGGGGCGTGGCGATCTGGCGCGTGCGGCCGGAAGCTTTGGCGTTGGCCGCCCTGCTTCCGGTCGCAGGCCATTTTCTGTGGCAGGTGACGGGCCTGAAGCGGCAGGATGGGAAGGACGCGCTGATGCGCTTCCGCTCCAACCGCTTCGCGGGCCTCTTGATGTTCCTCGCCTGCCTGGTGGTGGGAAGCGCGGCTTAGGCGGCCAGCTTCTCGATCACCCCGTTTGCACCGTCGATCGCCTGCGCGCGCTGGTCGGGACCAACCGCCACGCCCTCGGCCAGGACGAATTCGGGTACGATGCCGATGAAGCCGAACGCCGCTTGCAGATAGGTCTCGGCATGTTCGAGTGCCGAGACCGGCGAGCCTTCGCCATAGAAACCGCCGCGCGACAAAGCGACGATCGCGCGCTTGCCGCTGGCCAGCCCCTTCGGGCCTTCGGGGCCATAGCTGAAGGTCTCGCCCGCGATCAGGATGCGATCCAGCCACGCCTTGAGCTGGCTCGGGAGCGAGAAATTATACATCGGCACCCCGATCACGATCGTGTCGCTGGCAAGGAACTGATCCAGGATCGCGCGGCTTTCGGGCGAGGAGGCGGGAAGATGGCCGAGCGTCAGATGCTCGATCGGGTCGGCCACGAGGTCGCGATAGCTGACCTCCGCATCGGGATTGGCGGCGCGCAGCCTGGCTACGACCGCGGCGGAAAGCTGGCGGCTGACCGATCCGTCGGCGGTGATGCTTGAATCCAGGTGAAGCAGTTTCATATCGGAAGCCTTTCCGGTATCAGTTTGTTACCGGGGCACCATATGTAACCAGTATTTCAGGCCCACAAGGAGGCACTATTTTGTCACCCGAGCACATCGATGTGCCTTTCGACCAGGATCCGGCCGAGCCGTTGGGACCGCAGCACATACGCTGCCGCAGCATCGCCCCGATCCTGCAGCGGATCGGCGACAAATGGAGCATCCTGATCGTGATGATGCTCGCGCGCGGGCCGCAGCGGTTCAACGAGCTGAAACGCATGGTGGAAGGCATCTCGCAGCGCATGCTGACGCTCAACCTGCGCGGGCTGGAGCGTGAGGGCCTCGTCAGCCGCAAGATATTTCCGACGATCCCGCCCAAGGTCGAATATGCGCTGACCGATCTGGGCGAATCGCTCTGCACGCACGTCATCGCCTTCGGCCAGTGGGCGGAGGCGAATTACGACGCGATCCAGGCGGCGCGTGCGAGGTTCGATGCGCGCAATGGCGACGATGAGCCGCTTCCGTTTGCCGTCCATCGCTCCTAAGGGCTGCCGATGCTCTCCGTCTCCGAAGCCCAGAACAAGGTCGCCGATCTGGTCGCGGCCGCCAGGCGCGCGGGCGCCGACGCCGCCGACGCGGTCTATTATCGCAATGAATCGACCGAGGTGCAGGTGCGGCTCGGCGCGCTCGAGGATGTCGGCCGCTCCGACAGCGAGGAGATCGGGCTTCGCCTGTTCGTGGGCAAACGCTCGGCGAGCGTGTCCTCGTCCGATCTGTCGAAGGATGCGCTGACGGCGTTGGTCGAGCGCGCCGCGGCGATGGCGCGCGAGGCACCCGAGGACGAATATGCGGGCCTTGCCCCCGCCGATCGGTTGCTCACGGGCGAAGCCGTCGATGTCGACGCGGACGATGGCCAGGATCCCTCCCCCGCCAGCCTCAAGGAGCGCGCGCTCGCCGCCGAGGATGCGGCGCGCGCCGTTTCCGGCGTCACCAATAGCGAAGGCGCGGGTGCGAGCGCGGGGCGGACCTTGATGGCGCTTGCCACCTCGACCGGTTTCGCGCGCGCTTCGGTCAGCTCGGGCTATGGCTGTTCGGCCAGCGTGATCGCGGGTGAGGGCGCGGCCATGCAGCGCGATTATGCCTATCATTCGGCGCGCCACCTCTCCGATCTCGAAGCCGCGGAAGCGATCGGCGCGCGCGCGGGCAAGCGCGCGGTCGACCGGTTATATCCGGGCAAGCTCGCCTCGGGCGCGATGCCGATCCTGTTCGATCCGCGCGTCGGTTCCAGCCTGATCGGCCATCTTGCGGGCGCGATCACCGGCTCCTCGATCGCGCGCAAGACCAGCTTCCTGCTGGGCAAGCGTGGTGAGCAGGTTTTTGCGCGCGGCATCACTATCCGCGACGATCCGCACCGCCTGCGTGGGCTTCGCAGCCGCCCGTTCGACGGTGAAGGTCTGGCGACGATCCCGATGAACATCGTCGCCGACGGCGTGCTCCAGACCTGGCTGCTCGACAGCGCGTCGGCGCGGCAATTGGGCGAGGCGCCGACCGGCCATGCCGCGCGCGGCAGCAGCGGCGCGCCGGGCGCGGGCACGTCCAATTTCTTCATGGAAGCGGGCAGGGTCTCGCCCGCGCGGTTGATGGCCGACATCAAGCTCGGCGTGTTCGTGACCGAGCTGATCGGGCAGGGCGTGAACGGCATTACCGGCGATTATAGCCGGGGGGCTTCCGGCTTCGTGATCCGCGACGGGCAATTGGCCGAGGCGGTTGCCGAAATCACGATTGCCGGCAACCTCAAGGATATGTTCCTGGAGCTCACGCCCGCCGATGATCTGCTGTTCCGTCGTGCGATGGATGTGCCCACGCTCCGTATCGACGGCATGATGGTCGCCGGTGCCTGACGACGATTTCCTAAAAGCGATCGCCGCTGCTGCGGCGGAGGCGGGCAAGCTCGCGCTCGATAGTTGGGATACCGATTTCCGCCGTTGGGAAAAGGTCGCGGGCAGCCCGGTTTGCGATGTCGACCTGGCCGTGGACGAATTGCTCAAGCAAAGGCTCAACGCGATCGACCCGTCGGCCGGCTGGCTGTCCGAGGAGACCGCCGACACGGCCGCGCGGCTGGGCAACAAGCGTGTCTGGGTGGTCGATCCGATCGACGGCACGCGCGACTATCTGCGCGGGCGCCCAGGCTGGTGCGTATCGGTTGCCCTGGTCGAGGATCATATGCCGATCGTGGGCGTGCTCGACGCGCCCGCGCGCGGCGAGCATTGGCGCGCCGCGGCAGGCCAGGGCGCGACCCGCAACGGCGTGGCCTTGCGCAGCTCGATGCGGCTCGAACTGCCCGGATCGCGGGTGCCGGCCGACACCTTGCCCAAGATTGACGAGGATCTGATCGCCGTTCCCCGCGCCAATTCGATCGCGCTCCGCATCGCGATGATCGCCGCCGACGAAGCCGATCTCTGCGCCTCGCTGCGCTGGGGCAACGATTGGGATATCGCCGCAGCGGCGCTGATCACCGAAGAAGCGGGCGGCACCGTCACCGACGCGCTCGGCCTGCCGATCCGCTACAATAGCGACCCCGCCGAGACGTTCGGCGTGATGGCCAGCGCGCCCGCAATCCACACCGCCGCGGTGGCAAGGCTGGCCGAGCGTGCCGCCGCGGCCAGCGTCAGGCCCCGCTGAATTGCTGCGTCGCAGCAATCGTCAAGTTCGTTTCTGGAATCGAGCCCCTTTCGCTAAGGGAGCGGCTTATTGTGCGGTGCGCCGTGGAATGCCCAGACGCGGCAGATCGATCGCGGGGCAACGATCCATCACGACCTTGAGACCGGCGGCCTCGGCCCGCGCGGCCGCTTCGTGGTTGATCACCCCGATCTGCAGCCAAACCGATTTGGCCCCCGCCGCGATCGCTTCGTCCACCGCCTCGCCTGCCGCGATCGGGCGGCGGAAGATGTCGACCATGTCGATCGGCTCCCCGATCTGGCTGAGCTCGCGCCAGACATATTCGCCATGGACATGCTCGCCCGTGATCTGCGGATTCACCGGCAGGACGCGATAGCCCCACTCCTGCAACACGCGCATCACATTGTAGCTCGGCCGGTCGGGTCGGTCCGACGCACCGATCAAAGCGATGGTACGCGTCTCCGTGAGGAGTTGGGCGATGTCTTCGGGGGCGGTCAGCGGCATGAGGCTATAACCGCCGGATTGCTCAACGGTTCAGCCAGGCCGCGACCGCGTCGGCCACGCCCTCGAACGGGGTGGGATCGGGCGTGCCCGCATCCGACGCGCGGCGTATCTCGATCGCGAGCGGGATGCGGCCGAGGAAGGGCAGGCCGAGCCGCCTGGCTTCCGCCTCCGCGCCGCCCTGGCCGAAGGGATCGGAGATCTCACCGCATTTAGGGCATTGATAGCCCGCCATATTCTCGATCAGCCCGATCATGGGCACACCTGCCTTGTTGAACAGGTCGATCGCGCGCTCGGCGTCGATCAGCGCCAGGTCCTGCGGGGTCGAGACGATCACCGCGCCCGCGGGCTTGTGCTTTTGGATCATCGACAGTTGCACGTCGCCGGTGCCGGGCGGCATGTCGACGATCAAAGCCTCGGCGCCGTCCCAATGCGCGTCGACGAGCTGGTTCAGCGCATTGCCCGCCATCGGCCCGCGCCACGCCACCGCCTGGCCGGGCTTCACCAATTGGCCGAGCGACAGCAACGGCACGCCCATCTTGGTCGGGACAGGCACCAGCTTCTTGTCATGCGCCTCGGGCTGGATCTGGGCGTCGAGCAGGCGGGGCTGCGATGGGCCATAGATATCGGCATCGACCAGCCCCACTTTCACGCCCCGGCGTGCGAGCGCGATGGCGAGATTGGCCGCGACCGTCGATTTGCCGACTCCGCCCTTGCCGCTCGCCACCGCGATCAGCTTCGGGCCTTGCGCCCGCTCGGCGGTGAGCAGGACGCGCACCTGTTCGACGCCGGGGATCGCAGACAGCGCCGCATGGACCTGTTGTTCGATGCTTTCGCGCTGAGCAGAATCGAGACCGCCGACCTCGATCACCGCGTCGACGACAGCATCCACCCGACGCGCCCTGCCGCGCCCGGAGGCCGCCAGACCTTGGCTGGAGGAGGGATCGGTTATGCTGTCGAGGGCGGCGGCAAGCGCGGCGGCAAAGGCTGAAGGATCGGACATGGGGCGCCCTTAGGCCCTTCGCTGTTACGGGGCACTGTTTTTCCGTCTGGCCGCCATTATAAGGACCCGCATGCACGACGAAGTTCCGGGGACGGTGCTGAGCGAGGGCGGCCCCTGGGGCGGTTCCGGCGGCAATGACGGCGAAGACAAGAAGAAGTGGGGGGCGGCGCGCCCGGGCAATGCGGGTCCGTCCGCGCTCGACGCGCTGATCCGCCGCGGACGCGCGCGTTTCGGTGGTGGCGGCGATGGCGGCGAGCCGGGCGAGCATCATTTTGGTGGCCTGTGGCGCTGGGCGCTCCTCGCGCTCATCCTGCTATGGATCGCGACGACGGCCACGCACACGATCGGGCTGCAGGAGCGCGGCGTTGTGACGCGCTTCGGCAAATATGTCGGTACGCTCGGGCCGGGGCTCAATTGGACCTTGCCCGCGCCGATCGATCTGGTGACGAAGGTCGACGTGGATAATATCCATGTCACCGACATCGATACCGGGGCCGATGGCGCGTCCGGCGAGAACCTGGTCCTCACCGGCGACGAGAATATCATCGACCTGGCTTATTCGGTGCGCTGGTCGAAGCGCGATCCGGACCTGTTCCTGTTCGAGCTGCAGGATCCCGAGCAGACCATCAAGGAGGTCGCCGAAAGTGCGATGCGCGAGGCGATCGCGCGCGTGACGCTCGATCAGGCGATCGGCGCGCAGCGCAGCCAGATCCAGCAGGAAGTGGCGCAGCGCGCGCAGGAGATCCTCGATTCCTATCATGCCGGTGTGGTGATCCAGGGCGTCACGATCAAGCAGGCCGGCCCGCCGAGCGAGGTGATGGAAGCCTTCAAGGAAGTGTCCGCCGCGCAGCAGGATGCGCAGTCCTACATCAACAATGCGCGCGCTTATGCGACGCAAGTCACCGCCGCTGCCGAGGGGGAGACGGCGAAGTTCGATGCGGTCTATGCGCAATATAAGCTTGCGCCCGAGGTCACGCGCCGCCGCATGTATTACGAGACGATGGAAAGGGTGCTGGCCAAGACCGACAAGACGATCGTCGAGCCGCGCAACGTGGTCCCCTACATCGTGCCTCCGGCCAAAGTCGCGCAGCCGCAGGAGCCTGCCAAGTGAGCCTGTTGGACGCGGTGCGCCGCAATCCCCTTCTCTGGCTCGGTGCAGCCCTTGTGATCGTGGCGCTGGCGCTGAGCTCGCTCGTGATCGTGCCGGAGACCAAGCAGGCGGTGGTCATCCGCTTCGGCCAACCCAATCGGATCCTCAACGTCTATGATCCGCGCGAGGGGTTCGGCAACACCGGCGCCGGTCTCGCCATTAAGATTCCGTTTTTCGAGCAGCTCGTCTGGGTCGACAAGCGCGTGCTCGATCTCGACATGCCGCAGCAGGGCGTTCTGTCGACCGACCAGTACCGGCTCGAGGTCGATGCCTTCGCGCGCTACCGCATCGTCAATCCGGTCCGCATGTATGCCACCGTCGGTAGCGACAGCCGGGTCGGCGATGCATTGAAGCCGATCCTCGGCTCGGCCTTGCGTAACGAACTTGGCAAGCGGCCTTTTGCGATCATGCTCAGCCCCGAACGCGATGTGGTCATGACCAACATCAAGGTCGGCCTTGAACGTGTCGCCTCGCAATATGGCGTCGAGATCGTCGATGTCCGCATCAAGCGCGCCGATCTGCCCGATGGCTCGCCGCTCGAAAGCGCGTTCAATCGCATGAAGAGCGCGCGCCAGCAGCAGGCCTTGTCGATCCGGGCCGAGGGCCAACGGCAGGCGCAGGTGATCAAGGGTAACGCGGTCGCGGCGGCCGCCAAGACCTACGCCGACAGCTTCGGCAAGGATCCGGCTTTCTATGATTTCTACCGCGCGATGCAGTCTTATCAGATAACCTTCGGTACTGACGATACCGCACCGCATGGCTCGTCCACGATCCTGCTCTCGCCCGACAATGATTATCTGCGCCAGTTCATGGGACGAAAACAGGGCCAGTAAGGCCGTTGGTGCCATTCAAATTGTATTCAGACGCGGAGCGACACAGTTTGTAATCCGTTCTGGATGCCGGGGCGTGCAGGAATGTGTGGCGCCCCTGAAGATCTCAGGAGAGTTATACAGTGCGCTATGCCTATGCCGTAACCGCCGCGATGCTTCTGGGCGGGGCCGCCGCGACCGTGGTGACCCAGTCGCCATTGGGTGCACAGGTCGCGCAGAATGCGCCCTCGCAAATGGCCGCGGTCGCGCCGCGCGGCGCGCCGATGAGCTTTGCGGATCTGACCGCGAAGCTGGCGCCGGCGGTGGTCAATATCTCGACCACGCAGAAGGTCCAGTTCACCAAGCAGTCCAATCCGCTCGAGGACTTCTTCCGCCGCTTCAACGGCATGCCCGGCGGCGACGACAATGGTGGTGGCGACGCGGGCAAGCAAGAGACGCGCAGCGCGGTCTCGCTCGGCTCGGGGTTCATCGTCTCGGCAGACGGCTATATCGTGACCAACAATCACGTCATTTCGGGCGTCCCGACCGAGCAGGGCAAGGTAACCATTTCCTCGATCACGGTCACCTTGCCCGATCATAAGGAATATAAGGCGACCGTGGTCGGCAAGGACGCCGCCTCCGATCTCGCCGTGCTCAAGATCGACGCGCACAACCTGCCCTTCGTCGAGTTCGGCGATTCCACCAAGACGCGCGTCGGCGACTGGGTCATCGCGATCGGTAATCCGTTCGCGCTGGGCGGCACCGTGACCGCGGGTATCGTCTCGGCGATCCACCGCTCGATCGGCGCGGGCCCCTATGATCGCTACATCCAGACCGACGCGGCCATCAACCAGGGCAATTCGGGCGGCCCGATGTTCGACCTCAACGGCAATGTGGTCGGCATCAACACCGCCATCTACTCGCCGTCGGGCGGCAATGTCGGCATCGGCTTCGCGATTCCCGCCGAGGAAGCCAAGCCGGTGGTGGCGCAGCTTATGCGCGGGGAGCGCGTCCATCGCGGCTATCTGGGCGTCCAGATCCAGCCGATGCAGGACGATATCGCCCAGGCGCTCCGGCTGCCCAAGGATCGTGGCGAGATCGTCGCCCATGTCGAGCCCGGTCAGCCCGCGGCGCGCGCGGGCGTCCAGCAGGGCGACGTGATCGTCAAGGTCAATGGCAAGGAGGTCACACCGGACAACACCCTGTCCTATATGGTCGCCGGGCTGCCGGTCGGATCGAAGGTCGTGCTCGACGTGATCCGCAACGGCAAGCCGGCGACGCTGACCGCGATGTTGGCCGAACGGCCGCCGGAGGATCAGCTCGCCGGCGCGGATCAGGATCAGAATGACGACGGTACCGCCGACAATGGCGGCCAGAGCGCCCCGAGCAGCATCCGTAATTCGCTCGGCCTGTCGCTTCAGACGCTGACGCCCCAGATCGTCCAGCAGCTGGGTCTCACGCCCGGTACGCACGGCGTGGTCGTGACGGGTGTCGACGATTCGAGCGATGCGGCCGAAAAGGGACTGCAGCCCCGCGACGTGATCACCGCGATCGCGCAACGTCCGGTGTCCAATGTCGCCGAGGCGGCCGCAGCGATCGAGGCGGCCAAGAAGCAGGGCTTCAAGACGGTGCTGCTGCTGGTCCAGCGCGGCAATCGTCCGGCCACCTACCTGGGCGTCGATCTGACCGGCAAATAATGGCGCCCCCTCCCCGAGCTTGCCTCGGGGAGGGGTTGATCAGGCCTTGCAGGCGTGCATTTGGCGCGGCTCGGGGCGGGGGCCTTCTGCCTTGAACAAGGCGAGGTAACCCCCCGCCTGGGGCATCGGCTTGCGCGAAACCAAAGTATAGCCGACCTGGCGGAACTCGCATTCGAGCAGCGCGGGCGGCGTGCCGTGCGCTTGGGTCGGGCGATTGGCGTCGACAACCACCACCAGCCCATCGGGCGCCAGCGCCGGCCTAAGGTTCCAGAGGAACTCGTACGGCTCGTCGATCTCATGGTACATATGGACCATGAAGATCCGGTCGAAGCTGCCCGCGGGCAGCTGCGGATCGGCGGGCTGGCCCAGCTTCACCGAGACATTGTCGAGCTGATCGCGATAGACACGGTCGGCCAGCCGGTCATGGAAAGTCTTGACGATATCCTCGGCCAGCACGCGGCCCTTGGGGCCAACCTTGGCGGCCAGGCGGATCGTGTAATAGCCTTCGCCTGCACCGATGTCGGCGACGGTCATGCCGCGCTTGACGTCCGCGGCGCGCATCACCGCAGGTGCTTCGCCGGCCTTGTCGCGGTCGGGTTCGTTCGACCAGCTGCCCGAAACGACCCGCGCGACAGGGCGCGCGGCCTGCGGGAAGCCATCCGCCGTCCGCGCCTCGTCGGGAGTCTTGGCGCAGCCGGCGAGCAGCAGGGCCAGCGCTAAGGCGCGGCCTTTCAATCCACGTCCTCCACCTCGACGGTCTCTCCGGTCACGCGCTGGGATAGCGCGGCGGCCATAAATTTGTCGAGATCGCCGTCGAGCACATCCGAAGGCGCGGTGGAGGTCGCGCCGGTGCGCAGGTCCTTCACCAGCTGATAGGGCTGGAGCACATAGGAGCGGATCTGGTGGCCCCAGCCGATGTCGGTCTTGCTGGCATTGGCTGCATTCGCCGCCGCCTCGCGCTCGGCCAGCTCGCGTTCGTAGAGCCGTGCGCGCAGCTGGTTATAAGCCTCCGCCTTGTTCTTGTGCTGCGAACGCTGGTTCTGGCACTGGACGACGATGCCGGTGGGCAAATGCGTGATGCGCACGGCGGAGTCGGTGGTGTTGATATGCTGGCCGCCCGCGCCGGAGGCGCGATAGGTGTCGATGCGCAGCTCGCTCTCGTTGATGTCGACCTGGATATTATCGTCGATCACCGGATAGACCCACACCGACGAGAAGCTGGTGTGGCGCCGCGCCGAGGAATCATAGGGGCTGATGCGGACCAGGCGGTGCACGCCGCTCTCGGTCTTGGCATAGCCATAAGCATTCTCGCCCTTGATCAGCAAAGTGGCCGACTTGATGCCCGCTTGCTCGCCCGCATGGTGGTCGATCAGTTCGACCTTCATGCCGTGCCGCTCCGCCCATCGGGTGTACATGCGCTGCAGCATCTCGGCCCAATCCTGGCTCTCGGTACCGCCCGCGCCGGCATTGATCTCGATATAGCTATCATTGGCGTCGGCCTCGCCCGCGAGCAAAGCCTTGACCTTGTCGGTCTCGGCGCGTTCGGCCAATGCCGCAAGCGTGGCGACGCCATCGTCGACCAGGGCTTCGTCGCCCTCCGCCTCGGCCATCTCCATCAGCTCGACGGTGTCGTTGCGCTCCTGCTCGATCGCCTTCACCGCCGCGATCGATTCATCGAGCCGGCGCCGTTCCTGCATCACGCTCTGCGCCTGTTTGGGATCGTCCCAGAGCTTGGGATCCTCGACGCGATTGTTGAGCTCGTCGAGACGGCGCACCGCGCGGTCCCAGTCGAGGAAACGGCGGACCAGGGCCATCGCGGCGTCGATCTGGTCGATATGGGCTTGCGCTTCGGCGCGCATGGAAACTCTCCGGTAAAAACGTCAGTCCAGCCGATCAGGCGGGCAAAACCGGCGGAAAGCCGGCGGGATCTGGTCCCAGTTAGTAAATACCACCCTGCTGCTGCAAGAAGTCGCTGTCATTATGGACCGCCTTCGGGGGTTTGGGCGCCTGGGCGGCGGCCAGTTCCTGCTTGGTCGCAAGCCGGCGCGGCTCGCTTTCGGGCTTAAAGGCTTCCCAGATGATCGGGCTCTTCGGGTCATTGTCGTCGGGCCAGCCGTCGAACACCTTCTTGCCCGAATGGCGGTCGATCCGGACCATGCGGATGCCGGGCGGCGCGCGGAACGGCACGATCGGCGCATCCTTCATCGCGATCGCCGCGAACTGACGGAAGACCGGGGCGGCGATCGTGCCGCCCTGGGCATAGCCGCCCATCGGCCGTGGCCGGTCATAGCCGAGGTAGACGCCGCCGACGAGGTCGGGCGAGCCGCCCACGAACCAGACGTTGGTCGGGCCGGTATTGGTGCCGGTCTTGCCGAATAAGGGGCGATTGAGGTCCCGCAATACGGTTGCGGTGCCGCGTTGGATCACGCCTTCCATGATATGGACCATCTGATAGGCGGTCTGGGGATCGAGCACCTGGGCCGAGCGCTGGCGCGGGCGCGGCATCGCTCCGCCATTCCAGTCCTTGGCGTTGCACCCCTCACAGGGGCGGTTGTCCGCGCGCCAGATCACCTTGCCGTGCCGGTCCTGGACAAAGTCGATCAGGGTCGGCGTGACCTTGCGGCCCTGATTGTCGAGTTCCGAATAGGCATTGACCATGCGCAGCACGGTCGTCTCGCCCGCGCCGAGCGAATAAGCGATATAGGGGGGATAGTCGCCAACCCCCATCGCCTTGGCCAGCGCCACCACCTTGTCCATCCCCGCCTGGCTTGCGGCACGCACGGTCATGAGGTTGCGCGACTGCTCTACGCCCCAGCGCATCGTCTGCGGGCCGGCACCGCGCTCGTTGCCGAAGTTGCGGAAACATTTGGTACCGAGCTGAACCGTCTGGAACACGCAGAACGGGCCGTCGACGATGATTGTGGCGGGCGTCATGCCGCTGTCGAGCGCGGCGGAATAGACGAACGGTTTGAAGGCCGAGCCCGGCTGGCGCAGTGCCTGCGTGGCGCGATTGAAGGGATGGTTGGGGCTGAAGCCGCCCTGCATCGCCACCACCTGACCGGTATGCGGGTTCTCGGCAACGAACGCCCCTGAGATTTCGGGCGTGGAGCGTAGCGCCCAACCGCTGCCCGCCGGCGCCACGATCACGATGTCGCCGGGCTTGAGGAAGTCGAAGGCACGCCCGCCGATACCGCGCTTGGGCGCGGCCGCACCCCAGGGAAAGAGCTGGCTCTTGCTGCCGTCCTCGAAGCCAAGTGTAGCGCTTGTCGCATCCTTCTCCAGGATCACCGCGTCGCGCCAATTGGCATAGCCGGTCTCGATCCTGGCGGCGATGAGCTTGGCGGGCCAGTTGGCGTCGACGTCGATATGGCCCGAACGTCCGCGCCATCCCATCGCCGCCTCGTAGCGGACCAGTCCGTCGCGCAACGCCTGCTCGGCCGCCCTCTGCGCGACCGGATCGAGCGAGGTTCGCACCCACAGGCCGCCGGCGTAGACGCTGTTCTCGCCATCGCCGATGTCGGTGCCGTATTTCGCGATCAGCTCGCGCCGCACCTCTTCCATATAATAGCCGTCATAGGGCTTCTCGGCCTCGCGGCGCGCGTCCGAGCGCTCGATCGTGCCGAGCGGCGTGGCATTGGCCTCCTTTTCCTGCTGCGAGCTGATATAGCCGTTGAGGCGCATCTCCCGCAGCACATAGGCGCGCCGCTCCAGTGCCCGTTCGGGATGGCGATCCGGATCGTAATTGGCGGGCGCGCGCGGCAGGGTGGCGAGATAGGCCATTTGTGGCACGGTGAGCTCGGTCACATCCTTGCCGAAATAAGCGCGCGCCGCGGCCTCGACGCCGTACGCATTCCGGCCGAGGAATATCTGGTTGAGATAGAGTTCCAGGATCTGCTGCTTCGACATCGCATTTTCGATGCGGATCGCGAGCGCCGCTTCGCGGATCTTGCGGGTCGGCGAATATTCGTTGCCGATCAGCAGGTTCTTGGCGACCTGCTGCGTGATGGTCGATCCGCCATGCGCGCGCTTCCCGGTGCCGCTCTTGCGCACATAGTCGAACACCGCGAACAGGAAGCTCGACGGGTCGACGCCGTGGTGCGTGAAGAAGGTCTTGTCCTCTGCCGAGATGAAGGCATGGATCAGTTGCGGCGGGAATTCATCGAAGGCGAGCTCGACCCGGCGTTCGCGCGCGAAACTGTAGACCGGGGTGCCGTCCAATGCGCGGACGTTGGTCGGCAGCGGCGGCTCGTAGCTCAGCAATTTGTCGGTCGAAGGCAGGCCGCGCAGGAACAGCACCCAGAAGACCGCATAAGCGACCACCAGGCCCAGTAGGACATAGGCCAGCCCGCGCACGCGCCGCTTGGCCCACATGTTGCGGGCGGCCTGGGGGACATGGATTCCGGGAAAAGCGAACTTCACGGGCCAGCGTCTAGAGCGTTTGAGGGTCCGCCGCTACGCCCTAAAGCTCATTTCCCGCCCGGCTTGCGGAAGCGCAGGATGAACTGATCGGTGTGGCCCCGGATCGACGGGTCGAACACCTTGACCGTGCGCGGATCGGCCGGATTGGCCAACACCTTGCTCTCGCCGTCGAACACGAAGCCCGCCGCCTCGACCTCCTTGCGCACGGTCGCTTCATCGATGCGGTGAAGCGTGTCGGTGTCGGCCGCGCCCGATCCGGCCGGCGCCGAATGGTCGAGTACGACATAGACGCCGCCCGGGCGGACGATGCCGTAGAGCACCTTGTTGAAAGCCACCAGGTCGAGCCCGGCGATATTATGGAGATCGTGGTAGTTTTGCGAGGTCCACACCACATCGGCGATATTGGCCGGCCCCGGCGCGAGCGCGGGATCGTGCAGTATCTGGACATTCTTGTGGTTGGGCTCGGCCGCGACCGCGGTCGCACCGTTCAGCGCCTTCGCATATTTTGCCAGGAATTCGTCCGGGGCATAAGCCACGACCTTGCCGGTCGGCCCGACCACATCGGAAAAGAGACGCGTGAAATAGCCGCCGCCGGGGATCATATCGATCACCACCATGCCGGGCTTCACGCCGGCGAAGGCGAGCATCTCGGCCGGCTTGCGCTCCGCATCGCGGTCGCGATCCGCGGCGGGGCGGGTGGTGTCCGCGATCGCGCTGTCGATCGCCGATGGCGTGGCGGCGTGGAGCGCGCTTGCGGCAACGATCAGGGCAAGGCTCGAAACGGCGGCGCGGATCATGGCAATTCCTCCCGGTCCCTGGTCTTCCCGACCAGTTGTCGCGCAAAATGCGCTTCCACCGCACGGCGCACGCCGAGGGCGATCTTGTGGCGATACTCCTCGGAGGTGAGCAACGCCAGATCGTCGTCGTTGGATATATAGCCGGTCTCGAGCAGAACCGAGGGCACATCGGGCGCCTTCAGCACCATCAGTCCGGCGAACTTGTGGAAGGTCGGCTTGAGGCCGATCAGGGGCGAGAGCTCGCGCTGCAGCTCGACCGCGAATACCGACGAGGTGTTGAGCGTCTCGCGTTGGGCAAGGTCGATCAGGATCGACGAAACGTCGTTGCTTTCGCGCGAGAGATCGATGCCGTTGATCACGTCCGACTTGTTCTCGCGCGCGGCCAATGCCGCGGCGACGCGGTCGGACGAGGTCTCGGAAAGCGTGTAGATGCTGGCGCCGCGTGCGGTGTTGTTGGGCGCGCTGTCGCAATGGACCGAAACGAACAGGTCGGCATGGAGCTGGCGGGCGATTTCGCGCCGTTCCTGCAATACTAGGAAGCGGTCGTCGGATCGGGTCAACGCGACGCGGAACTTGCCGCTTTCGACCAATTCGTCGCGGATTGCCTTGGCGATCTTGAGCGCGACATTCTTCTCCTGTTCGCTGCCGTCGGCGGAGGACGAACCGGGGTCGTGACCGCCATGGCCCGCGTCGATCACGATCAAGGGCGCATCCGCCCGGCGGACGCCCTGGACGGCCGGCAGGGACAGGCGTGAAGGACGCGGCGGGATCGCCGCCGACGCGCTATTGGGCGCCCGTTCGGCCATGGCCGGAGCGCTCAGGATCAAAAGCGGCACAAAGAGGGGCCACACCCGCATGATGGTTAACCTACCAAAGAGCGGAGTCCGTGGGAATCCCTAGCGTTGCATTGCGATTCGGGGACGGCATCACCACTTTAGATGCGACTTTAGCGGAGCTTTCGGTTGCCGCGCTCGGACGCCAATGCTACGCGCATTCAGTCCGGCAAGGCGCGTTGCGTACCGTCCGTCGGTCCGCTCCGGCGCACTATTCGCGGCCGGTGAGCCCAGGTTGAAGCCGTAATGCACCATTTTTCCCCTCCCGCCCGTCGAGCCGATCCGGCTCCCGACGCGCGACTGTGGGGCTTGGCCGGACCCGAAAGCGGTCCGGATGGGGCTGCGGCAGAGGCAAATCACTCTTTCATCATCGTCGGGTCGGCGGGCGCGTCACTGCGCGCCCTGTCCCGGCCCTACCTTAATCGCACCCGCCACCGCCTGACGGCAGGGCCGGGTGCCCGGAGAATATTTGATGTCCATGCGCATGTTGATCGACGCGCGCCACCGGGAGGAAACCCGGGTGGCGGTCGTCAAGGGAAACCGCATCGAGGAATTTGATTTCGAGTCCGAAGAGCATAAGCAGCTCAAGGGGAATATCTATCTAGCCAAGGTGACGCGGGTCGAGCCGTCGCTCCAGGCGGCGTTCGTCGATTACGGCGGCAATCGTCACGGCTTCCTCGCTTTCTCGGAAATCCATCCCGATTATTACCAGATCCCCAAGGAGGATCGCGAGGCTCTGCTCCGCGAGGAGGCTGAGCACGCCGCCGAGGAAGAGGCGCTGCGCGCCCGCGAGGAAGAGGACGAAGACGAAGACCTCGAGGCCAATGAGCGTCTCGACGATGACGGTGCGCCCGAGAATCTCGATGCGGCCGAGGATCATGTCGATCATGACGACGAGGAGCAGGCGCCCGCGCCCAAGCCGACCTCGGCAGGGAACGACGACAATGCAGTGGAGACGCTCCGCCAGAAGCGGATGAACCTGCGCCGCCGCTACAAGATCCAGGACGTGATCCGTCGCCGCCAGGTGCTGCTGGTCCAGGTCGTCAAGGAAGAGCGCGGCAACAAGGGCGCGGCGCTGACCACTTATCTGAGCCTGGCCGGCCGCTATTGCGTGCTGATGCCCAACACCAGCCACGGCGGCGGCATCTCGCGCAAGATCTCGAACGCCGCTGACCGCAAGCGGCTGAAGTCGATCCTGTCCGAGCTGAACCTGCCGCGCACGATGGGCTGCATCGTGCGCACCGCCGGCTTGCAGCGGACCAAGCCCGAGATCCGGCGCGACTTCGATTATCTCGCGAGGCTTTGGGACGAGATTCGCGAAAAGACGCTCCATTCGTCCGCGCCGGCCGAAATCTATCGCGACAGCGATCTGGTGAAGCGCGCGATCCGCGACATCTACAACAAGGATATCGACGAGATCATCGTCGAGGGCGAGGATGGCTATCGCGCCGCGCGCAACATCATGAAGTTGCTGATGCCGAGCCATGCCAAGAAGATTCAGCCTTATGCGGACGCTGTGCCGCTATTCCAGCGTTTCGGCGTCGAGGATCAGCTTGCGGCCATGTACCAGCCGGTGGTCCAGCTGAAGTCGGGCGGCTATATCGTGATCAACCCGACCGAGGCTTTGGTCTCGATCGACATCAACTCGGGCCGTTCGACGCGCGAGCATAATATCGAGCAGACCGCGACCGCGACCAACCTAGAGGCCGCGCAGGAAATTGCGCGCCAGCTCCGCCTGCGCGACATGGCGGGCCTGATCGTGATCGACTTCATCGACATGGAGAACCACTCCAACAACCGTAAGGTTGAAAAGGCGATGAAGGAGGCGCTTAAGAACGATCGCGCCCGCATTCAGGTCGGCCGGATTTCGGGCTTCGGTCTGTTCGAGATGAGCCGCCAGCGGCTGCGCACCGGCGTGCTCGAAGCGTCGACCCGCATGTGCCCCCACTGCGAAGGCTCGGGCTTCATCCGCACCGCCTCCTCCTCCGGCCTGCAGGCGTTGCGTCTGCTGGAAGAAGAGGCCGCCCGTGGCCGTGGCTCGCGCCTGATCCTGCGCGCGAGCCAGGAAGCCGCACTCTACGTCCTCAATCGCAAGCGCGCCGAGCTCGCCGACATCGAGGATCGCTACGGCGTGATGATCGAGGTGATGAGCGACGGCCATCCCGAGGGTGCGCGCATGACGGTCGAGGCCGGCGGCCCGCCGCCGAGCCATGCGCCGCGCCTGCCCGCACAGATCATTCCCGAGCCTGACGACGACATCGACGACGAGATCGAGGAAGAAGAAGAGATCGAGGCCGAAGAGCGCTCCGAGCGCGGGGAGAGTGAAGGCAACCGCCGCCGCCGTCGCCGTCGCCGTCGTGGCGGGCGTCGCGAGGAAGGCGCCGAGCCTGCCGCAGAAGGCGAAGCAGGCGAGGAAGGCGAGGACGTTACGCAAGTCGAGGCAGTCGAGGCTGACGGAGAATCGGCGAACGGCGAGCGCCGCCGTGGTCGGCGCGGTCGTCGCGGCGGCCGTCGTCGGAACCGCAACGGCCATGGCGAAGCACAAAGCGAGACCGGCGAGGCACGGGCCGATGTGCAGGCTGAGACCGAGTCCGAGCCGCAGCCGATGGCGGAAGGCGCGCCTGAGCCGGTCGCTGAAAAGCCCAAGCGCCGTTCGCGCAAGAAAGTGACCGAAGAGGCCGTGGCCGAGCCGGTCGCCGAAGCCGCGCCCGAGCCTCAGCCCGCGGTGGAAGCACCTGCCAAGCCGAAGCGTTCACGCAAGAAGGCGGAAGCCGTCGCCGCCCCGGTCGAGGCCGAAGCCGCGCCCGAGCCTGAGGCGGACGCGGCCGTCAAGCCGAAGCGCACGCGCAAGAAGGCCGCCGAGCCGGTGGCGGAGCCGGTCGCCGCGAACGGTGCCGAGCCCGCGGCTGCCGAGGCAGAAGCCGAAGGCGAAGGCGGCCCCCGCCGCGGCTGGTGGCAACGGACCTTCGGCGCCTGACGATGCGCGTCCCGCTCCGTCCGGTCGGGCGGGCGGGACGCCCGCCTTTCAGCCACGGTTCAGCGCGAACCGGGTTGAAGAGGCAGGCATGAACGCCAAACGCTTCCTTCGGATGGCCTGCGCGGCGCTGGTCGCGGTCAGCATGCCTGCCGAGCAAGCATGGGCGCAAAGCCAGGACCGCGGCCCGTCGATCCTGCGCGATGCCGAGACCGAGCAATTCCTCCAGGATATCTCGGCCGCGATGGCGCAGTCGGCGGGGCTCACCCCGGGCGCGCTCCACCTCTATGTGATCAACGACCCCGAGATTAACGCCTTCGTGGCGCAGGGGCAGATCATCTATATCAATTCGGGCACGATCGAGCGTGCCGACAATGCCAGCGAATTGCAGGGTGTGATAGCGCACGAGCTCGGCCATATCGAGGGCGGCGACGCGGTACGCAGCGACGAGGCAATCAATGCCGCCGGCCGTGTGACCTTATTGTCCTTGCTGGCGGGCATCGCGGCGACAGCGGTCGTGGGCCCGGCCGGCATGCTGGCGATGGTCGCGGGCGAGAATGCCGCAATGGGCAAATATCTGGCTTATAGCCGCCAACAAGAAGGCAGCGCCGATGCCTCCGCGGTGCGTCATCTGCGCGAGGCACACCTGTCCGGCAAGGGCATGGTCAGCTTCTTCGGCAAGCTGAAGCAGGAAGAATATCGGCTGACGCCAAGCTACACCCAGATCGATCCGTTCGCGATGGATCACCCGATGACTGCGGACCGTCAGGCGACGCTCCAGGCGGAGCTCGAGAAATCGCCTTATTGGAATACGCCGATCGATCCGCAAATCCAGGCGCGCTTCCTGCGCATCAAGGCCAAATTGATCGGCTATCTCGACGATCCGCCGATCGTGATGAACAAATTTCCCAAGAGCGATCAGAGCGTGCCCGCGCATTATGCGCGCGCTTATGCGTGGCATCGTGGCGGCTATCCCGATGCGGCGATGCAGGAGGTAAACGGCCTGCTCGCGACCGCGCCGCACGATCCCTATTTCCTCGAACTCAAGGGGCAGATCCTGCTCGAAGGCGGCAAGCCCAAGGAAGCGATCGCGCCGTTGCGCGAGGCGGTGCTGCAGTCGCGCTCGACCCCCCTGATCGCGGCTTTGCTCGGCAATGCTCTGGTTGCGACCGAGGATCCCAACGATTTCAAGGAAGCCGCGCAGGTTCTGAAGGTCGCGGTCCAGCGCGACAATGACAATCCACAGGCCTGGTATGACTTGGGTCTGGTCTATACGCGCATGGGCGACGAGGCGCGCGCCAGCCTTGCCAGCGCCGAACGCTTCAGCCTGCAGGATCAGCCGGGGCTGGCGCTCGCCAATGCCGAAATCGCGATGCGCGGAATTCCCGCCGGCACGCCCGACTGGATCCGCGCGCAGGATGTCGCATTGACCGCGCGCGACGAAGCCGAACGCCAGCGGCGTCACAAGAAGTGACCCATACTGTCCGACTGTGGACTGCCATGGCGGGTATGGCGGCGACCTGCGCGATAGGAGTTGCCATCGGCACGCGGATTCCAGTTGGCGCGGGCGACGCCGCATTCGACCGCAAGGTCCGCGCTGCCCTGTTGAGCCACCCGGAGGTCGTGCGGGAGGCGGCGGAGAAATTGCGGATCGAACCGGTCCGCGGGGCGATCGAGACGCCGTTTCAAGGCGCGTGGGCGGGCAATTCCAAAGGCGACGTCACGCTGGTGGTCTTCACCGACTATAATTGCCCTTATTGCCGCGCGACCTCTCCGGAGATCGACCGCCTTCTCGCGAACGATCCCAAGCTAAAAGTAGTGTGGCGCGAAATGCCGGTGCTCGGGCCGGATAGCGGTGCCGCGGCCGCCGCGGCGCTCGCGGCGGCTATTCAGGGCAAATATTACCCATTCCATCGCGCGCTCTTCTCGGGCGGGCATCCGAACAGCAACGGAATCACGGCCGCGGCCAAGGCGGCTGGCATCGATCCGGACAGCCTGAGGGTGGAGGGCAAAGGGCCGGAGGTTCAGACCGAGATACAGACTAATTTGGCGATCGCGCGCGCCCTTGCGATTGATGCGACGCCCTTCTTCGTGATCGGGAACCGCACCTATCAGGGAGCGATCGGCTATGACCGGCTGGCGCAGGCAATCGCCGAAGCCCGGAGTGACGCTCAATAAGCGTTGCGATGGACGATCACGCGGAGCGTGTTCACCAGGATCGAGATGTCGCGCCAGATCGTCCAGCCGTTCAGATATTCGAGATCCGCATGGAGGCGGTTGGCGAGGTCTTCGCGTTCCTTGGTCTCGCCGCGATAGCCCCGGACCTGGGCGAGTCCGGTCAGGCCGGGCTTGGACGCGTGGCGATGCCAGTAACGCTCGTCGACTTCCCAGAAGAGCTCGTTACCCGCGAGCGACCCGAGCGCATGCGGCCGGGGGCCGACCAAGCTCATCTCGCCCCGCAGCACGTTGAACAATTGGGGCAGCTCGTCGATCGAGCTGGCGCGGATGAAGCGGCCGACGCGGGTGACGCGGTCGTCATCCTTGCTGGTCGACTTGGCGCCCGACCGGTCGGTCATATCCGCGCGCATCGACCGGAACTTATAGGTCAGGAAGATGCGGTTGCCGCGCCCGACGCGGGGCTGGAGGAACAGGACCGGACCGCGGCTGTCCAGCTTGATCGCGATCGCGGTGACGATCAGCAAAGGCGCCAGGAAGATCAGCCCGGGAATGGTGAGTGCGAGGTCGAGCGTGCGCTTGGCGAAGCGGCGCGAGAGATCGAGCGGGGCATGCGCTACCGCGAGCGTATGGCGCCCCGCAAACATACCGATCCCGATCGCGCCGAGATCGTCGAGCTCGCTCGCCAGGATATGGCCGTTGACGCTCGATCCCTTGAGCAGGATCGACCAGACTTGCCGCCGTTCTGGCGGACAGGCGATCACGACGCGATCGACCCCACGCAAATGCATTCCCAGACGGTTGAGCATGTGCGGATCGTGGACATTCGGGACGAGATCGTCGCGCACCGTGTCGAGAACGGTAACCCCGGGTGGTGCGGGAACCGGCACCTCGTCGATGATCAGCAGGTCGTAGACCAGCATCATGCCGGTGCGGTGGCGGACATATGCGTGGCAGAGATAGCGGCCGGTCGCCATCGTCGCGAGCGTGACGACGATCGCAACGCCTGACGTCAGCCGCGAGAGGTCCGAACTTACCTTCATGTAGAAGGCGAGGAAGAAGACCGCGAACACCGCGAAGGCATAGGCCAGGCTGGCGCGCGAGAAGCCGGTGCGCGCGTCGCGCAATACGTCGGCGGCGTAAGCGTCGCTGTTGATGGCAACGCCCACGAAGATCGGCAGTACCACCGCAAACAGATTTATGCCCGCGGTCGCGAACGGATCCCCGAAGCGCAGAAAATTGCCGATCAGGCAGCCCGCCAGGATGGTCAGGCAATCGACCACCAGGATCATCAGGCAGAGCCGCACGCGGAGCGACTGGATCTCCGAAAGGTCGACGCGCGATTTGACGGGAGGGCGGGGCGAGGCGTCGTTCACGGCTGAAGCGACTCCGGGCGCGCGAAAATCGTCACCGATCGGCTCAAGCCGGCGCTGCTGTCCGTTCGCTGCATGCCTGCCGCACTGATGCTCCCCGAATGGCTCCCGCGCGGAAACCGTCCAAGCGACAACACCATCAGCATGACAGTGTCAACGCGCAACCGACCTCGGGTGGTTCCAACCGTGGTAAATTGAGGCGGCAACAGGATTTTCCGAAGCGGAGCCGCGTTTCCGCAGCGCGGCATCGATAAAGTAAGGCGCTGCTGCTTCGCACCCGCAGCAATGTATCGCGGGAATAGAAGGACGTTTCTATCCGGAGGATCGACTAAAGCGTGCCAGTAGGTATTCCGGACACTACTAATACGTTGTTAACGCTCTATTGCGTCGCTTCTCGAAAGGAGTAAAAGGATTCGATTCGTTCGGTTCGAGTCGTTTGGGGGCAATGATGAACCGCTTGGCGATACTCGCAGCCAGCCTGTTGCTTGTGGGAAGCAGCGCGCCGGCTCTTGCCGGCAATGACGTCACATTCGGCCAATTTTTCCAGCAGGATGGCGGACAGCGTCTGTTCCGCTACAAGAACGAAGACACGCACACCGGCAGGGGCGCGGAAGTCTATACGACGTCCTCGGCCACCTCGACTGATCCTGGCGCAATCCCGATCTACTTCATGCTCGGCACGGATGATCTCCCGGCCGACCTCAGCACGCCGCAGGATTCGCGTCTTGCGGTCGATTTCATATCGACAAGCGGCACGACCGGTACCGGCACCGACCGCATCCAGATGTTCGGCAGCGGCTCGATCACGATCCTGCGCGCCACCGCCGCACTGGAGGGGCTCAATGCCCGCACCAATCTGCTGACGGTCAGCTTCACCAACGCCGAACTGGACGCCAGCCAGGGCAGTGGGTCGTTCACCTTCAAGAGCAACGCCGATTCGGCCATCACCTACACGTCGGATTTCCTCGATTTCGGCAATATGGCGAGCGCGGATTTCTCCTTCTCCTTCTCAGGCGCGAGTCCCAGTTTTTCGGCAAATCTCGGCAGCTCGGGGGCGAGCACGCGCTTCTCGGGTACCGGCACGTTCGGTTCCAATCCGGAACCGACGACCATAGGCGTCCCCGAGGTATCGACCTGGACGATGCTGTTTCTGGGTTTTGGCGCGGTCGGCACGGTGATGCGTGCGGGCCGTCGCCAAAAAGATCTGTACGCGGCGTAAGCGAGCGTTCGCTGACAGAGATTGGGCCGTCGGTTTTCGGACCGGCGGCCCTGTTTTTTAAGCCCACGGTCGCAGGGCGCGGAACCGAGCCTGAACGGCGGAATGCGTGCCTTCGCGCGCGGATATGCGCCGATCAGTCCGGCTGATCGGCAAGTTTGAGCAGATATTGGCCGTAGCCGGTTTTGGCGAACGCCTCGCCCCGCAGCCGGAGCTGATCGACCGTAATGAAGCCGGCGTCGAACGCGATCTCCTCCAGGCAGGCGATCTGCAGGCCCTGCCGGTGCTGGACCGTGCGCACGAACTCGCTCGCTTCGAGCAGACTGTCATGCGTACCCGTATCGAGCCACGCATGGCCGCGCGACAATTGCTCGACGAACAATTCGCCTTTTTCCATGTAGATGCGGTTGAGATCGGTGATCTCGAGCTCGCCTCGTGCGGACGGGCGCACCTGGTGCGCGAACGCGCAAACGCGCTCGTCGTAGAAATAAAGGCCGGTCACCGCCTGATTGGACTTGGGGTGTGCGGGCTTTTCCTCGATCGAGAGCGCGCGGCCCTCGGCATCCAGCTCGACCACGCCATAAGCCTGGGGCTGATCGACGTGATAGGAGAAGACGGTCGCACCGTGCGTGCGCTCGCGGACCTTGCGCAGGCGATGGCCGAGATCGGCGCCGAAGAAGATATTGTCGCCCAGCACCAGCGCGCCCGGCCCGCCGGCGAGAAAGGGCTCGCCGATCAGGAAAGCCTGCGCCAGCCCCTCAGGCCTGGGCTGGACCGCATAACTGATTTCGATCCCGAACTGGCTGCCATCCTCGAACAGGCGCTTGTAATTATCCAGATATTCGGGCGACGAGATGATCAGAACCTCGCGGATGCCGGCGAGCATGAGCACCGACATCGGATAATAGATCATCGGCTTGTCGTAGATCGGCAGCAATTGCTTGTTGATCGCAAGCGTCGCGGGATGGAGCCGTGTGCCGCTGCCGCCGGCGAGGATGATACCCTTCATTCTATGCTGCTTCCTTCAGGAGCGTATCGACGATCTCGTCGATCGCCTCGTGCCAATCGCGCGGCGAAATGCCGAAGTCGCGCATGATCTTTGCCGTCGCCAGCCGGGAGTTGGCCGGCCGTGCGGCGGGTGTGGGATAGTCGCTGGTTGCGATCGGTTCGACCGACGGTACGGGGTGGCCATGCGTGGCGGCGCGAGCGAAAACCCGTTCGGCCAGGTCATGCCAGCTCGCCTGGCCTGCATTGACGAAATGATAGGTGCCATAAGGGCCGCCCCCGATCCGGCCGAGTATGGTCAGGATCGCGCGGGCGATGTCGTCGGCCGAGGTCGGGCACCCTTTCTGGTCGGCGACGACGCGCAGGTGCGGACGCTCCGCACCGAGGCGCAGCATCGTCTTGAGGAAATTACCGCCCGTGGCGCTCACCACCCAGGCGGTACGCAGGATGATATGGCGCGGATTGGCGCTGCGTACCGCCAGCTCGCCGCCCAGCTTCGACGCACCATAGACGCCAAGGGGCGCCACGGAATCATCCTCGACATAGAAATCGCTCTTGGCGCCGCTGAATACATAATCGGTCGAGACGTGCAGGATCGGAACGCCTGCCGCATTGCTCGCCGCCGCCAACGCCGCCGGAGCGAGCGCATTGACCCGCCAGGCGGCAACCACGTCGCTCTCGGCCTTATCGACGGCAGTATAGGCCGCGCAATTGACGATCGCCGCCCACGGCCGCGTGGCTATCATCGCGGCGAGCGCTTGCGCGTCGGTCAGATCGAGCTGGTCCCGGCCGGGCGCAACGATCTCCGCATCACGCCCGGCAAGCCGCAGGATCGCGCCCCCGACCTGGCCCGAACCGCCCGTGACGAGGATCGGGCCCATCAGCCCTTCAGGCCCACGCGTTTGATTGCACCTTTTTCCTCGACCAGCGGACGCCACCATTGCTCATTGTCGAGATACCAGCGGATCGTGCGCTCGATCCCGCTGTCGAAGCTTTCCTGTGCGGTCCAGCCGAGCTCGCGTTCGATCTTGCTGGGGTCGATCGCGTAGCGATGGTCGTGGCCGGGCCGGTCGGCGACGTAGGTGAATTGGTCCTTGTAGGATCTCCCGTCGGCGCGCGGGCGGATCGTGTCGAGCGTCTCGCAAATGCGGGTGACGACCTCGATATTCTTGCGCTCGGCGCGGCCGCCGATGATGTAGCTCTCGCCGGGAACGCCGCGTTCGAACACGGCGGTCAGCGCGCGGGCATGATCCTCGACGAACAGCCAGTCGCGCACGTTGAGGCCTTTCCCGTAAATCGGGAGGGCTTCGCCCGCGAGCGCCTTGATGATCATCAGCGGGATCAGCTTCTCCGGGAAGTGATAAGGCCCATAATTGTTCGAGCAGTTGGTGATCAGCACCGGCAGGCCATAGGTATCGTGCCAGGCGCGTACGAGATGATCGGACGAGGCCTTCGACGCCGAATAAGGCGAATGCGGATCGTAGGGCGTCTCTTCGGTAAAGAAGCCTTCGTCGCCGAGCGTGCCGAATACCTCGTCGGTCGAGATATGGTGGAAGCGGAAAGCCGCCTTGGCCTGCTCGTCCAGCGTGCGCCAGTAATCGAGCGCGGCCGACAGCATTGTGAAGGTCCCGACGACGTTGGTCTGGATAAAATCGGCGGGGCCGTCGATCGAGCGGTCGACATGGCTCTCGGCCGCCAGATGCGTGATCACGTCAGGACGATAATCGGCAATCGCTTTGGCCACCGCGGCGGCATCGCAGATATCGGCCTGGACGAAGCGGTAGCGCGGCGCATTGGCGATCGGCTCCAGGCTGGCGACATTGCCGGCATAAGTGAGCTTGTCGAGGTTGAGCACCTCGTGCGGCGTATCGCGCACGAGATGACGCACGAGCGCCGAGCCGATGAAACCGGCGCCGCCGGTTACGAGGATACGAAGCGGCTTCTGGTCGGTCATGCGTCGATCGGCTCCAGCGGGCGGCCGTCATAGTCGAACGGACTCGTCGCCTCGGACAGAGGGGGAAGGATTTCGTCCTTCGGGGAAAGCGTCGGGCCTTGCGGCGGCAGCGGCCAGGGAAGGGCGAGCCCCGGGTCGTTCCAGATCACCCCGCCCTCGCTCTGCGGCGCGTAGAGGCCGCTGACCTTATATTCGACTTCGGTATTGGGTTCCAACGTGACGAAGCCGTGTGCAAAGCCGATGGGTATGAAAAGCTGGTGACCGTTTTCGGCGGAAAGTTCCGCTGCGACCCACTGTCCGAATGTCGGCGATCCACGCCGCGCGTCGACCGCCACGTCCCAGATTCGTCCGCGTACGCAGCGCACGAGCTTGTCTTGGCCGTTGGCCGCCGCCTGCCAATGGAGCCCGCGCAGCACGCCCACGTCGCGCGACATCGAATGATTGTCCTGCACGAAGGTGCAGCCGATTCCCATCTCGGCATAACGTGCCTGGTTATAGGTCTCGCTGAACCACCCGCGCTCATCGCCGAAGCGACGGGGGCGCACCAATTTCACCGGCATAGAATCGTCCCCAATAGGTGCAGCTGTCGGCTGCTTCGCGCTATCGACTGCGCGTCCGGCTGAAAACCCCCGACGCGCGCTCGCGGCTCACATTCCCAGCATCTTTGCCACGCTCGGCTTGGCGGTGCCGCATGCCAGCGCCCGTGTCTTGGCGCAAATCGCGTCGGCGATCGTCTTGGCCGGCCCGCTCCGCTGATGCGAGTTATAGAAGGATACGGCACGCTGCGCAGCCTCCTCTGTGCGGTTTTGGGAGAGCAGCCAGTCGGTTTCCGCCTTGAGCGCGTCGGAACTGTCGGGGAATTTCTGCCGCGCCGTGCCGAATGCCCCGGCCGCCAGCACCTGGTTGCCCTGCGCCGCGTAAATTTGCGCGACGAGCAAGGCCGCTTCCTCATTGCTGTCGTCATCGTTCGCGACGAGCTGTGCATCGGTGAAGGCGCCGCGATAATCCTTGGCCTGCAGCTTGATCCGTGCGCGCGTCAGCAAGGCCTCGGGATTGCCTCCGTCGAACTGCAGCACCGCATCGACCTTCCTCTGTGCCTGCACGGTCTGACCGGTTGCGAACAAGGCGCGCGCATAATGCGTCTGCGCGTCGATATTGTGACTGGTCACCTCGGCCGGCGCGAGGCTGGCGAGCAACTGCAGCGCGTGCTGGGGATCGCCCATATCGATCAACTGATCCGCAAGCGCCGACCGCACGCGCGGCGGCGCGCCGGTTGCGACCTTGAGCAGCTCCGCACGCGCGATCGCCGGCGATTGCGTGTCGCGCCAGAAATTGCCGATCGCGATCAGCACATCGGGATTGTTGTGAAAGCGCTGAAGCAGATCGTCGATTATCTCATGGACCTTGTCCTGCTTATTCTCGGCCGCATAAGCGCGCGCGGCCTCGATCGCGTACCGCGGATCGTTCGGATAGAGCGGCATCATCTGGATCGCGGTCGCGCGAATACCGCGCATATCGCCGATCCGGCGGTAGAAGGTCATGATCTGGAACAGATAGTCGCGCGGATCCTCCGCCAGCGTGGCACGCTTTTCGAGCATGTCGATTGCCTCGCGCGTCTTGCCCAGGCCATCGAGTGCGCGCGCCTTGACGATATAGCCGTCGGAGCGGTCGGGCAGAGCCTGGATGATCCGATCGGACAAAGTGGCCGCATCGGCGAAACGGCGTTGCCCAAGCGCAATCGCGCCGCTCGCCAACAATCCCGCCGGATCGTTCGGATTAAGTGCGAGCAAAGGATCGATATAACGCTGCGCCACATCAAACTGCCGGCCGCCCGCCGCCAGGAGCGACAGCCGCTCCAGCGCTTCGATATTGTCCGGTTCCAAGTCGAGCGCGGCCTGGAAGGATGAGGCCGCACCGGCGGCCTGGCCCATCTGCATCTGCAGTTCGGCCAGCTTGATGTACCGGCGCGCGGTCGTGTCGTCGTAGGAAATCGACTTCTGGATGGCGAGCAAGGCGGCGGGATAGGCCTGGTTGGCCATCATCCGATCATATTGCCCTTCCCAGCCGTCCGCTTTCTCCATGCTCGAATGGCAGCCGCCCAGTGCGAGCGACAGGCATAAGGCGGACAGGGCCGCGATTCGGCGGGGAATCACGCGCATGCGGATTTTCGATACGGGCAGGGAACAGTCGGGCGCACGGTCCGTAGTAACCGCCGGTTCAACATTTGGATGCAAAGGCGGTCCAGCCAATTGGAACGATACCGAAATGGTTCTGATCCGGAACGGGAACCCATACGGCACATAAACGCTGGAAAAGCATATTCGCAAGTGCGAGACACGCTTGCCACGAAGAGGGGTGACTTTACGATGAGACTGACAGCCGCGATTGCTCTCGCCGCAGCTTCCCTTGCGTTCCCTGCCGCGGCCTGGGCGCAGGGCGACGCGCCGGTGGCGGGGGCCAAGCCTGCCGCCAGCACCTATCGCATCAGCCCGGGCGATCAGCTTAACATCTATGTCTGGGGCGATGAACGGTTGCAGCGCCAGCTGACCGTACTGCCCGACGGCACTTTCGCCTTTCCGTTGGCCGGGACGATTCAGGCCGCCGGCCATACGCCGAACGAGATCGAGGACGTGCTCGCGAAGCTGCTCGCGCCGCAATATAAGGGCGTGCCGCAGCAAGTGACCGTGTCGGTCGCGGCGCCGGCGGGCATGCAATATTCGGTGATCGGCAAGGTGCGCGCGCCGGGCAATTTCTCCCCCACGCGGTATGTGAACGTATTGAATGCGCTCGCGCAGGCTGGCGGACCGACCGATTTCGCGGACATCGATCACATCATCATCATGCGCACGATCGGTGGCCATTCGCAGGTGATTCGGACGCATCTGGGGCCGATCTTCAAGGGCAAGCCGTCGGATAGCGACATGAGCGCAGCCAGCGTTCCGCTGATCCAGGCCGGCGACACGGTCATCGTTCCGTGAAGCCCTCGCGTCTCGCTTTGCTCGGTGCCGCTCTTGCGGCGCCCGCGACAGCGCAATCCGTGCAGTTCAGCGCCGTCGCCCAGAGCGAGATCGGCTATGGGAGCAACCCCTTCCTCGTTCCGGGTTTGACCGAAGGATCGATATTCGCTTCCGCATCGATCCAGCCGAGCCTGATCTACCAGACGGCGCGTTCCATGACGACGCTGCTGGGCCAATATAGCCGCGAAACCTATATCCATAAGTTCGGCTATACCGATTCGGGTAATATCGGGCTGACGCGCACCGATCAGCTTACCCAGTTCCTGACGACCACGCTGACGGCCAATTTCACCACCACCAATAAGGACACGATCAGCGATCCCACTCTACCGGTCACCGATCCGCTCGATATCGGACGCCGCACAAAGACCCTGACGGGGGGCTACCAGCTCCAATGGCAGGCCAGCGCCCGCGATCAGATCACCTACGGCGCGCAAGTTTCGCACCTGAGCTATGGCTCCGCTCAGAACGGCAGCTTGGGCGGCATTCCGAGCAGCTACACCCAATATGGTCTGAACGGCGGCTATAGTCATGCGCTGGATGCGCGGACCTCGGTCGGCGCGCAGGTAAGCTTCAGCTCGGTGCGCTCCAAAATCTACCCGGACAGCCGCACGATCCAGCCGGCCCTGACCGCGAAGCGTCAGCTTACGGCGGTTTGGGAAGTGGATGGCCATGTCGGCGTGGTCTTTTCGCACATCGACGGCCCGTTCGCGAAGTCGACCAAGAGCCTGGGGTTGGGTCTCAATCTATGCGGTACCTATCCGCGCACGCATCTCTGCTTTAAGGTGACCCGCGACACCGCGCCGAGCGGTTTCGGGCCGCTGCGTACGACGACCAGCGCCGAAGCCGAGCTGACGCATGATCTCAGCGAGCACAGCCACCTGAGTTTCAGCGCGCAATATCTGCAAGATTCGTCGGGCAGCTTCGCGCTCACGGGTAGCGCTGTCCCGCGCAATACCAAGGCGCTGTACGCTTCGACGTCCTATGATCGGGATCTCACGCAGCGTATTTCGGCTGGTTTCGGCGGCCAATATAGATTGCGCATGCTGACCGGCTATCGCGACGCCCGCGGTTATGAAGCGACTGTCCACGTCAAAGCCAAGCTTGGAAGGATGTAAATGGCTACGCAGACGCCAGAGATGGAAGAGGGCGGCGCCGGGGGCGGATTCATATCCTCGCTTCCGGCCATGTTGTGGCAGCGCCGCTGGTTCGTGATCCTTCCCGTGATGGTTGCGACGATCGCCGGATTGGTGACCGCCTTCCTGATGCATCCTGTTTACGAATCCTCGGCGACCGTGCTGATCGAATCGCAGCAGGTGCCCGACGATCTGATCAGCGCGCTATCGGGCGCCGGCGGCGGCAATCAGGTCAGCGACATGATCGGCCAGCGCATCGCGCGCGCGCGCGAGCGCGTACTGAGCCGCCAGGATCTGATCCGGCTGATCCGCACCTACGGCCTCTATCCGCGCGAGCAGCGCACGCTGCCCTTGTCGAAGATCGTCGACAAGATGCGCGACGATACGACGATCCAGGCGGTCGATAACGGCCTCGCCATGGGGGCCGCGCCCAGCAAGAAGAATCTGGGTCTGGCCAACACGATCGCGATCACGGTGGCATTCGACTATGACAATCCGATCAAGGCGCAGCTTGTCGCGCAGCAATTCGTCGATCATTTCCTCGAGGCGGACGCGAGCACGCAGGTCAGCCAGGCAACCGATACGGTCAACTTCCTGACCGAGCAGGCGAACCAGATCCAGGCGCAGATCGCGCAGCTGGAGCAGCGAGCGACGCAGATGCGCGCGCAGTATGGTCCGATCCTCGCGCTGAACGGCATGTCGGGCAATTCCGGCACGGACGGATCGCAGATCGAGGCACAGATCGCGGCGATCCAGGCACAGAATTCGAAGCTCGAAACCGCGCAGGACAATGGTGGCGTCCAGAACCAGGCGGTGGCACAGGCCGAAGCGCAGCTGCGTGTCGCGCAGGCGCGTTTCTCGGACTCGCACCCCGACGTGATCGCAGCGAAGGCACAGCTCGAGGCGGCGAAAAAGGATGCATCCTCCAAGATGCAATCCGACCCGATCAAGGCACAGATCCAGGCCAACCGCGCGCAGGTCGCGGCGCTCGCGCAGGCGCGAAATCTGGCAGCCTCGAATTCGGCGGCCTATCATGCGGCCGCGGCGCGCGCGCCGGCGATCGCTTCGCAGCTCGATCAGCTTGAAAAGGCGGCTGATGTGCTGCGCGATCAGTATCGTGGCATCGGCGTCAAGCTGCAGGCGGCCCAGATCCAGGCGCGAATGGAATCCGAACAGAAAGGCGAACGCCTGACCTTGTCCGATCCTCCGGTCGTGCCCGACCATCCGCTGCGCCCGAACCGGCCGCTGATCATCGCGGGCTCGATTGCCGCCGGCTTTGGCCTTGGCCTGGCGCTGGTACTGCTGATCGAACTCGTCATGCGCCCGATCCGTGGCACCGCCGCATTGCGCAACGTCACCGGCGAGCCGCCGCTGGCGGTGATCCCCGATTTCGATCAGCGGCCAAGCTGGATCGCGCAGGTGATCGAGCGGCGCGTGCGGCGCAAGTCCAACGCGGCGGTGCGAGCATGACCGCCTTTTCTTTCCGACACATGGCTGGAGTTCCGCGTCGATGAATGCTGTTGAGACGGTCCAGGCAGCCCTGTTCCCGCCGATCGACAAGATCGAAGCGCTCGATGTGCTGCCCGAGCAGTTCGAGGATCAGAATATCGTCGGCTTCCGCAATGCCGATACACGCGCGCGACCGTTCAAGCTGATGCGCTCGCAGATCGTGCGGCAGATGGAAGAACGTAACATCAAGCTGATTGGCGTCACCTCGGCCGCGCCTAATGTCGGCAAGACCTTCGTCGCTTCCAACATGGCGGCGGCCTTGTCGCGCATTGCCGATTTCGACGTCTATTTGATCGATCTCGATCTTCACAGGCCGGCGGTTTCGGGGCGCTTCTCCTTCGATGGAGAGGGGTGGGGCGTCCACGATTTCCTGTCGGGCGAGCAACCTGACATAGGTCAGATCGCGCGCCGCATCAACGAAGAGCGGCTGGTAGTGGTGCCTGGCTACAAGCGCGATGTCGCCACGGGCGAGCTGCTGACCAGCGCCGCGGGGACGCAATTGTTCGAAAGCCTGCGCGCCTTGCCCAAGAATTCGGTGGTGATCGTCGATATGCCGCCGATCTTCGCCGACGACGATGCCGTCATCATCGGCCAGCATCTCGATGGCTTCATCCTGGTGGTGGAGGACGGCAAGACCACGCGCAAGCAGGTGCAGGAGACGATCCGCCTGCTATCGCCGACGCCTTTCATCGGTGCGGTTCTCAACCGCTATCGCAGCCAGCTCTTCGCCGACGAATATGGCTATGGCTTCGCCTATGGCTATGGCGGCTATTACTGATCCGCTCGACGCTCAATAAAAAGGGGCGGCACTCTCGCGAGTGCCGCCCCTTTTTATTGATCAGGCGCCTTACTTGGCGGCGGCACCACCCGCTGCGGTGGCCGGCTTCTTCTCCGGCGGTGGTGCAAAGCCGTTCTGATAGGTGATCTTGGCGCTGTCCTTGAGCTGCTTCAGCTGGTCGCCGAGGAGCTTGATGAATTGCTGGTTACGCCATGCGCCGACAGCAGCCTGGCGTGCCTGTGTCGAATCGGTCGCGATCGGCTGATGACCGATCACGACGTTGACCGTGAAGATGCCGTTGGTCGGCACCACGAACGGCTCGCCCGGAGGCAGATTGCTGATTTTCTTCATCGTTTCGGTCGGCACCTGCGCGGTGTCGAGACCTGCCTTGACGCGATCGAACTTGATGCCCAGGCCGGTGAGGTGCGCCGCGACCGCGTCGAGACTATGGTCCTGCTCAATGATGTCGAGCTTCTTAATGTCGCTCGGGTTCGGCCGGAAGCGGATCTGATCGAGCTGGAGCGCCTCACGGTTGGAGAAGGCGTTGGGATGGTCGGCCATGAATTTCTGGATGTCGCCATCGGTCGGCACCGGCACGGCCGACAATTGCTGCTTGGCGTAGGTCTGGGCGAGCAGCAATTCGTCCGCGCGCTGCTTCTGCGCCAGGAATTCCGGGCTCTTGTCGATCTTCTTGTCGCGCGCCGCGCCGAGCAGAAGCTTGCGATCGATGATATGCTGCAAGGCCTGTTGCTGCGCGACCTTCTTGTCCATGTTCGGCGGAATATTCGATGCCTGAATCTCGGTATTGAGTTCCTGAAGCGTCACTTCATCGCCGTTGACGGTGGCCGCGACCTGGCCTTCGGGTGCCCCCTTGTGACAGCTGGCCAGCAAAGCGGCGGCCGCGCACATCGTGCTTATTGCTAGGCGCTTCGACATTTCTTCACTCCTAAGATTGCCGCCCCCGCGGCGAATATTTGCGCGATGGTATCGCACGAGCCCACTTACTTTCCTATCGTTATCCCGCGATCGGTCCGATCAGCATCCGGCGCGTCGCAGGCGTCATCGTCTCGAGCATCGCGCGCGCGAATTGCTTGAGCGTGGCCTGGGCCTGGTCGGTGTCGCTCGACACGGTCGACAGGCGCACCAGCAGGCCGTCAGGGATTCGACCGTGCAGGTTGGAACGGACCACCGCCAGCCGCTGGCCCCACCAGCCGGTCGGCACCAACTCGCCGATCCTGGTCCAATAAAGCACCTGTTCGACCCGCGTGTCGCTGTTGGCGGTGAAGCTGCGCGAGGGGAGCGACCGTCCCGCCGCGAGCGGGACCGAGGTGACCTGCGTCTCGGTCAGCCTGAAGCCGCTCGCCGGATAGCAGATTTCCGGGCGGTGAATCTGGAGCATGCCGCTCTGGCTGCTGCCATAAGCCAATAGCAGCATCACCGGCAGTTGATCAGGCGACGTATAGGACCGCGCCACCTGCTGATCGTAGAGCAGCCGCGCGAGCTGATCGGGCGGCGGCAGCACGAGGCCGCTGGTCGTATCGAATGTCCAATCGCCGATCTTGAGCGGGATGATCTTGTCGAGCTGATCCTTGCCGATCATCATCAGCGGATCGTGCGGCATGCGCGCGAAGGCGGTGCCCGCGGCGGCAAGCGAAGCGCCACCGATCAATATGTCGCGCCGGCTCGGCAGGATGGAGGCCTTGGTCTCGCTCATATCCGCGCCGTCCGCGTTGCCAGACGCTGGCGGACAGGTTCCGCCAGCCGGTCTATGCCGAAGATGCTGAGCAGTGCCACCGCGAACATCACCATGCCGGCGAAACCGTGGAGGAAGCCCTGCGCCCAGGCGTCTCCCATGAAATCGGTGATCAGGATCAGCAGTAGCACGCGCACGAAATTGGCAAGGATCGCCACCGGCAGGATCGCGATCATCAGCAACAGCGCATAGCGCCAGTTCGCATTGTGGCGGACATAGATGTAGAACAGGCCGATCGCCGACAGGCTGATGATCGAGTTCAGTCCGGCGCAGGCCGCCGCGACCAGGATGTCATATTGGTCGACCTGGATGATCACACCCTTGCGCGCGATCGTCATGCCGCACGCATCGAGCAGTGCCACCGCCGCGCGCGATATGTTGATCTTGAGCGGCTGGGTCAACGTCGCGACTAGGCTGTCGGGCGGCGGGAACAGGAAGATGAAATAGAAGGTCGGGAACCATAGCAGCCGCATCACCGCCGTCCCGCAATAAGCGTAGAACGCCACGACCAGGCAGAGGTAGAGGCCAAGCCCTTCCAGCTCGAGCGTGGTCGTGATCCGCGCGACGACGTAAAGGACAAGGCACGGCACCAGCAGCGCGAAAGCGAGCGCGAGGTTACCCCGCTTCACCAGCGGCGTGATCTCGTGGCGGAGCTGGTGCACCAGCCAGATGCCCGTGGCGAGCACGATCGGACCATGGGCGCCCTGTTCGGTCGACCACGATTGGCGCGCGACGGCAATCATCGTCGGGAGCGTGATGGCGGCAAGGCCCAGCCACAGCAGCCAATGGTTTGTCAGCCAGGACGGGACCCCGGTCGACTTTTGCGGCAGAGATTGGTCGGTAGCGGCGATATCAGCGTCAGCCATTCGTTACACCAGACCTGAACTCGGACGCCGCAAGGCACATACGGATAACGATCGAATAGCTTGTTCCCACCGCGCTGCCAATGGGGGCGTGCGGGTTAACAGAGCGTGGACGTGGTTTCGGGGGCGTAATCCCTCACGCGCCCGCTGGTTCCTTCGCACCGCGTCCGACCGCTTCATATGTGAATCCGGCCTTTTCCGCCTCGGCGCGGCTGTAGATGTTACGCAGATCGAGGAAGACCGGCGTCGCCATCGCGCCGGCAAGCTTTTTAAGATCGAGCTGGCGATATTCGTCCCATTCAGTGACAAGCGCGATCGCGTCCGCGCCCCGGGCCGCGTCATAGGCGTCGGCGCAGAACGTGACATCGTTCAAAAGCTCGCGCGCCTGCTCTTCGCCCTCCGGATCGTGCGCGCGGATCTTGCAGCCAGCGTCCTGGAGAGCGCGTATGATCGAGAGCGAGGGTGCTTCGCGCATATCGTCGGTATTGGGCTTGAAGGTCAGGCCCAGGATCGCAACCGTCCGCCCACGCGGATCCCCGCCCATTGCCTTCAAAACCTTGCGGCCCATCGCGCGCTTGCGGGTCTCGTTGACCTGCACGACGACGTCGACCACACGGATCGGCGAGGCGAAATCCTCCGCCGTCTTGAGCAAGGCAAGCGTGTCCTTGGGGAAGCAGGAGCCGCCATAACCGGGGCCTGCATTCAGGAACTTCGATCCGATACGGTTGTCGAGGCCGATGCCGCGCGACACGTCGCGCACGTCCGCACCGACCGCCTCGCACAGATCCGCCACTTCGTTGATGAAGGTTATCTTGATCGAGAGGAAGGCATTGGCGGCATATTTGATCAGTTCGCTGGTGCGCCGCGCCGTGAAGAGCAGGGGTGATTTCGGCCCCTCGAACGGCGCGTAGATCTTTTGCATCACGCCGCGGGCGCGTTCGTCATCCGTACCCAGCACGACGCGATCGGGCTTCATGAAATCCTCGATCGCCGCGCCCTCGCGCAGGAATTCGGGATTGGAGACGACCGAGAAATCGGCCGTGGGATTGGCTTCGCGCACGATCCGTTCGACTTCGTCACCGGTGCCGACCGGCACGGTCGACTTGGTCACGATCACCACCGGGCCGGTGATCGATTCGGCAATCTCTTTCGCGGCGGCGTAGACGTAGGAAAGATCGGCATGGCCGTCCGTCTTGCGCGAGGGCGTGCCAACCGCGATGAACACTGCGTCCGCGCCGTCTACCGCGGCGGCCAGCTTGGTGGTGAAGGACAGCCGCCCCGCCTCGACATTGCGCGCCACCAGCGCGTCCAGGCCCGGCTCATAGATCGGCATCACGCCCTTGTGGAGCCCGTCGATCTTGCGCTGATCCTTGTCCACGCAGATCACCTCGTGGCCGACATCGGACAGACAGGCCCCCGAAACCAGGCCGACATAGCCTGTGCCAATCATCGTAATGCGCATCGATCATCCCTTGGGCTGAAGGCCCCCGTCGCCGACCCCAAGAGCCGGAAAGCGCCTCTAATGCAAGGCTTGCCGTTACGGTTCCGCGACACAATATCCGGTAAGGAGCGAGCAGCTTCCCTTGTGTGGGGGGCAAGTCTGACGTCGGCGTGGCATCACGGCTTGAACTGCCAAGAAGAGTTCGGGAGCCGGTCAAGTCCGCATCCCGTACTCATATTCTCTACCACCTGGCCCCTCGCAATAGAATCACAGTGCAGCTTGATAGAGCCGTGCTGCGACGAGCTGTCCATGTTTGTCTGCCAAGCCCATCGCATAGCTCCGGATGGCAGCGATTGAGGGTGCCAATTGTAAACTATCGTTACGATCGCACCTTAGCTGTCCCAATTGTGAAATTTAACGTCTATTAACCCAGATCGGCAGGCCCTCTTGCCTGGGTCCTGGTAGCTTGGCGTCGCGTTTTCCGTTTTCGGAATCCGGGGGAAGTGTATGCGTATCGCTATATTGGAAGACGATCCCGCGCTGGCGGATCAGCTGTCGCACGCACTGCAGGAGACGGGGCATAGCAGCCAGATATTCCGGACCGGGGCGGCGCTGGTGACCGCGCTCAAGCGCGACACGTTCGACATGCTCGTCCTCGACTGGAACCTGCCCGACATGACCGGTGTCGATGTGCTCGGCTGGGCGCGAGAGCATCTGGACAGCGTGCCGCCCACCCTTTTCGTTACCAGCCGCGGGGACGAAGGCGACATCGTACGCGCGCTCAACCTGGGCGCGGACGATTATGTCGTAAAGCCGATCAAGGTCGCCGAATTGCAGGCACGCGTCGGTGCGCTGCTACGGCGCCGCTTCCCGGCCCAGGCAGCGGACATCCAGGATTTTGGCGATATCCGCTTCGATCTCGGCCGCCAGAGCGTCATTGTCGGCGGCAGCGAGATCGTGGTCACCCACAAGGAGTTCAGCCTTGCGCTGCTGATGTTCCAGAATCTCGATCGGCCGCTCTCGCGGGCTTACCTGCTCGACAAGATCTGGGGCGTCAGCCCCGATCTGCAGACGCGCACGCTCGACGCACATATTTCGCGTATCCGTTCCAAGCTTCGGCTCCGGCCCGAGGCTGGCTATCGGCTCGCACCTGTGTACAGTTATGGCTACCGGCTCGAAAAATTCGCGGGGGAGCCGGAGGGGGATTGAGTTTGGGCAAGCGGCTTATCGGGCTGACGCTGTTCGCTGCGGCCGCGGCGTCGGCGCCGGCCGCACGTCCGCCTGAAAGGTCCGCCGCTGCGCCGGTCGCTATCCCGGTGCCTGCCGACGATCCTCCAATCAGCTACACCGCGCGTAAGGGCGACAATCTCTATAATCTGGCGCTGCATTATATGCACCGCCTGAGCGACTATGTCGTCGTCCAGAAGCTCAACAGGATCCGCAATCCCCGCCGCATTCCGGTCGGTACAAATGTGCTGATACCGCGGCCCTTGTTGCGCAGCGATCCGCTTCAGGCGCGGGTGATCGCCTTCCGTGGCGCGACTACCATCAATGGCCAACCCGCGGCACTCGGCGCGGTGGTGAACGAAGGCGGCCGCATCCAAACCGGTCCCAACGCTTTTCTCTCGATCGGCCTGGCGGACGGATCGACCGTCACCTTGCCATCGCAGACCATCGTCCAGGTTGAGCGGTTGCGGCGGTTCCGCCTCACCAACGAGATGGAGCGCCTGTTCCGCGTCGATGATGGCCGCACCCAGACCGAGGTGACGCCCCGTACCAATGGCCGCGACCGGTTCGAGATACGTACGCCGATCTCCGTGGCGGCGGTCCGCGGCACCGATTTCCGCGTCGCGGTGCTCGACGGCGGCAAGGCGGCGACCACCGAGGTGCTCGACGGGCATGTCGGGCTGGCGGGCGGCGGATCGGAAACGACGCTCGATCCCGGCTTGGGTGCGCGGGTCACCTCCGAAGGGACGACCGGACCGGTGAAGCTGCTGCCCCCGCCGGACATTGCCGATCCCGCGAAAATCCAGTCGGAGCCCGATCTCTCCTTCCGGATCGAGCCGCTCGACAAGGTGGCCCGCTATCGCGTGCAGGTGGCGCGGGATGCGGGCTTCCTCGATATCGCAGAGGAAACCTTGGTCGACCAGCCGCAGGCGAGCCTGCCTTCGGTACCGAACGGCGACTATTTCGTGCGCGTGACGGGTATCGATGCGAATGAGATCGAGGGGCTGCCGCGTGTCGTCGGTTTCGAACGTCACCTGAATGCGATCCATGCGACGGTCGAGCCGCTCGGTGGCCGACGTTATCTGTTCAAATGGCAGGATCTGGGTGAGGGCGCGCACCAATATCGCTTCCTTGTGGCGCGCGCCGACGCGCCGGACAGCCCCGTGATCGACGAGCCCGGCCTTACGGCCAGAAGCTTCGTCGCGACCGATCTGCCGCCGGGCGATTATGTCTGGCGCGTGCAGACCAGCGGCGTCAGCAATGGCAAGACCTACAGCAACTGGTCTGCGCAACAAACCCTGACCGTGGCGGGCACCGCCGCGTCCGCGAAGAAACGTGCGAAGCCGGCTGCTTCTTGAGTGGCTGCTGGTCGCGGGGCTCGCGATCTTCACGCTCTGCCTGCTCGTCGCCGACAATCTGACCGAACGGCCGGACAATCTTGTTTATGATGCGCTGATGCGGGCGCGTCCTGCGCTTCCCTCGGACGTCACCATCGTCGCGATCGACGAAGCCAGTCTCGGCTCGATCGGGCTCTGGCCCTGGCCGCGCGACATCCATACCCGGCTGATCGCCCGGCTTGCCGCCGTCAGGCCGGCCGCGATCGGCTATGACGTCTTGTTCGTCGAGCCAAGCCCGCAGGATTCGAACCTAGCGCGGGCGATCGGGCAGGCCGGCGACGTCGTGCTGCCTGCGACTTTCTCCGTCCCCGGCAACAATGGCGCCCCGTTCGATATACAGGTGCCGGTCGCGCCGATCCTGCACGCGGTGCGTGCGGTCGGGCATGCGGATCTGACCCCGGACCGCGACGGGATCGTGCGCCGCGCGAGCCTGCTTGGCGGAACGGCGCGGGCGCATTGGCCTGACCTGGCCGAGCAGGTGAGCCGGCTGGTCACGGGCCACGCCTCGCCGGCCTTCCGGCGCAGCACCGCAACATCGTTGCCGGCCGACAGATTCAGCTTCTCGCCGCCCATTCTGATTCCCTTTTCGGGTGCCGCGGGCTTCCACCGTACCGTCTCGTTCGGTGCGGTTCTGCGCGGCGAAGTGCCGCCCGAGCTGCTTAGCGGAAAGGTGATTCTGGTCGGCAGCACCGCCAGCGGATCGGGCGACCAATATCCCGTACCGAGCGGGGCGATGCCCGGCGTCGAGATTCTCGCCAACCTCGTGGACGCGCTGATCGACAATCGCGCCATCCATCCGGTCCCGCCCGCAACGACCCTGCTGGTGGCCTTGGTGCCGCTGTTTATCCTGCTCGGTGCGCTGCTGGTCCTGCCGCCCCGCGTCAATGTTGTGTTGGGCCTGGCCTTGATGCTTCTCGTGATGGGGGTGAGCGCGGGCCTGCTGATATGGGCCGATATTTGGCTGCCGCCGACGGCGGCGCTGGTGGGATTGCTGATCGTCTATCCGCTCTGGGCCTGGCGGCGGCTGGAGGCGGCGAATGCTTACATGGTCGAGGAACTGACCCAGTTGCGCGGCGAAGCGGACGCACTGCCGATGCGTGGCGCGTCCGGCGCGAGGATGGGTTGGTTCCGCGAATCGATCGCACGCCAGACGGCGCTGCTGCACATGGCGATCGGGCGCGTGCGCGACTTGCGGCGTTTTTTCGCGGATAGCCTGCAGGCGTTGCCCGATGCGACCGTGGTTACCGATCAGGCGGGGGCGATTCTGGTTGCCAATCGCGCCGCCGACGCCTTGTTCGGTGCGAGTGTCGGGCAGCCGATCGGCGATCTGTTGCGCAGGCTGACGCCCGATTCGCCAGGCGAAGCAATTGCGGACGGCGTGCGCGAGATAAATGCCGCAGACGGGCGTATCTTCGTACTCGCGGTGGTGCCGCTCAATGACGCGCTCGGTAACCGCGCCGGATCAATCGCGCGTCTGACCGACATCACCGCCATCCGTCTCGCGACGCGCCAGCGCGAGGATGCGCTTCAGCTGCTGACCCATGACATGCGCTCCCCGCAGGCCTCGATCCTTGCCTTGCTGGACCGCAAGGGCGACGATCCCGGGCTGCGTGCACGGATCGCCGGCTATGCGCGGCGGACGCTCAAGCTAGCGGATGATTTCGTCCATTATGCGCGCGCCGAATCCGGCCAGCATGCCGAAGAGCTGCTTGATTTCGCGGCGATCCTGACCGAGGCGGCGGACGACCAATGGGCCCTGGCACAAGCCAGGAAAATTCGGGTCGAGACGCCCGACCTCGACGAGGAATATCTCGTCCTTGGCGACCGCTCCTTGCTGTCCCGAATGGTGTGCAACCTGATTGGCAATGCCATCAAATATAGCGACGGCGGCACCGTCGTCCGCTGTTCGATCGAGCGCGAGGAGCGAACGCTCTGTTGCCGCATCGCCGACCAGGGACATGGCATCGCGGCCGAGGACCTCGACGACATTTTCCGCCCTTTTCACCGCTCGCGCGGGGTCGAGGGTTCGGGCGCGGGGCTGGGGCTGGCGTTCGTGCGTACCGTTGTCCAGCGGCATGGCGGCACGATCGCGGTCGAGAGCAAGCCTGGCCTCGGCACCACGTTCAGCATCCGGCTGCCGATCGCGATCGAGAAAGCGTAGCCTTCAGCTGCAGGTCAGCGCGATCTGCCTGCGGACGTTGTCGAACAGGATCGAGGAGCATTGGTCGAGCAGGTCGCTGCCGATGCTGATCCGGTCCGCCTTGGGATCATGCTTGCGCTTCGCGGTGACGACGATCTCGTCCGGATCGGAATCGGCTCTGACGCCCGGTACCCCGTTGATGTTGCCGAAATCGCTCGTTCGCACGCCAATCCGGCTGATCGACAAGGAGCCGATCTGGAGCGGATTCCCGAGCGTCATATCGCGCACCGGTCGTTCGATGCCGAACGCGATTTCGGCCTTGCTTGCCGCGCCGACCATCGTGCCCGCATTGGCGGCAGCCAGGCGTACCGCGGCGCCGGCGGTGGCCAGCGTGCGGTTATGATAGGGATCGAAGCGGATCCGCATAGGTGCGCCGCCGACCGTCACGACCGCGAACCGCTCCGCCCAGTCGGCGGCAATGCCGCCCTGATCGGCCATCGGCAGCGTGATGGTGCGTTCGCCTGCGCGCGGGGCGTGCAAGCGAAAACGCACGACCTGCTCGGGCAGCCCGGCCGGGCCGACCGTACCCTCGACTGATCCTGCGAACCGTCGCGGCGTGAAGCCGATGCGGTGTTTGGCGGGCCCTCCGCCGAAATCGACCGGCGCGAGCGCGGTGCGGCCAAGGACCTTTTGCGGCCCGACCGCATAGCCGATGCCGATCATTCCAGCCTTGAGCCCGGCCCGTGTCGCGGCCGCATCGTCGATCAGCGGCATGGCGGTCCCGGCCGGGTCTACCCGCATCTGTACCGCCACGCCGTTGATCCGTGACGGCAACGTATCGCCGATCGTGATGACGCGTTCGTTCGAAATCGCGGCCGCGGCGAGAACAAGGAGCGGGATCATGAGGTTCAGCCGTGGGGCAGTTTGGCGAGTACTTCGCGCGTCAATTCGGGCGCAGCGCCGCGCGGATCGCTTGTGCGCAACGTGCCCGTGCCCCGCCACACCTCGCGATTGCCGTCGCTATCGATCAGGACGGCGGTGATGCGCAACACGCGCCCGCCGGCGAAGCGCGCGCGCCAGCTGTGGTCCGAACGCGCCACCCAGTTCGCCCGCGCTTTGGTCTCGTCCGCGGGCAGGTAGGAGCCGGCATCGGACGCCCCCGCTGCCGCCGTAAGAGCGAGCCGGTAGCGCGGCGCATCGCCGCCCAGAATGAAACCGGCTTTGGCGGCTGCGTCCGCGACAAGATCCGGCGCGATCCCGAACGGCAATTTCTCGCCCTGATCCAGCGCGAGCGCCATGCCGCGCGGCGGCGCCACGATCTGATGCTCTTGAAACGCGGTTATATGTGGCGCGCTAGCGCAGGCCGCCAGGGCGACACAGGCCACCGCCGCTAAGGGCGGTCGGCAAAGATTTGGACGCACAGCCATGGTTAACTCCCCGGTTGGGCAAGTTTAGCGGCCTGCGCGAATTGGGGAAGCCCCACCCCCGGCAAGTTAACAATTGGAGGGAAAAGAGGGTGATCCCCTAGTAATTGTGTGCCGGATCGGACACATGCACTGGTGCCTTTTACAATAATTAATGATGAACGCATTGATAACCTGTCTAGAACGGCGTTAGGCAGAGTTGCCGACCGGGGGGTCGGATTCGGGTGGGGAAATCCGACACGTGCTGCGTGGGGGTCTTTTGTTGCGTGCATTGGCGCGGCTGCTTTTTGCCGTGTGCGCCCTTGCGCCTGTTGCGGCTTATGCCGCGACCGATCTCGGAATCACCAATTACACTTTCACAGATCCTACTGCGCGCGGCGCGGTACGGACCTTTACCGTGCGCGCGACCAATTTCGGCACGGCGGCGATCACCGATGCAGTCATCACGATTAATGCTTCACCTGATTTCACGGTCGATCCTGCGAGCCTGCCCCCTACGCTAGGCTGCAACCTCAGCGGTTCGACCATCACCTGTGCGCCAAGTTCGCTGCCCGTTGGTGATACGATCATTACCTACAATGCCACGGCGGCGGCGGTCGGGTCTCACAATACGGACGCGTCGATCTCGAGTGTGTCGGCCAATGATCCGGTCTCGACCAACGACACGCTGACCAAGGCCGCGACCGTCCGCCAGGGGGCCGACCTAAGCACGACCATGATCGACGGTGTCGGCGGTACCTCGGCGGGCGCCACCGGATCGACCCCGGGGGGTAGCACGATCAGCTATCAGATCGTCGTCGCCAATGCCGGTCCCGACGCGACCAACCAGATCATCGTAACCGATAACCTGCCCGCCACCACCGACTTCACCAGCACGACGCCCGCTAATTGCGGCACGAACTGGACATGCGTCACGAGCGGCGCGGTCGTAACCGCTACCTACAGCGGTTCTTCGATCGTCGGCACCTATCCCACGATCACGATCAGCGGAAAGGCGATCTCGTCCTCGTCGGGCACTATTCTCAACACGGTCAATGCCGCGCCGAGCGTCGCGACGATCATCGACAAGGATGGGACCGCCCAATCCCAGGTGTTCACCAACATCACTCCGGGCACCGATCTCAAGGCCGACAAGAGCATGTCGGCGGTCTACTCGATCGGCCGGTCGGGGACGGTCTCGCTCAGGATCACCAATAACGGTTTCATGACCGTCACCGGGGCTACGATCACGGACCCGGTCAACGCCTCGCTGAGCCTCGGCGCCATGCCCTCCGGCTGTTCCAGCACCGGCCAGACCGTGACCTGCACCGCGGGCACGCTCGCCGCCGGTGCCTTTCAGAGTTTTTCCATTCCGGTAACCGGCGCGTCGCTTTCGGGCGGGCCGCTTACCAATACTGCGACGGTGGCGCCGCCCTCGGGCTTCGTTGATCCGGTGTCCTCGAACGACACCAAGAGCGTCACCTTTCAGGTGCTCAACGACACCGCTGATCTTTCGATCGCCAAGGTCAAGACGCCCAATCCGGTGTCCCCGGGCGATACGCTGACCAGCACCATCACCGTCACCAACAACGGCCCCTCCAGTGCGACGGTATCTGCCTCCAGCCCGCTGCGCGTGATCGACGATCTTGGGCCCAACGAAACCTTCGTCAGCCTCGATTCGGCGCACAGCAATCCGACCTCCGGCTGGAACTGCTCGGCTGCGACAGGCGGCACGCTCGGCGGGCAGCGCGTCACCTGCATCCTCGCTACGAGCAGCACGATCTCGAACGGCAGCACGCGCACATTGGTGTTGCAGACGCTCGCGGGCGCCGGCGCGACGGGCACCGTCAGCAATGCGGCCTGCACGGGCGAAAGCGCGGGTGCGGGCGGCACGACGCCGACCGACCTCAATACGGCCAACGACTGCATCACGGTCGGCTCGACCGCGACCTCGGTTCATTCCAAGCTGACATTGACCAAGGAAGCCTCGGAGGATGGCGCGAATTGGGCGCCTCCGACCGAGATTCACGGCACTTCGCCAAAGCTTTACCTGCGGCTCACGGTTTCCAACGACGCTGCCGCGGATACCGCTCCGACCGTAACGGTGACCGACAACCTGACCGGCAAGGGCGTCAGTGCGATCAGCGGGTTCCCGACCCCCACGCCGGTGCTCAATGCCACCAGCGGCACGCCGTCGTGGGACAGTACGAGCAACACGATCTCCTGGACCATGTCCAATCTGGGGCCGGGCCAGTCGCAGAGCCTGGTCGCGCAGATCAGTCGCCCGCTGCAGGATGGCACGTTCACCAACATCGCCACGGTCGCCTCGCCCGACAGCGTCAATCTCAATTCGACGACCAGCGCCAGCGCGACTTACACGATCGACCCTGTTGCCGATGTCGGGGTCACGAGCAACACGATCTCGCCTTCGCCCGCCCGGGTCGGTGTCATCTCGACCTACGCGCTCTCGATCAAGAATTCGGGACCGAGCACGGCGGGCAACGTGGTCGTCACCGACACGGTCGATCCGACCAAGTTCGCGTTGGTCGGAAGCCCGACGGCGCCCACAGCGACATCCTGTACGGCCGACCCGACCACGGGCACTTTCAGCTGTACCTGGTCGAGCGTGGCGCTGAACGTGTCGCGGTCGCTGTCGCAACAGGTGCGACCGCTTTATCCGTTCGGCGGCAGCACCACATTCCCGGCAACCTACATCAATACCGCCACGGTCACGACCAGCGCGACCGACACGAACGCGTCGAACGACAGCCGATTGCTGACCCATAATGTCAACGGTCCGACCTACGATATCGCGGTCACGAATGGCGAGCCGGACTCGACTTACGATCCGATCGGCTACGGCCCCGACCTCACCTACGACATCCACGTCACAAATGTCGGCCCGTCGCGCGCGAATGACATCCAGGCGCTGACCGTCCCGCTGCCGCCGTCGGGCTACACGATGACCTATCATGACGAGGCGACCAACCCCGCCGGCGTCGTGCACGGGTCGGGCATCAGTTATGCCACCAACGTCGGGGCCAACACCGGCTGCCAGGTCACCGGCGGCAACCTTCTGTGCCGGATCGATCAGGTCACGCCCGCGAACAATTGGCTGGATCCAGGTACGGATGTCGTTTTCCGCGTCCATTTTACACCGGGCGGCACGGTTACGCCGACCAGCCCGCTGACCTTCAAGATCACGTCGCAAGTGACCGCGACCGAGCAGAATTCGACTACAATTGTCCAGGCCGACAGCAACCTCGCCAACAATTCGAACATCACCGAGACGACCACGGTGCTGCCAACGGCGGACCTGGAGGTCGTCTCGAAGACGCCGGGCGCAGCGCAGGCGAGCGTCAACGAGCCGATCCTCTACACGATCGTGCTCCGCAACAACGGCACGTCGGACACGACCCAGGTCCGCCTGACCGACACGCTGCCAACCGGCCTCGCACTCTATAGCGGTTTCACCCCCACCGTGACCGCTACCAGCGGCGGCGCATCGGTCAGCGCGATCAACTGCTCGGCGGTGATCCTGTGCGTGCTCGACGGGTCCTTCCCGACCGGCGGCACCGTCACGCTGCAACTGAAGGCGGTGGCAACCTATCCCTATGCGGGCCCGATCGGGACCAACGTCACCAACACCGCAACGATCGCGCCGGGCCAGGACACGGGCGGCAACCCGCTCACCAGCGACAATGTACCGTCCAACAACAGCAAGACCGCCAACGTCCAGATCGTCGACTCCTCGATCGCGGGCACGGTTTTCCTCGACGCCAACGGCAACAATGTCGTGGAAGCGGGTGAGGGGTTGGGTGCGGTCACGCTCACGCTCACCGGCACCGATAATTGGGGCAACACGATCCCGGCCCTGACCACCACCAGCGCGGCCGGCACGGGCGCCTTCAAGTTCGATCATTTGCCCGCCGGCACCTATACGATTGTCGAGACGCAGCCGGGCGCCGCCAATGACGGGCGTGAAACGGCGGGCACGTCGGGCGGCACGGTCGATAACAGCGCCTTCGATGCGACCGCGGCGCACAATATGATCGCTTCGATCGGCCTTGCCGCGAACACCGCGGCGACCGGCTATCTGTTCCAGGAATTGAGCGCGGGCGGCACGACCGGTTCGCTCAACGGACGCGTGTTCAAGGATCCGCAGCGCGACGGCGTCGACAGCGGCGGCGAGCCCGGCATTGCCGGCGTCACCGTCACGCTGAAGCAGGGCACGACCGTCGTGGCAACCACCGCCACGGCGGCGGACGGCAGCTACAGCTTCACCAACCTGACGCCGGGTTCCTATAGCGTGGTCGAGGCGCAGCCGGCGGGTTACGGTTCTTCCTCGCCCGATACGGTCGCGGCCACGGTCATCGCGGGCGGCGTGGCGGTGGTCAATTTCGCGGACACCGTCTCCACCATCGCGGGCTCGGTCTATATCGACACGTCGGGCGACGGCCTGCGCCAGACGGGCGAGAACGGCATTCCCCATGTCTCGATCGCCCTCACCGGTACCAATGCGGCGGGCGGTCCGGTCAGCCTGACCACGACCACCGACGCCAACGGAGACTATAAATTCTCCGACCTGCTTTCAGGCACCTACACGCTTACCGAGACGCAGCCCGCCGCCTATGCGGACGGCCTCGATCATATCGGTTCGGTGGGGGGCACCACCGGCAATGACGTGTTGAGCGCGATCCCGCTCCCGGCAGGCGTCGACGCCACCAGCTATCTGTTCGGCGAGCAGAGCGTCTCGATCACCGGAACCGTCTATGTCGACACCAACCTGAACGGTGGGCTGGACAGCAGCGATACGCCGATCGAGGGCGTCCACCTTGCTCTGCAGGCGCCGGGTGGCAGCGTGATCGCCACCACAACAACGAACAGCAACGGCGTCTACCGCTTCGACAATGTAGCGGCGGGTTCCTATGTGGTCGCCGAGACGCAGCCGGCCGGCTATGGCAGCGGCCCGGAACATGCCGACAATCTGGTCAGCGTAACCGTCGCGAACGTCACGCCCGCGCCGATCAATTTCGGCGAGCGCACCGGATCGATCGCAGGTACTGTTTACAATGACAGCAACCGCGACGGCCATCGCGATCCCACCGAGCCGCCGATCCCAGGGGTTACCGTCCAGCTTCAGGGCACCGATGCCAACGGCGTCGGCGTCTCGCGGACGACCGTCACTGCATCCGACGGCAGCTTCAAGTTCAGCAATGTGGTCGGTGGTAGCTATGCACTGATCGAGACGCAGCCGGCAGGCTATGACGACGGCATCGACACCGCGGGCACGGCAGGCGGCAGCGCCCTGCCACCGCCGGGCGACACGATCTCGGCCATCGCGCTGGGCTCGGCGCAAGACGCGACCGGCTATCTGTTCGGCGAGCACGGCCCCGGCGCGGAATTGTCCGGCAGCGTCTGGTTCGACGCCAATCATGACGGCGCGCGCAACACCAACGAACCGGGAAAGAGCGGCTGGACGGTACAGCTCTTCCAGAGCGGCATTCTGGTCAATAGCACGACTACCGACGCGAACGGCCAATACAAGTTCACCGATCTTCCGCCGGGCTCGGGCTATTCGCTGCTCTTTCGCGACCCGGCCAGTCAGGCCGCCTTCGGTAGCGCTCGTCCCAACGAAACCGGCCTGCCCGCGACCGATGGTGTCACATCGACGGGCAATCCGGGCGGCGCGGATTTCTCGACCGGCCAGATCCGCAACATCAACCTCGCGCCCGGCGCCAACATCCAGCAGCAATCGCTGCCGCTCGATCCGTCGGGCGTGATCTACGACTCGGTCACGCGCCAGGTGGTGCCGGGGGCGACCGTCAAGATTACCGGTCCCGCCGGTTTCGATCCCGCGACCCAGCTTCTCGGCGGCGCGATCAATGCCAGCCAGACGGTCGGCGTCGACGGTTTCTACCAATTCCTGCTGCTGCCGGGCGCGCCCAACGGCACCTATATCTTGACCTATGCGCCACCCGCGGGCGGGGCTTATAGCCCGGTTACGCCCTCGACCCGGATCGCGGTCTGCCCCGGCGCCTTCACGGTCGGCTCGACTCCTGATCCGATGCTGATCTCGACCTTCGACGGGCCGCCGCCAGCGAGCGCGATCACCAGCTGCACGGTCGGCCAGAATTCGACGGCATATTATTTGAGCTTCGTGCTGACCGCGGGCGTGTCGGCCAACGTCGTCAATAACAACCTGCCGCTCGACCCGATTCTCAAGGGCGCGATCGTCGTCACCAAGACCACGCCGACGCGCGACGTCACCCGTGGCGGCCTGGTGCCCTACACGATCACAGCAAAGGATGTGCTCGCATCGCCCGCGTCCAATGTCGCGGTGGTGGATCAGCTGCCCGCCGGCTTCCGCTACCGGACCGGCACGGCGCGGATGAACGGACTGCCCGTGACGCCGGTGGAGAATGGCCGCCTGCTCACCTTCCCGGCCGCCAATTTCGCGGGCGGCGAGACCAAGACCTATGATCTGATGCTCACGGTTGGCGCGGGCGTGGGCGACGGGGAGCATGTCAACCAGGCCTGGGCGGTCAATGTCGGCACCAACACCGTGCTTTCGAATGTCGCCGAGGCGACCGTGCGGATCGAGCCCGATGCCGATTTCGACTGCACCGACATTCTCGGCAAGGTGTTCGACGACAGGAACGGCAACGGCGTCCAGGACGATGGCGAGCCCGGCCTTTCCGGCGTGCGCGTGGTCACGGTTGCGGGCGACCTGATCACCACCGATGCCGAGGGCCGCTATCACATCACCTGCCCGATGATCGCCAATGCCGAGCGGGGATCGAACTTCATTCTCAAGCTCGATACCCGGACCCTGCCGACGGGATATCGTCTGACCACTGACAATCCCGAGACGGTGCGGCTGACGCAGGGCAAGTTCGTGAAACTGAACTTCGGCGCTGCCCTCTTGCGTGTCGTTCGGCTCGATCTGCTGGATGCGGTGTTCAAGGGCGAGGATGTCGCGCCCGAATATCTGGCCCGCGTCGACAGCCTGGTCGCGACACTCGAAGGGCAGCCCTCGATCCTGCGCATCACGTACACGCCGCGGGGCGAGGAGCCGAAGCTGGTCCATGTGCGCATCGCCAAATTGAAGGCGCTGATCGAGCATAAGTGGGGCGAGAAGCCGCGCCGCTGCCGCCTGATCATCGAGGCGGAGGAAAGCTGGTGAGCCGCCGTCTCGCCTTGCTCGTGCTCGGTATGTCGCAGCTTTCGCTGACGACCGCCCAGGCCTCGGATACGCCCGATCCGTGCGGTCCCAAGGTGTGCCAGCGCCGTCCGGCGGATAGCGCGACCGAGCCGACGCCGATCGCGCCCAATCTGGAGCAGGGCGGAGCCTATGATCCCTTCCGGGTGACGGTCGACGGCCAGACGCCCACGGGTAGCTGGCCGGTCGAAGGCGACGCCGAGCGCGCCACCGACAAGGCGCTCGCCGCGGACAAGATCCAGGTCCAGGTGACGACGCTCCATGCGCAGCCGATGCTGAGCGTGGTCGCGGCCTCGCCCGCCGTGGGGCCGGGCGAGATCGTCACCTTCCACCTGATGAGCAATTACGACGCGTTCA